>Ga0208399_100004_pt1 | contig 582444 bp, 544 predicted proteins | sample LakWasMe85_LOW11_2_FD_183909 | JGI IMG/M metagenome (GOLD analysis project Ga0208399, IMG submission 183909) | Freshwater sediment methanotrophic microbial communities from Lake Washington under simulated oxygen tension - Sediment Metagenome... | ecosystem: Environmental > Aquatic > Freshwater...
TCCGAGGTCATGCGCCGCATCGCCGCACCGATGGTGGGCGGGATGGTCTCGTCGACCATCCTGACGTTGGCGGTGATTCCGGCGCTGTACTCGCTGATCAAGCAGCGGCAACTGGCCAGGAAGCCGCCGGCACCCGCCGCACTGCCCGTGGACGGGCCGTGATGCCCACTTTCCACGCACCTGATCCAGGGCGGTTCGCGCGGAAGCCTCTTCACCCTGGGCCGTGATTTCCTCCGATCAGCAGCGTCGGGCGGCCTGAGACGCACATCGACACTGGGAATCGCACCAAACGTTATGTCTTGAACCTGCAAAGACAGCAACTCTCCACGCCTGAAGCCGCACAGAAGCATGAGCATGATGGCGACGAAATTCCGACTCTTAGTCGCCAATGTTCTTCCGAGCCCTTTGAACCTTGGATGTAAAAACTCGGCAAGCGCGGCTTGTTGATCTGCCGTTAGCGCTTTTGCGGAACTTTTCTTTGAAACGGGCTGACCGACTACGCGCTGAGTCAGCCAATCGTTAACCAAACCCCTTATCTCAACTATTCGATCAGTCCTGCGATCGTCTGCAGCGTGCCTCGCAACACATTCGCCACAAATCCACTTTATGTACGCGTTGCACGTGTCGAGTCTTTGATTGAAGACACTATTGCCTACACGCTTCTTCGCGTCTTTCGAGTTCTTCCGCAGCGCCTCGATGAGCCCGGAGGTCACTTCTGCCTCAGTGAAGCCCTGCCCACCTTCTATCCGCTGGCGGATATCGATCCCGTTGCTTTCCGCCCAGCCATACAGCGGCACCAACTCAGACAAGAGTCGACTCTGCGTAGTCGGCGCAAGCGACCTGCGTCCGATGAGCCACTCGTTTGGATCGGGAATCGGTAATCCGTCACCGTCCAGCAGCATTGGCATCTCATGACCAGCTGGATGAACGATCGAAACGATCCGCATACACGCCCCCCTCCGTCGCCTAACTTTACATCAGCCGTTACAACTATTTTTACCCCGTGATGGACAGTAAAAAGCCGCCTCCATCTTTACAGACGGAGGCGGCTCACATGAGGCATTCAAGCCCTTATTTTTGCAGGTCAAGCTCGCACTTGATCGGAGTATAACTTTACAAATGCAAATTTATAACCTTTAGAACGGAATGTCATCGTCAAACGGCACGCTGCTGTCAAAATCCTGCACCTTCGCCGCGGGTGCCGGCTCGCGCCGTTGTGCCGGGGCACTGCGCTGTGGGCGCTCACCACCATAGCTGCCGCCGCTACCGCCGTCACGCGAATAACCGCCCTCACCACCGCTACGCTGCTGCGAATAGCCGCCACCTTCGCTGCCACCACGCTGGCCGCCGCCTTCGCCGCCGCCGATCATCTGCATTTCATCGGCAATGATGTCGGTGGTGTAGTGCTTCACACCGTCCTTCTCGTAGCTGCCGTATTCCAAGCGGCCTTCGATATAGACCTGACGGCCCTTTTTCAGGTACTCGCCGGCGATCTCGCCCAGCTTGCCGAACAGCTTGACCCGGTGCCACTCGGTCTTTTCCTGCTGGTTGCCGTCGCGATCCTTGCGCACATGGGTGGTGGCCACGCTGAGCGTGGTGATGGCCATGCCGCCCTGGGTGTACTTCACATCCGGATCATTGCCCAGATTGCCGACCAAGATGACTTTATTGACGCCGCGTGCCATGGGATTCCTCGATGTAATACCGTCCAATCCGGACGATGCCATTGAAGTATAACGGCCCTGTCGCCGGCTATACGGTGGATTCCGCATCCGGGGGTCGGGAAACCTCGCACCGCCTATAATTGCGATTGCCCATTGTCGAACTTGCCCCATGACTCCATGCCGCAGCGAACCACCTGGTCTTCCTGCCATCCAAGCGCTGGCCGCCGCCGATATGGCTGCGGTGGATGCGCTGATCCGCCGTCGGCTGGCCTCGGACGTGGTGCTGATCAACCAGGTGGCCGAATACATCATCGGGGCCGGCGGCAAGCGCCTGCGGCCAATGCTGTTGCTGCTGGCGGCCGGTGCCCTGGGTCATCGCGGCGCGGATGCGCACCAGCTGGCGGCGGTGGTGGAGTTCATCCACACCTCAACCCTGCTGCACGACGATGTGGTGGACGAATCCGACCTGCGGCGCGGGCGCAAGACCGCCAATGCGGTGTGGGGCAACGCGGCATCGGTGCTGGTGGGCGACTTTCTGTATTCGCGCAGCTTCCAGTTGATGGTGGAGCTGGAATCCATGGCGGTGCAGCAAATTCTAGCCAACACCACCAACATGATCGCCGAAGGTGAAGTGCTGCAATTGCTGCATGTGCGCAACCCGGACACCGACGAGTCCGCGTATCTGCGCGTGATTGAACGCAAGACCGCCATTCTGTTTGCGGCGGCCACCCGGCTTGGCGCGCTGCTGGCCGGCGCCGATACCACCACCCAGGATGCACTGCACACGTATGGCCTGAATCTGGGCTATGCCTTCCAGATTGCCGATGATGTACTGGACTATGCGTCTGACGCGGCCACCTTGGGCAAGAACCTCGGTGATGATTTGGCCGAAGGCAAGATGACCCTGCCGCTGATTCATGCGATGGCGCAATCGGATGCCGGTACCCGCGATACGCTCCGCCACATCGTCGCGCATGGCGATCTGGATGGGCTACCCGCCGCACAAGCCGCTATCACTGCCTGTGACAGCCTGGACTACAGCCGGCGCTGCGCACTGGCGTATGCCGAAACCGCCAATGCGGCGCTGCGCGGCTTGCCCGATAACGATTACACCGCCGCACTACGCGGACTCGCGCATTACGCGGTCAATCGCGATCACTGACTCGGGTCACTCGCGCAGCGCAAATCGCCCAGCGAAAAAGCCATGCATCATGGCGTAGGCGCGACGTGCGGCACGCGGATCGTACTTGCAGCCGGGTTTGTTGGCGGTTTCCAGCGCGAAGCAGTGCACCGCACCACCGAAGTTGACGAACTGCCAATCCGCGCCCGCGCTGTCCATTTCATCTTCGAACGGCACGATCGCCGCTTTCTGGCTTTGATCTGCGGCTCCATTCAACACCAGAATGGGTGTCTTGATGGCGCCCGGCGACGCCGGGAGTTCGGTGTGCAGCCCGCCGTGGAAGGTCACGATGCCGGCCAGCTTCACGCCGCTGCGCGCCAATTCAAGTACGGATGAGCCGCCAAAGCAGAAGCCGAACGCCCCGATCCGCGTGGCATCCAGCGGCACCGCCGAAGCTTGCGCCTTGAACGCATCCAGCGCTGCTTGCATGCGCGCGCGCATCAGCATCGGCTTTGGATACAGCACCTGCACCTGCGCCAGCGCCTGCTTGTCGTCGGCCGGGCGCACGCCCTTGCCATACATGTCCACCACGAACACCACATAGTCGCTACCAGCTTGCTGCCTGGCCTTGTCCAGCGCAGCAGGTGTCACGCCATACCAGTCCGGCACCATCAGCAAGCCGGGGCGCTTGGCGGCACTGGCATCGTCATAGACCACGTAACCACTGAAGTGATCGTGGCCAGCACTCCATTCGACAGGCTGGGTTTTCATGGCAGCCACCGCAGGCAAGGACAACAGGGCCAATCCAATGGCCATCAACAGACGGGTCATGGCAAATCCGAGGGCGTAAAGCGCCAACAGTAGCGCGCCCGGGTTCAGTATGCGTGAATCCGGCCTCAGCCAATCCCCATCCCCGCAATACTGCTGATGATGTCCGGGTCAAAGCCGGCCAATTCGGCAAAATGACGGCCGCGGGCCACATAGTTTTTATACGCCCCAAAGCTGGGCGCGCCGGGCGACAGCAAGATCACGCCACCCTCGGGCAAGGCCTCGCGGGCTTTGGTCATCGCATCGGCAAGATCATTGGCCGCACGCAGTGCAAAGCCGGCTTGCGTGGCCAACGGCGCCAGCAGGGCATGGATCCGCGGGCCGTTCTGGCCCATGGTGATGATGGCGTTGGGCGCATGCACGCGCATGGCATCGGCAAATTCATCCCACGGCAGGCCGCGGTCGTGACCGCCCACCAGCACCGCTACCGGGCGATCTGCATAGACCTCCAGCGCCGCCTGGGTGGCCATCGGCGTGGTGCTGATGGAATCGTTGACGTACAGATAACCGCCGTGTTCGCCCAATGCTTGCAGGCGATTGGGCAACGGCTGGAAGCTGGCCGCATGTGGCGCCAAGGCCACGGCATCCAGACCGTAGGCTTCCAGCGCAGTGAGCACGGCGCACAGGTTGCTGCGGTTGTGGCGGCCCGGTAGCGGCAGCGTGGCGGTCGCCATCACGAAGGCATCGCCGCGATACAGCGCGTCCTCGCGCAGGTGCCAACCGGCGGCATTGCCGTACCAGCGAATATCGCAGCCGGGCAATGCCAGTTGCGCCAGCAGCGGGTCGGCCGCGTTAAGCACGGCGATGCGTGGCTGGGCCGCTGTCACCAGTGCCAATTTATCTTCGATGTAGCGCGCCTGGCTGCCGTGCCAGTCCAGATGTTCGGGGTGCAAATTGGTGACGATGGCAATCCGCGGGTGTGCGCCAGATGCCGCCACATCGCGGGTTTGGTAGCTGGACAGTTCAATCGCCCAGATATCGGCATGTGCGTTCAACAGCGAGAGCAATGGCACGCCGATATTGCCGGCCAAGGCCGTGCGCAACCCCGCAGCGCGCAGCAGGTGCGCCAGCAGCGAGGATGTGGTGCTCTTGCCCTTGGTGCCCGTCACACAGATCGCGTTGGCAACTTCGCCATTGGTATCGGCATGCTCGGCAAACCACAACGCGGTGCCACCCAGCAAACGCGTGCCGTGTTGCGCAGCGAAGAGTGCTTCGGGTGTGTACGCACTGATGCCCGGCGATTTCACCACCACCTCAAATGTCGCCAAACACTCGCCGCTGGCCTCAAGCTCAATTGCCAGCAACGCATCGTTCAAGGCTGCCGCCTCGCAGGCTTCGGCCGCGCTGCAGAACAACGTCAACGGCAGACTGGGCAAGCGTGTGCGCAAGGCACGATAGGCGGCATGGCCTTCATGCCCCCAACCCCATAACGCCACCCGCCGGCCGGCAAGGTCGGCGATGCGCAGATACTCAGGCAGCGAAACGGACACGCAGACGCTCCCACAACGCGGCGGGGATACGGTGTTCGTTGCTCAATGCCAAGAGTGGCTCGATCACCCATTCGCCAGCATCCAACTGCGGTGCAATCTGATTGGCAAAGCGTTTGACCAGCACGTCTTCACGCCATTCCGCGCGCTGCGCCAAGGTGGCCATCGCCGCACGCGATTCGCGGCCTTCGCCCACGCATTCAAACGGCTTGTGGTCGCCATATTCCAACAGCGCGTCATAGCCCGCCTGTTGCGCGGCATCGTCCAGCAGATTGCGCCCCACGATACCCACCAAGCGCAGCTTGGGCAGGAACGGGGCCAATGCCAGAAACACGAAATGACACTTCGGGCAGACCCCGCACCAGCGGCTGGTGGGGCGTTCACCCAGGATATGGAAGTTGCGATTGCAGCTGGAAAAATGCGCGTCATAGCGGTCGGTCTTGGCAAACTGCCGCGCCACCGCCAGCTCACTGAGTGGGCGCAGCAAGGAGTAGTACTGCAAATCCGCAGCCACATGCGTTTGCAAGTAAGTACCGAATGCGGATTCAAACCCCCATCCTTTCGACCATTGATGATTGACCTCGCGGGTGACCGTGCCATCGGCGGACACGATCATCGAGCCGTAGCTGGCCGAACGTTCGTTGGAAAACACCACCTGATCCACACCCGACACCACCGCCGCGAACGCCATGATGGCGGAGTTCACTGCGGTGACGGGGATATGCCCGTTCCACGCGCCCTGCCGGTTGAAGTCGAACAATTGCGGCGCAAGCTGGCGGCCGATATTGAGCGTAGGCAGGCCGGTGTGCGCGGCGCAGGCGGCGATCAGCTGCGAACCGCCGATCCAGGTGACGGTCTGTTCCACGCCCTCGGCACGCAGCGCCTCGATGCTGACCAGCGAGTCCTTGCCACCACCAATGGCCACCAATGCGTGCGTACGCAGGCCCAGTGTGGGCGCGGCGGCAGCATTCGATGCCGCAACCGGAAACCGGATCTTGCCACGCAACTCCAAACCATTGCGGTAGGCGAACTCGCCCAAGCCGTTGTGATAGATCTCTTCCAACAGTGCAGCGGTTTCGGCATCGATGCTGTAGTCATCAATGCGAATCCCGGAAGGCACCGCTGCCTTGTAATAACTCACCCCGGCGATGAGATGCAGCAGGCGCAGCGCACGCTGAGCGGCGGCCTCGCGCTGTGCATCCAGCGCAAATGGCGCGCCCGGAAGGGTCACGGTTTCGGTCAGCTCGGGGCCGTCATCGAAGGCATACACCAACTGCGCCACGCCGGTCTGCGTATCAAACGCGCAACGCATGAAGCGGAAGCAGCCAATGGTGTCGCGATTGAAAATCCAGTCGGTCATGGTCTCGTTTCTTGCCATCTCAAGCGCTGGGCAGAATCGATTCTGCCGGCAGCGAACGTAGATTGTAGGTGCTTGCCATGCTGAACCCGTAGGCCCCGGCATCGGCAATCACCATCACATCACCGGCGGCGGTAGCCTGCGGCAGCTTGACCCGTTGGCCGAACACATCGCTGGATTCGCAAATCGGGCCGACCACATCGAAGTCCTGCACGATCGCATCATTCCAACGCGACAGGTTGCCGATGTCGTGCCAGGCGTCATACAGCGCGGGCCGGATCAGGGTATGCATGCCAGCGTCCAGGCCCACCCGCAGCACGCCGTCTTTTTCCACCACCTGATTGGCATGGGTCAGCAGCACACCGGCCTCGGCCACCAGGAAGCGGCCCGGCTCGATCGCCAGTTGGAACGCCGGGTGCACGGCTTTGATGGCGGCCAACCCGTTTGCCCATGTCTGCAGATCAAAGGGCTCGTCGTCTTCGGTGTACGGGATTGGCAAACCGCCACCCAAATCCAAAATTTCCACACTGCCGATGCGGCGCGCAAAGCCGGCCAGCTCGTCCACCACTTCCTGCCAGTGGCCCACGGTTTCAATACCGCTGCCCAGATGCGCATGCACGCCGGTGATGCGCACATCCAAGGTGCGTGCAAGACCGACCAACTCGTCCACGCGCTGCGCCGACAACCCGAATTTGGACTGCTTGCCGCCGGTGTTGACCTTTTCGTGATGACCATCGCCATGCCCAAGGTCAATGCGCAGCCACAGCTTGCGGCCACGGAACACCTCTGGCCATTGCTGCAGCAGCTCCACATTGTCGATGGTGACGTTGACCCCACGCGCCAGCGCGGCGGCGTATTCGCCAATCGGCGCGAAACTGGGGGTGAACAACACGCGCTCGGGTGCCAATGTGGGCACGGCTGCGAACACGCGATCCAGCTCGCCCTGCGACACGCATTCCAGCCCGAAACCTTCGTCCACCAGCGTGCGCAAAATTTGCGGGTGCGCGTTGGCCTTGATCGCATAGAAATGCCGATCCAGCGCCGCAATGGCTTTCAGCTGGCGCGCCCGCTCTCGCACGGTGGGCAAGTGATAGGCATAGCGCGGCGTGCCTTGCTGGGCACAGGCCAGCAGCGCCGCCTGCGCGCCGGCGGCTTCCCACCAGCGCGCTGGGCGCGGCCGGAAGCTGCCTTCAATCTCGCGCCAACGCGGGCCGAACACGGCCGCTTCATGCACCGGCATCGCGCCGGAATCAATCAGGGCCGCGTGCAACTTCAGCAACATGCCATCGGCGGCCGATTCATCGACCACAAAGGTCAGATTGAGGTCGTTGGACGATTGCGAAATCAGGTGCACGCGCTCGCGCCCGAACATCGCCCACACATCCTGCAATTTATGCAGCAGCGAACGCATGCCGCGCCCGACCAAGGTGATCGCCGCGCACGGAACAATAATCTTGACCCGGCAGATGCCGGCAAGGTCGGCCGACAGCGCCGCCAACACGTCGCCATTGACCAGATTCTCGGATGGATCCAGCGACACCGTCACATTGGTTTCGGCCGAACCAATCATGTCTACCGACAAGCCATGTTGCTTGAACAGCGCGAACACATCGGCGAGGAAGCCGACCTGTTGCCACATGCTGATGCCTTCCATCGACACCAGCACGATGCCATTGCGGCGGCTGATCGCCTTCACTCCCGGCACCGGCTCGGCATCACCGTCGATGCTGGTGCCCGGCAACTGCGGGCGCTCGGTATCCAAAATCGCCATCGGCACGCCGCTGTTGCGGCAGGGGCGGATCGCGCGCGGGTGCAGCACTTTCGCGCCGGTGGTGGCAATTTCCTGCGCCTCGTAATAATCCAGGCGCGTCAGCAGGCGCGCATCCGGCACTTCACGCGGGTTGGCGCTGAACATGCCGGGCACGTCGGTCCAGATTTCAACTCGCTGGGCACCCAGCAACGCACCGAAATACGCCGCCGACGTATCCGAACCGCCACGCCCCAAAATCGCGGTGCGCCCATCCTGGTGCCGGGCGATGAAGCCCTGCGTGATCAGCAAGCGCGTGGGCTGCTGCGCAAAGCGTTGGCGGAAATCACCCTCGGCCTGTGCCTGGCAATTGACGGATAGCCGCTGCGACCATGCGCTTTGATTGGGCTGTGGCGGCAGCGCGGCCAACCAGTGGCGGGCATCCATCCATCCGATGTCCAAGCCCTGCGCATGCAAGTACGCCGCGCCAAGGGCGGAAGACAGCAGCTCGCCCTGCCCCAGTACTTCGGCCTGCCAATCCAGCGGACGGGTGGCGGCACGCGGGTCGGTCAGCAAGCCATGCAGGGCGGCCAGACGTGCACCCAGCACGGCATCGGCATCGAGTTCGAGTTCGGCCAGAAATTCGCGATGGCGCACCTCCAACTTGGCCACGCGCTGTGCGCTATCAACCGCGCCATCGGCAATCGCGGTCAGCTCATTGGTGACGCCCGACAGTGCCGACACCACCACCAGCACCCGCGCATCGTTGTCCTTGGCACGGCCAGCGGCGAGCTTGCCGATGTTGTCCCAACGCGCCCGTTTCGAGACCGATGTGCCACCAAACTTGAGGACAAGCCAGCGATCTGTGGAGACGGGGGATGTCGACGACATGGCATCTGAATGGGTTGCGGAAGGGGATGTCGCGAAAGCTGCGACGTCAGGCATTCTAGCGGCCCTACACGCTTGGATGATGCATCGCAACATGACACGTCGTTATATGCAACTGGATGTTTTCGCCTCGCGCCCCGGAGCTGGCAATCCGCTTGCCGTGGTGCTGGATGCGGAGGGACTGGGCGATGCCGCGATGCAGGCCATCGCCCGCTGGACACGGCTACCGGAAACCACCTTCGTGTTCCCATCCACCTCGCCCGATGCCACCCACCGCATTCGCATCTTCAGCCCGCGCCGGGAAGTGCCGTTTGCCGGCCATCCCAGCGTCGGCACCGCCTACGCATTGCTGGATGCAGGGCTGGTGACGCCGCGCAACGGCCTGCTGGTGCAGGAAGGCATCGCCGGCCTGCTGCCACTGCGCGTGCGCGGCGAGGGCACGGCGCGCACGGTGGCGGTGCGCACACCACGTGCGTGCGCGCAGGACATCGCCGCGCCCGACGATGCGCGCTTGGCCGCCGCACTGGCCGGGCTGGACCTGGGCGCCCTGCCGCCGGTGCTGATGGACGGTGGTCGCCGCTGGTGGCTGGTGGAACTCGCCAGCGAAGCGCACCTGCGCAGCGCCACCCCGAACTGGGATGCCATCGCCGCGCTGGCCGAGGCCACCGACAGCATGGGCCTGTTCGTGTATGCGCGCAGCCGTGATCCGGTTTATTACTTTGCCGTGCGCGCCTTCGTCGGCGCACCTGCGCGCTTCGAGGACGCCGCCTCCGGCGCGGCCAACGCCACCCTTGCGGCGTGGCTGGCCGAACGCGGCGCCCTGCCGGGCAACGACGGCTTCTACCGCGTGAGCCAGGGCCGCGAAGTGGGCTTCGACGCCATCATCGAGCTCACCGTCGATACCGACGGCGAGGTGTGGTCGGGTGGCCGCGCGGTGCCGGTGGTGGCCGGCACGCTGGATTGGCCCGACGTCTGATGCCGGCCCGGCCCGCCCCGTTGTCGCGTGGAACCGGCGGGGCGCGCCACGCACACCCGGCACGTCGTCACCGGGCCGCCACCGGCACCAGCCGCAAGTCCTGGAAGTCGAAGCTGAAATCGGTCAGCGGCGACACCGGCTCCATCCGCATTTCCCGAATCTTGCCGTCGGCGTCCAAGGTGAAATTGACGAAGGCATCGGCATTCAGGCCGCGATCGCGCCAACGCACGATGAAGCTGTCGTGCTGCCAGTGTTCGATGTCGCCCAGCAGCTCGGCGGTCTTGCTGAACTGCATCTCCAGGCCCTTCGCGCCCTGGCGGATCACGACATCGCCGTACCACGGGTCGCGGTAGGTGCCGGCGTACTTGGCCAGCGGCAGCGACGGCTTGCTGTCGGCGTCGCGGGCGGCGACGTGCTTCTGCCAGTCGGCGTCGGCGTTGCCCTGCGATTTCTCGAAGGCGATGCCGTAGCCCTTCAGCCACTCGTGTCCGCCGTTGCCCAGCATCATGTCCAGCGCTTCGTAGGTGATTGCGTTGAAAGCCACGCCCACTTCGGCGCTGGTCAACACGATCACACCCATCTTCTTGTCCGGCACCAAGGTCAAGCGCGAGACCTGACCCGGCCAACCGCCGGTATGCCACACCAGCCGGTTGCCGCTGTAATCGGACAACTGCCAGCCTTGCCCATAGCCGGAAAAATTGGGCGTGGCCGCAACCAACTCCGGGATTGCGGCAGGGCGCACCGGGATCGGCGTCAGCACCGTCCACATTTCACGCTGGCGCTGCTCGGAGAACAGGCGCTTGGCCGTCTCGCCACTGCCCGCATACACGCCGCCATACAGCTGCGCGTTCATCCACTTGGTGAGGTCATGCACGCTGGAATAAATGCCGCCCGCACCCGACACATTGCGCCATGTTGTCACGCCCACCGGGCGCAGGTCCTTGAAATCGAACTTGGCGTTGCCCACCGCCACGTTGTCGGAAGGCTTCAGATCATCGCTGTTGAAACGCGTCTCGGTCATGCCCAGCGGTTGCCAGATGCGGCTTTGCAGGAACTGCTTGTAGGGCATGCCCGAGGCTTGCTCGACCACCAGACTGGCCACCCCGAACAGGATGTTGTCGTAGGCATATTGCTCGCGGAAACCGCCAGTCAGCGGCACATCTTTCAGGCGCTCGGCCACTTCGCGGCTGGAATACGTGGTGGTGGGCCAATACAGCAAATCCCCTGCCCCCAAGCTCAGACCGCTGCGGTGCGCCAGCAGGTCGCGGATGCGCATCTCACGCGTGACGTAGGCATCGCTCATGCGGAACCACGGCAGGTGGTCGATGACGCGGTCGGTGGTTTTCAGTTTGCCGTCGTCCTGCAGCATGTTCAGCGAGGCAGCGGTGAATGCCTTGGTGTTGGACGCGATGGCAAACATCGTGTGCGCATCCACCTTGGCCGGCTTGCCCAACTCGCGCACGCCGTAGCCGCGCTCCATCACCACCTGCCCGTCCTTGACGATGGCCACCGCCACGCCGGGCACGTCGAAGCGCTTTTGCACATCCGCCACGAACGCATCAAAGCGCGCCAGCCGCGCCGCATCGGGCAGTTGCGTGGCCAGTGGCGCTGCCGTGTCGTCCACCCGAATCGGTGGCGCTTGCTGCGCCAGCACCGGGCTGGCGGCACCCAGCGCCAACAGCAAAGCCAAAGCAAGTGGGGCGATCCGCATGGCAACGCGTCCTATCCATCGAAAGCGCGAAGTATGCCGCAGCCGCCCAGCCATGGGATGCGCCATCGGTCATGCCGGGATGTTGGAAACTATGGAATCGTGCTGCCGTGGATAATGGGACGATGTCCGCCCTCAACACCCTGCCCAACACCACCCGCGCCCTCTGGCAAATCCATTTCTGTGTCCTGCTATGGGGCTTCACCGCGATTCTGGGCAAGCTCATCACCCTGCCGGCGCTACCGCTGGTGTGGTGGCGGATGCTGATTGTGGTGGCCACGCTGGCCCTGCTACCCAAGGTCTGGCGCGGGTTGGCCGCGATGCCGGCACGCACGCGCTGGGCATATGCCGGGATTGGCGTGCTGGTGGCGCTGCACTGGCTGACGTTTTATGGCGCGATCAAGCTGGCCAATGCCTCGGTCGCCGCCACCTGCATTGCGTTTGCCACGCCGATCACCGCACTGCTGGAGCCGCTGTTTACCCGCCAACGCTTCCGCCCGGGCGATTTATTGCTGGGTGTGGTGTCGCTGCCCGGCATTTGGTTGGTGGTCGGCGGGGTCCCCGCGGACATGCACGCGGGGATCGTGGCCGGGGTGGTGTCGGCGCTGTTTGTGGCGATGTTCAGCAGCCTCAACAAGCGCATGGTGGACGCCGGCGATCCGCTGACCGTCACGGCATTGGAATTGGGCGCAGGCACGCTCACCTTGAGCCTGTTGGCCCCGCTGATGCCGGCGCTGGTCCCCGCATTTGCCGGGCCTCTGCTGGTAGTGCCGGCGGGCATGGATGTGCTCTGGCTGTTGCTGCTGGCGCTGGCCTGCACCTTGCTGCCGTTTGCACTGTGCCTGGTGGCGCTGCGCCATTTATCCGCGTTCACCGCGCAGCTATCGGTAAACCTGGAGCCGGTGTACGCCATCGTGCTGGCCGCGGTTTTGTTTGGCGAACAGCAGCAGTTGTCGGCCAAATTCTATCTTGGCGTGGCCATCATCCTGGGCGTGGTGTTTGCACAAGGCTTGCTGGCTGCCCGGCGCAAACCTGTTCACACCGAGCAGGTGGGCGTGAGCGAAGCCCACCACATTGCCGATTAGAACTCGGCAGTGAGGCAAGACAGAACACGCCAAGACATGGCACGCTAGGCCCATGTATCTGCGCTATTACGGCCTGACCGAGCCGCCGTTTTCGATCACCCCCGACCCGCGCTTCGTGCATCTGAGCGAGCGCCACCGGGATGCCTTGGCGCATCTGCTCTTTGGCATCGACAAAGGCGGTGGCGGCGGATTTGTGCAACTCACCGGCGAAGTGGGCACCGGCAAAACCACGCTCAGCCGACTGCTGCTGGAACAACTGCCCGAGCACGCGCGCATCGCGCTGGTACTGAACCCCAAGCAAAACGCCATCGAGCTGCTGGAAACGATTTGCGAAGAATTGCGCATCGACATCACCGGCAAGCGCGGCAGCGCCAAGGGCTTGATCGACGCGCTCAATGCGTTCTTACTTGCGGCCTATGCGCAAGGCCTGCGCGTGGTGGTGTTGATTGACGAGGCTCAAAACCTGCCGGCCGACACGCTGGAGCAAGTGCGGCTGCTCACCAATCTGGAAACCGACACCCAAAAGCTGCTGCAAATCCTGCTGCTGGGCCAGCCCGAATTGCGCAGCTTGCTGGGCAAACCCGAACTGCGCCAACTGGCGCAGCGCATCACCGCGCGCTACCACTTGGCCCCGCTGGATGCGAAAGAAACCGATGCCTACTTGCGTCATCGTTGGCGCGTGGCCGGTGGCACCCGCTTTCCATTAGATGGCAAAGCAGTGGCACGCCTGCACGCACGCTCCGGCGGCGTGCCACGTTTGCTCAATGTGATTGCCGAACGCGCGCTACTGGCCGGGTATGCGCGCGATGCCGCCGGCATTGATGCCAAGCTCATCGACCTTGCCGCCGATGAAGTGCTGCCACCCGTGATGCAATCGCACCATTGGCGCTGGCTGGCGATTGTCGCAGCTGTTGCGGCCATGGCTACATTGGGGTTTGCCGTCGTGCAGTGGCGCAGTGCGCCGGCATCCGCAGCCCCCTCCGCCATTGCCGCAGCACCCTCCGCCATTGCCGCAGCACCCACCGCCATCGCATCGGCAACCACCGGCAATCCGCGCACGCAAAAAACGCAGAGCCTCGATGCCGATCAATTCAGCAGACGCATCGCCGCAACCGGGGCATCGCCGCTGCCGGCATGGCAAGCACTGCTGGCGCAGTGGTCACTGCCATCCAATGCCATCACCGTGGATCCGGCCGGTCCATGCCAGCGGCTGCAAGACCAAGTGCACTGCGTCCAAGGCCGTAGCCGGCTGGACACGCTGCTGGCTGTCGATCGCCCGATCCTGCTGCGTCTGCATGCCAGCAATACCCGTGCCTGGGCACTGCTACTCGGCGCCGATGCGCGCAGTGTGCGATTGGAGCTTGGCGGCCAGCGGTTCGATGTGGATCGGCAGGTATTGCAAGCCCAATGGGATGGCAGCTATGCCGGGCTGTGGCGCGGCCCGGCGGTGCTGGATACCCCCCCGACTACGGGTAGCGTGGGCCCGGCCGTGAACTGGCTGTGGCTGCGCCTGTTGCCGCAATCGGCCAGTGCTGATGCCGCCTATGACACCACTCTGCGCGATGCCGTGCGCAATTTCCAAAATGCCCGCGGCCTGCCGACGGACGGCGTGGCCGGTCCGTTGACCCTGATGGCGCTGGCCAATGGCCTGCCCGGCCCGCGCCTGTTGCGCGCACTGGATTGAACCGATGTCCCTGATTCTGGAAGCCCTGCGTAAATCCGAAGCCGAACGCCGCCGCGACAGCACGCCCGACGTTGCCCTGGAGCTGCCCCCTCCCGCCCCCCGCGCCAGCCGCAGCATGCCCACCTGGCTATGGCCGGTACTGCTCTGCACGGCGGCATTGCTGGCACTGGGCGTGTGGTTGGGCACCCGGATGGCCGTGCGTGACCACACCGCTGCGGCCACGCCATCCGTCGCCACACGTTCGCCGCCAACTCCAGAAGCGCCAGCGGCATCTGCCCTCCCTACCATGAGTCAGCCCACTGCGCCCGTGCGCGCTCCGGCCCCGGTCCCGGCCGCACCCACACTGGCACCCGCAACAACGCCTGCGGCATCCATGGCCCGCCCCGACGCGTCCATCCTGCCGCCACCGCCACCGGTGGCCACGGTACCCTCGCCTGCACCTGCCCCACCAGCACCCGCCCACACCGCACGGCCGGTTGCCAGCAATGACGCCCCCGATATCGGAGACACCAGCTTGCCGGCGGTCAAATTGAGCATGCATATGTGGGATGCCGACCCGGCGCGGCGCTTTGTCATTCTGGACGGTCAACGCATGGGCGAAGGCGATCGCAGCGGCGCACTCAGTGTCATTGCGATTGAACGCAATGGCGTCGTGATCGAACGCAACGGCCAACGCGCACGGATCCCATTGCCATGAATCAGCACAAGCAAGCACTCCACTTCGCACTGGATGCCGGTCGCGAATTCATCGAACTCAACCAATTATTGAAACTGGTCGGCCTGTGCGACTCGGGCGGTGCCGGCAAGCAGTTGGTAGCCAGCGGCGCGGTGCGTGTCGATGGCGTGGTGGAACTGCGCAAGACCGCCAAAATCCGCGCCGGGCAGCGGGTGCAAGCAGGTGCTGTCGAGATCCGGGTGACGGCCGAAGGCTGACATTTTCTTGGTGCCGGGTGTGAGAATGCCCGCCCTGGTACGAATCATGGTTCGACACGCGCCCTCACCGCGCCAGGAGCACCATGCACACCATTGCCTCCAACACCCAGGATGACCCACGCAAGGCCTTCGGCACGCTGTTGCAGCAACACCGCGGCATCGTGTTCAAAGTCGCCAACAGCTATGCGTGGCAAGCCGACGATCGCGACGACCTGGCGCAGGAAATCGCCACCCAGTTGTGGCACGCATGGCCACGCTACGACCCCGCGCGCAGCTTCAGCACATGGATGTATCGGGTGGCTTTGAACGTGGCGATCAGCCATGTGCGCGAACACAGCATGCGCCTGCGCCACGACGCCGTGCCACTGGATGCCGACCTGCACGAGATTACCGGCACCGATACCAGCGACCACGAGCACCGGCATCACCTTTTGCTGCTGCAACGCTTCATCCAGCAGCAAGCCCCGCTCGATCGCGCCTTGTTGCTGCTGTATCTGGATGAACGACCACAGCGCGAGATCGCCGACATTCTGGGCATCAGCGAAAGCAATGTCTCCACCAAGATCGGACGCCTCAAGCAGCGCATCCAGCAAACCCTCTGACTGCAATCACCCACATGGACACGATCATGGAACTCGACGACTTCAAATCCGCTTGGCAGATCCTCGACCGCCGCCTGGAACTGGACAACCGGCTCAAGCTGCACGCCTTGCATGAGCGCAGCACCCACAAGGCCCGCCGCGCACTGCGCCCACTGGCCTGGGGACAGATCGCACAGATCCTGTTTGCACTGCCATTCATCGCACTTGCCGCCCTGCTGTGGATGAGCCATCCCGTGCATCTCGCCACGATTGTCGCCGGCGTGCTGGTGCATGCCTATGGCGTGCTGACCATCACCTGTGCCGGTGTGGTGCTGGGCCAGCTGGGCAAGGTGGACTACGGCAAACCGGTGCTCGATATCCAAAAGCAACTCCTGCGTGCCCGCAGCCTGTATATCCGCAGCGGCATGCTGGCCGGCCTGCCATGGTGGTTCTTGTGGGTTCCGCTGCTGCAAGTGCTGGCCGGGTTGGGGCATGTGGACTTGCTGGCCAAAGCACCCTCGCTGGTGGTCAGTGGCTACGCTATCGGCATCGTGGGCTTGCTGGCAACGGGCTGGTTCCACCGCTGGGCACGCCGCCCGGAACGGGCCGAATTGGGCCGCAAGATCGATGACAGCCTGACCGGCGGCAGCCTGCGCAAGGCGCTGGCACAGCTTGAAGATCTGCGCCAGTTCGAACGCGATTAATTGCGGAACCCTGCCCTGGGTCGGGATGGAAATCCGGACAAGGTCTTGGCGTTTTGACTGCGCGATTGGCCCGCACTGCCGCGCTGACCTGCAATCTGCGTTTACCATGCTTGAACGCAACCGGGAACGCGGCAATGGCAATAGTGGTTGTCTTGATGTGTGCCGTGCCGGCACTGTGGGTGATGCTCACGTTCAACCGGCTGGTACGGCTGCGCAACCAATCGCGCACCGCTTGGGCCGATATCGACGTGCAACTCCAGCGCCGGCACGATCTGGTGCCGCGCCTGGTCGAGGTCGTGAAGGGCTATGCCGCCCACGAACGCGCAACGCTTGCCGCGGTGACTGAACTGCGTGCACAAGCACAATCGGCGCATGGCGCAGCCGTACAAGGGCAGGCCGAAGACGCGCTATCGCAAGCGCTGGGTCGCTTGATCGCACTTCGCGAAGCCTATCCGGAGTTGAAGGCCAACCGGAATTTCGCGCAGCTGTCGGCGGCACTGGTGGAGGTGGAAGACCATCTGCAATATGCGCGTCGCTTCTACAACGGCGCGGTACGCGACTTCAATGACGGCATCCAGCGTTTTCCGGCCATGCTGATTGCCGGCGCGTTCGGTTTTCGCAGCGCAGAGTTTTTTCAAACCGAGAACGGTAGCCAGCAGGCGCCAAACGTGGAGCTGGGCCGATGAATCATCCATTCGCACGACGCTTGCTATGCCTTGCGGCGCTGCTGACGTTTCCAGCGCTGGCGCAGACCACGCCAGCTCAGGATGCCCACTCGCCCGCAAGCGCACCCCGCAGCGAGGACGTTGTGGCGCAAATCAATCCCAGCAGCGGCAGCGAACGCATCCTGTCGTATGCCATCGACGTCACCGCGCATGCAAACAACACGCTGGATGTCACCGAAACCATTCGCGTGGTGGCGCAGGGCGTCCAGATTCGGCGCGGCCTGTATCGCGATTTTCCGACTCGCTACAAGGACCGCTACGGCAACAACGTGGTGGTCGGGTTCGACGTCACCGGCCTCAAGCGCGACGCTCAAGCGGAGCCGTGGTTTACCGAATCCATGTCCAACGGCATTCGGGTGAATTTTGGCAACGATGATTTCCTGAAAGTACCCGCGACTTACACATACACCCTGCGCTATCGCACCAATCGCCAGGTCGGTTTTTTCAGCGATCACGATGAGCTGTACTGGAATGCCATCGGTACCGGCTGGGATTTCCCCATCGAGCACGCCAGCGTCAGCGTGCATCTGCCACAGCCGGTGCCAGTGGCCGATATGCAGGCCGAAGGCTATACCGGCGCGCAAGGCAGCAAGGGGCAAGGCTATGCCGCCTCCATTCCCGAGCCCGGCGTGGCGCGCTGGATACTGACGCAACCCCTGATGCCGCACGAAGGGGTGACGATAGTGCTGCGCTTTCCCAAGGGCATCATTGCCAAGCCTTCCACCGGGCAATACGTGCGCTGGTTCCTGCATGACAACCGAGCCATCCTGCTCGGGCTCGGCACGTTTCTGCTGATGTTCTGCTACTTGCTGCTGAGTTGGTTGCGCGTCGGCCGCGACCCCGACCCGGGCATCATCATCGCCCGCTACACCCCCCCGGCCGGCTATCCGCCTTCAGCGCTGCGCTTCATCCGCAAGATGGCACCCGATGACGCTGGCTTTACCGCGGATCTGGTGGACATGGCGATCAAGGGACTGATCCACATCTCCTGCGAACCCAAGCTGCTTGGCAGCAAAGAGTGGACGCTGCAACGCACCGAGCTGCAGCCCGGTGAAGACTTGCCGAAGCTGCAGCGCGAGTTGCTCCAGTCGCTGTTTGCATCCTCCAGGACACTGGCAGCGACACCCGCCAATCGCGAAAAATGGATGGCTGCCAAACTCGCCTTGTTCAAATCGCTGAATGCTGCCTACAACGGTCGCATGTTCAAGCGCAACGGCGGCCCCTCGGGCTGGGCGTTTCTGATTGGCCTTGCCGGCATGATCGCGGCATTCGTGATCGCCAACGGTGCCGGCACCGTTGTTCTGATTGTGACCTGTGGCGCAATGTTCATGATGCTGGTCTGGTTTGGAATCCTGCTCGCCGCACCTACCCCGGAAGGCCGCAAGCTGCTGGATGAAGTCGATGGCCTGAAGCGCTACCTCAGCGTGGCCGAGCGTGACGATCTGGCGCGCATGCAGGCACCCTCGCTGGACTCCGATCAATTCCAGGCACTCCTGCCCTATGCCATCGCACTCGACGTGGAAGACGCGTGGACAAAAAAATTCACCGCCGCCGTGGGCGCAGCCGCCGCACAGCAGGCCACTGCGCAGATGGGCTGGTATAGCGGTAGCGCATTTTCCAGCATGAACCAGTTCACCAGCGGGCTCAGCGGCAGTTTCAGTGCGTCGATTGCCTCGGCATCCACCCCCCCTGGAAGCAGCTCAGGCGGCGGCGGTGGTGGTTCTTCCGGCGGTGGTGGCGGCGGCGGTGGTGGCGGCGGGCGCTGAGTCGATCACGGGTGCGCAACTTCAGGATGCGGCTTGCCCGGTTGTGCAACGCTTGGCAGGTTGCTGTCCACCGCCTGCTCGTCTTCATGCTTGGCCTGCAGGGCTTCTTCGGGCGGTGTTGAGACGGGCATCGCCAACACCGCGCCATCCAGTTCGGCCATTGGGCTTTCCACCGGACACTTCGGGTCGGGAAAGCCGTATCGGTGGCGCAGTGTCAGGCCACAGGTGTTGATATCGGCCACATCCTGGTGTGCCGCGTCCGCAGGTGCCACGCACTGCGCCTCGTATGCACGTCGAAAATCATCGCGCCGCTGCAAAAATTCAATCCCGCAACGGCGCGCCAGGCGAATGCGATCCAGATCATCTTCCACCGCGTTGGCCCCGGCCAGGCCAAACTTTTCCAACTCATCATCGGTAAGAATCCGCAAGGTACGGTTGGGCACCGTAGTCATCAGATCATAGACTTCGATGGAAGCACCATTGCGCTCCAGATAGTTGCGCAATTCTTCGCTGAGGCGACGCAATTCTTCACCCAACTCCTTGCGGGAGGTCGCGGTGGACCTAACCCGAATCATTCGATGCACCCCCACCGGGCCCACGATCACGCGCATATCGCCAGCCGCCAGCAGCAGCACACAGGCGCTATGGCACACCGAATCGCCACGCACCCAGATCGTCCAATCGTTCTCACCAATGGCATCGCCGGCACGCATCGCTGCTTCCACGCTACCACCACCCGAATCAATATCGAGAATGCGCTTGCCGACTCCCAGATCACTGGCCACCTTGCCCACTCGCTCGGCCAACGCCGCAAAACTGGCCGACACCTTGCCTTTGTAGCGCAGCCGAATCAGCCCCGAGGTACGGCAGTCTTGCATGGTGTTGCGCAGGTCTAGATAAGCCAGCGACAACACCGGGCGACCATCGCCTTGGCGGTAGTCCGCGCTGCAATCAACCCACGCATCGCCGGCTTCCAACCGCACCGGCGACCAATCAATTTCAGCCTGCTCCTTGCGCTGCACCACCTGTGCAGGCGGCTCCAGCGGCCCCGCATTGGTTTGTACAGCCGCGGGTTGACGACTACAGGCGCCGGCCAGCAGGTACAGCAACAACAAACTCCAGCGCAGGCGCATCGAGAACATCACACATGAAAGAGGCAAGCCAAGTTTAGGGCCACCTCCACGGTCTGCCCATAACCTTGGGTGAACTAGCGTGCCGTCAGCCGGCGTACTGCCGTCAACACCGGCTACTGCCGCGCCGGACATGCGACTGCACAACGGCCCATGCCTGCACCACCGGCAGGGCATAGTCGAAGGCAGCGGCAGTGACCATCGCCACTTCAAAAGGCCTCGGCCAAGCAAAATGCAAGACCCACCGCGTCACTGCGGCAACATCACCCCATACAAATCCCCCCCTCCCGCCGATTGCCTGCGATCATAGGCAATGACCTTCCCCACCGCATTTGCCGAACTGGCGCTCGACCCCACCCTGCGTGCGGGTCTGGATGCGCTTGAATACACCACCCTGACCGCCATCCAGGCGCAGGCCCTGCCTGCGATTTTGCAAGGCCGCGACTTGATCGCGCAGGCCCCTACCGGCAGCGGCAAGACTGCGGCATTCGGGTTGGGCCTGCTGCACGCCATCGACGCCGGCAGCCTGCGCACGCAGGCTTTGGTGCTCTGCCCCACCCGCGAGCTGGCCGACCAAGTGGGCAAGCAGCTGCGCAAGCTGGCCACCGGGATTGCGAACCTGAAATTGTCGGTGCTGTGCGGCGGCATTCCGCTGGCACCGCAGTTGGCCTCGCTGGCGCATGCGCCGCATGTGGTGGTGGGCACGCCGGGGCGGGTACTGGAGCTGGTGCAAAAAGATGCACTGGACCTGCGCGGCGTGCGCACGCTGGTGCTGGATGAAGCCGACCGCATGCTTGATATGGGCTTCGAGGAACCGATCCGCGCACTGGTCAAACGCACCCCAAAAGAACGCCAGAGCCTGCTGTTTTCCGCCACGTTCCCGGACAGCATCCGCAGCCTGGCCACTGCCATGTTGCGCGAACCGCTGGAGGTCAGCGTGGATGGCGGTGCGCAACCGGCCACCATTGCCGCGCATTTCTTCGATGCCGAGCCTGCGCGCCGCGCACCACAACTGGCCGCCCTGCTCTTGGAGTTCCGCCCCGATTCGGCGGTGGTGTTTTGCAATATGCGCCGTGACACCGAGGAAGTGGTGGGCTCGCTGGCACATTACGGCTTCACCGCGCTGGCCCTGCATGGCGATATGGAGCAACGCGACCGCGAAGAAGTCCTGGTGCGCTTTGCCAACCGCAGCTGCACGGTGCTGGTGGCCAGCGACGTGGCCGCACGCGGGCTGGATATCGATGATATCGGCGCGGTCATCAATTACGAATTACCCACCGATGCCGACACCTATCTGCACCGCGTGGGCCGCACCGGCCGCGCCGGCCGCAAGGGCTTGGCATTGAGTCTGGTGGCCGCAAGCGAACGCAATCGCGCAAGTTTGATCGAAGAACGCCAAGGTCAGCCGATCCGCTTCGAACGCATCGACGCGCTGGCCGGCAAGCCCAGCGGCGTGCCGCAGGCAGCGATGGCCACCTTGCGCATTGACGCCGGCCGCACCGACAAACTGCGCCCCGGCGATATCGTGGGCGCACTGACCGGCGATGCCGGCCTGCACAAGGACAGCATTGGCAAGATCGACGTATTTGCCACCCGCAGCTATGTGGCCATCGCCCGCAATCACGCCAGGCACGCGCTGGCGCAGCTGCGCGCCGGCAAGATCAAGGGGCGCAAATTTCGGGTCAGTTTGCTCTGACCCCAACCGCGCAGGTGCATCATGCGTAGGCACTCAGGGGACTGCCGATGACCCAACTCAAGCGCGAGGATTTCGACACCGCCGCCAAAATGCACTCGCAGAGGTGGTTCATCTATCCGTTCTTCGGCATTCACATGTTGATGTTCGGGCTGTCAGGCTTTCTTTTGGCCTACGCACCCGAGCATGCGGACCTGACGTTTCTGTATTTGCATGGCGGCATCGCGATTGTCGTGTACATCGTGTTTTATCTGCTGATTTTCGGTCGCGATGAAATCCGGTGGATGTTCATCAATGCCGCGCTCGGCATCCTTGGCATTTATTCGCAAATTGGTTGGCTGTTGGCACGATTTGGCAAGAACATCGACAACTACCCCTGGCCGGTACACGTCACCCCGTTTTTGTACTACGTGTTGTACACCTTCTTGCTGCGCCAATTCTTGCTGGACATCACCCACAGCCGTGACAGCCAGGTACGGCGCAAGTGGGTCAACAACGGCTACGTCTTGGTCTCGCTGGCAGTCTACGGCGGGCTGCTGTGGCGCGGCGGATAGCCACGTCGACGGCCTGTTTTCATCTGCAAATCATGATCCCCCGTGGCGACTTTTTTGCTGCCATCTCGCTCCATGCACAGAGGGATATGCTCACCTGAAATAGGCGTACACTCGAATCCAAGATGAGCACGCGCGTCCAATACGGGGGGCCGCGCGATGCGGGGGGCGCTGGCTCAGGGACTGGGCCAGGCATCGACTTCGTATCGGCGCTGTTTTCCACGACCAGTCTCGATGACATCGAGGTTCTCACTGCGCGTGAAGCCGAGTCACGCTTTGGATTGAGTAAACTGCGCCTGCACTGGGTCGCAACGACGGTGGGCAGCTCGCCACTGGCGGACGACACGCATGCCGTGGTGCCACTACATGCACCGCGACTCGCGTCGGACAAGCGGCCGTACCAGTTTGAACTTGTGGGCACCCCGCCCGGTACCTGGATGTCCGCCGAAGGTGTGGTGACCGGCCGCAAGTTCAATCCTGCGTCCTCCGAATGGGCCGACTTCCTGGTGCTGATCGCCGCCAGGGTCCGCACTGCACTCGAACTGCGCGATCAGCAGCTTGCGGCAGACCGCTTAGGCAAGACGGCCCGGCTGCAAGCCGCCCTGTTCGAAGTGGCCAACCTCGCATCGGCACGACTGGACATGTCGGACATGCTGCGCCGCATCCACCTTGTGGTGTGTGAATTGATGTATGCACCCAATTTCTTCATCGCCCTGCATGACAGCAGCAAAGACAGCATTCGCTTCATCTATTTTTCCGATGAAAAAGATCCGCGTATCGTCGATCCCGAGCACGAATTCAGCGCGGAGGAACTAGGCAACAGCTTGACCTTGAGCGTCATTCGCGCCGGACGCCCGGCGATGGGGCCATCGCGCAAGGTGAGCGCGGAATTCGGGCTGCCCATAACCTCCGAAGAATGCGGGCCCGAGAGCGCCGATTGGCTGGGCGTACCGATGATCGACGATGGGTTGGTGCGGGGTGCGATCGTGCTGCAAAGCTATGACCAACCCAAACGCTACACTTTGGAAGATCAGGCCCTGCTGCAATTTGTATCGCATCACATCCTGATTGCGCTGACCAGACGGCAAGCGCGGGATGAACTCGAACACCGCGTAGAGGAACGCACTCAAGCCCTGACCGAAGAAATCCGCGAACGCAAACGCGTGGCCAAATTGCAAGCCGCATTGTATTCCATCGCCGATCTGGCCAGTAGCCAGTTGAGCATGGAAGACATGTTGCGGCGCATCCACCTCACCGTGGGCGAGTTGATGTACGCACACAACTTCTATATCGCCTTATATGACTCGGGCAACGATAGTGTGCGTTTCATCTACTTCGCTGATGCCAAGGACATCAACTTTTACGAAATTGACCGCGAAATGCCGGCGGCAGAAATGAAGGACAGCCTCACGTTGGGCTTGATCCGCCATGGCAAACCCGTGCATGGGCCCGCGCGCAAGGTTGCCGAGCAGCTTCACATCGCTACCGGCATTGGCCTTGGCACGCCTGCGCTGGATTTTCTGGGGGTGCCGATGATCGATGACAATGGCGTGCGCGGCGCAGTGGTAGTGCAAACTTACGAACATGGCGTGCATTACAGCATGGAGGACAGCGCACTACTGGCGTATGTGGCGCAGCACATCATGACCGCGCTGGAGCGCAAGAAAGCCCAGTCCGAACTGGAGCGCCGAGTCGAAGATCGCACGCAAGAATTGGCCAAGGTCGTGGATGAGTTGCGTGAGCAGATCACAGTGCGTGAACAGGCCGAACAACGCTTGCAGCACGAGGCCTTGCACGATGCGCTGACTGGCCTACCCAACCGTGCCTGCTTGCTCAATGCGCTCGAGCTGGCGTTGGCGCGCTTCCACCGTGATCAGCATCAAATCTTTGCCGTGCTGTTCCTCGACCTGGATCGATTCAAGGTGGTCAACGACAGTGTGGGCCACATGTTCGGCGACAAGATGTTGCAAGAAGCCGCCCATAGGCTGTCTCGTTGCATCCGTGGCCAAGACATCGTGGCGCGGCTGGGTGGGGATGAGTTTGCCATTCTGATGACCGGCTTGAATGGGCCTGAAGATGCTTGTCATACCGCACAGCGCACCATCCACGCACTATCCGAGCCGATGTTGATTGATGGCAAGGAACTTTTCACTTCCGCCAGCGTTGGTATTTCCTTGGGCGGGCCCCGCTATCGGCAGGCCGAGGAATTGCTGCGCGATGCAGACGTGGCGATGTATCGTGCCAAGTCACGCGGTCGCCAGTGCTTTGCGCTATTCGACGAACGCCTGCATCAGGAAGCGTTGCATTTGCTGGAGCTCGAAAGCGAGCTACGCCACGCAGTCACGCGACATGAATTCCAACCCTATTTTCAACCCATCGTCGATCTGCAGTCCGGCCATATCGTTGGCTATGAATCCTTGCTGCGCTGGCACCACCCCACCCGCGGGGTGTTGGCTCCCGGTGAATTCCTGAAAGTGGCAGAAGACACCGGAATCATCGAGCAAATTGATTGGCAAATGCTGTCGTTGACCTGCCAGGCCATTCCAGCGCTTGCACAGGGTGACCGTTATGTCACGCTGAATGTCTCACCCAGACGCTTCCACGCACCGGACCTGGCCCAACGCCTGCTGGCACAACTGGATCGCAATCAGGTCGATCATCACAGCATCCGTATCGAAATTACCGAAGACGCGATGCTGGAAAACCCCGATCAAGTTCTGGCAACGCTGGCCCAGCTACGCGATGCCGGCGTCATGGCCGCGCTGGATGATTTTGGTACCGGCTATTCCTCGCTCAGCTACCTGCATATCTTCCCTTTGCACGCGATCAAGATCGATCGTTCGTTTGTGCGCGACCTCGAACCAGAGGCTGCCGGTGGAAGTGCTGCCGTGGTGCGCGCAGTATTGGCGATGGCCGCATCATTAGGGCTGCAAGTCATTGCAGAAGGCGTAGAAACCGAGGCGCAACGCCTGCAGTTGGTTGAGCTTGGCTGCACGCGTGGGCAAGGCTTCCTGTTTGGTCATTCCATGCCCAGCAATCATTGGCTGGAGATTGCGGCTTAACGCACATCGCGGGCGCGAATGAGGTTGTCCAATGCCTGCGCGAATCCAGCACCGTGGCGTGGATCCACACCCAGGTAGAAATCCGGCTCGATCAGCTCCGCTTCCATCAACAGCCAGCGGCCGTCGGCATCCGGCACCATGTCGATGCGCGCGTACAGCAGCGGCTCGCCGACGGCTTGCAGCACCTGCTCTGCCAGCGCCACCGCAGCGGCCGGCGGCTCGGGCACCAGCGCGTACTGGCCGCCGAATTCCTCCTGGATGCGGAACTCGCCGGCCACCGGGCGCTTGTTCACCGCGTGGCTCAGGCGTCCGCCGAAATACAGCAGCGAGGTTTCGCCCTCGGTTTCAATGGTCGGAAGGAAGGGCTGAAGCAGCATCGCCATGCCGTCCGTCGCACCGACCGCTTCGCCGCGCCGCAGCCGCCGCGTCTTCCATGCGCCGCCGGACACCGCCGGCTTGACGATCAGTTCGTCCGTGCCGGTGTCGGCGAAGGCGCGTTCGACCACATTCTGCGACAACGCATCTGTGAACGTGGTCGGTGGAATCGCCACGCCGCGTTCCGCCAGCTCGCGCAGGTAGCGCTTGTCGGTGTTCCAAGCCAACACTTTCGCCGGGTTCGCCAACCGCACGCCTTCGCGCTCCCAGGTCGCGCAGGCCCGCTGCCAGCGCGCGGCGTCGTGGTGGTAGCCCCAGACCAGCAGCGGCAGCACGCTGGCGTAATCGCGCAGGCCAGCCGCATCGTCCATGTGCGCCGTCCACGGCGTCGGCACGGCCTCGATGCCCGCACCGTCCAGCGCGCGTTGCAGGCGCGCCAGCACTTTCGGCCACAGGTCGGGATACGCGACTTCCGCCGGATCGGGAGTGAGGATGGCGACGCGGGTCATGGGACGTCCTGCAAGGGAAGATCGAGATAGCTGCTGCCGTGCCAGCGGATCTCCAGCGGCGCGCCGGCATCGGCCACGGTTTCGTCGGAAGGCTCCTTGCCGCTGCCGAGGTTGAGCTGGCGGTCGGGCTGCTTGATGACGCCGAGCGCGACGACGATCCGGCTGCCGGCGGCCAGTTTGCGGCCGAGCAGGCGCGTGTCGCGCACGTCGAGGCGCTGCGGCTGATCCGGCGTCAGCAGATGGCGCTGGCGGCGGTCGGCGTTGTAGCTGGCGCGCTGCAGCCAGAACGCGAGGTCGAGGTATTCGCCGGCGGCGTTCAGTTCGTACACGCCGATGGCGACGTCCACGTCGCGCTTGTTGACGGTGAACTCCAGCGCACCGGAGAACGGGCCGGACAGTTCGGCATCGCGCGGCAGCGGCTCGCCGACGAAGGCCAGGCCCAGGTGCGGATCGAGCGCGGTGTTGACGACGTTCGGCGGCTGCGTCCAGTCCGCGTCGCTGCGGTCGGCGAAATCGACGCGCTGCACGCTGACGGCCTGCGGCTGCGCCTGCGCCGACAGCGCGTGCGAAGCACCGCTGGCGCCCGGCACCAGATACAGCCGCTGCGTGCGCGGCGCCATCGCCTCCAGCGTGTGCGCGTGCCGCCACGCATCCGCGCCCATGACCTGCCAGTTCACGCGGTCGGCCAGCAGGGCCGGCTTCGGCGCGCCCTTGAACACGTGGTCGAACCAGTCCAGCCGCAGCCCTTGCAGGTCGATACGCGCGGACGGATCGAGCGGATAGCCCTGCACCACCGGCGGCACGCCGGTCTGCATCGTGAAATGCTCGTACGGGCCGATCACCAACGTGTGGTCGGCATCCGGGCGATGCCGCAGGTGTTCGCGGAAGTAGTGCAGCGCGCCGATCTGCGCGCCGTCGAAATAGCCGGTCGTCGCCAGCACCGGGATGTCGATGCCCGCGAATGCGTCGCCCTGCGGGATCATCGCCTGCCAGTACGCGTCGTAAGCCGGATGGGTCAGCCATTTGGCGAACAGCGGATTGGGCGTGCCGTCGATGGTGGGCAGATCGCGGTAGGCGCGGCCGCTGGCATACCAGTCGCGATTGACGCGCGCCCAGCGCGCGGCGTCGCCGTAGTCGGCGTCGTCCAGGGCGCGGTTGCTGGCGACGTACGCCGGCCACGCGTACATGAAATTGAGGAAGATGCCGCCTTCCTTCGGCGTGTCGATGCCGGGCGCGGCGGTGGCCGAGGTGGCGATGGCCTTCAATGCCTTCGGCCGATGCTTCAGCGCGGCCCACTGGGTGAAGCCGCTGTAGCTGCCGCCGTACATGCCGACGCGCCCATCGCTCCAGGGCTGCGCGGCGATCCAGTCGATCACCGCCGCGGCATCGTCGCCGTCGCGCTCGAAGGGAACGATGGCGTCGGGGCTGCGCCCCTTGCCGCGCGAATAGGCGACCACGCCGACGTAACCGCGCGAGGCCATCTTCTTGGCGTCGGCCCAGGCCCAGTCGTCGTTGGCGTAGACGGTGAAGGTCAGCAGCGTCGGCAGCGGTTGCGCGCCGGCCGGACGCACGACCAGCGTCGAAATGCTCGCGCCGTCCGGCGTGCGCACCCGCGCGTCGCGGTCGATGGCGTAGCGGCGCGCGTCGTCCTCGGCCAGCGCGGCGGCGAACAGGGGGACGAAGCTCGAATAGGCGTCCTGCACCTGGTACTTGCGGATCAGCTCCAGCGCATCCGCCAGCGGCATCGTTCCGTGCGCCTGCGCCGCGCGCGCCGCGTCGAAATCGGCGCGCATGCGCGCGAGGTTGCCGCCGAAGGCGAACTCGGCCTGCAGTGCGGTCGCGTCGTCGAGCGTACCGAAGCGGTCGCGGAACGCACTGCGCCACGCCTGCGGATATGGCACACGCTGCTGCGCCTGCAGCAGCTTCGCCCGCGCATGCAGTTCGTATTGCAGATAGAGCCAGCCGCTGCCCGCGCCGCCGCGCGCGCGCACCGCGTCGATGCTGGCCAGCGCCTCCCGGTACTGCCCCGCCGCGAGTTGCAAGCGGAACAGCACGCCCGGATCGGCATCGCCCGGATGCTCGCCGCGATACGCGGCCAGCGCCTCGCGCGCCAGCGCCGGCATCGCGCGTCCGTCGCCGTGCAGTCCGGCGGGAACGCGGATGTCCCGCGCCAGCGCCGGCCACGCGACCAGCGCCCACAGGACCAGCGTCAGCAGCACTCCCGGCAGGCGGCGCATCGGCTTACAGCATCGGCAGCTTGAGGCCCTGCTCCTTCGCGCATTGCTGCGCGATCTCGTAGCCGGCATCGGCATGCCGCATCACGCCGGTAGCGGGGTCATTCCACAGCACGCGGGCGATGCGCTTGCCGGCGGCTTCGCTGCCATCGCACACAATCACCACGCCGCTGTGCTGCGAATAGCCCATGCCCACCCCGCCACCGTGGTGCAGGCTGACCCAGGTGGCGCCACCGGCAACATTGAGCATGGCGTTGAGCAGCGGCCAGTCCGACACCGCATCACTGCCGTCGCGCATCGCTTCGGTTTCGCGATTGGGCGAGGCCACGCTGCCGCTATCCAGATGGTCGCGACCAATGACGATCGGTGCTTTCAATTCGCCATTGCGGACCATTTCATTGAACGCCAAGCCCAGCTTGTGGCGCAGGCCCAAACCCACCCAGCAGATGCGCGCCGGCAGGCCCTGGAAGCTGATGCGCTCGCGTGCCATGTCCAGCCAGTTGTGCAGGTGGGCATCGTCCGGGATCAGTTCCTTGACCTTGGCGTCGGTCTTGTAGATGTCCTCGGGATCGCCACTCAGCGCCACCCAGCGGAACGGACCGACGCCGCGGCAGAACAGCGGGCGTACGTACGCGGGGACGAAGCCGGGGAAGTCGAAGGCGTTCTCGCAGCCTTCGTCGAACGCCATCTGGCGGATGTTGTTGCCGTAATCGACGGTGGGGATGCCCTGCGCGTGGAAGGCCAGCATCGCCTCCACGTGGACGCGCATCGACTGCTTCGCCGCGTCGCGCACCTTCTCGGGATTGGTGGCCTGCTCGGCCAGCCACTGCTCCACGCTCCAGCCGATCGGCAGGTAGCCGTGTACCGGGTCGTGCGCGCTGGTTTGGTCCGTCACGCAATCGGGCTTCACGCCGCGCCTGACCAATTCCGGCAAGATTTCTGCAGCATTGCCCAATAGCGCGATGGACTTGGCTGCGCCGGCTTGCGTGTATTTTTCGATGCGCGCCAATGCGTCATCAATATCGCTGGCCTGCTCATCCACATAGCGTGTCTTCAAGCGGAAATCGATGCTGCTCTGGCGGCATTCGATAGTCAGCGAACACGCCCCGGCCAGCGAGGCCGCCAATGGCTGCGCGCCGCCCATCCCACCCAAACCCGCCGTCAAAATCCAGCGCCCCTTGAGGCTACCGCCAAAGTGCTGGCGCCCCATTTCGACAAAAGTTTCGTAAGTGCCCTGCACGATGCCCTGGCTGCCGATGTAGATCCAGCTGCCGGCGGTCATCTGCCCGTACATCATCAAACCCTTTTTATCGAGTTCGTTAAAGTGCTCCCAGGTGGCCCAGTGCGGCACCAGATTGGAATTGGCGATCAGTACACGCGGTGCATCGGCATGGCTGGGGAACACCCCCACCGGCTTGCCCGACTGCACCAACAGGGTTTCGTCATCGCCCAGGGTTTTCAGCGTGTCCAGAATCTTGTCGTAGCTCGCCCAGTCCCGCGCTGCGCGACCAATGCCGCCGTACACCACCAGCGAGGCGGGGTCTTCCGCCACTTCGGCATCCAGGTTGTTCTGCAACATGCGATATGGCGCTTCGGTCAACCAACTTTTGCAATTGAGCTGGTTGCCGCGCGGCGCGCGAATCTTGCGGGAGGGATCGAGGCGGCTGCTGGTGGTCATGGTGAGATCCGGGACAGGAAGTGCGGTGTGCAAAATTTTGCGCCGAGTCCCCGCGTACCACCACCACCTGACCCCGCAACCCATCGGCATTGGCAAGCATTCAGCCTGAAATTTGCCCAAACACAGACCCATTGCGTACGCTGTACGCATGACTGGCACACCCACCGCACAGCGTATCGTTGCCGCCGCTCGCGGCCTGCTGCAGCGCGAAGGTGTTGCTGCGGTGCATATGCGCAAGGTGGCGCAATTGGCCGGCATCAGCCCGATGGGCATTTACCGCCATTTCGCCAACCGCGATGCCTTGCTGCAACGACTGGCCGACGACAGTTTCGACGAGATCACGCATCACTGGTTGGCCATGCGCAGCGGCAGCGATGTGCTGGCGCAACTCATCGCCCTGCAACGCATTTATCTGGATTACGCATTGGCGCATCCACATGTGTTCGAGCATGCGTTTTCATCGCATCGCGGCAATGCGCGGCGTTTCCCGGAGGATTTCCACGCACGTCGCTCACCCACATTCAACGTGGGCCACGATGCCGTGGTCGCCGCACAAGCGGCGGGGGTGTTGCGCGCAGGCGACCCGTGGGATATCGCGATGACACTGTGGGCGCATTCGCATGGATTGATTGCGCTGTATCGGGCCGGGCGATTCAGTTTTGATGAACGCAAATTCCGCAGCTTCCACGAAACTTCGTTACAGCGGATCCTGGATGGTTTGCGCGCCTGATTCCTTCGCCAACAATCGCTATGATCAGCACATGCCTAATTTGCTTCGCGCCACGCTGGCGCTGGTGTTCCTGCTGCTGACTGGCTGCGCCACTCGGCCAGGCACATTACAACCATCCTCTGTGCTGCTGGTCTCGGTGGATGGGCTGCGCCCCACTGATGTCACAGCCACCAACATGCCGACATTGAATGCACTGGGTGATGCCAATGTGCGCGCGGTGGGCATGCGCCCGTCGTACCCATCGCTGACCTTTCCCAACCATTACGCGCTAGTTACAGGGCTACGCCCGGATCGTCACGGCATCGTTCACAACTCGATGTCCGATTCCATACTAGGCAAGTTCCGCACCGCCGACCGTAGCGCAGTGGAAACCGGAGACTGGTGGGGCGGCGTACCTGTGTGGGTGAGCGTGCAGCGCGCCGGGCTGCGTAGCGCCACCATGTTCTGGCCGGGCAGCGAAGCGGCGATCGACGGTGTGCATCCCTGGCAATGGCGCCACTATGCCGAAAACACCCGCGCCATCAACAGCGTCCAGCAAGTGCTGCAGTGGCTGGCACTGCCAGCAAACCAACGGCCACGGTTCATCACCATGTACCTGGATCAGGTGGATGATGCCAGCCATAACCACGGGCCAAATTCACCGCAAGCCGATGCCGCACGGCGTGAGGTGGATGCCGCCATCGCGGCACTGCTGCAAGGGCTGGCCAACGACAAGCAAATTGCCAACACCAACCTGCTGGTTGTGTCCGATCATGGCTTTGACACCGTCCCTGCGGGGCACACACTCAATGTGGAACAGATGGCCCCACCCAGCGTGGCCGAAGCCGTCAGCGATGGGCAGGTGATTGGCTTTGCACCGATCCAAGGCAAAACCCCAGACGCCGAACAGCTGTTGTTAGGTCGCCATGACCACTACCAGTGCTGGCGCAAACAAGACTTGCCCGTGCAATGGCATTACGGCAGCCACCCACGCATTCCCGCCATCATCTGCCAGATGGATGCCGGCTGGGATGCCTTGTGGCCCAAGAAATACGCCTACCGCATGCAACAGCCACCCACCACGCGTGGCTCCCACGGCTACGACCCCGACCTGCCGCAGATGCGTGCCACGTTTATAGCTGCCGGCCCTGCATTCGGTCATGGCGTGCAATTGCCCGTGTTCGACAATGTGGACGTTTACCCGCTACTGATGCGCTTGCTGCAACTGCCGACCGAGCGTAATGATGGCGACATCACACCGCTACTGCCCGCACTGCGATCATCACATTAGCAGCGCTTGCACCCCCGCCTACATTTGATTGCAGTGGTGAGGTACTCCCTCCACCGGCCGAGCGTAGACATTTACCATTGGATCCAGTCGCATTCGGTGCCAAGTCGAGCTGCCCCCACCCTCAGGTCACGTTCATGCCTAATCCATTGATTGCCCCACTGGTGCGCTGGCTTGGCAAGCTCAGCCATCCTCGCCTTTTCCTTGTGATTGGCGCGCTGTTTGTTGTGGATCTCGCGATCCCGAATTTTGTGCCCTGGGACGACATTCTGCTCGGACTGGGAACCCTGCTCTTGGCCCGCTGGAAAAAACCATCTGGCGAAACACCACCATTACCCTAACCATGCGTTTGATCGACAGCCACTGCCATTTCGATGCCGCAGAGTTCGACGCCGATCGCGCCGCTGTGCAAGCACGTGCACGTGCGGCAGGTGTTACCGACCAAATCGTGCCAGCGGTCGATGCCGCCGGCTGGCCCAAGCTGAAAACCATTTGCGCTGCGCAAACCGGCCTGCATCCTGCCTATGGCTTGCATCCGATGTATCTGGACCAGCACCAGCGCAAACATCTGGATGAACTACGCTACTGGGTTGAACGCGAAACCCCGGTGGCAGTGGGCGAATGCGGGTTGGATTTTTTCGTGGGTGGACTGGATGCCGACACGCAGTTGTTTTATTTCGACGCACAACTCAAATTGGCGCGCGAGTTTGACTTGCCTGTCATCGTGCATGCACGACGCGCCGTGGATGCGGTGATTGCCGCGATTCACCGCATCGGCGGACTGCGCGGCGTCATCCACAGTTTCCCCGGTAGCCCTGAACAAGCCGCGCAGCTGCACCAACTGGGGTTCCTGCTCGGCATCGGCGGGCCAGTGACATTTGAACGCGCCAATCGCCTGCGCAAACTGGTGGCCCACATCCCGCTGGAACAATTGCTGCTGGAAACCGACGCCCCCGATCAACCTGGATCGGCGCATCGCGGCCAGCGCAATGAACCCGCCCATCTGGTCGCGGTACTGGACGTGGTGGCGAAGTTGCGCGGCATCTCGCAAGACACGCTTGCCGCAGCGACCACGGCCAATGCACAACGTTTATTCAACCTCACTCTGCAATAAGCGGCCGCGTGCGCCGCCTGAGGCTGCGAGCTCCAATAGCATCAGGGCTGCTTCGGCTTCAACAACAACTCCATCGCCTTGCCTACTGCGGCAAATGCAAACGCGCCCGTCACATGGGTGGCTGCCCCCAAACCCGCGCCACAATCGAGCTTCAACGCCTCATCCTTGCCCAACTGCGGGCGTACGCCGCACACGCTGCCATCGGCCTGCGGGTAGCGCACGTTTTCCAGCGAATACACCGCCGGCACCCCGAAGTAGCGGTCATGGTTTTTCGGGAAATTGAATTCGCCGCGCAGTTTTTTGCGAATCAACGACAGCATCGCATCGTGCTCGGTGCGCGACAGATCGCGCACGCGAATCTGGGTGACATCGCTGCGCCCACCGGCCGAGCCCACCGCAATGATCGGCTGCTTGCGGCGACGGCACCAGGCAATCATCTCCACCTTGCTGCGGAAACTGTCACAGGCATCCAGCACCAGATCCACCGGCGTTCCCAGCAGCGCATCCAGATTGCCCGGGGTGACAAATTGCGGGTGCAAATTCAAGTGGATGTGCGGATTGATCGCACGGCAACGCTCGGCCATCGCCTCGATCTTGGCGCGCCCGAACTGCCCATCCAACGCCGGCAATTGCCGGTTGGTATTGGACACGCACAAATCATCGGCATCGATCAGGGTCAACCTGCCGACACCGCTGCGCGCCAGCGCTTCCACCGCCCATGACCCCACACCACCAATACCGACCACCGTCACATGGCAAGCGCGCAGCCGCGCCAACGCGCCGCTGCCATACAGGCGGTCGATACCGCCAAAACGTTCTTTCCAAAGCGTATCCATGCGCCATTTTACGCTGCGCCGGCAAGCGTGTTTCCGGTCAGCAGTTGCAAGCGCTGCTGCACTGCGCCATGCTGCGCATAGTGCAACTAGAGTCATTGCTCAATGTCTGCAATTCGCGTTATCAAGAAGTACCCCAACCGTCGTTTGTACGACACCGAAATTTCCAGCTACATCACCATCGAGGATGTGCGCCAGTTGATCGTGGATGGCGAATCCTTCGAAGTGCGTGATGCCAAAACCGGTGAAGACCTGACCCGTCAGGTCTTGTTGCAGATCATTACCGAGCACGAGCAGGATGGGCAGCCGATGTTGTCCACCCAGCTGCTGAGCCAATTGATTCGCTTTTATGGCGATTCATTGCAGGGCTTCATGGGCAACTACCTGGAACGCTCGATGCAATTATTCTTGGAACAGCAGCAGCAGTTCCGCTCGCAGATGGGTGGCATGCTGGGGCAAACCCCGTGGGCGATGTTGAACCAGTTGACTGATCGCAATATGGCGCTGTGGAAAGACTTCCAGCAAAACCTGGGCAATAGCATGGGTACCGGCCCCGGCAGTGTGCGCAATAAAGAGACGCGCAAGCCGCGCTGAACCGCTACGCAGCGGCACCTTGCAATACGACCGGGTGGAAATAACCGCCGCGCTGTTTCAAGTTCGACGTATTCAGTGCATGCCACTGGCAGCCTGCGCACCCCCACACAACTTTGCCTTGTAGGCTTCTGCCTTGGGCATCAATGCCTCCAACTGATGGATCCGGGTGCCAGCGCTGGGGTGGGTGGACGCAAACTCCGAGGGTGCCCTGCCCCCGGAGGACTGATCCATGCGCTGCCATAGCGGAATGGCTTGTTGCGGATCAAAACAGGCGGAAGCAGCTAGCATCAGGCCCAACTCATCCGCCTGCGTCTCCTGGCTGCGTGCATACGGCAATGCGCTGCCATAGCCATAGGCCGACATCACCGTCTGCAAGGTACCCGAATCCATCCCGCTGGCCGCACCTGCCATTTGGCCGAGTTGCTCCAGCTTGCCGCGAGTCATCCGCTGCGCACCATGGCGTAACAGCGCGTGGGCGATTTCATGCCCCATCACCACTGCCATGGCATCGGCATTTTGCGCCACCGGCAACAAGCCGGTGTACACCGCAATTTTGCCGCCGGGCAAACAGAAGGCATTGACTTGATCCGACTGCAATACCGTCACCGCCCAGTCAAAGGATTTTTCGATATGGCTGGCCTGCAGATGATGCTCGGCAGCCAAACTATCGGTCACTTGCGGGATCTTTCCAATTAAACGCTCGGCGATGGCTTGCACTTGTTTGGAAGCCTCGGCATCGGCGGGCAAAGGCTTTTCTTGTTGCAAGACTTGTTGATAGGCCTGCAAGCCCAGTGATTTCTCCTGTTCCGGTGAAATGCTCTTGTCAATCACCACCGCTTGCCCGGTCAAGGGATCAATACTGCGGTTGGAAAACCAATACCACGCTGCATAACCGGCAAACAGCAGTAACACCCATAGCCGCAAGCCGCCGCGGCGTTGCCCCGTACTTTGCCCGCTTGGATATTGATTCATGCCTCGATTCCTTCTGTGCCAATGTGACTGTCGCGGTGTCAGTTTTTCAAGCTTTTGCCAACACCTGGTTTCAAAGTTGCCGCACCAAGCGAAAACCGATCCGTGCATTGGTGATATCCACGCCTCCCGAAACGCGCCATGCAGAACGCGCTTGTACTGGCGCACTGGACCATGCCCCACCACGATACATCCGGTTACGGCAACCCGGGTTCACCCACGCCTCACCGCGCGCCGGCGCACGCCGATAGCCTTTGTGCCAACAATCGACCACCCATTCACTGACGTTTCCGCCCATGTCATACAGGCCAAACCGATTCGCCGTGAAACTCCCAACCGGTGCCGGCCCCCACCAGCCATCGGCATATCCGGCAAATGCGTTATTCCAGTGTCGGCCGCGGGGCGAAACATCTTTGCCGCCTGCCAGATTTTCAACCCCCGCTGGCGGCAATGCATTGCCCCACGGATAACGCCCTCGCCCCCCGGCACGCAGCGCGTATTCAAATTCCGCCTCACTGGGCAAACGGTAGTGTGCGCCGGTCTGTTGGCTCAGCCATGCCGCATAAGCTTCGGCATCGCGCGCGGTGACGTGAACCACTGGCATGGCATCCACGGCCGGCTGCCCGTCATACCCGGATCGCCAGTCAATGCCGCTGCCGCGCACGAAGTTGCCGCTGCGCACGTCATAGGCCATCGAATGCCCGCGCTGGGTAGCGCGCGCCACGTAACCGGTGGCCTCCACAAAACGACGGAACTGCCCCACCGTGATTTCGTAACGCCCCATCGCAAATCCACGCTCGAACGATACTCGATGCTGGGGTTGTTCATCCGCATTGGCATCGATCTCACCATTGGCAGACCCCATTAGAAATTCGCCAAACGGCACCACCACCATCGATGGGCCACGGCTGGCATCAGGCATTTCATCCGTAAACACTTGCCTGGGCTGAAATACGTCGTACCGGCTGACCATATCAATGCGTTGGCGCAACTCCACACTGGCGGCATCGCCGGGTTTTGCAATGCGCAGCATGTCCGCCAATTGCTCACGTGCAAACTGCAGGCCACTACCGGTTCCCAATGCAATCAAACCGGCATCGCGCATACGCCGCAACCGTTCATTGCGCGCGGCTTCGATGCGCGCACCCACCACTTGTGCAAGCAACGGGCTACCCCGTACCTGGCCGGCACGCGCCAGCAGGCCATAGGCGGCATCGTAATCACCTGCTGCCGCCAGCATCTGGGCCTTGGCAACCAAAACATCCTCCACCGATCCCAGTCCACGCTGCGCACGCAACAGCCGCGGCCACAGCACCAAAGCCTTGCGGAATTTCTCGAGGGCGCCTCCGGCGCTGTCCAATTCCCCTGCACGCAGTTTGGCCTCGCCCGCCAAGGTAAGGTCAAACGCTTGACCCACCTGATCCACTGCAGCCAGATATTCCTGCACATGCGGATACTCCGGCCACAAACTGCGCAATACCGTTGCTTGACGTTGGGCATAGCGCAGGGATGCCAGATCTTCGTCTTCCGCCAATGCCGACCATGCCTGGGACAATAACGCGGTGCGCGATTTCTCCAACAGCTTGGCGTCCTGCAAATTGCCCGGCTGCAACTTCTGCAGGGCCAGCAATAGAGGAATGGCCGATTGCGCAGTCTCGAACAGATCACCCTTGGCCAAGGCCCTGCGCGCCGCAGAGCGCGCAGCTGCTGGATGGGAGATGGCTACCTCTGGCAGCGACCAGCTCAACACCACCGCCAATGCGTCGTCCCCCTGTACGCGCACCTGCCCTTGCGGTTGAGCAGATTGCGCCGGCCTGGCGGGGGGGGAAGTCGGCAGCTGGCGGGGTTGCGCAGTCACGGCATGCGGATTGGCCGCAGGCTTGCACCCGACCAATAGCAACAGCATCAACGTGAGTACACCGCGTGTGCGCAAAGCATGCTCCATGAACGCCTTACCCTGCCCGGCGCAGGCTGGATATTGGATGCTGGGTGACGTTAGGTGATCCCCCACGCGCCTGCAACCGCATAATGCACGGATGACACACTGGATCGACACCCCCGACGCGCTGCATGCGCGCTTACAACACCTGCCTCCTTGTATCGGGCTGGATACCGAATTCATCCGCGAGCGCACCTATTGGCCACAACTGGCTTTGGTGCAGATTGCGCTGGGCGAAGCCGACGACGACATCCTGTTGGTCGATCCGCAAGTCCCCGGCATCTGCACGGTCTTGGTCGCAATGCTGGAAAATCCTGAAGTGCTCAAGCTGATGCACAGTCCCAGCGAAGATCTGGTGGCATTCCAGCACAGCTGTGGTGCACTGCCTGCGCCCTTGTTCGATACCCAGGCCGCCGCCGCCCTGTGCGGCATGGGGGCCGGATTGAGCTACCAGAAACTGGTGCACGCCATCACCGGCGTCGAACTGGCCAAGGGGGAAACCCGTTCGGATTGGCTGCGTCGGCCACTCTCGCCCGCACAACTGGACTATGCCGCGGACGATGTGCGCCATCTGCATGCGCTGCACCGTCAGTTGCAGACCGCGCTTACCACCAATAGCCGCGCCAACTGGTTGGCCGAAGACAGCCGCCGGCAACTGGCCAATGCAGCGCAGGACGATGGCGAACGCTGGCCGCATTTGGCCCTGCGCAGCGCGCAATTTCTCGACCCCGCGGGGCAACGCCGCTTATTGCGGCTGTTGCGCTGGCGTGATGCGCAAGCACGCAGCAGCGATCGACCGCGCAGTTGGATTCTAGACAACGAACTGGCGGTAACCTTGGCGCGCCAGAATCCACCCGACAAGCGCAGCTGCGATGGCCTGCTGGATACCTCGCCCAAGTCCCCGCGCAGCCTGCGCGAGGCGCTATGGCTCGCGTTGAGCACACCGCTGGCCGACGAAAACGAGGCGCCACCCATGCGTGGCGACGATCGCAACAAAGCGCAGTTGCGCGCCATGCAGGCCGCCGTAGCCAAACTGGCCGCCGACCTCGGCCTGCCCGAAGGTGTCCTGGCCTCCCGCCGCCTGCTGGAAGGCTTGCAGGACGGCAGCGGCTGGACCGGCGCACTGGCAGGTTGGCGCCGGCAACTCCTGGAACCCAATCTTGCGCCACTGCTGGACTCGTGAGTCCCGCCACATTGCCCCCCTTGCAGATGTCGCATCTTCTCCATAAAATGGGCGGCTCACCATCGGGGTGTAGCTCAGTCTGGTAGAGCGCTACGTTCGGGACGTAGAGGTCGCAGGTTCGAATCCTGTCTCCCCGACCAATAGATTCAAGGTGTTACGACAAAACCGCCGCAAGGCGGTTTTTTCGTTGCCAGCTTGGTGTCACAACAAGATTGCAAGCACCAACGTGCAATTGCGCTGCTTCTGGATCCATTGCAGGCATGCTGTAACTGCACTCGAATCGCACCCCTCTTCATGATTGGCTAGGATTCGGGTCACGTGACTGGTGCATGGACGCATGGGCAGCCTACTTCGCCGCTTCTGGCTTGTTTGGCTAGCAGGGCTGTTCTTTGCAACAGCCATTCCTGTTGTTCGGGCTTCTGCCCCCCTCGCCAGTCTGAAGGCACAGTTCGCATCACCAGATCAGCAGGTGGACTTTGCCGCCGCCAAATTGGCTGTTGATCGCCTGATTGATGCCGGCGACCCAAACAAACTCCCTTTGCTTGGGCAAGCTTGATTTCATGGGTAATGAAAAATCCCGTGCTCTGCAGAACACCTGATTCGGGAGCAGTCAAAGACCGCCGCAAGGCGGTTTTTTGTTTTGCTGGCATCATGGATTGCATCTGGCCCGACAACCCCGCAAATTGCGTAAAGATCGGCAACCGCCAGTTCAATATGCGCATGCAGGCACCGTCCTCGTCATCTCCCCATTCAGCTTCCCCGACAGGTCAAGCTCCTTCGCTGCTGCGGCAATGGGCCATTGCCGTGGTATTGCCCCTGGTCATGGCCGCGCTGCTGGCGTTTGGTTTGTTGGCGCTGGCCGCACTTCCATTGGATACCCAGTTGCCCGCTGCCCAATTACGGTCAGCGCTATGGAAGGCGGCGGGCTTGTTGTTGATGGCGGTGCTCGTGGTGTTGGTCATCAGCTGGGGTATCGCCCAGCGTTTCCGCGCATCGATACATGCCTTGACGCTAGCGGTGCAGCGTCTGGGCAAGGGTGCCCCCCTGCAATTGGCGCTGGATGGCCGCGACAATCCATTGTGGCAACTTCAATACGCGATCCAGGAAGCATCCAGGTCGGTGGCCCAGGTGCAGAACCGGATGCAAAGTGCGCTGGGGCGCACCAGTATTGAATTGGCCGAGAAAAACGCAAAGCTGGAATCCGCCAACTTGTCACGCGCACGGCTGCTGGCCGCGGCCAGCCACGATCTGCGTCAGCCGTTGTATGCCCTGACGTTGTTTTCCTCGACACTGCGCGCCGGCGAGACCGATCCTGACAAGATCACCCGCATCATGCATATCCAGGAATGCGTGGCCTCGCTGGATCAACTGTTTGCCGAATTGCTGGATTTGTCACGCCTGGAGTCCGGCAGCATGCAGGCCAGCGTGTCCAATGTGCGGCTGGATGATGTCTTCGATGAAGTCAGTCGCAACTTCCGCATGCTGGCCGAATCGCGCGGCCTGCGGCTGGTTGTACGCAAGACCGATGCTTGGGTGCAGGGTGACCGCACCATGCTGGCACGGATCCTCAACAATCTGGTCAGTAATGCGCTGCGTTATACCGATAGCGGCGGTGTTTTGGTCGGGGTTCGTCATCAAGACAACGGCCAAGTGCGCATTGATGTCTGGGATACCGGTTGCGGGATTGCACCGGAACACCAACAGCGGGTGTTCGATGAGTTCTATCAGGTCAAACAGAGCACCTTGCCCGCCGGTGAGCGCAAGCGCGGCCTTGGGCTGGGACTGGCGACCGTGCGGCGTTTGGCAGAATTATGTGGCTGCGCGCTGACATTGTCATCGCGACCCGCACGCGGCACCTTGGTTTCACTCACCTTGGATCGCAGCGTGGAAGTGATGCCTACGGATAACGACAGTCTCGATTTTCCGCTCGATATCAGTGGCCTGCGCGTGCTCGCCATTGATGACGAGCCCAGTATTCTGGAGGGGCTACGCGCGCTGTTGCTGGAATGGGGGTGCGAGGTGCGTACCGCCCACGATGTTGACAGTGCTCTCATCCAACTCGAGGACTGGAGTCTGCCACCGGATCTCATTCTCAGCGATCTACATCTTGGCCCGGAGCTCAGTGGCCTTGATGTGCTGGATGCGGTCAGCCATCGCTATCGGTGTGACCCCGCACATCCGAGCTTTGCCAGACTTTTGGTGACCGGCGAAACCCGCCCCGAGCAGATTGCAATAATTACATCCAAACGCATCCCTGTGCTGTTCAAACCTGTAGCACCGCAACGCCTGCGCGAAGCAATGCTGGCCGCGGTCTTGGCGGCCAAAGCGCTCCCCAAAGAGGACAACCCGTGACCGCAGCATTTGCTTACGATGCCCTGCAATACCCGGCGCTGATTTTTCCGCAGATGCACCCATCGCGATTGGCTGCAATTGGCCGCCTGCATGGACTGGCCAGCGCGTCGCCCATCCAATGCCGATTACTGGAAGTAGGTTGCGGTGATGGCCTGCAATTGCTCAGCTTGGCGCTGGCCTACCCGCAAGCACAATTCGTCGGCGTGGATATGTCGCAGACCGCGATTGCGCGTGGTGAGGCGATGCGTCAGCAATTGGGTCTGACCAATCTGCAACTGCATGCGGCAGATGTTTGCCAATGGGAGTGCGGCGCGACGCCATTCGACTATATCGTCGCGCATGGGTTCTTCTCATGGGTTCCGGCCTCGGTGCAGGACACACTGCTGGCGCTGTGCCAGCGCATGCTGACAGCGAACGGCATCGCATATATCAGCTATAACGCCCTGCCCGGCTGCCATCTGCGCCGAATGATGTGGGACATGCTGCAGCAACATACCTCCAGCATCAACGAACCATTGCAGAAAATTGCGCAGGCGCGCGAGTTTCTGGCCTGGCTACAGGCATCGGTGACCACCAAGACACCCTATGCAGATGTGGTCCGCCATGAAGTGCAGGATTTGCTCGAAAAAACCGAATCAGCGGTGTTCTACCACGACGACTTGGCCGAATTGAATCTGCCGTATTCAATTACCGATTTCGCTGCACGCGCGCATACTCATGGCCTGGGTTTTCTCGCCGAAGCGGAATATCACGACTCCAGCGGCGCCTCGTTACCCGACCACACCGCAGCGAGCCTAGCTCAACTGGCGGCCGGCGATGTGATTCGCCGCGAACAATATCTGGACTATCTGAAAGGCCGGCGCTTCCGACAAACCCTGCTCTGCCGGCAAGAAGTAGCGATTGTGCGCCCAGCACAAGCGGATGCGGTACTGCAGATGCAAGCGACAGGACATCTGTACGAAGACGCCGCCTTTGCAGACACCGACATAGGAAAGGCTCACCCGGGACTACGACGTTTTTGCGCCAGCGGTGGAGCAGCTCTCACCACGCCGAATGCATTGGTCGCCAGTGCATTGACCACCATTGGCAACGCGTTTCCCTGCGCTCTATCGGTCGACACACTGTTGCAGCAACACCTGGCAACAACCCAGGGTGGCGGCAACCTGCATGAGAATCAGCACGAAAATCTGCAGGAAATCCGTGGCACACTCTGCAAGGCTTTGCTCATCGCCTTCGAATACGGCCTACTGACCCTGCATATCGATGCGCCGGCGTTTGCCAATTCGCCCAGTGAATACCCTTGCTTGAATCCGCTATCCCGCGTGCAGCTGGAGAATGGGCAAGACATGCTGACCAGTCTGCGGCCCTCCATGGTGCGCCTCGACAGCCAGCTGGGGCTGGAGCTGGTCAAGTTGTTGAACGGCAAGCGCGATCGCATCGCCTTGCTGCAAGCACTCGTCGAGCGCATGCAGGCATTTCCTGTCGTGGGCGCAGATGGCAAAGAGTCAATTCAAACCAGTGCCTGGTGGCAAGACCACCTTGCTGGCCAACTGGAAAGCGGCCTGCAGCTTGCGTGCAAGATGGCGTTATTGGATGCTTGATACCAATAACGAATCAGCGCTTAGCACTCGATGCTCAGCGCACCATGTAGTTTTGCGAGTTCAACTGCAGCACCGCATCGAACTGCACTTTTTCGTTGTCTGACCCCAATACCATCAATGCATCGACTCGAAAGCGCAGAGCGCGATCTAGCTCGCGCTGTGGCTCCAACGTGACTCGAATTCGGGTCAAACGCGCTTCGTGCAGGCTGATTGCTTGCTCCAGCGAGCGACGGATACGGTCTCGATCCTGTGGGCTGAGCAAGCTGTAGGAGGAAAAATCAAGGATACCGAAGGTCAATGATGACGCTCGGCACTCCTTGAACGTCTCAGGAATCAGCCGTGCCGCTTCCGAGCGCGTGTTGAGCAAGTTTTCAAGATCCGCCGCAATTCCTTTGCGAATTTCAGTCACCGAAATGCCCCTGCCAGTATCCTCCGGCAGGGGCACATCGACCAAACGATCCATCAAGCCACGTGACATCGGTATGCGATGTTATGCGCCACTCTTGTCGTTCTTCTTGATGTTCCACTTCATGCCGGTATCGCCTTCCTTCGACCCATCTTGCTTCTGTGCGGTGTAGGTGTATTCGATATGGCCGTAGTTGAACGAAACAGTTTCAGAATCATCACCCGAGCCCGACATCGAGATGCTGGACACCAGCAGATCCGACAGCGTGATCTTGACGTAATCCATCTGCTGGCCACCCTGCTTGCGCGCAATCAGCACGGCCTTCTTGATGTGGGTGCCATCAGCGCACTTCTCCATCATCTTCGGGCTGCTCTTGTCGATGCGCTTGGTGATGCTTAGATCCTGGAAGGCGACCTTACCGGTACCACCACCACCGCCATAGGCCATCGAACCGGAGTTGGTGGCACCCACCGACCATGCCAGCACGTCGATCTCGCCTTTGTGTTTAGCATCTGCAGATTCGCCATCGATGCCGTCAATCTTCATGAAAATATCACTTGCCATTGCAGTTCTCCGTGAGTGAAATCAGAAAAGTAGTGCGTTGTTTTTATTCAGGTCAGCGTGCCGACTTCGGCAATTCCGCGACCATGCGCAGCGAAACGCTGAGCTCATCCAGCTGATAGTGGGGCCGCAGGAAAGCAACCGACTTGTATGCACCCGGCTTGCCGGGAACATCCACCACTTCCACGCGCGCTTCGCGCAGCGGGTATTGCGCCTTCATTTCCTGCGACGCGTTATCGTCCAGCAACACGTACTGGGCAATCCAGTTATTCAGGAACATTTCGACACTGGACTTGCTGGCGAAACTGCCGATCTTGTCGCGCATCATCGACTTCAAGTAATGCGCGATACGACTCACCGCAAAGATGTACTGCAGTTGCGACGACAAGCGCGCGTTGGCGTTGGCGGCATCGGTGTTGTATTCCTTGGCCTTCTGCGCTGATTGGGTGGAGAAGAACGCCGCGTAGTCAGTACCCTTGCAATGCACCAGCGGAATCATGCCCAGATCGGCGAGCTCTTTTTCACGCCGATCGGTGATGGCGATTTCAGTCGGGCACTTGAGCGCAATTTCGCCATCGTCAGTGGCAAAGGTGTGGGTCGGCAAGCCCTCGACCAAGCCGCCACCTTCCACTCCGCGAATGGCCGCACACCAGCCGTATTTGGCAAACGCATCGGTTACCTTGGCTCCCAGCGCATACGCCGCATTCATCCACAAGTACTTGCCGTGCTCGGTGCCATCAGTGCGCTCGACAAAGTTGAATGCCTCCACCGGATCAGTGTCTGGGCCATACGGCAGGCGCCCCAACACATGCGGCATTGCAAGGCCCACATAGCGAGAGTCTTCAGATGCGCGGAAGCTCTTCCACTTGGCGTATTCAACGGTATCGAAGATCTTGGCCAGATCACGCGGGCCGGACAGTTCGGTGAAATCGTCAAAGCCCAGCAATTCCGGCGACGCGGCACTGAGGAACGGCGCATGGGCAGCGGCACACACGTGGGAAATTTCTTCCAGCAAATACATGTCTTCCGGATGCCGACCGAACTCGAAATCGCCGATCAAAGTGGCAAACGGTGCGCCACCAAAAGTGCCGTATTCCTCTTCATAGAGCTTCTTGAACAGCGTGCCCTGGTCGAAGTCCGCTGCATTTTTGAAGTCCTTGATCAACTCCTTCTTGGTGGTGTTGAACACCTTGATCTTCAGCGTGGTGCTGGTTTCAGAGTTATCGACCAGGTATTTCAAACCACGCCAGCTACCTTCCAGCTGCTGAAACTCAGGTGCATGCATCACTGCAGATAATTGCTCGGATAGCACACGGTCGATTTCGGCGATACGTGCATCCAGTGCGCCAATCGCATCCTTGGAAACCACCATTGCACCATCGCTGACCTGCGCCACCAATTCCGCGATCAGATCACGCGCACGGGTACGTTCGGTATCCGAACGGGCAATTTTGCTCTGGGTCAGAATCTGATCCAACAGCCCGCCTTCAGCGGCTTCTGCAGTGGCGGAGGTTGCAGCCTGGGTTTCGGTATTGGCCATGTTGTTTGCTCGTTTGACGGTTTGGAATCAAAAGTTCAGGCGAAGTGCCAGTGGTTCGTCCACGCAGGCTCGAATCACTCTTCGGACTTGGGCCCGACTTCCTTGCTCAGCTGGGCGATCTTGTCGGTATTGGCGAGTACGTCATTGAGCAAATCTTCGAATTTGTCATTGCCTGCTGCTTTGTTACGCAGATCTGCCAGCTTCTGGCGCGCCTCCAGCAACTTGCGCAATGGCTCGATTTGATTGGCCACGCGCTCCGGCGAGAAATCTTCCAAGCTGCGGAAGTTCAACTCCACACCCAGCTTCGAGCCATCACCAGCAAGCTTGTTTTCCACTTGCATTTGCGCACGCGGCTTCATGCCCTTCATTGCATCGTCAAAATTGTCTTTATCGACGTTGACGAACTTGCGATCCTTCAACTTCGCCAGTGGCTCGGCAGGCTGGCCGCTGAAATTACCCACCACACCCGCCACGAACGGTAGTTCCTTTTTCTCGATCGCATCCCCCACTTCAACGTCATAGGTGAGCTGTACGCGCGGGGCGCGGACGCGATCAAGTTTGTGCTGGGTACTTTCCTTCTTGGCCATTTGAATCCCCGTACGCGTTGTGGGTTGCTGAGTGGGTTGACGTTAGTTGCGCCTGCCGGATTGGCGAAGCGCTCCAGAACATTCAATGAGTCTAGGAAGCAGGCGCTGACGAAACATCCATCGGACGGCCAGACTTGGGCATATGCCGTTCGGCGTGCCCACACTTGTGGGTGCCTGGCGGGGGGGATGATTCAGCTTGGCGGCAGGCCCACGCGCTCACGGATCGACGACAACGTGGTGTCATCCCGCACCACTTCGGCCAACCATTGCTCCAAAGGCATATTGGCCCAGGCCACTGCGCGCTCCAGCAAATAGGCCACCGGGCTGTGCGGCTCGGTACGCCGGAAATAACCGGCGATATCGCCCAGCGCACGCAACGCAGACTCCTTGGAGGCAAGATTGACCGAGCCAAGATTCAACGCAGCGCCACTACCGCCGCTTGCCATCAATGCGGGCGCTACTGCGCCATCTGTTGCTGCCGCGTCATCCTCCGCCGTGACGCCGACCATGCCCTTGGCAGTGGCAAGCCGGGAATAGATGGTTTGGATTTTCTTCAGCGCATCGTCAATCGCTGCAAGACTGGGCGCTTCCCGTCCGAGCCTGGAATCGGACATTGCGCTGAAGCGAGCAAACGCGTCGCGAGCAGCTTGCGCTTGATCCATGCGCTCGCGCACCACCGCGTCAGGTGTTGCAAGCATGCGACTGTCATAGGCGTCCCCACTGATGCGACCGCTATCCAGCGCAGCCTGATAAGCCTCTGCGTTCTGCCGCCCCATATTGTCCACTTCACGCGAATCAATCCATTTGGCGAGGGTCAACGCACCCTGCGGATCATCATTGAGCATCATCGTCTGCAACGCACGACTACCCCAACTGGCAAACCACGCCAACTTGCCAGCGCGCTCCTCCAGATCACCGTCATCGGCACGGGGGTGCAGGCCTTCCCAGTAGGTATCCAGCAACCCGGTGAGCAGGTCGAAACTATCTTTGGCGCCCTCCAGGCCATACCGTGAAATCACGGCTTCGCCCAACCACACCGCAGCCTGCAGGTCTTTGCTGGTACGTTGCAAAATATCCTCGGATAGCTTTTGCGCTTCGCGCCAATCCGCCACTTTCAGCTCGGTCTGCCAGTCGCCCTGGGTCAGATTGGGGTCGTCCGCACGCCGTGCCTCGCGGATACGATCAAACTGGTCAGAAAAGCTGGCATCACTGCCAGCAGGATCGCTACCCGGAATGGGAGCTAGTAGTTCGTTGACATCGATGGCCATAAAGTCTCCACAACAGGCTTATTCAAGGATTTCACTTGGCACTTCAGCATGCGCCGTGCTGGCGCCCAGGTACCGTTTCATTTCGTCCGACAAATCCACCTTCAGGAACACCCGCACCCCACGGAACCCGGCGGCATCAAGCTTGGGACGCAGTTGCGTCCATTGCGCCGGGCTGTAGCTATCACGGAAATCCTCAACACCAAACGCATGCGCGCCATTGGCGAAATCCTTGATCAGTGCAGCAAAACCATCGACCCCAGCATAAGTCCGCACCAGGCTCAGCTCGGGTACTGCGGCAATCGGTGCTGCCGGCTGCATCTGACTGGTGGCAGGATCGAACTCCTGCACCGGGGCAGCCTCGGGTTGCTTCGGCGCCGGGGCCGCCACGCTGATGCGAATCCGCGCCTGCATGCAGCTGGACGGGGACCAGAACACCTGTGCAGTGGCCTCTGCCAATGACGCGCCTGCCGAACTTGCGCGATACACGCGTTCGCGGCACTCGACTTCCAGCACCGTGCCCTCGGCCCCTTCATCCAACGCCCCCAATTGACTGGGCTGGGTCAGAGTGAAACTGCCGGCTTGGAACGGTGCCACATCTCCTAACACTGGCTGAAATTTGCGCTCGGCAGCCACCATGCCCTGATAGGCAGCACTCAGCGGGATAGCCACGCCATCCACCTTGACCGGCAGACGTTCTTTTTCAGTGATGAAGGGCTTTAGCCAATCGTTGACGAAGGCCGACAACTTCCCTTGCGGCCCATACAGCGCATCCACTTGTTGCTCAGGCGGTAATGTCGAAAGCGGCTTGACCACACTTTCGCGCCAGCGCTGCTGCACATAGGTTCCGGCTTTGTGCACCGTTAAAAACAACAATAATTTGGATGGCCCCTGCACTATCGACCATGCGGCAAGATCATCGCCTTTGAAGCTTGTTGCGTATTTTTCGGCGGGTTTGTCCACCGCATCAATCAATTTGGTGTAGTCACTGGCTGGCGGTTTGTCAGCCTTGCCTTTGCTGGTAAACAGATCGGAAGCCAGTTGATAGACATCCTCGCCCGAACCTTCGGCCTGCAGACGCAAATAGGCACGTGCGTAGTCGGCATCCTGTCGATTCAAGACCACCGCTTGGCTATCGTGCATGGCGAGCAACCACACAGGTGGGGTTACCTTCTCACCACCAAACCGGAACGAATCGGCAATGAACCGCCCAAACGGCCGCCATGACGACAGCCATTTTGATTTCATCTGCGCCCAGGTGGCAGCCCAGCGCGACGCAAGCGGCCAGTCAAACGGCAACTCGTACAGATTGCGCTGGGCTGCGACGAAAAAACGGGCATACGGGTTATCCGCGCCACCGGCACGTGCCAGCAGCTCCTCATACCGGCCACGCCACAGCGTGATGCCATCACCGAAGCGTGCCTGGAATTTCTCCCACTGCGTGAAATAATCTTGGAAATAGGCATTGCGCAAGTCATCAATCCGCGAAGCACGCTCTGGCGCTTGCTTGCGCAAGGTCGCCAACATGGGTTCTATCGCGCCTTCCCAAGTGTCACGCGTATAGGCACTTGAAATAGTGGCAAGCTGCCCGGTTTCGGTCCCCACGACAGCACCTTGCGGCAACCAGAAACTGCCCAGATCCATGCCAACGCCGCGTGCATCAGCCCATTGCTTCAGGTCAGCGGCACGTGGCGTGTAATTGGCAAGCAAGCGTGTCAACAAGCCTTCGAGACGGGCATGTTCGGCTTCACGTATGTTTTTTTTTTGCCACCTCAGGTAACCCAGATAGGTGGCAAACAGGGCATCGGCATTATTGCGATCTCGCCGCGTATCGTTGTCGGCACTGACGAAGGGAGCGAACAATCGCGAGCGGGCATCGAAGCTGACGTTGTTCTTCAATTCGCGATTACGACATACCGGATTGCTGCTATCGCAGTCTTCCAGCAGCCGCAGGCGTTGGGTGATCGCCAGCACATGCTCGATACCAGCACGCCGCTGGTCGATGTCGGTTGCCAGCATCTGATCCTCGGGGGCAAGGATCAAATTGGCGAAGTCATCGACCACACGCTGCCGCAACTTGGCGATATCCGAATCCGCACGGCGAATACCGAAACTGAGCATCGTATCGCCCTGCGCGGCTTCCAGCTCCTCGATGGTGCGGCCACAACTGGCCACCCACTCGATGCGTCCAGTCGACGTGCTATGCGCAACTTCAGAGCAGGCACTGCGGGTCTGTTGCAACAACGCGGCATCATCACGATGTGCCGACTTCAAGCCATAGGCAAACGAGGCCGACAGACCCAGCATCGCCAACACCCCCGCACCCGCAATCGCCATGCGCCCGGCATTGCCACGGAAGCTGGTTCCGGCCAATGGCTGGTCACTGGGCAAAAAGCGGGTGAACAAGTCGGCAACAAACGCCCCGCTACGATGCGCCGCATCGGCGGCACCGGCAAAGTACAAGCCACGCCAGCGCGGCGTGCGTTGGAACGGGTTGTCCTCCAGCATCAAGCTGACAAACATGGCCAACCCAGGGCGTGCTTGCCGCAGCGATTCGATGAAGTCAAATACCGCACGCCGCTGTTGCGGACCATGCTGCGCACGCAAGGCCGTCATCCGCAGGGCATGCAGGCGATCTTCGATCGGCTGAATCACCTCGTCGATGCGCCGGCTGGCGGCGGCATTGGTATTTTCGCTTTCAGTAAAGCGATGCCCCAAGGCCTGCGCGAAGGCTTCATCCGGCAAGGTAGCGCGCATTTGCGCATAGCCGGGCAGGCGCTCCAGGCCACTGACCACGAAGTACACCGGCATCTGCACCTGCAGATGCTCCATTGCTTCATCGACAAGTCGACGCAGGCGCGTGGCGGTCTCCTTCAGTGCATCGGCAGGCCCCAGCAAGCTCTGCACGGACACCGCAACCACAAGTCCGTTGAGCGGCAACTTTTCGCGCTCATCGGCCAGCTTCATCAAGCCCTGGTACCACAAGCCACGATCCAATCGCGCGCTGGAGTCACACACCACACGCGGGTGCATTTCAATCGCGATCATCGATTTGTGAAACCACCAGCGCCAGACATCATCGGCGTCCATGGCTGGTTTGTCGGATGCGGGGAATGGTGACACTTCGCTACCGGCACGCAGCAATCCATCGACATTGGCGCTGCCATCTCCGATAAACAGGAACCACGGGATGCGATACAACGGGGTGCGCCCCTGCGCCATCTCAGGTGCGCGGGCAATGGTGCGTTTGGCCTCAGTAATGGCGGCCGTCATGCGTGCGACGGGGGCCCGCTCTTCCTCGTCATTGGCAGGCCCCAAGTCACCAATACGCTTGCGTGTACGCCCTTTCAGCGAAGCCTTGCGCTGGCCAGCCATGAACCACCACAGCACCACCGCCACCACCACGCACAAGCCCAATACTTGCCAGAAACGCATTGGCAATTGCGGCAACACGGCCAAGGCAAGAAACACCAAGCCGACCACAATCGCCAATAACACCAAAGTCACCACGATGCGACGCAGCCAAGGCTTCTTGGCCGTATCCGACCCCTGTTGGTACAAGTAGGCAATACGCGTGAAGATGCTGCCGATATTCGAGAACAGCGTTTCAATCATGCTCAGCGGGCTCATTGCGCGGCCTCCGGTTGCGGCGCTGCGGCCTCGGGTGCTGAGCAGGCGGTCAGTGCAGCCTGCTTTTTGGCGGGATCGGTTTCGGGTTCGGTTTGCATGAACAAATGTGCGGCCAGCAACTGGGCATTGCCACGGTTGGCCTCCAACATCTGTCGCAGCTTCGGCAGATAGTCCTTGGCATCAAACTGGACCTCTGGCAGAGCTTCTTGATAGAGCGGTTTCGGTGACGAAATCACCGTGATCAGCTCCTGCCCGAACGGCGCACAGACTGTCCACGTCTTACTGGGGGTGGCCCCAACTTCAAACTGCTCCAGCGCCTTCAACAGCCGACCGCTATTGGGTTCACCCGTATTGGGGTAGATGTGCGCCACTGCGCCATTGACGGTGTAGTAATCGACATACAGGTAACCGTCGTAATTGGGCTGCTGCAATTTCACGATCACGTTTTCACCTTCGATGAAGCGATCGGAATGCCCGGTACTCGGTGTGATCGCCAAATGCTGGCCACTATCATCGTTACGCGCCTTGAACGGCTCCAGCAGCTTCACCACCTCGCAATGCGGCCAGATACGCAATTGCAATTGCGCATCCACCGACTTCACACCCTCAATCGCGGCGATCTGTTGCCGAGCCGTCGACATATCATCCGGGCGCGACACATAGCCGCTGAGTTTGACGGTGCCTTTGTCTTCATCCACCGTGGCCTTGATGTCCGCACACTCGAATTTGGCCACCACCTGCTGTACCGGCACGGTGATTGACGGCTTGGGCGCGGCCAACAAGATATAAATCAGGTAGACCACTGGAATCAGCAGGGCCAACAATGCACCAATCGCCAACAGCGCGCGATCCCATTGCCGCGGCAATTTGGGGCCGGACGGATCGGTTACGCCATAGGGCTGCGGGGTAATTTTCTCTTCGCGCAGCGTATGGATGGGCGCAGGGGCAATTGGCAGTTGCCGACCGTGCAATTCCTTGAGTTTGCCGAGCTCGCCGGTATCGCCATTTTCGTAGTAATACTGACCCACGAATCCGCATAACAGCGCGTGGTAATAGACTTCGCGCACCTCATCCTGATCCTGTTTGAGGATCGACAGGTGGGTAAAAAACTCGTTCCCGGCATTGTTGGTGGTGAACATCGATACTTGCAGCGGTGTGGCCCCGCTGGTCAGCCAGGCTGGATTGCGCGCCATGATTTCGTCAATCCAAGCCACCACCGCAAACGCGGCATCATCAGCCTGTTCCGGGCGCTTGCCATCGGCCAGTGCAGCAGACTTCGCACGCTCGATCAACTCACGTGCACGGCTAGCTACCGATATCGCCGTATCTACAGCCTGATTGGCGCTGACCTTTTCATCCAACGCCAAGCCAAAGGTGAAAACCGGTGAAAAATGCTGGAGCAGTCTGGCCATGGCTTACTCCTGGCCCGCGACCGGGAACAGCTTGATGACGGTGGAATCCGGTGGCAGATCCGAGAACACCGCAATGTTGCGGCCGTTTTTGATCATCTGCCAGAACGGATGCGTGGTGTCGACCAGGAAATACGTGGTGTTGGGGCTCTTCTGCGGCAGCTCTTCGGGCGGCACTGGCAGCAGATCGATTTTCAACCCGAACAACGCCGCCGACAGCAGGCGTGGCATTTCGTCCATCGATGCGATCTTGCCGGTACGCGATAGTCGTGCGAACAAATCAGCCCCCTTCTGCTCGGATTCAAACGCCAGATAGAAGCGGGTCTTGTCGCTCTCAAACAGGTTCACTGGCAAATCGGCGCGATAGAAGCGGCCGTCGTACGCTAGCGTGATGCCGACCTCGGCCCCCACAGTCAGCGCCTTGATCAGAACCTCGGCGCGGTCAAACCCAATCCGGAAGCAGCGCCGCAAATCGTCGTGATCGTAATCTGGCAGCTCGGTGTCACGCGGATTGCCCGCCATCTCGCCGAAATAGCCGATGTCTTCGGAAAATACCGAAAACTCCGCTACCAATTGCCGCAAATCCTGATACATCGCGTAGGCAGATACCGTGTTCAGCCGTGCATGCTCCTGGAACATCGGGATGAAGCGGGCAAAGGTCTGCATCATCAGGACGCGCATCACCTCTTGCGCCGAGGTGGATGCGGCACGAATTCCGCGCTGACGCTTGATTGCAGCAAAATCCTGCCCACGCGACACCAGCAGGTCCCGCAGTGCGCGCGTCCAACGCGCCAAATTGCTTGCCGCTAAAATCGCGGTGGCGGGTGGAATGTAGTCGTTCGAAAGCTTGTATTTGCCTGGCCCGGCGGGCATCAGTTCGGCGATTTTGTAGCTATCGGAACCACGCACGATGGCTTCGGCATTTTCATCCGCGCCGGTGATCAGATTGGCTTGATACAGCAGAAAATCCACTGCTGCCTCTGGTGCCTGCGGGTCGTGTGGGTCAGCAAGATTATCGGTCGCCAAAGTGTGACGCGCGGTAAGCCGCTCCGATTCACGCTGCGACAGTCCCTGCAATGTACGCTCGGCGTTGAAGACCAAAAACAGCGGGATCGGGTCGCTGCTATTGACCCGGATATCAGCAATATTGCGTTGCGGCACGCGGGTGTTGCCGCCGGCGGTGTCCAGGCTGCCACCGCGCAAGCGCTCACCACTTCGGGTGACTAGTGTGAACTGCTCGACATCGACCATGCCACTGGCCAGGGCGTCCTCACGGATACGCAACGACTCAAAGCCCCACGGAAACGGTGTTACTCGCAAATGCAACGCGTGCCGGCACGCCTGCGCCCACGCATCTTGTGCCTGCAAATGTTGCGGGCTCAGGAATGCACCCTGCCCCCAATGCACCTGCCTGTCTCCGCTCATGCCAAAAGCCATGCCATTGATCCTTTACTTTTGCAAACCAACATTCAACAACACATGCACCCAACTGACATTACGTAATTCATGCATCAAAACGGTACGGCTTCTACCGTATAACCATCCCGACGTAGCCGTGCGACCAAGCCATCGGCACCAACCAGGTGAATGGCACCTACTGCCACGAAACTGGGCGCATCCTGAAACACCGTCTCCAGCGGCCCAATCCAGCGCGCGTTGCGATCTTCCAGCAAGCAAATGCGTGACCGTTGCTCAATGGCACGTGCCGAATCACTGAGCCCGTCCATCCGGTCAACACTTGCCAACCATGCATCCAAATTGCGACTGTGGTAGTAGGCCATCGCCTCAGCCGACTCAATCCGCAATATCCACGACTTCTGCAGGCGTTCATTCAGTACCGCGGCATGTTCAGCCGCCGGCACGCAATCCAACGCCTGCAACTGTTGCTCCAGTGTTTCCAGATGCACCAGATGCTTGCCTGCTGCACCTGCTACCTGTTGCAAGCGTGCATCCATGCTGGTCTCCCCGGCACTTTCACCGCGTGCCTCCAGCAGCGCCAACACCGCCCACGGCTTCATTCGCTGCAAGTCCTGCGGCCGCACTGCGGGTAACAGGGCCTGCGCCTTCAGCATGGCGTCCTTGCCAATCATCCCTCCCAATGGGGTTGCTGCCGGCAGCCAGCGATAGGCATCGAATTCCGGCTTCCAGGCTGAATTCACATCGGCCTCGTTGACGAAGTTGTCTGTCGCATCGATCAACTTGCCCAACACGTCGTAGTCGATGGCTTGCTCTTGCGGTGTTCCAAAATGGATGGTCCCCAACACATAGCTGGCACCCACCGGCGCAACCGCTGCAGGCACCACGGGTGCTGCGGGTTTGTTGCCAGCGTCCGTTGCCACGGGCTCCGCAGGCAACGGCACCGATGGCGGCGGGGTGACTTTGAACAGCACACCGCGATCACGCATCGCCTGCGCCATGCTGGGTACAGGCTGCGCCACCGGCGCAGTCGCTGGCTCAACCACTGGTGCAGTCATGGTTACCGGCGACGCTGCCTCTATGGCGACAGCAGGTACGTCTTGTGCTGGTCGCAATTGCTCGGTGGCAGCCTCGCTGGCCGCATGTGCAGAGATGCCACGGGTCTGTGGCAGCGGCACCGATGCTGTCTGCGCGTGTGCTCCCACCAACACACCACTCAACAACAGAGCCAATGCACAGCCCCCCAACCCGCGGGCAGGCAGCAACACGACATATTTTGCGGGGTCAGCAGGCATTGGGATGATTGCAGCAAGACTCGCGGCACCTGACATGGCGCGCACCTTGAGCATTCTTCGGTGTGCATGTGGTTTGCAACCATATGTCGTTGGGCCTATCCCATAGGAACGGCACAAGCTGCTTGCCCTGCACTCCCTGTGCCGACTATCGTGCAAAGTGCTGGCGGGCGTCTGCAGCGCCTCCTGCAGCTAGGTTATGGAACGCGTCCCCACTGGACGCAGCCTGTTGGGGATTTGCGTGAAAGTACTGTTGGCAGACGACCATCGCCTGATCATCGAAGGTGTGAAACTCAAACTGGCCGAACTCGACCCGGCTGTCGAAACTGTGGTCGCCATGAATCTCGAGGAACTGGAAAGCCTCATCCAGACCCACGGCGACAGCTTGGATCTGGCCCTGATCGATATCACCATGCCCGGTACACATGGGCACGAACATGTTGCAAAGTTGCGCAGCGCAGTCCCCAAACTACCGGTCATCGTGTTGTCGGGATTGGAAGATGTGGAGTTGATGCGTGCGCTGATGGACCTGGGCGTGCTGGGCTTCATCCCCAAGGCCTATTCGCCGGATGTGATGTTGTCGGCAATCCGGTTGGTCTTGGCCGGTGGCGTGTATATCCCTCCGCTTTTACTATCCAATGCACAGGCACAAGGCTGGCACCCCGGCGACACGCGTGCGCTCTCCAGTCATCCAGCCAGTGCTGTAAGTGGCCCCTCGCATTCGATTGACGGCCTGCGAAAATTACTGACCGAACGGCAGATCGACGTGATGCGCCTGCTTTCACAAGGCAAGCCCAACAAGCTGATTGCGCGTGACCTTGGGATTAGCGAAGGCACGGTCAAAATCCATCTGGCGGCCATCTTTCGCGCCTTGAACGTGCGCAATCGAGTTGAAGCAGTCGTGGCATCCCGCAAGTTGCAAGGACTATAGCCACCCGGGCGCATGGACTCGCCTGCGGCCATAGTGCATCTGCCGTATTGTCCGCATCAAAGGGACGGCGCAGTCTGGCGCTAACCGGCACGGCCATCTTGGCTGTGGAGAATGGCTCATGACGCGCAGCAAATCCACCCCGCACCACTTCTCTCTGTTTGCACGCTTGCGCAGCCCCGTGCTGATGCTTGGCATCGCAATCAGCACGATTGCTGCAGCGCAAAGCGCGCAAGACGTGCCCCCACAAATACCCGCCAATCCCGATTTAGGGCCGGCATTCTCCACCCGTAATGCGGCCTATGTCCCGATCTTGCTGGATGAAATCCCAGGCTGGGAGGATGAGAGCCTAGGCGACATGTACTCCAATTTCAGTACCAACTGCAAAGCGATGAAGCGGCGCAGTGCGTGGGCTCCGCTGTGTGCAAAGCTGGCGCGATTGCCACGTGAAGACGCCGCAATGCGCCAATTCATGCACGACGAGTTCTATGCCTACCAGATGCTGACACCCACGCGCAGCGCCACCGGCAAGTTGACTGGCTATTTCGAGCCGATGATCTCCGGGTCATTGACCCAACAGGGCGCCTATCGCTATCCGATCTACGGCATCCCCAGCGACATGTACATGATTGATTCGCGCACCGTGGCCGGCCAGCAAACCCGCTGGCTGAAAGCCGATCAGGGGCAATTGAGTGGCGCAGAGAACGGCGAAGCCGGCGCACGCGAATACCGCATTGACCTGGCTGGTGGTGCACCCAACCCGCGCGACAAACGCTACCGCGTGCGCATTGATGGCAGCACCATTCGCCCCTACTACACCCGTCAGCAGATCGATGCCAGCGGGATCAACGCACCGGTACTGGCTTGGGTGGCCGATCCGTACAAGCTGTATTCGATGCAAATTCAAGGCTCGGGCAAAATCCAACTCAAGGATGGCGGCTTGATTCGCTTGGCCTACGCCGAACAAAACGGCCACCCGTTCATGCCCAATGCCACTCGCGGCGATACCGATGCGATGTTGCTGGCGATCAAGGCGCGCGGGCTGGATGAACCCTTGGAAATCGACATTCCCGGCGGCACCCGTGGCATGAAAAAGCCCGGTGGCAATAGTGCGGTGGATGCCGAAGTGGCGCGTATCGTGGCTGCGCTGCAAGGCGGTGGCACCGCATCAGCCGGCAACACCCCGGTTGCGCATGCCAAGCCCCGCCCACAAGGCAAGTCCAAGTTATCCCGCCCAGTGACGCACATCGCCTCGAGTGGGCAGATCGGCGGACAGGGGAAAGTGGATTCCAGCTCCGTGGAGGCCATGATCCAGCTGCTGCTGACTGCACCCGTGGCCAATGAAAATTACAGTGCAGCCGACGATGCCAGTGCCGTTGCCGATGCATTGAGCGCCCCGAAACCCGCAACCTCCAAATCATCGGCAGCCACCGGCAGCGACAAATCCGCACCACGTATAGATATGTCGCAATACGAGGGTGTTGCGGGCGCCAAAGCCGCTGGCCAGGCGGTGGGTAGTGGCGTGGCGGTACCCAGTACCGGTATTCCCGACCCAAGTTATGTCTTCTTCCGTCGCATCGGTGATGGCCCGGAAGGCCCGATTGGTGCGCTAGGCGTGCCCCTGAGTGCTGGCCGGTCGATGGCGGTGGATCCGCGCGCAACGCCGTTGGGTGCACCCGTATTCATCTCCGGCACCCAGCCGGGCAGCAGTGCGCCGATGCGGCGCTTGATGTTCGCGCAGGATACTGGCGGCGCGATCCGCGGTAGCGTGCGTGGCGACTTCTTCTGGGGCTTTGGCGATAAGGCCGGCAAGATGGCATTGGCGACCAACCAACCCGTGCAAATGTGGCTGTTGCTGCCAAAATCGGTTGCGGGCAGTGCGGCCGCCAGTGGCATCAAGACCCGTGGTGCACCGATGGGCCTGCGTGATTGCGCCGTTCCTGATGATGAGTTGTGCGTCGAGGAATAACCCGATGACGCCATTTGCCGGCATGGCATACACCTTCCGGCAAATGGCCGTCTTGTCGATGGCTATTTAGCCTGTGCTATCGCCGGGGGCGCATGCCGCGCTGCCCGGTCCTTGCTGCAGGAACGCCATGCTCGACGATCTGCTGCCGTATTACGAAAACGAACTGACCTACCTGCGGCGTTTGTCGAAGGAGTTCGCGGCCAAGTACCCGAAAATCGCCTCGCGCTTGCAGATGGAAGGTGAGGTCTGCGAAGACCCGCACGTTGAGCGGATGATCGAGTCGTTTTCATTCCTGACTGCGCGCATCCACAAAAAGCTCGACGACGAGTTCCCGCAGATCACCGAAGCGATGTTGTCGGTGCTGTACCCGCATTTTTTGCGTCCGGTTCCCTCGATGTCAGTGGCCCAACTGCAACTCGCCCCGGGCACCGACATCAGCGAGATGCAGGAGCTACCGCGCCATAGCCAATTGCTCAGCCGCCCGGTGCAAGGCATGCAGATACGTTATCGCACCGCATATGCGGTGGATGTATGGCCCATCCGAATTGCACAAGCGCAGCTGGAGGCCGCCGAACGCTCGGCGTTTGCAGTGACTCGCAATGACACCGTTGCAACCTTGCGCTTGCGCATCGAAACCACCGGCCAGCAACCACTCTCGCAACTGCCCATTCAACGCCTGCGCCTGTATTTGGAAGGCGAAAGCCCGCTAGTGCATGCCCTGCACGAATTGCTGCTCAACTCTGCTGCCAGCATTACCCTGCGCGCGCCCGAGGGCGAGCCACAGGTCGCACCGGTGCGCCTGCCGGCATCGGCTTTGCAGCCTGTAGGCTTTGCCGAAGACGAAGCACTGCTGGACTACGACCCACGCTCATTCCTGGGTTATCGGCTGCTGCAGGAATATTTCGTCCTGCCCGAGAAATTCTTGTTCGTTGATCTTGTCGGCCTGGATTTTTCGCGGTTCAAACAAGCAGTTGAAATTGCCATCGAGTTCAACTCATTTGGTCGCCCGGAACGCCTGCAACGGCTGGAACAAACGGTCTCTGCCGATACCTTCCGGTTGTTTTGCACGCCGGTGGTCAACCTATTCAAACAACAAGGCGAGCCCATCCGGTTGGCGCACGAGCGTCACGAGTATCAGATTGTCCCGGACGTACGTCGACCATTGGGGCTGGAGGTGTATTCGGTGGATTGGGTGCGCAAATTCAGCCGCAGCCCCACCGGCAATGATTCGGTGGAATTCCACCCGGCGTATTCGGTACAGCATGCCCTGCATGACGATGGCGAAGGCCACTATTGGTATCTGCAGCGACGGCCCTCGCTGCTGCCCAATGATGACGGAACCGATGTGATGCTGAGCTTGGTGGATCGCGACATGAACCCCAATACTCCGTCGGTCGATACGCTTTCAGTCAGCCTGACCTGCACCAATCGTGACCTGCCTTCACAATTGCCATTTGGCGGCGAAGACAGCCTGCTGCAACCCGAACAAGGTGGCGTCATTTCAGGTGCGCGCATGCTCAAGAAGCCTAGTGCCACTTGGCGCGCGCCTATGCGCCAAGCCAATCAGTGGCGACTCATCTCGCACCTCTCGCTCAACCATCTATCCATCGTCGATGGTGGTCGTGAGGCTTTGCTTGAAATCTTGAACCTCTACAATTTCTCCGAATCGGGCACTTTGCGCAAACAGATTGCCGGCATCGTCAATGTCGCAGGCCACCCATCGGTAACGCGCATCGGGCGCGCACCGCGGCAAGCATTTGTACGCGGCACCGAAATCGAATTGACCTTCGATGAAAATCAATACGTCGGTTCTGGCGTATATCTCATGGCGTGTGTCCTGGATCGCTTCTTCGCCCTGTATTGCACCGCCAATTCATACACACGCCTGAGTGTGCGTACCGAGCAGCGCGAAGATTGGATGGTGCAGTTCGCACCACGCAGTGGGAGTCTGCCGCTGATATGAGCAGCGAATACACCACTCTGACTGCGCATGCGCATCAGGACTATGTCGATCTGGATCCGATGCGGCCGGCAATGGAGCGCTTGCAAGCACAACCTGGACGCTTCGGCTTTTTCCAAGCTGTGCGCCTGCTGTATAGCGCCAATGGGTTTGATGGTCGTGGCAGCGGCGCACGCCCGGGCCCGTTGCGCTTCATCACCCCGGCGTCACTGGCATTTCCGCCCTCGGAACTGCATTCCATCCAGGTGGGTGACAACAACACCCGCCTGTGCGTTAATTTCATTGGCCTGACCGGGCCATCGGGTGTATTGCCGCGCAGCTATACCGAATTGCTGATTGCCCGCCGCGTTGGCCGCGACAACAGCGCGCAGGAGTTCCTGGATCTATTCAACCATCGCATCGTGGCCTTGTTCTGGTTGGCCTGGGCCAAACATCGCCCTGAAATTGGCCGCCAATTCGGCTTCCAGAATTCGGTACTGCGCTATCTGGAACACGTCGTCGGCCTGGGCACCCCTGCCTTGCAGGCACGATTGCACCCGAATCGCCGTACGGCCAACACAACCAAGCCATTGCCGGGGGCGGCGATGGTGTATTTCTCCGGCCTGATCGCACAACGCCCGCATGGCGAACGCGCGATTGCGCAAGTCCTCTCCGCCGTGGTGGGTGCGCCTGTGCAGACCACCGGCTGCCTAGGCACTTGGCAACCCATTACCCGCGAGGCGCGCACCCGGCTTGGCGTGCGTGGCCACCAGCTGGGTGATGGCTGCGTGCTGGGCAGCCACTACTGGGATCGACAAACCACTTTACGACTGAGCATTGGCCCCCTGACACGCAGCAAATTCAATGCGCTGCTGCCGCGTGGGTCGCGTTTGTCCGATGTGATGGAGCTCACCCGTTTCCTCACTGGGTTGGCGCTGGATCTACGTGTGCAGCTCTCGCTGACGGCCGATCAAGTGCCGCCGCTGCGGCTGGGTACGCTTGGCGACGACCGCCCGCAATTGGGCTGGAACACATGGCTGCGTGGGCGTCAAAACCCGCTGCCGGCCAACGACTGCGAATTTCACTTTTCTGCAATGGGAGGTCAATCATGGCACTGAACCTGCGTGCGCTAATCGCGCGACTGAACACCACTGTGCGCGGCGCGATGGAGGGCGCAGCAGGCCTGTGCATGTCGCGCGGGCATTACGAAGTGGAAGTCGAACATGTGCTGGTGAAATTGATGGAGGTGGAAAATACCGACATCCGCCGCATCCTGCGTCAATTCGAAATAGCGCCCGAAGCCTTGGAGCGCGAGCTGGGCAAAGCACTCGACGGGTTCAAGACCGGCAACCAGCGCACGCCGGCGCTGTCTGCCATGTTGCCAAAATTGTTTGAAGCCGCTTGGGGCTGGGCATCCATCGAATTTGGTGAGGCCAAGATCCGCAGTGGACACATCCTGGTGGCGCTACTGGCGGATGCCGAATTGCGACGTTTGGTGAGTGTCAGCGCACGCTCGCTGGAAAAAATAAACTTGGAAACCCTGACCAAGAACTTCCACGCACTTACCGAAGCATCCTCTGAGGCACGTGATGCTCGCGCCCTGGGCGATGCCGGCACCGCAATGAGTGGTGGTGATGCCAGCATGCCGGGTGCAGCACCCAGCGGTGGCCGCCCCAGCAAGACCCCCAATCTGGATCAGTACTGCGTCAACCTGACCCAGCGTGCGCGCGAAGGCAAACTCGACCCGGTGCTGGGGCGCGATTCTGAAATTCGCCTGATGATCGACGTGCTCACCCGCCGTCGGCAAAACAACCCGATTCTCACCGGTGAAGCCGGCGTCGGCAAAACCGCAGTCGTAGAAGGCTTGGCGCTGCGCATTACCGCCAACGATGTGCCACCACAATTGCAGGGCGTGGAACTGCTGTCGCTGGACCTGGGCCTGTTGCAAGCCGGCGCGTCGGTAAAGGGCGAATTCGAAAATCGCCTGAAAGGCGTGATTGATGAAGTCAAATCCAGCACCACGCCGATCATCATGTTCATCGACGAAGCGCACACCTTGATTGGTGCCGGCGGTGCAGCTGGCCAGAACGACGCCGCCAATCTGCTGAAACCTGCATTGGCACGCGGCGAAATGCGCACGATTGCGGCCACCACGTGGAGCGAATACAAGAAATATTTCGAAAAAGACCCGGCCCTGACCCGTCGTTTCCAAGTGGTCAAGGTGGATGAACCGGACGATGCCAAGGCGATATCGATGCTGCGCGGGGTGGGCCAGGCGATGGCGGCGCATCACAAGGTGCGTATCCTCGATGAAGCCATCACCGAAGCGGTCAAGCTCAGCTCGCGCTTTATCCCGGGCCGCCAATTGCCGGACAAGGCGGTCAGTGTGCTGGATACTGCCTGCGCCAAAATCGCCATCGGGCAAAACGCAACGCCGGCCAAAATCGAAGATGCCCGCCGGCACTTGGATGTACTGGCGGCTGAGCGCGCCCAGCTTGAAAAAGAAGCCGCAGGTGGTACCGACCACAGCAAGCGGCTTGCCGAAATCAGTGAAGAAAGCACCCGGCTCAGCGCCACACTGGCTGCAGACGAAGCCCGCTTTGCACAAGAAAAAGAGCTGGTTGCAAAGATCCACGCCGAACTGGACAAGGTGGAGGCACTGGCTGCCGATGACCCCACCCGCGCCGATGCGGTGGCCACACTCAATGCAGTGCGCAGTGATCTCAAAGCCCTGCAGGGTTTTGAGCCGATGATCTTGCCGGTGGTGGATTCCGGTGCCGTCGCGCAGATCATCGCGGGCTGGACCGGAATTCCTGTCGGCCGCATGGTCGCCGACGAAATCCAGACTGTGCTCAAACTCAAGGAATCGCTGGAAGAACGTGTCATCGGCCAAAGCCATGCGCTGGACGCCATTGCCCAGCGGGTGCGCACCTCACGCGCCAACTTGGAAGACCCGGACAAGCCCAAGGGCGTGTTCCTGCTGGTTGGCACTTCCGGTGTAGGCAAGACCGAAACCGCGATTGCACTGGCCGATGCGCTGTACGGTGGCGAGCGCAGCATGATCACCATTGCAATGTCCGAATATCAGGAAGCGCATACCGTCTCCAGTCTCAAGGGCAGCCCGCCCGGCTATGTGGGCTACGGCGAAGGTGGCGTGCTGACCGAAGCCGTGCGGCGTCGGCCGTATTCGGTGGTATTGCTGGATGAAATCGAAAAAGCCCATCCGGACGTTCTGGAGCTGTTCTTCCAAGTGTTCGACAAGGGCCGCATGGAAGACGGCGAAGGCCGCGAAATCGACTTCCGCAATACCCTGATCATCCTCACTTCCAACGCCGGCACCGACTTGGTGATGCAGGCCTGCAACGAGTCCGAGGAGTTGCCGACGGTTGACTATCTCAACGAACTGCTCAAGCCCGAACTCAACCGGACTTTCAAACCGGCGTTCCTGGGCCGTACCGCGGTGGTGCCCTACTACCCGCTGCGTGATGACAACATGCGCAAGATCGTGCGCCTGAAGCTCAACAAGATCGGCAAGCGGATCAAAGCCAATCACGGTGCCGCGTTCCAATACGACGATGCGGTGGTAGATGCCATCGCCCAGCGCTGTACCGAGGTGGATTCGGGCGCCCGCAATATCGACAACATCCTGACCGGCACCGTGCTGCCCGAAGTCTCCGGATATGTTCTCGAGCGCATGGCCGAAGGTAGCGGCATCGCCAGTATCCAAATTGGCGTCGGTGAGGACGGCCACTTCAGCTATGCGGTGACCTGACCGGATGCGTCCCATGCCCGCGTCGCCATGGATGGCAGCGTGGGTACCAAGCACCCGCTCACCGGAGGCCTACGCCCTTCGCCCTATGCACTGCACCGTTTGCGCCCGCTTGCATAGCACTTCGGACGAATGTTGCAACGCGTGAAATGCAACGACGATAGTCGTTGACAACGGTCGATCCTGCCATGCCTAAAATCACCACCAGCAACCGCATGTTTTTTCTGACCCCCAAGGAATACGGGGAGGATGACTTGCTGATTGAAGAAATGTCCGGGCAGGAAGGGGTCTCCAAGCTCTTCGAGTTCCGCCTCAAGCTGTTGTCTGAGCGGGATGACATCAAGCCGGAAAACATCATCGGCAAAAGTGCGATCTTGCGTATCGAGACCTTTGACTCCCACCACAACGATGGCCAGCGCCACTGGAACGGTTATGTGTCGCGGTTCGCCATCACCGGCACGCTGCCCGCCTCCGGCACCAAAGACCAAGACATCTACTGCTACGAGTGCGACATCGTGCCGTGGTTCTGGTTCCTGACCCAGAACGAGGACTGCCGAATCTTCCAGAACCTGTCGGTGCCCGAAATCATCGACACCATCTTCGGTGAATTCGGATATGACGACTACAAGTTGGAGTTGAACGAAAGCTATCCTTCGCTTGAGTTTTGCACGCAGTACAACGAGACCTCATTCGATTTCATTTCCCGCCTGATTGAACGCGAGGGCATCTATTACTATTTCCGTCATAACGAGGATGCAGATTCGCGGCACATCCTGGTGTTTACCGACAATAAAAGCGCCAATCCGAAGCTGATCCCTTCGCGCATTCCATACCATCATTCTGGCCATGCGGCAGGTGCCGATGCAATCCGCAAACTGCTGTCCGACCAACAGATCCGCACCCGCAAGGCCACGCTATCCGATTGGGACTACAAGAACAAAGCCGTACTTAGCGAAAACACGCCTACCCTGCTCAAAATAGGCAGCGATGTAGATACCGAGCGCTACCGCTACTACGGCGGCTTTGACGCGCAAGGCAAATCGCCGTCTGGCAAGCACTTGGCAAAAATCCTGATGGAGTCGGAAGAAGCCAGCCATATGAGCTACTCCGGCGAAAGCCAAGTGCGCGAGCTCACCCCCGGCCATGTATTCGAACTTGAAGATCATACGCGCGATGAATTCAACATCGAGTACATGGTGCTGACGGTGCAGCATCGTGGCAATAACAACTTGATGGGCAATTTCGACGGCGCCAAATACCGCAACACATTCACCTTACAAAAGCATGATCATGTGTATCGTGCGCCAATCACAACTCCGCGCGGTCTGGTGCGCGGCCCGCAAACAGCGATCGTGGTGGGCCCGTCTGGCAACGAGATCTACACCGACGAAGCCGGGCGTATCAAGGTGCGCTTTCACTGGGATCGCAAGGTCAGCGGCCGAGCCAACAACACCACTGACGACAAGGCCTCGTGCTGGGTTCGGGTAGCACAACTGTGGGCCGGCAACGGCTACGGCACTATGTTCATGCCACGCATCGGCATGGAAGTGGTAGTGGACTTCCTGGAGGGCAACCCCGACCTCCCACTGGTAGTGGGCTGTGTCTACAACGGCAAGAACCCCCCCCCTCTCAACTTCCCAACCGATGCCACCCGCTCCACCATCAAGACGCTGTCCTCCAAGGGCGGTGGCGGTTTCAACGAGCTGCGCTTCGAGGACAAAAAGGACAGCGAAGAGATTTTTGTGCATGCGCAAAAAGATTTGCAACTGCGCACCGGCAATAACCGCACTGAAAACATCGGCGTGGATTGCAATCTCACCATTGGCAAGAACCGCATCGAATCGATTGGTGAAAACGCTGATCTGGACGTCGGTAAAAACCAAACCCACTCCATCGGCCTGAATCAGGCTGTCACCGTGGGGCAAGAGCACTACCTCACCGTTGGCACAAACCATCACACTGATGCTGGCATGAATATGGCGCTTACGGCCGGCATGAACGTAGACATGACCGCAGGTGTCAACACTGCCGTGTCGGCGGGCGTGAATATCGACGTCAAAGCAGGCGTAAACCTGGTACTCGAGGCGGGTGCTGTCCTCAGCCTGAAGGCCGGTGGCAGTTCGATCATGCTCAGTGCCGCCGGAGTGATGATCACCGGCACGATGGTGATGATCAACTCGGGTGGTAGCGGCTTGTCAGCCCAGAAAGCCAAGAAAGCCGAGAAAGCCGACAAGCCGAAAAAGGCCATTGAGGCCATCAAGAACACAGCCGGCAAGATCAACGACCCCGTGCAGCAACTTCAGGCGCAGGGCCTGCGCAACGCACACCGCGAGAAACAGCCGTTCTGTGCCGTATGTGAAGCCGCACGCCATGCACTGGAAGCGCTTGAATCGGCGACCGAATCCATTGGCTACTCAAGCCCGTTCTGAAGTTAATGGAGTGTGCATGTCCGGATTCGGCACAACCTTGCGTATTCAACAGGAGTATCCCGGAAGCGTCGCACCCTGGGGGAGGGGCGATGACAACTCGGGCACCTTCCGCACAACAGCGCACAACGGAAACGTCTTCGTGATTGGTCAGGGACAGTTTGAACTACTGCAACGCGCAATCTTCGGGCAAGGGCGCCCCGCCTTTGCGGTGCTGGATGGTGCTGGCATTGATGACCTGCCAGCTCTGTTGCAACAACACGCCCCAGAGGCCATGTGCCTGTTTTCCGGTGAGCTGGATCCCATGTTGGCAGCTGCCGCGCCCTATCTGGTTCCACTACGGAATGGTTCGCCAGGTACCCAGCTTGTCCTGCGCGATGGCTGGAACTCGCACTGGGGGATCATCTTGGTAACTGATGCCGATACCACCATGCTTTCGCTACGCTCGCATTTGCGCCGCATCTTGCGGGTCGCCGCACCCGGTGGCGAATCCATGTTGTTCAGATTCTATGATCCACGTGCGTTCCGCACAGTGGTTCCCACCTTCGACAAACAGCAGCACAAAGTATTTTTCGGCCCCATCCACGGCTGCTACGTGGAGTCACGCGATACCAATCAAGCGTTGTACTTCGCACGTGACAACCAGCAGGCCTCCGCCCCCCTGCCGCTCTCTGCCGCAGCCTAGGAGCGCAAGCATCATGCTCGAGCTTGACCGCAAGCAACTGTCAACGATCGGCCATACCCAGCTGCGCAATAATCTGGCGGATTTCCTCAACCGTCACCTTGGTGGCAAAGCTCCGCTGCAGCTTGATCAATTGGATGCCGAATTGGATGCCGTAATTGCCCACTGCCAAAAAGAAGGCCTGAAAACGCAACGTGCGATCGCATCGTACGCCCTTGCCTGCTCGCTGTTTGGCAATGATCGAGTAGCGGGTGACCCCTCGATTGTTGGCATCCTTGCAGATCGCAGCAGCTCCCAGATGGATCGCGCCTTGCTGATTGAAATGTGGACTGCCGCTGCCTACAGTGATTTCCGACGCGCGCAGGGAGGCTGAACATGTTCGAATCCTTGTCCGAAGGTTTATCCAGTATCGGTGCGGCTGCAAGCGGAGCCGTGCAACAAGCGCAGCAAGCCGCCAATACCGCTGCGCAGCAGGCGGCCAACGCAGCAAAAGGCGCGATTGGTGAAGCTCAGACTGCCGTCTCCAATGCAGCCACTGCCGCCGCAGGTGCCGCCAATGGCGCGGTTGCCGAAGCACAAAAAGCTGCGCAACAAGCAATTGCCCAAGCCGGTAATGCAGCACAAGGGGCACTGCAGCAAGCAAATTCCGCACTGGACAATGCTCGCAATGCCGCCAACGACATGGCGAACAATGCGTTGAGGCAAGCCAATACGGCATTGACCCAAGCACGCGAGCAGGCCGGGGCCGCGGCACAAAATGCTCTGAAGCAAGCACATGCGGCTGTGGATGCGGCACAACAGCAAGCCAAGACGATGGTCAAAGGCGCGCTGGATACCGCCAATCAAGCTCTAGATAGCGCCATGAATACGGCCGAACAAGCCGCTCAGGAGCAAATTGGCCGCGCCATGGATATGGTCGACAGGGCCAGCGATTTGATCGAAAACGGCGTCAACCAGGCACTGGATACCGCCAACGGTGCCATCGACAATGCGCAGGAAATCCTCCGCAATGCCGCCACCAATGCCTTGCAGAAAGCCCGTAGCGAAGTACTCGATCGCGCACACGACGCATTGGGGGAGGTGCGCGGTGCGCTGGATGCGTTGCCGGCTTCATTCCCCAACCTGCCGATTGATCTACCTTCGTCCAGTTGTCCGTATGTCAATGCGCTACGCGATGCACTTGCTCGCCGTGCAGCACAAGCAAATAGCGCTTTGGGTAATGCGGTCAACGCACTCAACAATGTTGCTGGCCCACTACTGGATCAGGCCGATGACATGCTGGATCAAGCCGACGCCTTGGCCGATCAAGCCTTGGATGCGATGGATCAAGCAATGACTGCGCTGGACGACGCGCAAGCCACCGCCAACCAAGCCGCGCACCAAGCGATTGACACCGCCAAGGGGGCGGTGCAACAAGCACAGCAAACTGTGCGTGACACCGCCAAGACCGCCATCGATCAAGCCAAGTCCACCGTGAATTCGGTGCGGGATCAAGTCAACAACACCGTTAATGATGGCGTTGACAAAGCGATGGCGGTGGTAGATACCGTGCAACAGCAGGCTGGCGATGCCGCACAACAAGCTCTGGATACCGCTCAGCACGCTGCGGAACAGGCGCAACAGCAAGCCAATCAGATGGCCCAACAAGCGCTTGCCCAAGCTAACCAGGCTGCACAGCAGGCCCAACAAGCCCTCAATGGTGCTGCACAAAGTGCCCTCAATTCAGCGCAGGGCGCCGCGCAGGAAGCGGTTACCAGTGCCGGCCAGGCAGCACAGGGGGCAATCTCCAATGCTCAGGCTGCTGTCACACAGGCATCCTCTGCGGCCGCAGCTGCCGCCAACCAGGCCGTTGCCGGCGCGCAAGCAGCCATCGCCGGGGCAACTCAGGCCGTCGGCAACGCCGCCAAATCATTGGGCAATCTCAACGGCTGACATTGTGAGCCCCAGAAACTGCTGCGATTCAATGCCGTTGCAGACACAAAAAAGGCGATCCAAGATCGCCTTTTTTATTGCATATCCAGCACCCCCGAACACACTAGCCCCGCTTTCACAGGCTCATGGAATCATTTCCGTTGCCTGCCCGGGGTTGGTGATCGTGATGAGCCCACCCCACGTACACAGATTGGTGCTGATGTTATCCAATGCAGGCATTCCGCCGATCAACACAGTGGGTGCCCCCACCTTCCAAGGTGATACCACCACCGGAATACACGGCTGCGGTGTCAACACCCCCATGGCAGCGGTAGTTGCCGCGGCCACCATGGGATTACTGGGGGTGGTGCACATCCCAAACGGCATGATGTTCTTCATGGGAATGAAGTCCATGATGTTGGCTGCCGGCTGCATCCCAGACAGTACCCGTTTCTCCGGAGTTACCACCAACATCGAGGGTGCCATACCAAAGACACAGGTCAATGTCGCTAGATTGACAACCTGAATTGGCACCTACCACACTCCTCGCCCGAGAACTGACAGTGATCAGCCGCCGGTTGCCAGAATTTCGACGCGGCGATTCTCCGCGGCAAACGGATCATCCTTGTTCAACAGCTCGCTCTTGCCTTTGCCTACTGCACGCAGACGTGCAGAGGCAACGCCGTGATCAACCAGATAGCGGCGCACCGCATTGGCGCGGCGGTCGGACAAGGCCTTGTTGTATTCCGCTGAGCCCTTGCCATCGGTATGCCCAATCACCGTGAACTTGCGATCTTGCAGCTGCGGCGAGGCCAACGCGGCGGCCAGGTTGGCCATGGTGTTTTCCGAGCTGCCGGAGATCCTGTCTGAATTGAACTCGAAATTGATCTGCATATTGATCGATGCAGGCTTGGCCGGCTTGGTCGCTACCGGAGCGGGTGCTGGGGCCGTAGTCGCCATCGAAGCGGCACCCGGGCGCAATGCCCGCGTTTGCCCTGCAGATTGCTCGGCATTGTCGGTCTTCAACGTGCCGATGATGGAGTCCACCGACGGCGCTTCTTGCGCCTGCGGGGGCGTCTTCTGTGCTTCCTGAGCCAAGAGCGTACCGCAACTTGCAAACAAGGCCGCCACCAAGGCGCCATGCAAAACTGTCTTCATGATCATCGTCGCATCCTCGTCAAATTGCGGCCTGATGGCCGGATTGGTTGCGCGCATAGAGCGCACGTCAGGCAGCTGCCTGCATGAAAGCAGTTTGCACCAGGAAACCCCGGATTTCGATACCACGTTCGGCCTAGACCTGATTGTCCAAGCCACACTTAGATCAACAATACCAGCGCAAACCCCCGAGGTCATCGGGGATTGCCGGCTGGATTCAGAAGTCACCGCAGCTACTGCGCTTCTCACTATCGAAGCAATTAGTGAGATTCGGGCGCGAGCGCACTTTGGACCATTCATTGGCCAAGGCATCCCCTGTAGAGGCCAAGACTTGATCATCCAATGTTGCGTTCACCGCACACACCGGGGCCGCACCGAAATTGCGGTCATACACATAGGTGTCGACCGTTTCGCGAATGAAATCCACCGGCGTGGAAGAAAGCTGTGGCAGCGGTATGATCTGGAATGCCGCGGCATTGCCTGGCGCTTGGACAAATTTGTAGTTCTTGGCAATCGTGCCACCGACGATCGGGTAGAACCCAACCGGTGACAGCGGCCCGGCCGGGGACGACCAGATATTGCCGCTGCCAAATACGCTCTGCTGGGTATCGCCATTGCGGAAGCCGGCCACGGTACCAGTGAAATCAGGATTTGCGCCGCCCAAATACCGCACGAAGGGATCTGCCGTGAACACCAACGTCGCTTGGGTAATGCTCAAGGTGCCAGGCATCAGCTGGAATTTATAGCCAGCCGCAGAGGTAAAGTTGCCTGTAATCGCATAATTGCCAACATCACTCGCGATAGTGGCACTGGTTGACGCCGATCCGCTGGCAACATTGGCTGCCGTATCACCCAAAATGGCACCCGTCACGGTATAGCTGAACAGGGGGTTCTCCAAGCCGTATTCACGCGTGGCGTTGTCAAAGGTGATGGTGGCAATCGGTTGCTGCACATAGATGAAGTGATTGTCGCCACCCGTCACTGTTACGTCGCAAGCACCCAAATAGGCACATCCGTACAGGTTCGGCAAATTGCCATCCCCGGCAAGACCGCCGCGAGCTTCACCCGTCCAAGTACTGGCCCATACGTGCCAATCGCCGGATGCCGTCAGCGCCGCACCCGAGACGTTCTGCAAGCGCCCCGCGGTGACCAAATCGATGTTGGTAGCGGTCACACCGGCATTGAGGGTCATGTCACCGGCCAAATTGCGAATCAGTGCATCGCCACCCGCAGTGACACCTGTCGACCCCATGCTGGACAACTGACCCGAGCTGGCATTGAAGCCCAGCGCGGAGACGCTACCAATTGCAAGGTCGTTGGCATCCTGGAACTGGAAGTTGCCACCGGCAGACCCGGCCAACGTGGTGCTGGCCACATCATTTTGTGCGAGGCCCAATTGCACGTTGCCACTCGCGTTCGCCAGCAAACTATGCGCAAGGATCGCAGCACTTGCGGTTTGCGTGATATCGCCACCACTGGCCAAGGCCAGTGTGTAATTGCCGACATTCACACCCGCCTGCAAATCAATTCCGCCACCACCACTGTTCTGCAAGGTCAAATTGCCATTACGGGTGATCGCTTCCTGCACATGAATTGCACCCGCATGCTGGCTGCTGCCAATCACCACCTCGGGTGCACTGATTCGGCCCAGTTCATCATTGCTGATGGCAAAACCATCACCATGCCCGAGCAAAATCTGGTCAGTGATGCGATCGTAAACACCGCCGTTCGCATCCACGCCACCTGGGCGCAGGTTGACGCCAACACTGCTGTGAAGGCTGCCATCCAATACGAGGGCATCGCCACTCCCGCCGTTCGCCGCACGAATGACGATCAGGCTGTTGCCTGCATCCACCACAGCACCGGCCCCCAACCGCAGGCCAGCCGCAGTGCCTTCACCGCTCAATTCAATTCCACCGCCATTACTGGAAATGCTGACTCCATCGGCAATCGCCAGCCCATCCGAGCTTGGCGCGGTGCTACGACCACGCAGATCCACATGCCCGCTATTGGTTGCGATGGTGCCACCACCGATGCTCAGACCACTGCTAGCCCCAACCCCCGCCAGCGTAATGCTGCCAGTCGTCGTGTTGATGCCAGAAGCTGCACCCAGTTGAATGCCGCGCCCGGATGCTGCGATGCCTTGCACATTTACCTGGCCTGCCACTGTGCTGAGGGTCGCGTCAAGATTGACACCCACCCCACCTGCCGCTGAAGCGTCGCCGTTCACATCGACATTGCCACCGGCGCTATCCACGCCGCCATTGGTCAGCGAGACGCCCAGTGCCGCACCGCTGCCGGTAATCGCCACCGCGCCGCCACCACTGGTTACCTGATTATTTTGCATCAGCACGCCAGCATCGACGCCCACGCCATGAATGGTGATCGCGCCACCACTGCTGCCGACTGCAAACGGATTGCTGCCATCACCCAACTGCACACCCACGCCACCTGCACTGTTGCCGGTCACCACAATTGTGCCGCCATTGGTCGCCAGGCCCGTGCCCGTAACCCGCACACCGGCGGTGGCATTGGCCGCAGTCGCGGTGCCGTCCAGCGTGATATTGCCGCTGTTAGTCGTGATTGCCCCATTGCCCACATCCAAACCGAATGTGGCACCGGTGCCGTACAAGCCAATGGCACCCGTCGTGGTGGTGACACCTGCGCCATTGGCGAACTGAATACCCACGCCCTGCGCCGCATCGCCATGCACGATAACGTGCCCCGCACCACTACTCAGCGGTGCGGCAGACAACACCACACCCACCCCACCTGCCGCTGAAGCGTCGCCGTTCACATCGACATTGCCACCGGCGCTATCCACGCCGCCATTGGTCAGCGAGACACCCAGTGCCGCACCGCTGCCGGTAACCGCCACCGCGCCGCCGCCACTGGTTACCTGATTATTTTGCATCAGCACGCCAGCATCGACGCCCACGCCATGAATGGTGATCGCGCCACCACTGCTGCCGACTGCAAACGGATTGCTGCCATCACCCAACTGCACACCCACGCCACCTGCACTGTTGCCGGTCACCACAATTGTGCCGCCATTGGTCGCCAGGCCCGTGCCCGTAACCCGCACACCGGCGGTGGCATTGGCCGCAGTCGCGGTGCCGTCCAGCGTGATATTGCCGCTGTTAGTCGTGATTGCCCCATTGCCCACATCCAAACCGAATGTGGCACCGGTGCCGTACAAGCCAATGGCACCCGTCGTGGTGGTGACACCTGCGCCATTGGCGAACTGAATACCCACGCCCTGCGCCGCATCGCCTATCACCGTCAACGCACCAGCACCCGACGTCAGATCCACGCCGTCGGCATAGACACCGATCGCACCCGCTGCACTGGCATGACCAGTGATACTGAGCGCGCCACCACTACTATCGATAGCGTTGCCAAGTGTTCCAGGGTGCAGCACAACACCACCTGTCGCACCTTCACCGTACAACACAATATCGCCACCAGCACTGCTGACTGCGTAGTAACCAACACCACCCAACACCAAGCCCGTGGCTGCAGTGCTTGAACCGAACACATCAATCAAGCCACCGGCGCTATCAATGCCACCCGTAATGGTTGTGCCATCCGCGCTACCACCTTCGCCATGCACACGGATGTTGCCACCATTGCTGTACAGGTCACCTGCAAAATACACCCCATGTGCGGCACCAATACCTGACAGATCGATGTCACCACCGCTGATCGTCAGCGTAGTAAATGACGCAAACAAACCATCGGCATCAGTACTCTGCCCATGGATGAGCACACCGTCGGCACCTGCCGTGATGCTGCCTCCGTTGAGACTGACCCCACTGGCTGCTCCCGATCCGGTGCCATAAATGGCGACCCCCCCACTCCCCGCATCGATTGAGCTTTCACCCATCGAGACACCAGCACCGGAGCCTGTGCTGGTACCACGCAGCAATACATTACCGCCATCAGTGGTGATCGTCATTCCTGACAGGGAAATTCCAGAAACGGCACTACTGGCATAGCCATTCAGTGGATCCGACTGGCCATACATCGAGATATTGCCGCCCATGCTGAGCAAGCTTGCGCTGCCAAAATCAATGCCGCCCGAGTATGGTGAACCACCCGCCGAGTTGGCGTTGAACACCATATCCAACGGACCATTCGAAGCCGCGATGGAGAACGCGTTACCAAAAATGCTGCCGGCTGCATTCACATCGAACGACAGGCGTGCGGCGTTGTCCGAATAGATCTGCGCATCATCGAACTGCACATCCGCATTCGAGTTCAGTACTACGCTGGTTCCGTTATAGAACGCGTAATTGATTTCGGCATCCTGCACCGTGGTGCCGTACTGTGGTGCGTCTTGATTGCCCACGGCACTGCCATTGATCACGGTCAGATCAGGCGCATCCAACGTCCAACGCCCTGCGCTGCCGGAAGACCCCGCATCGACCTGCAAACCACGCAAATCAAATAGACTGTCACTGGAGGTCAGGATCGCCCCGCCCGTCGTTCCACCTCGCGCGATCAAGCTGCCAAAGGCAGCAAGATAATTGGATGCTGAAAGCGAAATCGAGCCTCCCGCTCCACTGTTTCCTTGTGCATTGATCATGCGACCCTGCGGCAGCATCACATCGAAACCGCTGCCCGTGATCTGCCCGCCATTGGTGCCGCCCGATGCCAGCACATCGCCACCAAGCAATAGCGCACCAGCCCCAGCATCCAGCAGAATGCTGCCTCCGTTGCCGGCTTTCGCACTGGCACTTATTTCCGCGTAACTGGCAATACCGTTTCCGGCATTGATTTGTATGCTGCCTGCGGTCCCGGTCACGCTATTGGCGTTCAACCAAGACAGGGAATCGAAATTGACGGCGCCAGACGCTTCGATCTGGATTTGCCCGCCACCAGCAGCGCCGCTGGCATCAATGTGGCTGCCATAGCTGGCAGGATACCCATTGACGGTGTCTGCATCGTTGTGAAGGGTGACTGTGTCACCACGAATCACCACCGCACCACCCGCGTAGGCACCACCCGAGACATCAATGCTGCCGGGGATGAAATCGGTGCTGGCGTCGGTCAGAATTCCAGGTGACCCAACCATTACATCGCCATCGGTCGTCAGCTCCACCCGGCCACCTCGAGTGCTAACACCGCGTGCACGCAATGTGCCTCCGGCAATGATGAGGCCACCGGTCGCGCTCGCAGTCATCGCCGTACGCATCTGGATCTGCCCACCATCGGCAGTGATATTCCCGGTATTGGCCACCATCGGAAGCACTGGCCCGGGGCAAGGCAAAGATGGGCATCCAAATGATCCCGGTTTCGCAATTCCTGGGCCAGTGATGGTCAGCATCGTCAGGCCGTCGCCTTGAAAATCCAAGGTCACGCTTTCTGCCGAGCCAAATAGCACACTGCCACCGGGAGTGGTGATATCGCCTTGATTGAGTATCTGTCGCCCCAACAGCGCCACGGTTCCCTTAGCTGAAGTGTTGATCTGAGCACCGTAATCAACCATGACAGATTGATCGCCCACATTGGTCATCGGCTCAAACTGATAGTGCCCGCTGTCCACGCCAGTGAGGAAATTGGCATCGCTGATGTCCATGGTGGATGCCACCAGCCCACCGACGTTGACCACCGAACCACTACCGAAGGTAATGCCTGACGGATTGATCAGGAACACATTGCCGTTTGAGGACAACGTGCCATCGATGAACGACTGGGAGATGCCGTAGCCGCCACCAACAACGCGATTCAATGTCACGCTGTTGGCACCGAACTGCTGGTCAAAATTGACCGTGAAGCCGTAGGCGATACTGAATGAATCCCAGTTGATGATTGCGCCCTTGGTGGTCTGGGTCACCGTCATGACGATATCGCTGTTGTTGATTGTTGCAGCACCAGAAACGACGTTGCCATTTTCAGGCAGGCTCTGTGCCATGGCGGGTAGTACTGGCATCGCCATTGCAGCCACCAGCGCCGCGGCCAACTTCCGACGCCGCAGACTCTGCAATTGTTCGCGATGTGTCTTGTTCATGCGCATTGCCAGTTCTCCTCAAAATGCTTTTTGGATCGACCAAAACACGCGAGGATTACGATCCCCGCCATCGGTCAGGCCCGGCCCGGTTTCGCGCCAGGCGATACTCAAATTGATCGTGACCTTGTCGGGCTTACTCCAATTGAAGCCCAGGCCATAGCCGCGCAGACTGCGTGAAACATCACCATCGAGTGGCCGTGGCGTATGGAATTGATCGCCATGTGCGGCGTCATAAAATGCGAACAAGGTCGATTCTGGCTTCAGCGCAAAACGCAGCTCTACCGTCCCCAGCCAACCATCGTCGACCAGCACCTCACCCGTGGCATATGCGCGTACCGCCTTGGGCCCGCTCAAGGACAGCTTTTCGTAGGTATCCAGATTCTTGCTGGCGCGCTGCATGCCGCCACCCACGAACAAGCTGAACTTGGGTGCGAGATATTGCAGCCGCGCAAATTGCAATGTGAACTTGCTGAAGCCACCCTCGGTGTCATAACCGAACGGAGGCTTGTCGAAGGCTTGGCTCATGGCATCGCGCAAGTTCAGAGTGCCGTGATAGGCCATTGCGTTCAGACTGGTATAGCCGCCGCCGCCAAGCCGATCGCGATTTTCCAGCGAAATGCCAAGGCCGCCGCCGTTGATGCGTTTGCGGGTTTCATACCCGACGGCCTCAAACCGATCGGTCAGTGACTTGCTATCCAGCACTCCACGCAAAAACAGGTTGGTACTGCGCTGGCGAATGATCGGATAGCTGAAAGAAAGGTCTGCCACATTACCCACGCCGGTGGGCTTGAGCGGCGCAAATGGCCCACCCAATTCGTATTGCACGCGCGCCAAACCGCCACCAATGCGCAAGCCGGAGTAACCCACTGGCGATTCGTAGGAAATGCGCCCGAATGCGGTGTGCATGCCTTGCGCGGCCATGATGCGCAGATCGAGATTATCGCCGCGCTCGAACGGGCTGGCCCAACGCAGGCTGCCGGTCAAGCGGTAGCGACCGGAATCGCGGGTGCCGTAATCATCCAGTTCAAGACCAAACTTGAGCCGGTCACGCTCACTCACCACGACCTTCAAATCGGTGGCCCCCGAGGTGGTGCCTGCCGAGATGGCTGACTGCGGTTTGATCCCTGGCAGATCCGACAGCAACAACATGGCGCGCTCGTAATTGCGGCTATTGAGCGGCTTGCCAGGTTCCAGGATGGCCAAGGTCTTGGCAACGCGCTCTTTATGCAGTGGCGTTCCGGGGGCAAGTTCAATATTCACATCGCCCAGCTGGCCTTCCACCACTTGCAGCTTGACGCGCCCGTCCTTGACCTCCTGTACCGGCACGAATACTTGCACCAGCGCCAAGCCGTGCTTGCGATAGACATCGGTGGCTTTGGCCGCAATTCTTTCCAGATCCTGGAAGGTTACATTCTGGCCAATCATGCCTGCCGCTGCTGCTTGCAGTTCGCTTTCGGGAACGCCGGTAGCGCCGGCAAACTCCACCCCTTGCAGGACGAAGCTAGCCTGTGTCTGCGCAGCCATTTGCGGCTCTGCCAGTGCTTGTGCTTGCTGCGGCGTGGAGACAGCGGTTTGTTGCGGTCCCGCCTCGCTTCCTTCTGCAGCCTGCGCCAACGGCATACAAGCCAACAACAGCGCTGCAGTCAGCAGATTCCTGTGCATGTTCTGGGTATCCATGGTGTTCGTCCTGTGCCCCTGCCCGAACCGCTTCACTTGACCACCTGCAAGCGCCAGTTGCCGATCAAATTGAACGGTGCCCAGTAGTAGGGGTGCGTGGTTTCCGGGTTGGCCATCACTGCAAGCTGCGCCTGCTGCATGGCGTCTTGCACCTCCAAGCCTTTGGCAAGGTCGGTATAGAGGGTGGTCATCAATTCTTCGGTGGCAGCATCGGACACCGGCCACAACGACACCAACAAGGTTGATGTCCCGGCTGACAAGAACGAGCGGGTGAAGCCCAGCACTTCGTCGCCATTTTCAACGCGCCCCAATCCAGATTCGCAAGCAGACAGTGCCACCATCGCCACGTTGTTCAATTTCATGCCCAACACATCTTTTGCTTCCAAGTAGTTGGCTTGGCCATTTTCATCGGCCAGCAACACTTTGGAATGCAAGGGATCCAAGGTGTCCGCCATGGCATGGGCAGCGATGTGCACCAACTTGGCGTTCGGTGCATTGGCTTCGAAATTATCTTTGCTGGCCTGCTCGCGGAAGAACAACTTGGCACCCGGAAATTCCTTTGCCAACTCGTGCACTTCTTTTTCTGCACCGGGCAGTGGGTTGGCCACCTCCGGGTTAACCGCCGGATTGCCGAATGCCAGCAATTGCGCGCTGGTGGTAGGGGTGCGCTGCGCCAAGCGCGCCGCCACGCTGATCGAGGGCGCAATCGACATCGGATTGCGTTGGATCAGGTACTTGCCATCCAAGCGCAGGGCTTGGAATGGCAAGTAATGCAGCGGCCCATGCGGCACGATGATGATGCGCTTGCCCGCTGGCACACCCAAGGGTGCCAGCAACAGCTGGCCGATCTTGTCGCTGACCGTTTGCGCGCTGGGGCTCAAACGAATCAGCGCATCCCGATAGGCGTCGACCAAGCGCACCAAATCCTTGCGTGGCAAGGTCACCGGAAACTTCACCTCGCGTACGCCGTCCTTGGACAACACCCATGCCACCAAGCGATCCGGCAAGGTGTGATAGGCCACCACCACTTCGTCAGGCTTGAGCATCGCCTGCAAGGTCTGGGCATCGAGTGCGGTTGCCTCACCACGGTCGAGATCGGCACGCCCCGCCACCGCATCCAGCAGCGCACGCGAACGGCTGCGCTCACTGATATCGAACGCCTGATCGGCCTGCCCCAACTTGCTGTGCAGCGAGATCGCACGCTCGAATACTGCCTGCAAATCAGAGAACAAGCCCATCTTGAACTCATCACTGCGGAACTGCGAGCGCGCCTTGTCGAATACGCCAATCGCCTGATCCAGGGATTGTGCGGCATCGGTATCCTGCCCCAAGGCAGCCTGGCTCTTGGACATGCCATCCAATGCCCATGCACGATAGAAATCTTCATCGCCATCGGCCGGCGCATTGGCCAATTGCTGGTACAACGCCAAGGCTTCGGCCGGTTTCTGCTCGGCTAGCAGCAGACGCCCGCGGGTACGCTGCAGTTGTGCACGCTGCCTTGCATCGGCCGGCTCCTTGATGGCATCCAAGGTACTGCGCGCGCGCGCCAAATCTCCTGACAAGATCAGGGCATTGCTAAGTGAGGCATCGACCAGCGGGCGGAAGCGATCAGAGCTTTCACCCTGTGCCTGTTCGTACAAGGCAATAGCCTCGGCGTAGTTGGCTTGGCGTGTACGCACATCGCCCAGAATCTTGCGCGCCGGCCCATTGACCTGGGTGGGGTCTTGGCCGGGGTACTTCAGCGCCAGATTGGCGAATTGTTCGGCGCGCTCCAGCTGGCCGCCGTAACTGAACGCGATGGCCAGATCGCGATACGCCTTGCCCAGCAAATCTTTATTTCCGGTTTGCAGTGCCACATGCAAAGCCTTGCTGGCGGCCTGGGCACTTTCGCGGAACTCGCCTTTTTCCGCCAACTCCACGGCTTGACTGCAATAGGCGTAACCGTCCAGTTTGACCTTCTCGCGATCATAGAGTGCGGCACCATCGGCCGCCATCGACAACGCGGTATCCGCATCTTCCAGCTTGCCCAATGCAAGTAGCGCAGTCCTGGTGTCGTTTTCGGCAACATCCGAAACTGCTGACGATGCCGATACTTGCGGTTCTTGCAGTGTGAGTGGCGAGGCAGCAGGGCCTTGCTGCCGCGTACTGATTTCAATATTCCGTGCCCCCGCATCCGGCGCACACCCAGCGTGCACGATGGGACTGGCAAGTGCCAAGCTCAACACGGTGAGAATGAGGCTCGAAGCAGAATTCGCTGCGCGTACCATGCGATAAACTCCCAACAGACGATGCAGGCGCAACCTGCGAATGTGATGGAGTCTAAAATTCCGGCATCGGCCTATCCTATTCGCGATAAGGCATAGCACCAATTGCGTATGCTCATCTGTCCGGATAGGGTAAAAATGCCGTTGGCACTGCAGATGCCTGCACCAAGCCACCTCAATCGTGGTCAGTACACGCTCCCCGTACACAACTTTCAGACCCGTTCGTCTGATCTATACGTTGTTACAGGATGAATCCGGCCAACAGGGCTCATTGCAGCCCAACTAGGATGATCTGGTTGGCAACAAAAGGCACGATCCTTTCGATTGTCCTGACTACTGAATCGGGCTGGACAGCAAGTTCGGATGCCGTACCTGGCCGCTGCCATGCACTACAAAACGCTCAATGGTCAGAGACTCCACGCCCATCGGCCCGTAGGCGTGCAGGCGCGTGGTGGAAATGCCGATTTCCGCACCCAAGCCCAGCTGCCCGCCGTCATTGAAGCGCGAGCTGGCATTGACCATCACAGCCGAGCTGCGAATGGCGCGCACGAAGGCATCCGCAGCGGCGGCATCGTCGGTGACGATGACTTCGGTGTGGTCGGAGGTGTATTGCTGGATATGCGCGATGGCCGCATCCAGGCTATCCACGACCCGCACCGCAATGATGAGATCCAGAAACTCGGCGGCGTAATCGGCGTCGCTGGCCGCCACCACACTGGCATCGAAGGCTTGCGTGACTGCATCGCCACGCACTTGCACGCCACGCTGCTTGAGTGCGGCCAATGCAGCCGGCAAGAAAGCATCGGCAATATCGCGATGCACCAACAAGGTTTCCAGCGCATTGCACACCCCCGGGCGCGAGGTCTTGCCATCCAGCAGCAAGGCCAGTGCGTTGTCGCTATTGGCAGCGCGATCCACGTACAAATGGCAGACGCCCTGGTAGTGCTTGATCACTGGCACGCGGGCATGTTCGGCCACGAAGCGGATCAGGCTTTCGCCGCCGCGTGGAATGGCCAGGTCAACCAGGTCGGTGAGCTGCAACAACTCCAGGACATGTTCGCGCGCGGTATCGGTAATCAGCGAGACCGCCGCCGTGGGCAATCCCGCATTGCGCAGCGCCGCATGCAGGCAGGTGGCAATTGCGGCATTGCTGTGCGCGGCTTCCGACCCACCGCGCAACAGCACCGCATTGCCAGCTTTCAGGCATAGCGCTGCGGCTTCGGCCGTCACATTGGGACGCGCTTCAAAAATCATCGCAATCAGGCCCAGCGGGATGCGCTGGCGTTGTACTTGCACGCCATTGGGGCGGGTGTCACTGCGTGTGATTTGGCCGAATGGATCAGGCTGCGCCGCCACTTCACGCAGGGCGGTCGCCATACCCTGCACGCGCACCGCATCCAACAGCAGCCGGTCCAAGGTTGCGTTGCTGGCACCCCCTTCGCGGGCTGCCTGCATGTCCAACGCATTGGCGCTGAGGATGCTGACGTGCCCTTCCAGCAACTGCGCGGCCATGTCTTCCAGCAAGGCGCGGCGCTGCGCGCCACTACAAGCGGCGATCACACTCTGCGCCTGCCGCGCGGCCACGGCCAGATTGCGCACATATCCACTCATGCGGTTGCGTCCTGTTGCAGCAAAACCAGATCATCGCGATGGATCATCGCCTCGTCATAGCGGAACCCCAGCACACGCTCGATGTCGCGGCTGTGTTGGCCGGTGATGCGCGCACTGTCTTGCGCGTTGTATTGCGCCAACCCGTGGGCCAATGCATCCCCCGCCTCGTTGCACACCAGAACCACATCGCCGCGGCGGAAATCACCCGCCACGCGGCGCACACCACCGGGCAACAATGACGCGCCACGCAGCAGTGCCGCCTGCGCACCGGCATCCACGGTCAATGTGCCGGATACCGGCGCATGCCGCAGCCATTGTTTGCGCGATGACAAACGGTTGCCTTGCGCCGCGAACAAGCTGCCGTGCAATACGCCCTGCGCCAGGGCGGCCACGGTAGCGGCATCGCGGCCACAAAACAGTGCGGTGGCGATACCGGCCATCGCCGCCTTGTCGGCAGCCTCCACTTTGGTGCGCATCCCGCCGGTGCCCAATGCGCCCGCCGCGCCCGCCATCGCCAACACGTCTGGCGTGATGGTGCGAATGTAAGTGAGCGGGACGGCGTCGGGGTGGTGTTGCGGATGCGCGCTGTACAAACCGCCGATATCGGTGGCGATCAACAACACATCGGCATCCACCAGTGAGGCCACCGCCGCCGCAAGGTTATCGTTGTCGCCCAACTTCAATTCATCCACCGCCACCGTGTCGTTTTCATTCACTACCGGCACTGCCCCCAGCCGCAGCAACTCCAGCAACGCGCTGCGGGCATTCAGATAACGGCGGCGGTTGCGCAGGTCATCGTGGGTCAACAACACTTGCGCCACCGGTGCCTCGAAGAAGCGTTGCCACAGTGCAATCAACTGCGCCTGCCCGAGTGCCGCCAAGGCTTGTTTCGCCGCAATCGTGGCCGCTGCATCCTTGCCATTGGCCAGCAGCGCACGCCCGGCGGCGACTGCGCCGGACGACACAATCACCACTTCGCGTCCGGCTTGCCGGCTGGTCAACACAAACTGCGCCAAGCCCAACGCAAAGCGCGGGCTCAAGCCACCGCCATCGGCAGCAAGCAGGCTGCTGCCCACCTTCAGCACCGCACGTTTCCATGCGGGAAGAGGCTGCGATGCAAAGGTGCTCATGATTCAGGCCAGCGCCTCCCAGCGCATGTGCAAGGTATCCAACCGCAGATCGGCCGCCGCACCGGGAGAGGTGCGCACTTGCAGGGAACCCTCCGGCGTGCGCCCCAAGCCCGCGCTGTCGGCCGCGGCCGCCGCGGCTTGGTAGGCTTCGCGAAACGGCACACCGGCAATGGCGGCTTCCACCGCCACGTCGGTGGCGTACATGCCCGAATCCATCGCGGCACGCAGCTTGTCCGGGCGCCATTCCAGATTGGCCAATAACGCCGGCAACAATTCCAATGCCGCCAAGCCCCGCGCAAAGCCGTGCACGATGGCGGGCTTGCTGTTTTGCAGGTCGCGGTGATAGCCCGATGGCAGCGACAACAATTGTTCGATTTCGGTCCGCGCCGCCGCCACGCTGGCATGGGTGGCGCGCATCAATTCGATCACGTCGGGATTGCGCTTGTTGGGCATGATCGAGCTGCCGGTGGTGTACTGCGCCGGCAACGCCACGAAGGCATATTCGCCACTGGTGAACAGCGACAGATCCCACGCGATGCGACGCAAATCCAAAGTCGCGCTACCCAGTGCTTCCAAGGCCGCCAGCTCGAATTTGCCACGCGAAAGTTGCGCGTAGACCGGTGAGATCTGCATGCGCGCAAAACCCAGCGCCTGCGTGGTGTGTTCGCGATCCAATGTCAAGTTGACGCCGTAGCCGGCCGCCGTGCCCAGCGGGTTGCAGTCAACCAAGGCAAACGTGCTGTGTGCGCGAATGGCGTTATCGATGAACGCCTCTGCCCAGCCCGCCCACCACATGCCAGCGGATGACACCACCGCACGCTGGATATGGGTATAGCCGGGGATCGGCAACATCGCTTCGGCAGATGCGCGGTCCAATGCCACCTTGGCGATATCACGCGACAATTCGGCAACACGCGCCAATTTTTCTTTCAGCCACAGCCGTGTGGCCACCAGAATCTGGTCGTTGCGGCTGCGCCCGGTGTGGATCTTGCGGCCGGCATCGCCCAAGCGTTCGGTGAGCCGCGCTTCGATGGCGGAATGGCAATCTTCGTACTGTGCATCCAGCACGAATGCACCGGTACTGAAGTCCTCGGTGAGCTGCGCCAGTTCACGCTTGAGCGCCGCCAACTCGTCTGCGCTGAGGATGCCGACGTGCTGCAAGCCTTCGGCATGCGCGGTGCTGGCAGTGATGTCGTGCAGGAAGAATTCGCGATCCAGGATCACATCGTCGCCCGCAAGAAAACGCTGGATTTGTGCGTCCACCGCCACACCGGGTTTTTGCCAAAGCAGGGTTGTCATGCGGCGTGCTCCAAAGGGATTCCTGTCATCTCATCCAACCCGCACGCAAGATTGATGTTCTGCACCGCTTGCGTGGCCGCGCCTTTCAACAAATTGTCTTCGGTGGCCACCACCACCAAACGCCGGCCATCGCCACTCAAGGTAAAGCCGCCAATTTCGACATGGTGACGGCCTGCAATCCGGCTGACCCACGGCGCTGCCTCTTGCACATGCACCAAGGGCTCGCCCGCATAGCGATTGCGATAGCGCGCCAGCACTTCATCCAAATCAAACGCGATCGACAGATGCAAATTCGCAGTCAACGTGATGCCGCGAAAATGCGGTGCCACATGCGGCATGAACTCCACCGCATGCCCCAACTGCCGGGATACTTCGCGCTCGTGGACATGCTCGGTGAGTGCATACGGCATCAGGTTGTCGCGCAGCAATTCCACATTGTTCTTGTCGCTGGGCGTGGTGCCGGCACCGGAATAGCCGGACACGCCAAAACACTGCACCGGGCCATCCAGCACAGTGCGCATCGGTGCGATAGCCAACTGCATCGCGGTGGCATAGCAGCCCGGATTGCTGATCCGGCGCTGGCCTGCGTAGTGATGGCGGGTCAACTCCGGCAGACCGTAATACCAGCCGGGGTCGAAACGGTAGTCGGCCGACAGATCAATGAGGATCGGGTCCACGCCCGCCGCGTCGAATGCCTGCACGATAGCGGAGGCCTTGCCATTGGGCAGCGCCAGGAGCACCACATCGGCGCCGAGGGTTGGCAAGTCTTCGTGCGCTGGATTGCAGTAGCGCAATTGCCCCGAGTAGGCAACGTTGTGGTCCGCCAAGCGCTGACCGTCCCATTCGCGCGAGGTGACAAACGCCAGTTCCAAGCGCGGGTGTGCGGCAATCAAGCGAATCAATTCCGCGCCGGTATGGCCGCGCGCACCGACCAGGCCAACTTGCAACGCGCTCATACGGGTTCTTCCAAGGTGGCCGGGCGTTTTGCGCATAGCTGCACATAGCGTTCGATCCGGTCAAACCCGACGCGGCCATACCAATACACCTTCCATTTGTCCTGTTTGATGCAGCCATCGGATTCCGCGTAATAGAACGGATTGACTGCATTGCCGTGGCGCGAACGCCAGAACAACATCGGGTTTTGCTCGCGCATCACCAACCACACCGCACGTCCTAGGCCTTCACCTTGTGCATCGTCCAGCACCGCAAATTTATCCAGATAAATGCCGGCATCCTCCTGGGTCAAAATGACCGCGGCACGGTAATTTTCACTGACGTAGGCACGGTGCAACTGCGTGCATTCGAAATAGTCCGGCAGCAATTTCCGGCCAAACGCCGAGTCAATCAATCCACGCAGACGTGGCAAGTCGAAATCCGCCCACGATGCGCCCTGCAGAACACGTTCACCGCGCCGCACCAGAGTGCCCGAGCCTTTGTGGGTGAACAATTCCTTGGCCAATTCCGATGGCTTGGTGATCGACACCGAGGAGGCCAACGGCAGGCCTTCCAGCAAGCCCTTGATTTGTTCGATCTTCACCCGCATACCGCCTTCAATCCACGGCTGCTGCATCAGGTGGTCGTATTCGGTGGACAGATTGATCGAATCAATGATGCGCCCTTGTGCATCCAGCAGCCCGCCGGTACCGGTCAGGAACACGATCTTGTACGGCTGCAAAACCTGTACCAATTCGTTGGCGGCAAAATCGGCATTGACGTTGAGAATCTGCCCGCCCACGGTCTCACCCAATGAGGCGATCACCGGGATCGAACCCGATTGCAGGCTGGCCTGGATAGGCGCCAAATCCACGCGCTTGACCTGGCCCACCAACCCCAGGCGCTCGCGGTCCAGGTAGTCGGCTTCAAACACGCCGCTGACAATGCTGGTCGCGCGGGCATCGGCCGCTTGTAGGGCTTCGACCAACTTCAAGTTCTGCGCATGGAACACGCGGCGCACGATGGCCAACGCTTCCGGCGAGGTCACGCGCAAACCATCGATGGTGTTCTTTTCGATACCGGCCGCCGACAGCTCCACATCCAATTGCGGGCCGGCGCCATGGATGACGATGGGCGTCAGGCCCACGTCCTGCAAAAACGCCAGCGATGAGACCAGCGCATCAAGGTCATCGCGCAACACTGCGCCGCCCACCTTGACCACCGCAAAGCGCGCGGCATCCAATTGCGAGAAACGCTTCAAGTACTGCGAAATTTCCTTGGCGCTGCCCATGCTGGACAGCAACCGCACAATGGTCTGGCGGGTTTGCGGGTCGTGCACGGCATGCGAATTGAGGATCGGGGTCACGGCAAATCCACTGTCAAGGTCATTGTCAAAGAATGCGGACGATGGCGTCGGCATAGCGCTGAAGTTGCGCCAGTGCCACCCATTCGTCGGCGGTGTGCGCCTGTGCAATATCGCCAGGGCCATACACGAATGCGGTCAAGCCGGCTTGCGAAAACAACGCGGCCTCGGTCCAGAAATCCACCGCGTTGCCCACCGGCAAGTACAGCGATTCGGCGAGTGATTGCGCGGCTTGCCGGCGCTGTTCGGCATACGTCGCATCGCCCGCAGGCAATGACGGGCCACGGAAGGTTTCTTGGTAGCGGTCCAGCGCGCCGGGGGCAGCACACGTGCCAAAGCGCGCATGCAGCGTGTCGATATCGTGGGAGGGCAAAGGCCGAAACCCGAAGCGCACTTCCGCGCTGGGTGCGATCACATTGGCCTTGATCCCCCCTTCCACCCTGCCAATATTGAAGCGCAAGCCCTGCAAGCCAGCGAAGCAGTGATTGGCTTCGCTGGCTACAAAATCCAGCGCCCCGCCGCCCCAGCGCATGGCCTGATGCAGCGCATTGGCATGCAGCGCATTCGCGCCGGACGCATGCCCCGCCTCGCCTTTGAATTTCAGCAAGACCGAGCTGATCCCGCGATGCGCCAATACCGCTTCGCAGCGCGTGGGCTCAGCGATAATGGCTTCAGAAAAGCCGTGATCGCTACCCAGGAATGCAGCAATGCAACGCGGATCATTGGCTTCCTCATCGGAGGAAAACAAAAACGCCGCATCCCCCTGCGTGGCATTGGCTGCGGCAATCAGCCCGGCTGCCGCGCCCTTGATATCGCAAGCACCAAGGCCAATGGCGCGATCGGCGCTGACCCGCAACGTAAACGGGTCGGCACTCCAGCCCTCCGACGAGGGCACCGTATCCAGATGCACATTGAAGACACGCCGCGGATTGCCACGCACCGCCAGCAGCGACACTGCGCCGTCACCGTGGTCAGTCACCTCACAACGATACCCCGGCAACTGCGCGCGGATGTAGTCGAAGATCCCGCCGCTACCAATCAGGCGCGGCGGGTTGCGGGTGTCGAAGGACACCAAGGATTCGAGATGCTGAAGAATGGTATTGAGCATGGCTTAGCGCTGCGCGTTGACCTCGGCCCACAACGTGCTGCTCATCCCGAACAACTTGATGAAACCCTCGGCTTCCTCCACGCCCCAATCGGCCGATTGCGCATAGGTGGCGCCCTTGCTGTTGAGGATATGCGCGGAGCGCACCGCTACCGCGTCCACGCGACCGCCGTGGGTACGCAACACCACTTCGCCATTGACCATGCGCTGCGAGGACGCCAGGAAGGCTTCAAGATCGGCCTTGATGGGGTCGTGATAGAAGCCTTCGTACACCAGCTCCACCCACTTGCGCGCAACTTCGGGCTTGAAGCGGTTTTGCTGTTTGGACAGCACCGCTTCTTCCAGCGCACGATGCGCGGTGAGCAGTGCGATCAGGCCCGGCGCTTCAAACACGATGCGGCCTTTCAGTCCAATCGTGGTATCGCCGGTGTACATGCCGCGGCCCACGCCGTATTGCGCAAACATCGTATTGAGTTTGGCCAGGATTTTTTCGCCGGCGAGTACTTGCCCATCCAGCGCCACCGCCTGCCCTTGTGCAAACCGCAAGCTCACCTCCATTGCCTCGGCCGGCCACTGCTCGCGGCGCGCGCACCAACCACGCGCACCGTCGCCGGGGGCTTCCCAACTGTCAATTTCGCCACCGGACATGGTCAGGCCCAGCAGGTTTTCATTGATGGTGTACGCCTTCTGCTTGGCACGCACAGCAAAGCCGCGATCTTCCAGATACGCCTGCTCATAGGCGCGGGTTTGGGTGTGCTCTTTTTGGATTTCACGGATCGGCGCAACGATGCGGTACTGGCCCTGCGACTTCACTGCCAAGTCAAAGCGCACCTGGTCATTGCCCATGCCGGTGCAGCCATGCGCGATGGCATTGGTACCCAATGCTTTCGCCCGCGCCAGCGCGGCATCCACGATCAGATAGCGGTCCGACACCAATAGCGGATATTGCCCCTGATAGCCTTCGCCGGCCCACACGAAGGGTTTGACGAAATCATTCCACAGCGCCGCGCCGCCATCGATGGTGACATGCGATGCCACCCCCAGTTCGGCCGCACGTGCTTCGATGGTGGCGCGCTCCTCGGCACTCACGCCGCCGGTATCGGCAAACACGGTGTGCACCTGCCAACCCTGTTCTTGCAGATAGGGCACGCAAAAACTGGTGTCGAGGCCGCCGGAAAAGGCGAGAACGATGTCTTTGGAATCAGCAGCAGTCATGTGAGATCTCGGTGTCTATCCCCCCTGTTTGCAGGGGAGGGTTGGGGGGGGCTTGATCTTGGGAAATTCAGCGCAGCAGCGCCGCCATGATGGCTTTCTGCACATGCAGGCGATTTTCGGCTTCGTTGATGGCGATACAGCGCGGCGAATCCATCACCGCATCGGTGGCTTTGACATTGCGACGCAGCGGCAAGCAGTGACTGAACACACCGTCATTGGTCAGTGCCATCTTGGCTTCGTCCACGATGAAGTGCCGGTATTGGTCGCGGATCGGTTTTTCCGGTGCCCAGTTGCCGAAGTACGGCAGCGCGCCCCAGCTCTTGGCATACACCACATCCGCGCCGGCATACGCGCTTGCGATGTCGTGACTCACGGTCAGCGAGCCGCCGCTTTCCGCAACGTTGTCGCGTGCCCAGCCGATGTAGCGCTCATCCAATACATACTGTTCGGTGGGGCATAGCAACGTCACGTCCATTCCCATGCGCGTGGCAATGGTCAGCGCCGAATTGGCCACGGCGGTATTCAGCGGCTTGGGGTGGTAGGTCCAGGTCAGCACGTATTTCTTGCCGCGCAAATCACTGCTGCCAAAGTGCTCTTGCAGGGCCAGTGCGTGCGCCAATTCCTGGCAGGGGTGGGTGATGGTTTCCATATTGATCACCGGCACCGTGGCGTATTTGGCGAAACTCCTGAGTACGATGTCCTGGCGGTCGTACTGCCAATCCACAAACTTCGGAAACGCGCGCACGCCGATCAAATCCACATAGCGCGCCAATACCCGCGCCACTTCGGCGATGTGTTCCTCGGTGTCGCCGTCCATCACCGTGCCCAAATCGAATTCGATCGGCCACGCATCCTTGCCCGGCTGCAGCACGATGGCATGGCCACCCAGCTGGAATGCGCCCAACTCGAAACTGGTGCGGGTGCGCATTGACGGGTTGAAAAACACCAGCGCGATGGACTTGCCCTTCAGCGCATCCCCCAACTTGTTGCGCTTGAACTCGGCGGCCTGCATCAACAACGCGTTGAGGTCGGCGCGGCTCCAGTCTTGGGTATTGAGAAAGTGCTTCATGGGTTGGTTTTCGATATGGGCAGAAGGAAAGTGGAGGGCTGAAACGCAAAAACCCAGCCGCCAGGCTGGGTTTTCGGAAAAGTGACGCATGAACGCGATCCGGATTACCCAGCTGGAAATGGCGTTTCCGGTCGGCGCGCACGCGACGTCATGCCGGAGGCCATCCGGGCGGTGTCAGCGTAGCGCGTGGAAAGGTGGGCGTTCATTGCAGCGGCAATGGTCGCATGCCATGCCTGATAGCACAAGCGCAATCAATCGAAAGGATGTGGTGTGATCGAAATGCGGATGCGCAAGCGATTACCGGGATCGCGATCCATACGGGTGCGGAACTTGCTGCCGCGGTACATGTAATCCACGTCATAGGCAAGCGTGCGGCGAAATTCCTTTTCCACTGGCTCGACTCTGCAATTTTGCAAGCCAGCCGCCCGCTCTTCGGCATTGGTACCGGTACTGGAGAGGCGATCTTTGACTGAATTGACGATGCGCGCCAAGGTGGTGCCTTTGTCGGCATCCCTCACATCACAGACCCGTTCCATACTGGTGGTACGCAGCACCTGATACACCGGCCGCACCGACAAGACTTGCGCATAGTCGTAACGCACGTTTTCAAACGGCAATGTCACTTCACGCGGAGCGTCTTGCGCGCACACCGCACCGCCAACGAGCAACCCCGCAGACAGGCACAACACTGACATCCCATGGCGCAAGCTCATGACCCAAGTTTATCGGGCTGTCAGGGCAATCGAATGAATCGCCGCTGTCGCAGCGGCACGGCGGCGTTCGCCCAAGGCACCGTTACAATGGTGCATCCCACGCGCCTACTGCCATGAGCCTCTTTCTTTACAACACTCTGAGCCGCCGCCCCGAACTTTTCGTCCCGCTGGCTGCCAACTGCCCCACGATGTACGTCTGCGGCCCCACTGTTTACAACTACGTGCATATCGGCAATGCACGCGGACCGGTGGTGTTTGGCGTGCTGGCGGCGCTGCTGCGGCGGCGCTTCGGTGGCCTGCGCTATGCCCGCAACATCACCGACGTGGACGACAAGATCAACGCGGCGGCAAAAGCACTGGGCACGCCAATCAGCACGATCACCGACAAATACAGTGCGGCCTATCGTGACGACATGGCCGCGCTGGGCGTGAGCGGCGAATTTGCCCCCGATATCGAGCCGGAAGCCACAAGGCATATCGACCAGATCATTGCGATGATCGAACGCCTGATTGCCGATGGCCACGCCTACGCCGCCGAACATCACGTGTTGTTTGCAGTGGGTAGTTTCGCTGGCTACGGCAAGCTCTCGCGCCGCGATACCGACGACATGCTGGCCGGCGCTCGCATCGACGTGGCTCCCTACAAACACGACCCCGGTGATTTCGTGCTGTGGAAACCCTCCAGCGACGATCTGCCCGGCTGGGACTCTCCGTGGGGCCGTGGCCGCCCGGGTTGGCATATCGAATGCTCGGCGATGGCGGCGGCGCATCTGGGGCCTACCATCGACATCCATGCCGGTGGCATCGACTTGCAGTTCCCGCATCACGAAAACGAAGTGGCGCAAAGCGAGTGCGCGCACGGCGGCGCACCGTTCGCACGCTGGTGGCTGCACAACGGCATGCTCAATTTCGGCGGCGCCAAGATGGCCAAGTCGGTGGGCAATATCCAGCGTGTGCATGATCTGGTGCGGCAGCACCCGCCGGAAGCACTGCGCTATGCGCTGCTGTCGGCGCACTACCGGCAGCCGCTGGAGTGGTCGGATACGCTGATCGAACAATGCGTGCGCACACTGGACCGCCTGTACGGGACACTGCGGGACTTGGCCGATGTGCAGGCCACTGCCGTGATCCCCGCCAGCATTGACGCGGCGCTGGACGACGACCTCAACACCCCGGCGGCGCTGGCGGAAATCGCGCGGCTTGCCGGTGAGGCACGCAAGGCCACCTCGCGTGAGGATCGGACCACGCTGAAAGCGCAATTGCTGGGCGCAGGCAAGGTGCTGGGCTTGTTGCAGCAAGCACCTGCCGAATGGTTCGCGCGCGGCGTGTCGGGGGATGACGATGCGCGTATCCAAGCATTGGTGGACGAACGCGCCGCTGCCAAGCAAGCCCGCGATTTCGCCCGTGCCGATGCGCTCCGCGGCCAGCTCGCCGCCGAAGGTATTCTGCTGGAGGACACGCCGCAAGGTGTGCGCTGGAAGCGAGCATGAACACTTCCCCCTTCCCTCTCGAACCCACTGCTGCCGACGCCCAAGCCGCAATTGCAGATGAATTCGGCTTCTTCGGTGATTGGTCGGAACGCTACCAGTACCTGATCGACTTGGGTCACAAGCTGCCGGAGTTTCCGGAAGACTGGAAAACCGACGCGCACCGTCTGCACGGCTGCACCTCGCTGGTGTGGATCGTTGGCGAAGGCGATGCCGACAAACTGACCTTCCATTCGATCAGCGACTCGGTGATCGTCTCCGGCCTGATTTATCTGGCACTGCGCGTGTATTCCGGCCGCAGTGCACAGGAGATTCTGGCCACCACGCCGGACTACATCACACACATTGGCCTTGCCAAGCACCTGTCCCCTACCCGCAGCAATGGCCTGGCCGCACTGCTGGCTTTTATCCGCAATCGTGCAGAGCTTGCCCTGGGCGGCGGATGAACCCATCACTGCCATCGCCGCTGCGCAGCGTCGGGTTCCGCTGGCTGTTGCTGTATCGCATATGCACCTTGTTGTCGTACCAGATCGTGGCGGTGACGGTGGGCTGGCATATCTACGAGGTGACCCACAACACCTTGTCGCTGGGCTTGGTGGGCTTGGCCGAAGTCATCCCGTATTTTTGCGTGGCCCCGTTCGCCGGGCATCTGGTAGATCACTTGCCGCGCCGCAAGATGGGCGCCGCCGCCTGCACCTTGCTGGCCATCAATGCCGGCGTATTGGCCTTGGTGGCCGGCAACATTGCCTTGCACACCCAGGGCACTTGGCCCATCTATCTGGCGGTGGCCGTGGGCGGTATCGGCCGTTCGGTGCTCGGCCCTGTCTATAACGCTCTGTTCGCGCGCGTCCTGCAACGCGACCAATTTGCCACTGGCGCCAGTCTGGGCAGCGTGGTCTTTCAGGCGGGACTGGTATTGGGGCCAGCCTTGGGTGGCGTGCTGGTGGGCCTCTTTGGAAAATCCATGTCGTATGCAGTGGGGACAGGTTTTGCACTGATGGCAGCCGCCACCTTGCTGGCGATGCCGGTCACCGAGCCGGCCAAACTGCAGCAACCCGGCCCCATTTTTGCCAGCATTGCCGAGGGGGCACGCTTCGTGGCCGGCAACCAGATCATGCTGGGCGCGATGGCCTTGGACATGTTTTCGGTGTTGCTGGGTGGTGCTGTCTCCATGCTGCCGGCGTTCATCAAGGACATCCTGCTCGCCGGCCCGGAGGCGTTGGGCCTGCTGCGCGCAGCCCCCGCGATCGGCTCGATTGCGGTAGCGCTGTGGCTCACCCGGCATCCCCTGCAACGCCATGCCGGGCGCATTTTGCTGCTGGCGGTGGCGGCGTTCGGAATCAGTACGATCGCCTTTGCACTCTCGCGCAACCTGTGGTTATCCGCCGTGATTCTGGTGTTGTATGGGGCCTGCGATGGGGTGTCGGTGGTGCTGCGCTCCACCATCATGCAATTGGTGACACCCGACGAAATGCGCGGGCGGGTGTCATCGATCAACGGCATCTTCGTCAGCTCATCCAACGAACTGGGCGCGTTTTACGATGGCGTGATGGCACGGCTGTTGGGACTCGTGCCGGCGATTATCATGGGCGGCTGTGTGACCTTGGGCGTGGTGGCTATTACCGCCAAACGCGCCCCACGCCTGCGCACACTGGACATTCGCCAACTCCACTAAGCCAAAACCCCGCCGTGGCGGGGTTTTGTGGCAGCACGCTCAACCGCAGGGGTCAATCGCCCATCAATTTCTGCGAATGCTCCCAGCGCTCTTGGGCGTCGATGGTGCGCTCGGCCTGTGGGCGTGCAATCAATCGATCTAGGCCAATCTCTTCACCAGTATCCACGCAATAGCCGTATTCACCACTGTCCACACGCTTGAGCGTGCTATCGATCTTGCCGATCAACTTGCGATAGCGGTCACGGGTGCGCAACTCCAGTGCATTTTCGGTCTCGCGGCTGGCGCGCTCGGCCTCATCGCCGACATCACGCACTTCATCCTTGAGATTTTCAATCGTCTGCTTGGATTCCTCAACTAATTCGGCGCGCCGGCTCAGTAACATCTGGCGGAAAAACTCAAGCTGCAGCGGGCTCATGTATTCCTCATCCGCCGACGGCCTATAGCCTGCCGGCAACAGAGGCCGCCCAGTCACTTCATCCATCTGGTAAGCCACTGCTTTTTTCTGGGTGCCCTTGGGCGCAACTTGCGCTTCGGGCGTCTTTTTCACCGCCACCATCACCTTCCCTTTCGATTTCTCTGTTTTGGGCGCCAGCGAAACCGGCGGCGCCACAACTTTTTTGGTGTCCTGCTTGGGTGCAGCAGGCGTTGCCTTGCTGGCTGATTGCGACGCCGGTTTGACCGGTGCAGCAGGCTTCGTCTCCTTCGCCTTGACAGCTCTGTCAGACGGCTTGGCAACCGGTACTCGTGCAGTCGGTTTGCTGGCCGCTGCGGAGGTCGGCTTGCTCACCACTTTTGCCGCAGCCTTGGTCGCCACCTTGGCTACGGGTTTGGCCACAGGCTTACTTACCGGCTTCGATACCGGCTTGGAGGCAGGCTTGGCAACCACCTTCGATACCGGCTTGGAGTGCGCCTTGGCAGCTGGCACGGGCTTCTTTGCCAATGCTTTCGCGGGCGTCGCCTTCGCCACTGCCGTTTTTTTCGCCGGGGCGGCCTTCTGTGCAGCCGCCTTTTGGGCCGGCACTGACTTTTTCAGCGCAACCGCCTTTTTAGCCACCGGTTTGGCAGGCGGCTTTTTTAGCGTCACTGGCTTCTTCGCAATAGCAGCCTTCTTCGCTGGTACCACTTTCTTGGCCAATGACTTGCTTGCAGCCTTCTTGGCAGGGGCCGGCTTTTTCGCCGGGGCGACTTTTTTGGCCGATTTGGCGGCCTGTTTTGCGGGTTTTTTCGCAGCCACGTCGTGGATTTCCTCAGTCTTCCCTTGAGAGGGGAAGGCGCGCTGTTATACCCTGCCCAGCGCAAGGCGGCAACCGCATCCATCTGACCGCCGTCGTTCGTACCGGCCAACGTGATCTCAAAACTCCTTATTTTCTTGCTGCGCGGCTACAAACGCTTCATCAGCCCCCTGCTCGGCCCACGCTGCCGCTTCGTGCCTACCTGCTCGGAATATGCGATGGAAGCGATTGGCCGGTTTGGCCCCATCAAAGGCAGCTGGTTGGCGGCGCGCCGCATCGCCCGCTGCCACCCGCTTCACCCCGGTGGGCACGACTCGGTGCCGCCCGCATGAGCAGCAGACTGGCCATCCACTTGGGCGGTATCCGCATCAATGCCACGGGCAAGCACCTGTGGATCGGCCTCGCCTGCCTGCTGCTGCCCCCCCTCAGCGTGGCAACACCGTGCGCGGGTGCAGCTTCGCCTCAGATGCAAAGTGGCGCTGCCGGCCAAGTGGACAGTGTCTTTCCGCCCTCGGCATCGCAAGGTGCCATGGTCATCGGCAAGGTGCCGCCCGGCAGCCGCGTCACCTATGCCGGACGCACACTGCGGGCCACCGCCTACGGCAGCGTGGTGTTTGGTATTGGCCGCGATGAAGCCGGCCCGCTGCAACTTGACGTCCAGCCGCCAAACGCCGCAACCCGGCACATCACCCTCAACGTGACGCCGCGTGACTGGCCGATCGAGCACGTCAACGGCGCGCCGCCGGCCACCGTCAATCCACCGCCCGCCATTGCCGCACGCATCGAGCAAGAACAGGCCCAGGTCACTGCCGTACGCACCCGCGACGGCGATGAACTCGGCTTTACCCAACATTTCATCTGGCCAGTCCAAGGCCGCATCAGTGGTCGCTTCGGCAACCAGCGTGTGTACGACGGCACGCCCAAAGCGCCGCACTCCGGCATGGACATCGCTGCCGCAACCGGCACGCCGGTCAAAGCCCCTGCCGATGGAGTGGTGACCTTCGTCAATCCCGACCTCTATCTCACCGGCGGCACCGTAGTGCTGGACCACGGTCACGGCATCAGCAGCAATTTCCTGCACCTGTCGCGCATCGACGTGAAGGTGGGGGATGTGGTGAAACAGGGTGACAGCATCGCGACGGTCGGTGCCACCGGCCGTGCCACCGGCCCGCACCTGCACTGGGGCATGAATTGGTTCGATGTCCGGATCGATCCCCTGCTGGTGCTGGAGCGGAAATAATGCTGCGCCGCCTCTCGTTGCCAGAACACGTGAGCAACCCGGGCTGATTAACTATTGCGCCCGCTCACGCTGGCCACCGCATCGTGCGGGTGCAGGCTTTCGAAGTGAGCGACGCGGGCGCTCCATGCCACCACGCGAGGATTGGCCGCCAGCACCGCTGCCAGCCGGCGGGCGGCGTCTTCGCAGAACATCAGATTGGCGGCATTGGCCAGTGCAAAGGCTTGTTCGTCTTCGCGCTTGACTGCGGTTTGTACCGGCGTGCCTAACGCGGCCTCCAGTACGTCCACCAGCGCCACCAGTGGCAGCTCATCGAATGCGGGCTTCAGCTCTACCCGGATCTGTGCACGGCTGCGCTGGGCGTGCGGGGTGGCCGCCATGCCACGCGTGCTGTGCAGCCAGTCGCGCACGGCATCATTCGACAAGCTGCGCGCATCCGCAAAGTCTTCGGCAAACCGTTGCGCGTTGGCTTGCCGCGACAATGCGGCAGAGGCGGGGCAAGTGCTCGAGTATTCAATCGAAAAGGCCAGCGCAAGGCGCAGATGACCGTCGGCCAGCTCGGCTTCCACTTCGACGGGATAACGCTTCCAGCCCGCGTTATCACTCAATAACGCCTTGCGCAGCAGCAACTGATCGAAGCGCAGATGCAAGCGTGCGCGGGTGGCCACACCGTTTTGGCTGCCGATGCAGGCTTCCAGCAGACGCCGCAGCGACGGCGCGCCCAGGCTTTCGTTGGCCAAGCCTTGCTGCAGCTGCAAATACAAGCGCGACATATGGATGCCGCGTGCGTCGGGATCGTGCAGATTCACCGCCACATCCACCGTAGCCGGCACCAGCATGGGCTGGCCGGTCTCCGCGCCCAGGCGGATCGGCAACGCCATACCGTCCATCCCCACCCAGTCCAACGGACGTGCCAAGGCGACCGCGTCGAAGGCGACATCGGGCAAAGGCTGCGGTTGGGTGTTCTTGTGCATCGCGTCATTGTAGCGGCTACTGGGTGAGCGCCGCTGCAACGCTGCGATGCGCCAGCGTGCTTATAGCCGCGTGCGCCTAGCCGCGTGCAGCGCGCCAAGCAGCCAGCAGCGCGGCGATCCGTGACGATGCGCCGTCGCGTCCGCTGCGCCGCCGCTGCAGGCGGCGGCGCAGCAGTGCCGCGTGGATGCGCTCCACGCGGCTGCCGTCGGTAAACCGTGGCAAGGCCAACAACCCGGCAGCCCCCAGTGCCCCTTGCACGCCGCTGGGCGGCATCCGCAGGGCGCGCTCACCCAATAATGTGACGGCCACATCCTGTGCTTCGGCTGGCAGTGGTGCGGCAAACAGGCCCGCTGCGGTGGCCGCCAACGCCTGCGCCACCGGTTCCAACCCGCGCAATGCGTTGCCCAGATCGCCTTGTTGCACGCGGCTGGCAGCCAGTGCGGGTAACGCCTGCGCTAGCGTGGCCCAGTCCACCGGCTGCTTTTGCAGCACTTGCCCCAGCGGGTGACGGTAGGCATTGCGCGCCCAGCCCTGCAATTCTTCCTGCCACCATCCCAATTTGGCTGCGCCGGGGACAGGATCAACGCCTGCCCACGCGGCATCGGCCCATTCGCCACGCAAGGCCAACCACGCGCGCGCCTGCTCGCGCTGCGGTGCCGGCACAAACACTTCCGCCAGTACCCATTCCGGCCACTGCGTTTGCGCTTTGTCGAGGAAGGCCAGCAGCGCGTCGCGGTCACTCATCGCAGTGCATCCCACAACGCTGGCGTCAACAAGTCCGGGGCCGATGCCGCCAGCACACTCCCCCCCCAGGTTGCCGGATCATCGCCCTCGGGCCGATAGCCCCAGAGTGCGACCACACTGCGCATGCCGGCGGCGCGTGCGGCATCGATATCGCGCTGGTCATCGCCCACATAGACGCAATCACCTATCGCAACCCCCAACACCTGTGCGGCATGCAGCAGCGGCAGCGGGTGCGGCTTGCGCTGGGCCAGGGTATCGCCGCCAATCAAAATTGCACTGCGTGACGCCCAACCCAAGGCCGGCAGGATTTTCCTGGCCAGATACTCGGGCTTGTTGGTGACGATGCCCCAGCGACTGCCGACGGCTTCGATGGCATCCAGCAATTCCGCCACGCCTGCAAACAACTGCGCATGTTGGCCGAGTTCTTGCTCGTAGATATCCAGAAATTCGCGGATCATCTCGGCTGGCACGTCACCACCCAATCCCGGGAATGCCGCCGCACTCATCGCGCGTGAGCCTTTGGAGACCTGCGGGCGCAGCTCGGCCAGTGCCATCGGCCCCTGCCCGCGCGCCGTGCGCATGCGGTTGACAGTGGCCAGCATGTCCGGCGCGCTATCGAGCAAGGTGCCATCCAGATCGAACAGCACCAGCTTGGGAAACATCGGCATCGTCATTCCGGTTTGCGTGCACAGGCCAAATAATTGACCTCGGTGCGCTTGCTCAACCGTGCGCCGTTGCGCCACGGCTGGTACAGCAAACCACTGATATCTTCCAGTTCCAGCCCGGCATCGCGCAGCATCCGTGCCAGCTCGGCCGGTTTGATGAAATCGCGATACAGATGGGTGCCCTTGGGCAACAGGCGGGCCACGTATTCGGCCCCCACAATCGCCAGCGCGAACGCCGCCGGGGTGCGGTTCAAGGTGGACAGGAACAAACGCCCACCCGGTTTCAACAAGCGCGCACAGGCTTCGACAATCGCACCCGGATCGGGCACGTGTTCCAACATTTCCATGCAGGTGATGACATCGAAACCGGCTGGCAGCTCGTCAGCCAGGACGTCCACCGCCACTTGCCGATAGCCGACCTTGATGCCCGATTCCAAGCCATGCAGGCGCGCCACTTTCAGCAAATTCGGGGCCAAATCAATCGCAGTGACATTGGCACCTGCCTTGGCCAAAGCTTCGCTCAGCAAGCCACCACCACAGCCCACGTCCAGCGCCGCCACACCCATCAGCGGCACGCGCTGGGCCACATAGCCCAGCCGCACCGGGTTCAATGCGTGCAGGGCCTTTTGCGGGCCGTTGGCGTCCCACCAGCGCTGCGCCAGTTCGTCGAATTTATCAAGCTCTGCTTGCGAAAAATTATTGGCTGCTGCCGTCATGCCCGCACCTGTGCAATTTTCTGCCGCCACTGCCGCGCATTGGCGACGATGGCCGCGCTGTCCATGTCCACCAATTCGCGCTGCCGCAGTTTTTGCACACCGGCAATCCACACATCGCTGACCTGTTGACGGCTGGTTGCATAGATCAATTGTGACACCACGTGGTGCAGCGGTTGGGTTTCCAGCGCGGACAGATCCACGCACACCAAGTCCGCGTCCTTGCCCGCTTCAATCGAGCCGATCCTGTCTTCAAACCCCAATGCCTTGGCACCGCCCAACGTGGCTGCATGCAGCGCTTCGAATGCGTTGAAGCCGGCCGCATCGTTGGCCACGGCCTTGGCCAGCAGCGCGGCACTGCGGGTTTCGCCAAACATGTCCAGATCGTTGTTGCTGGCGCAGCCATCGGTGCCGATCGCCAGATTCACGCCGGCGCTCAGTAGCGCGCACGCCGGGCAAAAGCCCGAGGCCAGCTTGAGGTTGGATTCCGCGCAATGCACCACGCTGACGCCACGTTCGGCGCACAAGTGGATGTCTGCCTCGGTGAGTTGGGTCATATGCACCGCGATCAACCGATCATTCAGCAATCCCAGGCGGTCGATGCGCGCAATCGGGCGCTGGCCGTGCAACTTCAGTGACTCGCTGACCTCATGCGCGGTTTCGTGCAGGTGCAGATGCACCGGCAGATCCAGTTGATCGGCCAGCATGCGGATGCGTTCGAAATTGGCGTCATTGACCGTGTACGGCGCATGCGGCGCAAATGCGGTGCCAATCAGCGCATCACCACGCCAAGTATCGTGCAGCTGGCAGGCGCGGTCGAAATATTCGTCATCGCTGGCCGCCCACGCACTGGGGAAATCAATGATCACCGCCCCCACCCGTGCGCGGAAGCCGTACTTCTTGTACACCCCGGCTTGCACATCGGGGAAGAAATAATTTTCGTTGGCACAGGTGGTGCCGCCGCGCAGCATTTCCGCAATGGCAAGCGTAGTGCCGTCGGCCACGAAATCCGGGCCGATCACCGCTGCTTCCACCGGCCAGATGTGCTGCTGCAACCACGTCATCAACGGCAAGTCGTCGGCGATCCCGCGCAGCAGAGTCATCGGGTTGTGGGTATGCGCGTTGACCAAGCCGGGGAGCAGCACCGCTTCCGGGCGCGCCACCGTGTCCTTTGCGGCGTACTGCATGCGCGCCTGCGCAATCGGCAGGATAGCTTGGATGCGCCCGCCGGAGACAGCAACGGCGTGATCGGTCAAGACCACGCCGTGCGGCACCACAGGCACCACCCAGCCGGCTTCGATCAACAGATCGCAGGGCTGTGGGGTGAGGTTGGTCATTGCTTACTTCACTCGGCTGACGTATTCGCCGCTGCGGGTATCAACCTTGATCACTTCGTCCTGGCCCACGAACAGCGGCACGCGCACCACTGCGCCGGTTTCCAGCGTGGCTGGTTTGCCGCCGCCGCCGGAGGTATCCCCGCGCACGCCGGGGTCGGTTTCGATGATTTTCAATTCCACAAAATTCGGCGGGGTCACTTGGATTGGACTACCGTTGAACAAGGTGACCACACAATCCTCTTCACCCTTCAACCACTTGGCGGCATCGCCAACGCCGGCCTTGTCGGCCTGCACCTGCTCGAAAGACTCCTGATTCATGAAATGCCAGTACTCGCCATCGGAATACAGATACTGCATGTCGGTATCCACCACGTCGGCGGCTTCCACCGAGTCGGTGGACTTCATGGTGATTTCCTGCACGCGGCCGGTGCGGATCTGGCGATAGCGCACGCGGGTGAACGCCTGACCTTTGCCCGGCTTCACGTAATCGGTTTCAAAAATGACCGAAGGTTCGTTGTTGACCAGGATTTTCTGGCCGGATTTGACGTCGTTCATGCCGAGGGTGGCCATGGGTGCTCCTTGGGGCCACCCGGCAGGGCGGCTAAACTGTGGGTTTGACGAGGATTCCGGCCGCGCCGGAATGATGTTTTTACAGCCCGACATGATACCCGCAGCCCCCACCCCATTGCAGCAACCCCTAGCCCACCGCTGGCAAACCCACTGGCGGCAGGCCGTACGTGACCCACGTGAGCTGTTGACACTGCTGGGGCTGGAAGCACAGGCGGCGCAGCTTTCCGACGCCGCCGCGCAGCAATTCCCGCTGCGGGTACCGCGCAGCTTTATCGCCCGCATGCGCCACGGCGACCCGGCGGATCCGTTGCTGCGACAGGTGCTGCCGGTGCTGAACGAGGAACGCATCGTGCCCGGCTTCGGGCTGGATGCGGTGGGCGATCACGCCGCCCGCAGCGGCCACGGCGTCATCCAGAAATACAACGGACGCGCCCTGCTGATTGCCACCGGCAGCTGCGCGGTGAACTGCCGCTACTGCTTCCGCCGCCACTACCCGTATGCCGATGACAGCGCCGCCAGCGGCGGCTGGCGCGACGCGGTGGGCGTGATCGCTGGCGATGCGTCGGTTCACGAGGTGATTCTGTCCGGCGGCGATCCGCTGGCGCTGGTCGACCACAAACTGGCCGAGCTGACCCACGCCCTGCGCGCCATTCCGCACATTCGCCGCCTGCGCATCCACACTCGCCTGCCCATCGTGCTGCCCGAGCGCGTGGACACCGGCCTGCTGGACTGGCTGCGCGGCCTGCCGTGGCCGGTGGCCATGGTGGTGCATGCCAACCATGCCAACGAGTTCGACCCCGCAGTCGATGCCGCGATGGCTCGCCTGCGTGGTATCGGCATCACCTTGCTGAATCAAGCAGTGCTGTTGCGCGGGGTCAATGATGCAGTCGATGCACTGGCCGGCCTGTGCGAGCGTGGCTATCGCGCCGGTGTGCTGCCGTATTACCTGCACCAACTCGACCGCGTGGCCGGCGCGGCCCATTTTGAAGTGGCCGATGACAAGGCACTGGCTCTGCACGCGGCACTGGCCGCGCGCCTGCCCGGCTATCTGGTGCCCAAACTGGTGCGCGAAATCGCGGGACAACCCGGCAAGACCCCGCTCACAAGCCCGCAGAGCGGCATTCTGACCGCTGGATGATGTAGCCTTGCAGTAACTTCCACCACGACCCCCGACGTGTATGGCTACTGGAAAGGACACCGCTCTGCGTTTGCTGCTCGTTGCCGATTTGGTCAACGAGGCCGAAGCCATGGTCAGTCGCTTGCGCAATGCCGGCACCGCAGTGCGCCCGCTGCGTGCGGAATCGCTGGACGAACTGGTATCGATACTGGCGCAGCAACCGGTGGATATGGTGTTGGCCGACTACACCGCCGTGGTCATTCCGTTTGATCACGTCGCCAAGGCCGTGATGGGCTGCGGCAAGGACGTGCCGTTGCTGGCCGTGCTGGACGGCATAACCGACGACATCCTGGAAAACGTGCAGGGCCTTGGCGCACAGGCAGTGGCCTTGCATAGCCGCAACCAGCAGTTCCTGAAGAACGTGCTGACCGAATGGAATGATCTGGAGGCGCGTCGCTCGCAGCGCCGGCTGGAAGCGCAAATGCGCGAAACCCAACGCCGCTGCGACATGCTGATCGACTCCTCGCGCGAGCCCATTGCCTATATCCACGAAGGCATGCACATCCGCGCCAATCAGGCTTATCTGGACATGTTTGGTTACGAGTCGTTTGACGATATCGAAGGCATGTCGCTGCTGGATCTGGTCGCCACTCCCGACGTGGAGGCGTTCAAGGCCTTGCTCAAGCGCTTGTCCAAGGGCGAAGACCCGCCACCGCGTTACGAGCTGACCGCACACGACAGCAATGGCGAAGAATTTCCGGCGGTCATGGAGTTTGTGGCCGCCGAATATCAAGGCGAGCATTGCCAGCAAATCATTTTCCGCCATCAGGCCACCGAATCCGACCCCGAGCTGGTGCAGGAGCTGGAAGAGCTGCGCAAACGCGACCAAACCACCGGCCTACTCAATCGCCCCACATTCCTGCGCAAGCTTGAAGATGCGGTGGTCGATGCCGGCCAGAATCAAGCCCAGTACGGTCTGTTGCTCCTCGAGCCGGACAACTACCAGCGCATCCTGCACGAGATCGGCCTGAGCGGTGCGGATGCGCTGCTGGTGGCGATTGCAAAATGCATGAATGATGCGTTGGCCGCAGAACTCGCCAACGGCGCACAAATTGCCCGCTTCAGCGAGAATAGTTTTGCTGTGCTGACCCGTGGTGACTACCAAATCACAACAGCATTGGCAGAACAGCTGCGTGCCGCGTTTGCCGCATATGTGTTCGAGGTCGATGGCAAGTCCGGCTCACTGACCGCCAGCATCGGCGGTGTACAGATTGGTGAAAAAATCGCCAGCGTGTCGCAAGTCCTGGCAAAAGCCAGCCACGGCATCCAGTCGTCCTCCAGCATGGGGGGCAATCGCGCCGAAATTTTTGACCCGGGTGCGGTAGATCGCGCCGAGGAAGAACGCATCCAGGCCTGGGTACTGCGGATCAAAGATGCGCTGCTCAACGATCATTTTGCTTTGATCTACCAACCCATCATTTCCCTGCTGGGCAGCCCCAGCCCGATGTACGAAACCTATCTGCGGCTGGAGGGCAACAGCGGGGAGTCGGTGGCACCCAAGCATTTCCTGCCGATCGCGGAAGAACATGGCTTGCTGGGGCAGATTGATCGCTGGGTCATCCTCAATGCGATCAAATCAATTGCTGCCCGTGCACGCGCCGGCAAACCGGTCACGCTATTAGTCAAAATTTCACAAGCCTCGCTGTTGGATGAGGCCATGCCGGTATTCATTGCCGAGCAGCTGGCCGAACACAACGCAAGTGGAGCTTCGCTGTTGTTGCAGGTGCCGGAATCCAAAGTCTTCATCAACCTGCGGGCAGCACAGGTGTTCGCAGCGGCGGTTGGCAAATTGGACTGCAAAATGGTGCTGGAACAATTTGGCGCCGGTCTGGACTCGTTCCAATTGCTGGCGCATTTCGTCCCTGGCTTCGTCAAGATCGACCGCAGCTTCATCGACGAGTTGCCAAAAAACAGCGCCAACCAACAGCGCGTGCGGGAGTTGGCACAAAAAGCACGCGAGCACCACATCCAGAGTATTGCGGAGTTCGTGCAAGACGCGGCCAGCATGAGCGTGCTGTTTTCGTGCGGGGTGGACTATGCCGAGGGTGACTTCCTGGCAATGGCCGGGCCGGACATGAACTACGACTTCGACAATTGACCCAGCACGGCGACCCAAAACAAAGCCCGCGCATTGCGCGGGCTTTGTTTTTACCTGTACTCAAGCTGCCTTTTGCAACGCGGCAATCCGCACCTCCAGCGGCGGGTGGCTCATCAACAGCCGCTGCACGCTGCCGCCATTGATGCCGAAGGCTGCCACCTGCTTGGGCAGGGTGCTTTCGCCGTGGGTCTGCGCCAGACGCTCCAGCGCCGCGATCATTTTCTGGCGGCCGGCCAACTGGGCGCCGCCGGCATCGGCGCGAAATTCACGATGGCGCGAGAACCACATCGCAATCATCGAAGCGAAGAAGCCAAACACCATCTCCAGCACAAACACGATGATGTAATAGCCAAAGCCCGGGCCACGGTCACGGTCGCCACTGATCGCGCCATCCACCACCCGGCCCACAATGCGCGCCAACACGATCACGAAGGTGTTCAACACGCCCTGCAGCAGCGCCATCGTCACCATGTCACCGTTGGCCACATGACTGACCTCATGGCCCAGCACCGCCTCGGCCTCGTCACGGCTCATTGCCCGCAGCAAGCCAGTGGACACCGCCACCAGTGCGTTGTTGCGGTTCGCGCCAGTGGCGAACGCATTGATTTCCGGCGCGTCGTAGATGGCCACTTCCGGCATCCCGATGCCCGCCGCCTGCGCCTGCCGCTGCACGGTGGCCACCAGCCAACGCTCGGCCTCGTTGCGCGGCTGCTCAATCACTTGTGCACCAGTGGCGCGCTTGGCCATCCATTTCGACAGCAGCAGCGAAATGATCGAGCCACCAAAACCGAACAATGCCGCCATGATCAGCAAGCCGCCAAACTGTTGCGAATTCACGCCCAACACGGACATGACGATGCTGACCAGTGCCAGCACGGCAAGATTGGTTGCCAGAAACAGGAAAATGCGGTTGAACATGGATAATTCGCCTCGTCTGCACCGGATGCACGGTTTGAACTTGAAAGTGTGGCCCACTCTCCCCCAATTCAATCTCGCATCCTGAACGCCATGTTTAACTCCACCCCCTGCGGCCGGTTTGCGCCCTCGCCCACTGGCCCCCTGCATGCCGGCTCGCTGCTGGCAGCCCTGGGCAGTTGGTTGCAGGCCCGCCAGCGTGGCGGGCAATGGCGGGTTCGGGTGGAAGATGTGGATCTGACCCGCGAAGTAGCCGGTGCTGCGCAAGACCAACTGCGCACGCTGGCAGCGTTTGGCTTGCAGCACGATGGCGAGATTGCCTACCAAAGCCGGCGCAGCGGGTTGTATCAGGCTGCGCTGGATCAGCTGCTGGGGCGCGGGCTGGCGTTCGAGTGCCATTGCAGCCGCAGTGAACTGGCGGCAGTGGGTGGCATCCATCGGCACTGCGTGGCGACCCAGCCGCGTCCAGATCCCGCCATGCGCCTGCGGGCGCCGGCCGATTGCGAAATTGCGTTCATCGATGGTGTGCACGGCGTAATTCACCAGCGCGTGGACTTGGAGGTGGGTGATTTTGTTTTGCGTCGCAGTGATGGCCTGTGGGCCTATCAACTGGCGGTGGTGGTGGACGATGCCGCGCAAGGCATCACCGATGTCGTCCGCGGCTCGGATTTGCTGGAGTCCACCCCAAGGCAAATTCTGCTGCAACGCGCCCTGGGGCTACCCACGCCAAACTACGCGCATTTGCCATTACTGCTGGATACCGATGGCCATAAGTTGTCCAAATCCAGTGCCGCACTGCCTGTGGATACCCGCAACCCACTCGTCACACTGACCCGCTTGTGGGCCTGCCTGGGGCAGGTCGCGCTGCCACCATCGGCCACAACGTCCGTGGCCGAATTTTTGCACACGGCAACCGCGTGCTTCGATCTGAACGCCGTGCCCAGACAGTCGATCACGGTGTCCGCCGCAATGCACAACACAATTTCAACACCTTGTGCCTAGAATCAACATCGACACGACCTCTTTCACAAGGAGCAGCACCATGACTTCACGAGTTGCATTGGTTACCGGCGGCACTGGCGGCATCGGTACTGCCATCGTCAAGCGCCTGGCCGACATGGGCCACAAAGTGGCCACCAACTACCGCAATGAGGAAAAAGCGCGCGCGTGGCAAGAAAAAATGAAAGCCGATGGCTACGACGTGTTCATGGCCAAGGGCGATGTGACCTCGCCACAGGAAGCCGAAGCCATGGTGCGCGAAGTGGAAGCAAAGCTGGGCCCGGTCGAAATTCTGGTCAATAACGCCGGTATCACCCGCGACGGCACCTTCCACAAGATGAAGGCCGAGCAGTGGACCGACGTGATCAACACCAACCTCAACTCCTGCTTCAACGTCACCCGCCCGGTCATTGACGGCATGCGTGAGCGCAAATGGGGCCGGGTGATTCAGATCAGCTCGATCAATGGTCTCAAGGGCCAGTACGGGCAAGCCAACTATGCGGCAGCCAAAGCCGGGATGCACGGGTTTACCATTTCGCTGGCGCGCGAGAACGCCCGCAACGGGGTGACCGTCAATACCATTTCGCCCGGCTATATCGCCACCGACATGGTGATGGCGGTGCCGGAAGACGTGCGCGCCAAGATCGTGGCCGATATCCCCACTGGCCGCCTCGGCACCCCCGAAGAAATCGCTTACGGGGTGGCCTTCCTTGCCGATGAACAAGCCAGCTGGATTACTGGCTCCAACCTCGACATCAACGGCGGCCATCACATGGGCTGGTAATGGCCTCGCCTCTGGCATATCTGCGCAACCGCAAGGCACAATCCACAGACATCCTCGACAAGGTGATCGCATGTCCACACCCGATCCTGCTACCCAAAAAAGCAACGCTGGCCGCTATTTGTTTTTGCTCATCCTTGGCCTAGTGGTGGGTGTGATTGCCACGGTGATGGCGCTACGTGCACTGGAAGCCCGCAAGGATCACTTCCCGGGAGCACTGATGGAGGTCCAGGGGTGGCATATGGGCCAGCTCAAGTCTGCTATGGAGCAAAACCGTTGCAGTGCCAGTGATGTGGTGCCCCATCTGCAAGCACTGCGGATGACCGCCAACGATCTGGAGCCGGCCTTCCCGGATCTGCGCGATGATGAACGCTTCAAGACTGCCGCTGCTGCCATGCGCGGTGCGGTGGATAAAGCGATCAATGCACCGCCGCTGAGTTGTGAAAGTCTGGCTGGCACCATGAAAGCCGTGGGAGATACCTGCAAAGGCTGCCATCGGGATTTCAAAAACTAAGCCTGGCCTAACAATGCTGGCAAAGGCCGCCCTCGCTGGCGGCCTTTGTTTTTGCCATCCCCACCCTCACCTTGACCCCCATGCACTGGACCCTCCTGCTGTACCTTTTCGCCGCCTTGCTGGTCCTCGCTGGGCTGGCCGGCACGTTGCTGCCGGTACTACCGGGTGCGCCACTGGTCCTTGCGGGCCTGCTATTAGCCGCATGGGTGGATGGCTTTGTGCATATTGGCGGCTGGACGCTGGCCATCCTGGCGGTATTGACGATCATCAGTCTGATTGTGGATTTTTGGGCCACCGCACATGGGGCCAAACGGGTGGGGGCCAGCAAACTGGCCATGCTGGGCGCGACCATTGGCACCCTCATCGGGTTGTTCTTTGCGCTGCCCGGGCTGATTCTGGGCCCCTTCCTCGGCGCGATCGCGGGTGAACTTCTGCATCAGCGCAGCCTGCACCCGAACACCCTCGGCCATGCCGGCAAGGTGGGCGCAGGCACGTGGTTGGGTATCCTGCTGGGCACCGCACTCAAGTTAGCCTTGGCGTTCACTATGCTGGGTGTATTTGCCTTGGCGTGGTGGCTGTGACCCTCCCTTTTGGCTTCAACCCTTGCCCATGTTGATGATGCGTATTCCTGCCCCCACACCGCACACTCTTCACGATCGCTTCATTGCAGCGCTGGAACAAGTGCAAGACAAGCTTTTGCACTTGTTGGCCAACTCCCCCTTACTGCTGGTTGCCGTCTTGATTGTGCTGGGCGCGATCTGGCTGGGCGGCGTAATCAGCCGTCGCATGCATGTACTGGATCGGATCAGCCGCAGCAACCCGTATATGGACGGGCTATTGCGCAATACCGTGAAGGTATTGGTGGGACTGGCTGGCGTCCTGGTGGCACTGGATTTACTTAACGCCACATCACTGGTCGGTGCGGTACTGGGCTCGGCCGGTGTGGTTGGGTTGGTTCTCGGCTTTGCCTTCAAGGATATCGCTGAAAACTACATTGCCGGCGTGCTGCTCAGCCTGCGGCAACCGTTTTCACCCGGCGACAGTGTGCGTATTGATAGCTATGAAGGCAAAGTGATTGCACTCAATTCACGCGCCACCTTCCTGATGACCGCCGAAGGCCATCACCTGCAATTGCCCAATAGCGTGGTGTTCAAATCCGTGCTGTTGAATTACTCGCGCAACCCGCAGCGGCGCTTTGATTTTCAAATCAATGTGGGCAGCCGCACTTCACTGCATCAGGCCATGGATCTGGGGATTGCTACTCTGATATCCACCGGCGGCGTGCTGGCCAAGCCGGCACCCAATGCATTGATCCTGAACTTGACCAACGATGGCGTGACCCTGCAATTTACCGGCTGGATCGATCAGACCCACAACGACCTCTCACGTACCCGCAGCGAAGCCATGCGGCACTTGCGCAGGGCACTGCGGCAGGCCGGAATCAGTTCGCCGGAAACCGTGCAACGTGTGCAACTGATGCGCAGTGACGGCGAAAATCCTCCGCTACCTGAGAATGGGCATGCCCGGGATACATCTGTCGATCACGCGTTGGATCAGCAACTCGGGCACGCGCAGCAGCAAGAAGGTGACCGCAACTTGCTAGACGCAACTACGCGTGCAGCCTCCTCGCCATCTCAATTTCCGTAGAGCAACCAACGCCTAGCCTCCCCCTCATCGCTGAAGGAATGCACGGCCATTCCCCGCTCGAGACACAGAATCTCGCCGAATTCGCTGCCTTCAATGTCGTCCTGCAGTTCAACAAAGGCGACACGCACCGTCGCCAGCCCCGCGTTCTGCATGGCATCGATAATCGGCACGATCTCGCCGACTTCGACGGTTTCCTGCAACTCTTCCAGCACCAGCAGACGGCTTGCCCCCGTCAATTGGCATTGCTCACCCAGCAACGTCCACATCGCAATCGACACCTGTTGCGAATCGGTGCCATCAAACACATGTGCGCGCAGATAGCCGTCTTCGTTGCTGAAGCGGACCCTGAAGCCGGGCCCATCGATGAGGCGGGAAGCACTCACGTGAGCACCGCCAGTGGAATCTTGCCGATCTTCGCCTGCCACTCACGCGGGCCGGTCTGGTGCACCGAGGTGCCGGTGCTGTCCACCGCCACCGTCACCGGCATGTCCTTGACCTCGAACTCGTAGATTGCCTCCATGCCAAGGTCGGCAAAGCCCACCACCTTGGCGGCCTTGATCGCCTTCGATACCAGATAAGCTGAGCCGCCCACCGCCATCAAATACACCGATTGGTGGTTCTTGATCGCCTCCAGCGCGGCCGGGCCGCGCTCGGCCTTGCCGATCATGCCGAGCAGGCCGGTTTGCGCCAGTACCTGTTCGGTGAACTTGTCCATGCGGGTGGCAGTGGTGGGGCCAGCCGGGCCCACCACTTCATCGCGTACCGGGTCCACCGGGCCCACGTAATAGATGAAACGCCCGCGCAAATCCACCGGCAGCGGCTCGCCCTTGTTCAGCATATCCACCATGCGCTTGTGCGCGGCGTCGCGACCAGTCAGCATCTTGCCGGACAACAGCAACACCTCGCCCGGCTGGAGCGTTTGCACTTCGTCCCGAGTGATCGTGTCCAGATTCACGCGGCGTGCGTTCTGCGGGCTGTAGGTGAGCTTGGGCCAGTCTTCCAGCGACGGCGGCTCCAGTGCCACCGGGCCGCTGCCGTCGAGGGTGAAATGCGCATGGCGGGTGGCCGCGCAGTTGGGAATGAGCGCCACCGGCAGGTTGGCGGCATGGGTCGGGAAATCCTTGATCTTGATATCCAGCACCGTGGTCAGCCCGCCCAGGCCCTGCGCACCGATGCCCAGCGCGTTGACCTTCTCGAACAGCTCGATGCGCAATTCCTCGACGCGATTGGACGGCCCGCGCGCAATGAGCTCCTGGATGTCGATCTCCTCCATCAGCGACTCCTTGGCCAGCAGCATCGCCTTCTCGGCGGTGCCGCCGATGCCGATGCCCAGCATGCCCGGCGGGCACCAGCCCGCGCCCATGGTCGGCACGGTCTTGAGCACCCAATCGACGATGGAGTCGGACGGGTTGAGCATCGCGAACTTGCTCTTGGCCTCGCTGCCGCCCCCCTTGGCCGCCACGATCACGTCGAGCTTGTCGCCGGCGACGATCTTGACGTTGATGACGCAGGGCGTGTTGTCCTTCGTATTGATGCGCTTGCCGGCTGGATCGGCCAGCACGCTGGCACGCAGCTTGTTGTCGGGGTCCAGATAGGCACGGCGTACGCCCTCGTTGACGGCGTCCTCCAGCGAGCCGGTGAACCCTTCCCAGCGCACGTCCATGCCCACTTCCAGGAACACGGTGACGATGCCGGTGTCCTGGCAGATCGGGCGGTGGCCTTCGGCGCACATCCGCGAATTGATCAGGATCTGCGCCATCGCATCCTTGGCCGCCGGCGACTGCTCGCGCTCATAGGCGGCCGTCACCGCCTTGATGAAGTCCACCGGGTGGTAATAGCTGATGTATTGCAGTGCGTCCTGGACGGACTGGATCAGATGATCTTGCTGGATAACGGTCACGAGGGCATGTTCTGGCGGGGGAGACTGGGGGTATTTTAGGGCCAACCCCACTTCCGGCAGCATGTATGAGGCCCACGATGCCAAGTTCACTGTTCCGTGCCCAAACCGCACTGTGCTGCATGTTGCCCTTGGCACTGAATGCCTGCGCGCAGCCGCCAACGGCTGTGCGCCAGCAACAACAAGAACTCACCGCCGAAGGTGAGTTGCGCATCGACAGGCTCGCCCACGGTTTGCACCACCCGTGGGCGGTGGCCCTGCTCCCGGATGGGAGCTTTTTGGTCAGCGAACGCCCCGGCCGGTTGCGCAGGATTTCCGCAACCGGGCAACTCTCGGCAGCGCTTGCCGGGGTGCCCAAGGTCTTCGCCGAAGGCCAGGGCGGGTTGCTGGATGTGGTGCTGGATCCGGCCTTCGCCAGCAATCAACGTATTTGGCTGAGCTATGCCGAGCCGGGACCCGATGACACCGCCGGCACGGCGGTAGCCACCGCGACATTGGGCAAAGCTGCGCTTTCCAATATGCGTGTGGTGTATCGGCAAGAACCCAAACTCGAAGGGCCCAATCACTTTGGTTCGCGCATCGCGTTTGATGGCAAGGGCCATGTATTTATCAGTCAGGGCGAGCGCAACCAGAAGGAGCTGGCACAACAACTGGACAAGTTACAGGGCAAGCTGGTGCGGCTCAATTTGGACGGCAGTATTCCTACCGACAATCCTTTCGTGGGCCGCGCCAACGCACGCCCGGAAATCTGGAGCTACGGCCACCGCAATATGCAAGGATTGGCGGTGGATCCGCGCAGCGGCCGGCTCTGGCAGAGCGAACACGGCCCGCGCGGCGGGGATGAAATCAACCTGCCCGAAGCCGGCAAAAACTACGGCTGGCCGGTGATCAGCGACGGCATGAACTATCTGACCAATCTCCCGTATTCGGAAACTATTGGCCGCCAGGCACCCGGTATGGAGCGCCCGTACCATGTCTGGGCCAAATCACCGGCACTGTCAGGCATGGCCTTTTTTGTCGGCCACCCCGAGAGTGCCTGGAACAACAGCCTGCTGCTGGGCGCGTTGGCCGGACAAAGCTTGATCCGGTTGCGCTTGAATGGCGATCGCATCGTTGCCGAAGAACGATTGCTTGGCACATTGCGCAGCCGTATTCGCGATGTGCGGGCAAGCGCCGATGGCCACATCTACGTGCTGACTGACGAGGACGACGGCCAATTGCTGCGATTGAACCCTCCAAAGCGCTAGCCCCCCTTTTCAGCGGCGCAGATCTGGCGCAGGATGTTGCGGGGACATTCATGGGGGAGCAGGCATGACCGACAGTACTTCTGCGAGTGGCAAGTTCGAAGGCATCCGCGGCGTCATCAATGATATTCGTCTGCTATTGGGCGATCTGTTGGGGCTGGGCAAGCCCGATGAAGACACGCAGATGGTGATCGAAGTGATCTTCGGGCTGATGGGCTATATGGCCAAGGCCGATCGTCTGGTGAGTAGCCATGAATCCAATCTGGCCAACCAGATCATGGACGAAACCGACCTGTCGATGACGGCACGCCGTATCGCCATGGAGGCCTTTGAACGCGGCATGCTACGCAACATCAACGTGCACGCGGAGCTGCTGCGCTTTGTGGATGCCCACCCCGCTGGCTCTGAACCCGCCGAACGCCTGTACAACGCACTGCTGCGTTTGGCCACTTCGGATGGCCGGCTGGATCCACGCGAGTACGAGACAATGGTGCAAGTCACCCGTGACTTGGGCTTGCCCGCGGTGACCTTGGACAATCGCTTGGCAATGTTCAACGTCAAGCGTTGAATTGGCGGGACGATCGCGCCCACCTGCTCAAGCAAGTTTCCTTGTCCGGTACGGGACTCCTGTATCCCGGCCTGCCGTGGACTTGCGCCAGATCAACCGGAATGCTGCGTTGCGGCGTAAAATGATCGCCTGCCTCATCTTCCCTACTTGCCCGCATGGCCGCTCCCTACGGCACCGAAACGGTGCTTGACGTTCGTCACTGGACGGACGCCTACTTCAGCTTCACCACCACCCGTGATGACGGCTTCCGTTTCGACAACGGCCAGTTCGTGATGATTGGGCTGGAGGTCGAGCAAGCCGATGGTTCGCGCAAGCCGCTCATGCGCGCCTATTCCATCGCCAGTGCCAATTGGGAGGAGCAACTGGAGTTCTTCAGCATCAAGGTGCAGGACGGGCCATTGACCTCGCGCCTGCAACACATCCAACCGGGTGACACCATTCTGATCGGCCGCAAACCCACCGGCACGCTGTTGATTTCGGATCTGCATCCTGGCCGCAACCTGTATTTGCTGGCCACCGGCACCGGGCTTGCTCCGTGGATGTCGGTAATCAAGGACCCCGAGACCTACCAGCGCTTTGGGCGCGTGGTTTTGTGTCATGGCGTGCGCGGCAGCGAAGACCTTGCCTACCGCGACTATATCGAACGCGAACTCCCTAACCACGAGCTGCTGGGCGATGTCATCCGCGACCGCCTGCTGTACTACCCGGCGGTGTCACGCGAGGAATTCGAATACAACGGCCACCCCCAACACGGCCGTATCACTGACCATTTGGAGCAAGGCCGCATTGCCCAAGTGCTGGGGATCGAGCCGCTGGATGCTACCCATGACCGCGCCATGATTTGTGGCAGCCCGCAGATGCTGGCCGATTTTCGCCGGATTCTCGACAACAGCGGCATGCGTGCATCACCGCGCATTGGTACTGCCGGGGAATACGTGTTCGAGCGTGCGTTCGTCGAAAAATAAAGCCCGCGATCAATCACTCAAGCACTCCCATAACGCAGCCAGATCCTGGCATCCGCTTCATTTCCGAACATGCGAATCTTGTAGCCACGCTCCATCGCCATGATTTCGGCTTCTTGAATCCGGGGCATTTGGTCTGCCCGCCCCTCCACATAGGCAATCTTGGCCTGTTCCAGCCCCAAGCCTGCGATGGCCGCGAAGAAGCGTTCCAGATCTTCACTCGACATCACATCGCTTTCCTTGGCATCCAGCACCAATAATTGACTGGCCCCCAGCGCACGCAAACGCCGGATGATGGTGATCCAATATTCACTGGTCACCGGCAAGCTACTGTCTTCATTGCCAAATACTTGCACGCAAAGCAACGGCGGCTGGTAGTCCAACACCAACTGATAGCCACTGCCATGCACTTCCTCGTGGCTCATGCCAATGCCGCTTCGATGTCACTGCGCATCGATTCGGGTGTGTCGGTGGGCGCATAACGGCGTAACGCATTGCCGTCGCGCCCCACCAGGAACTTGGTGAAATTCCACTTGATGGCGTCGATCCCCAACAACCCGCCCTTTTGCTGCTTCAACCATTTCCACAATGGATGCGCATTGCTGCCATTGACTTCCACCTTGGCAAACATCGGGAAGCTGACGTCATAACTGAGTGAGCAAAAATTGCGGATTTCCTCCGCGTCACCCGGCTCCTGATGGCCGAACTGATCGCAGGGAAAACCCAGCACCACCAAGCCTTGCGCGGCATAGTCACGCCACAGCGTTTCCAGGCCGGCATACTGCGGCGTGAAGCCGCATTTACTGGCCACATTCACGACCAACAACACGTGACCACGATATTGCGACAGCCGTTGTTGGCTGCCATCCAACGCCATCGCATCGAAATCAAACGCGTTCATATCCATGCCTGCCTTTGATTTGCCATTTCCGATGATTCTCGTTCCGGCACTTCCGTTTGGCAACTGCCCATCGGCGTAGGCCATGTTGCATGGCTTACCACAACCGCCAACTCGGCGATGCGCTAACCTTAGCGATTGTCTTGTCCCGTTTGCGAGTTGCCATGAAACGACCCGTCGTCTGCACCCTAGCCATTGCCATTGCCACCGTTATCAGCGGCTGCGCCACCTCCACGCCGCTAGCCCACAAGCAGGAAGCGTCCATGCCCGCCGCCCCCACCTATAACGGCATCTTCGCCGCAGCCAGTCCGCTGGAGCTGAACTACCCGCAATTTGACAAGATCGCCGATCGTGATTTTGCACCGGCGTTCGATGCCGGCATGGCGCAGCAGTTGCGCGAGATCGACGCCATTGCCAACAACCCTGAGCCCGCAAGCTTCCAGAACACCGTCGTGGCAATGGAAAAAAGTGGACAGCTGCTCAATCGCGCCAGCAACGTGTTTTTCAATTTGGTCGGCACCGACAAGAATGATGCGCGCGAAAAACTCGAAACCGAGTACGCACCAAAATTCTCAGCGCACAGCGACGCGATTTCGCTCAATCCAAAATTGTTTGCCCGCATCAAGTCGCTGTATGACGCTCGCGACACGCTGGGACTGGACGCCGTTGACAAGCGCTTGCTGGAAAAGCGCTACCAGGATTTTGTACGGGCCGGCGCCGCGTTGAGCGAAGCACAGCAAGCCCGCATTCGCGAAATCAATACGCAGATGTCCAAACTGGGCACCCAGTTCAACCAAAACGTATTGGCCGAAGTGAACGCCTCTGCAGTTGTGGTGGACAGCCGTGAAGAACTCAAGGGCATGAGTGATGAGCAGATTGCCGCCGCCGCAGAAGCTGCCAAGACGCGCAACCTGCCCGGCAAATACGTGATTGCGCTGCTTAACACCACCGGCCAGCCAGCCGAAACACAGCTGGAAAGCCGCGTACTGCGTCAGCGCCTGCACGAAGCTTCGGTGGCGCGCGGCAGCCGGGGCAACCAATGGGACAATACCGGCATCGTCTCGCAAATCCTCAAGCTGCGTGCAGAGCGTGCGCGCATGTTGGGTTACGACACGTCGGCCAATTTTGTGCTGGCCGATGAGACCGCCGCTAATCAAGACAACGTCAACAAAATGCTGCGCGCGCTGGCCCCGAAAGCGGTGACCAATGCCCGCCGTGAAGGTGGCGAGCTGCAGGCCATGATCGACGCACAGCAAAAAGCCGCGCATCAGGCCAGCTTCCAGCTGCAACCGTGGGACTGGTCGTACTACAGCGAAAAAGTACGTGCGGAGAAATTCAGCTTCGACGAAGCGCAACTCAAGCCCTACTTCGAAATGAAGAACGTGCTGGAAAATGGCGTGTTCTATGCCGCCAACCGGCTGTACGGGATCAGCTTCAAGGAACGCACTGATCTGCCCAAATATCGCGCCGATACCTTCACCTATGAAGTGTTCGACAAGGACGGCAGCCCTCTGGCGATCTTCATCTTCGATCCGTATGCGCGCGCATCCAAGCGCGGTGGCGCATGGATGAACACCTACGTGTCGCAGTCCGCATTGCTGGGCGAAAAACCCGTGGTCGCCAATCACCTGAACATCCCGAAACCTTCCGAGGGCAAGCCCACCTTGCTGACGTGGGATGAAGTGACCACCGCCTTCCACGAATTTGGCCACGCGTTGCACGGCTTCTTCCAGGATGTGCGCTACCCGTATTTTTCGATGAATGTACCGCGTGACTTTGTCGAATATCCGTCGCAGGTCAATGAAATGTGGGCTGACTGGCCGGAAGTGCTGGGCCACTACGCGAGGCACTATCAGACTGGTGCTGCGATGCCCAAGCCGCTCTTGGACAAAGTGATTGCGGCATCCAAGTTCAATCAGGGCTTTGCCACCACCGAATATCTGGAGGCAGCCATGCTGGACCAACGCTGGCACCAGCTCCCGCTGGAACAGATTCCGGATGCCCCCGGGGTGATGGCGTTCGAAGCCAAGGCGTTGAAGGCCGATGGCTTTGATTACGCACCGGTGCCGCCACGCTACCGCACGCCTTATTTCAGCCATATCATGGGCGGCTACGCGGCCGGCTATTACGCCTACATCTGGTCGGAAGTGCTGGCCGCCAACACCACCCAATGGATCCGCCAACACGGCGGCTTGACACAAGAAAACGGGGCACGCGTGCGCGCCACTGTGCTTGCTCCCGGCGGCCAAATTGAAGCTGGCAAGCTGTTCCCGAACTTGTCCGGTTACGAGGCCAGGATTGAACCACTGCTGGAAGCGCGCGGCCTCAATAGCAAGTAATCCTTCGCTATTCCGGTGCGACAGCGCCGCCTTCGGGCGGCGTTGTCGTATGCATCTGCTGATTACTCTGCGTGGAACAGCGACTGATACTGCGCTGCCACCAGTGGCAGCAATACTTTTGCCGGTACTTCGGCAGTGCGCGTGCCATCTTCATAAGCTGCCACCTGTTCGGGCGGGAACACGAAGCGCAGCGCGCGAATGCTGCCATCGGCGTTCATCACCGGCTCGAAGCGGGAAAAATGTTTCGGCTCTGGCGTGGTGCCCGCGTCGATCCATTTGCTGCCGCGCTTGAGTTGTTGCGTACGCAAATCGGCTTCACCACCATCATCATCCAGCTGCTGCGATAGACCAGTCATCAGCTGCTCACGCACATACGCAGCCACCGGCACCCAATTGGCGGCATCCGGAATCAATTGCTCGGCGGCCAGCATTTGCTGTCGCTGCGGCAGCCACACAAACCGCTCTACCAGTGGGTTGCCATGCGCTCCACCAATGAAGCTGCTGCCCTCTGCTGCTACCGCCACCACGCGCGAGGTCTCCACCACCTGTGTGAAGGACAAACTGAGGTCATACGGCACTTCCGGCTTTCGTCCGTGCAGGCCGGCCACTGCGCGCATCAGTTGTCCCCGCGTGGCCTCGGCATAGGCATGTACCGCTTGCGCGAGCGCAGGGTATTTGGACGCCACCTGCGGGTAGCTAATGCCCACGATATAAGTCGGTGTGGTTTCAATCACATCCTGCAACACCACCGGTGCAGGCGCGGCAGGGGCTGGTGGTGGCGCACTTGCTGCCGCCTCACTGCCCGCATGCGTGCCAGTGCCGCGATCGCAACCTGCCAGCACAAACGCAGGTACAAGCAGCACAACGGCAATGGTTTGCAAACGCGGGGGCAGGCAAATGCACATGGGCAAAAAAAAACCGGTGGGGGAAAATCGGCTGCGGTGCAGTCGCCGCCACTGAAGTTTGCCATGCGGGTGGCACGGTCGGCTATGTGTAGCCTTCATTCACTACTGCGCCGGCATAAAAAAAAACCGACCCAAAGGTCGGTTTTTTAAGATGGTGCGCCCGGAGCGATTCGAACGCCCGACCCCCAAGTTCGTAGCCTGGTGCTCTATCCAACTGAGCTACGGGCGCATGGGCGGAATTATGCAGTTTGATCTGCAATGCGTCAATACATGTTGACGCTCACCGCTGAATCACAATTTCGACAAACTGGCGGAGACTGAGGGATTCGAACCCTCGATGGAGCTTTTGACCCCATACTCCCTTAGCAGGGGAGCCCCTTCGGCCTCTCGGGCAAGTCTCCGTAAGGCGAAATCGTGAGCCGGCAAGGATACAGGCAATTATACAATCCGGCAAACTTCAGGACGATTTTTCTTCATCTTCGCCGTTTTGCGAACTACCCTGGATCCGTTGATAAATTTCTTCGCGATGCACCGACACATCTTTCGGTGCGGTGATGCCAATTCGCACCTGATTGCCCTTGACACCGAGCACAGTCACGGTAATTGCATCACCAATCATCAAGGTCTCGCCAACTCTTCTTGTCAAAATCAACATCGCAACTCCCCTGTCGCTGCGGCCCATATCCACGCATGCACTTGCAAGCATGGCTCTCTCCAGTGTAGTCCATCATACTGAATGATTCGCATGCTGCAATCAGCACGGGATCACACTACCGCCAAAATTTCAAGCGCGCTGCCCCACCCAGCCGGCCACGCCCGCCAACGCAGCAGCCAGTGCCGGGCCATCATCACCGCCGCCCTGCGCCATATCCGGCCGGCCGCCCCCCTTGCCATTGGCCTGCTTGGCCACATCACCCAGCACGTCGCCGGCCTTGATCTTGCCCAGTGCCGCACCACTGACGCCCGCCACCAGTGCGGCTTTGCCGTGTTCTACGCCTGCCAGCACGATGACGGCATCACCCAGTTGTTGCTTGAGCCGGTCCATCGCATCGCGCAAGGCTTTGGCGTCAAAGCCTTCCAACCGTGCGGCCAACACCTTGATCCCGGCCACGTCTTGCGCCTGCCCGGCCAAATCGCCGGTCGCGTTGGAAGCGGCCTGCGCCTTGAGCGTGTCCAGCTCGCGCTCCAGCTTTTTCTTTTGCTCCAGCAAATGACGCAACTTGTCGCCCAGCTCGGACACGTGCCCGCCCAGCAACTGCGCGGCATCGTGCAGGTGTTGTTCTTCTTCGATCACGAAGTCCAGCGCAGCCTGCCCCGTGACGGCCTCGATCCGGCGCACACCCGCCGACACGCCGCCTTCGCTGACCAGTTTGAACAGGCCAATATCGCCGGTGCGGCTGGCATGGGTGCCGCCGCAGAGTTCGGTCGAGGTCGGGCCAAAGCGCAGCACGCGCACATGCTCGCCGTATTTCTCGCCGAATAATGCCATTGCGCCAAAATCCAGCGCGTCCTGCATGGCCATGTTGCGCACTTCACCTTGATGATTTGCACGCACCTCGACATTGACCCGGCGTTCGACCTCGGCCAGTTCCGCTGCCGTCATCGGCTGGAAATGCGAGAAGTCGAAGCGCAACCGATCCGGTGCCACCAGCGAGCCTTTCTGCTGCACATGGGTACCCAGCACGTTGCGCAAAGCGGCGTGCAGCAAATGGGTGGCACTGTGGTTGATCACGATGGCGGCGCGCCGTGCGGCGTTGACCTCCGCCGACAGACGGTCGCCCAGCTTCAGTGCGCCCTGCTTCAGGCTGCCGCGATGCCCGTGGAACTGGCCCGCCAACTTCAGCGTATCAGCCACTTCGAACGCTACACCGAAGGCCGATAACACGCCGGTATCGCCCACCTGCCCGCCGGACTCGGCATAGAACGGCGTGGCCGACAGGATGACGATAGCGGTATCGCCTGCCGCAATGGCATCCACCGGCTTGCCGTCTTTCAACAAGGCCAGCACATGCACGCCATCGGCCGTCAGGCTGTCATAACCCAGGAACTGCGTGGGTGTGAGCGTGGCCACCAAGTCGGCCGGCAATTGCACGCCCCCGCCAAACTTGCCAGCGGCGCGCGCGGTTTCTTTCTGCTGCGTCATCGCCGCGTCAAACCCCTGCACATCCACCGACATGCCGCGCTCGCGGGCCATGTCCTGGGTGAGATCCAGCGGGAAGCCGTAGGTGTCGTACAAGCGGAACGCAGCAGCGCCGGGGATGACGTTGTCGCTGACGCGGGCCGCCACCTCTTCGAAAATCTTCATGCCCGAATCCAGCGTTTCGGCGAAGCGCTCTTCTTCGGCCAGCAAGGCACGCTCGGCGGTGGCGCGGCCTTCGCGCAAGACCGGATAGGCTTCGCCCATCAAGTCATCCAGCGTGGCGACCAGTTTGTGGAAGAACGGCTGGCGCACGCCCAGCATCCAGCCGTGACGCAGCGCACGGCGGATAATCCGGCGCAGCACATAGCCGCGGCCTTCGTTCGAAGGCAGCACACCATCGACAATCAGGAAAGCGCAGGCGCGGATGTGGTCAGCAATCACGCGCAGGGATTTGTTTTCCAGATCGTCGGTGGCGGTGAGTTGGGACGCGTGCCGGATCAGGCGTTGGAACAGATCGATTTCATAATTGGAATGCACATGCTGCAAGATCGCGGTGATGCGCTCCAAGCCCATGCCGGTATCCACGCAGGGGGCAGGCAGCGGCGTCAACGTGCCGTCGGCCGCACGGTCGAACTGCATGAACACGTTGTTCCAGATTTCGATGAAACGATCGCCATCTTCATCCGGCGAACCGGGCGGACCACCGAAGTGGTCCGGGCCGTGATCGTAGAAGATTTCACTGCACGGGCCGCAGGGACCGGTATCGGCCATCTGCCAGAAATTGTCGGACGCAAACGGCGCGCCCTTGTTGTCACCGATGCGGATGATGCGTTCCGGTGGCAGACCAATCTGATTCAGCCAGATGTCGTAGGCCTCGTCGTCGGTGTGATAGACCGTGGCCAGCAGGCGCTCTTTCGGCAGCTTCCAGACCTCGGTCAGCAGCTCCCAGGCCCAGCCAATGGCTTCTTTCTTGAAATAGTCACCGAACGACCAGTTGCCCAGCATCTCGAAGAAGGTGTGGTGGCGCGCGGTGTAACCCACCGAATCCAGATCGTTGTGTTTGCCACCCGCACGCAGGCAGCGCTGCACATCGGCGGCGCGCACATAGCTGCGCTTTTCCGCACCCAGGAACACGTCCTTGAACTGCACCATGCCGGAATTGGTGAACAGCAGGGTGGGGTCATTGCCCGGCACCAGCGGCGCCGACGGCACGATGGTATGGCCCTTGGAGGCGAAGAAGTCGAGAAAGTCGCGGCGGATATCAGAGGTGGTTTTGGCTGGCGTGTGCATACGGGCATCAAGAGGTGACGGGCAGCACTGCGCCCGCGAACCCAGCACGATGCGGGTACGGAACCGAGTTGGCAACCCAATATCGCCAGTTTACAGGGGATGGGCGCTCCATGGCCCTGTCGCACAACGCCTCAATGCTTCACGCCCGCAGAGTGGTCGATTGGCCGTGACGCTGCCTGGGTTTGCGCCCGCTTACTCATCCGGCGCGATGACGGTATAGCCCTTGGACTGCAATTGCGCCAGGTAACCATGGCTACCCAACATTTTGTTGAGTGGCAATGTGGCAAATGTCACCGCGTTCTTGCCCAACGCCGCCTCTGCCGCGGCCATCCATTTGGCCTCTACTTTCCTGCTGGCATCGCCAAAGCCCAGTCGCTTGCCGATACCCGCTTCACTGATCGCATTGCTGCATGCTTCCCACTGATAGGCCGGCGGCAACGCACGCAAGCCCGCGATATCACCGGTGGCCCAGGCATTGGCGCGGGCACGCATCGCATCGATGTCGGTTTCCAGCTGTGTCATCGTTTTATCGAAGCAGGCCAGATCATCCAAGGTGGTTTTCGACCATTCCTTCAGTAATGGCTTGGGATCAGTGATGACGATTTCCTCCTTCACCACAGTCACCGCAGGATGATGGGTTTCGATGGCTTTGTTGATCACAGGGGCAAGGATATTGTTGCCATCCAATCCCTGCTTCTTCATTGCTTTGCCATATAACTCTTGCGCAGCAAAAATCGGTCGCCACTTTTCCACACTACTGTCGCTACCGATATAGCGGGATTTCAGCACTTGCCAGCGTGCGTACGAAGCCGGCGACACCACCTCTTGCAGTTTCTTGTCGTCCGGATTGTTGCGCGCACCTAGTAGCTTGGGTAACAGCAACATGCCCTTGAACCAGCCCACATCCACCTTGAAGCCAGCATATGGCGCACGGATTACTTCTTGTGCTTGCGCCAACACGCGATCGACCTGTGCGGATTGCCACTGCATCTTTGCAGGCAATGGACTGAGCGTCCCGAGGATATACAAATCGTGATTGTCCTTGCGTACGATCCACATGCCTGGGCCGGGTTGCTCGCCCTCTACCACCACGGTGGCTTCGGTGCGGATGCCGTCATTGGGCACCGACTGCGGCGCTGACGCTGATGGTGTTGGCTGCGCTTGTTGCGCGTGCAGCGGGGTCAAACTCAATGCCACCAGCAATGCCACAGCCAATCCGGAAACTCGCATCCTGCCTATCCTTGTGCAATGGGAAGGGCACAGTGTGACGGCAGTCAATGATAGATTTCTCGCTGCCCGCTGAATAATGGAAATTGAACAAGCGCTTGCAGTGGTACGGCCTGCGCAGGATGCTAATCACCTCGCCTTTGGGAGAACAGCGATGGCCATCCGTATGGTGCGACTGGGAACGCCACGCGCAGCGGGCGAAGGTCTGCGGATCGGCACCGTACGCCGCCCGCCACGCGGGGTTCCCAAGGCCGAATTTTCCAAGCGCGATTTTTACGATACTTGGTTGCCCACGGTAGCCCCCAGTCAAGCGGTAATGGACATCGCGCACGCCGCCAAAACAGATAAGGACTGGGCCAATTTCTTCAAACACTACCGCAGCGAAATGAAGCGCCCGGACGCCGCGCATGCCATCGCGCTATTGGCAGCACTGTCGCACAGCACCAACTTCAGCGTGGGCTGCTATTGCGAACTGGAGGCACATTGCCACCGCCACGAGCTACGCAAACTGCTGCTGGAGGCGGGTGCGGAGATGATTGCGCAGGCGATCAATCCTGCGAACGCTTGACCGCCTGCTTGCTTGCACTGGCGGCATCTGCAATCCGCCACAAGTAAACACTGGCATAGCTGCGATACGGGCCCCAGCATTCGCCACGCGCGGCCAACGCTTTCGGGGTGGGCATCGCGTCCAGTTTGTCTATCGTTTGCGCACCTTTGCGTATACCCAAATCATCAATCGGCAATACGTCGGGCCGCCCCAACCGGAACATCAGCATCATTTCCACCGTCCAACGGCCGATACCACGAATGGGCAGCAAGGCCGCCACGATGGCGTCATCGTCCATGTGTCCCATTTGCCGCAGGGTGGGGATCTGACCCGCCTCTTCGCGCCTGGCCAGATCACGCAAGGCCAAGGCCTTGTTGCCGGAGACACCACAACCGCGCAGCGTTGCATCATCAATCCGCGCCAGCGTGTCGCAATGAAAACGATCGCTACTGATCGCGGTTTCCACGCGGCCCACAATCGTCGCAGCCGCCTTGCCACTCAGTTGCTGATACAAAATGGCGCGCGCCAGCGCATCCACTGGATCGAACGGTTGTTGCCAACGCGGATCGGCTTCAATCAATGGCAGTTTGCGCAGCCATGCACCCAATTTGCGGTCGCGCTTGCACAGGTGCGCAAACGCCGCCTCGGTGTCAAACCCACGCGCCTGCTTGGGCATCGGTCAGCCCCGCAGCCGGTCATAGGCGTGCAGCAACCAACCACTGATCACCAGCCCTCCGCCCAACGGCGCCAACGCCGGTGTCAGCCCCAGCAGCGCCGCCGCCAACAAGCTGCCGCCGAACAGCAACACGCCCAGCAGCAGCATGGCCAATGCCAACAAGCTGGTGGGGCGTTGCGCCAGCGGTGCCAGCGCGGTCAGCGCCAACCCATGCAGGAACGCAAACACCGCCGCCTGCAGCAGCCGCGCACTGGCAGCGGGGGCCGCCGCGTGAAAGGCATACGCGCACATGGCTACGGACAATCCCGCCATCAAGCTGCCGATGGCGGCAAGGTAGCGGCGATACACAACAAAACTGGGCGTCGAGAGGCTGTTCATGCCCGCATTGTGCCAAGTTCGGACACCGCACATGCAAACGCCGCGTCAATGCGCGGCGTTTGCGGGAACAATCGGCAGGTGAACTTACTTGACCGGCCAGTACACGTCGAACTGACCATTCTCGGTGAACGCGTTGGCAATCCCAGACTTGTAGTCTTCGTAGGCGCGATCCTTGACTTCATATCCATGCGTCGCCGCCCAAGCGCGCAGAGCATTCCGAGTGTTTTCCAGCTCGGCCATGTAGCCGGTGTACGAAGCCACGGCAACCTTGCCGGCCGGCGCCTGCACAAACTTCACCGGGCCTTGCACGACCACATTGCCGGTGCCCGACTTCTTGCGCACCACTTGCACCACGTCGAAGGTGTACTTCTCGCGTCCCATGTCAGTGGTGACGATACGTAGCGGGCCGACCGCCTCCACGCCGGAATTGGCTTCCAGGGTACGCTTGATCCACTCGGCGTTGGAGGTGATCGAGGCTTGGATCTGTGCGTTGCCGCGATCGACCTGACCTGCACTCACCACCAGCATGTCTTCAGCCGGGCGATCCACCACCTTCGGGGTGCCCATCTTGAAGCCGGGCGCTGCGTAGTCGATATTCGGCACCGAGGTCAGCACGCCGACCAAACGCGACAAGCCCATCTTCATGTCATCGCCGATATGGCGTGTCACGTACAGGCCCGCATAGCGACCCAGCAGGTTCCAACCGTAGTCCACGTCATACGTCTGGGTGATTTCGACGTTACGGTTGTTGCGGCCGGTCGGCTTGAAGAAAAACGCCGTGCGCTTGTTCTCGCCACGCTCGATGTTATTGATATTGATCGCAATCTTCTGCTTCGGCACGCTCTCCACGATTTCGTAGGAGCCGCTACCCAGGCGCGGTTCCTGCGAGGTGTAGTCGAGCTTCGCACCCACACCTTCAGCCGGGCCGGACAGCGACAATTGCATGCGCGGGTCGCGCAGCACCAGCGGGTTCCAATCCTTGAAACGGCGGAAGCTGTTCATCGTGTCAAACACGATGGTGAGCTTGCGATTGGTTTCGGTCTTCTCGGTCAAATGACGTGAGGAAGGCAACATCACCCCCACGATCAGAAACAGCGCAAAGACGATCGCAAGGGAAATCAGGATCTCGAGCAAACGAGTCATTCAGGAATCTCCGGGGAAAACCAAGTACGGCCTAATACCGCACAGACCCCCCATCCTAGCAAACTGAACCCCCGCTGGGCGAGAGGCTGATCAGCATAAATCGCGATGCACGGCACCAATTTGCGCTTTCACTCTAAACCAGCTGCAACTCAAACGCCTTGAGTACCGCCCGGGTACGGTCACGCACCCCCAATTTCGACAGGATATTGGAGACGTGATTTTTGATGGTGCCCTCGGCCACCCCCAGCGAATTGGCAATTTCCTTGTTGGAAAAGCCAGACGCCATCAGCCGCAGGATCTCGGTTTCACGGTCGGTCAGGGGGTCAGGCCGATCCAGGCTGACAAACTCGTTGCGCATATGCTCCAGCCCAGACAGCAGTCGCTGGGTCACCGCCGGCTGTACCAGTGAGCCACCGCCGGCGACGGCCTGGATGGCATCCACCAATTGCTCCAACGAGACATCCTTGAGCATGTAGCCTTTGGCACCCGCCTTGATCCCGGCCAGTACCAGCGCATCGTCATCGAAAGTGGTCAGGATAATCGTGGGTGGCAAGGCGCCCACCCGGCCGAGTGCCTGCAGCGCCTCCAGGCCCGACATTATCGGCATGCGCATATCCATCAACACCACATCAGGCTTGACTTGCGGAATCAGCTCCACAGCCTGCTGGCCATCAATGGCCTCGGCCACTACTTCGATACCGTCGGCCAGTGCCAGCAACGAGCGGATACCCTGACGCACCAAGGTCTGATCATCGACCAGAAAGACACGAATCATACGGTGACTCCTTCGGGTAGCCGGGTGGCGGCATTGGGAGCCACCGGCAAAGTGATGGTAAGTTGAAACCCGTGATTGCGCTGACTCACGATTTCAACCCGGCCACCGTGTTGACGCAAGCGCTCGCCCAGTCCGCGCAGCCCGTTGCCTGCTGTCACCTGATCGCAGCCGCGGCCATCATCGCGCACTTGCAAGATGACGTAGCTGCCTTCACGGCGCGCATTCAACCATAAACCACTGGCACCGGAGTGACGCACCGCATTGGTGATGGCCTCCTGTGCGCAGCGCAGCAGGACATGCGCGCATTCGGGATCATCTACGGTCAGCGGCTCATCAATCTGCATATGAATGTCCAATTTCGGCACATTTTCAGCCAGCAGACGGAGTGCCGATGCCAAGTCGATCGCGCCGCCTTCGCGCAACTGGCTAACCGCCTCGCGCACATCGGTCAACAGTAGACGGGCCAAGGTGTGCGCTTGCTGGACATGCTCCTTGGCCCGCCCTTCGGACAAATGCCCGGCGACTTCCAGATTCAGACTGAGCGCGGTCAGATGATGGCCCAGCAAGTCGTGCAATTCACGGGAGATACGGGTGCGCTCATTGACCCGCGCACTGTCGGCAAGCAATGCGCGGGTGGCACGCAGCTCGGCATTGAGCCGGCGCTGTTCTTCTCGCGCCTGCACTTGCTGCAATGCAACAAGACTGACGACGAATACAAACCCGGAAAACCCCGCATACAGCATCGATTGCATCAAGGCTTCCAACGGCGGGAAGCCCAGCCAGCGGATAAACACCGGCACCACCGCCAACTGACTGGCCAACAGCCATACCACACCCAGCGGCAATGGCAGCAGCCATGGCAGCACGCAGGCCGCCACCATCAACAGTACGCTGCCCATGCCCGTGCCGCTGAAGTAACTGACCCCCAGTGCGGCCACAGTCAGCACGAGCAGCAACAAATAGTCAGCCGGATTGCGGTGGCGCTCGCCCAGATTGCGGGTCAGCCAGATGTATCCGCCGCCAAATGCCAAATAGGCCGCCCAGCCCTGCCAGGGCATTGCCATATTCTCGCTGATGGCTGCAGGCTGCGGCCGCAGCCAGAAATACAGCAGCGGCAGGCCCACCATGGCCCAGGTGAATAAACCAGCGTAGCGCAGCAATCGGGTATGGGAGATTTTGACAAGCATGCCGTGTTATACCCGCTGCCAGCGCGTTCGGCTTGCTCCGAAGGTCATGCTCCGCGCGCCGGGGAGGCATGCGATAATGCCAACTTGCCCCGCGTTGCGGGTGCCTTGCAACAGTGACTGGAGTTTTCAGGAATGTCGATCGCCATCCGCGACGTGCGCGAGCACGAGCTGGATTCTGTCTTGGCCCTCAATAATGCGGCCGGCCCTGCGATCCTCCCCTTGGAGTCCGCCCGGCTGCGGCAGCTGTATGACCATGCCGAATACTTCCGCGTGGCCGAACGTGATGGCGCACTTGCCGGCTTCCTGATTGGTTTTGGTTCGCACGCGCAACACGACAGCCGCAACTTTGCGTGGTTTGCTGAGCGCTACCCGGATTTTTTCTATATCGATCGTGTCGCGGTGGCCAGTCGCCGACGTGGCGGCGGTGTCGGCCGGGCGCTGTATGCGGATGTCCAAAGCTATGCCGAACTGCGCTACCCGCAGCTGGCCTGCGAAGTCTTTCTGGAGCATGGCGCCGATCATGCGCTGCTGTTCCACGGCAGCTTTGGATTCCGCGAAATTGGCCAGCATGTGATGACGCAAGATGGTCTGCGCGCTGCGATGCTGATGAAGACCCTGTGCAGCTATCCTTGGGTGCGCGACACCTACGGCAACGTGCTGCCGGATGTCGCTTGGCTGCAACGCCCGCGCAAGCAGATCTTGGCGGTGCGCCCCACCGGAACCGATGCATGAGTACAGCGACCGATTACGCACAAGCAGGTGAATTGAAATTTGGCCAGGTAGGCATAGCCAATCTGCGCGTGCGTACGCTGGATGTGGCACAGCTGGTCACTGAAATGCGTGAGCGGATACAACGCGCACCCAACCTGTTTTCTCGCGCCGCCATAGTGCTGGATTTTGGCGGCCTCAGCCACCCACCCTCGCACGCCTCCGCACAAGCACTGGTGGATGGCCTGCGCAGTGCTGGCGTGCTGCCGGTGGCAGTGGCATACGGCACCAAAGAGATCGACGCCCTGTCGCAACAGTTGGGCCTGCCACTGCTGGCCAAGTTCCGTGCCCAATATGAGCGCAGCGAACCCTCCGCACCGGCTGCAGACCTGCAACCTGCCGCGACGCAAGCGGCTGCCTCGCCGGGCGTCGCAACACCCGCCCCGGCAACCCCTGGTAGCAGCGCCCCCGGCCTGATTCAAACCGCGCCGGTTCGCTCGGGGCAGCAGGTGTACGCCGAGCAGCGCGACCTCACCGTGTTGACCACCGTGGGTGCTGGCGCGGAGGTGCTTGCCGATGGCAGCATCCACATTTACGGTGCTCTACGCGGGCGAGCACTGGCCGGTGCCCAAGGCAATATGGAGGCACGGATTTTTTGCCGCGAATTCCATGCCGAACTGGTGTCCGTGGCAGGGCAATACAAAGTGTTGGAAGACATTCCGGCCGAGCTGCGTGGCAAACCCGTGCAAGTTTGGCTGGAACACGGGCAGATCAAACTCGTGGCAATGGATTAACGCAAGGCCGGGCGTTGCCCGGCTCCCATCAGATGCTTCAAGGCCAGCGCCCTTTGCAGACGCGCTGGCACGACAGGAGGAAGACAACTTGGCCGACATCATCGTAGTCACTTCGGGCAAGGGCGGCGTGGGCAAGACCACGACCAGCGCCAGCCTCGCCACCGGCCTTGCACGCAGCGGCAAGAAAGTTGCGGTCATCGACTTCGACGTCGGCCTGCGCAACCTTGACCTGATCATGGGCTGCGAACGCCGCGTGGTGTATGACTTTGTCAACGTCATCCACGGCGAGGCCACACTCAAGCAGGCGCTGATCAAGGACAAGCGTTTCGAAAACCTCTACGTGCTGGCCGCCAGCCAGACCCGCGACAAGGATGCGCTGAGCAAAGACGGCGTGGAAAAGGTGCTGAAAGACCTGGCCGCTGAAGGCTTTGAATTCATCATCTGCGACTCACCGGCCGGTATCGAGAAGGGCGCTTTCCTTGCCATGTATTTCGCCGACAAGGCGGTGGTGGTGGTGAACCCGGAAGTCTCCAGTGTGCGTGACTCCGATCGCGTGCTGGGCTTGCTGGCCTCCAAGACCCACCGCGCCGAACGTGGGGAGGGCGAAGTCTCTGCGCATTTGCTGCTGACACGTTACAACCCGCAACGGGTGGAAAACGGTGAAATGCTCTCCATCGCTGACGTCGAAGAAGTGCTGGGCCTGAAAACGATCGGTGTCATTCCCGAATCCGGTGACGTGCTCAATGCCTCCAACAAAGGCGAACCGGTGATCATGGATCCCGAATCCATCGCCGGCCAAGCGTATGCGGACGCGGTGGCGCGCCTGCTGGGCGAAAGCCGCCCGCTGCGCTTCACCACGGTTGAAAAGAAAGGCTTCTTCAGCAAGCTGTTCGGAGGCTGACGCATGTCCATTTTCGATTTCCTCAAGCCCAAGAAGAACACCGCGCAGACGGCCAAGAATCGCTTGCAGATCATCATTGCGCAGGAGCGCAGCTCGGCCGGCGCGCCGGACTATCTGCCGCTGATGCGACGCGAAATTCTGGAAGTGATCCGCAAGTACGTGAACGTGGATACCGATGCGGTCAAGGTCGATGTGGTGAAAGACGGCGAGCACGACGTGCTGGATATTTCGGTATCGCTGCCCGAACGCGGGGCCACGCCGGCCTGACTCCAACCTGTCATGCCATCCCGGCGCAAGCCGGGATCCGGCTATCGATCACAACATGCCAGAACAACCGGATATGCAGGTGCCAGGTGTGCGAATTGATGCCGGCCTGCACCGGAATGACGAGCACGGTGTACTGATCCTGTCAGACATTGGCTTCAACGCGCCAACCGCACTGTTGGCGCGCTACGGCTTGGTGCTGGAACACATCGCAGACGCCCAACCCATCCCCGGCAGCTACTGGGGCGATTGCGAGGCCGGCATCATCGGCAACACCGTGTATGCGCGCAGCGATACGCCGGTGCATTCGCTGCTGCATGAAGCCGGTCATCTGATCGTGCTGCCGCCCGACACACGCGCCGCCGTACACACCGACGCCACCGATTCGGTACCGGAAGAAGACGCCGTATGCGTTCTGCAAGCCTTGCTAGGCGAAGCGCTTGGCATCGACCGCACACGCATCTGGGCTGATATGGATGCTTGGGGTTACACCTTTCGTTTGGGTAGCGCCCGCGCCTATGCCGAGCACGATGCCGACATCGCATGGCAGTGGCTGCATACGCATGGCCTGACCGATGCCAAGCGTCAGCTGGCGTTGCCTGCGGCCTGACTTGCGGCCGCCCACCTTGGCCCACTAGCCTTGCAACTCCCGCGTCACCCAGAGTTGCCATCGTGATGTTACGCACCACCCTGCTCGCCGTTGCCATGCTCACCGTGCTGGGTGGCCTTGCTGCATGTCAACGCAAAGCACCCACACCGGCCCCGGCACCACCGCCCACGCCCACTGCAAGCACCGGCGAAACCGCCGATCAATTCATCGCCCGCGTCAATCAAGAAGTGCGCCAGCACTACCCGGAATTGAATTCAGCGCAGTGGCTTTCCAATACCGATATCAATTCGGATAGTGAGCTGATTGCGGCCAAGGCCAATGAACGCTGGCTGGCGCACCTCACTGTGTGGCTTGCCGAAGCCAAGCGATTTGAAGGCCAGCCGATGGCACCGCAAACCGCCCGCGCACTCAAGCTGCTAACGCTGTGGACAGCGATGCCGGCACCGCAAGACCCCAAGCAACGGGAAGAGCTCACCCAAATCGCCAGCCGCATGGAAGGCATGTATGGCGCGGGCCGTGTTTGCAATAGTGAGGGCCGCCACAAAACCTGTCGCGACATCGGCCAGCTCAGCGACGTACTGGCCAAGAATCGTGATTACGATGCACAGCTGCAAGCATGGACCGGCTGGCATAGCATCAGCATCCCGATGCGCAAGGACTACACCCGCTTTGTCACACTGGTAAACATCGGTGCCCGGCAACTTGGCTACGCCGATACCGGCGAACTGTGGCGCGCCGGTTACGACATGCCACCGCCCGAGCTTGCCAAGGAAAGTGATCGTCTGTGGAATCAAGTCAAACCGCTGTACGAACAATTGCATTGCTATGCGCGCGGCAAGCTCGATGCACAGTACGGCAAAGACAAAGGCGAACTGCCAGGTGGTCTGTTACCCGCACATTTGCTGGGCAATTTATGGCAGCAAGACTGGAGCAACCTGTGGGATCTGCTGGCCCCATACCCGGCAGCCGTCAACTTGGACATCAGTGGCACCCTGCAACAGCGTGCACAAGCCGAATTGCTCTACGCGCAGGTCAGAAAGCAGGATGACACCATCGGCACTGCCGCCGCGCGTGCATTCAACATTGAACGCGCCGCGCAACTGGCCAGCGCCAAATTGATGACCCGTGATGCCGAGAGTTTTTATGTCTCGCTGGGCTTTCCAAAATTGCCGGGCAGCTATTGGCAGAAGTCACAATTCATCCGGCCACTGGATCGCGATGTCATGTGCCACGCCAGTGCCTGGGACATGAATATGCAAGGCGATCTGCGCACCAAGATGTGCATCACCCCCAGCGAAGAGGATTACACCACCATCTACCACGAGCTGGGCCACCTGTATTACGACATGGCCTACAACCCACTACCGCCGCTCTTTCAAAATGGCGCGCAGGATGGCTTCCACGAAGCCATCGGCGACACCATCGTGCTGGCGATGACGCCGCACTACTTGGCCTCGGTGGGGCTGCTGCAAGAAGCACCACAAAATTCGCAATCACAGATCAACGCACAGATGCGGATGGCGCTAAGCAAGGTTGCTTTCTTGCCATTTGGCTTGATGATCGACCGCTGGCGCTGGGGGGTATTTGATGGCTCGATCAAGCCGGCCGATTACAACAAAGCATGGTGGGCACTGAAAGCCCAATACCAAGGCGTGGCCCCGGTGACAGCACGCGGCGAAGACTATTTTGATGCCGGCGCGAAATACCACGTTCCCGCCAACACACCCTACACACGCTACTTTCTGGCCAATATCCTGCAATTCCAGTTCTACAAGGCCCTGTGCGACGCCGCAGGCTTCAAGGGCCCGCTGTACGAGTGCAGCTTCTACGGCAGCAAGGCCGCCGGCGACAAATACTGGGCCATGCTGCGCAAAGGCAGCAGCCAACCGTGGCAGCAAACCCTGCAAGAACTCACCGGCAGCGACCACATGGATGCCGCACCCCTGCTGGAGTACTTCGCCCCCCTGCACACTTGGCTGAAGCAGGAGAACGCCGGGCTGCAGTGTGGTTGGATCACTGGCAGCACGCCGAACCCTGACCGCAATTGATTCCCTCAAATTCCAGAGTGGCCATGTCAAAAGTCACTTGCATGGCACACATATCGGATGCCAGCCTGACAGGAACATCAGGAATATAGACACCATGACCAATCCCTACAGGCTCACTGTTTTTTCGCTACTTCTCGCAATCACCGGCTCTGCTTTCACGCAAGCCACTTCTGGCAACATCATAGGCGATGGCAACCCAGGCGATACTGTCGTAATCAGCGGTGATAGCAATGGATTCAAGCGCGAGATTTCGATCAAAAGTGATGGCAAGTACAAGCTGCGCCATGTCCCGATCGGCAGTTATCACGTCACGTTCATTCAAGCAGACGGCAAAATAATTACCCTGCAGGATGTTCAAGTTCGCCCCGATGCTACTTCCCGAGCGTCTACTCCGGGCAAGGCCACTGAAGTCAGCGAAAACACAGGAAACCCCTGAAATTCAGCAAAACCCGACATAGGCCGTACCGACTGGTCTGTTTTTCTGGGGTATCCCAGCGCCATACTGCCCACATGCAAACCGACCTCGCTCCGCAGCCTGCCGCCACGGCTACCGCCTTACCTGCACGGTTTTATGTGGAACCCGCGATGGCCGATCTCGACCGGCGCGCGCTGTTTGGCCGTGCCTGGCAATGGGTGGCGCATGTCTCGCAATTGCGCGCCGCCGGCGACCACGTCATCGCCAATCTCGCTGGCCTGCCGGTCATTGCGGTGCGCGGCAGCGATGCTGTCATTCGGGTCATGCACAACGTCTGCCGGCATCGCGCCGGGCCGATTGCGCAATGCGATGGGCTGGCCGCGAAATCGCTGCGCTGCCGTTATCACGGGTGGACGTACACCTTGGAGGGGCAATTGCGCTCGGCACCGGAAATGAAGGACGCGCAAGACTTCGATGTGGCCGATGTGCAGCTGCCGCAGCTGGCGGTGAAGGTCTGGCAGGGTTTGGTGTTTGCCGCGATCGATGCCGCAAACGCACCTGATTTCGATGCCTTCGTTGCCGGTATCGACGCACGGCTGGGCGCAGATAGAGGCCTGGACGCCTACGGCGACCACCATCGTGCAAGTTATGACATCGCCTGCAACTGGAAGGTGTACATCGACAATTATCTGGAGGGCTACCACGTCCCGCACGTGCATCCCGGCCTGAACCGGTTGCTGGATTACCGCAGCTATCGCACCGAGTTGTCGGCATGGCATTCGCTGCAATGGAGCCCACTCGAAAGTGATGCCGCACTGTATGGCAACGGCGATGCGCTGTATTACTGGCTGTGGCCCAACACCATGCTCAATATCCTGCCAGGGCGCCTGCAAACCAATACCGTGGTGCCGTTGGGGGTGGATCATTGCCGGGTGATCTTTGACAGTTATTACGCCGAAAGTGATGACTCTGCCAAGCGCGATGCGGATCTTGCTTTCAGCGATGAAGTGCAGCACGAGGACATCGGCATCTGCGAGGACGTGCAGCGCGGGATGGCCTCCGGCAGCTACGTGCCGGGCCGGCTGAACCCGCTGCGCGAGACCGGCGTGCACCACTTCCACGAACTGCTGCGCGCGGCCTACCGCGGGCACGCCGCCGATGCCGCGACCGGTCAGGCCGGGGGCGCCGTCGATGCCCGCGCCTGAAATCGCCGGGGCAGAGGCCACCACGACGACGCCTGCACGTGCCCCGCTGGGCCTGTGGATGGCCACCGCGCTGGTGATCGGCAGCATGATCGGCAGCGGCGTGTTCCTGCTGCCGGCCGCGCTGGCGCCCTTCGGTGCGTCCAGCCTGCTGGGCTGGGCGATCGCGCTGGGCGGCGCACTGCTGCTGGCGGCCACCTTCGCGCGGCTGGCGGTGCACTGGCCGTGCACCGGCGGCCCCTACGCCTACGTGCGGCGCGCGTTCGGCGACACCGCGGGCTTCGCCATCGCGTGGAGCTACTGGGTGTCCATCTGGTCCGGCATGGCGGCGATCGCGGTGGCGTTCGCCGGCAGCCTGGGCGCGCTGTTTCCCGCGCTGACCGCCACCCCCGTGCGGGCGGCGCTGTGCGCGCTGGCGGCGCTGTGGACGTGCACGCTGGTGAACGTGGCGGGCCTGCGCGAGGCCGGCCGGCTGCAGGTCGCGCTGACCACGCTGAAACTGCTGCCGCTGCTGCTGTTCGGCCTGGTGGCCCTGTGGTGGGTCGGCCCCGACCGCTACGTGCCGTTCAATCCCAGCGGGCAGTCGCTGCCGCAGGTGGCCAACGCCACGGTCATCCTCACCATGTGGGCGCTGTGCGGGCTGGAAGTAGCCACCGTGCCGGCCGGCGCGATCCGCGACCCCGCCCGCACCATCCCGCGCGCCACCCTGCTGGGCACGCTGCTGGCGGGCGTCGCCACCATCCTGGCCTGCACGGCGGTGATCGGGCTGGTGCCGGGCGAGGTGCTGAAGGCATCCGGCGCGCCGATGGCGGAAGCCGCCGCGCGCACCTGGGGGCCAGGCGCCGGCATCGCGATCGCCGCGCTGGCCGCGGTGTCCACCTTCGGCGCCATCAACGGCTGGGTGATGGTCTGCGCGCAGGTGTCGCTGGCCGCGGCCGGCGACGGCCTGTTCCCGCGCGCCTTCGCCCGGCGCGACCGCCACGGCACGCCCGTGTTCGGCGTGCTGGTGGGGAGCAGCCTTGCCACCGTGCTGGTGATCGCCAGCTACAGTCGCTCGCTGGTGGACCTGTTCACTTTCATCCTGCTGATCTCCACCTCGGCCATCCTGCTGCCATATGCGGCCAGCAGCGCCGCCTGGCTGCGACGCGGCACCGGCGGCGGGCGCATCGTCGCCGCCCTGGCGCTGCTGTACAGCCTGTACGCGCTATCCGGTGCCGGCGCCGAAGCGCTGGGCTGGGGTGCGGTGCTGCTGCTGGCGGGGCTGCCGGTGTATGCGTGGATGCGCCGAAGCACACCTGCAACGCGATAGACTTGCGTGCTGCCGGAGCTTCGGGCACCCGCAGCGCACGCCGATGGGCATGGGTTTCCCACCGCCCGAACAGCCAGCCGGTCAGCGCAAAAGCCGCCATGCCCAAGGCCTGGTGCAGCCCCCTATTGCTCAGCAGCGGCGACAGCATGCCGGCGATCACGGCATTTGCCCAAGCCGAAAAACGCTTGCAGGGACAGCGGGCGGAAGGCGGGGGCGGGAGGAGGAGGACGCTGACCATAGCATCCACCCCGTTTGCGCAACGCCGCAGCCAGTACCCGTGCCAGCCGGCAGGGTATAATCGCCCGGCACAGTGGGAGAAGCGCGCAGGCTTTCGGGTCTCGTCGCGCTGCCGAAGGCGCAACCGCCCGGAATCGCTCAGGCCCAAGACCGCTGTGTGACCACACTCTGGAGAGATTGGCCCGTCGTCCCCCCACAGACGCGGCCGGCGCCGAAGGGGCAAGAAGCTGCGCGGGATCCCCTCCCCATCCGCGCGCTTCCAAACTCTCAGGCAAAAGGACAGAGCGGGCATCCCTTTCACGCGCACTGCGCCCTCGGATGCCGCCATGACTCAGCCCTCGCTTCGCTCGCTCGAACACCACGACGCTTTCATCGAACGCCATATCGGCCCGAATGATGCCGAAATTGCCGCCATGCTTGCGCAGGTCGGCCACGCTTCGCTGGAAGCCTTCACCGATGCCATCGTGCCGGCCTCGATCAAGTCAGCCAACCCGCTGGCGTTGCCAGAGGCGATGACCGAGGTCGACGCGCTGGCCAGGATTCGCGCCATTGCCGATCAAAACAAAGTCTTCAAAAGCTTTATCGGCCAGGGCTACTACGGCACCCACACGCCCAACGTCATCCTGCGCAACATCCTGGAAAACCCGGCGTGGTACACCGCGTACACACCGTATCAGGCCGAGATTTCGCAAGGCCGGATGGAGGCGCTGATCAATTTCCAGACCATGATTGCCGACCTGACCGGCATGGACATCGCCAGCGCTTCGTTGCTGGACGAAGCCTCTGCCGCAGCGGAGGCCATGACGCTGGCCAAGCGCAGTGCCAAGTCGAAATCCGACACGTTCCTGGTGGTGGGTGACACCCATCCGCAGACCATCGAAGTGTTGCAAACCCGCGCCGAGCCGCTGGGCCTGAAGGTGAACGTGGTGCGCGGCACCGACGCGGTGCACGCCGCGATCGCCGAGGGCGATTACTTCGGCGTGCTGGTGCAGTACCCGGCCTCCAGCGGCTGGGTCGCCGACTGGGAGAAGGACGCCGAGGCCATCCACGCGCACAACGCATTGTTCGTGGTCGCTACCGACCTGCTGGCCCTGACCCTGCTGAAGTCGCCGGGCGAAATGGGCGCCGATATCGTGATCGGCAACAGCCAGCGCTTCGGCGTGCCGTTCGGCTTCGGCGGCCCGCATGCCGCGTTCATGGCCTGCCGCGATGCGTTCAAGCGCAGCATGCCCGGCCGCCTGATCGGCGTGTCCATCGACGCCGACGGCAACCCCGCCTACCGCCTCACCCTGCAAACCCGCGAGCAGCACATCCGCCGCGAAAAGGCCACCTCCAACATCTGCACCGCGCAGGTGCTGCTGGCGGTGATGGCCTCGATGTATGCCGTCTACCACGGCCCGGACGGCCTGAAGCGCATTGCGCAGCGCGTGGCGCGCTACACCGCGATTCTTGCTGCGGGCCTGAAGGAATTGGGCTTTGGCACCGTGCACGCGACCGCATTCGACACGCTGTGCATCGATGCCGGCGACAACAACGCTGCGATTGCCGAACGTGCGCGCAGTCTGGGTGCCAACTTGCGTGTGCGTGGCAATGGCTCGTTGTGCATCTCGCTGGATGAAACCACCACGCGCAACGATCTTGAATTGCTGTGGACGATCTTTGGCGGCGATGCGGCCAAGCTGCCGTCGATCGACGCGCTGGACGCCAGCGCGCCGTCGCTGATCCCGGCCGAATTGACGCGCACCAGCACGTTCATGACCCACCCGGTGTTCAACAGCCACCACAGCGAGCACGAACTGCTGCGCTACCTGCGCACGCTGGCCGACAAGGATCTGGCGATGGATCGCACCATGATCCCGCTGGGCAGCTGCACCATGAAGCTCAACGCCACCGCCGAGATGATCCCGGTGACCTGGCCGGAGTTCGGCAACCTCCATCCCTTCGTGCCCGCCGGGCAGGCGCAGGGCTACAAGGAACTGATCGCCGGCCTCGAAGCCATGCTGGTGGAAGCCACCGGCTACGACGCGGTCAGCCTGCAGCCCAACTCCGGAGCGCAGGGCGAATACGCCGGCCTGCTGGCAATCCGCGCGTATCACGTCTCACGCGGCGAGGGCCACCGCAATATCTGCCTGATCCCGGAATCGGCGCACGGCACCAACCCGGCATCCGCCAACATGTGCGGGATGAAGGTGGTCGTCACCAAGTGCGACGCCAACGGCAACGTGGATGTCAACGACATTCGCGCACAAGCTGAAAAGCATTCGGCCAACCTTGCCGCGATCATGATGACCTACCCGTCCACCCACGGCGTGTTCGAAGAAGACGTGGTGGAGATCTGCGAAATCATCCATGCGCATGGCGGCCAGGTGTACACCGACGGCGCCAATATGAACGCGCTGGTGGGTCTGGCCAAGCCCGGCAAATGGGGTTCGGACGTCTCCCACCTCAACCTGCACAAGACCTTCTGCATCCCGCACGGCGGCGGCGGCCCCGGCGTCGGCCCGTGCGCGGTGAAGGCGCATCTGGCACCGTTCCTGCCCAAGGCGTTTGGTGAACATGGCGTGCGCACGCAAGGTACTGGCAAGGGCGCGATGGTGAGTGCCGCCAGCTTTGGCAGCGCTTCGATCCTGCCGATCAGCTGGATGTACATCGCGATGATGGGCCGCGACGGCCTGCGCAAGGCGACCCAGGTGGCGATGCTCAACGCCAACTACATCGCCAAGCGGCTGGCCCCGCACTTCCCCACCCTGTACACCGGCCGTAATGGCCTGGTGGCACACGAGTGCATCCTCGACCTGCGCCCGCTGGAGAAGCTCTCCGGCATCAGCGCCGAAGACGTGGCCAAGCGCCTGATCGACTTCGGCTTCCACGCGCCGACCCTGAGCTTCCCGGTCGCCGGCACATTGATGGTGGAACCCACTGAGTCCGAATCCAAGCACGAACTCGATCGCTTCATCGACGCGATGATCCAGATTCGTGCCGAGATCCAGGACGTGATCGACGGCAAGTTGGACCGCACCGACAATCCGCTCAAGCACGCTCCGCACACGGCAGTGCAGGTGTCGGCCAGCGCGTGGGCGCATGCCTACCCGCGCGAGCTGGCCGCATTCCCGCTGCCGGTGCTCAAGCAGGTCAAGTACTGGCCGCCGGTGGCGCGCGTGGACAACGTGCATGGCGACAAGAACGTGATGTGCGCGTGCATTCCGGTGGATGCGTACAAAGACTGACAGTACGCTCGGGGGCAGCAGTCATGGTACCGAACAGACTGTGCGTGATGCGGTGAGGACATTCCCCGATTGACTACGCGCAATTGCGGATTGCAGTGATCGCAACCATCGGGATCTGCCGATGCTGCTTCACCAGCCTGCTCATGACGGCAACCGCATCCGGTGCACACGGATGCGGTTGCCCGGAGCATCCGGGTGGGTGCGTTGCAAGCCAGGCAAGGTAATCCCGGCAGACGCTGGGTGATGACGACTGCATCCAAAATCGGCAAGTCTTCGTACCCTGATCCTGTGTTGTATTGCATCAGGCGGTTAACGCTGTGTCCACCGCAATTGTCCTATTCCGACGTGACCTGAGGCTGGCAGACAATCCTGCTCTGGTCGCGGCGTGCGCCAAGCATGACCGGATCCTGCCAGCCTGCATCCATGCTCCCGATGAGCAAGCCCCATGGGCACCCGGCGCCGCCAGCCGTTGGTGGCTGCACCACGGGCTGGAAGCGTTGCGCGGCCAGTTGGCGGCGCAAGGTGGCGATCTGCACCTGTTGGCCGGCGACACCCTGGATCATCTGCGCGCTCTGATTCGTGCCACCGGCGCCACCGCCATCCACTGGAACCGCCGCTACGAGCCGGCGGGCATCGCCAGCGACACTGCACTGAAGGCGGCGCTGCACGAAGACGGCCTCGACGTGCACAGCCACGCCGGCCACCTCTGGCGCGAGCCGTGGACGCTGGCCACCGATGCGGGCCCGCCATACCGGGTGTTCACCCCGTTCTGGCGCAAGCTGCGCGCCAGCCTGCCGGATCCGAAGCCGCTGCCAGTGGCGCACGCACGGGAATGGCTGCGCCTGCCCGGCAGCCTGCCAACCGCGGCGCTGGGACTGCTGCCCGCAATCCGCTGGGATGCGGGGCTGGCTGCACACTGGACACCCGGTGAAGCGGGTGCGCACGCGCTGCTGGAGATTTTCGCCGACGATGCCGTCGCGAATTATGCGAAAGGCCGCGACCTGCCGGCACGCCATGGCACCTCGCACCTGTCGCCGCACCTGCATTTCGGCGAAATCACCCCGCGCCAGATCCAGCGCATGCTGCAGGACCGCGCAGCGGCCACCGATGCGCGTCGGCACCCTGACCTGGAACCCTATCTGCGCGAGCTGGGCTGGCGCGAATTCGCCCACCACCTGCTGTACCACTTCCCGCACACGCCCGACGCCAACTTCAACCCGCGCTTCGATGGCTTCCGCTGGGCTGCCGCCGACGAGATGTTGCTGGAGCGCTGGCGGCGCGGCCGCACCGGCATCCCGCTGGTGGACGCCGGCATGCGCGAGCTCTGGCATACCGGCTGGATGCACAACCGCGTGCGCATGGTGGTGGCCAGCTTCCTGACCAAGAACCTGCGCCAGCACTGGCAGCACGGCGCCCGCTGGTTCTGGGACACGCTGGTGGATGCCGACCTGGCTAACAACACGCTGGGCTGGCAGTGGGTGGCCGGTTGCGGCGCCGACGCGGCGCCCTACTTCCGCGTGTTCAATCCCTACCTGCAGGCGGCGAAGTTCGATCCCGAGACTGTCTATCTCAAACGCTGGCTGCCGGAATTGGCGGGGCTGCCGGCAAAGGTGATCCATGAGGCCTGGCGTCACCCGTCGGTGTTCGCCGGCAAGGGCTACCCTGCCCCGATGGTGGATCTGGGCGCCTCGCGCGATGCCGCGCTGGCGGCGTGGAGCGCGTTGGCGGACTGATCAGACCTGCGCCGCCACCGCCGAGGACAGCACCACCGAAGACCGCATCGGTGCCGCGCTCGGCATCACTGGCCCCACGCTTTCGAATGCAAGCTGATACGCGCAGTACGCACGATCGGATACACACCGCCGCGGGCCTGCTGCATCCGATTCCGGCGGGACTGCGTACAGGCCGCATCTCAAACTATTGCCTTGCCGCCATGCGCAGCCTTGTTGCCTCCGCCCTGCCCCTCCTGCTGACGCTCTTGCTGACCGGCTGTGCCGAGGCCCGCCCCCCCATCCCGACCGTGCAGAACGTCGACCTGCAGCGCTTCATGGGCCGCTGGTACGTGATCGGCATCCTTCCCACCCGGCTGGAACGCGGCAACCACAATCCGGTGGAAACCTATCAGTTGGATAGCAAGGGCAATGTCTGCACTTGGTATCGCTACCGGCCGGATGCGGCCAATGCGCCGGTCAAATTGCTGCAATCCACCGGGTTGGTCGTGCCCGGCACCGGCAATGCGGAATGGAAAATCCGCTTCTTCGGCCTGTTCAAGGCCCAGTACAAAGTGGGCTGGCTGGCAGAAGACTACAGCCAAGTGATGATTGTGCGGGATGCCCGCGACTACCTCTGGTACATGGCACGCACGCCCTCGGTATCAGAAAGCGACTATCAGGCGATGCTGGTGCGTGCTGGCGCACTAGGCTACGACGCAAGCCGCATCGAACGTGTGCCGCAACACTGGCCAGAGACGGATGTTGGCAAGGATACGTTCCAAGGGGCATGCAAATGAGGTATCTGGTCCTCGCGCTGGCGCTGGCGATGCCACTGGTGGGCTGGCTGTCCAACAGCGGATGGCTGGGCCCGACCAACGGCGAGATCTCCAATCGCTACCCCACGCTGATCGTGGCGGCCGGCTACGCCTTCGCTATCTGGGGGCCGATCTTCCTGCTGGATGGGGTGTTCGGCATTGCCCAGGCCGGCGTGCGCGCGCCCGACGCGCGCCTGCGTCGCATCCGCGTGCTCACCGCAATCGGATTCGCGCTGACCTCGCTGTGGATGGTGGTATTCACCCTGCAATGGTTCTGGCTGGCACTGGCGGTCATCTGGGGCAGCCTGGCTTGCCTGCTGGGCGCAGCGTGGCTGGCGTCGCATACAAGCCAACACCGGCGCGGCCCATGGTGGCAATGGCTGCCGCTATCACTGCACGCCGGATGGGTCTCGCTGGCGGTGTTCCTCAACGTGGCGCAGGTGGTGGTCGCGTTCGAGCTGCTGTCGATCGAGCGGATGCTGCCGTGGACGCTGGTGCTGTTCGCGCTGGCCGGGCTCCTGTTGCTGGCCGTGGTGGTGAAGCTGCGCGGCAACCCGTGGTACGCGCTGGCGGCCGTGTGGGGCCTGCTGGGCGTGCATGCCCGGCAGCAGGCGTCCGATCTGCCCGGCGCCGACATGGCCGCCAATGTCGCGCTGGTACTGGCCGTGCTGGTGGCGCTGACCGCACTGGTCGCAGGCGCCATGGGCTGGCGCGAACGCCGCAAGCTCCGCACGGGATGAATGACCAGCCTGCGCCTGCTGCTGGCCGATCTCGATGCGCTGTCAACACACCACTGCATCCAACCCCGTCGCTGCCGCGTAAGTACTGCCATGCCGCACTGCCGCAGATGGCCTGCGCCCAGCCAGTGTCCCCCTTCCCCAGCCTTCGAGGCCCCTCCATGTCGCAGCCCTTGCGGGATCCCGCATCCATCCATCACCTGGCGCTGCTGCCGGCGTCGCAGCGCGTCCGCGATCGCCTGCGCAGTGCCGGCACCCGCTTTCATGCCAACGACAACATCGCCGATTTCATTGAAGACGGTGAGTTGGTCGCCATCGAATCCGAGGTGGCGGCCAAGGCGGAAGAAATGCTGAGAGCACTGGTCATTGATGTCGACAACGACCACAACACCCGCGACACCGGCCGCCGGCTGGCCAAGATGTTCGTGCGCGAGCTGTTCGCCGGCCGCTACCAGCAGGCGCCGTCCATCACTGAGTTCCCGAATGCCGAGCGCCTCAACGAACTCATGATCGTCGGCCCGCTGCGCGTGCGCAGTGCCTGCTCGCACCACCTGTGCCCGATCATGGGCCGGGTCTGGGTGGGCGTGCTGCCGGATGCGAACTCAAACCTGATCGGCCTGTCGAAATATGCGCGCCTCATTGACTGGGTGATGAGCCGCCCGCAGATCCAGGAGGAAGCGGTCAGCCAGATCGCCAACTTGCTGGAACAGCGGCTGCAGCCGGACGGCATCGCGGTGGTGATGGAAGCCGACCACTACTGCATGCACTGGCGCGGGGTGAAGGACGATGGTTCGAAGATGATCAACAGTGTGATGCGCGGCCGCTTCCTCGAGGACGCCTCGCTGCGCAAGGAGTTCCTGTCGCTGCGCCATCGCGACTGACCCTTCCCCTTTCCCAGCATGACGAACGGCCCGCATCCTGCGATGCGGGCCGTTCTGTTTGGTCGGCGGCTGGGTTGGATCGGCCTGAGCCGCAACTACAGCCCCACCATCGGCTGCAGCTTGCGTGCCAGCCAGCCGCGGAACCGCAGCGGGCCGTCCAGCGCCGCCACGCAGACGCAGGGCACGCCCGGCGATGTCACCGGCTGGTGTTCGATGTCGCTGTCGAGGTCGGCCATGTCGCCGGGGCCGAAATGGCCCAGCTCATCGTCATAGGCGCCTTTCAGGATCTGGGTCAGCTCGCTGCCGCCGTGGCTGTGTACCGGCATGCTCTTGCCGGGTGAGATCCTGAGCAGGATCAGGGTGTCGCCGCTGCTGCGCGGAGCTCGAATCATGTGCATGCCCGGCGCCATCCAGCGCCAGCGCAGTGCTTTCCAGCTCTTGCCGAAATAGGGCTGCAGCGGGCGCGGCAGCGCATCCGCGTTGCGATGGAGCGCTTCGGGCACAGGGTCCGCGTGCACCACGGCAACGGGCAGTGGCAGCCCCAGCCGTGCCAGCATGTCTTCACGCAGGCGCTCGGCGCGCTGTGGTTCCGGCAGCACCGGCTGCTGCTGCGACAGCAGCACCCCGCCCACATGTTCGGCATCGGCCAACTGGCGGCGGCAGTGCGCACAGACTTCCAGATGGGTGTCGGCCACGGCCGCCATTTCCGGCGACAGCGCGCCTGCCGCATGGCTGACCAGGGTGGCGGGGTCCAGATGATGGCGCGGGTTCATGCGGCCTCCTGCACGCCCGACTGCAGGCGCAGGAAGGCACGGCGGATGGAGGACTTGACCGTGCCCAGCGGCATCCCGAGTTCATCGGCGATCTGCTGGTGGGATTTGGCTTCGAAATAGGACATGCGAATCAGACGGGCTTGGATGGCGGACAGGCGCTCGATGCGTTCGTTGAGGTCGGCATGGGCGGCGAAGCTCTCCGCGGAGGAGAACGCGGGGTTGTCGGTTTCGGTCTCGACGTCCAGCGCCGGCTCCAGGTCCACCGCGATCCACTGATTCTCGCGGCGCAGCCGGTCGATGTGCAGGTTGCGGGCGATCCGGAACAGCCAAGTGGATAGCGTGCTGCGGTCGGCGTCATAACTGTCGGCACGTTGCCACAGCCGCAGCAGGGCTTCCTGTGCCAGCTCTTCGGCCACCGCATCGCGCACACCCAGACCGCGCAGGTACAAGCGCACCCGCGGTGCGAAGTGGTCGTAGATCCGCATGAAGCAGGTCTGGTCGCGGCGGCGCGCGACCGCCTGCATCTGTCCGGACCAGTAGCCCGGTTCCCCGGGGCTTGCTTCGGCAATCGACATGGCTCTGGCCGCCTCGAAGGGCGACAGGGTTCCGGAGGTGGAGTCGAGACGCATGGTAGGGCAAACAAGGCCTGACGGAGTGGACAGCTGCCTCTACGCAGCTGGCGTCGGATTGGATGCATCCGTGCCGGTGCGCAGCGCTGCATCCAATCCGCGCGCCATTGCGTATTGCCTGCTGACCGACACGGAAACCCGCGATGCCTCAGGATCCGCTCCCCCTCTCGCCACCCGCCGATATCCCTGCGCGCAACGTCGGGCGCAGCCTGCTGCAGTGGTTCGACAGCGCTGCCGCAACGGCCGCTGCCAGCGACGCCGAAGCGGACCGGGTGGACTGGCTGCGGGTGCTGCCGTTCGTGCTGCTGCACCTGGGTTGCCTGGGGGTGCTGTGGGTGGGTGTTTCGCCGTTCGCGGTACTCGTGGCCGGGCTGCTGTATGCGGTGCGGATGTTCGCCATCACCGGGTTCTATCACCGCTATTTCTCGCATCGCGCGTTCCGCACCTCGCGCCCGCTGCAGTTCGTGTTCGCGCTGGTGGGCGCGGCCAGCGTGCAGCGCGGGCCGCTGTGGTGGGCGGCGCACCACCGCCACCACCACCGCCATTCCGATTCGCTGGACGATCCGCATTCCCCACGCCACGGGTTCTGGCGGAGCCACATGGGCTGGTTCCTGACCCGGCGCGCGTTCGCCACCGACCTCAGCCGAGTGCCGGATCTGGCGCGCTATCCGGAGCTGCGCTGGCTGGACCGCTACGACGTGGCGGTGCCGCTGGCGATGGCCGTCGGCCTGTACGTGCTGGGCGCGCTGCTGGAGCGCGCTGCGCCGGGGCTGCACACGACCGGGCCGCAGCTGGTGGTCTGGGGCTTCTTCGTGTCCACGGTGGTGCTGTTCCACGCCACGGTGACGATCAATTCGTTGTCGCACCGGTTCGGCAGCCGGCCCTTCGCCACCACCGACGACAGCCGCAACAACCTCTGGCTGGCCCTGCTGACCTTCGGCGAGGGCTGGCACAACAACCACCACTTCTACGCGAGCAGCGCCCGCCAGGGGTTCCGCTGGTGGCAGATCGACCTGACCTGGTACGGCCTGCGCCTGATGGCGGCGCTGGGGCTGGTACGTGACCTCAAGCCAGTGCCCGCCTGGGTGCTGGCCAAGGCGGAGCGCTGAGATGCGCATCGCCGTCGTCGGTTCCGGCATTTCCGGCCTGGCCAGCGCCTGGCTGTTGTCGCACGCGCACGACGTGGTGCTGTTCGAGGCGAACGATTACCTCGGCGGCCACACGCATACGCATCCAATCGAGCTGGCCGGCCAGCGCTACGCCGTGGACACCGGCTTCATCGTCCACAACCCGGCCCACTACCCGCTGCTGACGCGGCTGTTCCGCGCGCTGGGCGTGGCCACCCAGCCCACCACGATGAGCTTCTCGGTGCACAACGCGCGCACCGGGCTTGAATACAATGCCGCCACGCTGGACACGCTGTTCTGCCAGCGCCGCAACCTGGTGTCGCCGCGTTTCCTCGGCATGGTCCGCGACCTGTTCCGCTTCTACCGGCAGGCGCCGGCGCTGCTGGAGGGCGACGGCCCCGGCCCGGGCATCGGCGACTGGCTGGACGACAACGGCTACGGCGAAGCCTTCCGCGACGACCACCTGGTGCCGATGGCCTCGGCGCTGTGGTCCTCGCCGCCGGAGCAGATCCTGGCCTTCCCGGCCCGCTATCTCGTGCAGTTCATGGCCAACCACCAGATGCTGCAGGTCAGCGGCCGCCCCGAATGGCGGGTGGTGCGCGGCGGGTCGTCCACCTATGTGTCGGCCCTGCGGGCCCGTTGGCAGGTGCAGGAACGGCTGCGCTGCCCGGTGCGGTCGGTGACCCGCGATGCCCACGGCGTGATCGTGGACAGCGTGGTGGGCAGCGAGCGCTTCGACCGCATCGTGCTGGCCTGCCACAGCGACCAGGCGCTGGCCCTGCTGGGCGATGCCAGTGACGCCGAGCGCGACGTGCTGGGCGCGATCGCCTACCAGCCCAACGACGTGGTGCTGCATACCGATGCCTCCCTGCTGCCGCGCCACCGCAAGGCGTGGGCTGCGTGGAACGCCTTCGTGCCCGGCACGCCCGATGCGCCCTGCACGGTGAGCTATTGCATGAACCTGCTGCAGGGCCTGCGCTCGCCCGAGCCGTTCGTGGTGACGTTGAACCGCAGCGAGGCGGTGGATCCCGACAAAGTGCTGCGCCGCCTGCGCTACCACCATCCCGTCTACAACGCCGCGTCGGTGGCCGCGCAACAGCGCAAGCACACGATCCAGGGCCACAACCACACCTGGTTCGCCGGCGCCTATTGGGGCTGGGGTTTCCACGAAGACGGCATGCGCAGCGCGGTGGACGTGGCGTCGGCGTTGGGCGTGGCGTGGCCGGCGGGTGCGGCGGCATGACCGCGCCGCTGCACAGCGCGGTGTACGAAGGCGTGGTCCGGCACCGCCGCAGCGCGCCGCAGCCGCATGTGTTCAGTTACCGGATGGCGCAGCTCTACCTCGACCTTGACGAGATCGACACCGTGTTCCGCGGACGCTGGCTGTGGTCGGCTGGGCGCCGCAACCTTGCCCAATTCCGGCGCGCTGATTTCCTCGGTCCGCCGGAGCGGCCGCTCAAGGAAGCCGTGAAAGACCGGGTGGAGGCCGCCATCGGCGAACGCCCGGCAGGGCCGGTGCGCCTGCTGACCCACCTGCGCTATGCCGGCGTGGTGTTCAACCCGGTCAGCTTCTACTACTGCTTCGCGGCCGACGGGCAAACCCTGCACAGCATCGTCGCCGAAATCACCAACACGCCGTGGCTGGAACGCCATGCCTATGTGCTGCCGGTGGCCGCGGCCGCGGGCAACGGGCGGATGCTGCGCTGGGATTTCGACAAGACCTTCCATGTTTCCCCGTTCCTGCCCATGCAGCGCCGCTACGACTGGCGCTTCACCGCGCCGGCCGATGCCCTGCACGTCAACATGGCCGTGCTGGGCGCGCACGGCCGCGAGTTCGACGCACACCTGCAGCTGCAGCGTCGGCCGCTGGGCACCGCCACGCTGGCGCGGGTGCTGTGGCGCTATCCGCTGATGACCGCGCAGGTGATCGGCGCCATCTACTGGCAGGCGCTGCGGCTGTGGCTCAAGCGCACACCTTTCCACGACCACCCCCGACTTTCAGGAGGCCGTTCTTGAACGCCATCGTCCAGTCCGCACCGGCCAGCGCATTCGGCGCCTTCGACCGGTTCCTGCGCCAGCGCCTGCTGCAGCGCCTGTCCGGCTTCGGCCACGGCCACCTGGAGGTGCGCGACGCCCTCGGCACCATCGCGGTCGGCCGCGCCGGCGATGGCCCCAAGGTCACGCTGGAGGTGCTGGATCCGGGCTTCTATCGCGCGCTTGCCGGCAACGGCAGCGTGGGCGCCGGCGAGGCCTACATGGACGGGCTGTGGCGCTGCAGCGACCTGGTGGCGCTGGTGCGCCTGCTGGTGCGCAACCGCGACCTGCTGGACGGCATGGAAACCGGCAGCGCGCGGCTGGGCGGGCTGGCGATGAAGGCCATCCACCTGCTCCGCCGCAACACGCGCAGCGGCAGCCGGCGCAACATCGCCGCCCATTACGACCTCGGCAACGACTTCTTCCGGCTGTTCCTGTCCGAGGACCTGATGTATTCGTCCGCCTACTGGACGGGCGCGGAGGACACGCTGGAGGCGGCGTCCACCCGCAAGCTGGACCTGATCTGCCGCAAGCTGGCGCTGGGCCCGGACGACCACGTGGTGGAGATCGGCACGGGCTGGGGCGGGTTCGCCGTGCACGCCGCCAAGCACTACGGCTGCCGCGTCACCACCACCACCATCTCGCGCGAGCAGCACGACCTGGCCGCGGCGCGGATCCAGGCGGCGGGGCTGGGCGACCGCATCACCCTGCTGCAGTCCGACTACCGCGACCTCACCGGCCAGTACGACAAGCTGGTGTCGATCGAAATGATCGAGGCGGTGGGCGCTGATTTCCAGGACAGCTACTTCGCCCAGATCGGCCGCCTGCTGAAGCCGACTGGCCTGGCGCTGGTGCAGGCGATCACCATCGAGGACCACCGCTACCAGCAGGCCTTGCAGTCGGTGGACTTCATCAAGCGCCACGTGTTCCCCGGCTGCTTCATTCCCTCGGTCAGCGCGATGCTGGCGTCGAAGACGCGCAGCAGCGACCTGGCGCTGGTGGCATTGGAGGATTTCGGGCTGTCTTATGCACGCACCCTGCAGGCCTGGCGCGAACGCTTCCTCGCCCAACTGCCCGCCGCGCGCGCGCAGGGCTATGACGCGCGATTCCAGCGCATGTGGGAGTTCTACCTGGCCTACTGCGAGGGCGGATTCCGCGAGCGCTCGATCGGGGTGTCGCACCTGCTGCTGGCCAAACCGGGCTGGCGTGCGGCAGCCGCGACGGGTTTGGACGGGACCGGCGCATGACGTTCTGGCTGACCCTGCTGGGCTACCAGGCCACCTGGTTCGCGGCCGTGATCGGCGCCGGCCACGGCCTGTGGTGGCCGGGCGTGGTCGCGGCCGGGCTGTTCGCGTTGTGGCGGCTGGCGGTGTCACCGCAGCGGGCGCTGGAGGCACGGCTGGTGCTGGTGGCGCTGGTGATCGGTCTGGTGCTGGAAAACCTGTGGGTGGGCAGCGGCCTGCTGGATTACGCCGTGAACTGGCCATCGGCGGGCGCGCCGGCTTGGATCCTGGCGCTGTGGTTGTCGTTCGGGCTGGCGGTGGTACCGCTGCTGGGCTATCTGCACCGCCGCATGCTGCTGGCCGCGGTGTTCGGCGCCATCGGTGGCCCGCTGGCCTATCTGGGCGCAGCCCGCGGTTGGGACGTGGCGCAGTTCGCCAGCCCGCAGTGGCACAGCCTGTTGGCGCTGGCGGCGGGCTGGGCGCTGGCGATGCCGCTGCTGGCCTGGTTGGCCCGGCGCGGGCTGCAATCCCATTCCGCTGGAGATACCGCATGACCCCCGCCCAACAACTGCCATGGATCTGGCTGCTGGCCGCCGTGCTGATGGTGCTTGGCTGGCTGTGGCAGCGCCGCCGCAACAACGCCGGCATCGTCGATGTGCTGTGGGCCACCGGCCTTGCCGCCGCGGCGCTCCTCTTGGCGCTGACCGGCGCAGGCGCGCCCGGTGCACGCCTCCTGGTGGGCGTGCTGGCCACCGCCTGGGCGCTGCGGTTGGCCCTGCACCTGTGGGCGCGCGTGCGCAGCGAACCGGAGGACGGTCGCTACCGCGCCCTGCGCGAACACTGGCAGGGAAGCCAGCTGAAATTCTTCGGCTTCTTCCAGTTCCAGGCGCTGCTGGTGGTGCTCTTCTCGCTGCCGCTGGCGGCCGTGGCCGGGCATCCTGCGCCCGCGCCCTGGCAGCTGACCGTGGCTGCCGCGATCTGGCTGGTCTCGGTCGGCGGCGAATCGCTGGCGGACGCCCAGCTGGCGCGCTTCCGCGCCGACCCGGCCAACCGCGTCAAGACCTGCCGCAGCGGGCTGTGGCGGTATTCGCGCCATCCGAACTACTTCTTCGAATGGCTGCACTGGTGCGCCTACGCGGTAGCCGCCATCGGCGCGCCGCTGGCCTGGCTGGGCTGGCTGGGGCCGGTGGTGATGTACCTGTTCCTGCGCTACATCAGCGGCATTCCGTTCACCGAACAGCAGGCCCTGCGCACGCGGGGCGACGACTACCGCGACTACCAGCGCAGCACGCCGATGCTGTTCCCGTGGTTCCCGAAATCCTGATACCGCAACAAGGAGCGCGCGCGCCATGACCACCGCCACCCTGGACGCCAACCAGCTGTCCCGCGACCTTCCCGCCCCCGGCCTGCTGGGCCTGGCCGAACGCGGCTGGCTGCCGGACGCCGCCCTGCGCGCCGGCATCCGCCGCCTGTGCGCGCAGCGCCTCAAGGAGGAGCTGGCCGGCGGGGTGGAGGCCCAGTCCGCACGCCAGCGGGCGCGCCTGGACGAACTGCGCCACAGCCCGGTGGCGATCGAGACCGAGGCCGCCAACGCCCAGCACTACGAGCTGCCGCCGGCGTTCTTCACCCAGTGCCTCGGCCCGCGGCTGAAGTACTCCTGCTGCTACTACCCGCGCGGCGACGAAACGCTGGCACAGGCCGAGGAGGCGATGCTGGCGCTGTACTGCGAACGCGCCGGGCTGGCCGACGGCCAGGACATCCTGGAGCTGGGCTGCGGCTGGGGCTCGCTGACCCTGTGGATGGCCGAGCACTACCCGAACGCCCGCATCACCGCGGTGTCCAACTCCAACGGTCAGCGCGGCTTCATCGAAGCGCGCTGCCGCGAGCGCGGGCTGGACAACGTGCGCGTGCTGACCCGCGACGTGAACACGCTGGAGCTGCCGACCGAAGCGTTCGACCGCTGCGTCTCGGTCGAAATGTTCGAGCACATGCGCAACTACGACAGCCTGCTGGGCCGCATTGGCGGCTGGCTGCGCCCGGGCGGCCGGCTGTTCGTGCACATCTTCGTGCACCGCACCCTGCTCTACCCGTTCGAGACGCAAGGTGAGGACAACTGGATGGGCCGACACTTCTTCACCGGCGGCCTGATGCCGGCGGCGGACACGCTGCTGCACTTCCAGGGCCCGCTGGCGATCCGCCAGCAGTGGCTGGTGGACGGCACCCACTACGAGAAGACCGCGAACCAGTGGCTGGAACACCAGGACGCGCACCGCACCGAGGTGATGGCGATCCTGCGCGAGGCCTACGGCGACGCCGCCGGCCTGTGGTACCAGCGCTGGCGGATGTTCTGGATGGCCTGCGCCGAGCTGTTCGGCTACGCCGACGGCCAGGAATGGATGGTGTCGCACTATCTGTTCGAACGTCGCTGACGGGACCGGCCATGCACCGGCGCCCGTTGCTCCGTCCCGGATGGCTGCTGGCCCTGCTGCTGGTCGCGGGCGCGGTGGCCGCCAACCTGCCCGCCATCCGCCCCGTCCCGCACGTGGACCTCGCCCGGTTCATGGGCACCTGGTACCTCGTCGGCGGCATTCCCACCGCGTTCGAGCGCGACGCGTGGAACGCGGTGGAAACCTACACGCTGCGCAAGGACGGCAGCATCCGCACCACCCTGACCTTCAACCAGGGGCGTGCCAACGGTCCGCGCAAGCACATCGAGGCGCCGGCGCGGGTGCGCCCGGGGACCAACAACGCGGTCTGGGACGTGCGCGTGTTCGGCCCCGTCAAGGCACAGTACGTGGTGGCCTGGCTGCGCGACGACTACAGCCTGATGGTGGTCGCCCGCGACACGCGTGACTATGCCTGGGTCTTTTCACGTTCCAAGCAGGTTTCCGTCGATGATCTTGAGCATGCGCGACAGCAACTGCGCGGCTGGGGCTACAACGTGGACAAATGGCGGCGCGTGCCACACACCGCCACACTGACTGCCAATGACTGACGCAGCCAACCGATTGCGCAGCGGCGCGCACTCTATGGCAACCCCCGCGATTCACGCACACTAGCGATTCACGCACACTAGGCACATGGGAATGCTCCAGCCAAGCGCGCAGATGGATCCGTCAATTTTGCTGGTGGGCGGCGAGTTGTGCCAACGTGTCGCGGCAACACTGCACGCCAGCGGATGGCAGGTCTGGCATTTGCGGCGCAGGCCCAGTGCTGCACCCGGCGTGCTCGGCATTCAAGCCGACTTGTCCGCACCGCATACGCTACGCGGGGTGCTTCCGCAGGTTAGCCACATCCTGTTTGCGCCCTCACCGGATCAAAGGACTGCGGCTTGCTATCAGGCCACCTACCCTGCCGGCTTGCAGAATTTGCTTGCCGCGCTCCCTTGCCGGCAGGACCTGCAACGCGTGCTGCTGGTAGGCTCCACCGTGGTTTGGCCAGAAGCGGGCATCGAATCCGCAGCGTCCTGGGTCGATGAGCGCACCCCCACGCTGGCGAATGAATTTCGCAGTCACGCCCTGCTGATGGCCGAAGCATGGTTGCAGCAGCATCTGCCACAGCAGGCCGTCACCCTTCGGTTGGGCGGCATTTACGGCCCCGGGCGCACGCGCCTGCTGGACAGCTTGCGGCACCAGCGTTTGCTTGCGCCAGAGGGTCCCGGACATTGGTCCAACCGGATCCATATTGAAGATGCCGCTGCCGCCTGCGTACATCTGCTGCAAATCACGCAACCGCAGCCCTGTTATATCGGCACCGATGGCAACCCTGCAGAGAAAGCGGCATTTTATGATCAGCTTGCCGATCTGCTGCGTGTCCCCCGGCCTGCGCGTACGCCAATGCCCCCCACCGGCAAGCGGCTGTCCAATGCGCGCTTGCTGGAAAGCGGCTGGCGCCCGCGTTGGCCGGATGCCGTAGCCGCATACCGTGCGTTGCTGCAGGTTTGACCGAGACTGCTTTGTCACTTGGTCAAGCCCAAGCGCACCTGCTTGCGCCCCCCCCAAAGCCCCGTTCTGCGGGGCTTTGGCTGTTTCGGAATGCGCTATTCCAAAAACAAACCTGATCGGAAACACCTATTCCACAGCTCGGCAATACCCGCTAGATTAGGTGACAACCGCATGACGCTCAGGGGAACAAAGAGCGACATCGATTGCAGCGGTCGCAGATGCGGCCGGTCACACACACCACTGGGGAATCGCGATGTCTTCACGCACCACACTCCATATGCGCCGCCTGAGCCTTGCGCTGTTGGCCGCCCTGACCATGCCCGTCATGGCGCAGCAGGCTGACTCCAAAGACAGCAGTACCGATAGCAAGGTCAAAACTTTGGATCGCATGACGGTGACCGGATCGCGCATCCAGCGCACCGACGTTGAAGCGGCGCTGCCGATCACCATCATCCAGCGCGCGGAAATTGATGCCCAAGGCATTACCTCTGCGGAACAGCTGTTGCAGCAGTTGAATGTGGCCAGTAACGGACCGGACAGTCTTGCCGCCAACAGTGGCGTTGCTCCTCCCGGCACTCGCGGCAACAATGGTGTGTCCGGTGCCAATCTGCGGGGGCAAGGAGCCGATGCCACCTTGGTACTGTTGAATGGCCGCCGCGTGGCGGCACACGGTCTGGCCGGGCAAGTGGTGGATTTGAACTCGATCCCGTTTGCCGCCATCGAACGCGTGGAAGTACTGCGCGACGGGGCCTCGGCGGTGTATGGCACCGACGCCATCGGCGGCGTAATCAACTTCATCACCCGCAAAAATTATCAGGGCTACTCGATCAGCGCTGGTGCCGATGTCACCCAACAAGGCGGCGGCAATATCTACAACGCCAGCCTACTCGGTGGTTGGGGTGATCTGGACACTGATCACTGGAATGTGTGGGCTGCGGTCAACGTCAAGAAAAACAAAATCCTGCGCGGCAACCAACGCGATTTTGCCAACAGCTTTCAGCCTGAACGTGGCTTGGGTCCGGATACCCGTGGCACACCATTTGCCAACGTTGTCACCGGCACCGGCAGCATGATTGGTGGCGGCCTGAAAGATCCCGCCACCGGTCTGACCAAGACCACCATCAATACCCTGGATTTGCCCGGTGGTGCCGGCTGCATCAATGGCGGCGACATGATGGGCCCGTACGATGACAAAGCCTGGGCCAGCCCCGGTGCCAGCTTCGGCTGCGCATGGGACTACGGCCGTGCACGTACCATCCAGCAACCGGTGGACACGTTGCAGGGTATTGGCCGCGCCACCTTCAAGATCAATGACAACCATGAATTTTTTGCCGAATTCATGGGCTCCAAAGTCACGTCAACGCGTTTCTTCGAAGCCCAGCAAATCAGCTCCAGCATCAATGCCAGTGCCACCCAGCTGGATGCCTATGAGCTGAACGACAACACCAAAGCCACCTACGACGCGATCTACAACCAGGTCCACGCCTATTTCGGCGATCAGGCCAATCTGGCCTATGGCAAGCCGATCACCTACCGCTGGCGTTGCTACGCCTGTGGCCCACGCCAACTGGAAACCGAGACCAAGGCGTACCGACTGTTGTTTGGCCTGACCGGCACCCTTGCCAACTGGGACTACGACGTGGGCCTGTCGCGCGCGCAAAGCAGTGCGCAATCGGTGCTGGCCGGTGGTTATTACTACACCCCGCAACTGAAGGCCGCCTTGAAAAGTGGGCTGCTCAACCCGTTTCTGATGCCAGGGCAAGATCAATCGCAAGCCGCCTATGCAGCGTTGGCTGCAGCCGACGCCAGTGGTTTGCTGCTGTATAAAGGTGTCTCCACCACGACCACGCTGGATGCCAGTGCCAGTGGCAGCTTGGGCTTCAAGCTGTGGGGCGAAGAAGACGTGAAAGCCGCAGTCGGCGTGGATATCCGGCGTGAAGAATATGAGTTCAATGGCCCCAGCCAGTGGGCGCAGGGCAATGCCTTCATTTTTGGCGCCCCGGGTGATGCTTCCAATTACATGTCGCCCAAAAAACGGAATGTCAAAGCCGTATTCGCCGAATTCAACCTGCCGGTCACCAACAGTCTGGAACTGAACATCGCCGTGCGTCACGACCAATACGACGGATTTGGCGGCACCACCAACCCGAAATATTCGTTCAAGTGGCACCCCATCGATTGGCTGGTGTTCCGTGGTGCCTACAGCACCGGATTCAAGGTGCCGGACTTTGCGAAATTGTTCCGTGGCATCACCGAAACCCAATACACCGGCCTGGATCTGGCCGATCCTGCCAAATGCCCGAATGGTCGTTACAACCCGGATGTGGCCAACTGCAATGTGCAAATTCGCCCGGACATCGTCACCGGTGGCAACCCCAACCTGAAGCCGGAGGAAGCCAAGCAGCGCAGCTTGGGCTTTGTCATCGCACCGACGGCCAACTTCAATGTCAGCGTGGATTGGTGGCAAATCGAGCGCTTCAACACCATCCGCAGCGGATTCAATCTATCCACGATGACCGCCAACTACCCCATGTATGCGTCCAACTTCATTCGTGACAGCAGTGGCAACATCATCCAGATCGACCAGCGCTACATCAATACCGGCGGCACCTTGACCAGTGGTATCGAGCTGGATGCCAACTTGCGCGGCGAGCTTGCCGGAGGCAATTGGAACATCCATCTGAATGGCAACTACCTGGATACGTTCAAGACCAAGAGTTTCGACAGCCTGCCCTACACCGGCAACCTGGTGGGCGAATACGAGCGCTACTTCAACCTGCCGATCAAGTGGAAGCACACACTTGGATTTGCTTGGCAGAAGGGCAACTGGGCGCACTCGCTAACCCAGGTCTATCGCGGCGGTTACAGGGATTGGGTGCCGCCGGGAATTGCGAACGGCTATACCCCTGCCGAATACAACCCGAAGGTGGACAGCTACACCTTGTACAACTACAGCGTGAGCTGGACCGGTATCGACAAGTTGAAGCTGACCTTTGGCATCCGCAATCTGCTCAATACCGATCCGCCGTTCACCCTGCGCTACCTAGATGATGGCGATGGTGCTGGTTGGGAAGCACGTGTGGCCGACCCTCGTGGCCGTGCATTCAACCTGATGGCGGAATATGCGTTCTAAGCCGTTCCACTCGCGCAAATGACAACAGGCCCCGCAATGCGCGGGGCCTGTTGTGTTTCAAACCAGTGCGATCAAATACCGTGCTGCTTCAACCACGCATCGATCTGCGGCATCCGTTGCGCACGCAGTTTGACGCGGGTCTGGATGCCTGCCATCACCTGCTCGGCATCGCGGCGCGAGGTGGCTGCAATGTAGTTGTCGGCGAATGCTTTGATCTTGTCGACCATTTTCAAGTCACGCGCTGCGCCGCCCAAGCCAGGGTAGTAGCGGGCACGCGAGGTGCTATCCACCAGTTTGTCCACCTGCTCGCGATGCGCCACCGCGAAATCGAAGGCCAGATCCGGATGCTCCCATGACACCCCCGAGATCATCCCTGCGGAATTGGTAGCGCCCGGCTCGTCGGTCAATGCCATGTCGAGCGCACGCTGCGCCAATGCCTTGTCCTTGCTGCGTGCCAGCAGGCCATAGTATTGATCACGCAACATTGCCGATTTTTCTGTTTTCGCCATCGCGTGCAACTTGTCCCACGTGGCGGCATCGGCATTACGTGCCACCAGGCCAAGCACGGTGCGCCGCAGGTCTGGCGGCAATGCTTGCGGGTCGGTGGCCGCGGCCGCAAAACGACGGCGCGCTTCGGCCAATACCTTGGCATCGCCCAGCCCGCCCAACATGCCAATCAAGCTGGTGCGCAACTGTTTGGTGGAGCTGGATTCACCGGCACGGGTATTCCATCCCAGTTGCTCAAATTTGGGCGCAAGTTTGGCCAACGCGAATTTGCGGAACGCAGCTTGCCGCTTGTCGTTGCCTTTGAGCATGTCATCGATCCCTCCCATGCTGCCGGCCACCATCTGCCACAACTCCGGAGCAGCGCTCATTGGCACCTGCATGGCCAGATCCAGGGTATCCGATTCGGGCTGCAAACCCACCGCTGCCAGTGCGCTGGCATCCATCATCACGCCCATTTGATCGACGACCGGCAACTTGCTGAAGCCGGCACTCAGAGTCTTGAATTGCGCCGGCGAATATTGGGTGCGGAAATACCCTTTCTGCCCGGCATTGATCAGCACCGGCGCATTGCACCCCGGCACGCTGACACTGGCCTTGCCGTCCACCAGCACACGCACCTCGCTACCGTCGCCCGCACGCACGGTGACCGGCACGCGCCAACGCAATGGTGTCTTGTTGGGGCGATCGACCGTGAACTCGCCTTGCTCCAACGCCAGCTGGGTTTTGCCATCCACGCAAACTTGGCTGGCCTTGATCAGCGGCACGCCGGGCTGCAAAGTGAAGTCGTGCGCCACCTGCACAAATTGCTTGCCCGGTGCGGCTTTCTCCATTTCCTGCCACAGCTCATCGGTCACCGCATTGCCGTAGGCATGCTTGCTGATATAGCTACGCACGCCGCTGCGCCATGCGTCCTCGCCCACATAGTCTTCCAGCATCGAAATCACCGCCGAGCCTTTGCCATAGGTGATGCCGTCAAACGCCTGACTGGCTTGCTCGACGGTAGCCACGTGCTGCACCACGGGATGAGTGGTGGCATACGCATCGCCACCCATTGCACCACGGCTGGTAAACGCCGCATCCACGCCGCTGGTATCCCATTCCGGATGCAATTTACGCGTGGTGCGGCCCTCCATCCAAGTGGCAAAGCCTTCGTTCAACCACAAATCATCCCACCATCGCATGGTGACCAAATCGCCAAACCACTGATGCGCGATTTCATGCGCCGCAGTGGTAAAGACAGACTGTTTATCACCAATGCTGGACGTGGCAGGATCCAGCAACAGCGCATATTCGAAGGTAAAAATCGCGCCCCAGTTTTCCATTGCACTGAAGAACTGGCTGCGCCCGGGTGCAGCGATGTTATCCAGCTTCGGCAGCGGATACTTCACCCCAAAGTATTCGTTGTACTCTCGCAACACATCGCGGCTGGCCTCCAGCGCAAAGCGCGCCTGCTCGGCCTTGCCTTTCTGCGCGATGACGCCCACTTCCACACCATCATCGGTGTTCAATGTTGCGCGGTCGAAATCACCCACCCCTAGAAACAGCAGGTAGGTGGACATTTTCGGCGAGGTGGCAAACGTGGTGCGGGTCAGCCCATTGCCCAGGTCTTTGACGTCTTTGGCGGGCATATTGCCTACCACCATCTGGCCGGTGGGCGCGTTGACGGTCAAATCGAAGGTGGCCTTGAAGTTGGGTTCATCCCAGGACGGAATGAAGCGACGCGCATCGGAGTTTTCGAACTGGGTGTACAGCGCGCGCTGCTTGCCGTTGGCAGTGGGGTAATCCAGCGCAAAGAAGCCGTTGGCCTGGGTGCCAATCTTGCCGGTGTAATCGGTGGAGAGGACATAGTTGCCGGGTGCCAAAGGTTTATCGAACGCAAACGTAGCGGTCTGCGCCTGCGCGTCCACACTCACTTTGGCCAGCATGGGCTTGCCCTTCGCATTGATCACGATGCTGTTGGCAAACGTCATGTCGATGGCCTGCAACACCACTGCATTGGTGGCTTCCAGTACCTCGATGTCGATCCTCGCCTTGCCATCGAAAGTCATCGCTTCGGCATGCGGAGTCACTTCGATGGTGTAGTGCGACGGCCGCACATTGCGGGGAAGCTGCGTGGTGACCGCATCCATCGACGCAGAAACAGGTTGAGCTGCGGCAGACTGTGCAGCGGCGGCAAAACTGCCGGTGGACAGGGCCAGGGCAATGGCGGAAGCCAAGATACAACGCATGGGAAAACCTCAGGGAGGAACGGCGAAGATGCCGATCATCCCGCCTATGCCGCCCCGCGCACACCGCCGGAAGTCATAGAACCCTGTGGGCTACAGCAAATGCTGCATGACCGAAATGTAATGACAAGTGCTGCCGGCGATCACAAACCCGTGCCAAATGGCATGCGAATAACGCAGTTGTGGGCGCATGTAGAAAAACGTACCCGCCGTGTATGCCACGCCACCGGCCAGCAGCCACAGTAGGGATGCGGTGCCGAGTGCGTGCAGCATGGGTTTGATCGCCAACACAATCAGCCAGCCCATGCCGATGTAAATACCGGTGGACAGCCGCTTGAAGCGGCCGGTAAAAAACAATTTGAACACCACGCCGGCCAGTGCCAATGTCCAGATGGTGCCAAACAGCCACCAGCCGGTAGGTCCACGCAAACCCACCAAGGTGAATGGGGTATAGGTGCCGGCGATCAGCAGATAAATCGCACAGTGGTCAAACACCTTCAAGCGGCCTTTGAGCACCGGGTGTGAAATTGCGTGGTACAGGGTGGAAGCGGTGTACAGCAGCAGCAGCGCGACTCCGAACACGATGGCCCCGGCCAATTGCCAGCCATCGCCAAAAATTGCGGTCAGGGTGACCAGCACCGCACCGCCGGCCAGTGCCGCCGCCGCGCCCACGCCGTGGGTCCACGCATTGGCCAGTTCTTCGCGGGCTTGCTGAATGCCAGGGAGCGGCAGCGATGCCGATGGAGCAGTAAGTGTGCGCATCTGCCCAGCATACCATTGGGTATGGGCATGGCCTGCGCGTGAACATCTGCAAGCAACATTGCAAAACAATGCGCCCGGCACCAGGCCGGGCGAAATGCGTGGCGGTATCAAGCGCGATCAGGCGAACGGGTCGTGCAGCACCATGGTGTGGTCGCGGTCGGGGCCGGTGGACACGATGCTGATCGGGCAACCGGCCAGCTCTTCCAGCGCACGCAAGTAGGCGCGGGCGGCCGCGGGCAGCTTGTCCCACTCTGTCACACCGTGGGTGTTCTCGTTCCAGCCCGGGAACTCCAGATACACTGGCGTGCATTCTTCCCAACCTTGCGCGTCCAGCGGTGCGTATTCGCTGCGCTTGCCGTGGTATTCGTAAGCGATGCAGATCTTCAGCTTCTCCATGCCGTCCAGCACATCGAGCTTGGTGATGCACAGGCCGCTGATGCCGTTGATCGCCACCGCACGCTTGAGCGCCACGATGTCCATCCAGCCACAGCGGCGCGGGCGGCCGGTGGACGCACCATACTCGGCACCACGGTCGCGGATGCCTTGACCGATGGCATCATCCAACTCGGTCGGGAACGGGCCGCCACCCACACGGGTGGCATACGCCTTGGCAATGCCCAGCACGTAATCGATGGCATCGGCGCCCACGCCAGCCCCGGCCAGCGCACCACCGGTGGTGGTGTTGGACGATGTGACATACGGATAGGTGCCGTGGTCGATGTCGAGCAGCGCACCTTGCGCACCTTCAAACAACACGCGCTTGCCCTGCTTGCGCAGCTCGTGGCAGATGCCGGCCACGTCGGATTTCATCGGCTCGACGTATTCGCCAAACGCCACCGCTTCATCGAAGGTCTGCTGGAAATCCACCGCCTCGACGCCCAGATATTGGGTCAGTACGAAGTTGTGGTAATCCAGCGCCGCACGCAGCTTTTCGGCCAGCGCGTCGGGATAGTGCAGATCGGCAATGCGGATACCGCGACGCGCCACCTTGTCTTCATACGCCGGGCCAATCCCGCGCCCGGTGGTGCCAATCGCCTTGCCACCGGCAGCCTTTTCGCGGGCCTGATCCAATGCGATGTGGTACGGCATGATCAGCGGCGCGGCGGGCGAAATCTTCAGCCGTGGGCGCACTTCCACGCCAGCGGCTTCCAATTCCTCGATTTCCTTGCGCAGTGCGGCCGGCGAGATCACCACCCCGTTGCCGATCAGGCACAGCGCATCGTCGCGCAGGATGCCGGACGGAATCAGGTGCAACACCGTCTTCTTGCCGTTGATGACCAGCGTATGGCCGGCATTGTGCCCGCCCTGAAAGCGCACCACCGCGCCGATATTCTCGGTGAGCAAGTCCACAATCTTGCCCTTGCCCTCATCGCCCCACTGCGCGCCCAACACCACCACTGACTGGCCCATACGCCACACTCCTGAAATTTTCTGGCGGCCATCGGGGCCGCTGGACGGGTGTACTCACTCCGGCAACGCCATCCGCATACCGCCATCGGGGCGGCCTGCAACGCTGCAACAGCAAACACGGAAAAAGCCGAGGCGAGCCCCGGCTTTTGTGCATTCTACCGGGTTCCACCTGCCCCCGCTTGCCCTGCCCGCAAGCGCGCCTTCGGCACCCTCGCCCACTGCGCTGATGCAGGCACGGGATTAGCCCCGCACCACCCACAGCGATACCAGCCCCAGCATCAGCACCACTGCGCCGATGCGGCGCACTTGCTCATCGCTCATTTGCAGCATGTGTTCCACCGTCCGCTTCCATGCGGCGGGGGCGGCAAACAGCAGCAGGCCTTCGAGGATGGCCACCAGGCACAGCGCCGCCCATAACTCGGCCATCAACGATCGCTGCGCATGTACTGCAGGAACGGGTCATTGCGCTCCAGCACGATCACGCTGTCGCCACCGGAAAATGCTTTGCGGTAGGCCTCCAGGCTGCGCTGGAAAGCGTAGAAACCCGGGTCTCGATTGGCGGCTTCGGCATAAATGCGGGCGGCTTCGGCGTCGCCTTCACCACGCAGTTTTTGCGCGTCGCGTTCGGCTTCGGCAATGATCACTTGCTGGTCACGGTCGGCACCGGCGCGGATTTCGTTGGCCTGCTCTTCACCTTCCGCGCGCAAACGGCTGGCCACTTGTTGGCGCTGCGCGCGCATCCGGTTGTACACGTCGTCGATCACTCGGCTATCGGTCGGCAAGTCGAGCTGTTTGATGCGCAGGTCCAGAATGCGAATGCCCAATGTGGCGGCACCGCGATTGATCACGCCCAACTGGCTTTTGACGATGGTGGTGCGGTCGCCCGACACCGCCTGCTGCAAAGTACGCGCATTGATTTCATTGCGCAGTGCATCCTTGATGATGGGTGCCAAACGCGCCACGGCAGCCGACTCATCACCGCCGGTGGCGCGATAGAACGCACGCGCATCTTCAATTTGGCCAATGGCGAAGAAATCCACACTGACGTCCTTGCGCTCGGAGGTCAGGTAGCGCTCGGGCTCGGCCGGCAACACCTGCAAGCGACGATCAAACACGCGGGCGCTTTCCATCAGCGGCCATTTGAAGTGCAAGCCGGGTTGCAGGTTGACCCGCGCCACGCGGCCCAGGTTCAACACGATTGCGGTTTGGCCTTCGCTGACTACGAACATCGAACCCATCAGCAACACCAAGGCCGCGACCACTGCCGCCATCCATGCCGGAAATTTCATCGCACCACCTCCTCACGACCCGCCGGACGGCCACTACGGGCCGGGCGCGCCGAGTTTTGTTCGGTTGCTTGTTCGGTTGCCTGCACGGCGGGCGACACCAGATCTGGCAGCAGAGCCTGCGTTGGCGTCACGGCTTTGGCCGCATCGGTCATCGGCACATAGATCAATTGCCGGCCATCACCGCCCACCACCTTGCGGTTCTTCGCCAACACGTCTTGCACGGTTTCCAGCCACAGTCGCTTGCGGGTGACGTCCGGCGCGCCTTTGTATTGCGCCACCAACAGACTGAAGCGCTCGGCATCGCCGGTGGCGCGGGCGATCTCGGCGGTCTTGTAGCCTTCCGACACGGTGCGCACGCGGGCCGCCTGACCACGCGCTTCGGGCACGATCTTGGCGGCATAGGCGCGCGCTTCGGAAATCAAACGTTGTTGGTCTTGCTGCGCGCTGTTGACGTCATCGAAGGCCGGCTTGACCTGCTGCGGCGGGCGCGCATCGGGCAGGTTGAGCTCGGTCACTTGCAGGCCCGTGCGGTAAGCCTCCAGCGATTTTTGCAGGCGCTCGCGGGCAGACACGGCCAGTTGCTCACGCGCACCCAGCACGGTGTCCAAATCGGAACGCCCCACTTGTTCACGCACAGTGCTGAGCGCCGCCTGCTTGAGCACTTCATCGCCATTGCGTGTGCCGAACAGATACAGCTTGGGATCGGCCACTTTGTATTGCACGTTGATCGACACATCCACGATGTTTTCATCGCGGGTCAATACCGGCACGCTGGCCTCGTAATTCTTGATTTGCGTGGCGTTGACCTTGGTGACGGTTTCAACTGGCCACGGCAATTTGAAGTTGGGGCCGGGCTGCATCACCCGATCGAACTGGCCAAACCGGAGCACCACGCCGCGCTGCTGTTCGGCGATCAGGACAAAGCAGTTGAACGCAAGCCATAACGCGAACACCAAGCCCACCCAACGCAGCGGACTACCGCCACCCAAGCTGGGCAGGGAATTCAGGATGCGACCTATTCCACTACCCCCGTTGCCGGTACTGCCACCAGGCCTGTTCCAGGCCATCCAGAGTGCTTTGAGCCCACGCGGGCTGCTGTCTTTTATGGTCATGCCGGGGATTCTACGGGATGCGCCGGCTCTGCTGCCGGCAAAAGGGGGCGCAGCGGTGCGCCATCGGATTGTGCGGCAAGGCGCGTGGCGTCAATCAGCGGCAAATCCACTTGCAATTGCCAACCGTCGCCGTCGTGGGTTTCGCTGCGAATTGCGTCCAAGGCATGCAAGCGTGCACGCAGCCGGCCAGCGTCGGTGGGCAGGATGATTTCACCGGCTACCCTGCGCAGACCCAGCCGCTCACCCAGTGCTTCGCGCAGCAGCTCCAGGCCAGCGCCATCGCGTGCGGACAACCACACCGCTTGCTGGTCTTCACCACGGCTGTCAATGCGTGCCAGTGCCCCTTCGATGCGGTCAATCTTGTTGAACACCAACAACTGCGGGATGTCGCCAGCACCAATCTCCTGCAACACCGCATCCACCTGCGCCATGCGTTCATCACGCAGTGGGTCATCGGCGTCGATCACGTGCAGCAGCAAATCGGCTTCCCGGGCTTCGCTCAAGGTGGAGCGAAATGCCGCCACCAACTCGTGCGGCAGGTCGCGCACAAAGCCCACGGTATCGGCCAGCACCACCCCACCACCGGCCAATTCAATCCTGCGCACGGTGGGGTCCAACGTGGCAAAGAGTTGATCTGCCGCGTATGCATCGGCCCCGGTCAAGGCATTGAATAGGGTGGACTTGCCGGCATTGGTATAGCCCACCAAGGCCACCCGTGGCAGCTCGCTACGCACCCGTGCGCGGCGCATCTGGGTGTGCTGCACCTCCACTTTTTCCAAGCGCTTTTGCAGCATCTCCACGCGTTTTTGCAGCAAGCGACGGTCGGTTTCCAGCTGGGTTTCGCCGGGGCCACGCAGGCCAATGGCGCCACCGCGCTGGCGCTCTAGGTGGGTCCAGCCACGCACCAACCGGGTCGCCATGTGCCGCAACTGGGCAAGCTCCACTTGCAACTTGCCTTCATGGCTGCGTGCGCGCTGGGCAAAAATATCCAGAATCAGCCCGGTACGGTCCACCACCCGGCGCTCCAGCGCTTTTTCCAGATTGCGCTCCTGGATCGGCGAAAGGGCGTGATTGATCAGCACCAGATCCGCGCCTACGGCATCGCAAGCCGCTTTGACTTCTTCCAGCTTGCCGCTGCCGATCAGGATGGACGGATTGGGTTTGTCGATGCGCGCCGGCAACACTGCCAGCACACGGGCACCGGCCGAGCGCGCCAGTTCGGAAAACTCTTCCAGCACGCCATCGGCCGGCGGACCGCCGGCATGGGGTTGGATCAGTAGCGCGTTTTCACCACCGCGCGAACGTTCGAACAATTGAGAGGACATTGGCTGACAGATGCGGGCAGTGGCGCGCATTTACAAGCCCGGCCTGCACCCCATCATTCGGCCGATTCAGGCTCGACCTCGGCCCCATCTTGCCCCGCCACGCTCAAACGCACATTGCGCGCCGGCACCACGGTGGAAATGGCGTGCTTGTACACCATCTGGCTGACGGTATTACGCAGCAGCACCACAAATTGGTCGAACGATTCGACCGTCCCCTGCAATTTGATGCCGTTGACCAAATAGATGGACACCGGCACGCGCTCGCGGCGCAGGGCGTTCAGGAATGGATCCTGCAAGGATTGCGACTTCGACATGGATTCCCCGTGGCTGTCGTGATGTTGTTGTTGTTTGCATGCGCCGATGCCAATGGCATATCCCCGGCCCCGCGCCCGTCCGGCAGCGGCGGGCACAGTCGATGTTAACGCAGCGCCACGCTGTGTGCATCAGCGTAGGGGTATCCCGAGAAAATCAATGACAGCCGCATCCAAGCCGGCACGCTGGGTGATGGGATCAAACCAACGCGCATCCAGCTCGCCGCGCAGCCAGGTGTATTGCCGTTTGGCTAGTTGCCGGGTGGCGGCAATGGCGCGTTCACGAAATTGCTGGCTGCTTGCCTGGCTATCCAAAAACTCCCACGCCTGCCGATAGCCCACTGCGCGTAGTGCCGGCAGGTCAAGGGGGTGTGGATGCGCAGCCAACTCCGGCAGCGCACGCAGGGCGCGCACTTCATCGAGAAAGCCCGCATCAAGCATGGCATCAAAGCGCGCCTCGATGCGTTGATGCAAGATGGCGCGCTCCGGCGGCGCCAGCACCAACTTCAGCACCTTCAACGGCAAGCGTGCACCGCGCACATTGCGCTGCCAATCACTGATGGTGCGGCCACTGAGGCGATACACCTCCAGTGCACGTTGGATGCGCTGGGCATCGGTAGCGTGGATGCGTGCGCCGGCGTCAGGGTCGATGCCGGCAAGCTCGGCGTGCAGCGCCGCCCATCCATGCGCCTGCGCTTCCGCCGAAATCCCCGCGCGCGTCGCTTCATCGGCCTGCGGCATCCCCGACAGGCCTTCCAGCAACGCGCGGAAATACAAGCCAGTGCCACCCGCCAGAATCGGCAGCTTGCCGCGCGCCACGATGGCAGCGATGGCCGCGCGTGCGTCCTGTGCAAACTCCGCCGCCGAATACGGTTGCCAAGGCGAGCGAATATCGATCAGATGGTGCGGTGCCTGCGCCAGCTCTGCGTGTGTCGGCTTGGCTGCACCGATGTCCAGGCCACGATAGACCAGCGCCGAATCCACGCTGATGATTTCGCCATCCATGCGCTGCGCCAAATCCAGCGCATACGCGGTTTTGCCCGACGCGGTGGGCCCCATCAACGCGATCGCACGCGGGCGCGGATCTGCTCCCATCTATCGTTCCACTCAGGCGTTGACGCCTTTGGCCAACACACTGTTGCGACGCGCATAGGCCAGATACACCAGCAGGCCAAATGCATTCCACACCACGCACCACAACTGGGTTTTGGTCGGCAGGCTGGAGAATAGATAGGCACAGCCAAGAATGGCAACCGGCCCGATGACCCACGCCAGCGGCGCACGGAACACACGCGGGCGGTGCGGGTCGCGCTTGCGCAGCACCAACATGCACACCGACACCGCGACAAATGCCACCAAGGTGCCGGCATTGGCCAATGCGGCGATTTCATCCAGCCGTGCCACCCCAGCCAACGCCGAGGTCACCAGTGCGGTGAATACGGTAATGGCCACCGGCGTGCCGCGCTTGCCCACCTTCGACAAGCTGCGCGGCAACAGGCCATCGCGCGCCATCACGAAGAAGATGCGGCTCTGGCCATAGAAAAACGCCAGCAGCACGGTGGGCAGGGCGATCACCGCCGCTGCCGCCACAACCTTGGCCGCCGCGCCATGCCCCAATTCGCGCATGATCAACGCCAGTGGCTCGGGGCTTTGGCCAAAGGTCGTGTAGTGCATCGCGCCCACCGCAGCCAGCGCCACCAGCATGTAGATCAAGGTGCAGCCCACCATCGAACCCACGATCCCGATGGATAGATTGCGCCCCGGATTCTTGGTTTCTTCGGCGGCGGTGGAGATGGCATCGAAGCCATAGAACGCGAAAAAGATAATGGCTGCGGCCGCCATCACGCCATACTTCTTGCCATCGGCCCCCAAACTTTCGGTAAAGCCGTGCGGCATGAACGGGTGCAGGTTGCTGGCATCAAATGCCGGCAGTGCAATCGCCACGAATATCGCCAGCGCGATCAGCTTGGCCACCACCAACACCGCATTGAGCGTCGCGCTTTCGCGGGTGCCGGCCATCAACAAACCAGCCACCACCCACGTAATCAGGATCGCCGGCAGATTGATCAAACCGCCCGAATGTGACCCCACACTGATCGCCAGCGGCACGTCGATCCCGGCCCCCTTGAGGAAGCCCACCGCATAGCCAGACCATCCCACCGCCACGGTGCTGACCACTAACGTGTATTCCAATATCAGGCTCCAGCCCACCACCCACGCAATGGCTTCCCCCAGCACGGCATAGCTGTAGGTATAGGCGCTGCCGGCGGCCGGCATCAGGGTGGCCATTTCGGCATAGGCCAAGGCCGCGCAGGCGCAGACCACACCTGCGACCAAAAATGAAATCAACACCCCCGGCCCGGCCAGATTGGCGGCCACGCCAATCAATGTGTAGATGCCAGTGCCCACGATGGCGCCAATCCCCAGTGCCACCAGATGCGGCCAACCCAGGGTAGGCACCAGCCGCCGGCCTTCTTCGTGCACGGTGACTTGGTCGATATCCTTACGCCGCAGCCAAGTCTGCATGGAAGTCTCGCCTCGATGGATGGAAAGCGCGCAGTGTGGAGGATTGCGTGCGCCAATGCGACTACCGCTTGGCAAGGTCAGACATCGTCCGGCCAAATGATGGATGGATGGCCCGCATCCTTGCGCGGTGCGGGTACGCTGGCCACGGCCTGCCAGACCTTCATCGCATCCACGGTGGCAGCCACATCGTGCACACGCAGCAGCATGGCGCCATGTTGTGCTGCGATCAGATGCGCGGCCACCGAGCCGGCCACCCGTGTTTGGGGCAGCTCGCGGCCGGTCAATTCACCAATGCTGCGCTTGCGCGAGAGCCCCGCCAGCACCGGCACGCCCAATTCGGTGAAGCGGCGCAATTGCGCCAGCAGCTGCATGTTGTGCTGCGTGGTCTTGCCGAACCCGAAGCCCGGATCGACGACGATGCGTTTTCTGTCGATACCCGCCATCTCGGCGGAGAAAATGCGCTCGGCCAGGAAACGATGCACCTGCCCCACCACATCGTCGTAGTACGGCGCGTCCTGCATCGAGCGCGGCTCGCCCAGCATGTGCATCAACACCACCGGCACGCCCAGGCCGGCAGCAGCATCCAGCGCCCCGTCGCGACGCAATCCATACACGTCGTTGATCATCCCCGCGCCAGCGGCAACCGCGGCGCGCATGACCTCGGGTTTCGAGGTATCGATGCTGATCGGAAGCGTCGTTTCTTTCGCCAACCGTTCGATGACCGGAATCACGCGGTGAAGCTCTTCTTCAAGCGACACATCGCTGGCGCCCGGGCGCGTGGATTCGCCGCCGATGTCGAGGATATCCGCACCTTCCTCCGCCAACCGCAGCCCGTGCGCCACCGCCGCATCGGCATGCGCGTCGCCACCGGAAAACGAATCCGGGGTGACATTCACGATGCCCATGACCCGGGGACGATCGAGCTTGAGGAGGCGGCCGGCGCAGTCGAGTTGCGGGGAGGTATCGAACATGGATCAGATCCCTACGGCTTCACTGGTGGTGGGCATCGGCAGGCCAACCGTCTTGCAGAAGTCCGCCATCCTGGGGTCTTGCTTGTAGCGCATGAGCAGCGGATCGATCAGCAGATTGCCGATGCCGGGGTCGTGAACTTCGTGCGCCTTGTCCAGCCACCGGAACACGGCCTTGTCGTCGCGACGCAATGCCTGCACTTGCGCCACCTGGAACGGCGCAACGTCTCCATAGTCCTTGATCAACAACGCCAGCGCCGCATCCGCAGCCTGCCGATCCTTGCCGATCTGCAGCGCCATCGCGCGCGCAATGTCATGCCACACACCTTCGGGCTCGTTGTTGGCGGCATCAAGCGCCGCCTTCGCATCGCCGCGCTGGATTTCGATGATGGCAAGTTGGGCCCACGTTGAACTGCCCTGCGGGCGCAGCGCGATGGACTTCCGGATCGCCGCTTCGGCATCATCGATCCGCCCAAGTCCCGACAGGTAAGCGCTATACCAATTCCACCAATTGGGTTGGAGCGGATCCGATGCGATCGCCTCGCCGCTCAACTTCACCGCCTCCGTCAACTGCCCCTGCAGGGCTTTCATGCTGGCAAGGCTGAATTTCGTTTGCAGGTTGGAAGGTGACAGCTGCTGCGCAGCTTCATACTCGGCACCCGCTCCCGCCCAGTCCAGAGTCTCATTCTCCAGCAACCAGCCTCGTGCCAGGTGCGCATCTCCCATGTCAGGTGCCAGCGCCAGCGCCTTGTCACCCGCCAGGCGGGCCTTCGCATACGCGGCCCTGGCGTCATTCCCCGTCAGATACAGCGCGGCCAGGGTTGTCCAATACCGCGACAGCCGTGCCCACGCCATCGCATAACGGGGGTCCAGCGTCGTGGCATGCGTGTACTCATCAATGGCCCGACGAGTATCGCGCTCGTTGCCGAGATCAACCAGGAAATTCGCGCGCAAAAACGCGTTGTAGGCCTCCAGATTGCCGCTGGGCGGGCGATGACCCATCACGTCGGCCGTCGGTGACAGCAGCGCAACGTTCAGCGTATCGGCAATCGACTTGGAAAGCTCGTCCTGCAAGGCGAACAGGTCGCTGCCGGGCCGCTCGAACCGTTTGGAAAACACCGATGCGCCAGTGTGCGTATCCACCACTTCCGCGCGCACCCGCACCTTGTCACTGGAGCGCTGCACGCTGCCGGTCAGCAGGTAGGACACGTTCAGCTTGGCCCCGATGGTGCGGGGGTCGTCCTTGCTGTTGCGGAACAGGAATGAAGACGAGCGGCCACTCACCCGCAGTCCTTCGATGGAAGACAGCACATCGATGAGATTTTCCGACAAGCCATCGGAAAAAAACTGCTGCTTCGGGTCACCGCTGGCGTTCACCAACGGCAGTACGGCAATGGATTTCAAGCCGGTGCCATCCTGTTCGGCGATGGCCGTCGCATCCGCCAGGCTGGTGGCATCGCGACGCAGCACAAACTGATTGGTCACCAGCAAAACCACTGCGACCAACAGGACGCCGATGATCCATTTGTCGAGGCGGCGGTCGTGCAAACGCGCGGCCCGGTCATCCGTATCCCACTCGCTTTCCCGTTTCAGTCCGCCCTGCGTGAACTCGTAAAACCATGCAAAGACGATCCAGAACGGGAAACCAATCACCCCCGCGATTATGAACCAGCGCACCGCCCAATCGGGAATGCCAAACACCGGTGCCAATTGCGCAATCCCCTGCGCCAGCGCCCAAACTGCACCGATATACAGCGCCGCCGCACGCAGCACGTTGCGGCGCTTGAGCTGGTGCAACCATTGCGCCAATCTGCCCAATTGAACTTACCCCAAGGGATTCATGGGCAGTATCGGCAAAGCCTGCATTGCCGGCAACTGCAGGCCCCGAAAGCACAAGGCCGAGATTGCTCCCGGCCTTGCGTCAGATGCGCCGATGCCTGTTATTGCTTAACGCTGCACCACCGGCCCACCGATCGGGGCGGCAGGCGGTGCGGCATCGCTGTCGCGCTTACCCTTGTCGGACTTGTCTTCCCAACCCTGCGGCGGGTTGGGCGTACGACCTTCCATCAGCGCTTTGACTTGCTCGGCGTCGATGGTTTCCCATTCCAGCAGGGCAGCTGCCATTGCTTCCACCACATCGCGCTTGGATTCCAGAATGTCGCGTGCAACCGTGTATTGCGCATCAAGAATGCGCCGGATTTCCGCATCCACTTTTTGCTGGGTGGCTTCGGAAATGGTCTTGCTGTGCATGCCATACCCGGCTTCGGCGTCGGCGTACACCATGGTGCCCATCACATCGGACATGCCGTACTTGGTCACCATGCCACGCGCAAGCTGGGTGGCGCGTTCGAAGTCGTTGGAAGCACCTGTGGACATCTGGCCGACGAAGATTTCTTCGGCAATCCGGCCACCAAACAGAATGGCCAACTCTTCCAGCATGCGGTCCTTGTACTTGCTGATGTGGTCATGTTCGGGCAACTGCCAGGTGACGCCCAACGCCCAGCCACGCGGCATGATGGTCACCTTGTGCACCGGGTCGGCCTTGGGCAGCGACATCGCCACCACGGCGTGGCCAGACTCGTGATACGCGGTATTGCGGCGCTCATCTTCGCGCATGACCATGCTGCGCCGTTCCGGGCCCATGTAAATCTTGTCCTTGGCGTCTTCAAAATCACGCATGTCCACTTGCTGCTTGTTGCGGCGCGCCGCAAACAGCGCGGCTTCGTTGACCAGATTGGCCAAATCCGCACCGGAGAATCCCGGGGTGCCGCGTGCCAGCACATCAGCGCGCACATTGTCGTGCAACGGCACCTTGCGCATATGCACTTTCAGGATTTGCTCGCGGCCCTTGATATCGGGTAGGCCCACCATGACCTGACGGTCGAAGCGGCCTGGGCGCAGCAGTGCCTTGTCCAGCACGTCAGGGCGGTTGGTGGCGGCGATCACAATCACACCTTCGCCGCCTTCAAACCCGTCCATCTCCACCAGCATCTGGTTGAGGGTTTGTTCGCGCTCGTCGTGACCCCCCCCCATGCCGGAACCACGGTGGCGGCCGACGGCATCGATTTCATCGATGAAGATGATGCACGGTGCGTGCTTCTTGGCGGTTTCGAACATGTCACGCACCCGCGATGCGCCCACGCCAACGAACATTTCCACAAAATCCGAACCGGAAATGCTGAAGAACGGGACCTTGGCTTCCCCCGCAATCGCGCGTGCCAGCAAGGTTTTGCCGGTACCGGGTGGGCCCACCATCAGCACGCCGCGCGGAATCTTGCCGCCCAGCTTGGTGAAGCGCGAGGGGTCACGCAAAAACTCCACCAGCTCGCCCACTTCGTCCTTGGCTTCATCGCAACCGGCCACATCGGCAAAGGTCACTTTGATCTGGTCTTCACCTTGCAATTTTGCACGCGAACGCCCGAACGACATCGCACCCTTGCCGGCACCGCCGCCTTGCATCTGCCGCATCATGAACAGCCAGAAGCCAATGATCAGCAGCACCGGCAGGAAGTTCAGCACCAACGACCAAAACGACACGCCCGACTCCGGCGCGGCCTGCTTGATTTCAACCTTGTGCTGGATCAAATCATTGATCAGATCACGGTCACGCACGGGTGCGGTGGTGGTGCCTTTGCTGCCATCGGCGCGCACGAAATCGAGGCTGCGCTCATTGCTGGAAATATCCACCGACTTGATGCGGTCGTTTTCCACATCCTGCACGAACTGCGAATAGACCACGTCCTGGCTCGCCGCCAGCTTGGGCGAAAAGCTCTGGAACACGACCATCAACACGACAGCCACCACTACCCAGAGCAATATGTTTTTCGCAAGATCGTTCATGTCGTCCTTATGTCGCCCGTATCACTTCATTTTCGCCAACTTGCCGGTGGCCAGCACGTACACCTCCGGCGATCGCTTGCGCGAGGCCGCCGGCTTGCGGATCACCACCTTGGCATAACGCCGCCGCAGTTCCCGCAGATAGTCATCCGAACCTGCCCCCTGAAACAGCTTGATCAGGAAGCTACCACCGGTGCGGAGATGACCATCGGCAAAGTCCATGGCCAGCTCCGCCAAGTGCATCGCACGCGGTTGATCCACCGCATCCATTCCACTCTTATTGGGGGCCATGTCGGACAAGACAAGGTCCACCGTATCCCCGTTCAGCATGTCCAGCAACTGCGATAACACGGCATCTTCCCTGAAGTCGCCGTGAAGGAAGTCCACCCCGGCCAAACCGGGCATTTCCAGGATGTCGCTGGCGATCACCCGCCCCGGCTTGGACGGGTCCAGCCGGTTGAGCTCCTGCCGCACCCATTGCGACCAACCGCCGGGGGCAGCCCCCAGATCCACCACCACCATGCCCGGCTTGAGCAGGCGGTCACGCTCGGCCAGTTCTTCCAGCTTGTAGGCGGCACGCGAACGCATGCCTTCGGCCTGCGCTTTTTTCACGTAGGGGTCGGAAAAATGCTCTTTGAGCCAGCGTTGGCTGGATTGACTGCGGGTGGCCATGGCCGCCGAAAGCGCGTGAGACAGGGTGTGCATGATACCCTGCACGCCCCCATTCGTTTGCTGTGTGCCGTATGTCGATCGCCCTGACCAATGCCCAGATCCGTTTTTTGCGTGGCCAGGCACATGATCTGAAGGCAATGCTGCAGGTGGGTGGCAAGGGCATCACCGATGCACTGGTGACCGAAGTCGAGCTGGCCCTGGAGCACCACGAGCTGATCAAGGTGAAAGTAGGCGGTGCCGATCGCGAACAACGCGACGCCATGATCGTGGACTTGACCGAACGTGCCGACGCAGTGCTGGTGCAGCGGATTGGGCATACCGCTACGCTGTATCGCCCCAGCAAGGACAAACGGCATATCGTGCTGCCGCGCGCCTGAGCCGGCCATGCACCTGCTGCTGGAACGCCCCGATTACCCGTTTTTCCTGCGCGGTGCCGATGGCAACGCTGCGTTGGTCAATGCCCAGCGCTTGACCCGCAGTTTCATCATTGCCCCCGAGACCCTGCAGGAACACTGGCCAATCGTCGATGCGCGCCTGATGCAGCCGTCCGATCTGGATGCCTTGCTGGCATTGCAGCCTGAACTCATTGTGCTCGGCACAGGCGCCAGCCAACAGTTCCCACCCGCGCGGGTGATGGCGCATTGCCTGCAATATGGGATCGGGTTGGAAGTCATGACCAATGCCGCCGCCGCACGCACTTATTCAATCCTGGCGGGCGAAGGACGGCGGGTGGTCGCAGGCTTTCTGTTCCCCGCCCCGCCCGAGGTTGCCGCGGGCAGCATCGTCGGCGGATAATAGGCTTCAATTCGTGAACCCACGGGCGACGCGCCTGCCGCGCCGTCCGTTTTGCTTTGCAGGAGCCGCACCCTATGACCACCCATGCCCAACGCCCCGCCCTGTTGCTGTCCCGCGTCGATGTGGAGCGCATCGAGGATTTGCTGGAGCGCCCGCAATACAGCGGCATCAACACGGCGGCCTTGCGCGAGGAATTGGCGCGTGCAGAATTGACCGAACCCGGCAACATGCCGGCCGATGTCATCACCATGAATTCCACCGCACTGGTGAAAGTCGTGGATGACCAGCAGCAAGTGCACGAATACGAGCTGACCTTGGTGTACCCGCGGGATGCCGATGGCAGCGGCGAGAAGGTGTCAATCCTTGCGCCGGTAGGCAGCGCCCTGCTCGGTCTGCGCGCAGGCAGCAGCATCGACTGGCCAATGCCGGGGGGGCGCAGCGCGCGCCTGCACGTGCTGTCGATTCGCTATCAACCGGAAGCTGCGGGCGCGCTGCATCGCTGAGCGGCCGTCAGCCGTCCCAGCGCGCCCAGCATCTCCCACGACTTCAACCCGCGCCCACTCAAATGGTGCAGTAGCACCGCACGCAAGGGCAGGCGCAGGCTGGCCAAATCCTCACTGCCTGGCTGCGCGTCGCTTGCCAACGCCAACAGCGCGCGCCCGGTGGCCAGTTCGCGGCGTTCGCCTGCGCGCTCGCCCAGCGCGCGGCGCGGGCCATGCTCGGGATCCAGCCGATAACGTGCCGCCGGATCAATCGCATCGCCTTCACCGGCCAACGCATAGTCCAAGCCCACGCCCAGCGCATCCAGGACATCGCGCTCGAAACGGCGCAGCGTCCATGCCAACGGCTCGCCAGCACGCAATCGCTCACGTACCTGCGCATACACCGCATGCAGTTCGGGTTGCGGTGCCTGCCGTGGTGCCAGCCGCAGGCACAGTTCATTGATGTAGAAGCCCGCCAGCGCGGCATCGCCGTGCAGCAACGGCGCCGCATCCACCGCTTCGGCAGCGCGCAGCTGCGCCAGTTCACCGCGTTGCTCGCCATCGAAGCGAATCGACTGTAGAGGTTGCAAAGCGGCACGCAGCAGATGCTTTTTCGGGCCTTGTACCCCGCGTGCCACCAGCCCGATACGGCCGTGTTCAGCGCTTAATACTTCCACCAGCAAGCTGGTTTCACGCCACGGGCGGGCGTGCAGGACAAAGGCGGGCTCGGTGATGTAGCGCATGCGTCATTGTAGGAGCGCCCCGCAGGGGTAGCGATGCTACCTGCAGTAATTTCGCGAACGTATTTGCGCTCCTGCGAAGGCAACCCAGGATTCAATCGTGATAACCCAGCGCACGCAAAGCGGCTTCGTCGTCACTCCAGCCTTCGCGAACGCGCACCCAGGTTTGCAGAAACACCTTTGCGCCGAATAGCCGTTCCATCTGCTGACGGGCGTGCTTGCCGATGTCGCGCAGGCGCTCGCCGCCTTTGCCGATAACGATGGCTTTCTGACCTTCACGCTCCACCCAGATCACCGCGTCGATGCGATACATCACGCCTGTTTTAGGGGAAGGTTCTTCTTCAAATTTTTCTACTTCTACCGTGGTCGAATACGGCAGTTCTTCGCCCAGCCGGCGCATTAGTTGTTCACGCACCAATTCACCGGCAAGAAAACGCTGACTCTTGTCGGTGATTTCATCCTCACCGTACATCGGCTCGGCCTCGGGGACCAAGTCCATCAAGGTTGCCACCAGTTGTTCCAGTCCGCTGCGCTTGAGTGCCGACAGCGGGTGCACGGCGGCAAAGTCGCGGCCCTCGGTCACCTTGGTGATAAACGGCAGCAGGGCGGTTTTGTCTTTCTGTTTGTCCACCTGGTTGACCACCAGCACCACCGGCAGGCCCGCATCATGCAGGGCGTCATAGGCCAGACCGTCTTCGTTGTCCCAGCGACCCGCTTCGATCACCAGCAAGGCCACATCCACCCCTTCCAGGGCACCGCGCGCAGCGCGATTCATCATCCGGTTCATCGCCTTGCCGGAGCGCTTGCCCTGCTCGCCATGGATGCCAGGGGTGTCCACCAACTGCAGTTGCCCGCGTGGAAACGTGGCAATCCCCAACAACCGATGCCGCGTGGTCTGCGGCCGGTTGGAGGTGATGCTGATCTTGGCACCCACCAGCGCGTTGACCAAGGTGGATTTGCCGACGTTGGGCCGGCCGATCACGGCCACTGCGCCGCTGCGTGAAGATGTGCTGCTCATGTTTCCAATTCCTTGAGGGCGGCCTCGGCCGCCTGTTGTTCTGCCGTCCGCCGTGAACTGCCCTCACCGGTGGTGACAAGCGCAGGCTCGGCCAGTGTGCAACTGACCTGGAACACCCGCGCATGGTCTTCCCCGCCTTCGTGCAGCAGCGCATAGACCGGCAGCCCCCGTTGCCGAGCTTGCAACCATTCCTGCAGCCGGGTTTTGGCGTCTTTGCCAACTTTGTTGGGTGGCGGCAGCGCGGCAATCATGTCGGTAAACCATGGCAGCACCACCGTGCGGCAGGCCGCAAAGCCGGCATCCAAATAAATCGCCGCCACCAAGGCCTCCACCGCATCGGCCAAAATCGAATCGCGGCGATGCCCGCCGGTTTTCATTTCACCCGGCCCCAGCACCAGCTGGCTGCCGATGTCGAGTTGCCGGGCGATGCCAGCGAGTGCCGATTCGCGCACCAATTCGGCGCGCGCACGGGTCAACGCACCTTCATCCGCCTTGGGCCAGTGCCGATACAAGGCCTCGGCGATGAACTGGTTGACCAGCGCATCGCCGAGAAATTCCAGACGCTCGTTGTTCAGGCTGCCGGCGCTGCGGTGGGTCAATGCCTGCGCCAGCAGTGCCGGCGTGATGAAGGCATGGCCAGCAAATGCACGCAGCGCAGGGTCAGTTATTGCTGGCACCTGCACCACGCGTCAAAGCCTGCTCGGCATGAAATTTGCCGACCACATCAAGGTTGGCAAACAGCTCCTCGCGGCGTTCGTAATCCATGACAAGGTTGTAGCCACCTTCCGTATTTTCGATTTTGAGCATCTCGGGTTTGACCACCGACACATAGTCGATCTGGAAGCGCTTGTTCAGCAGCATGCGGATCTTGTCTTTGGATGCGTTGGCGGCCTCGGGGTCACTGGCAATCCCGGCAAGTGCTTTCTTGACTGAGAAAAATTCCATGTACATCGGGCCAATCTTCATGCCGCAGTAAGCAAAGAAAATAACGAAAGTCAGGGTGATCAGGAACCCGATCATGGTAATGCCACGTTGCATCTGCTTCATTGGTGCTTCCCCTTTGGCTTGAGAACTGCAAACTGCCCAACATTCATTTCAAGGAATACGCGTTCCAATACGGGAAACGTCCACCCAGTGATCGGCATCGGTGTCGATATTCATCCACACCAGGAACGCCTTGCCGCGCAGGTTGGCTTCCGGCAGGAACCCCCAGAACCGGCTGTCCTCGCTATTGCCGCGATTATCACCCATGACGAAATAATGCCCTGCCGGCACCGTCCAGTCACCATCGGCCATGCTGATTTCACGTTCCAGCACAAAATGCGGGTGATTCTGCAAGCCTTCGGTCAATTTATTGTCGCCGGTTTCACCAGCCCCTTGGCCGACTCCGGTGAACACCCCCTCGGATCGATACGGCAATGGCCGACCATTCACGTACACCTTGTGGTCGTGGTAACCAATGCGATCTCCAGGCAAGCCAATCACACGCTTGATCCAGTCTTCCTTCGGGTGCTGCGGCGGTCGGAATACCACCACATCGCCGCGCGCCGGCTCACCATTGCTCAAAAACTTCTTGTTGGTGATCGGCCAACGCAGGCCATAGGAAAACTTGTTGACGAGGATGAAATCGCCGATCAGCAGGGTGGGCATCATCGAGCTGGACGGAATCCGGAAAGGCTCGGCAACGAAGCTGCGCAAGCCCAATACCAAAGCCAGCACCGGGAAAAACGACTTGGCGTAATCCACCAGGATCGGATCCTTGGCCTCACCGACCTCGGCAGCAGCCATGCGTTTTTTGGCGAAGAACAACTTGTCCAGCAACCAGATCAGGCCGGACAGGAGTGTCAGCACCACCAAAATTGTTTCGAACCACACCATCATGCGATGTACTCCAACGGGTTTTTGCACCTTCTCCCGCGGGAGAAGGAAAAAAACATCACTTGCTATCCACCTGCAACACGGCGAGGAAGGCTTCCTGCGGGATTTCCACCCGGCCCACCTGCTTCATCCGCTTCTTGCCTTCTTTTTGCTTCTCCAACAACTTTTTCTTGCGGGTGGCATCGCCACCGTAGCACTTGGCCAGCACGTTCTTGCGCAACGCCTTGACCGTGGTGCGGGCGATGATCTGCCCACCGATGGCGGCCTGGATGGCCACATCGAACATCTGCCGTGGAATCAGATCTTTCATCTTCTCGCAAAGTTCCCGGCCGCGGCGGTCGGCCTGCGAGCGGTGCACGATGATCGACAGTGCATCCACGCGGTCGCCATTGATCAAGGTATCCACACGCACGAATGCGCCGGCTTCAAAGCGCACGAAGTGATAATCCAGCGAAGCATAGCCACGGCTGACGGATTTGAGTTTGTCGAAGAAATCCAGCACCACTTCGGCCATCGGCAATTCATAGCTGACCTGCACTTGGCTGGCCATGTAGGTGATGCCGATCTGTACGCCGCGCTTGTCTTCGCACAACTTGATCACGCTGCCGATGTAGTCCGGCGGGGTGAGGATATTGGCGCGAATGATGGGCTCGCGGATTTCGTCCACCAGATTCGCCGACGGCAACTTGGCCGGGTTGTCCATCGAGACGATGCTGCCATCGGTTTTCAACACCTCGTAGATCACCGTGGGCGCGGTGGAAATCAGGTTGAGGTTGTATTCGCGCTCCAAGCGCTCCTGCACGATTTCCATGTGCAGCATGCCAAGGAAACCACAACGGAAGCCAAAGCCCATCGCTTCCGACGACTCCGGCTCGAAGCGCAAAGCAGCATCGTTCAAGCGCAGCTTGTCCAGCGCTTCACGCAGCGCCGGGTAGTCTTCGGCATCCACCGGGAACAGCCCGGCGAACACACGCGGCTGCATTTCCTGGAACCCCGGCAACGGCTTGAGTGCCGGGTCACTGGCCAAGGTCAGGGTGTCGCCCACCGGCGCGCCGTGCACGTCCTTGATACTGGCGGTGATCCAGCCCACTTCGCCGGCTTTCAGTGCTGGCAGCACCTTGCGTTTGGGCGTGAACACGCCCACCGCATCAACCTGATGCGCACGGCCGGTACTCATCACCAGCATCTTGTCGCCGGGCTTGAGCTCGCCCTGCATCACCCGTACCAGCGAGACTACGCCCAGATAATTATCAAACCACGAGTCGATGATCAGGGCCTGCAGCTTGTCGGTGTCGCGCGGCTGTGGCGGTGGAATGCGTTTGACAATCGCCTCCAGTACATCCCCCACATTCAGCCCGGTCTTGGCGCTGATGGCCACCGCGTCCTCGGCATCGATGCCAATCACGGCTTCGATTTCTTCCTTCACCTTGTCGATGTCCGCGGTGGGCAAGTCGATCTTGTTCAGCACCGGCACCACTTCCAGGCCTTGCTCGACCGCCGTATAGCAGTTGGCCACCGACTGCGCTTCCACGCCTTGTGCGGCATCCACCACCAGCAACGCGCCTTCGCAGGCAGCCAGCGAGCGGCTGACTTCGTAGCTGAAATCCACGTGGCCGGGGGTGTCGATGAAATTCAGGAAATAGGTCTGGCCATCTTTGGCGGTGTACGGCAGCGAAACCGACTGCGCCTTGATGGTGATGCCACGCTCGCGCTCGATGGGATTGGAGTCGAGCACCTGCGCTTCCATCTCGCGCGCCTGCAGGCCGCCGCACAGCTGGATAATGCGGTCGGCCAAGGTGGACTTGCCGTGATCGACATGGGCAATGATGGAGAAGTTGCGGATAAACCGCATGGCGTCGTGCTGCATGGGGGGCTTCGATAGAGGAACGGGGGCGGATTGCGGCCCGCCGAAAGTGAGCCGTTCATTATCGCACAGGCCCGTGCGCGCCTTGGTGGACGCGCGCGGATCGGTTCAGCCTTACCCCGGCCTCAGCCTTCTGCCGGGTTGATCGCCATGTAGCGGGTACCGCCACCGCGCTGCACCAGCAGCATCACCGGCTTGCCGGTGCCTACGGCGCGCAACTGGGCATCCAATGCGGCCACGCTGCCCACATCGGTACGCCCCACCGCCAACACCACATCGCCAGCTTGCAAGCCGGCATTGCGTGCGGCATCGCCTTTCACTTGCGCCACCAGCACGCCCTCGCCTGCTTGCAGGCCCAGCCGGGCGCGCTGCTCGGGCAGCAAATCCTTGCCAAGGATGCCCAGCGCATTCCCGGCCGCATTGGCAGGGGCTTTGTCAGGCGCAGCATTGCGGCCGTTGCCGGCCTCGGCCACATTGTCATCCAGTGCATTCAAGGTCGCACTCAAACTGCGCGGCTTGCCGTCACGGATCACGTCCAAGGTCACTTTGGTGCCCGGTGCCATCGCGCCAATAATCGGCGGCAGGTCACTGGCGTCATACACTTGCTGACCGTTGACGCTGCGAATCACGTCCTGGCGCAGCACGCCGGCACGTTCGGCCGGGCTGCCCTGCTCGACACGCGCCACCAGCGCACCGCTTGCATCGGCCAAGCCAAGTGCCTTGGCCGTATCCCGATCCATCGGCTGAATCTGCACGCCCAACTGGCCACGCGTCACCTTGCCGGTGGCTTTGAGCTGCTTGACGGCATTCATCGCCACGTCGATCGGGATGGCGAAGCTGACGCCCATATAGCCGCCGGAATTGCTGAAGATTTGCGAATTGATCCCCACCACTTGCCCACGCGTATCCAGCAACGGGCCGCCGGAATTGCCCTTGTTGATCGCCACGTCGGTTTGAATGAACGGCACGTAGCGCTGGTCGGCACCAGGATTGGCGCGCCCCACGGCGCTGACAATCCCCGCCGTCACCGAGTGATCCAATCCGAACGGCGAACCAATGGCCACCACCCATTGACCCGGCTTGAGCAGCTTGGAATCCCCCACACGCATCACCGGTAGACCGGTGGCATTGATCTTGAGCAGGGCCACGTCGCTCTGCTCGTCGCTGCCCACCACCTTGGCGGTGAACTCGCGACGATCCGACAGCTTGATGCGCACGGTATCGGCGCCGTCGACCACATGATGGTTGGTCAGCACATAGCCATCGCTGGAGATGATGAACCCCGTTCCCAGCGAGGTGCCGCGCGGGCGCGCATTGGGTGCACCGGGCATGCCAGGCATCCCCGGCATCGGGGTCATGCCCGGACCAAAGAAACGGCGAAAGAATTCGGGAATTTGCGCATCGCCGGAGCCATCATCCTCATCGTCCTGCGGCATTTGCTGCTGCGCACGCCGCGCCTGCAGCTTGCTGCCAATCTCGGCCTGCACGCTGACCACGGCCGGGCCAACTTGCTCCACCAAACGCGTGAAATCCGGCAGATTGCCGACCAATTCCGGCGCAGGTGCGGCCGGCTGCGCGAGCTGCGGCATGCCCGCATTGGCGGGATTCTGGCCACTGCACGCCCCCACTCCGGCGACGGCCAAAGCGGCGACCAGCAACAGCGGACGCAGGCGAATGATCTGAGTTGCAGGCATAAACAAACACTCCTCGTTCACGGAGATCGTGGGGGAAAAATCACAACACATCTGCCGCAGACCACAGCGACCTTCAGCGCACTCAAGGCTGCGATTGCAGCTCTGCAGGCGCATGCGATTTCAGCTGCGCAGGCACATCGCTGGACAGCAGTTTGGGGGGCGTGGCAAACACCGGCGGTACAAACGGATTGGGCGCAAGCGCGGGCGAGGCATGCTCACCAAAGCCGACGGTCAAGCCGCTGGCGTTGTCGTATTGCGGCAGGATTTTGCGCGGCCACGGACGACTGGTGATTCCGGTTTGCGGCAGGGCGACCGGTGCTGCTTGCGCCAATTCCAATGCGGGCGCTGTCAGCGGAACCACACGCGCAACATTGCGCCGTACAGGCTTGGCCACCGCCACCGTGGCCGCAGTGGCCAAGACGGCCGGTGCCGGCGTCAATGCGGCAGGGATTTGTGGCGTTTCGGGTGCGTGCCTAGGCATGGGCGTGGGTGTGGGTGCGGGCGACGCGGGCACCTGCACGGCCACTTGTGCCCCGCTGGCCGTTGCCGGCGCTGCCGGCAATGGCGAACGCCCCATCAGCGCCACCACCGCCAGTGCCGCTGCAACCGCGGAACCTGCGCCCCACCGCAGCCAGCGCGGCGGGCGTTGTGTGCTGCGCTGCGCCTGCGACGACAGGTCTACACCGTGCAGGGAGGCTGCTACCCGCTGCGCAAAATCCACCGACAGGTGCTGCGTTGGCGCAATGCCGCGCATGGCATCGCCGGCAATACGCCAGCGCTCCCAGTTGGCGGCCAGCTCGGTGTCGTGTTGCAAGCGGCGCAACAGGAAGCGGGTCTGGTCTGCAGGCAAGGCGCCATCCATCAGCGCCGAGAGTTGCTCACGGCTGGACAGTTGGGTGAGGTCGATGCAGTGGCGGTCGGTTTCGGTCTTCATGAGGCTTTCGAACGCTTGGGCAATTCATCGTGATCCAGCAAGGGGCGCATGCGGGCATCGATGGCCTCGCGGGCGCGGAAGATGCGTGAACGCACCGTGCCAATAGGGCAGCCCATGCGTTCGGCAATGTCCTCGTAGCTCATCCCTTCCACTTCGCGCAGGGTGATCGCTTCGCGCAGATCCTGTGGCAAGGCTTCGACCGCAGCGACGACGGTTTGTTCCAGCTGCTGACGCATCAGTTCACGCTCGGGCGTATCGGTATCGCGCAGGCGCAAACCCGATTCAAACTGCTCGGCATCCTCCACATCAATATCTTCGCCGGGTGGGCGACGGTTATTGGCAGCCAAATGATTCTTCGCGGTATTCACTGCGATGGTGTGCAGCCACGTCGAAAACTGTGCATCGCCACGAAAATTCTTGATCGCGCGATAGGCGCGGATAAACGTGTCCTGCGCCACATCCTGCACTTCCGACCAATCGCGGATATAGCGTGAAATCACCGCCGCAATGCGGTGCTGGTATTTGCGCACCAACAGGTCGAACGCGGCGGTATCGCCCCGTTGCACCCTGGCGACCAGGTCATGATCCAGCGCTTGCGACACCCGATCCTCCGTCATTGCGCGCCGGCCTCGAAAATGAGCCCGGCAGAGTCCGAGCGTTGTGACAGCAGGGTGCCGCGAAAGTTCCGCAGCCGCGTGTTGCCGCCGGGAGCGACCTGATGGCAATTAGGCAAGTATTCAAGTTTCACCGGGCTAGGATAGGCCTTTCGATTGAATGGATGGCATGCGCATGGCGATTTCCATGACCAACCCCACTGCCGACCGCTTTGCCGGGCTGCCGCTGCGCCACTGGAAACCCCAGCTGCGTGACGATGGCGTGCTGGTGTTGTACTTCGACCGCGCCGACGCGGCGGTCAATGCGTTCTCGCAGGATGCGCTGATCGAGCTGGGCGATGTGCTGGAGCGGATTGCGCTGGAACTGCCGAAAGCGCTGGTGATTGCCTCGGGTAAAACCAGCGGCTTTATTGCCGGTGCGGACCTGAAGGAATTTCAGGAATTTGACCGCAAGGGCACGGTGGACGATGCCATCCGTCGCGGGCAAACCATGTTCCAGCGGCTGGCGCAGTTGCGCTGCCCCACGGTGGCGGCGATTCACGGCTTTTGCATGGGCGGCGGCACCGAAATCGCGCTGGCTTGCCGCTACCGCGTGGCCAGCAGCGATGCCTCCACCCGCATTGGTTTGCCGGAAGTGCAACTGGGCATCTTTCCCGGCTGGGGCGGCAGCGCACGCCTGCCGCACTTGGTGGGCGCGCCCGCCGCGATGGACATGATGCTGACCGGCCGCGCCTTGTCGGCCAAGGCGGCGCTGGGGATTGGCTTGGTAGACAACGTCAGCGCGCCGGCCAACCTGATCGACACGGCGGCCACGCTGGCATTGAAAGGTCGCGTTCGTCCATTCAAACAGCGCCTGCTGGCGTGGTCCAGCAATACGTTGGCCGCGCGCAAACTGCTGGCGCCGCAGATGATCAAGCAGGTGGCACGCAAAGCGCCAAAGGCGTTTTATCCCGCGCCGTATGCGCTGATTGCAACGTGGCAGCGCAGCGCAGGCAAACCGATCCGCGTGCGCCTGGATGCCGAACGCAAGGCCGTGGTCACACTGGCCGGCAGCAGCACCGCCCGCAACCTGATTCGCATTTTCTTCCTGACCGAGCGCATGAAGGGCTTGGGCAAGGGCGATGCCAATATCCGCCATGTGCATGTGGTGGGCGCCGGGGTGATGGGTGGCGACATCGCCGCGTTTGCCGCATACAAAGGGTTCGATGTCACGCTGCAAGACCGCGAGCAACGCTTTATCGACGGCGCGCTGCAACGTGCGCAAGCCCTGTTCGACAAGAAAGTCAAAGACCCAACCAAGCGCCCGGAAGTCGCCGCGCGCCTGAAGTCCGATTTGAACGGCGACGGCGTGGCAGACGCTGATCTGGTGATCGAGGCCATCATCGAAAACCCGGATGCCAAGCGCGAGCTGTATCAATCCGTCGAGCCGCGCATGCAAGCCGATGCGCTGCTGACCACCAATACCTCGTCGATCCCGCTGGACGAACTGCGCCCGCACATCGCGCGCCCGGCGCAGTTTGCCGGCCTGCACTACTTCAACCCGGTGGCGCAAATGCCGCTGGTGGAAATCATTCATCACGACGGCATGGATCCCGAGACCGAACGCCGCCTGGCGGCGTTCTGCAAGGCGCTGGGCAAGTTCCCGGTGCCGGTGGCGGGTACGCCCGGCTTCCTGGTCAATCGGGTGCTGTTCCCGTACATGCTGGAAGCCGCCACTGCCTATGCCGAAGGCATTCCGGGTGCGGCCATCGACAAGGCTGCGGTGAAATTCGGCATGCCGATGGGGCCGATCGAGCTGATCGACACCGTAGGTTTGGATGTGGCCGCTGGTGTCAGCAAGGAGCTGGCGCCCTTCCTTGGCCTGCAAATCCCGGCAGCACTGGCCACGGTGGACGCAGGCAAGCGCGGCAAGAAAGACGGCCAAGGCATCTACGCTTGGGAAAACGGCAAAGCCAAAAAACCCGAGCTGCCGGCTGGCTACGCTGCACCGGATGATTTGGAAGACCGCCTGATCCTGCCGCTGCTCAACGAAGCGGTAGCCTGCTTGCAGGCCGGCGTGGTCAGTGATGCCGACCTGCTGGATGCCGGGGTGATTTTCGGGACCGGTTTTGCGCCGTTCCGGGGCGGCCCGATTCAGCATATCCGCACGGTGGGTGCTGACGCGCTGCTGGCGCGGCTCATGGCATTGCAGGCCAAGTACGGCGAACGCTTCGCACCGCGCGCAGGTTGGGACAACGCCGTGCTGCGCGAACCCGTGGCTTGAAGGAAACGCGGGGTCAGAGTCGACTTTTGCGATGAACTCTCGAAGCACTTGGGAGGCAGGGTTGCGAAAGTCGACTCTGACCCCGCTTTTGTTTAGAACTCCGGCCCGGCCAGCCGCAGATTTGCGCGCAGATAGGCACGCAAGCGCGGCCCGGCCGGTTCCGGCGGCGGCCCACCGAGATGGCGTTGCAACAGGGTTTCCATCGCGAACAGATAGGCCTCGCGCGGGATCGGATCGACCGGCGAATGCCCGCCGTTGGGTTCTACCAGCAAGCTGACCGACCGCCCGAGCGTGTGCAAGCGCGCCACGTAGTCGGTGACCTCGCGGATGGCCACCGTGCGATCCGCGCCGCCGGCCATCACCAGCAGCGGCCGCCGCATCCTTGCGGCATTGACCCGTGGCGACTGCGCATGCAGGCGTGCATAGGTTGCAGGATCGGTGCCATCCAGCGACAACGCGCGCAAGGTCTGCCGCAACGACCGATCCGGAAGATCGCCCTGTTCGCCGACATCGAGCAGCCAGCGCATCGCCCAGCCCAGGTCTGCCGGCGGTGAACCGGCCACGCCGACCTTGAACAGCTCCGGCTGGAAGGTCAGGCCCAGCAGCGTCGAATACCCGCCGAAGGAATGGCCGACGATGCCCACCCGCGCCTTGTCGCCGATGCCCTGCGCCAGCAGCCAGCGCACGCCCTCCACGATGTCCTGCTGCACGCGGCCGTTGCCGTAATCACCGTTCGAAGAAAACGTATACGCGCGTCCATGCCCGGTGGAGCCGCGGAAATTCGACTGGAATACCACGTAGCCGCGATTGGCGAGGAACTGCGCGGTGCCGTCGTAACCCGCGCGGAAGTGGTTGATCGGGCCGCCGTGCACTTGCGCGATGAGTGGTGCGTGCGCGGCGTCCACGCCCGGCGGCAGCAGCACGAAACCGTGCACGCGCAGCCCATCGGAGGCGACATAGGACACCGCGAGCTTGCGCGCGAGGTTCGATTCGGGCGGCGAGTTGGCGGTGATCCCGGGATCGTCGAGGATCCGTCGCAGGTCGCCGTTGCGCGGGTCGTAGAGGTACCAGCGCGGATCGCGCAGGGTCGCCGCACGTTCGCGCACCAGCCAATGCGCCGAAGGACCGCTGCCGGCTTGCAGGCCGATGTCGCGGCCGGGGAATTTCGCGGCGATGGCGGCCACCGTGGCCTGCGCATCGCCGATTCCGTACGTCGCGGCGACGGTGCTGCGGTAGCTCGCCGCCAGCGGCTGCAAGGTGCGTGGATCGATCACCACGTCATCGAGGTCGGCCTCGCCGCGCGGATCCTGGTGCAGGGTCTGCAACCTGTCGTTTGCGTCCAAGCGCAGCACGCGGCGAAAATTCCCATCGAATCCGTCGCCGGGATTGCCGGTCATCAGCAGGCTGCCATCGGCACGCGCCGCCAGCAGGTCCAGTCGCTGCATCGGCCGCAGGCGCAGCACTTCGCGCAGCGTTGCGTCGGTGTGCAGCCGATACAGCGCATCGTGGCCGCCCTCGAAACGTGTCAGCGCGACGACACGGCCTTGTGCATCCAGTGCGATGTCGTGGATCCAGCGCGTATCTTCGCGCAGTACGGTGCGCTTGCCATATGCGTCCATACGCACGATTCGCCATCGAACGGCAGGCCAGCGTTCGCCCTTGCCGGCGGCGACGCGTTCGCCCAGCAACACGGCGGCCGGCTGCGACAGATCGAGCTTGATCACCCGCCGCCGCTCACTGCCGCCCAGCGGCACGCGCACACCGCTGCGGCCGTCAATGCCGACAATGGTCAGCGCACGTGGCGCACGCAGGAACAACCAGCGGCCATCGCGCGACCACATGACTTGTTCAGCCTGAGTGCTGCCGACCAGCATGTGCGGGTTGCCGTCGCCGGTCGGCAACAGCCACAGCGCGCGCGAATCCTTCTGCTCGCGCAGATAGGCCACCGCATCGCCGGCTGGCGAAAGCTCGGCGGCCACCAGCGTGCGGTTTTCGAGGAAGGCCGCGCGCGGCAGGCGTGGTGCATGCGGCAAGGCGCGCTGTGCGGTCTCTGCGGCGCGCAGGCTTTCGATGGCTTGCGCGTGCAAGGTGTGCGGCGCAAGCAGCAGGGCGCACAGCGCCAGCATGCCACACAGGGTTCGAAGTATTGTCATTGTCGTGTCCTCGTCCCTGCTGGCTCAGGCCGCGACCGGCTGCGCGCTCGGTGCAGCCATCGGCAAGGGTTCGCGACGCGGGTACAGCAACCACAGACTGACCAGCGCCGGCAGCCCGACCACGCCACACAGCACGACCCAGCCGATGCGGCCACGCATCGAAAGCTGCAACCTGCGAGATAGCCAGACCGCGCCCAGCAGCGACAGCAGGCAACACGCACCCGCCAGCCACAGCACCGACGCCGGCATCGGCTCGGGCTTGGCGCGCAGCGGATCCTGCGCCGCGAACAGATCCTGCGCACCCAGGCAGAGCGCGCGCAGCACCGGCGACAGCCAGCTGTTGCGGTTGGTGTAAACCGATGGCAGGTCGATCGACAACGCGCGGCGCGCAACGATCCGCACACGCCCCTTGCCGTCCACCCGCAGCACCTGCTGGAACGGATGCTGCAATTCACCGCTCCACACGCCCCAGGTGTAGGTGTAGGACACCAGGTAACCGTCCAGCAGTTCGATCACGTCCATCCGGCTGAGATTGCCGACCTGGCCTGGCATCGCCACCCGCAGCAGTGGTTGCAGCAGGTCGAGCCCGTTCATCGCCTCGCGGCCGGGATAGAAATAGGCGGCGCGGTTGCTGAGCACCAGGATGTTGTCGCCGGCCGGTTGCGGCGGGCTGGCCATCACTTCGCCCTGCGGCAGGCGAATGCGCTCGAACATGCGCTGCTGTTCGCTGTCGTACTGGTAGGCGGCGTCCGCGTTGTACAGGTAGGTGGCGCCGTAGGGCATGGTCGGCGCGGGGAATGCGGCCTGCTGCTCGCCCACGCCCATCTCGCCGATCCGGCGCTGGTCGCGCAGGCCGCGGGTGACGAAACGCGCACGGTCGTGGCTGTACACCAGCCACAGGTTGTTCTCGTCGTCGCCGAATTCCAGCGGCGACAGGTTGGTCATGCTGCCCTGCACCGGCAGGTTGCGCAGCGGATAGCGCGTGTAAACGTCGGACAATGCGATCTGTTCGCGCCACAGTGCGGCCTCGGGGTCGCGGCTGTTCTTGATGCCGAGCAGCAGCATGTCCTTGCCTTCGGCGCGATCGGCCTCGATGGTGCCGTCCATGGGCGGAACCGGCATGTTGAGCGGGTGCGTACCAGCGACCGTCCACGCCACTTCCACGCCGTAGCCAAGCATCCACACCAGGAAATACGCGCCCAGTTGCACCGGCAGCGCGATCACCAGCACCGCCGCGGGATTGCGCGATGGCGCGGCCGGGTCCGGCTTGAACGCGATCGCCAGCATCGCCGCGAGGAAGGCGATGACGACGAGTTGCAGGCCCAGCATCGCCACGCCCGAGGCCTGCGCATACATGAACAGGTTCGGCAGCAGGAATGCGGCGAACGAATAGCGGCGATTGCCGGCCATCGCGTACGCGCCGGCGAGGTAGCCAGACACCGCGATCAGCCATGCCGCAATCGGCAGCAGCCAGTGGCGCAGGTCGACCACGCGCGCAGTCATCGTGTCCTGGTACAGCGCAACCAGCGCGATCGGCAGCGCCACCGCGGCCAGCAGCAATATCATGCCGGCGCCGCTCAGCGCGCCGGCGATGCGCAGGCGGTGCAGCGGGCGATGCAGCAGGCTCAGCCACTGGTTCGGCTTGCGGTACGTGCCCATCTGGTACATGCCCAGCAGGGCACCGGCCACGGCATACACTGCGGCGAATACTTGGTAGACGAACAGCGGCTGCTGCGCCATGTCCACCATGCGACTGAGAAAGCCCAGCACGGCGAGATTGACGATGGCGGCGATGCCGGCCCACAGGCGGAAGCGCAGCAGCTCGCCCTTGAAAAGATCGTTCATGTCGGTGTCCTCAGGCCGTGGCCGGCGCGGCGTGGTGTTTGGCAAGGAATGCGTTGACCGCGCGGTCCAGGCTGACCGGCATCGACTGCGCATTGCGCGCGCCACAGGCACGCAGGAAATGTTCGAAGTCCGCGTCCTGATCCAGCACCAAAAAGTGCTGCAAGCCATCGATGCGCTGGGTTTCCAGCAAACCCGGCACCAAGCGCAGATCCGGCCCCTTGAACGGCAGGTCGGCCACCCAATGGCTGACCCGCGCGGTGAACGCCTCCGGGGCCGACATGTGCTTGAGCTGGCCGCGTTCGAGGATGATCAAATTGTCGGCAACGCGTTCGATCTCCTCCATCTGGTGCGAGCAATAGATCACCGTGCAGTCATCGGCAGCGTTGCTCTGCAACAGCGATTCGAGGAAGGCGCGCTTGGCGACCACGTCCAGCCCCAAGGTTGGCTCATCCAATACCAGCAATTCTGGGCCTTGCGCCAAGGCCAGCGCGAGGTTGAAGCCAGCGCGTTCGCCGCGCGAAAGCTGGCCGATCTTCTGCTCCGGCAGCACGTTGTAGTGCCCGATCACGCCATCGAAGGCCTGCTGGTTCCAGCGCCCGTACTGATGACGCTGCATCGCCATCACCTGCGCCACTCGCATCCAGTTCGGCAGGGTGTGCTCCTCGTTGACGAAGCCAATCCGGCTGCGATCTTGCGGGCTGAGTTGCTGGCTGTCCTTGCCGAGGATGCGGGACTGCCCCGAGGTCGGCGGCATGAAACCCAGCAGGATACGGAACAAGGTCGACTTGCCGGCGCCGTTGGCACCGACGATGGCGTGGATGCGACCACGCGGAATCGCGAGGTCGAGCTGGTCAAGCGCCAGCTTGCGGCCGTAACACTTGCTGAGCGCGTGGGTTTCGATGACAAAATCAGAATGGGTGAACATAGCAATTCCAATGCCGCCGGCGCGGCGACTTATGCGGATTTACGGGGAAGCAGCAATTGAAATTCGTGAGTGATCCGCGCCTGCACCTGCGCGGGCGCAAAGCCCAGCGGCACCACGTCATTGACCAGACGCCCCACGGCGTCATCCAGCCGGCGTTCGCGCTCGGCATCGGACAAGCGCTGACGTTTTGCCGCCACATACAAGCCCATGCCCTGGCGCGATTCCAGCCAGCCTTCGGTACTCAACTCGGCATAGGCCTTGGCCACCGTGTTGGGGTTGATCATCAGCTGCTGCGCCAACCCGCGCACGCTCGGCAATTGATCGCCGTGGTCAAGCTCACCCGTCGCAACTTTCATGCGCACGGCATCCACGATCTGGCGGCCGATCGGGCGCGGGTCGCCAGTCGCAATTTGGATCATCAAGGGCCGAGTTCGAACCATGTACGCGCTGTCCTGCCTGTACTAGTGGCAGCAGTACAGGGCAGCGTGTCCGCCAGCGTCCAGCCGAATGCGACGAAACCGCCACAGGCGCGACAAAGCCGCGCCAAGCGGGCGCGAATCAATCAGAAAATGGAATCAGCGTAAAGATTCCCGGCAAGCGCGCGGCAACAGGTGGAGCTGATCGACGCTTACATCGTCTGCGTCGGCTGATCGCCACCCAAGGTCCCAGCCAAGGTGGTTTCGATTTTGCTGCGCACCGCTTCGCCCTCGGCGGTGTCGGCAAACTGCACGCCAATCCCGGCGGGGCGGTTGCCCTGTGCACCAGCGGGAGTCACCCACACCACTTTGCCTGCCACCGGCAAACGTTCGGAAGAATCCGGCAGAGTCAGCAGCAGGAACACCTCATCTCCGATGAAGTAGCGCCGCGTGGTGGGCACGAAAATGCCGCCTTGCTTGACATAGGGAATATAGGCCCCGTACAGCGCAGCCTTGTCCTTGATTGCCAGCGACAAGATGCCTTGCCGCGCCCCACCTGTTGGATTACTCATCCTTCCCCCTGCTTGATTGCACCAAGCAAACTATCCGTACATCCATTTTCAATGATTGCCGTGTTCCACCACAACCGCCGTGCCGTAGCACAGCACCTCAGACAGGCCCGTCATGATTTCGGTGGCATCGTAGCGCACCGCGACGATGGCGTTTGCGCCCAACTGGCGGGCATGCATCACCATGTCGCGATAGGTTTCCTGGCGCGCTTGCTCGCATAGTTCGGTATAGATGGTGATGTTGCCGCCCAACAGCGATTGCAAACCACCGAAGAAATTGCCCACCACAGAGCGCGAACGCACCACGATGCCGCGTACCAAACCAAGGTTACGCACGATGCGGTAGTTGGGTAATTCCGATGCCGTGGTCACCATGCTGTCATCCAGCAGGATGCCGGAACGTGGTGCCGTAATCGTGGCAGCTGAATTGTAAGGATCGGTCATACGTTCTCCGCTTGAATCAATGCCACGGCAGCAGCGCGTCCAATACCGTCAAGTCGGCACGCACCGCGGTGCGCAGCAAATCACGGGCACGATTAGCCGCATCAAACCGCGCAGCCAGCCTGCGGGTTGCGGCAGGATCGGTCAAGCCTGCGGCCTCACGCAGGGCAAATTCAGCCAGATGGCGCAAGCGCTCGCCGGCATGGACATCAGCCACCCAGCGCTGTGCCGTTTGTACCGGCTCAATCTGCTTGTGCTGCAAGGCTTGCGCATCTTTGAAGACCTCACGGCGCAGAGCCAAGCCATCCCCGGCCACCCACGCATCGGCCAGCCCTGGGTGGCCGCGTGCCGCATCCAAGGCCTCGCTCGCCACCGCTTCGGCATGCCCGCGCTGGCGCAGCCAATGCAGCGCTTCTGGCTGCGGCGGCAGGCGCACATCCAGGCGCTGGCAACGGCTACGGATGGTGGCCGGCAAACGCGCAGGGTTGCAGGACAACAACCACAGATAGCGGCCCGGCTGCGGTTCTTCGAGTGACTTCAGTACCGCATTCCACGCGTGCCAGTTGACGGCATCGGCCGGCTCGATGATGACCACCTGCGCGCCACCCAGTTGCGCGGTGAGTCCCAACTTCTCGGTCAGTGCACGCACCTGTTCGATCACAATCTCGGCGCGCGGCTTGCCGGTTTTAGCGTTGATTTCATAACCCAGGAAATACAGATCCGGGTGCGCGCTGCGGCCCCACGGATGCGCCGGGCTGCCGTCCGGGCGCACTTCCAGTGTGTCCATTTGTGCGCGTGAAGCAAACAGCTGGCAGCTCTTGCACTGCCCGCACGCTTCACCATCCGTGCGCGGGGCAAGGCACAACACGCGCTGCGCCAAGTGTTCGGCCAACAGGCGCTTGCCGATTTTCTCAGGCCCGGTGATCAAGCTGGCATGGCCGAAATGGCCGGCGGTGATTGCATCTGCGGCCTGCGCATAGGCGCGCTGCTGCCACGGTGCGAGGGCTGGCAACGTGCTCATGCCAGCGCCTTGCGGTAGTCCGCCAACCGCATGCGTGCCGCTGCGGCCACGGCGGCCGCCTCGGGGCTGGCATCCAGCACGTGGACACGCTGTGGGTGCTGGGCGGCCCGTGTCAGAAAGCCGGCACGCACACGTTCAAAAAACTCGTCGCGTTCACGCTCGATGCGGTCGGGTGACGCACCGCCCAGCAAGTCACGTCCACGCGTGCGTTGCCGCGCATGCGCCACGTCCAGATCCAGCAGCAGGGTCAGCCCCGGTTCAATGCCTACCGCATGGCGCTCCAATTCGGCAATGAAATGCACATCCATGCCACGTGCTGCACCTTGGTAGGCATAACTGGAATCGGTGAAACGGTCGCAGATGACCCACGCCCCGCGCTGCAGCGCAGGCAAGATCACTTGCTGCACATGCTGAGCACGCGCCGCGAACATCATCAACAATTCGGCGTGCGCACTCACCGGCTCATCATTGGCGCTCAACAACAAGCCGCGAATACGTTCGGCCAAGGGCGTACCACCGGGTTCACGGGTGCATACCACCTCGACACCGTCTGCCTGCAGGGCGTCACGCAGCGCGGTGAGTACCGTGCTTTTGCCGGCACCTTCGCCGCCTTCCAGTGTCACAAAATGCGGCTGCGTCAACCACCCGGTCATTGCTTTTCTGCCTGCCGCTGCACACGGTAGCGCGCCACGTAATCACGCACGGCAGCATTGTGTTCACTCAGCGAGGCACTGAATACGTGCCGCCCGCTGCCATCGCCGATCGCTACAAAATACAAGGCATTGCCGGGGGCAGGATGGGTGGCTGCGTGCAGCGCCGCCTTGCCCGGCATCGCAATCGGCGTGGGCGGAAGACCGTCGCGGGTATAGGTGTTGTAAGGCGTGTCGGTGGTCAAATCGACGCGACGGATATTGCCGGCATAACTTGATCCCATACCGTAGATCACGGTGGGGTCGGTTTGCAGGCGCATGCCGGTTTTCAAGCGGCGCACGAACACCCCGGCAATCTGTACACGCTCGCTGGCATTGCCGGTTTCTTTTTCGATGATGGATGCAAGGGTCAATGCCTGCTCCGGGCGGTCGAACGGCAAATCTTCGGCGCGCGTGCGCCATTCGGCGTCCAGGGTTTTTTCCATCCCTGCATAGGCGCGCTTGAGGATATCCAGATCGCTGTCGCCACGCGTCCACGCATAGGTTTCCGGCAGGAAGCGGCCTTCCGGATGTTGCCCGGCATGCCCCAGCGCCTGCATCAACGCGGCATCATCGAGTTCGGGCAAAGCTTGCTTCAGCACCGTGACTTTACGAAGTGCGGCGCGCAGATCGCGCATAGTCCAGCCTTCCACAATCGTGAAGCTGCGGCGGATCACCTTGCCATCGCGCATGGCCTGCAACAGGCTACGCGGGGTGATGTCGGTGGTCAGCGCGTACTCGCCTACCTGCAATTTCCCGGCTGCACCGGTTTGTCGCGCCAAGACTTGCCAGTACACGCCAGCGCCGATCTCGATGCGTTGCGCGCGCAATTTGTTCAGCACTTTGCCAAGGTTGTCGCCGCGTTCCACCACCACGCTCGCATCGGCGGCAATGCCGGGCAGCGGCGTATCGGCAAACCGCAAATAGCGCCAGCCGTAGCCCCCCAGTACAGCCGCCACGATCAACCCACAGCACAGCAACAAGGTGCGAAATTTCACGCCAACTCCACAGTGTTGGAATACATCGGATAGTCCTTCGCTAAGGCGGTTTGCAATGCTGCCACTGCCGGCTGCGCGCGCCAGCTGCGCGCACCCAATCGTGCCACTGGCAGGATACCGCGCACGGCGTTGCAAAGGGTCAGCGCGTCAGCTGCGGCAAGCGCGTCCATCGACAATTCAGCCACCTCCAGCATCCCCTGTTCCAACAACCAGCCACGCAACACGCCGGCCACACCGCAGTGCTCGATCGGCGGCGTCAACCAGCGCCCGTCGCAATACGCCAGCAAGTTGGCCGCCGTGGCACACACGGCGTTGCCGGCCATGTCCCGCATCAGGCCCTCATCGCAACCCGCACGTTGTGCTTCGGTTCGCGCCAGAACCTGTTCCAGGCGGTTGCAATGTTTGATCCCGGCCAACAAGGGCTGCGTGGCAAGACGGGTGTTGCACGCATGCAACTGCAACGCGGTTTGCTTGGGTGGCAACGGATGCAACGACAACACCCACACCGGCGGCGCATCCACCGATGGCGCATACCCGCGCCCACCATCGCCACGGGTCAGCAACAGCTTGATCACGCCGGCGTCCACACCGGCGCAGATTTCATGCAGGCGCGCTTCGATAAAGGCCCGCTCCGGCAAGGAGATACCCAGTCGCTGCGCACCTTCACCAAGGCGCGCAAGATGGCGCGGCCACAGCGGCAACCCACCATGGTCCACGCGCATGGTTTCAAACACACCATCGCCGTAATTGAGGCCGCGATTGGTGAGGGAAATGCTCTCCACACGGTCACGCCCCATGTATGCAGCGGACATCATGGGATTCGACTCACAAAGCGAGCATCGGCGAGCGACTGAGGCGAACCCCAGGATATCCGCACACGATAAACAACTGCGCGCATCACTCCACCCCCAATGCCCGCAACATGCCACGCGCCTTGGCACGGGTTTCGTCCAGCTCACGTTGCGGGTCGGAATCCATCACGATGCCGGCCCCGGTGCGAAAACGCAGCGTTGCGTCTGCCAGTTCGGCACTGCGGATAAGGATATTCAAATCCATCGCGCCATCGCGATTCAGCCAGCCCATCGCGCCGGTGTAGGCGCCGCGGCCCACGCCTTCCAACTCGGCGATGATCTGCATGCAGCGCACCTTCGGGCAGCCGGTAATGGTGCCGCCCGGGAACACCGCCGCAATCGCCTGGCCTGGCGTCACATCCGTGCGCAGTTGGCCGCGCACATTGCTGACGATGTGGTGCACATGCGCATAACTTTCCACCACCATCAACTCATCCACCTGCACGCTACCGACTGCGCACACACGGCCCAGATCATTGCGCTCCAAGTCGATCAACATCACATGTTCGGCGCGTTCTTTGGGGTGCCCGACCAATTCCTGGATGCGCTCGGCATCATCGTCGCCGGCAAAGCGCGGGCGGGTGCCGGCAATTGGGCGGGTTTGCGCAATGCCTTGCCGCACAGCTAGCAGGCGCTCGGGGGAGGCGCTGACCACACTGCCCCACGGGCTGCGGAAGATGCCGGCGAACGGAGCCGGATTGTGCGTGCGCAATTGCTGAAACAGCGCCGCCGGATCCAGCGCGGCAGCAAAGTGCGCTCGCCAACCGCGCGACAAATTGGCTTGAAACACATCGCCCTTGGCCAGATAGTCCAGCACCCGGATGACGCCATCGAGATACTGCTGCGCCGGATCTTCGTCGATGCAGGTGGGTGGCGACCATGCGGGCAATGGCGGCACGCTGCGGGCACGTTCGGTATCGTCCACGATGCGCTGCAGGACACCGTCGGCAGCGTGTTCTGCCAGTGCGATGCATGCGCCGCTGGCGCGATCCCGCAGCGCCGCCGCCGGGCATCGCAACGCCACTGCAATCGGCAGCGCACCATCGGCCTGTGGTAATTGCAACACCGGCTCGATCTGTTGCGCCAATTCATAGCCCAGCAGCAGCGCCCAGCCACCACGAAACGGCGGCATCTCGGCCGCCGCCGGCGCTTGTTCGCAGCGAATGCCGCGCCAGTGGGCGTCCAGCACATCCAGAAAATGGCCTGGGATGATCTCACCGGCCAGCGTGCGCACCATGCCATCACGATGCAGCGCGAAGCCTTCGCCACTGTGCGCCAGCAGCATGTCCCAACGCCCCAATGCACCACCGCTGGTGGATTCCAGTAGCACCGGGTAGCGCAATGGCTCCAATCGATGCAGTGCCAGCAGGTCGATATCAGCGGAAAGCGTGTGCGTTTGCATCATCTCTAACCGCCATTCCCACGCCAAGGCAATCCAGTGATTGCTGCGAACGATAAAACTGGATTCCGGCCGGCGCGGGAATGACGAGCACGACTGCAAACGATCCGAAAATCATCACATCCGTTTGAACACCAAGGTGCCATTGGTGCCGCCAAAGCCAAAGCCGTTGGACACCACCACATCCACCTTGGCCTGCCGCGCCACGTTGGGCACATAGTCCAAATCGCAGCCTTCGCCGGGGGTTTCCAGGTTGATGGTGGGCGGGATGATGCCGGTTTGCAGCGCCTTGATCGCATAGATCGCTTCCACCCCACCCGCCGCACCCAGCAAGTGGCCGGTCATCGACTTGGTGGACGACACCATCACCTTGTGGGCGTGCTCGCCCAGTGCACGCTTGATCGCCAGCGTTTCCGCCAGATCGCCCAGCGGGGTGCTGGTGCCGTGCGCGTTGAGGTAGCCCACGTCCTCCGGGTTCACCCCGGCGTCGCGGAACGCCATCGCCATGCAGCGCGCCGGGCCTTCGCCGTTTTCGCTGGGCGCGGTCATGTGGAAGGCATCCGAGCTTGCACCAAAGCCGGCCAGCTCGCAGTAAATGCGCGCGCCGCGGGCCTTGGCGTGTTCGTATTCTTCCAGTACCAAAATGCCGGCACCATCACCCAATACAAAACCATCGCGGTCTTTGTCCCATGGCCGCGAAGCGCGGGTGGGATCGTCGTTGCGGGTGCTCATCGCCTTCATCGCGCAGAAGCCGCCCATCGCCGTGGGTGAGCTGCCGCGCTCGGCACCACCGGCAAACATCACATCGGCATCGCCGTACTGGATCATGCGCATTGCCATGCCAATCGAATGGTTGGCGGTGGCGCAGGCGGACACCGCAGAGAACGTAGGCCCCTTGATCCCGGTGGCCAGTGACAACTGACCCGGCATCATGTTGATGATGGTGGACGGAATATAGAACGGGCTGATTTTGCGCACCCCGCCCTCATGCAATTTGATCGCGGTTTCTTCGATACCCCAGATCCCGCCGATGCCCGCACCAATCAGCGCGCCGATGCGCTCGGCATTGGCCTCGGTGACCTCCAGGCCGGCATCGTCCTTGGCCATCAGCGAGGCGGCCATGCCGTAGTGCAGGAAGTGGTCCATTTTTTTGGCGTCTTTCGGGTTCACCCATTGGGTGATGTCGAAGCCGCGAATTTCACCCGCAATGCGGGTCGGATAGGTGGCGGCATCAAAGCCTTCGACCATGCTGATGCCGGAACGGCCGTTGCAGATACCATCCCAATTGCTGGCCAGATCCAACCCCAGCGGCGAGATGATGCCCATCCCGGTGACGACGACGCGGCGCTTCGACATGGTGACTCCTCGATCCATCATTCAACACGTTGGACATTCAATACGGCATAACACGCAGGGCCGCAGAAGCGGCCCCGGTGCAGCGGCAATCACGCACACAGCCAAGCCGCGAGGTGATTGCGCAGGTACCCCTTGCGGGGCAAGACTCACGCCTTGACGTGGGCCTTGATGTAGTCGATCGCGGCCTGCACGGTGCTGATCTTCTCGGCATCTTCGTCCGGGATTTCGCACTCGAACTCTTCTTCCAGCGCCATCACCAGCTCCACGGTGTCCAGCGAGTCCGCACCCAGATCGTCCACAAACGATGCGCTGGTGGTGACGTCTTCTTCCTTGACGCCCAGTTGTTCAATGACGATCTTCTTGACGCGTTCTTCGATGGTGCTCATGTCTGGTTGCTCCTCCCGGGAATCGGGTTCAGTGGACAAGTTTACGTGAAAGCCGTGCGCTGCAACATCGCCCGCCCGGCGTGAAAAACAAGGGCACGCCTCAAGGCATGTACATGCCGCCGTTGACGTGCAGGGTTTCGCCGGTGATGTAGCTGGCGCTGGGACTGGCAAGGAAGGCCACCGCATTGGCAATATCGGCCGGCTCGCCCAAGCGGCCCAGCGCGATCTGGCCCAGCATCGCGTCCTTGGCCGCATCCGGCAGGTCGGCGGTCATATCGGTGGCAATGAAACCGGGGGCCACCACATTGACGGTGATCCCGCGCGAGCCGATTTCCTTGGCCAACGATTTGGAAAACGCGATGATGCCGGCCTTGGCCGCGGCGTAGTTGGCCTGCCCGGCATTGCCGGTCAGCCCGATGACGGAGGCGATATTGATGATGCGGCCCTTGCGCGCCTTCATCATCCCGCGCAGCACGGCTTTGGAGGCACGGAACACGGAGGTCAGATTGGTATCGAGGATGACCTGCCAATCCTCATCTTTCATCCGCATCAACAAGTTGTCGCGGGTGATGCCGGCGTTGTTGACCAGAATGGAGATATTGCCAAATTCGCTGGATACCGCCTCCACCAACGCTTCGATTGCGCCCGCTTCATTGACGTTCAAACGGCGGCCGTGGCCACCCGCAGCAGCCAAGCGCTCGCCGATCGCTTGCGCGCCAGCATCCGATGTGGCGGTACCGATCACGGTTGCGCCCTGTGCGGCCAGCGTATAGGCAATCGCCGCACCGATCCCGCGCGATGCGCCGGTCACCAGGACTACTTCGCCCTGCAACAATCCATTCATGCGTTCCATTCCTCGATGGCGGCGGCAAAATCCGCCGGTGTGCCCAACGCACGCGCGTCAAGCGATTTGTCGATGCGCTTGATCAGGCCGGCCAGCACCTTGCCCGGCCCACATTCGCCGATGCGGTCAACGCCGCGTGCGGCCAATGCCTGCACGCAGCCATTCCACTGCACCGGCAGATACAACTGGCGCACCAGCGCGTCGCGGATCGCGTCCACACTGGCATGTGCCTGGGCATCCACGTTTTGCACCACCGGCAGCGCCGGCACGTTCCAATCCAGGCCGACCATGGTCTGCGCCAAGCGGTTCGCCGCTTCGCGCATCAAGGGCGTGTGTGAGGGCACACTGACCGCCAACTTGACGGCCTTGCGCACGCCGCGTTCAACCAACAGCGCCAGCGCACGATCCACCGCCGCCGCATCGCCACCAATCACGATCTGGCCCGGCGAGTTGTAATTGGCGGGCACCACCACTTGTGCACCCGAAGCCTCCATGCACACGGCTTCCACCAGTGCATCGTCCGCACCCAACACGGCCGCCATTGCCCCCACCCCAGCCGGGGCAGCGTCCTGCATCAATTGCCCGCGAATGCGCACCAAATGTGCGCCGTCTTTCAACGACAGCGCACCGGCTGCCACCAGAGCCGTGTATTCCCCCAGGCTATGTCCCGCCAGCACGGCAGGCGTTGCGCCACCCTGCTGCTGCCACAAGCGCCACACCGCAATGCCCGCCGCCAACAATGCCGGCTGGGTATATTCGGTGCGGCCCAGCATTTCTTCCGGCCCCGCCTGCGAGAGCGCCCACAAATCCACGCCAGCGCCGTCCGAAGCTTCTTCGAAGGCTGCCTTGATCGACGGATGCAATTCCGACAGTTCGGCCAACATGCCGATTGACTGGGAGCCCTGGCCGGGAAACACCAAGGCGAGTGCGTGGGGTTGATTGGCTGCGTTCACGCGATGAAAACCATACTGAAAAGACGCAGGCCAACGGCCCGCAGTGGGCCGAGCATGATACGAGCAAACACTCTAGGTTGTCTGTACTTGGGCGTATGGAAGAGGCTCAATACCGGCACCCAGCCTCGGACTTGGCTGGCCCCTGACCCCGTTCACGGCCACCAAGCCGCCGCCGGATCAGTAGCGGATCAGCGCCGAACCCCAGGCAAACCCGCCACCGAAGGCCTCCAGCAGGATCAACTGCCCGCGCTGCACCTTGCCCGAGCGCACGGCTTCGTCCAGTGCCAACGGCACCGAGCCGGATGAGGTGTTGCCGTGCTTGTCGACGGTGATGATGACGCGCTCCATCGACATATCCAGCCGCTTGGCGGTAGCTTCGATAATGCGCAGGTTGGCTTGATGCGGCACCAGCCAGTCCAGTGCGGTCTTGTCCAACCCATTGGCCACTAGGGCTTCATCGACCACCGCATCCAGCGCCTTCACCGCATACTTGAAGACGTCGTTGCCAGCCATCATCACGCGCACACCGGCATTGGGCTCGTCCGGCTTGAAGCCGGCCGATACCCCCACCGGATTCCACAGCAAGTCTTTTTTGCCGCCATCGGCGTGCATATGCGTGCTGAGGATGCCGGTACTGTCGTCGGCCTTCAGCACCACTGCGCCGGCACCGTCGCCAAACAACACACAGGTGTTGCGATCATTCCAGTCCAGCATCCGGGTCAGGGTTTCCGCGCCAATGACCAACGCGGTCCTGGATGCGCCGCTACGGATGAATTTATCCGCCACGGTCAGCGCATAGACAAAGCCAGAGCAAGCGGCATTGACATCGAAGGCCGGGCAGCCGGCCACACCCAACTTGCGCTGGATGATGGTGGCAGTGGAGGGGAAAATCAGATCCGGCGTGGTGGTGCCGACCACAATCAGGTCAATTTCGTCCGCCGAAACGCCTGCCGCTTCCAGTGCGCGCAGCGCCGCTTGATAACCGAGATCGGAGGTCAGCTCGCCTGCGGCCGCGATATGCCGCTGGCGGATGCCGGTACGGCTGACGATCCACTCATCGCTGGTATCCACGCCACGCTTGACCAGGTCTTCATTGGTCAATATCTGCTGCGGCAGATAGCTGCCGGTACCGGCGATGCGGGCGAAGATGCGGTTATCGGTATGAATCATGTGTTTGCAAACTCCACGATCAAGTCTGGCAAGTACCAGTCAGCAAGATCGGTAAGGGTAGCCGATCTGGGCTCAAGTCCGGATTGATCTGGCCGGAGCGATGGCGCTACGTAAAATGGCACGCGTCAAAACGCCAATGGCCGCGCTTTGTGGCGCGGCCTGACGTCATGCGTGGCAATGGCATTGTGCTCGAAGACCCCGCGATCACGACATGCGACCGAAGGATCAACGCCTCGAAGATCACTCTTCGTCAGCAACCTTGCTCTTCGGTGCGATGACCTGCTTGCCGCGGTAGTAACCGTCAGCAGTGACGTGGTGACGCAGGTGGGTCTCGCCGCTGGTCGGGTCGGTAGCCAACTGCTTGGCAGACAGGGCGTCATGCGCACGACGCATGCCACGACGGGACGGAGAAACGCGGGACTTCTGAACGGCCATGGGAACAACTCCAAAAGATTATTGCAGCAACACTCAACGCGACATTGTCGCACTTATTTTGTCTTCAGGCCCGCCAGCCCCGCGAACGGGCTGGCCTTGGCCACTTCCTCGGCAGTTGGCGCAAATTCGCGCGTCACCGCTTCGGCTTCGGGCGACACCGGCACTACCGGCAACGCCAGAATCAACTCATCTTCCACCAGCTCAGCCGGATGCAGCATGCCGTCAGCAGGCACCAGCAAGGCTTCGTAATCCGGCGGCAAGGCCGCTTCATCGGCCTCGTCGCGGATCAAACCCAAGCGCTGCTGCAATCGCACCGGCAGTACGAATCGCTGCAAACTGCGCTGGCATTCCAACGGCAACTCGGCTTCGATTTGCAGCTGGGCAAACGGCACCCGCAACGCATCAGTGCCGAACCCCAACACATAGCGAACTTCGCCCTCGCCATCCAGCAAGCTTCCGCGCAGCCGAGTCATCGCCCGCAACGGAATGCGCCCCGCGAACTCGCATGATGCAGCGACCATGCGCCAAGCATCCAAGCTCTCCGGAACCTGACTGGTCAACTGGTTCGACATAAGCCGAAAAATACTACAGAGTGCCACGCCCACTGTCAAATTACACCTGCCCCCAAATCCATAGGGCACCAACCCGGCATTCTGCTTGGGAATTGCGCCATATTCGGTGCTCGCGCAGACTGCACAAATGAAAATTGCATCGTTACTCATTCTTGCAGTACTCGCCGCTGGCGGCCTGTGGCTGGCGCTGCGTCAGCGTCGCGACAGCCTGCATCGCCAGCGCGTCATTTCGCAATTACTGGATGCCGCGGATGCGCTGGAAGCCAGGTTGCGCGCGGTGCGCAGCGAAATCGAAGCAATTGCCGGTGACCACGTAAACCCGGTGCGTTCCGCCATGCAGGACTTGCTGCAACAGCGGCTGTGGTTACAAGACAACGCGCAACGGGCCAGCCTTGCGCAGCTGGAGGATGTACGCCGGAGTCTAGACAGTGCTAGCGCCAGCCTGGACGCTCAGCTGCAGAAAATCGAACAGGCGCGCGCAGGTCAACTGCCGTGACCTTGCTTATTCTGGCATCGACATCGGTGTATCGCCGCGAATTGCTGAACCGCCTGCAGCTACCGTTTGCGGTGGTCCGCCCGGAGGTAGATGAATCCGCGCTTCCCGGTGAGGCGCCGCAAGCCCTGGCGATTCGCCTGGCTGCCACCAAAGCCCGGGGGGTCGCTGACCTACATATCGGGGCAGACTGCTGGGTGCTGGGTTCGGACCAAGTCGCCGAATGCGAAGGTCGCGCCTTGGGCAAGCCCGGCACCCGCGCTGCCGCGATCGCCCAGCTCACCACCATGTCGGGGCGCCTGGTGCGGTTTCACACGGCACTGTGCCTGGCGCATCCGGATGGCCGTCAATGGGCCGATCGAGATGAGACATGCGTGCAATTTCGTGCGCTGAGTCGCGCTGAAATCGAGCGCTACGTCGACACCGAGCAGCCGCTGGAATGCGCGGGCAGCTTCAAATCCGAAGGCCTGGGGATTGCGCTGTTCGATGCCATCGACAATCGCGACCCCACTGCACTGATCGGATTGCCGCTGATCGCCACGGCGCGCTTGCTGCGCCAGGCCGGCTTCAACCTGCCTTGAGCCGGATTCCCACAGGTTACTGCAACACAAACAGCCAGTATTGCTTGCTACCACCGTCCACCTGCAACACCTGCGGTGCTGGCAGCGGCCCGAGCTGTTTTTGCAACTTGTCCTGATAGATGCGGTCGCTGTCAAAGCCCGCATGCGACGGGCTGGCAACCAGCAGCCAGGGGCCAGGCCCCAAAGCATCGCGTGATGCGTGCAACAAATTCCACAATGACAACTGCACCGCACGACCATGCTTTTCGTTCAACGGATGCGCCAGCACCGGCAGATTGGCATCGCCCAAGGCAAAGCCCATCTCCGCGCCGATCTTGAAATCTCCCGCCAACACGCGCGCACCCGCAGGCAAGCGCGCTTGCTGCGTGCGGATTGCATCGGCCAGCACATCCCACCCAGCAAAATTCCCCAATTGCACCCCGCGCAGTGCCGCCAACGTGCGCCACTGCGGTACGCTGGCTACGGCAAAAAAACCTAGTGCCGCCAGCAAGCCCATTGCCGTCACCGCCAGTGTGATGTGACGCAGTATGCGTCCGCTATTCATCAGCGATAACGCGGCCAGTGGCAACAAGGCCACGAACCCCGGCACCGGCCAATGAAAGCTGACCCGTTGTTGGTCGGTAAAAAAACCCAGCAGGAAAAATCCAAGCACAATGGCCATGCCGCTGATCGCCAAATAGCGTGCCGCCGCAGTGCGCGTATCGCGCAACCCACGCACTGCGACGCCCGCCATCACCAACAACAGTACTGGAGTGGTCGGCAGCCACTGCAGCAGACCCAGTTCAAAGCCGCCCCGGCTAAGTACCCACGGGTGGCGGTCTACCAGCTGAAACTTCAGGCCGGCATCTGCGTTGTGCAGGTTCCACCACAGCAGCGGCAGCCATGCCAATGCACCCACCCCAATCGCGGCCCATAGCCGCGGGGAGCGTAATGCTCGGCGCCCTTCGCACAGCACCAACAGCGTCACCAACCCCACCAGGATCACCGCTGCAAACCGATAGTGGGTCAATCCGCCAATCGCCAGCCCCAATGCCAGCTCAGCGGTGGCCAGCGTATCCACCCTGTGCAACACCCGCAGACCTGCATCCAGGCACAGTACGCTGGCAAACAACAGCGGCACATCCGGCAACGCCAGCACCCCCAGGCTGCCGGCTAACGGCATCAGCACACACAAACTTCCGGCCCACCAACCTGCACGCGCACCCAATTCGCGCGCACTCATCCGCACCATCACCCACGGAATGGCCGCGCCCAGCAGCAAAAACGGCAACCGCAGCGCCAGGGCACTGCCCGCGACAAGTGCATGACCCAGCCACGCCAGCCATGCCGTCAGTCCCGGCAAATCCGAATACGCCCATGCCAGATGCTGCCCTTCCTGCCAGTAGAACGCTTCATCGACAAACAGTGGCAGGCGCATTGCCAACACTACTTTCAGCAGTGTCAGCACCAGCCACAGGATGATGAACCCGCGTTTTGCGGAATCCACTTGCTGCACATCCCGCATTCGCATCCCACCCCGCTACACTGATTCAAAATTCATCGAGGCCGCCATGTCTGCATCCACAGCGACGCAACCTGCCACACAACCCGCGATGCTACCCGATGCACTGCATGAGGCCTTGCGCGATGCGCAAGCGCAGGTCAACAGCATGGTGCTGGGCAAGCCGCAACAAGTACGGCTGGCTTTCGTGGCGCTGCTGGCGGATGGACATTTATTGATCGAAGACCTGCCCGGGCTGGGCAAAACCACCTTGGCGCACGCGATGGCGGCGACCTTGGGTCTTGGGTTTTCGCGCGTGCAATTCACCTCGGATTTGTTGCCCGCCGACATCCTGGGCGTGTCGATTTACGAAGCACAGACCCGCAATTTCGAGTTTCACCCAGGCCCGGTGTTTGCGCATGTCTTGCTGGCCGATGAAATCAACCGCGCACCGCCCCGCACGCAAAGCGCCCTGCTGGAAGCGATGGCCGAACATCAAGTGACGGTGGATGGCCAAACCCGCGCCCTGCCCAATCCGTTTCTGGTGATCGCCACCCAGAATCCGGTGGATTTGTCGGGTACCTATCCACTGCCGGATTCGCAACTCGATCGCTTCCTGCTGCGGCTCAGCCTGGGTTATCCCGATGATGTCGCCGAGCGCGCCCTGCTGGCCGGACGTGACCGCCGCGAGCTGATCGCGCAGGTCAGTCCATTGCTGGATGCCCAGCACATCTTGGCTCTACGGCAAGCCGTGCAAGCGATCCACGCCAGCGATGCCCTGCTGGACTACCTGCAAGCCTTGCTGGCACGCAGCCGCAAACACCCGGGCGTGCGGGTAGGCCTGTCGCCCCGCGCCGGGTTGGCGCTGCTGCGGGCGGCGCGCGCGCACGCACTGCTGCTGGGGCGTGAGCATGTACTGCCAGAGGACGTGCAAGCACTGTTTCCGGCGGTGGCAGAACATCGCCTCGTCACCGAAGCCGAGGCCACTCCCACCGCACTGGCCAAACAGATCCTGCACGCGGTAGCGGTGGATTGACGATGCTGGCGAACATGCGCCGGCGCTTGCAGGCGTGGATGCGGCCACGCGGGCCGGAAGCGCTGCCGGTACAACTGGATCGCCATCGCATCTACGTGTTGCCCACCGCCAGTGGGCTGTTCTTCGCACTTTTGTTGGGCACCATGCTGTTGGGTGCACTCAACTTCAACAATAACCCTGCCTTGTTACTGGCATTGCTGCTGGCTGGCACCACACTGGCCAGCTTGATCGCCGCGCACCTGCAATTGTCCGGGTTGCGCATCGAGGCGATTTCGGCCGAACCTTGCAGTGTCGGCGACAACCTGCAATTGCGCATTGCATTGATGGCGAGTGATACCCGCGTACGCCGCGGTTTGCGGCTTGCACTAGACGCTGCAATCACGCATACCCGCGTGGATGCACATGGCTGCACCGCGCTTTTGCATGTCCCCACCCGGCGTCGTGGCTTGCTGGCGCTTTCACGCATCGAACTGCGCACCGTGCAACCGCTCGGACTGGCGCGTGCATGGGGCTATGTATGGCCCGCACAAAGCGTATTGGTATATCCCGCAGCAGAAACACAAGCCCCGCCCCTACCCTTCGCCAGCGGTGGCCAGAGCCAGCCACAATTGGCACGTACGGGCGAAGATCCACACCATTTGCGCAGTTATCGCCAAGGTGATCCACCCCGTGCCGTGGCGTGGAAAGCGTCGGCCCGCCGCGACACGCTACTGGTGCGCGAATACGAATTGCCCCGCGGCGGCGAGTTGACATTGGACTGGCAGCACACCCAAGGCCTGCCGTATGAACAGCGCATCCGCCGCCTGGCACGCTGGGTGGACGATGCCGAACGCGCCGGGCAACGCTATGCCCTGCATCTGCCGGCAACACCCAGGATTGATTTTGGGCATGGGGCACAGCATCGCCACTTGTGCCTGCGTGCACTCGCGCTGATGCCCGATGAGGCACGGCATGGCTAAGCGCATCCACTCGCCGGCCATGACCACCCACGCCCGCAAACATGTGCTGCTGGCGGCAGCCGCGTGTTTGCTGCCTCTGTTGCTGCAATTGCCGATGTCACTCGGTATTGGCTATGGGCTGGGCGCGCTGGCAGTGGCCGCCGCATCGAAGCGAAAACCACTGCCTCTGCTGTTGCGTTTGCTGCTGGGCGGAACCGCCTTGCTCGCGGTATTGGCGGTAGCACCGGGGATTGGCCGCGACAGTGCCTGTGCCGTGTTAGCTGCGATGTTGGCGTTGAAGCCGGCAGAAACCGTAAGTCTGCGCGATGGTCGCAGTCTGGTCGGGTTTGCCCTGTTTGGCCCGTTCGCCACCTTCCTGCTGGATCAAGGTCCGGTCAGCCTGCTGCTGGCACTGGCAGCGGTGCTGCTAGCGCTGCTGGCACTGCAGCGTTTGGCAATGGATGAAGGGCAAGCCATGCCAGACCAGGGCGATGCAGGCCAAGGACATGACGCGGCTCATGCAACCAATTGGCAACGCCAAGCCGTATTCAATGTATTGCACCTGTTCGCATTGGGCCTGCCGCTGGCACTGGCCGCGTTCTGGCTGTTTCCTCGCCTGCCCACGCCGCTGTGGGGACTACCCGAGCGCAGTGTTGCCAAGCCCGGCCTGTCCGACAGCATGACCCCGGGCGGCATGATCGACATGCTGCTGGACGATAGCCCCGCTGCACGCGTGCAGTTTTTTGGCCCCGCCCCACGTCCGGATCAGATGTATTGGCGCGGCCCGGTGCTATGGGATTTCGATGGTCGCACGTGGCATCAGGCCATGGCCCTGCAAGGCTTCAGCCCCGCACCGATGCAAGCCGGCGGCCCACGTTGGGATTACCAAATTGAATTGGAGCCCAGTGAAAACCGGCAGCTGATTGCACTGGATGTCCCCGCCCAATTACCCGAAGGGGCCCGCATCAGTCTGGATTACACCCCGTGGGCAGAGTCACCGCAGTACAACGTCTCGCGTTGGCGCATGCAGTCGCAACCGGTAGCCGCACTTGAAGCGGATCTGCCAGATCCCTTGCGCATGCGCGCCCTGCTGCTGCCGCAAGGCTATAACCCACGTACTGTTGCACTGGGCAAGCAGTGGCGGCGCGAAGCCGGCAGCGACAGCCAAGGTCGCAGCGATGCGGCAATTGCCGAGCGGGCGCTGGCGATGATCAGGCGCGAATTTACCTACACCCTCAACGTACCGCTGACCGGGCGCAATGAAATTGATGACTTTTTATTCGACCGCAAGGCAGGTTATTGCGAGCATTTCAGTTCCTCATTCGTGGTGTTGATGCGTGCTGCCGGCATCCCGGCGCGCGTTGTCACCGGCTATAGCGGCGCTTATCGCAACCCGATCGGAAATTATTGGCTGGTACGCAAATCCGATGCCCATGCATGGAGTGAAATCTGGTTGCCCAAGCGCGGTTGGGTCCGCGTGGATCCCACCGCTGCCGTCGCCCCCGAGCGCGTACACGATACCCTGGCGGACCGCCGCCCAGGACAGTTTGGCAATTTCAGCGGGCTGGTACCGGTGTTCAATGCCGGCGATTGGCTACGCCGGGGCTGGAATGATTTTGTATTGGGCTTCAATGCCCAGCGCCAGCGTGACCTGCTCAAACCACTCGGCATCGATGCACTGCAACCGCGTGATCTGGTGGCACTGTTTGCATTGATCGCAGGCCTTGCCGTGCTGTGGATGAGCTGGCTGATTGCGCGTGGCGAGCGCCAACGCGACCCACTGCTGCGTGCGTGGCATACGCTGGAGGCGCGCTATCGAAAACTGGGCCATGGCCGCGCAGTACATGAGCCTGCGCAAGTGTGGGCCGCCAGAGTAGCCGCCGATCAGCCCGCTGCGGGTGAGCACCTCGGCATACTGGCACGCCGGGTATCGAATGCACGTTATGCCAGTGCGAATGAGCGTGGCGCATTGACCCGGCTGCTGCGCGATTTACGCCGGCATCGGCCTTGATTTCAGGGCGTACCAAACCGCCCCAATGGTGCACCCGCCAGTAAATGCAAATGGATCTGGAACACGGTCTGGCCAGCATCGCCATTGCAGTTCATCACGATGCGGTAGCCATCGTCGGCAAAGCCCTGCGCCTTGGCGTAGCGGGCCGCTGCGGTGGCCAAGCGGCCAATCACCAGCGCGCTGTCTTCGGGCACATCATTGAGTGTGGCAAAGGTTTGCTTGGGCACGAATAACACATGCACCGGTGCCTGCGGTGCAATGTCGCGAAACGCGACCATATGCGCATCTTCATACACGATGTCGGCCGGGATTTCCCGATGGATGATCTTGTGAAAAATGGTGTCGCCCATTGCGCAACCTCCGCGGTCATTTGTCAGATGGAATTTCGATACGGCTGCCGAACGCATGCTGCAAGGTGCCGCGGTCCACATATTCCAATTCGCCGCCCAACGGCACGCCATGCGCCAAGCGGCTGGGGTGCACGCCACGCGCACGCGCCAACTGCGCCAGATAATGCGCCGTGGCCTCGCCTTCCACGGTGGGATTGGTGGCCACGATGAGTTCGCGCACCTCGCCTTCCTGCAGGCGCTGCGCAAGTTGATCCAAGCCCAACTCATGTGGACCAATGCCATCGAGCGGGCTCAACCGACCTTGCAACACAAAATACAAGCCGCGAAAGCCCGTGGCCTGCTCGATTGCCAACCGATCTGCCGGGGTTTCCACCACGCACAGTAGCTGTGCATCACGCGCACCACTGGCGCAGGTGGCGCACACGTCGGTTTCGCTGAAGTCGCGGCATCGCGTGCAATGGCGAATCTGCTCCATCGCCTGCAGCAAGGCATCGGACAACCGTTTGCCGCCATCGCGCTGACGCTCCAGCAAATGGTAGGCCATCCGCTGGGCGGATTTTTGACCCACCCCCGGCAGTACCCGCAGGGCGTCGATCAATTGCTCAAGCAACGCAGCCATCAGAACGGCAATTTGAAGCCTGGCGGCAATTGCATGCCCGCGGTCGCTCCGGCCATCTTTTCCTGCGATGCCAGATTGATCTTGTTCACCGCATCATTGAACGCTGCGGCAATCAAATCCTCGGCCATTTCCGGGTCACTCAAGGCTGCCGGATCAATGCGCACCTTGCGACAATCCATGCGCCCCCCCAAGGTCACGCTGACCATCCCGCCACCCGCATTGCCGGTAGCTTCCAGCGCGGCGACTTGTTCCTGCGCACGCTGCATGTTTTCTTGCATCTGCTGGGCCTGCTGCATCAGCTGGGCGATATTTCCACGCATAGTGCTGTCTTCCGTTATGCAAAAATAAAAATGGGTCAGAGAGTGTCCAACGGACGGATCGAATCCTGCACGATCTGCGCACCATGCTGCTGCACCAGCCGTTGAATGCCAGGGTCCGAAGCAAAGCCGCTTTCCGCATCGGCTTGACGGACATCACGCTCACGCGCATTGCGCACGGTTGCGGTTTCGCCACGCCCTTGCCCAATCTCAAAGCGTACCTGCACCGCCCCCCCCAGCTGTTGTCCGATGGCATCGCTCAGTTGCAGCACCAGGTTCGCCGACTTCAGGTGCTCCTGTTCGGGTGCCAACGCCAAATGCAACACGCCATCGGCATGTGCCACGAACGCAGCATTATCGGCCAGCAGCTTGGGGGCGCCTTTCAGGCCACTGCGCATCACCAGTTCCAGCCAATGTTCACTATCCGTCACCAACAAAGTACTGCTGGCTTGGCGCGACGGTCCAGGCACAGGTGCCGGCTCACTCAGGCTCGCAGGTACAACCGCCGGCGACTTCACTGGCTCTGCCGCAGTAACAGGCGCTTCGGCCATTGCCGCACGGGCGCGGGCCGCCGCCTCTAGCCGCGCTTGTGGCAACGCACTGATAGGTGGTGCCATGGGTGTGGCCGCACGCGGCGCAGCAGTTTGCGCGGGTGCATCAGGCCGAAACGCCAGCATCCGCAGCAAAGTCATTTCAAACCCACTGCGCGGACTGGGGGCATAGCCCAAATCACGGCGACCGTTCAGCGCCATCTGGTACCACAACTGCACCAGTTCGGGGCGCAACTGCGCCGCCAGCGCCTCCACATCAATTGCGTCTTGCCCCACATCCACAGCCGGCACCAATTGCTTGACCTGTACTCGATGCAAGGCCGCCGACAGCGCATCCAGTAGGCTGGCCCAATCTGGCGAAAACTCCGCCAAGTGCCCCGCTTCCTGCATAAGACGCGCACCATCAGACTCGGCCAGCGCCATCAGCAGGGATTGAATCCTGCTGCGGTCTACCGTGCCCAGCATCGTCGCTACAGCAGCGCTATCCAGCTTGCCTCCCGTATAGGCGATGGCTTGATCGAGCAGCGACAACCCGTCACGCAAACTGCCATCGGCTGCCTTGGCCAACTGCAGCACCGCATCGGCTTCGCTGTCGATGCCTTCCGCCGCAAGAATCTTGTGGATCTGGCCGCCAATCTGCGCTTCATCCAAACGCTTCAAATTGAACTGCAAGCAGCGGCTGAGCACCGTCACCAACAATTTTTCCGGGTCAGTGGTGGCGAACAGGAATTTGACGTGCTCGGGCGGCTCTTCCAATGTCTTCAGCAACGCATTGAAGGCCTGCTTGGACAGCATGTGCACTTCGTCGATCAGATACACCTTGTACTTGCCGCGGCTGGGCATGTACTGCGCGTTTTCGATCAACTCGCGCACGTTGTCCACGCCAGTATTGGACGCGGCATCGATCTCCAGCAGGTCGATGTAACGGCCGGCATCAATCGCCTGGCAGGTCTCGCATTCACCACACGGATCAGACGAGGTGCCGCGCTCGCAATTGAGCGATTTGGCGAAAATGCGCGCAATCGTGGTTTTGCCCACCCCGCGCGTGCCGGTGAACAAGAATGCGTGGTGAACACGGCCGGTTTCCAGCGCGTTGGTCAGCGCACGCACCACATGCTCTTGCCCGACCAATTCGGCAAAACGCTTGGGACGCCACTTGCGGGCAAGCACGAGATAGGACATGCCGGCATTGTGGCATGAGCCGGGCAACCCCCGCCGCAGTTCCACGGAATTTGTTGTGGAGTGGCCCACACCCCGCTAGAATGGGCGGTTCCGGAGAGGTGTCCGAGTGGTTGAAGGAGCACGCCTGGAAAGTGTGTAAGCGTCTAAACCGCGCTTCGGGGGTTCGAATCCCCCTCTCTCCGCCAGATCATAACTACGCCCCTTACGGGGCGTTTTTATTGTGCGGAGATGCAAACCCACCGCGGCTTCTCACCCGCTCTTCCCGTCACTTGACCCAAGTCAGCCCAGCCAACTTGGCGGCCGGGGCGTGAAAACGTACAATTTCAGTACCGATTCCCCCGCTACGCCCCGCCGCCATGCTTCGCGTCACCCGGCTCACTGATTACGCCACCGTTGTACTGACTGTGCTTGCTGCGCGGCCGGACGTGGTGTTGAGTGCACCGGAGTTGGCCGAACGCGCCGGTCTGGAGCCGCCCACCGTGGCCAAGGTACTCAAACCACTGGCCGCCGCCGGGCTGGTGTCGGGCTTTCGCGGTGCCAATGGCGGCTACCGGTTGGCGCGTCCGGCCGAGGCCATCAGCCTGATTGCGATTGTCGAGGCGATGGAAGGCCCGCTGGGGATGACCGAATGCAGCATCTCCGGCGGCCAATGCGGCATCGAACACAGCTGCGGCGTACGCGCCAACTGGCGCCGTATCAACGACGTGGTGGCCGACGCCCTGCGCGGCATCTCGCTGGCGCAGATGCTGGCGCCACCGCAACCCCCTGTGCGCGGGCAGATGACTGCCCAGCTGGCGCAGGCTTGAGGATTTCCGATGACCGAAGCACAAAACGCGCAAATTCATGAACAGCTTGGGCGCAAATACGATGCCGGTTTCATTACCGATATCGAAACCGACTCGCTGCCGCCGGGGCTGTCGGAAGACATCATCCGTGCGCTTTCCGCAAAAAAGCATGAGCCGGAATGGATGACGCAGTGGCGGCTGTCTGCGTACCGCCACTTCCTGACCATGAAACAGCCGGACTGGGCGAAGCTCTCAATCGGCCCGATCGACCTGCAGGCGCTGAGCTACTACAGCGCGCCCAAGGGCCCGAAGTACAAGTCGCTGGACGAGGTGCCACAGGAATTGCTCGACACCTACGACAAGCTGGGCGTACCGCTGCACGAGCGCGCCAAGCTGGCCGGGGTGGCGGTGGATGCGGTGTTCGATTCGGTCAGCGTGGGCACCACCTTCAAGAAGGAACTGGCCGCAGTCGGGGTGATCTTCACCTCGATGAGCGATGCCATCCTCAACCACCCGGAGCTGGTGAAGAAGTACCTCGGCACCGTGGTGCCGGTGGGCGACAACTACTTCGCCGCGCTCAACTCGGCGGTGTTCTCCGACGGCAGCTTCGTGTTCATCCCCAAGGGCGTGCGCTGCCCGATGGAACTGTCCACTTACTTCCGCATCAATGCCGGCCACACCGGGCAGTTTGAACGCACCTTGATCATCTGCGAAGAAAACGCGCACGTCTCCTATCTCGAAGGCTGCACCGCACCGATGCGCGATGAAAACCAGTTGCACGCGGCGGTGGTGGAGCTGGTCGTGCTGGACGATGGCGAGATCAAATACAGCACCGTGCAGAACTGGTATCCCGGCGATGAAAACGGCGTCGGCGGCATCTATAACTTCGTCACCAAGCGCGCCGAATGCCGCGGCGCGCGCAGCAAGGTGACCTGGACGCAGGTGGAGACCGGCAGTGCGATCACCTGGAAGTACCCCAGCTGCGTGCTGACCGGCGACGACTCGGTGGGCGAGTTCCACTCGGTCGCGCTGACCCACCACTACCAGCAGGCCGACACCGGCACCAAGATGATCCACATCGGCAAGCGCACCAAGTCGAAGATCGTCAGCAAGGGCATCAGCGCCGGGCGCGGCCAGAACACCTACCGCGGCCTGGTCAAGGTGGCCGCCGGCGCCGACGGTGCGCGCAACCACACCCAGTGCGATTCCCTGCTGATCGGCAAGACCTGCGGCGCGCACACCTTCCCCTACATCGAGGTGAAGAACCCCAGCGCCACGGTGGAACACGAGGCCACGACCTCGAAAATTTCGGACGACCAGCTGTTCTATTGCCGCAGTCGCGGCATTGACCAGGAAAACGCGGTATCGATGATCGTGGATGGTTTCTGCAAACAAGTCTTCCGCGAATTGCCGATGGAGTTTGCAGTCGAGGCCAAGAAACTGCTGGACGTCACGTTGGAAGGGGCCGTTGGCTGATGTCGCCACAGGCCCACTCGGACATCTGCACACAAGAACACACTGGAAACAACCATGCTGAAAATTGAAAACCTCCATGCCACCGTTGCGGGCAAGGAAATCCTCAAGGGTCTGAGCCTCAACGTGAACGCCGGCGAAGTGCACGCCATCATGGGCCCCAATGGTGCGGGCAAGTCCACGCTGGGCAATATCCTGGCGGGCCGTGATGGTTATGCCGTGACCGCCGGCAGCATCACGTTTTTCGGCAACGACTTGCTGGCACTGGAACCCGAAGAGCGCGCTGCCGCCGGCGTGTTTCTGGCCTTCCAATACCCGGTGGAAATCCCTGGCGTCAACAACACCTATTTCTTGCGCGCCGCCTACAACGCGCAGCGCAAAACCCGCGGCGAACCTGAACTCGACTCGATGCAATTCCTGAAGAAGGTGCGCGAGAAGCTCGCGGTATTGCATTTGAAAGATGAGCTGTTGCATCGCGCCGTCAACGAAGGATTTTCGGGTGGCGAAAAGAAGCGTAATGAGATTTTCCAGATGGCACTGCTGGAGCCAAAGCTCGCCATCCTCGATGAAACCGATTCCGGCCTCGACATCGATGCATTGAAAGCCGTCGCCGATGGCGTCAACGCGCAGCGCTCGGCGGAACGTTCCTTCCTCGTCATCACCCATTACCAGCGCTTGCTGGACTACATCAAACCCGATGTGGTGCATGTGCTGGCCGATGGCCGCATCGTGGAAACCGGCGGGCCAGAGCTTGCCTTGCAGCTGGAAGCGCACGGCTATGACTGGATCAAGAACCGGCTGACGCCGGAAACGGCAGCCTGAAATGAGTGCGCTTCTGGACTCTCTGGCCGCGGATTTTCAAGGCGATGTCTCCCAGCGGGTTGCGCTGGATGCCTTGCTGCACGACGGTCTGCCGCAGCGCGCGGAAAGCTGGAAATACACTTCCCTGCGGCAGTTGGAGCGGCGCAGCTTCGTGCCGGCACAGCACGTTGCAGTAGAGGCCATGCAACTGGCCGCCATCCCCGAACCACGCATCGTGTTCGTCAATGGGCAATTGGATGCCACACTCAGCAACCTGTCCGGGTTGATCGGCGGCATTGAGGTGCAGGCGTTGTCGCAACAGCCCGATTCCGGCAACGTCATGCCGCTCTCCGCGCGCAGCGACGAGCCATTTGCCCGGCTCAATGCCACGTTGGCACGCGAAGGTGTGTCGATTCACGTGGATGCCGATGCGCACATGGACACACCACTGCATCTTGTCCATGTCGGCAGCGCGCAAAGCAATGGCGATGCGGCGTGGCATCTGCGCCATCGCATCACACTGGGCGAAGGCGCATCGTTGTCGCTGGTGGAACACGAGCTGGCGGTCAGCGAACATGCCCATCTGGGCAATGTCGTGATCCAGGTGCAGCTGGCCGAACGTGCACAACTGGGCCACGTGCGCCTGCAAGATGCGCCGGCACGTGCCAGCGTGTTTGCCCGCACCGATGCCACACTCGCGCAGGATGCGGGTTATCAACGCATTGATCTTGAACTTGGCGCCGGCTTGTCGCGGCATGAATTGAATGTGCAGCTGCAAGGCGACCGCGCCGCACTCAACGCCAATGGCGTGCTGCTGGCCGATGGCCGCCGACATGTGGATACCCGGCTGGGAATCGACCATATTGCCCGCGACACGCGCTGCAATCTGACCTGGCGCGGGCTGGCAGGGCAGCGCGGCAAGGCGGTATTTCATGGCGGCATCACCATCCATGCCGGCGCGGACGGCAGCGAAGCTGCGCTTGCGAACAAGAACCTGCTGCTGTCTGCCGATGCGGAAATCGACACCCAGCCGGTGCTGGTGATTCATGCCGATGAGGTCAAAGCGGCACATGGCGCCACCGTGGGGCAACTGGATGCCACTGCACTGTTTTACCTGCGCTCTCGTGGCCTGCCGGAAGCACAGGCCAGGGCGTTGTTGACCGGCGCGTTCTGCCACGAAGTGGTCAACGGGATTGCCGATAGCAGCACGCATGCCGCGTGTGCAGCGGCGCTGGAGCGGGCATTGGTACGGGTAGGGGCATGAGTATGGATGCCGCCGCTATCGACTGGGCCTCGGTGCGTGCCGACTTCCCCCTGCTCACCCGGCAAGTACACGGCAAGCCGCTGATCTATTTCGATTCGGCCAATACCGGGCAAAAACCGGCGTGCGTGATCAGCGCCACCGACGATTTTTATCGCCATCACAATGCCAATGTCAGCCGTGCAGTGCACGCGCTGGGCAGTGAGGCCACCGAGGCGTACGAAGGCGCACGCAGCAAGCTGGCGCGCTTTTTCAATGTCCGCAGCGACGAGTTGATCTTGTGCAGCGGCACCACCTTTGCCATCAATCTGGTGGCGTATTCCTGGGCACTGCCGCGCCTGCAACCCGGTGACCGCATCCTGGTCACGCGCATGGAGCACCACGCCAATATCGTGCCGTGGCAGCTGATCGCCCAGCGCACCGGCGCTACGCTCAAGGTGGCTGAACTGCTGCCCGATGGCGCACTGGATCTGCCTGCACTGTATGCGGCGATGACGCCCGACGTGAAAGTGCTGGCACTGGCGCACACCTCGAATGTGCTGGGTACCGTCAACCCGGTGGCGCATCTCTGCAAGGAAGCGCGCAAGCGCGGCATCATCACACTCATCGACGGCTCGCAGGCCGCACCGCACATGCCGGTGGATATCACCGCGCTGGATTGTGATTTTTATGCCATCACCGGCCACAAGATGTGCGGCCCCACCGGCACCGGTGCACTGTGGGCACGACGCGAACACATCGACGCCATGCCGCCGTTTCTGGGGGGCGGCGAGATGATCAAGGAGGTGCGTTTCGATGGCACCGTGTTCAACGAAGGCCCGCACAAATTCGAGGCCGGCACGCCCAATATTGCCGGTTTCGTGGGCCTCGGCGCGGCGGTGGATTACCTCTCGCAGCTGGGCATGGCCCATATCGAAGCGCGCGAGCAAGCCTTGCTGGCGTACTTGACCGAGGCGCTGCACGGCATCGACGGCCTGCACATCTTCGGCCGTGCGCCGCGCAAGGCGGCGGTAGTGAGCTTTGCCATCGACGGCACCCACTCGCACGATCTGGCCACCTTGCTGGATCTGGAAGGCGTGGCAGTCCGCTCCGGCCAGCACTGCGCGCATCCGCTGTTGCAGTGGCTGGGCGTGGGCACCACCTGCCGTGCATCGCTTGCGTTCTACAACACCCACGAGGAAATCGACGCCTTCATCGTGGCATTGCACAAGGTGCGCAAATTGCTGGGTTGATTTTCGGCTAGCCGCTTGGCCGCAACCGCCCATGCATGCAAGATGTCCGCTCACGGCCCCTGTTCACGCATTGCAACCTCGATCGGGGACACCGGATCAGGGACACTGGGCGAACCGGCCGGCAACAGGGGATGAAATTGCATGGGACGCAAGCGGCTGCGCGCGGCACAAGCCCATTTGGACGCCACCATGGCCACCCTTGCGGTGTGGTTCATGGATCAATGGGCCAAAATCGAACGCGGCTATCGGCGGCCCTTGACGTGGGTGGCGCTCAAGTTGAAGTTCGCGTTCTATCCCCTGCTGGCCTGCGCTGCATTGGGTTGGCTGAGCTGGGATTGGACGCATGGCCGCAGTCTGGATTCGGCCGAAGACAGCGTGTTCGACAGCATCGTGCAGTGGCGGCCGGTGGAGCCGCAGCCCTCGGGCAGGACCTTCGTCGTGGAAATTGATGATTGCTCGCTGGAGTGGACCCGGGCGCAAGGCATTGGTGGCTGGCCATGGCCACGCACAGTGCATGCGGACTTGCTGGATACGCTGGATCGTGCCGGCGTGCGCGCGGTGGGAGTGGATGTCATGTTCCTCGACCCGCACAAGGACGACCCGGATGGGGATGCCATGCTGGATGCGGTGGCAGCCGGCGGGAATGGACGTTTCATGTTTGCGGCATCGCGCCAAGCGGCGGATTTTGATGCCGCCTCACCTCTGCATGCTGCGCAAATTGCAGGGGCTTATGCGCTGGATGCAAAGGCGCATGCTCCCGGCCCGCCGGTGGCGGTGTATCTGCCGTTTGGTGCGTCCATGGCCAAGCACTCGGCGATTACCAATGTCAGCCGTGGCCAGGACGGCGTATTGCGCGATGTGCCGCTGCGCGAAGTGGTGGATGACTGGGCGCTGCCGACACTGCCGGCACGGCTGGTGTCGCAACTGACACGACAACGCGCGGCATCGCTACCCGATCATGTTCGGGTGAATTGGCGCCGCAACAGCCGCATGCCCTACATCAGTGCAGCCGATTTACTGGCTGGCAAACCCGTGTGTGAAGCGCCAGGCAGTAAGCTTCCAGACTTGCGCGGCTCCGTGGTGCTGGTCGGCTATACCGCCGCCGGCATCAGCGATACCAAACCCACTCCGGTAAACGCGGCGATGCCCGGAGTGGAAGTCTGGGCCGAAGCCACCGATGCACTATTGCACGGTGGCGTGGTTTGGATGCCGCCCAGCAGTTTCAAATACCTGCTGGCCTCGCTGCTATTGATCTTGACCACCTATGCGTTTTGGCGCGGCGAGCCGCATGAAGATGTGGACGGCGTGTTCGTCGCTGTCAATGGCCTGCTGTTGACCGGCGCGGTAATCGGCCTGACATTTTTTGGCGTGTTCGTCGATATTTTCGCCAGTATCGGCTTTGTCAGTCTTTGTTTTGGCATTTGCCGCATGTATGCGGCGATCCAACGCGGTCGCGCTATCGGCAATAATGATTTTCGTGATGAATACGACCCCGATCGCTACCCGTGGCTGGCGATGGTGCGCTTGCGATATGTCAAAGCCGACGGCCTGACTCCCTTCGAAGCCGTGCGCGGCAAGCGCGAATACCGCCGTCTGCTGCGCAGGCAGCTGTATGCCGGTGGGGATGCGGTGATGATTGAAGGCATCGTGGAGCGCAAGAGTTGGCTCCACGAAATCCTCGACGACTTGATGCTGCTGATCTGGAGCGGGGCCGACCGCAGCAGCGTTCTGGAGCAGGTCAAGTCGGACCTGGATCGTCTGCATCAGTCGTTGAATCAGGGCGAACACCCGCTGGATGAGCACGGTCAAGTCATGCTGTGCATCTCGGTCGCCGAAATCGACGACCATCACGACGATACTACTCGCGGCGAACGCATGCGGCTGCGTGAATTATTGGGGCAGGACCTCAACGCTACTGACGAATTTGCCCTGTGTGCCGATAATCGCGAAGCACTCGATCCAGCGCATACTTTGGTCATCGACGACACCTCAGAACCGGATCTTCCATGAAGAACCTCCAGCGCCCGCGCGATCCATCCTCCCGGTTTGCACTTGCCTTGGCCGCTCTGTTGCTGAGCGGCTTGTTGGCTGCGGCTACGCCCACGCCACAGGTAACACCGGCCACCATTGTCAAACCCAGTGTGCAGGTGCACAGCAAACCGGATTTCGCCTCCCCGGCAGTTACGACGCTGACCGAGAACGCACAAGTCAACGTCACCGGTCAGCAAGGCCTGTGGTTCAAACTGGGGTTAGACGGCGGCAAGTCCGGCTATGTGCGGGTCAATGAGATTCGGGTGGCCTACGGCAGCAAGGAAACCGGCGGCTTAGGCAAGGCGTTGTTCACAGGCAAGGCTGGCAAGGGCCGAGTCACCGAAACCGCCAGTGTGCGCGGGCTGGACGAAAGTTCACTGAAAGCCGCCGCGTTCAACCCGGTGCAACTGCAGCAGATGGAGTCCTACCGCGCCAGCCCGGAGGCCGCCGAGCAAGCAGCCACCAAACAAGGCTGGAAAATCACCGACGTGGCTTACGCCGAGGAATACCAGCCGGAGAGTAGCAAGCCGAAGAAAAAAGGGTTCTTCGGGAAATTCAAATCGGATGACGGCAGCAGCAAGGCCACCCAGGCCGAAAAGCGCGAACGTTTCGCGGCGGCGCGCAATTTGTTGGGCTTTGTAAATCCCGGGCTTGCCAACACGGCCGCCTCGGGCGATGCGTTGATTGGCAAATCGGATGCAGAGGTGAGCCAGGAAGAGCTCGAACTCGGCCCGATGATCGCCGGCCGCGTGCTTGGCGCAGCACCGTTGGTCAAGGATCCTGCGATGCAAAAACGAGTCAACCTGGTTGGCCGATGGGTGGCGTCACGCACCAGCCGGCCTGGCCTGCCGTGGACGTTTGGCGTCATCGAAGACAACGAAATCAATGCCTTCGCTGCGCCAGGGGGTTATGTATTGATCACCCGTGGCCTGTATCAATTGTTGACATCCGATGCGGAGCTGGCCGGGGTGTTGGGCCATGAAATCGGCCACGTGGTGCAACGCGACCACTACGAGGTCATTCGCAAGCAGGAGAAGCTGGGCGCGGCCGGTGCCATCGCCTCCAGTCAAATTCATACCGGCGGCGGTGTCGCAGGCAGCCTTGCGCGTAGTTACATCGAAAAGAACGGTGCAGCAATCATGCTCACTGGTCTCGACCGTAGTGCCGAGTTCCGCGCCGATCACGCCGCCGGCATTTATCTGGCGCGCTCTGGCGGCAATCCACTGGCCTTTCTGGCCGTGCTGCAAAAAATGGCGGCACTGGGTTCGGCGTCGCCTGCCATGGCAACGCTGTACAAAACCCACCCGCCACTGGACAAGCGCATGGATGCCGTGGACAAGCAGGACAATGGTGAACTGGCAGCGTACTTGGATCGCTGAACATGCTGCCATCCCAGCCATTGCTGCAGTCCATGTGGCGCAGCAACTGCAACTGATGGTGGTTATCCGAAGGTGAGGTGATGGTTCGCGCCATCACTTCCCGGCCGCATGCCGCCACAGCGCGCGGGTCAGCGGTGGCAATCGGCCTGCGATACCCAAAAGCGAGCCGCGCAACAAGGTGGGCAGCAGCGCATCGTTGCTGTACACGCGATTGATGGCTTCAAACGCATGCGCACCCAGCGCATTTTCACTTCGCCGCGTGCGCGCCCAGCGTGCCAGTCGCGCCGGTGAGGTGATATCCCCACCGTTGGCTTGGGCGGCGCCAAGCGTGGTCTGCAGTGCAGCCACATCGCGCAGACCGTGGTTCACGCCTTGCCCTGCCAATGGGTGCATCACATGCGCGGCATCCCCCACCAAGAGCACCCGGTCCTTGACCTGGGTGTGCGCCAACTGCCGGCGCAGCGGGAATGCCGCACGCGCCGACTGCAAGCTGAGCGCACCCAGTTCGCCGCCAAATGCAGTCGATAATTCATTCTCGAACTGCGCTGGCGGTGTATCCAGCAGCCGCTGCGCTTCCGCAGTGGGCAATGTCCATACGATCGAGCCCAATCGCGCATCCAGCACGGCATCGCCATCGGCTGAGAACGGTAAAAATGCCACCGGACCTGTGGGCAAAAAACGCTGCCAGCAGGTGCACCGATGCGGAATCTCACTGGCGACGAAGGCCACCAATCCACGCTGCTGGTAATCGTGCACAGGGGCTTCGATGCCGGCGAGCCGGCGCAACGCCGAATGCCCGCCATCGGCGGCGATGGCCAACTGTGCCTCCAGTACCAAGCCATCATCCAACCCGATGCGCACACCTGTATCCAGCTGCTCCAGCTGCTCCACCCGCGCCGGGCAGTGCACGCGCACGCCTGCGCCCGGTAGTGCCTGCCAGAGTGCATCCACCAGCACCGCATTTTCGACAATCCAACCCAGTTGCCGCTCGCCCAGTGCGTCGGCATCAAACACCAATGGATCACCACTTGCCGCATCCCACACCCGCATCCCGCGGTACGGCTGCGCACGCGCAGCCAACACCTGCGCCCACACGCCCAAGCGCGCAAGCAAGGCAGCGTTATCTGGCGCAAACGCAAACACCCTGAGATCACGCTGCTCACGTGTCCATGCGGTGGGGCGCTGTGCTTCCACCAACGCCACCTGCAAGCCTTCGCGGGCCAGCATCAAGGCACTGGCGGCACCAACCACGCCGCCGCCCACGACCACCGCATCCAATCTGCCGCGCCGGCTCATGCCACCTTCCCCCTGCACAGTGCGGGCACATCACCGCGATAGCCCATCGCGCCGCCCACCAGCCAGCCCTGCAAGCCACCGATGGCATCCCCGGCCAACAAGCCGGCGCTGCGCAGTGGACGCAGCCAAGCGGCATCATTCGAGGTGAATTTTGCCAAGCCATCGGAGAACGCCAAGGTGCGCGTGCGGTCTTCCGTACGTCGCAGCGCATACCGTCGCAGCACGGATTCATCGCCCGGATCCTGTTGCGCATCGGCAATGCATTCGGCCAAGGTCAGCGCATCCCGCAGGCCCAAATTGAACCCTTGCGCACCCAATGGGTGAATGGCTTGTGCAGCATTGCCCACCAGCACCGCACGCGGCGCCACCAAGGCGTCGGCCACACAGCGTTGTATCGGATAGGCGCTACGCGGACCCACCTCCAGCAAGCGCCCCGCGCGCCAGCCAAACACAGCCTGCACACGCGCCAGAAACGCGGCGTCCGGCAAGGCGGCCACGGCGTCCGCATCGGCACTGGCCACCCCATGCACCATGCCGTAATAGCCATCACCACGTGGCAACAATGCGGTGGGGCCGGTCTCGGTCAAGCGCTCGAAGGCGCTGCCATCCGGCGCACGCCGGGCGCGCAGGCGGGCCACGAACAAGGTTTGGCCGTAGTCGTGATCCTGGGTGCCGATCGCCAATGCACGGCGCACTTCACTGCGGTTGCCATCGGCGGCCACCAGCAGCTTGGCACGCACCTCGCGCTCGCCCGCGGCATCGGCAATCCGCACGCTGCGCAGGCCAGCGTCGATTGGCCCCACCCCCAAAAACCGCGCCGGACGGTAGCGGGTCAATTGCTTCAGCTGTTGCAAGCGCGCTTCCAGCGCCTCGCCAAAATCACGCGCCACCACCACCCGTCCGAATTCACTGCGGCCATAGGCGCTGGCCTGCAATTGGATACGGCCAAAATCACCCGCACGGCTGATATGGATCCGCCGAATACTGCCGGTGGGCGCGCGCATCAAGGCCAGCACACCCAAAGCTTCCAGCGCGTGCAGCGTGGCCTCGGCAAAACTGAGGTTGCGCTGGTCGAATACCGGCGGCAGCGCGCCCGTTGGAGCAGCCTCTACCATGCCCACATCCAACCCCAGCACATCCAGCGCGATGGCCAAACTGGCGCCCACCAAACCACCACCGACAATCACTACGTCGTGCGCCGGGGAATCACTACGAAGGTCTTGAGTCATTGCGCTATGCTAACGGCTTCGCTGCAACCAACGAATACCGCCATGAACCGTCCCGCTTCAATGACTGCCTCCGGCCCGCTGGTGCTGGCTGCGCTGATCTTCGCTGCCGCCCTGACCCGGGTGTTGCCGCATCCGCCGAATTTCTCGCCGATTGAAGCGGTCGCGTTATTTGGCGGCGCGTATTTCGCCAAACGCAGCTGGGCGCTGATCGTACCGTTGGTCGCGATGTTTGCCTCCGATTTGGTGCTGGGGCTGGTCAACGGCGGTATTTACTGGAGCTATTTCGCCAGCGCCGGTTATCTGACGGTGTATGCCTGCATCGCGCTGTCCACCGTGCTGGGCTTTGGCCTGCGCGGCAAGGTTGCTGGTGGCCGCGTGCTGGGCTATGCACTGGCGGGGTCGCTGCTGTTCTTCGTGGTCACCAATTTCGCCACCTGGCTGGGCAGCAGCATGTACCCGCAGAACGCGGCGGGCCTGCTGGCAGCGTATGTGGCCGGCATTCCGTTCTTCCAGTGGACTGTACTGGGCACCTTGTTCTACGCCGGCCTGCTGTTTGGTGGCTTCGAGCTGCTGCGCCGTGCCAACCCGGCGCTGCGCGCACAGACGGTCTGATGGGCAACCGGCTTTCCAGGATCTACACCCGCACCGGTGACGATGGCAGCACCGGGCTGGGGGATGGCACCCGCGTGGGCAAGGATTCGGCGCGGGTGGAGGCCTATGGCACCGTTGATGAAGCCAATGCCTGCATCGGCCTGCTGCTGGCCACGGACATGCCGGAAACCGTGCGTGACTTGCTGACCCGCATCCAGCACCAGTTGTTCGATCTGGGGGGCGAGCTGTGCATCCCCGGCCATGCGGCGATTTTTGATGCGGATATCGATGCGTTGGAAGCGCAACTGGACCAGTTCAATGAAGGTCTGCCGGCGCTGAAAGAATTCATTCTGCCCGGTGGCGGCGAAGCGGCCGCACGTTGCCACATCGCCCGCACCGTGGTGCGCCGGGCCGAACGCCGCACGGTGGAGCTGGCGCGGCTGGAAAACGTACGCCCGCAGCCAGTGCAATACTTGAACCGGCTCTCCGACTTGCTGTTTGTACTGTGCCGCGTGCTGGCACGCGCCAGTGGCCATGGCGAAGTGCTGTGGAAGCACGAGCGCCGCAAGTAATCCCCCAATCCAAGCCCTGCGCCAGCCTCGTGATTCAGGTTTACACCCACCCCGCGTGCCTCGCACACGATACAGGCCCCGAACACGTTGAGCGCCCCGCACGCCTGAGCACCGTCTTGCGCGCACTGGAAACCGCGCACCCCGACATCGACTGGCAACCAGCCCCGCGCGCAACCCGCGGGCAATTGCTGCGCGTGCACGATGAAGCGCTGCTGGCCACCGTGCTGGAAACCGCGCCACACGGCTTGATATCGCTTGATCCAGACACCATACTCTCCCCCGGGTCGGGGGAGGCCGCCTTGCGCGCCGCCGGGGCCGGCGTGGCGGCGGTGGATGCCGTGCTGGAAGGCCGCACCCAGCGCGCATTCTGCGCAGTGCGCCCGCCCGGCCATCACGCTACCGCCAGTGCCGCGATGGGCTTTTGCCTATTCAACAATATCGCCGTGGCCGCGCGTCATGCGCTGGATAAACACGGGTTGGAACGGGTGGTGGTTGCCGATTTCGACGTCCACCACGGCAATGGCACGCAAGCCATCTTTGCCCAGGAACCACAGCTGCGCTTTGCCAGTTCCCACCAATGGCCGCTCTACCCCGGCAGCGGTGCACACAACCAAACCGGCATCGGCAATATCGCCAACGCCCCCCTGCCAGAGGGCGCAGGCAGCGCCGCGTTTCGCGCCGCGTGGCAAACCGAGCTGCTGCCATTTCTGGATGCCTTCAAGCCGCAACTGGTGCTGATTTCTGCCGGCTTCGATGGCCACCAGCGCGACCCACTGGCGAATTTGCAGCTGGATGCCAACGATTACGCATGGATCACCCGCGAACTGGTCGTGATTGCCAACCGCCATTGCGGCGGCCGGGTGGTTTCGATGCTGGAGGGCGGCTACGATTTGACCGCACTGGCCGAGTGCAGTGTGGCCCATGTCGACAGCTTGCGCTGGTAACCGTTTGCCGCTTCCGGCAAGCTAGACACCCGTTTTTCGTTTCTGGATCGCCCGTGCGCCCAGCCCTGCGCCTGCTACCCCTGACTTTGTGCATCGCCGTTTCGCTGCAAGCCCATGCCGCGGATGGCAAATCAGCACCGACCTACAAGCTGTGCCCGCTGGTGGATGCGGTGCCTGCATTCGAGGATGTGCAAAAGGCACCGGAAGGCCTGAACATACTGAACAACAACCAATTGCCCACCGATTTGGAGGGTGACTTGCTCTCTGGCACCGAAGCCAACCCGGTGTTCAACGGCAATGTCACCATGCGCCGGGGCGATCAGTTCATGGGGGCCGATCAACTGACTTTCGACAAAGCGCAAAACCGCTACAGCGCCGAAGGCAGCGTGCGCTATCAAGCGTCGGGCTTGCGCATGCGGGCAGCGCGTGCCGAAGGCGACCAGAACTCCAATACGCACACCATGCAGAATCTGGAATACCAGTTGCTGTCGCGACGTGGCAATGGCAAAGCCCAGAGCCTGAACATGGCTGGAGATATTGGCAGCTTGTACGGTGCCACTTACTCCACCTGCCCGCCGGAGGAGCGCAATTGGGAGCTGCGCGCCAACCGTATCGACATCAATACCGACACCAATATGGCGGTGGCGCATGGTGCCACGCTGCGGATTGGCAAGATCCCGGTACTGTATTTGCCGTGGTTCATGTTTCCCACCAATGAGGATCGCCGCACCGGTGTGTTGCTGCCGTCGATGTCCAATTCCAACCGCAACGGGTTCGATTATCGTCAGCCCATCTATCTGAATCTTGCACCGAATTACGATGCCACCCTGATGCCGCGCTGGATGAGCAAACGCGGCGGCGCAATGAGCGGGCAGTTCCGCTATCTCAACGAGGCCGGCAACGGCACCGTGGAGGCACTGTGGATGCCGAACGACAAGCTGCGTGATCGCAGCCGCTGGTTGGGGCATTTTGACGGTATCCAGAATCTGTCGCCCAACTGGCAATTCCGTGCCGACATCAATTGGATCAGCGATCCGCGCTACTACGAAGACTTCAACAACAATATTGACGGGCTATCACAAGTCACCTCCTACAGTTCGGTCGGTGCGTATGGCCGCGGTCAGGAATGGAGCGCCGGGGTGAGTGCCGATCACTGGCAGCTGGCCGATTTCACACTGGGCAAAAACATCCTGCCTTATGACCGCCTGCCACGCGCCTTCGCAAGCTGGGAGCGGCACATGAACAGTGCGCTACAGTTCGGTGTTGATGCCGAGGCCGTGCGGTTCCATCACCCGGTGTACGCCGCCGGTTCACGCCTGGATCTCAAACCGTGGATCAGCGCACCACTGGAAGGGGATAGTTGGTTCCTGCGTCCCACGTTGGCTTATCGTTTTACCGGCTATTCACTCGATCACTCACTGGGACAAACGCTGGGCGACAACTCGCCTTCGCGTGGGCAGTCGATCTTCAGTCTGGACACCGGCCTGTTCTTTGATCGCGACATGCAGGTCAAAGGCAAGGACTATCTGCAAACCATCGAGCCACGCCTGTTTTACCTGAACGTGCCCTACGTCAATCAGGCCGATATGCCGGTGTTCGATACCCAACCGTTGACCTTCAGTTGGAATCAGTTATTCCGCGACAATCGCTATTCCGGTGCCGACCGTCAGGCCGATGCCAATCAGCTCACTCTGGCGATCAGCACCCGCATGATTCGCCAATCGGATGGCCATGAGCGACTCTCGCTGAGCCTCGGGCAAATCCGCTACTTCGCAGACTCGCGCGTGCGCCTGCCGAATGAGCCGATCACTGAGCAAGGGCGCTCAGCCTGGGTGGTGGACGCCAATTACGCCCCCACCGACCGCTGGACGATTGGTGCCTCCTACCAACGCGATCCCAAATTCAACCGCACCGATCTGGCCAGCGTGCGCGCCCGTTATCTGCTGCCCAACCAAGGTGTGTTCAACTTGAGCTATCGCTATCGGCGCGCACTGCTGGAACAGGTAGACGCATCGTTCCTGTACCCGATCAACGAGCGCTGGAGCATTGTCGGTCGCCAATACTATTCACTGCGCGACAGCAAAACGCTGGAAAGCCTGGCTGGCGTGCAATGGGACAGCTGTTGTGTTGCCGTTCGGGTTGTGGCCCGCCGCTACGTGCAAAATCGCGCTGGCGATCTCGGCAATACCCTGATGTTCGAAATCGAGCTGAAGGGCCTGGGCTCAGCCGGCCAAGATACCCAGCGCGCCTTGCGCCGGGCCATCCTCGGCTACAATCGCGATGATTTGTACTTGGTGCCGCCGCAGATTGCGACGGGCCAGCCTTCCACGCAGGACAACACGAAAATTCCATGACCTCCAGCCATCGCTTGTGTGCCCCTTACTCCCTGCTGGCGATTGTGCTGCCGGTGCTGCTGTTCACTTCTGGTGCACAGGCGCAGGACTACGCAACTCCACAGCCAGTGGATCGCATCGCGGCCGTGGTCAACGAAGACGTGATCTTGCGCAGTGAGCTGGAGCGCGCGATTGCCAATATCCGCACCCAATACGCCGGTCGCGAAAACCAACTCCCACCGGCCGATGTGCTGCAGCGCCAGGTGTTGGAACGCCTGATCTTGATGCGTCTGCAATTGGCGCGTGCCACGGATGCCGGGATCACGGCCAGTGACGAGGATTTGGAGCGCGCGGTGCAGGGCGTGGCGCAGCAAAACAACATGAACGTGGATCAATTGCGCGAGCGCATCGGCAAGGACGGCATGAGTTTCGCTGATTTTCGCAACAACCTGCGCGATGAAATCATCACCCAGAAACTGCGTCAGAGCTTTGCTCAAGGCCGCATCAATGTCAGCGAAGGTGAGGTGGACGCCGCGATGGCCAATGCCTCGGCCGCAGCCAGCCAGCAGTTCCACCTGGCCCACATCCTGATTGGCACACCCGAAGCAGCCACCCCCGAGCAGATCGCCACCGCGCAGAAAAAAGTCGAAGGCGTGAAGAACCTGGTCGAAAAAGGCGAAATGACGTTTGCCGCCGCTGCGGTGCGTTATTCCGATAGCCCCAACGCGCTGGAAGGCGGTGATCTGGGCTGGCGTGGCCTGAATGAAATCCCGCCTGCATTTGCCTCTGCCATCACGCAGATGAAGGATGGCCAGGTCATCGGCCCCATCCGCGGCTCCAGCGGCTTCCAATTGGTGCAACTGGTTGGCAGCCGCACGCAAGCTGCCGGCAGTGGTGAAAAAGTTACCCAATATTCGGCGCGTCAGATTCTGGTCAAAGTGGATGACAAGACCGACGATGCCGCCGCCAAGGCCAAAGCCGATACGCTGGCTGCGCGCCTAACTGGCGGAGCCGAGTTTGCCAAGGTCGCCGCCGAAAGCTCGGACGATGCCACCACCCGCCGCCGTGGTGGTGATCTTGGCTGGGTGGGTGCGGATACCTACGGCACCGCCTTTGGCATGCAACTGGCATCCCTGTCCGATGGCCAGACCTCCGCACCGTTCAAAACCGATGCCGGCTGGGTGATTGTGCAGCGTATTGGCACCCGCGAGATCGCTGCCGGTGACGAAAATCTGCGTGCGCAAGTGCGCGAGACCATTGGTCGCCGCAAGCTGGAAGAAGAGTGGAACCGCTGGCTACGTGAAATGCGTGGCGAAGCCTATGTGGATACTCGCGATGAACAAGGCAAGTCCACGCGTCCGGCGCTGCCGGAAACCCCCAAGGAGCAGCACAAGGTGACCCCGGTTGACGTGCATCCGGAAGGAACCCGTCGGGAGTTTTGATTTCAATGCGCCCACGCCTTGCCCTGATTGCGGGTGAGCCTGCCGGCATTGGCCCCGAACTGGTGGTGCGTGCGGCCCAGCAGGACTGGGACGCAGAGCTGGTGGTGTTTGGCGATGCCGCCAGTTTGCTGCGTGCGGCTGACGCACTTGGTCTGCCGCTGCATTTGCACCGGCATGGCGAGGCAGCCACGCAGCCGCGTAGTTTGGCCATCGTCGACATCCCGCACCCGGTGGCAACCCGCTTCGGGCACCCTGATCCGGCCAATACGGCCTCGTTGATCGCGGCCATCAGCCGCGCCGCCCGCGCCTGCATCGACGGTGAGCTGGATGGCTTGGTGACCGGCCCGGTGCACAAGGCGGTCATCAACGAAGGCGGGATCACTTTCACCGGCACCACCGGTCTGTTGGCCGAACAAGCCGGCTGCGAGGTGGTGATGATGCTGGCCAACTCACACCTGCGAGTGGCTTTGCAAACCGTGCATCTTCCACTGCGCGAAGTCGCTGATGCGATCACCCCCGCGGCCATGATGCGCACCCTGCGTATCGTAGATACGGCACTGCGCACCCAATTTGGACTTGCTGTGCCCACCATCGCCGTACTGGGTCTGAATCCGCACGCTGGCGAAGACGGTCATCTGGGCCGGGAAGAACTGGACATCATCATTCCCTCCTTGGACCACCTGCGCGGCGAAGGGCTGCGTCTGGTTGGCCCGTTGCCAGCCGATACCGCGTTCCTGCCAAACAAGCTGCAGGGCTTCGACGCGGTGCTGGCGATGTACCACGACCAAGGCCTGCCGGTACTCAAGCACGCCGATTTCGCCCACGCAGTGAACATTACCTTGGGCCTACCCTACCCGCGTGTGGCGGTAGATCACGGCACCGCGCTGGAACTGGCCGGCCAGGGCACGGCCGATCCGTCCAGCCTGTATGCCGCCATCCGGACCTGCACGCAGCTGGCGGCGCAGCGGAAGCGCGGGTGATGGAGACCATCAGCTTCGACGGCTTTCTGAAAGTCGAACTGCGCGTGGGCCGCGTGCTGTCCGCCGAGCCCTTCGCGCAGGCGCGCAAGCCCGCCTACATCCTGCACGTCGATTTCGGCCCGGAGCTGGGCGTGCGCAAATCCAGTGCGCAGATCACCGTGCACTACACGCCGGAGGAACTGGTCGGCCGGCTGGTGGTCGCCGTGGTCAATTTCCCGCACAAGCAGATCGGCCCGCTGATGTCGGAATGCCTGGTGACGGGCTTTCACGACGCCGACGGCGCGGTGGCGCTATGCGTGCCGGACAGGGACGTGCCATTGGGAACACGCTTGCTATGACCACAGGATTCACCGAACCGGCCAAGAAACACCTGGGCCAGAACTTCCTCCGCGACACCAGCGTCATCGACAGGATCGTGCTGGCGATTGCCCCGCAGCCGGGGGATGTGATCGTCGAAATTGGCCCCGGCCAAGGCGCCCTGACCTTTCCCCTGCTGAAACAGCACGGTGACATTACCGCGATTGAGTTTGACCGCGACCTGCACGCGCCACTGCAAACCGCCGCACGCCAGCACGGCGAGCTGCACCTGATCGCAGGTGATGTACTGAGCGTGAATTTTTCCGAATTGGCCGCGCAACGCAGCGATGCGCAAGGCCAAATCCGGTTGGTCGGCAACCTGCCCTACAATCTCAGTTCACCGATCCTGTTTCACGCATTGGATCATGCGCACGCCATCCGCGACATGCACTTCATGCTGCAAAAAGAAGTGGTAGAACGCATGGCCGCCGGCCCCGGCAGCAAGGTCTATGGCCGCCTCAGCGTGATGTTGCAAGCCTATTGCAGCGTGACGCCGCTGTTCATCGTGCCACCTGGTGCCTTCATCCCCGCACCCAAAGTGGACTCGGCAGTGGTACGGCTGGTGCCAAAACCACACGGAAAAATCGAGGTTGCCGATCACGCGAGCTTTGCCAACGTGGTGCGTGCCGCCTTCGGCCAACGCCGCAAAACCCTGCGCAATGCCCTCCATGGGGTGGCCGATAGTGCCACCCTCGAAGCCGCCGGCCTGCGCCCGGAAGCGCGTGCCGAGCAGGTGGCCGTGGCTGATTTCGTGCAGCTTGCCAATTTACTTGCCGCCGGTTGATATCTGATTGCCAAAAGCATGGGCGCAGCCTGCCGCCCACCGCTAGAATGGCGGCATGAGCAACAATGATTACCAATTCGATATCGCGGTGAATGCCCACTTCCTGGATGACCAATCGGTACCGGAAGAGGGCCGCTTCGTGTTTGCGTACACCATCCAGATTCGCAACCAAGGCAAGCAGCCGGCACGCTTGCTGGGCCGCCATTGGCTGATCACCGACGGCAACGGCCGGGTACGCGAAGTGGTTGGTGAAGGCGTGGTAGGCGAACAGCCGTGGCTGCGCCCCGGGGAAGGTTTCGAATACACCTCGGGTGCGGTACTGGAAACCGACATCGGCACCATGCGCGGTAGCTACGACATGCTGGCCGATGATGGCACTCGGTTTGCCGCACCGATCCCGGCATTCACCCTGTCCATTCCGCGCACGCTGCACTGAGATGGCGGTCTGGGCCATTGGCGACCTGCAAGGGTGCTACGACGTCACTCAGCGCTTGCTGGAGAAGATCCGCTTCGACCCGGCGGCAGATCGGCTGTGGTTCTGCGGTGATCTCGTCAATCGTGGCGGCCAGTCAATCGAAACGCTACGGCTGGTGCATTCGCTGCGCGAAGTCAGCCACACGGTGTTGGGCAACCATGACTTGTCGCTGCTGGCGGTGGCCGAACGCACCCCCGAGGAACAACGCCGGGTCAACGCCGACCTGCAGGGCGTGTTGTTTGCGCCGGATGCCCCCGAACTGCTGGCATGGCTGCGCAAGCGCAAGCTCTGCCATGTGGATCGTTCGCTGGGCTGGATGATGGTACATGCCGGGCTCGCACCGAGGTGGACCACCTTCCTTGCTGAAAAGCATGCGCGCGAAGTGGAATCTCGCCTGCATGGTGATAACTATCGTCGGCTGCTGCGCAATATGTATGGCGATAGCCCGGAATGGTCGCCACGCCTGCAAGGGCTGGAACGCGACCGCGCCATTATCAATATATTCACTCGCATGCGCTATTGCAGCCCTCGCGGCCGCATCGCGTTCGAACACAAAGGCCCGCCTGGCAGCCAACTGCCGGGCCTGTATCCATGGTTTTCGGTTCCCGGCCATGCCGCACGTGATCTGAAGATCGTCTGCGGCCATTGGAGTGCGCTGGGCCTGCATATCGGCAGCGGGATCCATGCCATCGACACCGGCGCAGTATGGAGCGGCAAGCTCACCGCACTGCAATTGGATGCCGAAAGCCTCAATGTAGTACAAGTGCCGGGCCGCGACGTACCTGCCCCGATGCCGAAACAGCGTCACGCCAAGTACAAGCAGCCACACCCATCGCAACGCCAAAACGGCGGCTAGGTACCGAGATAATCTGCGGCGGCACATCCACGCTTGCGCGGATGGACTTGCACACACACGTGAAGGTCTCCCGTTTCGGGCGTGGCATCACGGTCAATCGCACGTCAGCGCCTCACCGCTAGCGGGAATCGACAGGTCTTCAACTATGCTCATTGACGCTCGTAATCCACGTAGCTAAAGGCAAATGCATGAGCCGCATCGGAGGGATGGTGCATCTGCCGGGTGATACGCCACTGATCCTGCGCAAATTGCGGGAAATAGGCATCGGCAGCCTCCACCGTGGTCTCTACATGGGTCAGATGCAGGCGATGTGCATGCGGTAGTGCCAGCGTATAGAGTTCCCCCCCTCCGATCACGCACAACTCGGGGCTGCCATCGGCAGTGATCAAGTGCAGCGCTTCCTCCAGCGAGGCCACTGCTTGCATCCCATCGAACGGCATCCGTCCACTGCGGGTCAGTACCAGGTTACGCCGCTTGGGTAAAGCACGCCCCAGCGACTGCGCGGTCTTGCGCCCCATCAACACCGGCTTGTTCAAGGTCAGTGCCTTGAAATGGCGCAAGTCATCGGGCAAATGCCACGGCAGGGCATTGCCCTTGCCGATGGCATAGTGAGTATCGAGTGCGGCAACAAGCGAGAGGATTGGCATTGCAGACATCATGCGGGCGACGCCCCAGATCGGGCAAGCCGCACAACATAAACAACCCTGCGCCAAGTTGCGACTAGCGGGGATTGGCCAAAATCCGACTCATCGGTAGCAGGCGTACTTGTGCGGCCGCCAGCATTGCTTCGAATTCGGGCGCCAGCAGCATTGCAAACTCCACATGCCGGGCAGCTGCAATGGCATCTTGCATATGCGATGGCAGGCCAGGATGGCACATCAATACATCACCGTCTTCGGCAGCAGACAACCAGTATTGCACCCGTCGGCGATAACTCGCGGCATCCCCGCGAAAATCATAAACACCCAGCAATCTTGCATTTTGCTGCACGCCGATCCGCTTCGCCCTTGCACTGAGCGCGTGATTGCCCAGTAAATCAATGATCCGACTCTTGAATTGGGTACGCAAATCCAAATGGGCCGCGGCCTGCGGACTTCGAGTAGAACGCAACCACGGCGGGTTGACCGGGTAGCGATGCGCGATGACCTGCAACAATGCGTCGCGGATCATCGGCAATTGATGCACATGCTGATGCCCATCCACATACACGGGGGCATGCCCCATCGCCTGCTCGAAGGCATCCAGTTGGGCGTCGATCTGGTCACGCAGAGCGTGTGCATCCAAACTTCTGGAGTAGACACGCAGCAACAAATGCCGATGCGTTTGCTTCGCCATCGGCGGCAGCGGGCATTCGGTCAGATCCAGGTGCAAGCCCACGTCCAACTGTTGCGGATCATACCGGCGCAATGCGCGTGCACCCTGCTCCCAAGTACTACCGCCTACCATCACGGATACTGCTTGCACCCGTTGCAAACGCAATAATGCAAACACCGCATGATTGATTCCATCATGCAGACCAAAATCATCCACGCACAGGCACACTCGCGGCCCATTAGCATCCTGTGCAACAGCCACATTCATTGCGCAGATCCATGGCCTGCCAGCGAGCCGCGCGGGCAACCCAATGCCACAAACTGCGTATGCTGCGCAGGATCCACCCGCCAAACGACTTGCCGATTATTGGTAGTGATCACCTGTGCTTGCGCGAGAAACGGATAGTCCTTGATTGCATTCTCTGCGCCCACTACCCACGCCACGCCACCGTGACATAACGCAGCGGGCAATGCCTGCGGGAACAGTAGAAGCCGCTTCGCCAATGCGGGTGCAAAACTACCCGCATCTGCAATTTCCTTGCGCCAAGTGTCGCGACGTGCAATCTCAGGGTCGTTCCAATCGTCCACATCAAATACCGGCTGTCGCAAGCGCGCGTAGAACGGTACCGCATACAAATAATCCTTGAGCATATAGACCGACTGGCCCGCCTGGTAATGCGCACGCAGTGCCACGCCAAGCGGTTTGGAGGAATGCCTTGTGTCAATGCTCAACCCAATGACAGCGATCAACCCTACCAGCGCACTCACTGCCAAGGTGATGGCCCACCGCTGCTTGCGCGCAGTGGTTTCAACCGCAGGGTAGCTTGCATCGGCGATCAGCCAAGCCAGTGCAGGTAGCGCTGGCAAGATATAACCCAGCAATTTCGACTGCGGAATCGAAAAGAACAGCAGCACACACCCCACTGACAACCCCATCAACAAGCGCATCGCACCCGGTGTGTCAGTAGTGGTGAAGTAGTCACGCGTCAGCATGCGCCGCAACCACAACACTGCAGGAAAGCTGCAAAGTGCCAACACCGCTGGATAGAACCACCACGGCTGCACATTATTGAATCCGGTCGCCGCAAATCGCTGGAAGTGCTGCACCACGAAGAAATAGTGCAAAAATCCATCGAAACGCTGCTGCATGGCGATAAACCACGGCGCAGTGATCGCCAACAGCAGCATAAGCCCCGGCACCGAAACCAGTGCCCACAGCGTTCGCCAGCGCCAGCGCAGCAACACCCACAGGCCGATCACCATCGCTGGAATCACAAAGCCAATCAGCCCCTTGGCCAGCAATCCCAAGCCAGCCAGCGCATAGGCCAACCACAACATGCGCCGGTAGCTGCACCCTTGTTCGAAGCACAGCGCGGCATCCGCCAATGCCAGAATGGTGGCCGTGATGCAGCCGGCCACCAACATGTCCAGGTTGGCAAATTGGGCTGCCGCGAAATACATGGGCAAGACCAGCAGCACAAGCAAGCTGCGCCGTGCAAGCAGCAGCCCGCACCACCGCCGGGTAAATAGATACAACGCAATCGCACCCAAACTGGCACCCAATAACGATGCCGTACGGGCTGCAATTTCGATCGGTCCAAACAGCCATAATGCCGGGGCCGTGATCCAATAAAACAACGGCGGCTTGTGGAAGAACGGCATGCCGTCAAGGGTCGGCGTCAGCCAATCGCCCGAGCGCAACATTTCCCACGCAACCGTGGCATAGCGCCCTTCATCCGGATGCATCAATGGCCGCATCCATGCGGTGGCGGCCAGCCACAACAGGACAATCCCCAGCACGATCGCCGTATCCCATCGCTTCAGCGGCGGCGTGCTCATGATTCACCTCGCAAGCCCTGCCCTAGTGCACGTTTGACTACAAAAATAGGGCGGCGCTTGGCCTCCTCATAAATACGCCCCACGTACTCGCCGACCACGCCCAGCGATACCAGTTGAATGCCGGAAAACAGCATCAGACTCACCACAATCGTGGTCCAACCGCTCACCTGATGGCCAAAAACAAGATACACGCCGGTCAAATACGCGCCGTAGGCAAAGGCTGCCAATGCCATGAGACACCCCAGAAAAATCACCGTCCGCAGCGGCCACAAGGTGAATGCAAACAGGCCATCCAATGCCAATCGAAACAGCTGGAACTTGCTGAAATGGCTATGCCCATGCGCACGCTGCTCGGGCAGATATGGCACCGCCACCGCCTCAAACCCAACCCAGGCATACAGGCCTTTCATGAAGCGGTTGCGCTCGGGCATGGCAAGCAATGCCTGCACCACCGTGCGATCCATCAAGCGGAAATCACCAGCGTTTGGCGGGACCCTGAAACGGCTATTGCGGTTGACCACCCCATAAAACCAACCCGATCCGATGCGCTTGAACCAGCTCTCGCCATCGCGGTGCTCGCGCACGGCATACACCACATCGGCACCTGCACACCAATGCCGCACGAAGGTCTCGATCAGTGATAACGGGTGCTGCATGTCAGCATCCATCATCATCGCCACATCGCCCGCCGCCGCTTGCAGGCCTGCGGTAAGCGCAGCTTCCTTGCCAAAATTACGCGACAGTTGCACCACCCGCACCCCGTCTTGCTGCGCCCATTGCGCCATGAATTGCGCACTGGCGTCGGTGCTGCCGTCATCCACCAGCACGATTTCCCAACGCTCGGCCACCTGTGCCAGTTGTGCCTGCAGTAGCGGCAGTAACCGTTGCAGATTTTCGGCTTCGTTGTAGCAAGGCACGATGCAGGACAGTGCATGCAGTGTGCGCGATAGGCGTGCATGGCCCGTTGTCGAATGGGTCTCGCGCATGCGGTCCGCATGCGCAGCCATCGCCGGTTGGGTGGTCAACATTCAGCACCTCGGGGGAGGGACGCACGAGGCCACCGGAATGAGTTACACCGCTACCGGAGCCCTGATCGGCGGGTGCGGGGTATAGCCCTCGATCGCAATGTCCTCGTATCGGAAGGCGAAGATATTCTTCACTTCGTTATTCAATCTCAGCTGCGGCAACCCACGCGGTGCCCGCGCCAGCTGCTCACGCGCCTGTTCAAAATGGTTGGAATACAGGTGCGCATCCCCCAAGGTGTGTACGAAATCACCCACACCCAAACCGCACACCTGCGCCACCATGTGGGTCAACAAAGCATAGCTGGCGATATTGAATGGCACCCCCAGGAAGATGTCGCCACTGCGCTGGTAGAGCTGGCAACTGAGCTTGCCATCGGCCACGTAGAACTGGAACAGACTATGGCAGGGCATCAGCGCCATCTGCGGCAAGTCGGCCACATTCCATGCGCTGACGATCAAGCGTCGCGAATCCGGGTTGCGGCGGATTTCATCCACCACCCACTGGATTTGGTCGATGGTCTGGCCATTGGCACCCTTCCAACTGCGCCACTGCTTGCCATACACCGGGCCCAGCTCGCCATCGGCATCGGCCCATTCGTCCCAGATGCTGACCTTGTTGTCGCGCAGATACGCAATATTGGTACTGCCCTGCAAGAACCACAGCAGCTCGTGGATGATCGCGCGCAGGTGCAGTTTCTTGGTAGTCACCAGCGGGAAGCCCTGGCTCAGATCGAAGCGCATCTGCCAGCCAAACACGCTGCGCGTGCCGGTGCCGGTGCGGTCGGCCTTTTCGCTGCCGTGCTCCAGCACATGCCGCAACAGGTCGAGGTAGGCCTGCATCAGCGCACGTCAGGTTGCAAGGTGGGCGCACGGCGTGAGTGCCACAGCCAGAATAGACCCAGCAAGATCAGCGGCGTACTCAGCACCTGTCCCATCGTCACCCAACCGAAGGCCAAATAACCCAATTGCGCGTCTGGCTCACGCACAAACTCGACCAAGAACCGGAAGCTGCCATACAGCAGTGCAAACATGCCAGAGACTGCATAACGGGGGCGCGGTTTGGCCGAGAACCAGACCAGCACGCAAAACATCACCAAGCCCTCCAGCGCCGCTTGATACAACTGCGATGGATGGCGCGCAAACCCATTGAGGGCACCACTTTCGAAATAGCTACGCAGTGTCGCCGCATCCATCGACGCAAACGGCTCGGGCAGCGCACGCGGGAAGATCACACCCCAGCCATCGAACACGGTTCCGGCAGTGGGCTTGCCCCACAACTCGCCACCAATGTAGTTGCCGATTCGGCCAAACCCCAGGCCGGCCGGCACCAGTGGTGCCATGAAATCCACGGTGTCGAAAAAATGCAGATGATGCTTGCGCGACCACCAAGCAACGGCGGCCAACACGCCCAGCAGGCCGCCATGGAAGCTCATGCCGCCTTGCCAGACCCGCACGATCATCAGTGGGTCCTTGAGGAACTCACTGAGGTCGTAAAACACGATGTAGCCAATGCGCCCACCCAGCACCACACCCAGCATCGAATAGAACATCAAGTCGCCGAACCCGTTGTCATCCACGCCGGGCAACCGCCCTGCACGCACGCGCCGCCGACCCAGCCACCATGCCACGACAAAACCAAGCAAGTACATCAGCCCATACCAATGGACTTTCAGCGGCCCCAGCGAGACGGCAATGGGGTCAATCTGGTGCAGATAGGGCATGTGCATCCTGGTTCCTGATCAAGTAACGCCGCGGGGGCTTACCACTCGCCCGCACCCGGCACGTGATGCGAAGCCGCTTTGCGCCGCATCAGCAGGTTCAGCCATTCAACCAATACCGAGAAGGCCATGGCGAAGTAGATGTATGGCTTGGGTACGTGTACTTCCAGTCCATCCAGGATGAGCACGGCACCGACCAGCAGGATGAACGCCAGCGCCAGCATTTTTACGGTGGGATTGGCGTCAATAAATGCGCCCAGCGGGTTGGCCGCCAGCAGCATGATGGCGACCGCGGCCAAGATTGCGAACACCATGATCGGAATGTGTTGTGCGATGCCGACAGCGGTAATGACCGAATCCAGCGAGAACACGATGTCAATCACCGCAATCTGTGCGATCACCATGCCAAATACCGCTGATGCCTTGGTGGTGCGCGGGTCTTCGTCATCACCGCCGGTAATCAGATCATGGATCTCCAAAGCCCCCTTCACCAACAAGAAAGCCCCCCCGATGATCAACACCAGATCGCGAATCGAAATCCCCATCCCAAACAACGCAAACAGGTCTTTCCCCATGCGTGCCAGGTGCGCCAAGGTCACCAGCAACAGGATGCGGGTGATACAAGCGACCGCAATACCCAATTTGCGAGCAGTAGGCTTGCGATGCTCGGGCAGGCGACTGACGGCAATGGAGATGAACACCAAATTATCAATGCCCAGCACGATTTCCAATGCGCTCAGGGTGACGAGGGTGAGCCATGCGTCAGGGGAAGCCAGAAAACTCAGATCCATGTGCTACTCATCCCGTCAACCGTGCAATACGCGCGGGCCCAACAACACCGCCCACACCAGCACTACGTTCATCATCAGCACAAACACCGCTGCCGACCCCATATCCTTGGCGCGACCGGACAGTTCGTGGTGTTCAGAGCCATAGCGCTCGATCACCGCCTCCATCGAAGAATTCATCAGCTCCATCGCCAGCACCAACAGGCAACTGCCGATCAGCAGCACACGCTCGACACCGGTTGCGCCCAAGTACCAGCCCACCGGGCCAAGCACCGCAAACAGACAGACCTCAAGGCGAAAAGAGGACTCGTGCAGCCATGCGGCACGCAGACCCAACATTGACCATTTGGCAGCGCGCAACACGCCCGCAGGCCCGCGCGGCAGGTGCCCATAGAGATCAGCCACGTGCAAACACTCGCGTGGTGGCAACTGAAGCAGGCTTGCAATCGGGCATGGAATGGATCAGATCCGGCGGGGCAAGCGGTCATTTTGCCACAAGCCCCACACCCGCCGTCCGTTAAGGAATTGCAAAGGCCACGCGATTACTGCGACCGCAGTGCATCAATGGGATCGAGCAAGCTGGCTTTGCGCGCTGGGTAGTAGCCAAAAAACAGCCCCGTGCAAATGGAGAACGTAGCCGCGAGCAATATCACTTTGGCATTGAGCTGTACCGGCAAATCACCGAATTTGCCGACCAACAATGCACCGACTACACCGATGCCAATGCCGATAATGCCGCCGATCAGCGAAATCAGCATGGCCTCCGCCAGAAATTGCAGGCGCACATCGCGCGGGCCGGCGCCCACCGCCATGCGCAAGCCGATTTCACGGATGCGCTCTGTCACCGAGACCAACATGATGTTCATGATGCCGATGCCACCAATGATCAGGCAGATGCCGGCCACTGCGCCCAGCAGCTTGGACATCAGATTGGTGGTGGCGGTACGGGTGGCCACGATCTGGCTGATATTGCGCACCGCGAAGTCATCGTCCGCGCCCGGCTGAATCTTGTGCCGTTGACGCAGCAAATCCTCGATCGCGGCCTGCGCGGCATCCAGATGCTTGGCGTCGTCCACCCCCACGGCAATTGACTGCACGGCGCCGGGCGGCATGCCTTGCGCGGTGGACAACCGGCGGCGTGCGGTTTCCAGTGGCACGACCACGATATCGTCTTGGTCCTGCCCGAAACCGCCCTGCCCCTTGCTGCCCAGGATGCCGACCACGGTGAACGGAACCCGACCCAGGCGAATGCTTTGACCGATCCCGCTTTCATCGCCAAACAAGGTTTTGCGCACGGTTTCGCCCAGAATCACCGGCTTGCTGCTGCCGCCGTAGTCGGGGGTATCAAAGCCCTGACCCTGCACAATCTGCCAATCGTTGATCGCAAACCAATCGGCTTGCACGCCCTGCCATTGGGTAGAGGCATTGTTTTCGGCAAACACCACCTGACTGCCGCCGCGCAACGAACCGGCCACGTATTGCACCTCCGGTACTTCATTGCGAATGGCCTCCACATCGCCTTCGTTGAGTGACCAGCGGCTACCCTGCGCCATGCGCGCGCCCCCCGGCCCCATGCCGCCGGCACTGCCGATATCCAGCCGCTGCGAGCCAAGGCCTGACACCATCTTGTCGATCTCGGCCTGCGTGCCCTGCCCAATCGACACCATCACGATCACCGCCGCAATACCGATGATCACGCCCAGCGAAGTCAGCGCGCTGCGCATCCAGTTGCCGCGCAGGGCGAAAAACGCAGTGCGCAGGATGTCCGTGAAGCTCATGCGGCCTCCGCCTCTGTTTGCTCATGCAATTCACCATCGCGCATCACAAACGTACGGTCGGCATGTGCGGCCACTTGTGCATCGTGGGTAATCAGGATCACGGTATGGCCGTCATCACGCAGACGTTTGAACAGGGCCAGGATCTCCTCGCCGGTCTTGCTGTCCAGCGCGCCGGTGGGTTCATCGGCCAACAGGATCGGCGGGTGGTTGACCAGCGCCCGCGCAATCGCCACGCGCTGCTGCTGGCCGCCAGAGAGCTCATTGGGGAAATGGTCGGCACGGCCGCCCAGACCCACGGCCTCCAGTGCCGCCAAGGCACGCCGCCGCCGCTCGGCCGGCGGGATTTGCGCGTAGCCCATCGGCATCGCCACGTTGTCGGTGGCATTCATGCGTGGCAGCAGATGAAAGCCCTGAAACACAAAACCAATCTTGTCGCGCCGCAGCTTTGCCAATTGCTCGGCATCCAGCGTCGCCACATCCACACCATCGCATTCGCAGCGGCCACTGGTGGGTGTATCCAGGCAGCCCAACAAGTTCATCAAGGTGGACTTGCCCGAGCCAGACGGCCCCATGATGGCCACAAACTCGCCACGCTCGATGCGCAGATTGACGTCTTGCAGGGCCACCACTTCCGCCTCGGTACCGGCGGCGTACACCTTGCCAAGCTGGTGGGTCAAGATCACCGGAACGGTGTCAGCCATCACTTGCCCTCCGCCGCCGCACGTTCGCCAGAAATGAGCGTGTCGCCTTCCTTGATGCTGCGCCCCGAGACTTCGGTAGCAGTGCCGTCACTGGCCCCCACCTTGAGCATCACTGCCTGCGGCTTGCCATTGACCAGTTTGTAGGCCATCACTCGTTTGGCATTGATTTGCGCATCCATGCCAGCATTCCATTTGCCACGCTGCGCATCGTCCAGGCTAGCGGCAAATGCCGAGAATTGCTGGTTCATGCGGTCACGCATGCGGGCACGCATCTGCGCCATCATGTTGGCGTCGCCGCCGCCGCTGCGACGCGGCCCGCCCATGCCTGCGCCGCCAAACAAGCGGCTGCCTCCCCCTTGTTGAGGGCTGCCTGATTGCACCTGCGCGGCACGCTCGGCTTGCTTGCGCTGCATTTCTTCCAAGGCCGCATCAAACGCGGCTTTCTGCTCCGGCTTCAAACTCAACGTGGCGGCCAGATTTTGCAAATCTTCGCCCATCCCCGCGCCGCGTCCGCCATTACTGCCGCCGGGTGCCGCACCGTCTGGCTTCATGTCCGCCAACGGCGAGCCATCAGCCGGCTTGAAACGCAGGGCAGCATTGCCCACCTTGAGCACACCATCGCGCTTGCTGACTTCAATCTGTGCATTGACGGTCAACCCCGGCAACAGGGTGCCATCGCTATTGTCCACGCTGACCACCACCGCATAGGTCACCACGTTATTGGTGGTAGTCGCCGCCATCCGCACTTGCTTGACCACGCCGGCAAATTGCCGATTCGGGAAGGCATCGGCGGTAAAACTCACCGTCTGGCCTTCTCTGACTTGGCCGATGTCGGATTCATCCACCGCCAATTCAATCTTCATCTTGGAAAGATCTTCGGCAATGGTGAACAACACCGGCGCGGAGAAGCTGGCGGCCACGGTTTGGCCAGGGTCGATGGTGCGGGTCAGCACCACGCCATCCACTGGCGAGCGAATCACCGCACGTCCGATATTGACCTCGGTGGTCTTCAACGCTGCCGATTGTTGCCGGATCAGCGCTTGCGCCGAGTTCACCTGCGCCTGCGCCTGATCACGGCTAGTGCGTGACAAATCCAGATCACTGCGAGCGATTAGTTTTTGCGCTGCCAAGTCGGATTTACGCTGAAAGTCCGCGCTGGCATTGCGCAAGGTGGCCTGCGCCTGCGCCAATTGCGCACGCGCACTGGCGATCTGCGCATTGCCCTGCTCCAGCTGGGCCTGATACGTGGACGGGTCGATTTTGGCAAGGATGTCGCCCTTCTTCACTGGCGAATTGAAGTCCACCAGCACATCGGTCACCTGCCCGGAAATCTGGCTACCCACCGTCACCGTGGTAATGGCACTGAGCGTACCGGTGGCGGAAATCGCCACCCGAATATCACCGCGCTGCACGGTCTCTGTGCGGTAACCGCCGGCAGCATCGGCAGCTTTATGTTTACTCCAGTAATAGCCGCCCGCTGCCAGCGCTGCGACTACGGCCGCAGCCACGGCAATCTTGCGCAAAGGGGAAAAACTCCTGGAACGTGATGACTGGCTCATGCGGGCTTTGGACAGGGTTTGGGGAGGGTATCTGGAATCAGAACGCACCAGTATGCATTTGGTTGACAGCGCGTTGCCACGCGCCCGTCTCCCAACCCTTGCCGCCGGGTAGTCAGGCCAGCACGGAAGGCGCAAATACAATACTGGCGCGGGTCCCGCAACCCAGCGTGCTTTCCAGCCGGATCGACCAGCCGCAGCGCACCGCCAGCCGATGCGCCACCGACAGCCCCAAGCCTGGCCCACCGGCGACCCCCGCACGCGCACAGAAAAACGCTGCATGCGCCTGTGCCAGTGCCTGTGCGTCCATACCAATGCCGGTGTCTTCCACCAGCACCCGGTCTGCGCACACCCGCACCCGCACCTCACCAAGATCGGTGAACCGCACCGCATTGGCCAACAGATTGCCCAAGATCACTTGCAGCACACGCGGTGGCGCGTGCACGCTGGGCGTCGCCTCCTCGACCGATTGCAGATTCAGACCCTTGGCCTGCAGCGCGGGGCGCACACGCTCCAACTCCTGTTGCACCACCTCGCGCACAGGAAAATCGACATAGACCAACGCGCAATCTTCCGCGCGCGCCAACAACAGCAAGGCATCAAGGATGGCCTCCATATCCCCGACGGCCGCCTGAATTCTCTCCAATGAGCGTCGCGACGAACACGACAACCCATGGTCATGCGCCAACAGATCACTAGCCACCCGAATCACGGTCAAGGGCGTGCGTAATTCATGGCTGGCGGCATGCGTGAATTCATGTTCGCGTACCGCACTCACTGCATCTTGCGAAGCGGATGTGGCAACGATGTGTTGCTCTGGTATCGCCATCTTGACGGCTCAACCAGCCAGCGCCGCGACCCGATAGCCAGCGCTTTGCACGGTATGCAGCAAGGGCTGTTCAAAGGGCTTGTCGACCACTTTGCGCAAGTTGTAAAGATGGCTGCGCAGAGTGTCTGAATCAGGCAAATCATTACCCCAGATTTCACGCTCGATATCCTGCCTGCTCACCACCCGCGGCGACTCACGCATCAAAATGCCGAGCAAGCGTATCGCCGTGGGGGATAACTGCAGGGTGTGCCCGGCACGCGACACCCGGTGCGTCGCCGGATCCAGGCGCAAATCTGCCACCTGCAGGATCTCAGCGCCAATCATCCGATGATCACGCCGAATCAGCACACGCAAGCGGGCCTCCAACTCGCGAATGGCAAATGGCTTGGTCAGGTAGTCATCCGCCCCGGATGACAGGCCATTGAGTTTTTCATCCAACGTGTCACGTGCTGTCAGCATCAGGATGGGCGTGGTCTTGCGAGCGTCCTCACGCAGCCGCCTGCACACCTCCATGCCATCCATCCTTGGCAGCATCAAATCCAGCACGATAGCGTCATACGGATTGCTGGTCGCCAGCCGATAGCCGTCCAATCCGTCGCTGGCGAAATCCACTTCAAAGCCGCGGCTCTCCAGATACTCACCCACCATCTCTGAAATATTGCGGTTGTCCTCCACAATCAGGATCAGCCCTGCCGGTTCTTGTTCGCGCATACACGCCTACCTGTTCCGAATTCCTAGTTTTTGCCCACCATGCCTGCACGCCGGTTGCAGCCGCGTGAAGGGGCTAAGCTTTGGCCTCCCTGCCGCCTTCACTACCGCATATGCCTTACGCCCGCCTACTCACCCCGCTGCTGCTGGTTTGCTCCAACGTGTTCATGACCTTTGCCTGGTATGGGCACCTGAAGTATCGCAGTGTTGCCCTGCCCAAGGTCATTTTAATCAGCTGGGGGATCGCGTTCTTCGAATACCTGCTGATGGTGCCTGCCAACCGCATGGGCAGCACGGTATACAGCGCGCCGCAGCTCAAAGGCCTGCAGGAAGTCATCACCTTACTGGTGTTTGCCGGGTTTTCCACGCTCTATCTTGGGCAGGCATTGAAGTGGAACCACTGGGCCGGTTTTGGTTTGATTCTGGTCGCGGCGTGGTTGATTTTTCTGGAGTGATGCGAAGGCATTGCCCCCCCCCTCCCGGAACATGCTAGTTTTGCCACTCAACCCTGAACATGGATGATCAACAATGAACATCGCATCGAAGTTTGTCGGGTTTTGCGCGATGCTCTTGCTGCTCTCTTTGTTTTTGTCATCACCGCCCGCCGCTGCACAAACCAGCCCGAACCCACCAGGAACAGGACCAGTGACGAATTGCTCCACTGGGTGCACAATCATCACCTGCAATGCCACCATATGCACCGTGAACTATTGTGACTATTCCGGATGCCGCGTGGTTGGCCACTACAACCGCCCCAAGAGTGACGCCTTGCAAGCCCACCCAGTAGCCAAGACAGCAAACGGCTCGGCTTCCGGCACCCTGTCCGCCAGTGATGCAAGCCTGCAGTTTGCCATGGCTTGCTCGGAGGCTGCCCACGATTGTCGAATGTATGCAGTCAAGCCAGACGGTGCGACTTATATTGGCAACTATCGTCCCTGATCTAAACGGTAGGTTGGCTTACCATCCGACTTACACAAAATCACAAAACCCCACCCGATGTTGCAGCGACACGGTGACGGCGTAATACTGACCGTCAGGCGAAATTTTGATACTGAGATACGCATCCTGCTTGAGGTAGCGCGCCAACTGTACCTGCGCATGCGCCGGCAGCAGTGCCAATAGCAAGACAATCAGCAACCCCGTCCACTGTGCGCGCATCGTTATCTTTCCCCTATGCGGGCTGTTTGCACCGGATCTGCAGGCCACTCGCCATCAGCCTTGCCGCTCCATCGCTTTGGCTTGTTCCCAAAACGCATCCTGCTCTTGCAGCGACTTTCCCGCCAAGCCACCGGTTGCTTCTGCCAGTGTCTCCATTGCCCGGAAGCGGCGTTCGAATTTCCGGTTGGCGCGGCGCAAGGCAGTCCCCACATCCACCTCGGCATGTCGCGCCAGGTTGGCGCAGACAAACAAAATATCGCCCAGCTCGTCTTCCAGCCGGTCGCGCGCGGCGGCATCACCGGGGCTTGCGGCGACCGCGTCAAACTCCACGCGCACCTCTTCGATTTCTTCGGCCAATTTCTCCAATACCGGTGCAGGGCCGGGCCAATCGAAGCCGACTTTGGCCGCTTTTTTCTGCAATTTCACGGCGCGCTGCCATTCCGGCAGACCGCGTGCGATACCGGCCAGCGCGGATGTATCGGCATCGCCATTGGCCGCACGTTCGAGCTGTTTGCGCGCCTCCCAATCGGCCAACTGCGCCTGCGCATCGGCAAAGTACGCATCGCCAAACACATGTGGATGACGGCGGGTCATCTTGTCGCAAATGGCATCCACCACATCGGCAAATGCAAAGGCCGTTTGCTCTTCGGCCATGCGCGCATGAAACACCACCTGCAGCAGCAAGTCGCCCAGTTCGTCCTTGAGGTCGGCCATGTTGCCGCGGTCGATGGCATCGGCCACTTCGTAGGCTTCTTCGATGGTGTAGGGGGCAATCGTCTGGAAGGTTTGCTGCACATCCCACGGGCAGCCGCCGTCGGGGCTGCGCAGCTTGGCCATGATCGCCAGCAAACGGTCGATGCCGCCACTCATGCCGGCAAGCGCGCCAGCAAACTACGGTCACCCACTGCGATGAAATCGCCATTGAGCAAGCTGTCGCGCTGGTTGTAGCGGAATGGCCGGCCTTGCAAATCCAGCAACACGCCACCTGCCGCTTCCACAATCGCTTGCCCGGCCGCGGTATCCCATTCACTGGTGGGATGAAAGCGCGGATACAGATCAATCAGTCCTTCGGCAAGTTTGCAAAACTTCAGCGCCGAGCCATAGCCCTGCACATCGGCATCGGGAATCGCGGCCAACAAGTTTTCCGTGCGTGCATCGCGATGCGAACGACTGGCGGCAATCCGCAGCGGTGTGGCCGCAGGAATGCGGCAGGTGATGGCGGTATCGATTTCTCCGTCGCGGCGGAATGCGCCCTGACCCGGTGCACCGTGCCATAACCCGCCCGTGACGGGCTGCTGGATCACACCAAAGGTGGCAGCGCCATGTTCGACCAAGGCGATGTTGATGGTGAATTCGCCATTGCGCTTGACGAATTCCCGCGTGCCATCCAGCGGATCCACCAGCCAAAATGTTTGCCACTGCCTGCGCTGGGCAATGTCGAGGTCCCTGGATTCTTCCGACAGCACCGGGATGTTCGGCGTCAATCCGCGCAGGCCATCGCTGATGCAGCGATGCGCGGCCAGGTCGGCGGCGGTGAGCGGCGACGCATCGTCTTTGTGCTGCACCGCGAACTCACCGTCATACACATTCAAGATTTCTGCCGCAGCGGCGCGGGCAATCGCAATCACGCCATCGCGCAAAGAAGGGGCCAGGTTCATCGTTGTTGTTTCAGCCATTCGCGGACAATAAACAGCGCCGCAATGCTGCGGCCTTCGGAAAACTCTTCCCGCAAAATCAACCGATCCAACTCGGCCAGTTTGCAGGGCACCAACTCCAGCGGCTCTGGCTCATCCCCGGGCAAACGCTGCGGATACAACTCCCGCGCCAGTACCAGATGTGTTCGGTGGCTCATGTAGGTGGGTGCCAAGGTCAGGGTGCGCAGCACGCGCACATCACGCGCACCGTAGCCAGCCTCTTCCATCAATTCGCGATTGGCGGCCTGCTCGGGGGTTTCGCCCGCGTCAATCCGCCCCTTCACCAGCCCCAACTCATAGCGGTGCACGCCGGCCGCATATTCGCGCACCAGCAGCACGGTGTCGGCATCCAGCATCGGTACCACGGCCACCGCGCCATGCCCACGTGCATGCAGGCGCTCGAACTGGCGGCGTTCGCCGTTGGAGAACTCCAGATCAAGCCGCTCCAACCGGTACGGGCCGGCGTCGTGCTCGGTAATGCCGTGGATGATGGGCAAACGGTGGCTCATGCGACCGTCCCGACGGCGATAATGGCAGGATGAAAGGACTTCACGATACCCCCATGATAGCCGCCGATGACGCTTGGCGTGCGCGCGATTTGGCCGTGCTCTGGCACCCCTGCACGCAAATGCGCGAACACCCCGATGCACTGCCGCTGTTCCCGGTGGCACGCGGAGAGGGCGCGTGGCTGGTGGGGCACGACGGCAGCCACGTACTGGATGCGGTCAGCAGTTGGTGGACCAATATCCATGGCCACGCCGAGCCGCGCATCGCGCAAGCCATTGGCCAGCAGGCCCGCACGCTGGAGCAAGTGATTTTGGCCGGCTGCTCACACGCGCCAGCGGTGGAGTTGGCCGAACGCTTGCTTGCGTGTGCCCCGCAACAAGCGGGGCGGGCACCCTTGGCCAAGGTGTTCTATGCCGACAATGGGTCGGCCGGGGTCGAAGTCGCCCTGAAAATGGCCTACCACTGGTTTCATAACCAAGGCATCGCTGGCCGCACCCGCTTCGTAGCCTTGCGAGGCAGCTACCATGGTGAAACCTTGGGTGCGCTGTCGATGGGCGATTTGCCGCTGTATCGGCGGGTGTACGCACCGCTGCTGCTGGACGTGTTGTTTGCGCCATCGCCGGATGCATTTGGCACGCAGGATGACGCCGGCGCGCGCGCCTGTGCCGAGGCCGCTGCCAATGCCTTGGCAGCGTTGTTCGCGGCCCATGCCGGCGAAATCTGTGCCTTTATCTTGGAGCCCTTGGTGCAATGCGCCGGCGGCATGCGCATGCACCACCCGCACTACCTGCGCCGCGTGCGTGAGCTGTGCGACGCGCACGGTATTCTTCTGATTGCCGACGAAATCGCGGTGGGCTTTGGCCGCACCGGCACGCTGTTCGCCTGTGAACAAGGCGGCATTCAACCGGATTTGCTATGCCTGTCCAAAGGCCTGACCGGTGGTTTCTTGCCACTGTGCGCGGTGCTGGCCACCCAGCAAATTTACGACGGATTTTTGGATGATTCGCGCGAGCGTGCCTTCCTGCATTCGCACAGTTACAGCGGCAATCCGCTGGCCTGTGCGGCAGCGCTGGCTTCGCTGGCGATTTTCGACAGCGATGCGGTGTTGCCACGCAACCGCGACACAGCCCAGCGCATGGCGGCGCTGGCCGCGCCATTTGCCAGCCATCCGGCCGTGCTTGAAGTACGCCAGACCGGGATGATCCTCGCCATCGAGCTCAAACCCGAGCCCGACAATGTCGAGGACGGCCACGCCGTGGAAATTTCCGGACGGCGCGGCCTGCGCTTGTACCGCAAGGCTCTGGCATCCGGCGTGTTGTTGCGTCCACTGGGCGATGTGTTGTATTGGATGCCGCCGTATTGCATCGATACCGCGCAATTGCAGTTGTTGGCGCAGGTGACGGCAGACGTATTGGACGCGGCTGCGGGGTGAATACGGCTCTTACCGCCATGCTGCGCTTGACCCATCACCACACCCCCGGAGTCCTTGCATGCGCCTGACCCGAAGTTTTGTGAATGCCCCGCTGGCCGTCGGCCAACGACTGACCTTGCCCGATGATGTGGCTGCACATTTGCTGCGGGTGCTGCGTCTGCAAGTGGACGATGCTTGCGTGCTGTTTAACGGCGACGGCGTTGATTACGATGCCCGCATTGTCACGGTCGGCAAACGCGATGCACAAGCCGAAGTAACCGCAGCACGCCCCATCCACAATGAATCACCGCTACGCATCAGCCTGCTGCAAGGCATCGCACGCGGCGAGAAGATGGATCTGATCCTGCAAAAAGCGACCGAACTGGGCGTGGCCCGCATCGTGCCGGTGATGAGCGAACGCAGCGAAGTGAAACTGGATGCGCAGCGCGCCGACAAACGGCTGGCGCATTGGCGCGAAGTGGTGATTTCCGCTTGCGAGCAAAGCGGCCGCGCCTGCATTCCCGATGTGTTGCCGCCGCAGCCATTGCCGCAGGCGGCAGGCATGCGCACCGGGCGCGGGTTCATCCTGGATCCGCTGGCCACGGCCGCCTTGACTGCGCTGCAGGGTGTTGCACTACGCGAATGCACACTGGCCATTGGCCCGGAAGGCGGTTGGTCACCGCGCGACCGTGAGCAATTGCAAGCCGCAGGGTATGCAGGGCTGCGCCTGGGCCCACGCATTCTGCGCACCGAAACCGCCGGTATCGCCGCGATTGCCGCGCTGCAGGTGATCTTGGGTGATCTTGGGTGAGTCAAGTACGGCCCAAACTCACACCGCAAGCAAGCCTGACTTCAAGCCGCCTGCGCCATCACTTCGCGCAGACTGTCTTCGAGTGCGGCCAAGTCCGGCACCATCGCATCGTCTTCATTGTGGCGCACGCGCGCCAACACCCCTGCCGGTAACTCGCCGCCACTCTCCAGGGTCACCATCGACGTCTCGGTCACCGTTACCAAGCGCGGGAAGCCCTGCGTCAGCATTGCGAAATAGGGGTGCTTTTCATCGCCGCCCAATGCTTTCAGCACAATGACCTTGCTGCCCAAGCCGCCTTCTTCGTCAGCCAACTCGGCAAACCGCGAGAACGATACCAACGGCAACTGCCAGCCGCGCCAGCGGATCCGCCCCAGCAACCAATCCGGGGCATCGGCCACCGGCTCCGGCGGCGCAAACGACAACACTTCGGCGATGGTGGCATTGGGCAGTAGCAAGCGCGCCTGCGCGACTTGGATCAGCACGCCTCGGATGATGTGGGCAATGTCGGACATGGGATACCTCAGGCAGGCCAGCGCTGGAGCAGCAGACGGGAAATTTCGGCAAGACTACGCGCCTCACCACCACGTGCCACCAACAATTTGCTGGTGGCAGGATCAAAACAATTATCGGGCGCCTGGCCATACACCAACGCCCCACCCAGCCGCAACGACAGCGCCACATCAACCAGCGCAGTATCGGCGCCACTCAATAGCAGCATGGCGGTATCGGCGGCGCGCAAACCGGCAAAACGTGCCGCGCCATCGGTGGCCACCAACACCAAGCTGTCACCAGACTGTTGCACATCCACCAGATCCGGGAGTACGTACACTTGACCATGCACCAGCACTTCACCGGGCTGCCCAAGGCTGACTGTCAACGTGGTGGCACGCTGCATCTGACGTACCAGTTTGTCGTATTGACCACCCGCCACGCGCTGATGCAGCAACACCGCGCGTGAGAAGTCTTGCGGCAAGCTGCCCAGAATCTGGCGTACGGCATCCGGACCACCTACCCCGGCCGAAATGACCACGGCACCCTGACCCTGATCAGGTGCTTGTAATGGTGCAGGCTTCAGCGAAGGCATGGCCGCGACCTGCAGCGCCAGCGCTTCCATTTCCTGTTGCAGTCCTTGTGGCGCATCCGGGTCCGGCGCGACGGGCAGGACATCCGCATGACCATGCAATTTGGCGGCCAAATGGCGCATCCAGCGGGCTGCCTCCCAGCCATCGCGTTTGCTGGCTACGTCGGCATCATCAAACATCACCCGCAGCGCTGGATCAGCCAGAACCGCATCGAAGCTGCCCAACGCGGACTCGATGACCGGGTCGAGCACCACCAATACGACGTCGGGTGCGGCAGACTGCAATGCATCGACACCCACGCTGCAAGGATCCAACACCGCCACCAGTGCGGCCCCGGCCTCCTGCACCGCCGCCTCGGTACGGTCGCGCCCCGCACCGGGGCGCGCCAACACAACCACACGCGGCCTGCTCATTGCAGGCTTCCATCGCCCGTGTGTTCAACCCCGAGCAAGTCGAACACGTTGCGCATGAGTTCGGCTTCCTGATACGGCTTGCCCAGATAGCGCTCGACACCCAGATCCATCGCGCGCTGGCGATGCTTTTCGCCGGTGCGCGAGGTGATCATGATGATCGGCACATTGCGCAAGCGTGGGTCGGCCTTCATCGCCGTTGCCAACTCGTAGCCATCCATGCGCGGCATTTCGATGTCGAGCAACATCAGGTCAGGCACGAAGTCTGCCATCCGCTCCAGCGCATCCAGGCCGTCCTTCGCGGTTGCCACTTCGAAGCTGTGACGCTCCAGTACACGACCGGTGACCTTGCGCATGGTGACCGAGTCGTCCACCACCATGACCAAGGGCACGCCACGCTGTTCGACTGCCGATACCACCGGAGCCGTTTCGCGCGGTGCAGCCGCGAAGCGGCGCACCAACGGCACCACGTCCAGAATCACCACCACGCGGCCATCACCCATGATGGTGGCGCCAAAGATACCGGGGATCGACAACAGCTGCGGGCCGCCCGACTTCACCACGATTTCGCGGCTACCCACCACCTGATCTACCGCGACTGCAGCGCGCAGGTCACCTGACCGCACCAACAACAACGGCATCTGCAGATGACCCTCAGCCTTGGCGGTCGATGTTCCGACCAGCGCACCCAGATCGTGCAGGGCATAGTCTTCGCCACCGTAACGATAGCTGGCATCGGACTTGGCCAAATCTTCGCGGCTGATCCGGCCGACGCCGCGCACCGAGGCAATCGGCACCGCGTATTCGGTATCTCCGATCTTGACGAACACTGCCTGCGTGACCGCCAAGGTCTGCGGCAGGCGCAGGGTGAAGGTGGTGCCTTCCCCCGGGCGCGATGCAATGTCGATGGTGCCGCCCAACTGGCGTACTTCGCTGGCGACCACATCCATGCCGACGCCGCGCCCAGCCAAGCGGCTGACGGTCTCGGCGGTGGAGAACCCGGGCTGCATGATCAACTCGTCCAACTCGGTCTCGGACAACACCGCATCGGGCTGGATCAACGCACGCTCGATGCCACGTGCACGGATTGCATCGCGATTGAGGCCAGCACCATCGTCGGAAATCTGCAAAACGACTTCCGACCCTTCGCGGCGAACTGCCACACGAATGCTGCCTTCATCCGGTTTGCCTGCGGCACGGCGCACATCCGGCACTTCCAGACCGTGCGCAATGGCATTGCGCAGCATGTGTTCCAACGGCGCGGTCATGCGCTCCAGCACATTGCGATCCAGTTCGCCCTGAGCCCCGTCCAGCTTGAGCTGGGCTTGCTTGCCGGTCTCGCTGGCGGCCTGACGGATCACGCGGCGCAAACGCGGCACCAACGAATCAAATGGCAACATGCGGGTGCGCATGAGGCCTTCCTGCAACTCGGAACTGACGCGTGACTGCTGAGTCAGCAGGGTTTCGTACTGACGCGTCAGGTCTTCCATCGACCCATGCAAGCTCTGCAAGTCGGCGGCGGACTCGGCCAGTGCCCTCGAGAGCTGTTGCAAGGTGCTGAACCGGTCGAGTTCCAGCGGGTCGAAGGTCTCGCTCCCGGCATCGCCTTCGCGTTGGTAGCGGGCGATGATTTGCGCTTCGGTTTCGGAATCCAGACGCCGCAACTGATCGCGCAGACGCAGGTTGGTTTGCTCCATTTCCTGCGCGGTACTGCGGAACGCAGACAGCTGCTGCTCCAGACGTGCGCGATAGATCGCCACCTCGCCGGCGTAGTTCACCAAGCGGTCGAGCAGATCCGCACGGATGCGCACCTGCTCCTGCGGTGCGCGAACGCCCAGATCGTCGTCGTCGAAACCAGCATCCGGGTTGATCGGCATGGACAACGGCTTGAGCGGCACCACCTTGGTGGTCGCCTTGGGTGCTGTTGCCTGGGCCGCAGCTTCGGCACCAACTGCAGCCCCGACTTCGGCCAACTCCGCCGGCTCCGGCGCAGCCACCGCACGATTTTCCGCGCGCGCAGCGAACTCTTCGATCAACGCCTCCGGCATGCCGACTGCACGACGTGCCGCAACGCGGGTAATCATGCCGTGCAACCGGTCGAACCCGCGCTCCAGCAATGACACTCCGGCTTCGCCCAACTCCACCTTCTGTGCCGCGGCAGCTTCCAGCAGCGACTCCATGGCGTGGCCCAATTCACCGACCGACATCATGCCAGCCATGCGGGCGCCGCCCTTGAGCGTATGCAAGTCGCGTTGCAGGCCCACGATCAGTTCCTGATCTTCGGTCTGCTCACGCAATTGCGACAGCAAGCCATCGGAATGATCGAGCAGATCGCCTCCTTCTTCGACGAAGATATCGACCAGTTCCACGTCCAAATCACTGGTATCCAGCGCTTCGTCCGGATCTTCTGCAGCTGCAGCCGTCGCCTGCAATGCCGCCAATGCAGCAAATTCGCGTGCCTTGGCTGCCGCCTGCGCTTCGGCAACTCGACGCTCGGCCTGTTGCCGCTCGACTTCGGCACGTGCAGCCGCAGCCCGTTCAGCTTCCAGGCGCTCGGCTTCGACACGCGCAGCGACAATCCGATCTGCTTCCTGACGCTGTGCTTCCGCGCGTTCGGCGTCGAGACGCTCTGCTTCAAGGCGTTCGGCTTCGACGCGTTCTGCTTCGAGACGTTCGGCTTCGAGACGTTCGGCTTCGAGACGTTCGGCTTCGAGACGTTCGGCTTCGAGACGTTCGGCTTCGACGCGTTCTGCTTCGAGACGTTCGGCTTCGACGCGTTCAGCCTCAAGGCGTTCGGCTTCGACGCGTTCTGCTTCAACACGCTCGGCTTCGAGTCGCTCAGCTTCAAGGCGTTCTGCTTCAACACGCTCGGCTTCGAGACGCTCAGCTTCAAGGCGTTCTGCTTCAACACGCTCGGCTTCGAGACGCTCAGCTTCAAGGCGTTCTGCTTCAACACGCTCGGCTTCAAGTCGCTCAGCTTCCACGCGCTCCGCTTCAAGACGCTCGGCTTCAACGCGTGCAGCTTTGGCTTGCTCCGCTTCAAGGCGCTCCGCTTCGGCGCGTTCGGCCTCATCCATCGCGGCGCGTTCTGCCGCGACGCGTTCGGCTTCGATGCGTTCGGCTTCGATGCGTTCGGCTTCGATGCGTTCGGCTTCGACGCGTTCGGCTTCGATGCGTTCGGCTTCGATGCGTTCGGCTTCGATGCGTTCGGCTTCGACGCGTTCGGCTTCGACGCGCTCGGCTTCGACGCGCTCGGCTTCGACGCGTTCGGCTTCGACGCGTTCGGCTTCGACGCGTTCGGCTTCGACGCGTTCGGCTTCGACGCGTTCGGCTTCGACGCGTTCGGCTTCGACGCGTTCGGCTTCGACGCGCTCGGCTTCGACGCGCTCGGCTTCGACGCGCTCGGCTTCGACGCGCTCGGCTTCGACGCGCTCGGCTTCGACGCGTTCGGCTTCGACGCGTTCGGCTTCGACGCGTTCGGCTTCGACGCGTTCGGCTTCGACGCGTTCGGTTTCCTCGCGGTGGAGGCCATCGATAAACGGCAGACTGGATTCTGGCAATGCATCACGCAAAGCGGTAATGCGTGCCGCCAAACTCGAATGCACCGGCACCTGATCGGGTGCTGTTTGCAGTGCGTGTGTCGAAGCCTTGATGGCCGCTGACATGTCAGCAATCGCCGCGATGCCTGCTTCATCGGCAACCGTGCTCGCCCCCATCAGGCGCTTCACAAAGCCTTCGGCCGGCGCCGTAAATGCCGTGACCGACACCACTTCGGTCATTGCAAAAGCACCGTTGAGCGTATGGATGGCACGGATCAGCCGGTCGCTGATGGCGGACTCGCCATTGCGGGCAGCGGTCAACCACGCATCCACGGTTTCCAAATGGCTGCCAACTTCGGTACCCAGGATTTCCAGCAACACCGGATCCACGCTGACCGACGTGGTATGCGCCTCGCCAGCTGCATCGGCTGCGACTTCAACCACCGGCTCTGCCGGCGCAGCAACCGCGCCCGCCTGCACTAGCGGCAGCGTTGACATCAATACGTCTTCGCCGGCAGCCAAGCGATCTGCTGCGGCTTCCATGGCGGGAATATCGACATTGACCTTGCCAGTACCCAGCAAGGCGGCATGCAATTGCGGCAATAGTTCGCGCGATAAGCCGGCAAACCCGACCACAGCCGAGCTGGCCGGGCGTGAACCATCCAGCACGCGATTGAACATGCTCTCGACATGCCATGCGAACTCGCCCAACACTTTGGCCCCGACCAAGCGACCACTCCCCTTGAGGGTGTGGTACACGCGGCGAATTGGGCGCAGGCGTTCTGCATCTTCCGGCGCCATGCGCCAGGCTGGCATCAGTTCATCCAGATTGGCGATTTCATCCTGGAACTCTTCAAGGAAGATTTCACGGATCTCATCATCGATTTCTTCACCCATCGACTCGAAGCCAGCCGCCACTGGCTGCGCACTCCCGGATACTACGGCAGCTGCTGCAGCCGGTGTGGTGACCACCACAGCCTGTGGTTCGCTGACGTTTGCCCCCTCCACTACTGGCGGGGTGCCATGATCCGCCTGCGCAGGTGGCGCCTGCTCCACGAATGCAGGTGCAATATGGCTGTCGGCCGGCGCTGCCGTGCGCGTACCCACTTGCGGGATCGGCCAATACTGCAAGGCTTCCAAACACGCGCGCGCTTTGTCGAGCAAATCCGAACGCTGACCCAACGGGTCATGCAGGGATTCCAGGTAGTACTCCAAGCTGGTCAGCGCGTCGGCCAGAGTATCTAGTTGGCGTCCACTGGGAACGCGTTTGCGGTCAATCAGCTCGGCTTGTGTATAGACCTGCAGGGCTTGCAAGTAATCTGCGGGGACGTCTTGCTGCACCATGTGCAGCACCCCGGCAACCTCTGCCAACAGGCGCGGCACCGAGGCAACGTGTGCGTGATCCCAATTGGTTTCGACAAAAGCTATGAAGGCATTGCGCACTTCCGCAAAATTGCCGATGGTGGCCTGAGTCAGTGCCCCCATGACCTTGCTTGATTCCTGCGCCAGCAAATCGCCGCTTTCAGCACCGCTACCCAAATGCGCAACTTGATCATCCAGCGAATGATCGATGTAAATCAGCGCGCCAGCCACGTCCAGCAGGTCACTTTCCTGCAATGCGCGCTCGCCGCTGGCAATGGCCTGCACAACTGCGCGCTGCTCTTGCACCACACCGCTGGCGCTGCTCAACCCCAACATACCCAAGGTGTCGCCAATTCGATCCAGCGCTTCGGCCTGCGGCAGCAGATCTTGCACATTTGCGCGATTGCCGCGCAGATACAGATCCAGCGCGTCTTTGACCTTCAGCAGGTCTTCCTTGATCGCGGAAGACACGGTATCCAGCAGTGCACGGTTGCGCCCGGCCAAGCTGCCGCGTGCATGTTCGATTTCGGCATCGCTGGGCGCGACCAGCAAGCTGGGCAATTGGTCTTGCAACATCGGGGCAGCCCCGTGTGCGGCGCGCAGATCGTTGATCAGCGGCAGCAACACGATCGGAATGTCGCGATGCCCACCCTGCAAACGCTCCAGATAGTCCGGCAACTGCACCAAACCGCGCATCAGCGCAGCCAGGGCATCATCTCGATTGGGCGTGGCCGCTGCTTGCAATGCTGCTGCCACCTGCTCCATTTCCACCGACACCATGGTGGGTGCCTGCAATTCAAGCATCCGCAAGGTGCCCTGCACTTGGTGCAGATACCCCATGCACGCCTGCATCGAATTTTCACCGTTGGGGGCGTCGGCGAACGCTTCGAGCTCGATCCTGGCCTGACGCAAGGCCTCATCGATCTCGGGTTTTACCCAACCCAACGCGGTATGGTCGATGGCGTCTCGCTGTGCCGTGGTCATGACGAGGCTCCGCTAAATCCAAGCAAAACGATTCTGCCCTGAAGGATGCTGTTCATCCTGATCCTTGTCTCAATCGACGTCAGGCAGGCAGCTTGAAGTCGGCGACCGAACGGCGAAGGTCGGCGGCAAGCTGCGCCAGATTCCCAATGGATGCCGCAGTCTGGCTGGCACCTTGTGAGGTTTGTGCGGTGATCGACTGAATCGTGTTCATCGCTTGGGTGATATTGGTTGCTGCCGAGGATTGCTCCTGCGCAGCCACCGAAATCCCTTCAATCAATCCCGACAAGTCGGATGACACCTTTTCGATTTCGCCCAGTGCAGTACCGGCGTCCTCGGCCAAACGGGCACCGGCCACCACTTCCGATGTCGTCTGTTCCATCGAGCTGACCGCTTCGTTGGTATCGGCCTGAATGGTTTGCACCAGCGATTCGATGCGCTTGGTGGCGCTGGAAGAGCGTTCCGCGAGGCGTTGCACTTCGTCGGCCACCACCGCGAACCCACGGCCGGCTTCGCCGGCCGAGGCCGCCTGAATTGCCGCGTTCAACGCCAGGATGTTGGTCTGTTCGGAAATGTCATTGATCAGTTCCACGATCGAGCCGATTTCCTGTGAGCTTTCACCCAGTCGCTTGATGCGCTTGGAGGTTTCCTGAATCTGGTCGCGAATGCTGTCCATGCCGGCAATCGTCTGCCGCACCACGCCCGCACCGTTGGTGGCGATCTGCACGGAGCGGCGCGCCACCTCGGCGGAGTCGGCGGAGTTGCGCGACACCTGATTAATGCTGGTCGCAATTTCACTGATTCGACCGGACGCGGAGTTGATTTCCTGCGCCTGATGCTCCGCGGCGTCGGCCAGATGCATCGCGGTAGCCTGGGTTTCCTGCGCACTGGCCGCGACCTGCACCGAGGTGTCATTAATCGTGGCCACCAAGGTACGCAACTGTTCGACGGCGAAATTGATGGAGTCCGCAATCGCGCCGGTCATGTCTTCAGTCACGGTCGCCTTCACGGTGAGATCGCCTTCCGCCAGCGAACCCATTTCGTCCAGCAGGCGCATGATCGCCTCCTGGTTACGGTCATTCAGTTCTTTGGTGGTCTGGTAGCGTACGCGCTGGGCACGCCCCAGTGCCCACAGCAAGCCGACGATCGAGAATAGCGCCACCGCACCCGACAGGATGCTGACCCAGACGCCACCGATGACGCTGGTGTCCTTCAATGAGCCAAACGAGGTGAATGCCGCAAACAGGCCCTCACTGTCGGACAACAACTTGTCCGAGCCTGCGGCAAGGGCGCTGGCCGACGCCTGCGCCACGATCAGACGCTTGGAGTCCCCCACGATCGCGTCGAGATCCTTCTTCATGCCCTGCCACATGGCATGTGCTTGATTCAGCGGGCCCACCGCGCCAGCGGCGCTGACCTTGCCGATATCTGCACTGCCACTGACCAACGCATTCATCTGCCGGTCGAACACCGCAGCATCGCGCCCCAGCGCATCGGCAGCGACCTGCGCACCCGCACCACCAGCACGCAGTTCGGCAATTCGACGCGCCATGGTGGACGAGGTCACCACTTGGTTGAGCGCAGTGAACACCTGTGCCGAGCTGGCACCACCGGAGGCCAGGCCGCGTACAACTTCGTTCAATTGCGCTTGCAGCTGCGGAATCTTACCGGTGAAGCTGTCCGCGTGGCCGGCCAACGCCAGCACCGCCTGCTGCGAGCCCATGACTTCGTCGGAACGCTTTGCCAGCGGATCCCACGTATTGGTGACTGTGCGAATCGGTGCCGCCACGCCCGCGGCATCACCGAAGCGGTCATTCAGCAGTTTGATATCCGCGTCAATTTCGCCCTTGGTGGCCTTCAGCGCATCAAACGCCTGGCCTTTACCGTCGATCGCTTCACGGCCTTGGTTGGCCAGTCGCTGCGAGTTCAACTGCAAGCGCGAAGCCGCAGTACTGGCACCGCCCAAGCGCGATGCCTTGGTCGTGGCATACAGGGTGTTGCCGGCAAATACAACCAGCGAACCGATCAGCAACCAGATCCAGAAGTTGGTGCTGAGATTGCGGCCTTTACCGGCGGCGGAATCCATCAAAGTGCTCATCGTGCGACCTCGGCTTGCTTGGGGTTCCGCCAGTTAGGCGGCGGCTTGGCGGAATTCGGGAGTACGGGCGAGGCGTTCGAAACTGAAAACGCCCCAATCTTGATCATTGATGCGATAGGCGCGATCGATAAAGTGCGCATAGCGCCCTTCACTGATCGCATCGGCGGCGATGCCCTGCGCGTCGACGAAACTGCGTTGACCATAAAGCTCATCAATCGTGACGGCGACATCACCGCCCGGCTGACGCATCACCAGCACCCGCTGGCGTTCGTGCAGGACGGTACGCTCGCCTTCCAAAAATTGCTTGAGGTCGACCACCGGCAGCAAGGTGCCGCGAATATTGGCAACCCCCAGCATCCACGCTTGCGAACCTGGCACATGGGTTAGCGCCGGCAATGGCAGGATTTCAATCACCTCACCAAACCCAGATGCCAGCCGATGCGCGCCAACACGATAGGCAACTCCGCGCCACAACCCCGGCGCGTCCAATTGCTCGGGCAAACCAGCGACGTGCGACAGGCTGCGCTGTTCGTAATCGGCCAACACCAGGAATGGGGGCCGTTGCTCACGTGGGCGCACTGGCGCACGCCGTGGGCGCTTGGGTTTTTGCGCCACCTGGACGTCAACCACGGCCGCTTCCGCTGCGGCCTGTGAAACATCATGTTCGGCAATAACGGCACTGGCATCGGCATCCGGACCCGACGCGACTGCTGCCGTTATTTCTACGTGCCCCGTTTCTACTTCTTCCGCCGCATCGCTGGCAGGCACCGCTGCCTCAGCCGTATCGTCGGCCATAGCCTGCGGTTCCGGCAGTGCGGCAACAGCATTGGCCGCACGGGTTTCATCGACCCTCTCGGCAGCGCTGTCATGCACGACCGGTACTGGTGCCGCCTTGGCGGCTTCGGTCTGGGCTTTGCCTTTTTGCTTTTGCTTGCCGCGCTTGGCCATAGTCAGTGCCCAATCAATGCGTTGATGCGCGCAACCAACTCACTTTCGCGCGGCGGCTTCGTGATGTAATCCTTGGCCCCTTGGCGCATGCCCCATACGCGATCGGTTTCCAGCCCCTTGGTGCTGACGATCACGATCGGGATATGGCTGGTTTCGCTATCCCGCGACAGTGCACGGGTGGCCTGAAAGCCATTCATTCCGGGCAGAATCACATCCATCAGCACCAGATCGGGCTTGTCGCGCTTGCAGGCAGTAATGCCGTCTTCCGCGCTACCCGACGTCGTGACCTGGTGACCGTTGCGTTCCAGCAACTGCACCATGACTGCAGTCTCAGTCGGTGAATCTTCGATAAGCAGTATGCGTGCCATGCTGATCCTGTCCCCCCCGGTCAGGCGTTAACGTACGTCCGAATTGCACCAAGCAGCTCATCTCGCGTGAACGGCTTGGTCAGGTATTGCTCGGAGCCGACAATACGGCCTCTTGCCTTGTCGAATAAACCGTCCTTAGACGAAAGCATGATCACCGGCACGTTTTTAAACGTTTGGTTGTTCTTGATCAGGGCACAGGTCTGATATCCGTCCAGTCGCGGCATCATGATATCGACGAAAATGATCTGCGGATTGTGATCTGCGATCTTCGACAACGCCTCGAACCCATCGGTTGCCGAAACGACATCGCAACCCTCGCGCGCAAGCAGGGTTTCCGCCGTGCGTCGGATTGTTCTGGAGTCGTCAATGACCATCACCCGCAATCCCTTCAGGTTGCTATCTGCACTGTCTTGCTGCGCCATGTGTTCCCCTTGCGCTTGAATCCTGAGTGCCGCACCCAGCGGCGACAACAGCTCTCTATATCCCAGTCTATGCGCAGCGTGTCAAGCATTTACCGCATCTGATGTTCGATTTGTCTGCCTGCTACCATGCTTCGCCCCCCCGTATGGACTCTTCGTAATGCCAGTTTCCGCAGCTCTTGATGTGGTGGTGGTCATGGATCCGATTGGCGCCATCAAGCCGGCCAAAGACTCCACGTTTGCCATGCTGCTGGAAGCCCAGCACCGTGGCCACCGCCTGCACTATGTGCGCCCCGGCGGCCTGGCCCTGCGCGACGGGCAAGCGACTGCGGTAGTGGCGCCACTGCAAGTGCACGACATCCCGGGCGAGCATTTCATGCTGGGCGATTGGTCAACCCTGACCTTTGGCCCCGGCCAGGCCGTGCTGATGCGCACCGACCCACCGGTGGACGCCAATTACCTGCATGACACCCAGATTCTGGGGTTTGCGCAACGCCAGGGTGCTCTGGTGGTCAACAATCCGCAGGGTCTGCGCGATTTCAACGAGAAACTGGCAGCCCTGCTGTTTCCGCAGTGCTGCCCGCCGACCCTGGTTAGCCGCGACAACAAGGCACTGAAAGCATTTACCAGTGAACAGGGCGAAGTTGTACTGAAGCCATTGGATGGGATGGGCGGGCGCTCGATCTTCCGCAGCCACGCCGGCGACCCCAACTTGAATGTCATTTTGGAAACCCTGACCGAAGGTGGCCAGCAACTGGCGATGGCGCAACGCTATTTGCCGGAGATCGTGCATGGCGACAAGCGCATACTGTTGGTGGATGGCACACCGGTGGATTACTGCCTGGCACGGATTCCGCAAGGTGATGAATTCCGCGGCAATCTTGCCGCTGGTGGCCGCGGTGAAGGCCGGCCACTGACCGAGCACGACCGCTGGATCGCGGCACAGGTCGGCCCTGAACTCCGCCGGCGCGGAATGCTGTTTGTTGGTCTGGATGTGATTGGTGATTCACTGACTGAAATCAACGTCACCAGTCCGACCTGTATCCGCGAGTTGGATGCGCAATTCGGCCTGAATATCGCCGCGCAATTATTCGATTGCATCGAAGCCCTCGCCCTGTCCTGATGGTCGCCAGTACCGCCCCTGCCCTGCCGGCCCCGTCTCGAATCGGCGACACGGAGCGCATGCGTGCAACCGTTGTGCTGTCGCTACTCCTGCATGCCTTGGTGATCCTTGGGATTGGCTTCACGATTGAAGATGCCGCGCCCTTGGTACCGACCCTTGACGTGATCCAAACCCGTACCCAAACACCGCTCACGCCGGCGCAAGCGGATTTCCTTGCGCAAGCGAACAATCAGGGTGGAGGTGAACACGACAAGGCCAACCGCCCCAGTGCGCCACAAGCCGGCCCGTTGCCACAGCCGGTGGACGGGCTGGCTCCACGACCGCTGCATGCGCAGTCGCCTACGCCCAGTCCACCGCAAAATGCACCCTTGGTGACCTCCACGCAAAGCAACACGAGTCTGCCGCTACCCACACCAACCCCGGAAGCCACCAGCAATGGACAACCGCCGGGGCGCGAAAAAATCGACCGTGACATTGAAATGGCGCGGCTGGCAGCGGAAATCCAGTTGCGTTCGGCCGAATACGCCAAACGCCCGAAACGCAAGTTTGTTTCGGCCAGCACCAAGGAATACGCGTGGGCGCAATACCTGCGGAGTTGGGTGACCCGGGTTGAGCGGGTAGGCAACTTGAACTACCCGGATGAAGCACGCCGCCGTCACATTGGCGGACTGGTGGTGATCAGTGTCGCCGTGCGCCGTGACGGCAGCGTGGAAAGCATGCGCATCATCCGCAGCAGCAATATCCCGATGCTCGACGATGCTGCCCTGCGCATCGTCAAGCTCTCGATTCCGTTCGCGCCACTGCCGAAAACGCCGGAAGACCCCGACATCTTGCACATCACCCGCACTTGGCAATTCATGCCCGGTGGCGAATTAGTCGATCGCTAAGCAATGGCCGTGAAGCGCCAGCATGGCGCCGCACCACTCAGCGATACAGGCAATCGACCAATGCATTTTCGCCCAGGATCAATGCATCCAGCGACTTTTCCCAGCCGCTTTCCTTTTGCGACAACGGCTGCACGTCAGCCGCTGCTTCGCTACCCGCTGCAGCGACTCCAAGCCCGGTTTCAGTGATCTGAAACCCCCCTCCTGCGGCCAGCAAGGTCAACCGGCTACTGACCGTGAAAGACGAAAATCGAGCGCGGTAGGAAAGCTTGACAGTCGCCTGCAGTTGACCTGATGCCTGATCTGAGGAGTCCACATGCATGCCACTTTGTGCAGCAAGGCAGGTTTGCGCCTTGCTGATGAGCTGATCGGGCGGCAATGAAATGGAATAGTGCGAGCCTTGCATGCTGCGAATGGGCTTTGCCTCTTGATCGAGCGCCACATCCAAGGTTCGGCCACCATAGGCAACATCTTCGGCAAATGCCGGCGTAGCCAGTAAAACGCCTGATAGCAACAGATTACGAGCCTTCACGCATCCTCCCCTGTAACAGACACCATACGCGGGAGCATAGCGAAAAAAAATCAGGCCGTGCTGGATGCCTGTTTGCGCAGCGCCTGCTGTTGAGCCGAGGTCAGCGCCACATCATTGCGCAAGTATGCCGGCTCGATGCGCTCGGGTGCCTGCCCTTCGCCTCGCGCAAATGCCTGCGCAGCCAAGCGGACCACATCGCCGGCGTGCGGCAAGGCGCTGGCATCCAGCCCCAGCAAACGCCCCTGCAAACGTAGTTGCAATGCACCATCGACCGCTGCAAACCCGGTGCCTACCGCATGCCAGCCGTCGCCTTCGGGAATCTGTGCAAGCTCGGGCTTGATCACGGCCTCCGGTGCAAGTGCCCGTGCACCATCACCATCACATTCGAACGCACCCAGATAGACCTCACCCATGCGTGCGTCTATCGCCGCAAGGCATCGGCCGGGCGCATTGGCACGCAACGCCAACGCCGCCAAACTCGATACTGCGATGACAGGGCGATTCAGTGCCAGGGCGATGCCCTGCGCAATACCAATCGCCAGGCGCACACCGGTAAACGCGCCAGGTCCACGGCCCACCGCAATCGCATCGAGTTGCGCGCGTTTGATGCCAGCCTCGGCCAGTAACGCTTCGGCCCAAGGCAAAGCCAGCTCGGTGTGCCGACGCGGCGCGATTTCGAAGCGCTCGCGCACCTGCCCATCGACCCAAATAGCGACCGAACAAGCTTCGGTAGCGGTTTCAAAGGCGAGTAAGTTCATGCGCCGAGTGTAGCGGCTGCTGACGTTCTTGCCCTGACCACGCACATTCGCTGCAGGTCAGGCAGCAAAGCGATCGGTGGCCGCTACCAATGCCGCCACGTTCTCCGCTTCAAATGCGGAATGCCCGGAGGCGGCACTGACGATGAGCTCAGCCTTCGGCCACGCCCTGTGCAAATCGAATGCGTTCTGGATTGGGCACACCACGTCGTAACGGCCATGCACGATCACCCCGGGAATATGCGCAATTTTGTGCGCATCTCGCAGCAACTGGTCTTCTACTTCAAAAAAACCACCGTTGACGAAGTAATGATTTTCGATCCGCGCAAAAGCCAAGGCGAATGCTGCGTCACCGTGGCTATCCATGAAATCGGGATCGATATGCAGATAACTGGTGGCTCCTTCCCAGATCGCCCATGCACGTGCGGCGGCCAGACGGGTGGCCTCGTCACTGGATGTGAGGCGGCGCTGGAAGGCGGAAATCAAATCGTGCCGCTCCACCATCGGGATCGCATTGATGTAGTGCTCCCATGCATCCGGGAACAGGCGCGATGCACCTTCTTGATAGAACCATTCCAATTCCCAGCGGCGCAGCATGAAGATGCCACGCAGCACCAGCTCGGTCACACGCTGCGGGTGGGTTTGCGCATACGCCAACGCCAGGGTGGAGCCCCAGCTGCCGCCGAACACTTGCCATGCCACAATTCCCAGAAGTTCACGCAATTGTTCGATATCGGCGACCAGATCCCATGTGCTGTTGTCGGTCAGATCCGCATGCGGGGTGCTGCGCCCGGCACCGCGCTGATCAAACAACACGATGCGGTATTTCGCAGGGTCGTGAAAACGCCGCATATTGGGGGTGCATCCCGCACCCGGCCCGCCGTGCAGCATCACCACCGGCTTGCCGTGGGGGTTACCGCATTCTTCCCAATACAAGGTGTGGCGGGCATCAACGGCCAAGCTACCGGTGCGGTACGGGGTGATTTCGGGATACAGCGCGCGCATGCGGGTTCCAGCGGGGGTGTTGGCTTTCATTTTAACCCGGTCGCGGTGCGGGCCGGTGTTGGCGCCTGGCGCAGGGCAATCGCTACGTCGCTCATAGGCTGCGCGATCTACCCGATGCGCTCGCCATCAGCGTCATCGTTGCCCCAATGTGACTCGATCACGCGACTCCAGATCGCGCACGGTTTTGACCCCATAAAACCCGGCGTCGCGCAGCAGGGTGCGCACTGCCGGGCCTTGGTCGAGCCCGTGCTCCAGCAACAACCACCCCCCGGCACGCAGATGCGCTGGGGCGGCGACTGCAATCATGCGAATGGCATCCAGCCCATCCACGCCGCAGGCCAGTGCCAGCAGCGGCTCAAAGCGCAGGTCGCCGGCGTCCAGATGCGGGTCATGCTCCGCGATGTACGGCGGATTGCTGACGATGACATCGAAGCGCTCGCCCAGCACCGGCGTCAGCCAATCGCCTTGGCGAAATTCGACATTCCCGATGGCATTGCGCTGCGCATTGCCGCGCGCCACGTCCAAGGCATCTGCACTGGCATCGGTGGCCACCAGCTGCGCCTGCGGGCGCTCCCTGGCCAACGCCAGCGCAATCGCGCCACTACCGGTGCCAAGATCGGCCACCCGCACGGCGGCATCGTTGGGGATACGCAGCAAGGCTTGCTCGACCAGCAACTCGGTTTCCGGGCGCGGAATCAAGGTGGCCGGTGACACTGCCAAGTCCAGCGTCCAAAACCCACGACTGCCGGTCAGGTACGCCACCGGTTCCCCGATCCCGCGCCGCTGCACCAACGCTTCAAAATGCGCCGCATCGGCTGCGCTCACGCCGTCGTCAGCATGCGCAAACAGCCAACTGCGCGACTGGTGCAAGACATGCAGCAGCAGATAGTCGGCATCGACAGGATCAATCCGGGTACGTGCCTGAGTCAGCAGGCTGGCAACGGTGGGGGCAGTGGCAGTCATCGCAGCATGGTAGCTGGCCGCGCCGAAGCGCCGGGACCTTGCCGGCATGATAATAGCCCCTGCCTATCGATAGGATATCTATAATCAATTTCAATTATTGATAGGGATACCCTAAGCTGGCTCCACTTCCGATCCAACCCACCCACACCACACCGGAGCATTCTCATGTCCCTGATCAACACGCAAGTGCAGCCGTTCAAGGCCAACGCCTTCCATAATGGCAAGTTCATCGAAGTGACCGAAGCCAGCCTGAAAGGCCATTGGTCGGTACTGATCTTCATGCCGGCCGCATTTACCTTCAATTGCCCGACCGAGATCGAAGACGCCGCCGAGCATTACGCCGAGTTCCAGAAAGCCGGTGCCGAGGTCTATATCGTCACCACCGACACCCACTTCAGCCACAAGGTGTGGCACGAAACCAGCCCGGCGGTGGGCAAGGCGCAGTTCCCGCTGATCGGCGACCCCACCCATCAGCTCACCAACGCCTTTGGCGTGCATATCCCGGAAGAAGGCTTGGCCCTGCGTGGCACCTTCGTGATCAACCCCGATGGCGTGATCAAGACCATGGAAGTGCACGACAACGCGATTGCGCGTGACGTGGCCGAAACCGTGCGCAAGCTGCAAGCCGCGCAATACGTGGCCAGCCACAGCGGCGAAGTGTGCCCGGCCAAGTGGAAGGAAGGTGCCAAGACCATTGCGCCGTCGCTGGACCTGGTCGGCAAGATCTAAGCCTTTACAACGCACCCTCTCCACCTTCGGAGAGGGTTGCGTGAAAGCGATGCCGCGCGTCACTTTCCCGCAGCCCTGTTCTCTTCCACCCCTCTGCCTGATGCGCAGAACGGGCAACTGCGCCTCAATTTCGAAGGAGCCCCCATGTTGGATGCCACGCTCAAAACCCAACTTGCCGCTTACCTGGAAAAACTGCAGCAGCCGATCGCCTTGATTGCCTCGCTGGACGATTCCGATGCCGCACGCGAGCTGGATGCATTGCTGGACGAAATCGCCGCGCTATCGCCGAAGATTTCCCGCAGCAACGGCGACGCCGCACGCAAGCCATCGTTTGAAATTCGCCGCATCGGCAGCGATGTTGCGGTGGCATTTGCCGGTATTCCGCTGGGCCACGAGTTCACCTCGTTGGTGCTGGCGCTGCTGCATGTGGGTGGCCATCCGATGAAAATCGATGCGGCGCTGGCCGCGCAAGTGCGTGCGCTTGAAGGTGATTATCAGTTTGAAACCTACATGTCGCTGCATTGCCAGAGCTGCCCGGATACCGTGCAAGCGCTGAATATGATGAGCGTGCTGAACCCGCGCATTCGCCATATCGCCATCGATGGCGCGCTGTTTGAAGCGGAAGTGGCGGCCAAACACATTTTGTCGGTGCCCACCGTGTACATGAACGGTGTGGAATTTGATGCGGGCCGCATGAGTATCGAGCAGGTGTTGAGCAAGCTTGATGCCGGCGCAGCCGCACGCGCCGCAGAAGCACTCAATGATCGTGCGCCTTACGATGTGCTGATCGTAGGCGGCGGCCCCGCCGGCGCAGCGGCAGCGATTTATGCCGCACGCAAAGGCATCCGCACCGGCTTGCTGGCCGAGCGCTTTGGCGGCCAAGTGCAAGACACTATGGCGATCGAGAATTTTCCGTCGGTGGAATACACCGAAGGCCCGAAACTGGCCGCATCGCTGGAAGCGCATGTGCGCAGCTACGGTGTGGAGGTGATCACCTCGCAACGCGCCAAGACCCTGCACGCCGCCGGGAGTGATGGCTTGGCCAGCATCACCTTGGAAAGCGGCGCCACCTTGCGCAGCAAGACCGTGATCCTGGCTCCCGGCGCACGCTGGCGGCAAACCGGCGTGCCCGGCGAAGCCGACTACCGCACCAAGGGTGTCACCTATTGCCCACACTGCGATGGCCCGCTGTTCAAAGGCAAGCAGGTGGCGGTGATCGGTGGCGGCAATTCCGGCATCGAAGCGGCGATTGACTTGGCCGGCGTGGTCGAGCATGTGACGGTGTTGGAATTTGACAGCAAGCTGCGCGCCGATGACGTCCTGCAACGCAAGCTGCACAGCTTGCCCAACACAGCCGTACATCTGAACGCGCAAACCACCGAAATGCTGGGCGATGGCAGCAAGCTCACCGGGCTGCGCTTCACCGATCGCAGCAGCGGCGAGGCCAGGGATTTGGCAGTGGGCGGCGTGTTCGTGCAGATCGGCCTGCTACCCAATACCGAATGGCTGCAAGGCGCGGTGGCGCTAAGCCCGCGTGGCGAAATCATCATCGATGACCGCGGCCACACCAATGTGGCAGGCGTGTTTGCGGCGGGCGATGCCACCACCGAAGCGTACAAACAAATCGTGGTGGCGATGGGCGCAGGTTCGACTGCCGCACTGTCAGCCTTCGACCATCTGATTCGTGTTTCGGCACCCACTGAGGCCAAGGCCGCGTGAGATGAACCTGCGCGACCTCAACTACCTCATCGCGTTGGCCGACCTGCGCCACTTCGGCAAGGCCGCGCAGGCGTGCTTTGTCAGCCAACCCACCTTGTCCACCCAGATCAAAAAATTGGAGGACGAGTTGGGTGTGGCCCTGATCGAACGTGCGCCACGCAAGGTCATGCTCACCCCCGCCGGGCAGGATGCGGTGCAGCGTGCGCGCCGCATCATGGCGGAAGTGGAAGAAATGAAACAAGCCGCGCGCCGCAGCCGCGACCCACAAGCCGGCAGCCTGCGGCTGGGTGTGTTCCCCACTTTGGGCCCGTATCTGTTGCCGCATGTGGTTGCGCCGCTGCATCAGCGTTTTCCGCAGTTGGAGCTGTTGCTGGTGGAAGAAAAAAGCGATGTGCTGCTGCAACGCCTGCGCGACGGCAAGTTGGATGCCGCCTTGTTGGCATTGCCGTTGCACGACGAGCAACTGCACGCGCAATTCCTGTTTGAAGAACCCTTCCTGTTTGCCGCACCCAGCACTCACCCCTTGGCCAAGCAGCCCAGCATGGCGATGGATGCACTCGGCCACGAAACCTTGCTGCTGCTGGAAGACGGCCACTGCCTGCGTGACCAGGCCCTGGATGTGTGCCGGCTGTCCGGCGCGCAGGAAAAATCCGGCTTTCGCGCCACCAGCTTGGAAACCTTGCGGCAGATGGTGGCCGCAGGTGTCGGTGTCACCCTGCTACCTGCCCTCTCGGTGCAAGCACCGATTGCCGCATCGCCCAATATCCAACTGATTCCGTTTCGCGCCCCGGTGCCCAGCCGCAAGATTGCACTGGTCTGGCGCAAGTCCTCGGCACTGGATGATTTCCTGCAAACCTTGGGCGATGCCATTGGCAAACTGGCACAGGCACAATTGACGCACCCCTGATTACCGGACGCCCCAATGCGGCCACGTCATGCCATCGTGCTATGCATCGCCGCGTGCTTGCTGCTGGCGTGGTGGCTAGCGCATCCACCTGGCACCAAACTGTCGCAAGACACCCGCATGGCACTGGCCAACGCGGCCTGCCCGATGCCGCCGCATGTGGCACGCGGCGATGTACCGCTGCAAACCAACGTGCCCGATGGGCTGGTCTTGCCCGCACTGCATCAGGTGCGGATCACGCCATTGGCCGGCTTCAGCGTGGAAGCGCGGGTGCTGGGCCGTGAAAATTATTTTGCCGATGCCGGTGCCAAATTTTCCCCTGCCGATCTGGCCTTGGGCTGGGGCCGCATGCGCGAGGATGCGGTACTGGACAAGCTTGCGATCAGCCAAGGGGGCCGCTTTTTTTACTACCGCTGGCGCAATACGCCGCCCATTCCGCCCGCTGAAATCGTGCGCAGCGCCAGCAATATGCACATCATCCCGGCGACACCTGAAGTGGCCCGCGTACTCGACACCATCCACGCGGATGACAGCGTGCGCATCGACGGCTGGCTGGTGCGGCTGGATGCCGACAACGGCTGGCATTGGGTCAGCTCCTTGAGCCGCGATGACAGCGGCAATGGCGCTTGCGAGCTGGTCTATACCTGCGCCATCACGCGGGAATAAACACGCCATGCAGGCGGCACCGGTTTCGGTCAAGATGCATGAATGAAACGCACCCTCCCCTTGCTGGTCTTGCCCGCGCTGCTGGCCGCGTTGCCGACCCATGCAGCAACGCCCTCGCGTGAAGTGTCCATCGTGTTCGTCGGCGACATCATGGTGGCCGAACGCCCCGGCGAGCTGATTGCGCGCGGCACCGACCCCTTCCAGCCGTTCCAGTCGCTGCTGGATGCGCACGACCTGCGTATCGGCAATCTGGAATGCGTGGTGGCACGTGGCGGCAATGCCTTGCTCAAACCATTTACCTTCCGTGCCGACCCGCAGGTGTTGCCGGTGCTGAAGCGGCATTTCGATGCGGTGTCGTTGGCCAACAATCACTCGGGCGACTTCGGCAAAGCGGCATTCGCAGAACAACTTGGGCTGATGCAACACGCCGGCCTGCCATGGTTCGGGGGCGGCCACACGCTGGAAGAAGCACACAGGCCGCTGATCCTGGAGCGCAACGGCTTGCGTATCGCACTGCTGGGCTATGTGGAGTTCAAGCCACGTGCGTTCGAAGCCGATGCCACCCACCCCGGCGTGGCCTGGAGTGGCGAAGACGAGCAGGTGATCGAAGACATCATCGCGGCGCGCCGCGTGCAGCATGCCGACATCGTGATCCCGTTCATGCATTGGGGCTGGGAAGAAGAAGCCCAGCCCAGCCAGCGCTTGCGTGAATTTGCCCGGCGCATGATCGACGCCGGTGCCGACATGGTGGTGGGCGATCATCCACACGTCACCCAAGGTGCCGATGTGTACAAGGGCAAGCCAATCATCTACAGCTTGGGCAATTTCCTGTTCAACAGCTTTGACACCGTGGCCACTACCACCGGCTGGGTGCTATCGGCCAAGCTTGGGCCGGAAGGCGTGCGGCAGTGGCGCACCCATGTGGCCAGACTGGATGCGGACGGGGTGCCGCATCCTGCCAGCGCTGCCAGCAGCCCGTGCGGCCACGCCGGCGATACCGTGGTTCAGCAATGCAAGGGGGCACCATGAACCGTCGCACGATGCACATTTTGGTTGCCCTCGTGGGTGTTGCGGCCAGTGCCTCGGCATCCGCCGACAGCGTGCGCTGCCATGTGATTTACGGCGGTGAAACCTGGACGCTGGATGCCGCACCCACCACGTCGCCGTATCAAGTTCGCAACCAGAAAATCGGGCGCTATTTCGAATTCAAACTCATCAATGCCGAACTGCCCAACACCGGCCGTTTCGTGCGTATTTACACCTATGGCATGAGCAGCGGTGATCCGGTGCTCATCCATCAAGCCTCGTATCGGCCGCCGTTCGATGCCCGCAATGCAGATTGGGGCTTCACCGGCTTTCAATACGTGTATGAACCCAGCAAAGGCAGTGAACTCCAGTATTGGTGCCAATACCTGGCATAGCCACACTCACGCCTCTTGCGCGGCACCGGCTTGCCTGGACTTCATCCCCGCCACAAAAATCCCGGCCAGACTCACCGCCAGCCCGGCCCACTGGCGCGGGCTGGGCGACAGATCCAACACCAGCACATCCAGCACATACGCCACGATGGGTTGCGCCAGCAACAGCAAGCCCGCCAACGCCACCGGCAGTACCACCATCGAGCGCGAAATCAAGATCCAGCTCAGGCAATGACCCACCGCCGCCAATGCCAGCAGCAAGCCCCACACTTGCAGCGATGGCGGCGTAAACACCTCACCTTCGGCCCAGCCAATTGCGCCCAAACACAGCGCACTGCCAAACGCAGCCATGCACAGCACCTGCTCCACCGGCGCGCGGGCACGGCCGATGCCGGCCGCATGCTGCGAGCGCTTGATCCCCACGTTGTAGGCGGCATAAGCCATTCCGGTGGTCAACCCCAGCCACACCCCCCAGCGGTATTGCGCGGGCAAACTGGCCCAGTCCGCACCCAGCAGCAGCCATAGCCCAAAAAATGCCAACAGCACCCCGGCAATAAACCGCAGGCCCAAGCGTTCACCAAACAGCAACACGCCGGCCAGCGCCATGAAAAACACCTGCGTATTGGCCAGCAGGGTGGCCAGCCCCGGCCCCACCAGCAAAATACTTTTGTGCCACATCCAAAGATCAATCGCGAAAGCCAGCATCGGCACCAGCAGCCACCGCCATGTTGTGCGCGATAACGGCTGCCAGCCATGCCGCGCACTGACCAACAACGCCAGTAACACACCCGCCAGCAACATCCGCCAGAACGCCACCGCCGTCGGCGGCATCGCGGTCAGGCGCACCATCAAGCCATTGCTGCCGATGATGGCCGCCCCGATCAACAACTCCAGCGTGGCCGTTTGCCTGGACTGCGCCAGACTCATGCGGGCAATGCGCCCGGCAATGCCGCGTCATCCTCCGGCAATGCCGCAATTTCGCCCAAGTGCAGCGCCTCCACCACGCTGCGCGCCTGTGGCCATGCCGCTTCGGGCACCATCACCGCCACTAGGCCAAACACCCCCAGTTCGCCCATCCCGCCGATCAACGCCTCGCCACGCACAAACGCAGGAATGCCTTCTGCTTCCAACGCCTGTTTGATCAAGTGGGCGTCAATCACATTTTCGGCGTCGTACACGGTGCGCATGGAAGGGCGACCACATCGGAATGGAGCGGGCCATCAGCATACGCCCGCAGCTCCGCTAGAATGCGCGATTGCATTTGAATTGCGATAACGCCGTGTCCGACTCTGCCACCAGCACCGACGCCCCTATCCGTACCGACTTCATCCGCCAGATCGTCCGCGACGACCTCGCCTCCGGCAAGCACAGCGCGATCAAGACGCGCTTCCCGCCGGAGCCCAACGGTTACCTGCACATCGGCCACGCCAAGGCGATTTGCCTGGACTTCGGCGTGGCTGCCGAGTTCGGCGGCGTCTGCAACCTGCGCCTGGACGACACCAACCCGGCGCGCGAAGACCCCGAATACGTGCGCGCCATCCAGGACGACGTGCGCTGGCTGGGCTTCGACTGGCACAGCCTGCGCCACGCTTCGGACTATTTCGGCGTGTATTACCTGGCCGCCGAAAAATTGATCGCCGATGGCAAAGCGTTTGTCTGCGACTTGAGCGCCGAGCAAGTCCGCGAATACCGTGGCACGTTGACCGAAGCCGGCCGCAATTCGCCGTTCCGCGAGCGCAGCGTGGCAGAAAACCTGGACCTGTTCCGGCGCATGCGTGCGGGCGAATTTGCCGATGGCGCACGCACCCTGCGCGCCAAGATCGACATGAGCAGCGGCAACATGAACCTGCGCGATCCGGCGCTGTACCGGATCAAGCACGTCGAACACCAGAACACCGGAAACGAGTGGCCGATCTACCCGATGTACGACTTTGCCCACGCACTGGGCGATGCCATCGAAGGCATCACCCATTCGCTGTGCACGCTGGAGTTCGAAGACCACCGCCCGCTGTATGACTGGAGCGTGGACAACGTGGACTTGGTCGGTCATCCCGAATTGCTGGAGCCGTTGCTGGGAAAAGGGCTGCCAAAGGAAGCCGGCAAGCCGCGCCAGATCGAATTTTCACGGCTCAATTTCAATTACTTGGTGATGAGCAAGCGCAAATTGATGCAGCTGGTCACCGACAAGCTGGTCGATGGTTGGGACGACCCGCGCATGCCCACCTTGCAAGGCATTCGTCGGCGTGGCTATACCGCCTCGGCCTTGAAATTGATGGTCGATCGCGTGGGCATCAGCAAGCAGAATTCGTTGCTGGATATTTCCATTCTGGAAAGCGCGCTGCGTGATGATCTGGATGCACACGCACCACGCCGGATGGCGGTGATCGACCCGCTGAAAGTGGTGCTCACCAATCTGGATGCCAGCTTTGAGGAATTCCTGCGGTTTGCCAACCATCCCAAGGATGAAGCGCAGGGCGAGCGCGAAATTCCGTTTGGCCGCGAGCTGTGGATCGAGCGCGAGGATTTCGAGGAAGTGCCGCCCAAAGGCTTCAAGCGCCTCACACTGGGCGGCGACGTGCGTCTGCGCGGGGCCGGCATCATGCGTTGCGATGAAGTGATCAAAGATGCCGATGGCCGCATTACCGAGCTGCACTGCTCGCTCGATTTGGACTCGCGCCCCGGCATGGATGGCGCCAACCGCAAAGTGAAAGGCACCATCCATTGGGTCAGCGCCAAACATGCCATCGCCACTGAAGTGCGCCTGTACGACCGCCTGTTCACCGTCCCCAATCCGGATATCGACAACGGCGGCAAGACCTATGTGGATTATTTGAATCCCGAGTCGCGCAAGGTGGTGACCGGCTACATCGAACCGGCGGCGGCGCAGGCGGCAGCGGAGCAAGGCTTCCAGTTCGAACGCCTGGGCTATTTCGTGGCCGACCGCTACGACCACCGCAGCGATGCACCCGTGTTCAACCGCAGTGTGACATTGCGGGATACCTGGGCACAAAAGGCGTAATGGCGATGCCAATGCCGCTGCCCGTGCAACTGCACATCACCCTGCCGATCTGGGTGATGGAGCTGGACATTGCCGGCCGCGATTTTTCCACCGATGCGGCCAAGGTCGCGTTCGCCATCGAGCTGTCCAAACACAATATCGAGCGCCAAAGCGGCGGCCCGTTCGGGGCCGCGGTGTTCAGTGCGCAGCACCAGTTGATCGCGGTCGGCGTCAACCGGGTGGTGCGTCAAAGCTGTTCGCTGGCGCACGCTGAAACCATGGCCTACATGCTGGCTCAGCAACGCCTGCAGCAATTCCGACTGAACGAACTGGGCAGCCCGGTCACCCTGGCAACCTCTGCGCAGCCCTGCTGCCAGTGCTACGGCGCCACCATGTGGGCCGGCATCGACCGCCTGCTGATCGGTGCCCGCGCCGAAGACGTGATGGCGTTGACGCCGTTCGACGAAGGCCCGCTGCCCGCCGACTGGGTGGGCGAACTCGACAAGCGCGGCATTGACGTGGTGCGCGACCTCGAACGCGACGCCGCCTGCGCCGTATTGAAGATGTATGGCGAATTGGGCGGGCCGAATTATTAACGGCCTGCTGTGCTACTGCCGCCAAGGCTTCGAACCCGAGCTTGCCGGCGAGCTGAGTGAACGCGCCGCCCGCATCGGCATCGCCGGGTATGCACGTACCGAGCGCGACAGCGGGGTGGTGGTGTTTTTCAGCGAAGACGCCATCGCGCTGGATCATGCCTTGCCGTTCACGCAATTGATTTTTGCGCGGCAAAAATTGCGCCTGCTGGCCGAGTTGCGCGGTTTGAATCCTGCCGATCGCATCGCGCCAATGCTGGAGGCGCTGGCGGGCTACGTATCCGAAACGCTGCGCTTTGGCGAACTGGTGATGGAACACCCCGACAGCGATGCCGGCAAGCCGCTGGCCGGCTTGGCGCGCAGTCTGGGCAATGCGCTGCGCCCCGCCTTGCGCAAGGCGGGCTTGCTGGCCGCCAAGGACAACCCCAGCCTGCCGCGCCTGCACGTGTGCCTGCTGGCCGGCGATCACGCGCTGCTGGCGCGCAGCGTGGCGGCCGACAGCGCGCCGTGGCCGCTGGGTATCCCGCGTCTGCGCATGCATGCCGATGCCCCCTCGCGTTCGGCGCTCAAGCTGGAAGAGGCACTGCTGGTGCTGCTGACCGATGAGGAGCGCAAAAAAATTCTGCGTGAAGGCATGCGCGCCGCCGACTTGGGCGCCGCCCCCGGCGGTTGGACGTGGGTATTGACCCGCCACGGCCTGCGCGTGCAATCGGTGGATAACGGCCCGCTGCGCCAGCATGTGCTGGACAGCGGCTTGGTGGAACACCTGCGTGCCGATGGGTTTGCTTGGCAGCCACAACACCCACTGGACTGGATGGTGTGCGACATGGTGGAACAACCACGCCGGGTGGCCGAACGCATGGCCACCTGGTTGCGCGAAGGCTGGTGCCGGCACGCCATCTTCAATCTGAAATTGCCGATGAAAAAACGTTGGCAAGAAACCCAACTGTGCCTGGATCTATTTGCGCAGCAAGCCCAGAAGCCGCTGACGGTTCGCGCCAAGCAGCTGTATCACGACCGTGAAGAAATCACGGTATTGGCGATGCAAGCCGGGCGCAGCTAACTGCGCGGAATCGCGAACCATCGATTATCTGAAACCTGCGCTCTTAAATTTCGGCCTGCTTCAATCCACCCGCCGAATCCTTGCCCCCAAGCCGGACAGCTTGGCCTCGATGTTCTCGTAACCGCGATCGAGGTGATAGATACGGTCGATGGTGGTTTCGCCATCGGCCACCAGCCCGGCCAGAATCAGCGATGCCGAGGCGCGCAAATCGGTGGCCATCACCGGTGCGCCGCTGAGCGATGCCACACCGCGTACCACCGCCGTGTGGCCATCCACACGAATGTCCGCACCCAGGCGCAGCAACTCATTGACGTGCATGAAGCGGTTTTCGAAGATGGTTTCGTTGATCACGCCGACCCCGTCGGCCATGCAATTGAGCGCCATGAACTGCGCCTGCATGTCGGTGGGAAACGCCGGGTGCGGCGCGGTGGTGAGGTTGACCGCACGCGGGCGTTTGCCGTGCATGTCGAGGTGGATGCGGTCGCCTTCGCTATGAATGCCGGCACCGGCTTCGCGCAGTTTGTCCAGTACCGCATCCATGGTGTCGGGGCGGGCGTGGGTCAGTGTCACGCTACCCCCGGTCATCGCCGCAGCCACCAGAAAGGTGCCCGCTTCAATCCGGTCGGCCACCACCGCATGTTCGCAGCCGTGCAGGGCATCCACGCCTTCAATCACGATGCGCGGGCTGCCCGCACCAGTGATTTTCGCGCCCATCGCGTTCAGGCATTCAGCCAGATCCACGATTTCCGGCTCCATCGCCGCGTTTTCCAACACGGTAGTGCCTTCGGCTAGGGTCGCCGCCATCATCACGTTTTCGGTGGCCCCCACGCTGACCAGTTCAAACACATGGCGTGCGCCCTGCAAGCGGCCATGGCTGCGTGCTTTGATGAAACCATGCTCCACCACGATCTCGGCCCCCAGCGACTGCAAGCCCTTGATATGCAAATCCACCGGCCGTGAACCAATCGCGCAGCCGCCGGGCAGCGACACTTCGGCATCGCCAAACTTGGCCAGCAACGGTCCCAATACCAGCACCGATGCGCGCATGGTTTTGACCAACTCATACGGGGCCACGTGGCTGTTCACGCTGCGCGGATCCACCGTCATGACATCACCCGCGTGGACAACGGCGGCACCCAGCCCAGCCAACAACCTGGCGGTGGTCAGCACATCGTGCAGGCGCGGCACATTGGTGATGCGCACGGGGGCATCGGCCAACAAAGTGGCGCACAAAATCGGCAGTACCGCGTTTTTCGCACCCGAAATACGGACTTCACCGGACAGCCGGGCACCGCCCTCCACCAGAATCTTCTGCATCAGGCGGCCGCCTCTTGCGGGGTGAGGGTTTTGAGTTGCAAGGCGTGAATCTCGCGGCCCATATACTCGCCCAAAGTCGCGTTGACCATCCGGTGGCGGGCCAACGGCAACTTGCCGGCAAACGCCGCGCAGACCACTACGGCCTCGAAATGCACTCCGTCTTCACCACTGACGTTGGCGTGGGCGCCGGGCAGGCCGGTTTCTATCATCTGGCGAATCTGGTCGGCGTTCATGGGCTGGCAGGGGGACTGAAGTAAACTGAACGGACAAGTTTAGCGGAAACCCACGTGCCCCCCGCCCATCCTGCCCGTTTTGACCATTTTGATTTCGCCGCCAGCGGTCGCCGCGTGTTCGCCATTGAGGGCGATGCGCTGACTGTCGTGGCTGCACGCCTGGATGGTGCCTTCAGTGCCGCGTGCCGGGCCATCCTGACCTGTCGCGGGCGCGTGGTCTGCACCGGGATGGGCAAATCCGGGCATGTGGCGCGCAAGATCGCCGCCACCTTGGCCTCGACTGGCACCCCCGCGTTTTACATGCATCCGGGCGAGGCTGCGCACGGCGACTTGGGCATGGTGACCGACGCCGATGTAGTGCTGGCGCTGTCATATTCGGGTGAAAGTGACGAGGTCTTGCTGTTGCTGCCGGCACTCAAGCGCCAAGGTAATGTGGTGCTGGCGATGACCGGGCGCGAACAATCAACCCTCGCGCGTGAAGCCGATGTTCATCTCGACGTGGCAGTGCCGGTGGAAGCCTGCCCGCTGCAACTGGCCCCCACTTCCAGCACCACCGCCGCACTGGCGATGGGCGATGCGTTGGCGGTCGCCTTGCTGGAGGCTCGCGGCTTCACCGCCGACGACTTCGCTCGTTCGCACCCGGCGGGAGCCTTGGGCCGCCGCTTGTTGTTGCATATCACTGATGTCATGCATGTAGGCAATGACGTGCCGAAAGTCGGTCCGGACGCCAGCATCAGCGCGGCGCTGGTGGAAATGAGCCGCAAGCGCTTGGGCATGACCGCAGTGGTGGATGCCGAGGATCACTTGCTGGGCCTGTACACCGATGGCGACCTGCGCCGCAGCCTGGACGATGCCGGCGTGGATCTGCGTCACACCCGCATTGATGCAGTGATGACCCGCGCACCCCGCACCATTGATGCCGATGCTCTGGCCGCGGAAGCCGCGCAATTGATGGAAACCCACAAAATCAACGCCCTCCTCGTCACCAATGGGCAAGGCCAGGTGGTGGGCGCGCTCAACATCCATGACCTGCTCCGGGCGCGGGTGGTGTGATGGCACAACCTCCTCACTATCCCGCCGATGTGCTGGCACGCGCTGCCAACATCCGCCTGATCGGGTTTGATGTGGATGGCACCCTGACCGATGGCGGTCTGCTGTTTGGCAGTGATGGCCACGAACAAAAATGCTTTCACGTGCAGGACGGGCTGGGGCTGGTGCTGCTGCGCCATGCCGGCATTGCCACCGCACTGGTCAGTGCGCGCAACAGCGCGGTCACAGCTGCGCGGGGGCGTGAATTGAAGATCCCGCATCTGCACATTGGCGAAACCCGCAAACTGGACTGCATACGCAAGCTCGCTGCGGAGTCAGGGCTAAGCATGGATGCGGTGGCATTCATGGGCGACGACCTGCCGGATCTGGCTACCTTGCGCGCCGTCGGGTTGGCCATCGTGCCTGCCGATGCGCATGCCTGGGTCATGCCCGCCGCCCATTGGGTCACCCCACGCACGGCCGGTCACGGGGCCGCACGTGATGCTTGCGACTTGTTGTTGCATGCACAAGATCGGGTGCAGGCCATTCTGCAGCACGGGGAGCACCCATGAACTGGCGCACCGGGATGATTCTGTGCTTGTTGCTGGCGGCAGGGATCACGGGCTGGTCGGTGTGGCGGCAATACCACCCCGACCAGGATGTGGTGCTCACAAGCCGCCCCGATTATGTGCTGCACGATTACGAAATCGTATCGCTGGACAAACTCGGCAAGGAATCGTTCACCCTGCGCGGGCCGCAATTGCAACGCGACCCGGCCGATAAAACCATGACATTGAACACGCCACACTTCGAAGTTCCGGATCGGACGGGGCATTACTGGAATGTGGATGCCAAGCGCGGCTTTGTTCCTGCCGGTGGCGGCCAGCTGCAATTGACCGGCGAGGTGATTGCCATCAGTCCGCCACAATCACCACCCGCCACCCGCATCGAAACCGAATCACTGACCCTCCTGCTGGGCGAACACCACGCCCAAACCAGCGATGCCGTGACCATTACCCAACCCGGTCTTACAATGCGTGGCATTGGCATGCGCGCGGATTTGGATCGCCAGCACGTCTCCCTTCTTTCACAGGTTAAGGCCCGCTATGTCCCGCAACATTGATCTGTGCGCCTCTTTGCTGGTTCTGCTCGCCGTGGGTGGTACCGCCAGTGCCCGCAGCACCGACCGCAACCAGCCGATGGATATCAATTCCAATAGCAGCGATTGCAGCAGCCTGGGCGCCAACGCCAGCTGCACCCTGATCGGTAATGTCACCATTGACCAAGGCAGCTTGCATGTGAAATCGGCCAAGGCCGTGATCCAACAAGCCAACGGCAACCCCAGCCGCGCCCTGCTCAGTGGCGGGGTGACCTTGCAACAGGAGATGGACGATGGTGATCGCATCGACGCCGCCGCTGCCAATGTCGATTACGACATGAAAAATGAAACCATGGTGTTTACCGGCAACGTGGTGATCAAGCAATCGCGCGGCAGCATCAATGGCGAACGGGTGGTGTACAACCTCAAGTCCGGCCAGCTGCAAAGCGGTGGCGAAGGTGGTGGGCGGGTCAAGATGCGGATTCTGCCCAAGGATACCGCTGCTCCAGCTGCACCCAGCAGCGCTAAGGGCACGCCCTGATGCTGGTCGCCGAAGGCCTGCGCAAACGCTATCGCTCACGCGAAGTCGTGCGCGATTTCGGTCTGCAGCTAAACGCGGGGGAAGTGGTCGGTTTACTGGGCCCCAACGGTGCCGGCAAGACCACATGTTTTTACATGATCGTGGGTTTGGTGGCCGCCGATGCCGGGCGCATCCTGCTGGATGACACCGACATCACCGACCTGCCGATGTATGCCCGCGCGCGCCTCGGGCTTGGCTATCTGCCGCAGGAGCCGTCGGTCTTTCGCAAATTGAGCGTGGCCGACAATATCCGTCTGGTGCTGGAGTTGCGTCCGGATCTGGATGACGATGGCCGCGAACACGAGCTCAATTCACTGCTCGATGAATTGCAGATTGGTCACGTCACCGAGCAGCCAGGTGCCAGTTTGTCCGGCGGCGAGCGGCGGCGGGTGGAAATCGCTCGTGCCTTGGCTGGCAAGCCGCGCATGATCTTGTTGGACGAACCTTTCGCCGGTGTGGACCCCATTTCGGTCAACGAAATCCAACGCATCGTGCGTCACCTCAAACAACGCGGCATCGGCGTTTTGATCACCGACCACAACGTGCGCGAAACCCTGGGCATTTGCGATCGTGCCTACATTCTTGCCGAGGGCGGTGTACTGGCCCAGGGCGCGCCTGCCCAGCTGCTGGAAAACCAAGACGTACGCCGCGTCTATCTGGGTGAAGACTTCCGTTTGTAACTTTTGCTGACGCGCCCATCGCGGAGAGAATCGAAGCGTCAGAGACAGCCAATTTTCGCGCGACTGGCGCTATGCTGCAGATGATGAAGCCGCATTTATCCGCCACCACGCAACAGCAACTGGTACTGACGCCGCAACTGCGTCAAGCCATTCATTTGCTGCAGTTGTCCACCGCGGAGCTGGAAGCCGAAGTGGCCGAGGCGGTGGCCAGCAATCCGTTGCTGGACTGGGTGGAAGATGCCGACCACGGCAATGCCACCGGTGATGCCGAGTTTTCCGCTACCGCACCTGCGGCAGACAGTGAGCCACAAGAGCCCCAACAGACTCCTGAGGACAGCTGGGAGTCGACACCGGATACATGGACTGAACATGCAGGCAGCCTCAGCGCACGCAACGACGACTTCGAGCATTCGGAGGATGCAGACAGCCTGCATGATCACCTGCTGTGGCAATTGCATCTGGGGCACTTCAGCCCACGCGACACGCGAATCGGCATCGCCCTGATCGATGCCATTGATGATGATGGCTACCTGCGCGAAGACCTTGGCGACTTGCTGAGCAGCCTGCGCCCAGAGATCGACACCCGGGTGGAGGATGCATTGCCGGTGCTACACCGCATCCAGCAATTTGACCCGGTGGGGGTGGGGGCACGCGATCTGGGTGAATGCCTGAGCCTGCAATTGCGTGCGCTGCCCGCCGATACCGTCGGGCGCACGGTGGCTCTGCAGCTGGCGGCAGACAGTCTGCAACGCCTGCCTAAATTAGGGATCGCAGGCATCTGCCAAGAGGTCGGCTGCAGCCAAGAACAAGCCCAGGCTGCGGTAGACCTGCTGCGGTCACTGAACCCACGGCCCGGCGCACAATACGGCGCGCTGCCCAACGGCAGTTATGTGATCCCCGATTGCGTGATTTGGCGGCAGCAAGGGCTTTGGCACGTGGCGCTGGGTGCCGGAGCCATGCCCAAGGTGGCCATCCAGCGCGATTACCAGCAAATGATTCGGCATGCCGGCAGTGCCGATGCCGACTATTTGCGCGGGCATCTGCAAGAAGCGCGGTGGCTGCTCAAAGGCTTGGAATCGCGCGCCGACACCCTGCAGCGCGTAGTGCGTTGTCTGGTTGCCGAGCAAGCCGGGTTTTTGGAATTTGGCCCGCAGGCACTCCGCCCACTGACCTTGCGCAACGTGGCCGACACCTTGGGCTTGCACGAATCCACGATCTCGCGGGCAGTGGCGCGCAAATATGTACGCACCCCTCGCGGCACCTTGGCCTTGCGGGATTTTTTCGCCTCTGGCATTGATACCGACGCCGGTGGCAGCACCTCCAGTACCGCCATCCAAGACCGCATTCGGCAACTGGTGGCCGCTGAAAATCCACGCAAGCCCTTGTCGGATGCACGACTTGCCGATACGTTGAAGGCCGAGGGTGTGCCGGTGGCTAGGCGCACCATCGCGAAGTACCGCGAAGCATTGCAAATTCCAGCTTCGCATGAGCGCGTGCGGATCGGCTGACACCGTTCCGTGCACCCGTTGCGGGCACCCGTCCGCAGCATCAGCAGAAGGAGGTCAAGATGCAGATCGAAACCTATGGCCAGCAAATGGATGTCACGCCTGCCCTGCGCAGCCACGTGGAAACCCGGTTTGAACGCCTTGCGCGGCATTTCGAAGGCGACTGCGAAATCCGTGTGCAGTTGGCGCTGGAGAAGCCGTTGCACAAGGCGATTGCAACGATCAATGTGGCCGGCCGCACCTTGCATGGCGATGCGGTGGGCCCGGACATGTACGCCGCGATTGACATCCTGGTGGACAAGCTGGACCGGCAACTGATCAAGCACAAGGAAAAACAGCTGGAACAACGCAAGGGTGATGGTCTGGCCAAGAGTGGCGTATTCGAGTGAACACTGGGCTCCGTAAGCACCGGGTGGCTGCGTGAGCACCACGCGGATTACCGCCAGTGAACTGTTCGCCAGCCAGCAGGAGCGCTTGGCGCTGCGCTGGCTGGCCGGACAGGAACGCGGCGACCAACGGATACTGGAAGCCGTCAACACCGTCGCCCGTCGGCCCTCGCTGGCGGGTTACTTGAATGCCATTTATCCGAACAAGGTGCAGATTCTTGGCACCGAAGAATTGGAATGGCTGGACGGGTTGGATGCGCGTCAGCGTTGGGAGACCATTCACAAGATCATCGACTTTCGCCCGCTGGCGCTCGTCATCAGCAAAAACCAAAGCTGCCCGGAAGACCTGCGCAGTGCCGCCGAAGAATCCGACACGCCTCTGTGGCTATCGCCCCGGCGCGGGCATGAACTGCTCAACCACCTGCAATATGTATTGGCACGCACCTTGGCCCCGCGCGTCACCTTGCACGGGGTGTTCATGGAGATCTATTCCATCGGCGTATTGATCACCGGGGAGTCGGGTTCAGGCAAAAGCGAGTTGGCGCTGGAGTTGGTCACCCGTGGCCATCGTTTGGTGGCCGACGATGCCCCCGAGTTCACCCAAATCGCACCCGATGTGCTGGATGGCACCTGCCCTGAATTACTGCAGGATATGCTGGAATTGCGCGGCCTTGGGGTGCTCAATATCCGGCAAATGTTTGGTGATACGGCGGTCAAGCGCAATAAATACCTGCGCATGATCGTGCATCTGAGCAAGCCATCCCCTACCCCAGGCAGCAGCGGTATGGAGCGACTCACCGGCGATCTTGGCAGCCGCCGCGTACTGGATTTGGACGTGCCCATGATCACCATCCCGGTGATGGCCGGCCGCAACCTGGCGGTGTTGACCGAGGCTGCCACCCGCATGCATATCCTGCGCAGTAAAGGCATCGACCCGGCCGCCGCATTCATGGCCCGTCACAGTCATTTTCTGGAACGCGCCGCGTCATGAGCGTCACCTTGCCCAGCCTGCTGATCGTCAGTGGCATGTCCGGCTCGGGCAAATCCGGCGCCCTGCATACACTGGAAGATCTGGGCTATTACTGCGTGGATAATCTGCCGGCAGAATTGCTGCCGGACTTCGTTCGCCGCATGTTGGCCAATGATTCGGCGCCGTCCAGAATCGCGGTGGTGATTGACGCCCGCAACCTGGGGGATTTGTCGGAGGTGCCGCAAGCCCTGTCGCAGATCGGCGCATTGGGTGCCAATCCGCGACTCTTGTTTTTGGAAGCCCGCGACGAGGTCGTGCTGCGTCGCTATGCCGATACCCGGCGTCGGCATCCATTGAGCCACCTTGGTCTGGGCTTGGCCGATGCGATTGCCTTGGATCGGCAAGCACTGCGCCCGTTGCGCAAGATTGCCGACATTTTGCTGGATACCAGCGAGATGAACGTACATCAGATGCGCCGCCGGATCCTGGCCGAGTTTGGGCTGGAAGGTGCCGGCGTTGCACTGATGTTTGAATCGTTCGCATATCGCCACGGGGTACCGATCGATGCCGATTTCGTATTTGATGCCCGCGTGCTGCCCAATCCACATTGGGATGCCCGACTGCGCCCGCTGTCCGGGCGCGACGAGTTAGTACGCCACTACCTAGACGCGCAGGCCGATGTCAGCGTCTATGTCGAGCAAGTACAGACGTTCCTGGATCGTTGGCTGCCCAAGTTGCGCTCGGAAACCCGCAGTTATGTCACCGTGGCATTTGGTTGCAGCGGCGGGCGGCATCGCTCAGTGTACCTGGCCGAACGCCTGGCGCAGCACTTCCGCAGCGCTGATTGGCCGGAAGTGGCGGTGCACCATCGGGAACTGGATTAACCCACAATTGCGCAATGTGCTTTCGCAGCATCCTCTGCGTCTGTTAAGTTTGCAGCATGGCCGTCGGCATTCTCCTCATCACCCATGAAGGCATTGGCAGCACCTTGCTGGCGGTTGCCTTGCGTCTGATGCGCAACTTGCCCCTGGCTTGCGAAGCCTTCGATGTCCCCTTCGATGGTGATCCGGACAGCTTGTTGCCACAAGCCAGCGCAGCGATGCGCCGCGTCGATAGCGGCAGTGGCGTGCTGGTATTGACCGATTTGTACGGCGCCACTCCCAGCAATATCGCAGCGCGCTTGGCACGCCTGGGGACACCGGTGCGGCGGGTATCCGCTCTGAGCTTGCCCATGTTGCTGCGCGTGATGAATTACGCCGATTTGGATCTGGATGATCTGCCTGCGGTGGCCGCCGCAGGTGCACGCAATGGAGCGATTACCGATGATGCTTGAGCACACCCCAGCACTATCCCGCCGCGGAGGCCGTGCATGATTCGTCGCGAGCTGACCATCAGCAACCGCTTGGGCTTGCACGCGCGTGCCACCGCCAAACTGGTGCAGTTGCTGTCCACCTTCCGCTGCCAAGCCACGCTGGAAGCACGCGGTCGCGAGGTCAACGCCAAAAGCATCATGGGGGTCATGTTGCTGGCCGCCGGCCCTGGCTCGCAGGTGATCCTGCAAGTGGATGGGGAGGATGCCGAGGCCGCCGCCGAGGCGGTGGCTGCCCTGTTCGAGTGCCGCTTCGACGAGGACAGCTGATGCGCCAACTGCTGCCCGGAACCGCTGCCGCGCGCGGTTGCGCACTCGGGCAAGCACGCGTGCGTTTACCGCATGCGTTGGATGTCGAAGAAACCAAAATCGCGACCGAGGCAGTTGCGGCTGAGCTGCAACGCTTTCACGCTGCAGTGACCACGGTGCGTGCGGAAATGCGCGATCTGCGCGACCGCCTGCACGGCGCATTGGCGCACGAGGTTGGTGAATTCATCGACCTGCATGCGCTGTTGCTGGATGACCCCGAGCTGCTCTCGGGCATTGATGATTTGATTCGCACCGGCCATTATTCGGCCGACTACGCCCTGCGCCTGCAACGCAACCGCTTGGCTGCGGTATTCGAAAGCATGGACGATGCGTACCTGCGCAGCCGCATCGACGACATCGATCAAGTCATCGGCCGCTTGCATGCGGCACTGCACAGCCAGCATGCAGTGCTGCAAGGCGTGTCGGGCGAAATTCTGGTGACCGACAGCGTGGCCCCCGCCGAGTTGGCACTGCTGCAATCGCAGGGCGTGGTCGGCGTGGTCACCGCCGGCGGCAGCCCCCTCTCGCACAGCGCCATCCTGGCCCGCAGTCTGCATCTGCCATTGGTGGTGGGTAGTCCACATCTGCTGCAAAAAGCCAACGATGGTGATGTGTTGATCATCGATGGCAGCACCGGGTTGGTAGTGCTGGAGCCCAATGCCGGTGACCTGCGCGCGCACCATGCCCGCGTGGCCGAAGCGCGGCGCGAACGCCGCCAGCTCAATCGGCTACGGCGTGAACCGTCGCGCACCCGCGACGGCATCGATATCAAGCTGTGGGCCAATGCCGAATCCCGTGACGATGTCAGCGAAGCGCACGCCCTAGGCGCAGCGGGTGTCGGCCTGTATCGCACTGAATTTTTATTCCTGGGCAGCAATGCATTGCCGGATGAGGACGCCCAGTTCCGTGCTTACCGTGACGCGGTATTGGCGATGACCGGGCGCACCGTAACCATTCGCACGCTGGATCTGGGCGCAGACAAGGCCGACAAAACCGGGCTGGCACTACGCGATGAACCCAATCCGGCATTGGGTTTGCGCGGGGTCCGACTGTCGTTGGCGCGCCCGGAATTGCTGCGCGCACAACTGCGAGCCATCGGTCGGGCGTCTGGCTATGGACCAATCCGCATTCTGGTGCCGATGGTGACTGCTGCGGAAGAACTGCAAGCGGTGCGTAGCGCGCTGCATGCGGCACTGGCAGAGTTGCGCGCCGAAGGGCTTGAAGTAGCCGCGCACATTCCGCTGGGAGCGATGATCGAAGTGCCTTCGGCGGCACTGGCGCTGCGAAGTTTTATTGGTGGCTGTGATTTCATCTCGGTAGGCACCAATGACCTGGTGCAATACCTGCTGGCAGCCGACCGCACCAATGAATCCTTGGGCGAGTTGTACTCACCACTGCATCCTGCGGTGTTGCGGGTATTGCACGATGTGATCCGCACCGGCCTGCGGCGACGGATTCCAGTCACGGTGTGTGGGGAAATCGCCGCCGATCCCACCTTCGTGCCACTGCTGCTGGCGCTGGGCCTGACCGAACTCAGCTTGCATCCAGCAACCTTGCTGGAAGTTCGCCAGACCATTCGCAACAGCATGCATGCACAGTTGCGGGCCGCTGCCCCCAGCTTGCTGCGTGCGCGCAACCGTGCTTCGATTTTGCGCTGGCTGAACACCCATTCCCAACCGTAGGAGCGCGCCCTGCGCGCGACATCATGCTTGGACAGTTGTCATCTGCACAAGCGATAATGTGCGCATCATGAACGCCTGACCCCTCGCCTGCGTGCCCTGCATCGCGGCGTCCCTCTTATCCGCCGGAACCACGCATGGCCGAGCCCATTCGCCACGACAAGACTGCGCGCCAGCTGCGCCTGCTGTCCGATGCGCTGGACAGCGGTCGGCTGGGGCCGGTGCGGCGCATGGTCAACACGCTGTCGCCGGCCGAGATCGGCAACCTGCTGGAATCGCTGCCGCCGGGCAAGCGCAGCGTGGTGTGGGGGCTGGTGGACGCCGAGGATGACGGCGAAGTGCTGGTGCATGTTGGCGAGGAAGTGCGCGAAAGCCTGATTGCCGACATGGATCAGGACGAGCTGGTGGCCGCGGCCTCCGACCTCGACATCGACGACTTGGCCGATCTGGTGGAAGACCTGCCAGACACGGTGATCGACGAAGTGTTGAAGTCGATGGACCGCGAAAACCGCGAGCGCCTCGAACAGGTGCTGTCCTACGCCGAAGACAGTGCCGGCCGCTTGATGAACCCGGATATAGTCACCGTCCGCGCCGACACCACCATCGACGTCGTGCTGCGCTACCTGCGCCTGCGCGGTGAACTGCCCGACCACACCGACCATCTGTATGTGGTCAGCAAGCGTCACCAGTATCTGGGGCGGATCGCACTGCAAGCCTTGCTGACCCACGAGGCCGGCACCCCGATCAACCAACTGCTGGATGACGAACAACCTGCGATTGACGTCAACGAAACCTCGGCGGAAGTCGCCCGGCAATTTTCCGACCACGACTGGATCAGTGCGCCAGTGGTGGATGACAGCAACATCCTGCTGGGCCGCATCACCATCGATGACGTGGTCGACATCATCCGCGAGCAGGCCGAGCACCAGGTGATGTCGGCCGCCGGCCTGGACGAGGACGAGGACCTGTTCTCACCGGTACGGCGCGCATTTCGCCGCCGCATGTTGTGGCTCACGATCAACCTAGCCACCGCCTTCCTTGCCTCATCGGTGGTCAACCAATTCCAGGACACGATCGCGCATCTGGTTGCGCTGGCGGTGCTGATGCCGATTGTGGCCGGCATGGGCGGCAATGCCGGCACGCAAGTCCTCGCACTCATGGTACGCGGGCTGGCGTTGGGCCAGATCGGTGGCACCAATATCGGCGTGCTGGTGTGGAAGGAAGTGCGGATCGCCATCATCAACGGCATCGGGATTGGCCTGTTGCTGGCACTGATCGTGCTGGCGTGGTTCCACGATGCCAAACTGTCGCTGGTCATTGCCTTGGCACTGACCATCAACTTCACCTCCGCTGCGCTGGCCGGTGTGTTTGTGCCCGTGACGGTCAAACGCTTCGGCTTCGATCCGGCCCTGGCCGGCGGGGTGATCCTGACCACCGTCACCGATGTGATGGGATTCTTGTCCTTCCTCGGCCTGGCGACGCTTATTCTGGTGCGCTGAGCAGCGACTCCAGCACCGCCATGCGCACCGCCACGCCATTGGCCACTTGCTGCAAAATGCGCGACTGCGCACCGTCGGCCACCTCGTCACTGATTTCCACCCCGCGATTCATCGGCCCCGGATGCATCACGATGGCGTTCACCGCCGCATGTCGCACGCGCAGACTGGTCAGCCCATAATCGCGGTGGTAATCCTCGATCGAATCCACCAGCCCTTCGGTCATGCGTTCGCGTTGCAAGCGCAGCATCATCATGGCGTCCACACCGTCCAGCGCGGCATCAAAATCATCGGTGACGACGCAGCCATGCAAGGTGTCGTCATCCGGCAACAACGCCGCCGGCCCGCACACCCGGATTTCGCCACAACCCAGCGCACGCAACGCATGCAGGTCACTCCGCGCCACCCGCGAATGCTTCACATCGCCCACCATCACCACTTTGAGCGTGGAAAAATCGTCACCGTGCGCTTGCCGCAGCGTCAACATGTCCAGCAGGCCTTGGGTGGGATGATGGCTGCGGCCATCGCCGGCATTGACCACCGCCACGCCAGGATTGGCTACCGCCGCCAGCGCCGCCACCGCACCATCCTGTTTATGCCGTACCACAAACCCGCGCACACCCATCGCCTGGATGGTGCGTAAGGTGTCCATATCGGTCTCGCCCTTGGTCGCCGAGGAGGTCGAGGCATCGAAATTGAGGATCTGCGCCCCCAACCGCTGCGCCGCCAATTGAAAGCTCAAGCGGGTGCGGGTGGACGGCTCGAAGAACAGTGTGCACACCGCCACCCCAGCCAGTGCCTGTGCGGCCTGCGCACCGTCGGCAAAAGCTTGGGCGCGGCGCAACAAGCGATCCAACCCATCCACCGGCAGATGTTCCAGATCGAGCAAGTGGCGAAATTGACCGTTGGCGTCGAGATGCAGACTCATGGGCAGCGTCAGAAAAGGGGGCGAATTCGTATTTTATTCCAGGCACCCACAAAATGATCTTGCCTGCGGCCTCGCCCTCCCAGTGCACGACCTCCTGCCGCAGTTCAATCGCGTGGAGGCGACAGTCGGTCTTGGGTACCTGCAGACAACCAGCGCTCGACAATCACTGCAGCCGCTACGGCATCCAGCACATCCGCATCGCGACGTTTGCGGGTACCGGCGGCGCGGGCGGCGGCAAAACGGCGAGCGGCTTCTTGTGAGCTGTTGCGTTCGTCGATCATCGCCACGGGCAGGCCGCTGCGGGCGTGGATTTGCTGGGCAAATGCCTTGGCAACTTTGCGGATCGGTTGATCACCGCCATCCAAGGTCATCGGGTCACCCACGATCAAGCCGTCGGGTCGCCATTCACGCAGGAGTTTGTCGAAAAGCACCCAGTCCGGGCCGCCTGCATGCACATCGATGACCGCAATCGCAGTGGCATTGCCGGTTAACGCATTGCCAACAGCTACCCCGATTCGACGTGCGCCGACATCGAACCCCAATACCGTGCCATCGGCACGCAAGGTGAAACTGGCCGCGCTCGGCTCGCTCATGCGTGGCCGCTGTGGCTGGCGTGGTTGAGCAAGTCCACGCCAATGCTGCCGGCAGCGGATTGCCAACGCAATGCCATCGGCAGCTGAAACAGCACGTCACGGCGGTTGGGTACCAACAGCCAACTGTCATCCACCAGCTCTTGTTCCAATTGACCTGCGCCCCAGCCGGCGCATCCCAATGCCACCAGTGCTTGGGCGGGACCTTCGCCGCGCGCCATCGCTTCCAGCACATCGCGCGAGGTGGTCAGATACAAACCATTACCCACTTCCAAACTGGAATCCCAAGTGCGATCGCCTTCATGCAGCACAAAACCGCGCTCGGGATGTACTGGCCCACCCGCCAGCACCACCTGCGCCTTCAATGCGTCGTTGTCGCTGGCCACACCCATCTGTTGCAGCACTTCGCCAACGGTGTAATCGGAGGGCCGATTGACGATCACCCCCATCGCGCCGTCAGCATCGTGCTGGCAGATCAAGGTGACGCTGCGCTCGAACTGCGAGTCTCGCAACGCGGGTAGCGCGATCAACAGGTGATTGCCAAAGTTTTGCCGTGACTCGTCCATAGCGCATATTTTAGCGCGCCGTGGGCGACGGCCGAAGGGCTCAGCGCGCTTCGGCCACCTCCACCCCATCCAGGCCCTGCGCCAAGGTGCGCGCATCGCCACCTTGTGCCAGCTTGATCCGCAGGCGCACTTCGTTGCTGGAGTCAGCGAAGCGCAGCGCGTCCTCGTAGCTGATTTCACCCGCTTGATACAGCTCAAACAGGCTTTGATCGAAGGTCTTCATGCCCATTTGCACGGATTCCCTCATCACTTCCTTCAGCTTATGGATCTCGCCGTCGCGGATGTAGTCCTGCACCAGCGGGGTGCCCAGCAGGATCTCCATCGCCACCCGCCGCGCTTTGCCATCCGGGGTGGGGATCAATTGCTGCGCGACCACACCCTTGAGGTTTAGCGACAAGTCCATCAGCAACTGGCTGCGGCGCTCCTCGGGGAAGAAATTGATGATGCGATCCATGGCCTGGTTGGCATTGTTGGCGTGCAGCGTGCACAACACCAAGTGGCCGGTTTCGGCAAACGCAATGGCGTGATCCATGCCTTCGCGGGAGCGCACCTCGCCGATCATGATCACGTCAGGCGCTTGCCGCAGCGTGTTCTTCAGCGCGTTGTCCCAGCTGTCGGTATCAATGCCGACTTCGCGCTGGGTAATGATGCAGCCATCGTGTTTGTGCACGAACTCAATCGGGTCTTCAATCGTGATGATATGCCCGGTGGAGTTGGCGTTGCGATAGCCAATCATCGCCGCCAGCGAGGTGGATTTACCGGTACCCGTGGCGCCCACGAAGATAATCAAGCCGCGCTTGGTCATTGCCAAGGTCTTGATGATGGGGGGCAGACTGAGTTCTTCCACGGTGGGGATGCGGGTTTCGATCCGGCGCAGCACCATGCCCACCTGGTTGCGCTGATAGAAACAACTGACACGGAAGCGCCCGACTCCGGCCACGCCGATCGCGAAATTGCACTCGTGGGTTTTTTCAAATTCCTCACGCTGCAGCGGCGTCATCACGTTCAATACCAGATCACGCGACTGCTGCGGCGTGAGCGGGCTCTGGGTGATCGGGCTGATGCGGCCGTTGACCTTCATCGACGCCGGCATACCGGCCGTAATGAACAGATCCGACGCCTTTTGGTGCGCCATCAGTTTAAGGAACGAGGTGAAATCAATGCTGCTCATGGCGCTCTCCTGCGGCCCGGTGCTTACTCGAACAAGCGCTTGTCTTTGGCGTATTCACGTGCCTGCTGGCGGCTGACCATGCCGCGCTTGACCAGCTCTTGCAGGTTTTGATCCAGCGTCTGCATGCCCACGTTTTGGCCAGTCTGAATCGACGAATACATCTGCGCCACCTTGTCCTCACGGATCAGGTTGCGGATGGCGGGGGTGCCCACCATGATTTCGTGCGCGGCAGTACGGCCGCCGCCGACTTTCTTCAGCAGCGCCTGCGAAATCACCGCACGCAATGATTCGGACAGCATCGAACGCACCATCGGCTTTTCGCCGGCGGGGAACACGTCGATGATGCGATCGATGGTCTTGGCCGCCGAACTGGTATGCAAGGTGGCGAATACCAAATGCCCGGTTTCGGCGGCGGTCAGTGCCAAGCGGATGGTTTCCAAGTCACGCAATTCGCCGACCAGAATATAGTCGGGGTCTTCGCGCAGGGCCGAGCGCAAGGCTTCATTGAAGCCGTGGGTGTCGCGGTGCACTTCGCGCTGGTTGATCAAGCACTTCTGCGAGGTGTGGACGAATTCGATGGGATCTTCCACCGACAGGATGTGGCCGTATTCGGTTTTGTTGATGTGATCCACCATCGCTGCCAGCGTGGTGGATTTGCCGGACCCTGTCGGCCCGGTCACCAGAATCAGCCCCACCGGCTGCTCGATGAGTTCCTTGAAGATGCGCGGGCAACCCAAGTCTTCCAGCGTCAGCACTTCCGACGGAATGGTACGGAACACCGCACCGGCGCCACGGTTCTGATTGAATGCATTGACACGAAAGCGCGCCAGACTCGGAATTTCAAAGCTGAAGTCCACTTCCAAGAATTCTTCGAAGTCGCGCCGCTGCTTGTCCGACATGATGTCGTACACCAGCGCATGCACCTGCTTGTGATCCAGAGCGGGGATATTGATGCGGCGCACGTCGCCATCCACACGAATCATCGGCGGCAAACCTGCCGACAGATGCAAGTCCGATGCTTTGTTCTTGACCGAAAATGCCAGAAGTTCAGCGATATCCATGCGTACTCCCCAACCCGAATGTGAATTGTCAGCCGGCGTGCAGTCCCTTGTGTAACGACTCGTGCCTTCGCTAAACCGCTGGCACCGCCCGCGCCCCGCAGGCAGTATGAGCGTCACCCCTGCCCGCATACAACTACCACCGTGCCAAATTCCGAAACCAGCACATGCACAGCCCTGCATTCGGCCGTGTCCTTGATCGACAACGCAAGTCAACGCTGCGGCAGGCCAAACGCTCGCCTGCTGGCGGTCTCCAAAACCCGATCAGCTGCAGCGATTGCCGCCATGGCGGCTTGTGGCCAGCAGGCGTTTGGCGAAAATTACGTACAGGAAGCCCTGCCTAAAATCGAGGCACTGCGCGGACTCGGGCTGGAATGGCATCTCATCGGCCACCTGCAATCCAACAAAGCGGAGCAGGCAGCTGTTGCGTTCGACTGGGTGCAAACACTGGATCGACTCAAGCTGGTCACTGCACTGGCAAAGCATCGCCCAGATTCGTTGTCACCACTGAATGTGCTGATCCAGGTCAATATCGATGATGAAGCCAGCAAGAGCGGCTGCCATCCCGATGAAGTCGCCGCGCTCGCGGTTGCCATCACCCATGAGCCGCGCCTGCACCTGCGTGGCTTGATGGCCATTCCCGCCCCTGCGCCTGATATGCAGCGCCGTCGATCAGCGTTTCGGGCGATGACTGCATTGTTCACCGCCGTACACATGCGACACCCCGGCATCGATACCCTGTCGATGGGAATGAGCGAGGATTTTGTGGCCGCCATTGAAGAAGGTGCGACCATGGTGCGCATCGGCAGCGCGCTATTTGGCGCACGCCAACCCAAGACGGAGCCCGCAGCATGAATGACCACCCAATCGCTTTTATCGGCGGCGGCAATATGGCGCGCAGCCTGATTGGCGGCCTGCTGGCACAGGGCCACGCACCCGCATCGATCCACGTTGCTGAACCCGTGCCTGCGCTACGCGATGCACTGCGCGCCGACTTTGGCGTGGCGGTGTTCGACGATGGCGCACAGGCGGTCGCGGGTGCCGATACCTGGGTGCTAGCCACCAAACCGCAGGTACTGCGCCAAGTGTGCGGGGCACTGGCAAGCCACGCACAAACCAGTGCGCCGCTGGTGGTTTCAATCGCCGCCGGGATCACGGCCGCGCAAATTGAGCGTTGGCTGGGTGGAGGCATCAAAGTGGTGCGCACAATGCCCAACACCCCTGCGCTGCTCGGCGCCGGGGTCACCGGCCTGTACGCCAGCGCACGCGTGGATACAGCCGGCCGCGACTTCGCCGATCGCCTGCTGTCGGCCGCCGGCAAGACCGTGTGGCTTGCCGACGAGGCCCAGATGGATGCGGTGACCGCGGTGTCGGGTAGCGGCCCGGCGTATGTGTTTTTGCTGACTGAAGCGATGGTCGATGCTGGCATCACCGAAGGGCTCGCTGCCGATGCGGCGCGCCGCCTTGCGCTGCAAACCGTGTTGGGCGCAGCGCGGATGCTGACGGAATCCGATGTGGATGCCGCCGAGTTACGCCGCCGCGTGACTTCGCCCAATGGCACCACCCAGGCGGCAATCGAAATGTTGGAAGCCGGCGGCTTCCGTGGCCTTGTCAAGGCCGCCATCCACGCCGCCCGCCGCCGCGGCCAGGAACTATCTGCGGCCAATGATTAAGGATCTGAATATGCGCATGGCCACCTTTTATCGTTATTTGGCTAGCGCTTTTGTTGTCGTTTTGGTCGGCGCGTTGGACGCGTGCAGCCAAGGTGCTGCCCCCACCCCTGCCAAACCGCTGAACCTTAGCGCCGCCATCCATCAGGCCAAGGTTGGTGATGCCGTGCTGCAAACCCAAACCGTGCCGTTATCGTCAATCAATGCAGCCACCGCCAAGCACTACGGCATCGACACCACCAAGGAAGGGGTTCTGTGGTTGGTGACCGTGCGCGATGCCGCCGGCAATTCACTAAGCCCTGCCGACTTGCAGCTCAGTGCCACGACCAGCGTGTTGCCAGATCCGCCCAAGCCGTTGTCCCTGCGCGCCATTCAAACCGCAGGCATGACCGACTACATCGGCGTGGTGCAGGCCAATGCGCCCGCCAGCGTACAATTCCAGTTGGTGGCCAAACGCGGCACGGAGCGCAGCGAAGTGACCACCACGGTGGATCTTCAGCGCTGAGGCTCGACGCCAACGCTCAGCGCAACTACTGGACCCGGATGAGCTGCACCGCTGATCGCCAGCTCACGGATACAACATTCGCTGCGACCAACTGCCATCGGCGGCGCATTCGTGCAGGTGCCGCTCGTGCAGGCGGTATTGCGCGCCGTACCAGAACTCCACCACCCGTGGCCTGATCCGGAATCCACTCCAGCGCGGCGGGCGCGGCACGTCGCGGCCAGCAAACTCGGCGTCGAATTTATCCAACTGCGCATCGAAGGTCTCACGCGCATCCAAGGTTTCCGACTGCTGCGATGCCCACGCGCCCAACTGGCTACCGCGCGGGCGGCTGGCGAAATAGGCATCCGCCTCGGCTGCAGACACGATTTCAACCCCGCCCTCGATGCGCACCTGCACGCCATTGCGCACCCGCGGCCAATGAAACAACAACGCCGCCTGCGGATTGGCTTGCAGCTCACGCCCCTTGCGCCCATCCAGATGGGTGTAGAACACGAAACCACGCGCATCCCATGTTTTCAGCAACACAATCCGCGCCGACGGCCGGCCCTGCGCATCTACGCTGGCCACGGTCATCGCCGTGCGGTCAGGCTCGCCGGCGGCCAAGGCCTCGGCAAACAGAGTGTTGAAGGTCGCGAGGATATCGTCAGGAAGTGTGCTCATGGTGATATTGTGGCCTGTCCGCATCCTTGGTGCACCCTGCTGTTAGCATGTTGCGATGCAAAAACAGCACATCATCCTGGTCGGCCCGATGGGCAGCGGCAAAAGCACGCTGGGTGCGGCATTGGCGGCGCGATTGGGGCTTGGCTTCGTGGATGTGGATGCCTGCATCGTGGCGATGGCGGGCATGTCGATTCCGGATATTTTCGCAACCGAAGGCGAAGCCGGGTTTCGCGACCGCGAAGCGCAAGCACTGGCCGACGCACTCGCCCACCAGCCCGCGGTGGTTGCCACCGGCGGTGGCGCGGTGCTGCGCCAAGCCAACCGCGACGCAATGCAGGCCGTCGGTTGCGTGGTGTATTTGCATGTATCGACGCAAGAACAACTGCGGCGCATCGAAGGGGACCGTAATCGTCCGCTGCTGGACAGCGACGCCCCCGCGCAGCGGTTGGCCGAATTGCAAAGCCAGCGCGAACCGCTGTATCGGCAAATCGCCAATCTCGTGATTGACACCAGCGTGCAGACGCCCGAACAACTGGCCGCGGCATTGGTGCTGCGGCTGCACGCCCTCAAGGATCCTCACGCATGAGCACTGCACCGCAAATCGTCGCTGTCGGTGGCAACGCGCCGTATCGCATCCACATTGGCGCAGGCCTGCTGGATGACGGCGTGCTGCTCACCGCCACCCTGCGTGGCCGCCACGCGCTGATCGTCAGTGATGCCAATGTGGCACCGCTGTATGCCAAGCGCGTGGAGGCCGCGCTGCGTGCCGCACAACCCGACTTGCGTATCGCGCGTCATGTCATCGATGCCGGTGAAGCGGAAAAAACGCTGGCCAATTTCGGTGGCGTGATCGATGCATTGGCCACCCTGGGCGCCACCCGCGACGCCTGCATCTATGCGCTGGGTGGCGGGGTGATGGGTGATATGGCCGGGTTTGCCGCCGCGTGCTGGATGCGCGGCATTGACGTGGTACAACTGCCCACCACCTTGCTGGCCATGGTGGATTCTTCGGTCGGTGGCAAGACCGCGGTGGACATCCCGCAGGGCAAGAATTTGGTGGGTGCGTTCCATCCGCCGCGCGCGGTGATTGCCGACACCGCCACCCTGCGCAGCCTGCCCCCCCGCGAGCTGCGCGCCGGCTTGGCCGAAGTCATCAAATACGGCGCGATTGTGGATGCCGAATTCCTACGCTGGCTGGAGGCGCACTGCGATGCCTTGCTGGCCGCCGACGATGCCGCCCTGTCGGCCGCGATTGCACGTAGCTGCACGCACAAGGCAGCGATCACCGAGCGCGACCCGTTCGAACACGGCGAGCGTGCGCTGCTCAATTTCGGCCATACCTTTGGCCATGCGATCGAGGCCGAGCAAGGCTATGCCCACGGCTTCAACCACGGCGAAGCGGTGGCGGTAGGCATGCTGTTGGCAGCCAAGCTTTCCGGCTTGCTGAGGATGGCCAGCGATGCCGATACCAGCACCCTACGCAGCCTGCTGCAACGCTTCGGCCTGCCGGTAGAGCTGCCTACTGGGTTGGCACCCGATGCCCTGCTTGCACGCATGCGGCTGGACAAGAAAGCACAAGCCAGCGGCCTGCGCTTCATCCTCTGGAACGGCCCGGGCACGGCCAGTGTGGTGAAGGATGTGAATGAAGCTGCGGTGCTACAGGCGTTGCGCGGCTAGTCCGAACTTGATATTCAATCCGGATCGATCGATATGGATCCATCCGGATTCCAGTCCACCTCGGTGATTCCAGGGCTTTCCTGCTCCAGTCGATCCCGTTCCCGTTGCGCACTGGCTTCTGCAGCAAATTTTCCGGCAATGCGCCCCCCCTGAGAGGTGAGGATAGCCACCACGATCCGCTGGAGCTCTGCATCAACCCAGGGTTTCTCGATAAAGCGCGTCAATTGTGCCTCGTTGATCGCGGCGATAATGGCATCACGATCAGCGAATCCCGACACGATGACCCGTGGTGTATTGGGATGACTGGCAATGGAGCGTGCCAGGAACTCGACACCGCTCATTTCCGGCATCCGGTAATCGGATACCAACAAATCGAACTGCATATCCTCGCAGCGATCAAGCGCGGCGTTGGGGTCAGTGAATACTTCAATTATCAGCGCTTCCCCCCCCAGGCGTGACGAAGGAATCGATGCGAGGTTGCGACGCAAGGCGCGAAGAATATTGGCTTCGTCATCCAGCAGCAGTACTCGATACATTCGTTTCTCCCTGTCGCGATCAGCGCGGTTGAGCAATCGGCAACTTCAACATGAACAGAGTACCTTCCCCGGGCACGCTAGTCACTTCGATGACGCCGTGATGCTTTGCGATGACGCCGTAAGATATGGCCAGCCCGAGGCCTGTTCCATGCCCAACGTCCTTGGTTGTAAAGAACGGATCGAAGATCCGTGGCAAGGCCTCGGCAGGAATACCCTTGCCATTGTCCCCGATCGAAATGCTGACTTGGTCACCACTGCATTCGCTAGTGATGGTGATGATGCCGTTGTTATCGATCGCTTGCGAAGCATTCACCAGCAGGTTCATGAACACCTGATTCAATTGCGACGGAATGCACTCGATCAAAGGCAGGTCGCCATACGACTTCACCACATGAGCCTTGTACTTGATTTCATTCCATACGATGTTCAGGGTCGAATCAAGACCGGCGTGGACATCCGCCATCGTCCAGTTCTCAGCCTGATCCTGATGCGAAAAATCCTTCAGGTCACTGACTATTCTGCAAACGCGATCCACTCCTTCAAGGGACTCCGTGATCAGGTCACGAACATCAATAGCCAGCGCCTCGTCACACGCATTCATCGCATCTTCATTCAGCTCATCGCTGACTGCTTGTCGCAAATCATCCTCGCACTCGGGTATCCGCGCCTGCCTAAGCAACTGAGCTAACGGCAGTCGAAGCATGTTGAGGTTGGATTTCACATATGCGATCGGATTGTTGATCTCATGCGCCACCCCTGCCGCCAGCTGCCCGATTGACGCTAACTTCTCGGTGTGGAAGGCCATCTCCTGAGCGCTTTTGAGCTTGGTATAGGCGATCTCCAGTTCTGCATTGCGCTCATGCAGCTCCTGCTCCCGCGCATATTCCAGGGTGATATCGCGAATACACATTGCAAATGGCTGGGTTCGCTGTGGCCCAAGCGCGACCAGATGAACCTGTGCAATACGATTCCGCAGTACCGCCCCGGCGATCCGTACCGCGCCAATCCAACTGCCTGACTCCCGGCACGTGTGCATCGCCGAGTCACTCAGCAGGCCCGGTTGCCAATCACGGAGATGCAGCAACTCATCCTGATTTTTATCGGGATTAAGGGAGTGTGCCAACAGGCGTGCCTGCAAATTGCAATACTGAATACACCCAGCATCATCAAGCAACAGCAACGCATCCTGCGCAGCATTCATATATTGCGTGAGGTACTCGGAAACGGCGGCGCTATCCATCCCGGGCGCGGTGACAGCCACCGGATCGGGCATATCAACACCTATCTGCTGATGCAGCTTCATCGCATCCGCCTCCTGTGCAAGCGCATGCAGATTAACGCACATCTGCTGCAATTCATCCGCACTCGATCACAAAAAATACTCGCCTGCCGCGGGAACCGGAACCCCCCATGCAGATTGATGCCGGTTCGCCTATTCTGTTGATTGGCAGGAGCAGCTTGGTCAGTTTTGTGCGGCGCAAAAATATGGTTTGAACAATCGAGGTCACACGATGCGAAAGTCGTTGACATCCACCGAACTCTCCGCGGCTTTCGGCCCCAGCCCCGTGCGTCTGCAGTGTGCGACGACAGCGGCGGAATATCTGATGATGGCGGCCCAGTTGGCGCGCGCGCCCATTGCAGTGATGTCCTGGCATTGCGATGACCGGGTGCATCCCATCGCAGCGATCGGCCTGAACCCATTTGAGGCGCTCGCGCTTGCCGAGCGTGGTGCTGCCGGCATTGCAGACCAAGACGAAGCGCATATCGTCGATTGCTTTGACGATCACGACTTTTTGGCCCAGCTGTCCATAGCGGACGACTATCCTTCTGCAATCCTCATATGCGCACCGATCGCCACACCTTCCGGCGAAATTCTCGGAGCCCTGAACCTGTTATGCGCTGAGGGCACCCCTGGCAAAGAAGTGATGGATTCGCTATCGGTGCTGGCGCGCGGCATTGCCGCAAATACCGACTGCACGCCCCCCCCATCAGCGACCGGTAAGCCGGCCGTCCTGTCCGATGCGGGCAGTGTGCCTGCAACCAAGCTATTCGCATCCATCGAAGTATCCAAAGCGGCTATCGTGGGAATGACGCTGAACGGCACGATCACGCATTGGAACGAAGGTGCCGAGATCATTTTCGGGTACTCCCGGAATGAAATCCTGGGGGACTCGGTGTATCGCCTCGTTCCGAAATCGCGGCAGTTCGAGGAGAATCAAACACTTTCGACAGTTGCCAAGGGAGAATCCATTGCACCCTATGAGTCGATTCGCCTGACTCGGACCCGCCGCTCGCTGCACGTACTGATCAGCGCGGCACCGATCACCGACCACAGCGGCAACGTGGTTGGCGCAAGTAAATTCATCCACGACATTACCCCACTGATCCGGCGCGAGCGTGAGTCTCAGCGACTGTCTCGTTTATTCAACACCCTGAGTCAGATCAATGCGCTGGTCCTGAGCGCGGCCAACCGCGAGCAGCTATTGCATGACGCCTGTCGAATTCTGACTCAAGACGGCGCACTAGCGCTTGCGTGGATAGGGCTGATCGATCCCGCCACCCAACGCCTCAACCCGGTTGCAGCAAGCGGCCAGCAGGTTGCCTATGTAAATAGCATTCATGTTTATGCCGATGATCGTCCGGAAGGAAACGGGCCCTCTGGACTCGCCTTTCGTAGTGGAAAAACCCAGACCTGCAATGACCTATTGAACGAGCCCACCGCGAGACCTTGGCTGGAGCAAATGCGCAAAGCCCGCCTGCGTGCGGGTACTGCGATCCCGATTAAAAAGGATGGCTGCACATACGGCAGCCTGGCCATCTACGCGCGCCATGCGGGTTACTTCGGCGCCACCGAAATCGCTGTTTTTGAAGATGTTGCGCGCGCCATCGGCATTGGTCTTGCCAGCTTCCGTCAGGCCGAGGAGACACGCCTTGCAAACCTAGTCCTGGAACGAGAACGCAAGTTGACTGAGTCTCTGATCGAGAGCTCACCTGGCATCGTCTGTCTGTTCGACCGCCAACTCCGCTGCCTGCGCTGGAATCAAAACATGTGCGTGGCAACCGGCTATACGGACGATGAACTGCGCAACATGAATTCACTGGAATTCTTTTCAGCCGATGACCGTGCCAGAGTCCTGGCCATGATTGAAGTCAGTTTTGCTGACGGGTCCGACCATGTCGAAGCCAGCCTGATCGACAAGCATGGCGCACCACATCCGTACTTGCTGTCGGCCAGGCGGGCACAGTTCGACCATGTCGATTGCCTGGTAGGCATCGGAATCGATATTTCCAACCGCATCCAAGCAGAAAGCGCACGCCAGCAAACCGAAAACCTCTACCGCAGACTGTTCGAATCGTCGTCACTCGGCATCGCGATAGTGGATGCCAGTGGGGTTTTCCTCGATAGCAACCTAACGTTGAATCAACTACTTGGCTACCCCGCCGGTGGCCTGACCGGCAAGTATGTATCGACCGCCGTCGCCCCCAGAGATCGACACCGCGTGGAGCCGGTGATCACCCAAATCCTTGCGGGAAACCCAGACCATGGGGAATGGGACATGCTGCATCGCGACGGCCACAGCATTCCCTTCAGCGCCAATTCGACCCAAGTCGATGGCAAAATCATGGTTCTGCTCGAGGACATTTCCGCCCGCAAGGCCCAGCAACAAAAAGTCGCACGCCTAGAGCGACTGCGCACCATGATCGGCGGCATCCACTCTGCGATGTTGCGCCGCAGCGATCGCAGCCACCTGCTGACCGATGCCTGCCGCCTCGCGGTCGCCCAAGGCGATTTCACACTGGCGGCCATCGTCGAACTCGACCCTGCCAGCAATAATTCCCATGTCTTTTGCATACAGCAGCGGGATGTCGGCAACAATCAGACCGAAGCCGATGCCCGCTTTTCCATCACCGCCTGCAATCAATTGATCCTGCAAGCATTGCGTACCGGCAAGTCGGTGTTGGATAACAACCCGATCCATCTGCGTACTGCAACGGCGACTGATAGCCCCTGGTCGGCACCGCGCATTCGCTCGGTAGCGGCAATCCCATTGTGGTTGGGTGGCCGTACGCTGTACGCGATGGTGTTGTTGTCACCCGATCCGGATATCTTCGGTGCCGAGGAGGTGGATGTGCTGGAATGGATGGCCAGTGATCTGTCGTTTGCGCTTGATCAGCTCGTCGCCTCGCAGCAACTCCAGCATCTGACTTATTACGATCCCCTGACCGGACTGTTCAACGCACAAGGTGTGCGCGAACAAATTGCAAGATTCATTGAAGTTGCACGGGAGCGCGGTCAACACCTGTGCGTCTGTGCAATTGATCTTGATGACTTCGCGCAATTCAACGAACGTTTTGGTCGGGAGGGTGGCGACCATCTGCTGCGTTGCATTGGCGAACGATTGCAAGCACTGTCCAGCGAAACGTTCATCGCCGGCAGAATTGGAGGCGATACTTTCGCGCTCGTACATTTGTCGGCGGAATCCGACTATGCCGCTAGTTTCGACCGCCATTTATCCGATGCCTTTGGCAAGCCATTCGAATTGGACGGCCATCAAATTCCGGTACTGGTGCATACAGGTGTCGCGGACTACCCCGATACTGACGGATCATATGATGATCCAGTCGAGTTGGATCACGCGGTTCGCGCACTCAAGGCAGCAAAAATTTGGGGCGATCAGATCGTTCGCTATTCCCGGGTGAATGATACATTCTTGACACGCAGCAAATCTCCCGAATCGCAGCTACGCGATGCTATCGAGAGAGATGAATTCCTGCTCTATTATCAGCCGAGGGTCGATATCATCAGCGGCGAAATCGTCGGCGCCGAAGCCCTGGTTCGCTGGCAGCATCCAGAGCACGGCTTGTTGCCGCCTGCCGACTTCATCGCGCTGGCGGAGCGATCAGGGCTGATCTCACCGCTTGGTGCACGCGTTATCCACATGGCCTGCAAGCAGCAAAGTGCTTGGCGAGCAGCTGGTTTGCGGATAGTCCCAGTTGCTGCCAATGTGTCCGGCGCACAGCTCAGCCGCGACAATTTGATACGCGTCGTACGCGAAGCGCTGGACGATAACAGACTCGAACCCGAGTGGCTTGGGCTTGAATTAACCGAAAGTGCGGCCATGCAGGACGTCACCCGGGCAATAAAGTCACTCGAAAAATTGCGCGAGTTGGGTATCAAGCTATCGCTGGACGATTTCGGAACCGGCTATTCGTCGCTGTCCTATCTCAAGCGAATTCCGATTCACAGCGTCAAAATTGATCGCAGCTTTATCACCGACATCACCCGCAGCGTTGAAGACGCCACCATCGCGCTGGCAGTCATCGCAATCGCAAGGAGCCTGGGCTTGACCTCAGTGGCGGAAGGCGTGGAGACCTTTGCCCAACTCAATTACCTCGCCCAAAATCACTGCGACGAGATGCAAGGATATTTGTTCAGTGCCCCCTTGAACTCAGAAACGTTCGCCACATTGCTACGGGAACGTCCGCGGCTGGATCGCCGACAATCTGCTGCCAGCAACGGTCGCAGCCTGCTTATCGTGGATGACGAGCTCAGCATCGGCAAGGCATTGACACGCCTATTACGTCGCGACGGATACCACATCCTGATGGCTGGCAGTGGAGAACAGGCATTGGAGATGCTTGCCATGCATCGAGTCCAGGTGATCATTTCGGATCAGCGCATGCCCGGCATGTCGGGTACCGAGCTCCTCGACAAAGTCAAGATCCTGTATCCGGATACCATCCGCATGGTGCTCTCCGGATACACCGACTTGAATGTCATCACCGAATCCGTCAACCGTGGCGCAGTGTTCCGCTTCCTGACAAAACCATGGGATGACGACAACCTGCGCGCACAGGTGCGTGATGCATTTCTGCACCATGATGGCCAAAATTCCACACCGTAAACGGCATGCCACTTGCTTGACCTGAACTTGCTGGCATGCCGTTCCCACAGCCGAAATCGTGCTGCTTGAAGTTGCTCGCGATTAGAAAATCCTGCCATGCATCACGCCAGCAACGGATTCTGCTTTTCGGTATCGAGTTTGTACATCTTGATCGCACGCGCCACGTCCTTGGCGGTGAGCTTGCCTTCTGCGGCCAGCGCCGCCACTGCGGCATGTGCCACATGCCAACGATCCACTTCGAAGTGACGGCGCAGGTTTTCGCGGGTATCGCTGCGGCCATAGCCATCAGTACCCAACACGCTGTAACGCATCGGCACGTATTCGCGGATCTGGTTGGCAAACGTGCGCACGTAGTCAGTCGCACAAATCGCCGGGCCTTGACGACCTTCCAGCAACTGCGTCACCCACGGCTTGCGTTGAGCTTTTTCGGGATGGAAGCGATTCCAACGCTCGGCATCCATGCCGTCGCGAGCCAGCTCGGTGAAGCTGGGGCAGGACCAGATGTCGGCCTTGATGCCGAAGTCCTTGTCCAGCAGTTCAGCTGCGGCGATGACTTCGCGCAAGATGGTGCCACTACCCAGCAATTGCACGCGCAAGTCGGTCTTCTTGCCTTTGCCCGCATCCTGCAGCAGGTACATGCCCTTGATGATCCCTTCCTCGCTGCCCTGCGGCATTTCCGGATGGGTGTAGTTCTCGTTCATCAGGGTGATGTAGAAATACTCATCGTGCTGCTCGGCCAGCATGCGCTGCATGCCGTACTGCATGATGGTGATGACTTCATACGCGAAGGTGGGGTCATAACTGCGCACGTTCGGGATCAGCGAGCTCTGCACGTGCGAATGGCCATCCTCGTGCTGCAGGCCCTCGCCGTTCAGCGTGGTGCGACCGGCGGTGCCGCCCAGCACGAAGCCGCGCGCACGCATGTCGCCGGCCTGCCACGCAAAGTCGCCGACGCGCTGGAAGCCGAACATCGAGTAGTAGATGTAGAACGGCAGCATCTGCAAATCGCTGCTGCTGTAGGCGGTGGCCAGCGCCATCCAGCTGGCGAACGCGCCGGCCTCGGTGATGCCTTCCTCCAGCACCTGCCCGGCCGCATCCTCGCGGTAGAACATCAGCTGGTCGGCATCCACTGGCTTGTACTTCTGGCCTTGCGGGGCATAGATGCCCAGCTGGCGGAACAGCCCTTCCATGCCGAAGGTGCGCGCCTCGTCGGCCACGATCGGCACGCAACGCGGGCCGACCTGCTTGTCACGCAGGATGATGTTGAACATCTGCACGAACGCCATGGTGGTGCTGATCTCGCGCTCGCCGGTGGACTTCAGCAGGCGCTCGAAGGTCGCCAGCGGCGGCACGTCCAGCGGCTTGCTGGCCTTGCGGCGGCGCTGCGGCAGGTGCCCACCGAGGGCGACGCGGCGCTCGCGCATGTATTCCATTTCCGGTGATTTCTCATCGGGGCGATAGAACGGCACCGCGCCATCTTTCAGCTGATCATCAGTGATCGGCAATTGAAAGCGGTCACGGAATGCTCGCACCGCATCGTTATCCAGTTTTTTGGTCTGATGGGTGGGGTTGAGCGCTTCGCCGGCGCTGCCCATGCCATAACCCTTCACCGTCTTGGCCAAGATCACGGTAGGCTGCCCCACCGTCTTCACCGCCTTGTCGTACGCGGCATACACCTTGTGCGGGTCGTGCCCACCACGGTTCAAACGCCAGATATCGTCATCCGACAAACTGGACACCATGGCCAGCGTTTCCGGTGTCTTGCCGAAGAAGTGCTCACGTGTGTACGCGCCACCAAAGGCTTTGCAGTTCTGGTATTCACCATCCACGGTATCCATCATGATCTTGCGCAGTTGGCCATTGGTGTCCTTGGCCAGCAGCGGATCCCAATAGCTGCCCCAGATCGTCTTGATCACATTCCAATCGGCACCGCGGAACTGGCCTTCCAAATCCTGAATGATCTTGCCGTTGCCGCGCACCGGCCCGTCCAAACGCTGCAAGTTGCAGTTGATCACGAAGACCAGATTGTCCAGCCCTTCACGGCCGGCCACGCCAATGGCACCCAGCGATTCCGGCTCGTCGGTTTCGCCATCCCCCATGAAGCACCACACCTTGCGGTCGCTCTTGGGCATCAGGCCGCGGGCTTCCAGATATTTCCAGCTGCGCGCCTGATAAATCGCCGCCAATGGGCCCAAGCCCATGCTGACGGTGGGGGTTTGCCAAAAATCCGGCATCAGCCAGGGATGCGGGTAGCTGCTGATGCCACGACCATCGACTTCCATGCGGAAATTTTCCAGCTGGTCTTCGCTGATCCGGCCTTCCATGAACGCACGCGAATAAATCCCCGGCGAACTGTGGCCTTGGATATACAGCAAATCCCCCGGATGCTGATCGGACGGCGCGCGCCAGAAGTGGTTGAAGCCGACGTCGTACAAGGTGGCGGAACTGGCGAAACTGGCGATATGCCCACCCAGCGAACCGGGCTTGCGGTTGGCGCGCACCACCATCGCCATGGCATTCCAGCGAATGATCGAACGCAACCGCCATTCCAGATGCGCATCGCCCGGCATCATCGGTTCCAGATGCGGGGGAATGGTATTGATGTAGGCGGTAGTCGGCGCAAACGGCATATGCGCGCCGGCACGCCGGGTCATTTCCACCATGCCTTCCAGCAAATGGTGCGCACGCTGCGGGCCATCATGGTCGATGACCGCCTTCAGCGACTCGATCCACTCCCGCGACTCCTGCGGATCGGGGTCGTTTTGCAGCATTTCGTTGAGCCAATTCATTGCGCGCTCCATTCCCGGTTCAGTTCGAAGCGCCAGTCTAGCAAGCTCTGCAGGCAACCGAATGCTGCAGTGCAGCTCAATTTTTATTATGCCCGGGTATTTCAATTTTTTGCTGATTTCCGCATCTTCGGCTTCCCGGCCGTGCTGCAGTGGGTGTGCCAGGCGTGGCACATCCACTGAAAATGGAGGCAACAAACTGCCCATCACGCATCCCGAAGCAGATTCGGGGCGGATCAGGACTAGACGCGATACCCAGGACGATCCCCAGAGGGCGGTTCCGCATAAATCACGGACAACAAAAAAACCCCTGGAAACCAGGGGTTTAAGCGTTTTGGAGCGGGTGATGGGAATCGAACCCACGCTAGCAGCTTGGGAAGCTGCAGTTCTACCATTGAACTACACCCGCGAGCGCCGCCAGTCTAAGACCTTGCCCATTGAAGATGCAATGCGCACGTGAACGCGCATTGCAGTACTGCTCAGAACGAGCCGCCCACGGTGACGAAGAAATTGGTGTCGTGACCGCCCTTTTGGTTGATGCTCAGGTTGCTGCCGGCGGTGACATCCATCCCCAGCAGCTTGCTGCGCAGACCGATGCCAAGGGTGCCGTAGCTGTCATCGAAGGGCACACCCGGCACTGCATAGGGCAGTGTATTGGCCATCGACTGCGACTGTGCCCACACCTGCGCCGGAGCATCCTTGAATTCATGATTCCAAGTCACGCGTGCATACGGTTGCAAGTGTTCGTTGATGCTGTAGCTGGCCTGCCAGCCTGCGCTACCCATCAGTGAATCACCGTCTTGCTTGGCAAACGCCAGCGCGCTGGATTGGGTGCTGTTTTCGGCATAACCGTCCACGCTGATGTTCTGCCACAGCAAGGACAACACCGGGCCACTCTGCCATTTGTTGTGCTTGAAGGTCCAGCCGGCGCTGACACCCGCGCTGAGGTTGGTGCCGTCCGGCGAGCCGCTATGCACGCGCACCGCTTGGCCCAAATTGACTTGGCGGTTCACCTTGTAGCTCAGCTTGGTCCAGCTCAATTGGCCATTGGCCCACAGCCCGCTGTCGCCAGCCCAGCCAGCAAACCCGCCAATACTGGCATCGGTCTGGCGGAAATCACCGCGATCAAACCCGAAGTCGAGTTTTTGCCGGCCATAACCTGCAAATGCGCCGTACACCACATTCCCGGTGTGCCAGCCGATCCCGAATGAACCGGTACCACCCAAGCCATCAAATCCGGCCGATTGATTGAAGCGCTGTTGATCGCCACGGATATCAGCCCACCATTGCATGCCCTCGCCCTTCGACATCGCCATGCTGGTGACCGTAGTCTCCACCATGGAGGCGCGTGAACGCCCCACCATCGCTGCCGAATGTGGCAACACGGCGATCTGGCGCGGCCCATCGATCATCGAGACAGCCAGATCCGCCAGCGCCTTGTGCGCACCCGAGGTCGGGTGCACGCCATCGGCAAACAGGTAGGTGTTGGCGCCATTGGGTACGGTGGATAGCGGGTTGCAGAACAACGACGAAGCACCTGCCGGCGGCGGCTGGGTCAAGCACGCTACCCCCGTCACATTGGTCAAGCCAAATGCGGCCGGGTTGGCCACGACTTCCTGCAGGAAGTGATAGGTATCTACTGGAATCACGTGCAGCCCGGCGCTGGACAAGCCGCCGAACAACGCGTTGTTGTAATTTGTCGACAGACCATGCGCCAATGCGATGCCCTGTGCACCCCCGGCTGCGGCCGACGGAGTCAGCCCCATATCCGGCAAAGTGGGCACGAGAATGTACTGCGCGCCGGCGGTTTTCAGTGCACCGATCAACCCGATTTGCGCGGCGATTGCCGGGCTGATGGTGGCGCCAGCAGCCGCTTGGCCAGCCGCATCGGCCTGGGTCGGGTTACCCCCCCCCATCAGAGTAGTGACATAGGCCGTTTGGTAATCGGTGATCGCCTGGAACACGTCATTGGCACCGCCCCAGATGGCATAAAGAGCATTGGGATCGACCGTATTGCCGGCCGCCAAATACGCGTTGTACTGGCTCACCAACGACGGGGTATAGCCCAGGCCACCTACTGAATCGATTTTGATCCGCGCGCCGCCCACGGCCCAGTTATTGCCATTGGCCTTGGCGGGGGTGGCACCGGTTGCCTTCCACGCCACATCCGCATTGCTGCGGAAGTAATCGGCCATGTATTGCGACCAGACATAACCGGGATTGGTGGTGAACTGTCCAGTCACCGACTGCGAGGCAGCAGGCAGCAACGGACGGAAGAAGCCGCCATCGGTCAGACTGTCACCAAAGAATACGGTCTTGGTAAACGGCGAATCAGGCGTGCTCTGCGCCATTGCGGGCAGCGCAACCAAAGCCAGGGCAGCCGACAGCAGGGTTCTACGCAACAGGGTTTTCATGGGTATCCTCGAAAAGTCATGGAAAGTTATGGGGAGGTGGTCGCAGCTCTGGCTCTGGTTGCGGGGCCAGCTTCGTCGTGACATACGCCCGCGAATGGCGCGCATCATTTCATGAAATCATAACGCTCTCACGCTGCGCTGCGTCACATTTTGTCAAGATCCGGCGACAATAGGCAGGTTGCAGTCCTTGTCGCGTGAGCCCCCTTGACCGATCCCTTCTCCAGCGCCGGCGCCAAGACCCCGCCGAAACCCTTTACCGTCACCGACGGCGTGCGCAAGGTGCGCAGCTTCGTGCTGCGTCAGGGCCGCTTCACCGAAGCACAACAGCGTGCGTTTGATGACCTCTGGCCGCGCTTCGGGCTGGACTACACCGGCACGCTGCGCGACTTCGACGCTGCCTTCGGGCGCAGCGCCAAGCGCATTCTGGAAATCGGCTTCGGCAATGGGCAAGCCTTGCGCTATTCCGCCCGGCACGATCCCGCACGCGACCATATTGGCATCGAAGTGCACGCCCCGGGGGTGGGGCGGCTGCTCAATGCACTGGCGGAAGACAATACGGGCAATGTGCGTCTGTACCACCACGATGCGGTGGAAGTGCTGCAACACGAGATCGCCGATGGCACGCTGGATGAGGTGCGCATCTACTTCCCCGACCCTTGGCACAAAAAGCGCCACCACAAGCGGCGACTGATCAACGATGCGTTCGCCGCCCTGCTGGTGCGCAAGCTGGCCAGCGCTGGCCGCTTGCACCTTGCCACCGACTGGCAGGACTATGCCGAGCACATGTGGGACGTACTGGAGGCCACCGCAGGGCTTTCCAACACGGCCGGCCCGCGTGGCCATGTGGCTCGCCCGTCGTGGCGGCCGCAGACGCATTTTGAAACTCGCGGCCAGAACCTTGGCCACGGCGTCTGGGATTTGCTGTACACCCGTTATTGAGACACTGCGCCACAACTCATCAGGACATTGAACGGACGGATGGACACCACCCTCACCCTTACCACCGATATGCAATGGGTGCTGGGCTTGGTGTGCTTCACCATGGTGATGTTCCTGTTCGAGCGCATTCGCGCCGACGTGGTGTCACTGGTGGTGCTGGTACTGCTGGGGCTGACCGGGCTGGTGGCACCTGAAGACCTGTTTGGCGGCTTTTCCTCGGACGCGGTGATGAACGTCATCGCCACCATGATCCTGGGGGCTGGCCTCGATCGCACCGGGGCACTCAATCGTTTGGCCAGCTGGTTGCTGCGCCGTGCGCACGGCATGGAACAACGGCTACTGTTGCTGGCGCAGGCCGTGGCTGGCCTGAACTCGGCCATCATACAAAACACCTCCGCCACCGCGCTGTATCTGCCGGTGGTCTCGCGGTTGACCGCACGTACCGGCATCAGTCTGTCACGCCTGCTGATGCCGGTTTCGGCGGCCATCATCATGGGTGGCAGCTTGACCATGGTCGGCAATTCACCGCTGATCCTGCTCAACGACTTATTGGTTTCGGCCAATGCCAACATGCCCTCCGGCGCAGCATCGCTGCAGCCGCTGAAAATGTTTGCCCCACTGCCCATCGGCTTGATATTGCTGGCGGCATCACTGCTCTATTTCCATTTTTTTGGCCGCCGGCTACTCCCGCAAGATAGCCCGGATGCGGTAACACCAGCACGCACCCAGAGTTATTTCGCACGTGCTTACGGAATTGATGGCGACATTTTCGAGCTCACCGTGACCGCCGATAGCCCCCTGGTAGGCATGAGCGTGGGGGATGCCGAAAGCCAAGTGGATGCGCCGTTGTTACTTGCACTGTTGACCGGCAACGAATCGCGGCTTGCGCCGCCCGGTGACACCCGCATCTGGGTAGGCAGCGTGCTGGGCGTGATGGGCCAGCGTGATGCAATTTCCGATTTCGCACAAAAAAACTTTCTGCGCATGTCTTCGCGTTTGCGCGCGCTGGCTGACTTGTTCAATCCCAGTCGCGCCGGCATTTCCGAAGCGGTGGTGCCGCCGAATTCGACCTTCATCGGCCAACCGTCATCGAAACTCCGGCTGCGCAAACAACACGGCTTGAGCCTGCTGGCGATCAACCGCGACAAGCAGGTTTTGCGCGACGATGTGCGCAACATCCCGATCCGCGCCGGCGACATGTTGGTGCTGCACAGCATCTGGAGCGATCTTGCCGACGCCGCCAAGAGCAATGACTTTGTGGTGGTCACCGACTATCCGAAAGACGAGCAGCGCCCGCACAAGTTCAAGATCGCAATGGCCATTTTTGCGTTATCGATGTTGCTGGCATTGTCCTCGCGCATCCCCACTTCGATCGCGCTGATGACCGGCGTGGCCGGCATGTTGGTGGCCGGTGTCTTGAAGATGGACGAGGCCTACGCCGCGATTAATTGGAAGACTGTATTCCTGATGGCCTGCCTGATCCCTTTGGGCTGGGCGATGGATAGCAGTGGCACAGCGGCATGGGTGGCCGGCCACAGCATCGACCGACTGCCGCAGGGCATGCCGCCGTGGTTGATCGAACTGGCACTGGCGCTGTTCACCACTGCGTTCTCGATGGTGATCAGCCATGTGGGGGCAACGATTGTCATGGTGCCACTGGCGATCAACTTGGCGCTGGCGGTGGGTGGTAATCCCACGGCGTTTGCCTTGATCGTGGCATTGTCGGCGTCGAACAATTTCATCACCGCATCGAACCCGTCGATTTCAATGATCACTGGTCCTGCTGGCTACACCGCACGCGATATGTGGCGCAGCGGTGGCCCGCTGACCCTGATCTACACCACCATCATCGTGGTGATGATCAACCTGCTTTATTGAGCCGCCGCAACCAGCCGGATTTCGCCGTTTTCACACAGCAACGCCACTTTGCGCAGACTCTCGCCACGGCATGGTCCTGCCACGCAAGCCCCTTGCGGCAACGCGAAGGTGGCACCATGCACCGCGCACACCAATTCGCCCTGCTTGCTGCGCAAAAACTGCCCCGGGCTCCAGTCCAATCGCCGCCCGGCATGTGGACAGATATTCAACCAACCTTGCACATCGCCTGCTGCATCGCGGTACAAAATCAGCGCCTCCAGTTCGCCATCAATCCAAACCTCTCGCGCATGCACACTGTCGGGCGCAAGGTCCTGCAAATTCGCCAACACTGTGCCCGCAGACCCTTCGTTTAACGAACTGCTCACACCTGCCCCACCGGTTCTGTCGATACTTGCCTCCATTGTGTCATGGCACCTATCGCCACAGGACTGCATCACGATGCCGATCTTCCAACACCGCCGTTTTCGCCGTTTCCGCAGCGTCATGTTCGACACCCCACGTCGCCCGCGCCACCCATTGCTGCGCATCGCACTAGGCGTGCTTGGCATTGCACTCTTGCTAGGATTGGTGGTGGTGGGCCTGTTTGTAGGTGCGGCGATGTTGGCCGCTGGCCTGTTGTGGCGGTTGTGGGGGCAGCGCGGCAAGCCGGTAGCGGGGCGTGCGCGTGCCGACAGCATCGACGGCGATTACCGTGTGGTTGGCAAAGCGCAACTGACCCACTGATGGACGTGATCCCGGCACCCGCGCCGCCGCGCGTTCCGGTGCGCGATCGCAGCGGCATCCAACTGGGTAGTTTTCCGGTGCATCGCATCTACTGCGTGGGCCGCAATTTTGCCGACCACGCCCGCGAAATGGGTGCCATTGCGCCCGCGTCCAAAGCCGAGCGCGGCACCCCCACATTCTTCATGAAACCGGCCGATGCCATCGTCACCGATGGTGTGGTGCCATACCCGCCGGGTACCTGTGACCTGCATCACGAAGTGGAGCTGGTGGTGGCGCTGGGCAGTGATGCGCCGCCCGGCGTATTGCCGCCAACTGCTGCCATGGGCTTGGTGTTTGGCTTTGGCGTAGGTCTGGATTTGACCCGCCGCGATTTGCAGGCAGCAGCCAAAGCCAAGGGTCTGCCGTGGGATACCGGCAAGGGTTTTGATCACTCCGCGCCGATCAGTGCACTGTTGCCTGCGGCCGAGCTGGATGCGCTGGACACGTTGCCGATCACGCTGGATGTCAACGGTGTGCGCCGGCAAGCCTCCACCTTGGATCAATTGATTTGGGATGTACCCGAGATCCTGCACGAACTCTCCAAACTCTACGCCCTCTGCGCCGGCGATCTGATCTTCATGGGCACCCCTGCTGGCGTGGCGGCACTGCAACCCGGTGATGAATTCGATGCGCGCATCGGTGATACGCTGAATGTTCACGGCAAGATTGCACCGCCTGCGTACTAGCGCTGCATCCATCCATACAGAAGGAATCGCAAATGGGAATGCTCACCGAATTCAAAGAATTTGCCATGCGTGGCAACGTGATCGACCTCGCGGTGGGCGTGGTGATCGGTGGTGCATTTGGCAAGATCGTCACCGCCCTGGTCGATAAGGTCATCATGCCGCCAATTGGGCTGCTGATTGGCGGCGTGGATTTTTCCAAATTGGCTGTCGTACTGAAAGCTGCCAGCGTGGATGCCGCCGGCAAGGAAGTGCCCGCCGTGATGCTGGCGTATGGTGAGTTCATCAACGCACTCCTGCAATTTGTGATCGTCGCGTTCGCCATTTTCATGGTGGTGAAAGTCATCAACAAGCTGCACAAACAACCAGAAGCCGCGCCAGCCGCGCCCGCTGAGCCATCGGAAGATGTGCTGTTGCTGCGTGAAATCCGCGATGCGCTGAAAAAATAACTTTCGGCACAGGAACACCAGCAAGCCCCGGGCCTAGACTCGGGGTTTCCTGTTTCCGGAGTGTGCCGATGCGCGTCACTGTTCTTGCCGCCGCCCTCGCCGTGCTGGTGTCCATGCCACTGGCTGCCAAGCAACCCACTCGCATCAGCGATGCGGCACTGGCCAAAGCGGCGCAACTGCGCGATGCCGCCCTGACCGACCGCACTGGCTGGCAAGTCACCGAATCGCTGACCACCGAAGTCGGCCCACGCATGGCCGGCAGCCCCGCCGATGCCCGCGCAGTCGAATGGGCCAAGGCCAAGTTCAAGCAATTGGGTTATGACAAGGTGTGGACCGAGCCGGTGACGTTCCCCAAATGGGAGCGCCGCAGTGAATCGGCACACATCATCGGCGATCATGCGCAGGCACTGGCGGTGACCGCCCTGGGTGGCAGTCCCGGCGGTACGGTCGAGGCCGAGGTGGTGCGCTTTGAGTCGCTGGACGCGCTGGAAAAAGCAGCGCCGGGCTCGCTGGCCGGCAAAATTGCGTTTGTCGATGTGCACATGCCACGCAGCCAAACCGGAGAAGGCTATGGGCTGGGCTCGCATGTGCGTGGCGCAGGCCCTTCCGCCGCCGCCAAAGCCGGTGCGATGGGTTATCTGATGCGCTCGGCCGGCACCGACTCACATCGCAATCCGCACACCGGGATCAGCCGCTTCCAGCCGGGCATTACGCCGATCCCGATGGCGGCGCTGTCGTTGCCCGATGCCGACCAACTGGCGCGCCTGACTGCACTGGGCAGCATCCGCGTGAGGCTGGCGTTGGATTGCGGCTGGAATGGCGAGTACACCTCGCAAAACGTGATCGGCGAAATCACCGGGCGCAGCAAGCCGGATGAGGTGGTGGTGATTGGCGGCCATCTGGATTCCTGGGATCTTGGCACCGGCGCGATTGATGACGGTGCCGGCGTCGGCATCAGCATGGCCGCCGGCCACCTGATTGGCCAATTGCCCAAAGCGCAGCGCCCGGCGCGCAGCATTCGCGTGATTGCGTTTGCCAATGAAGAACAGGGCCTGTTTGGTGGCCGCGCCTATGCGGATGCGCACAAGGCGCACATCACCCGGCACCAGATTGGCGCAGAAAGTGATCTGGGCGCTGGCCGCATCTACGCCTTCAATGCCAAGGTGCCCGATTACGCCAAGCCGGCCGTGGCACGGATTGCGCAAGTCCTCGCGCCACTGGGCATTGCCCATCGCGAAGACACCGAAGGCTGCGGCCCCGATACCTCCCCGTTCAATGCCATCGGCATGGCCTGCGCCGGGCTGGCGCAAGATGCCAGCAAATACTTCGACTATCACCACACCCCGGACGACACGCTGGACAAAATCGACCCGGCTGAATTGGCACAAAACGTGGCCGCCTATGTCGCGTTTGCCTATCTGGCCGCCGATGCCGAGGGGGATTTCGGTAGCGCGCTGAAAGCGCCGGAGACGGCGCAGAAGTGAGGCTACAAAACGGGGCCAATCACAGCCCCGTTTCCACTTCGAATTATCGGTTACGGCTCGCCCACTGTGCCAACAGCACTGCGGTGGCCGAAGCAACATTGAGGCTTTCCACCGCACCGCTGCCGGGGATCGATACCCGCAAGTCACAGGCCGCCGCCAGTTCCGGCGACATACCCACCGCTTCCGCGCCCAGCACATAAATCAAGCGCTGCGGCAGGGTGATGTTGAACACATCGCTGCCGCCGCGCACCACGGTAGCCGCCAACTGAAACCCGGCGGCGTGCAATTGCGCAAGACTATTGTCCTCGCGCCCCAGCCGCACCATCGGCAGCGTTTCCGCACCGCCTTCGGCCACCCGCGCCGCCGCGCCGGACAGGGACAAGGTGGCGTGCTTGGGCAGCAAAATGGCGCTGACCCCAAAATGCGCCGCGCTACGCAAGATCGCGCCAAAATTATGCGGATTGCCCACACCATCGAGCCATAGCGCACATTGCGGCCCCGCCGGCAGATCGCGCAGCCAGCTCGACAACGGCAGCGGCTCCTCGCGCAGCACTTCCGCAACCACGCCCTCGTGGTGCGCGCTGGCGGCAAGCTTCTGCAAATCGCCATCGTCCACCACCCGATAGCCCACGCGGTTGGCCACGCACCACTTCAACAGTGGCTGCAACTGCGGAATGCGGGCCTCACTCAAATACAACTTGCGCAATGCCTGCGGGCGGCGCGCAAACACCGCTTGCACGGCGTTCATGCCATACAGGCGCAGCTCGGCATCACGGCGCTCACGTGCGGAGTGTGCGGGTACTGCATCCTCCTGCGGCGCGGCGGCGCGTGCGGGGGCGTGGCGTGGCGAATAAGGGCGTGGCGTACCCTCTCTGGGAGGATAGGGGCGCGGTGCGCCCTCACCCGTTGCGCGCGGGCTGTGCGCTTTCGGGCCCCGCGCTTTGGAGCCGGAACCCCACGGGGAATTGCCATCGTGATCACGCATGACCGCCTGCCTGCGGGGTTTCCGCTTCCAGTTTTTCCAAAGTATGCGCAAGTTGTTCCGGCGAATGCGTGTATTTGGCCAGCAGCGCATAGAACGCCGGCACCACGAATAGCGATAACAGGGTCGAGAACGACACCCCGAAGATCACCACAATGCCAATCGTGGCACGGCTGGCCGAGCCCGGGCCACCAAAAATCACCAGCGGCACTGCGCCCATCACGGTGGCAATCGATGTCATCAAAATCGGGCGCAGGCGAGTGGCGGCAGCCTCGACAATCGCATCGTGGATGCTGCGGCCTTCATCGCGCAATTGGTTGGCAAATTCCACTATCAGGATGCCGTTTTTCGCCGCCAAGCCCACCAACATCACGATGCCGATTTGCGAGAACAAATTGACCGTGCCCTTGGTGACCCACAACCCGATCAATGCGCCCAGCACACCCAGCGGCACGGTCAGCATGATGACCAGTGGATGCAGGAAGCTTTCAAATTGCGCCGCCAACGCCAGATACACAATCAACAGCGCCAGCGCGAAGGTCACCAGTACCTCGCCGCCGGATTGCTGCAACTCACGCGATTCGCCTTTCCAGCTGATTTGCGCGTAGTCCGGCAGGCTTTCGCGTGCGGTTTTTTGCGCCCACGCCACCGCTTCGCCCAGCGGATAGCCCTGCGCCAGACGCGCACTCAAGGTAATCGAGCGCAGGCGGTTGAAGCGGTTCAAGGTGCCCGGTTCGGCCACTTCTTTCAGCGTCACCAAATTCGATAGCGGCACCAACACGCCGCCGCGCCCGCGTACCTGCAAGGCATCCAGCGCCGCCACCGAGTCACGGCCTTTGCGGTCGGCTTGCAGCTTGACGTCGTATTCCTCGCCGTTATCGACAAAGGTCGTCACGCGGATGCCGCCCATCATGGTGGACAGTGCATGGCCGATGTCGGTGGCGGAGACGCCCAGATCCGCCGCACGCGCACGGTCGATCACCACCCGCATCTGCGGCCGGGTTTCCTTGTAATCCGAATCCGGCCCCATGAACCCGGGATTGCCTGCCATCTTGGCCAGCATGATGTCGCGCCAGCCGGCCAGCTCTTTGTAATCGGGCCCACCCAGGACCAATTGGAATGGTTGCCCGCGCGTGCGCACCAGCCCACCACCGGCCTGCGTGCGTACTTTCACCCCGGCAAGCCCGGCAAATTTCTTTTCCAACTCGGCCGCCAGTTCCACCGTACTTTTGCTGCGCTTATCCCAGGGCTGCAAAAACACCATGGCCCGCCCGGTATGCATTTCTTCGCTGGCCCCGAAACTGCCCGGCACCCGTGGGTTGGCGCGCAGGATGGTTTTATCGGGGCCGATGTCTTTGGCCAAAATGGCTTCGACTTTTTTCATCTGCCCCACGGTGTAATCAAAGCCCGCGCCTTCCGGACCTTCCATCATCAATTGGAAGGACCCGCGATCTTCCGACGGTGCCAATTCGGTGGGCAGCAATTTGAACAAGGCCACCAGCGCAATGACCGCTGCCAGCAGCAGGCCGGCAAACAGCCAGACCCGATGCACATTGCGCCCCAGTACGCCGCGGTAGCCACCGGCCAGCCGCTGGAACCGGGCATTCAACCACTCGCTCACCTTGTTTTCATGCACCGCATGTGGGCCGGTATGCGGACGCAGCAATTTGCTGGCCATCATCGGGGTTAGCGTCAATGCCACGAAGGCAGAAATGGCCACCGCCGCCGCCAATGCCACCGACAATTCGCGAAATAGCCGCCCGGTATTGCCCTGCAAAAATCCCACCGGCAAAAACACCGCGATCAACACCGCCGTGGTGGCCAACACCGCGAATGCCACTTGCTTGGTGCCACGCCGTGCGGCAACCAATGCCGGCTCACCCAAGTCCACCCGGCGCTGGATGTTTTCCACCACCACGATGGCATCGTCCACCACCAGACCAATGCACAGCACCAAGGCCAGCAAGGTGAGCAGGTTGATCGAAAACCCGAATGCATACAGCGCGATGAACGAGGCGATCACGCACACCGGCACGGTGACCGCCGGGATCATTGCCGCACGCACGCTGCCCAGGAACAACCAGATCACCACCAGCACCAGCACGATGGCTTCGATCAGGGTTTCATACACCCGCTCCACCGCCGCCGAAATGAAGGTGGTGCTGTCGTAGGCGACATAAATATCAGTGCCTTTGGGCAGTGATGCGCGAATCTTGTCGCCCTCTGCAATCGCTTCTTTCGCCACTTCCAGACTATTGGCGGTGGAAGTCTTGACGATGCCGATGCCCATCGCCGGTTCGCCATTGCTGTGGTAGTAGGCGCGCCGTTCGGTGGACTCCAACGCCACCTTCGCCACATCCCCCAACGTCACCACATACCCATCACTGCCCTTGCCCAGCGGCATCCGTGCGAAGGCCTCGGGGGTGGTGTAGTCACGCGCCACGCGCAAAATGAAATCGCGATTGGTGGATTCAATCCGGCCCGCACCCAGCTCCACGTTTTCAAGGCGTAACGCATTTTCCACATCGCTGGCGGTCAACCCCCGCGCCGCCAACTTGTCGCCATCCAGCCATACGCGCATGGCGTATTGCTGGCTACCGCCCAGAAACACCCGCGCCACGCCTTGCAGACTGGAAAACCGATCCACCAGATAACGCTGTGCGTAATCCGACATCTGCATTTGATCCATCGTGGTGGAGCGCAGATTCAGCCAGATAATCGCATCGGAATCGGCTTCCACCTTGCTGATTTCAGGTGGCGTGGCCTCGGTTGGAATGCGGTCGGACACGCGGCTGACTGCGTTGCGCACATCGTTGGCCGCAGCTTCAATATCGCGCGAGGCATAGAACTCGATACTGATCCGCGAGCTGCCGTTCTGGCTGTTGGAATCAATCGTGTTGATGCCTTCGATGCCGGCCAGTGCGTCTTCCAGCGGCTTGGTGATGCGGGTCTCCACCACCCCCGCCGAAGCGCCGGGATAGTCCACCTGCACCGACACGATGGGCGGGTCGATGGCCGGCAACTCACGCAAGGTCAGGCGCAGGAACGACATCACCCCCAGCACGATCAGCAGCAGGCTCATCACCACCGCCAGCACCGGGCGCTTGATCGAAAGATCGGACAGATTCATGGCTCAGTGCTTCGCATCATCGGCCATGGGTGCAGCACCTGCAGCCACCTTCGCTCCCGGCTGCAATTTGCCGGTGCCTTCGGTGACGATGCTGTCGCCTGCTTGAATGCCGCTGGTCAGCATCACCTGACCGGGAATGCGGCCACCCACCACCACATCCGCCTTCTCCACCGTGCCATCACCCTTTACTCGCCACACAAACGTCTCGTTGCCAATTTGCTGCACCGCCAATTCGGGCACCACCAAGGCTTTGCGGGTACTGCGCAGCAAAGCCACGCGTACCAGCATGCCGGGCTTCAGCAAGCGCTCGGGGTTGGCAAACTCGCCGCGCACGGTGGCCGAACGCGAGCCGGCATCCAGTCGCGCCGCCACCGTCTGCACGCGGCCATCAAAACGTTTTCCGGGATACGCCCCGGCAGTACCCGTCAACGCCTGCGCTGGCGCCACGTCCGCCAGCTCGGTTTCCGGCACCGGGAAATCCACATACACGCGCGAAATATCATCTAGCGTGGCGATCACCGTGCCCGGTGTCACCAACGCGCCCGGGCTGACCTGGCGAATGCCCAACACACCGGCAAACGGTGCACGAATCACCCGGTCACTCAGATTGGCGCGAATCTGGCCCACCTGCGCACGCGCCGCGTCGCGGGTAGCGCGGGCGGTATCCACCGCGGAACGTGCCACCAATTGCTGACCGCCCAATTGGGTGAGCCGCTGCAATTGTGCTTCGGCATCTTTCAGTTGCGCCTGCGCCGAGGCCAACAACGCGTCTTGCTGTTGCCCACTCAAAGTCACCAGCGGCGCGCCTTTGGCAACGTCCTGCCCGCTTTCGAAATGCACCTGCTGCACGGTTTCGCTGACCTTGGCGGTGACCGTGACGGCCTCGTGCGCACGCACCGTGCCCAGCGCTTGCAAGTTGTCGTTCCAGTCCTGCAAGGCAATCGTGCTTACCACCACGGGTACCGGTTGATTGCCACGCCCACCGCCGGGGCCGCTACTGCCGGGCTTGTCTTGCTTGCCACATGCCGTGAGCATCAGCATGGCCACCAAGGCAGCCCAGAAATGACCAGTGAACCGCTGTGACATGGGGGGACTCAAGCGTGGGGTTGCCGATTTTAACTGGCGAGGATGACCGTCTTCCTGTGCCATCGGCTGGGGGGCAAACCACGACGTCGGTCAAGCTTCGCCACAAAGACGAACGCCAGCACTCGGCTGGCGCTCGATTTCACGGCGATGGCGCGAGGCGATCAGCCCTGCCACTGTCCCAATGCAGCCAAGCCATTGGCCTTGGCGCGTTCGAACACCGTCGCCTGTGCCTTGGCGTAGTTGCCGGCCATGTCGGTGGCCCACAGCTTCAGCGCGGCCTGCTGCATCGCACGACCATAGCTGAACGACAGCGGCCACGGGTTCGGGCCCATCTTGTTCATCGCGTCCAGATGCGCGGTGGCATCGTGGTCGTTCTGGCCGCCCGACAGGAACACGATGCCCGGCAAAATTGCCGGCACCGCCGACTTCAAACACATCAACGTGGATTCGGCCACTTCCTCGACGCTGGCCTGCTCATCGCACGCCTTGCCCGGGACCACCATCGAGGCCTTGAGGATGGTGCCTTCCAGCATCACGCTCTGGTTGTACAGCGCATCAAACAGCGAACGCAGCACCACTTCAGTCACTTCATAGCAGGTGCCGATGTCGTGATCGCCATCCATCAACACTTCCGGCTCCACCATCGGCACCAGACCGCACTCCTGGCACAGCGCGGCATAGCGGGCCAGCGCATGGCTGTTGGCCTCGATGCAGGTACCGGAAGGGATGTCGTCGCCGATGGTAATCACCGCGCGCCACTTGGCAAACCGCGCGCCCAGCTTGTAGTACTCCTTCAGGCGGTCACGCAGGCCGTCCAGGCCTTCCGTCACCAGTTCGCCGGGGAAGCCGGCCAGCGGTACCGTGCCCTTGTCCACCTTGATGCCGGGGATCATGCCGTTGTCCAGCATGTACTTGGCAAACGGCACCCCACTCTTGGTTGATTGGCGGATGGTTTCGTCAAACAGGATCGCACCGGACAGGTACTGGTTGGCGCCTGGTGCAGTCAGCAGCAGCTCGCGGTAGGCGCGACGGGTGTCTTCCGTGCACTCGATGCCCACACCCTCAAAGCGCTTCTTGCAGGTAGCGGAGGACTCATCAATGGCAATGATGCCCTTGCCCGGGGCAACCATGGCACGGGCGGTTTCGGCAAGTTGTTCGATACTCATGGCGTAGGCTCTGCTGGCGGTTGGAGTTATCCGTGAATTATAGCCGGGCTGCGCTTGCAACTTCCCCGCGCATGCCGGGTACCCGCTGATTGCCGCGTCATGGCCCGCATGGATCGCGGCTGAACGCTGGCCTGCTGCCAGCTGCCAGCAATGACGCCTGCGACTGATTTCAAAGGTCATGCGCCGCCTTGACATGGGTCAGGGCAGCGGGATTGGGGTTGCGTAGCATGGCGTTGTAGTTGCAAACAGGAGTCAGCAGCGATGTCTTTTCAACTTGATCCAGCCCCGAATGTGCATGTATTCGATGCACGCGGAGTCGCCCGTCGGTTTCGGCATTCCGCCATCTTTGGCGCATTGGGGGCGCTGCGTAATGGCGAAACCATGCGCTTCATCAACGACCATGACCCCATCCCGTTGCTGGGCCAAATCCAGCAGCGCTTTGGCGAGCATGTCACCGTTGAATATCGCCAGCGTGAGCAAGCAGGCGTAGTGATCGACTTCCGCATCGTTGGTTTGCCTGAGGAGTAAGTCATGGCGCTACCCGCCTTTTTTTCCGCGGCACCAGGAATCGTCCTGCGCGATCCATTGGCGGAATTATTAGGTGCTGCGGAAGGTGGCTTGATTGAATATGGCTACGCCGATGCGGTGCGCTTGGCCGGGCATTCCTGCCCCACGGTGGCCGGTGCGTATCTGATGGCGCGCGCCGCCCTGCGCGCGCTGTATCCCGATGCAGTGCCAGAGCGTGGCAGTGTGGTGGTAACGATGAGCATGGCAGAAGAGGAAGGTACCACCGGCGTTATCGCGCAGGTGTTCACTTTGCTCACGGGTGCTGCGGGCAATAACGGATTTCACGGGATTGGAGGGCACCATGCGCGGCATGGCCTGCTGCGCTACGGCAGTAACGACTTATCCTGCATCGCTGGTTTTTGTCGCAGTGATACGGGCGATACAGTGTATGTCTCGATGGATCTCTCCAGCGTATCGCCTGCGCCGCAGATGCGGATGCTGATGGGGCGAGCCTTGGCCGCAGATGCCACTGACGCTGAGCGTGCCGCCTTTGCCTCGGTGTGGCAAGACCGCGTGCGCAAGTTGTTGCTGCAACATGCGGAGGATGCCCGCGTAATCAAGGTGGTGCGCCACTAGCGGGGGTTCGTCCACGCCAACGCTGCTTTACGGTACGGCTACACTCATGCATCCATCAGCAGAGCAAGCCTTCCGGCCAGGAGACATTCATGCAACGCGCTACCGGCATTGGCGGCATTTTCATCAAGTCAAAAGACCCGAAAGCACTGAGTGCGTGGTACCGCGACCACCTTGGCTTTGACGTGACCGATTGGGGGGGTGCCATTTTCCATTGGGGTGGCCCCGACAGTGCCCCAGGCATGACTATCTGGAGCCTGTTTGACATGGGCACGGACAAAATGGATCCCAGCCCTGCGCCCTTCATGCTGAACCTCAGGGTTGCCGACCTCGATGCATTACTCGCCGCATTGCGCACGGAGGGCTGCAATGTGCTGGGCGATTCGGAGTCGTCCGAATTTGGAAAATTCGGCTGGGTGATCGACCCGGAAGGCCATAAAGTGGAGCTATGGGAGCCGCCAAGCGGGCAATAGCCCGCAAACGCAGCAAAAGGGGACGGTACATTTATCGACAGCAGGCAAGTTGCAGCCTTTGTTGCATGCGATGCTGGTGGCGTGCATCTGCGCGAGAACCAGAATACCCACAATTCAGGCATTCCCTGCCCCGTAAACGTCCCGAAAGCTGAAACCCCACCTTCGCATCACGCCACAAGCCATCATGCCCTATCCATCCCTGCCTTCCCTATCCCCCTCACCACGCCGCCGGCGTGGCGCACGGGCGATGCGATGGATGGCTCGGTAAACCCGCGTTCACCAAACCCGCAACATGGCCTACGACGGCCTCGACCGCCTCACCAACACCACCTCACCGATGTTCGGCACCGCCAGCTACGTCTATGACGCGCTGGACAACCTCACCCAAGTCAGCCTCAGCGGCGGCAGCCTGCCACGCACGCAGTACTACTGCTACACCGCCAGCAACCAAGTGGCATTTGTGCGCAGCGGCCCGCAATGCACCGGCAACGCCAGCCCGGCGCTCACCGCACTGAGCTATGACCTGCATGGCAACCTCGCCAGCAAAAACGGCACCGGCTATACCTTCGACTACGGCAACCGCCTACGCAGTACCGCAGGCCTCAGCTACCGCTACGATGCCGACGGAAGAAGAGTCCGCCAGGACAACGCCGGCACCAGTCTGAAGTACAGCGACTACGCCAAAGACGGCCGCCTGCTCTGGCAACGCGACGAACCCGCCAGCAAGCGCATCAACAACGTCTATCTGGCCGGCAGCCTGCTGGCCGAAATCACCCGCCCCATCGGCAGCAACGCGCCCACCATCAGCTACTTCCACACCGATGCCCTAGGCAGCCCCATCGCCAAAACTAATGCAGCGGGCGCTATCATCGAAACCAGCGAGTACGAACCGTATGGGAGGCTGCTCAACAGAAACAACGATGACCGCGCCGGGTACACCGGGCATGTGATGGATGCGGTAAGCGGGCTGACGTATATGCAGCAGCGCTATTACGATCCCGCTATCGGACGATTCCTCTCGGTTGATCCCGTCACCGCCTACAGCAACCCGATGGGTGCGTTTAACCGCTACTGGTATGCCAACAACAATCCCTACAAGTTCAGTGATCGTGATGGGCGATGGCCAACGAAGATCCACGAAAACATCATTGACAAAGCCTTTCCTGGCTTGAGTGCAGCACAGCGTGGCACGCTCAAATCCGCAAGCCGCTCTATGGACAGCGTATCGAAGGGCGGCCAAAGCAAGGGAAGCAGCTATCAGCATTCGATGAGAGCGCCATCTCAAAGTCCCGCTGATGCAAAGACGGCTTCGCAAAAATTCATTAGTGGTCAAGAGGCAGCCGCAAAGAAAGAGCAGGGGAAAATGCCTTCGTCGGTTGATGGCTTGAAATCTGAGTCACTGACATCTGCCGGTAACGCTATGCACACTGCAACCGATGGGACGTCCCCTGCGCACACCGATTCTAACGGTGATCCGAAAGTTTGGTCCGGCTTGGCGCACCCTGCTGCTGCGTATCAGCATAGTCAAGCTGAGGCTGCGATCTCCAATGCTCAAATGGATACTGCGGTGAATGCAGCCCAAGCGGTTTTTCGGGCAACATATGGCGATGATCTTTACCAACAGGCAATTAAGACCGATGGTAACTAAGCTATGGATAAGGGCTCTGCAAACACCAAGAGATGAGGGATGAGAAGCGATGAAAAAGATTCTTGGGTGCATCATCCTTGGTGTCTTGACGTTCTACGCGATATCAGCGATCGACTACTTGCCATATGAATCGAGACTGGTCGATCTTCAGGACATGCTGAACCTTCCAGGTGTGATGGTTTTTGGAATGCTCTGGCCGGAGGGCATACATTCGGAGGGTGGTGGAAATTGGGTAATCATTCCATCGCTGGTAAATGTTTTGTCTTATTCTGTTTTTTGGTTTGTTGTGGTGGCGGCAGTGCGGCGGCTTAAAAAAAAATAAAACAAAGGGAAAACAAATGGGACGGATGGAATTAATCCCCGCCCATGACGCACAAGGCCCGCATTGCGGGCCTTGTTGTTTGTGGCGCTGGTGATTGGCTTAGCGCGTTGCTTGCGCGATCACGGCATCGATCATCTGCGCGACCATGCGTTGTTTGGTGACAGGCAGTGCTTCGATCTGTTGAAACAAAAGGGACGGAAGATGCTCAGCGCTGGGATCGCATCGCCATGCCCTTATTCCCTACAACTCCCCCAACCCCGTGGCACGGCCATCGCTGCCGATCTCCAGCAGGCGCAAGGTATTGGTGGCGCCTTTGGTTTCCATGTGTTCGCCGCTGGTAAACACCACGCGGTCGCCGGGGTTCAATAAACCTGCTTCGACCAACAGGTGGATGCTGCCGCGGGCGGCTTCGCGCGGGGTTTGGCCGCGGCTGTCGTAGTCCATGGCGAACACGTCGCGCATCAGTGCCATCTTGCGCCGCGCAGCGGCGTGATGGGAAAACGCATAAATCGGTACGGCGGAACGAAACCGCGACAGGTAGCGCGCGGTACCGCCGGATTCGGTCATCGCCACCACTGCGCGCACGCCGACGTGTTCGCACAGGAACATGGTGGCCATGGCAATGGCTTGGTCGGCGCGGGCAAGACCACGCTTGGCTTGTTCGAAATCGGTATCGGCTTCGAATTGTTTTTCCGCGCCCATGCAGATGCGCGCCATCGCCTCAACCGCCTTCACCGGCCAACTGCCGGCGGCGGATTCTTGTGACAACATGACAGCGTCGGTGCCGTCGATGACGGCGTTGGCCACGTCCAACACTTCGGCACGGGTGGGAATGGGGCTATCCACCATGGATTGCAGCATCTGGGTGGCGGTGATCACCACTTTTTCGCGGGCCACGGATTCACGGATGATTTTTTTCTGCAGCCCGGGCAGTTCGGCATCGCCAATCTCCACGCCCAGATCGCCACGCGCCACCATCACCACGTCGCTGGCATCCACGATTTCGGTCAGGTTTTCAATTGCTTCGGCACGTTCGATCTTGGCCACCAGCGCGGCGTTGCAGCCATGCGCACGTGCCACCCGGCGCGCTTCGTGCATGTCTTCGGCATTGCGGCAGAACGACACCGCGATGAAGTCCACCTGCATGCCCGCGGCAATCACGATCAGCTCGCGGTCTTTCTCGGTGATCGCGCCCAGTGACAGCCCGCCGCCTTGTTTGTTCAAGCCTTTGCGGTTGGACAACACGCAATCGTTGAGGATGGTGGTGACGATGCGTTCGCCCTCCACCGCCGTCACTTGCAACTGCACGATGCCATCATCCAGCAACAGCACATCGCCTGCGACAACATCGCCCGGCAACTCCAGATAACTGACGCCCACTTGGGTGGCATCGCCCGGCGGCACATCCAGCCGCGCCACCAGGTCGAAACGGTTGCCGGCCTTGAGTTGCACTTTGCCGTCGGCAAACGTCTCCACCCGGATTTTGGGGCCGGGCAGGTCGGCCAGAATGCCCACTTCGCGCCCAAGCTTGGCCGCCATCGCCCGCACCGCTTCACCACGGGCAACCTGCGCCGACGGGTCGCCGTGGGAAAAATTCAACCGCACCACATCCACCCCGGCACGCAGCACTGCTTCCAACACCTCGGGCGGGTCGGTAGCCGGGCCAAGGGTGGCGACGATGCGGGTGTGGCGGCGTTGTTGTGGCTGTGCGGCGGTCATAAATGGCGGAATGACATCGTTGTCTAAATGATTCTTCCACGCTATCACAGCCGCACGCCAGGTGCTGCATCCTGCAAACGATTAAATCGCACGCGCTGCCAATGCCGCCACCGCCGGCAGGGTTTTGCCCTCCAGAAATTCCAGGAACGCACCGCCGCCGGTGGAAATGTAGGACACCTGTTGTTCGATGCCGTATTTATCGACTGCGGCCAAGGTGTCGCCGCCACCGGCAATCGAGAACGCACTGGAGGCCGCAATCGCACGCGCCACCGCTTCGGTGCCGTGACCAAAGGCGTCAAATTCGAACACACCCACCGGGCCGTTCCAGACCACGGTGCCGGCCTTGGCGATCAGGGCGGCATAGGCGGCGGCGGTTTGCGGGCCGATATCGAGAATCATGTCGTCCGCACCCACCGCATCCACCACCTTCACTGTCGCCGGCGCATCGGCAGCGAATGCGGGTGCCACCACCACATCCAGTGGCAACGGAATCTCGGCCCCGCGTGCTTTGGCATCCGCCATGATCTGTTTGGCGGTATCCAGCAGGTCCATTTCCACCAGCGATTTGCCCACGCCGTGGCCCATCGCGGCGATAAAGGTATTGGCAATGCCACCGCCGACGATCAACTGATCGACCTTGCCCACCAGATTGCCCAGCAATTCAAGTTTGGTGGACACCTTGCTGCCCGCCACAATCGCCAGCAGCGGCCGCGCCGGGTTGGCCAGTGCTTTGTCCAATGCATCCAGTTCGGCCATCAGCAGCGGGCCGCCGCAAGCTTGCTTGGCAAACCGAATGGCACCGTGGGTGGAGGCTTGCGCACGGTGTGCAGTGCCGAATGCATCCATCACATACACATCGCACAGCGCGGCGTATTGCTTCGACAACGCCTCGCCATCGGACTTCTCGCCGATGTTCATGCGGCAGTTTTCCAGCAGCACCAATTGCCCCGGCGCAATCTCCACGCCGTCCAAATAATCCTTGATCAAAGGCACATCAAAGCCCAGCAATTCCGACAAGCGCGCGGCCACCGGTGCCAGCGAATCGGCTGCGCTCCACACGCCTTCTTGCGGGCGGCCCAAGTGTGAGGTGACCATCACGGCAGCACCTTTTTCCAGCGCCAATTTGAGGGTGGGAAGCGAGGCCGTGATGCGCAAGTCCGAGGTCACCCGGCCATCGGCCACTGGCACATTGAGGTCTTGGCGGATCAACACTTTCTTGCCGGCAAGATCAAGGTCAGACATGCGTGAGATGGTCATGGGCGGGGCATCACAGTGCGAAAAGGAGGCCCATTGTCGCGTTGCACTGGCGCAGGTTCAAATCCCGCGCTTCGCCGCCCTGTGCCATCAGGCACTGACGCCGTTGCGGCCTGCCGCCTTGGCCCGGTACAGCGCGGCGTCGGCACGATGCAGGAGCGCCTCGATGTCCCGATCACCCGTTTGGCAAACCGCAACGCCAACACTGACCGTCAGCCGCCCACTGGGTGCTTTGGCGTGGGCGATGTCAGCATCAAACACCCGCAAGCGCACACGTTCCCCCACCTGCAACGCCTGCTCGATGGTGCTGCCTGGCAAGAACACCGTGAACTCCTCGCCACCGGGGCGCGCCAAAACATCATCGGCATGCAGCAGCGCACTGCGCACTGCGCCAGCGAACCGCCGCAATGCACTATCGCCCGCAAGATGACCATAGTGATCGTTATAACTCTTGAAAAAATCGATATCGAGTGCAAGCACAGCCAAAGGCGTGCCGGAGATCTTGAATTGTTGCCACAAACGTTCGCCCTCCTCGACGAATCCACGGTAATTCAAGCACCCAGTCATCGCATCGGTTCGGCTGATGAGCTCAAGTTTTTGGACAGCCTGCCGCAACGATTCAGTACGCTCTTCGATCACAGCCTCGCGCTCACCCAACACCTGATTCAATTCCTCGAAGGCGTTGTTCATGCGCCCGCCCAGCTCGCCGATTCCGTCCGCCAATGGCTGCAACTCCTCTGGCAGGCGGCTACGAAGCGCCGAATCCAACTTGCCACCCAAGGCATATCCATGCAGGCTGGCCAACAGGTAGCCGATATTGTGCCGAAGCATTTGTCGCTGCAGCCACAGCGCCCACACCATGCCCAGCAAGGTCACTGCCAGCAGCGCAAACAGCAACAACAAGCGCGGCCGCAACGGTGCCAGCAAGATCTCGCGCGGCGCCACCAGTGCCAGCGTCCACTGGTTACGCATGGCCACGGCTTCCACATAGGTATCGCCAGGCTCGCGCAGCAGGTCGCGCCGGAGCTCTACGCGCCCACTGTGATCTGCGGCGAGCGCCATCTCGCGTAGTGCCATGCCCTGCCGGCCGGCGTCATCCAACGATTTCCAACGGAGTCCTGCGCCGGCGTACACCACGCGATTACTGCGATCCAGCAATAGCAGTTCGAAATTCCGGCGCGCCAAACTTTCGGCACTCAAGCGGGCGATGCTCTCGACAGGAATGGCAGCCTGCAGCACCCCCTCGAAGCGATCCTGACGCAACAACGGCGCAGATACCGCCACCACTACTTCACTGCCATAAATCGGGCGTTGATACGCGTCTGAAATATAGGCACGAAACTGGTTGTGATTGACCTTGAACCAATCTTCAGCAGATACATCGACGACCACTTGCGGCTGCTCCCGCAAACGCGTATCGCGCATTATGACGACCCGTCCATGCGCATCCACATGCAATGCTCGCAACATCGAGGGGTAGATCTTCAGCAGCCGCGACAACTCCTCACCGCTTACAACTTGATCATCAGCCACTTGATCGGCCAACAACCGCACACCGGCCTGTTGTGATTCAAGAAACTCATCGATAAGGCTGGCACTCAAGCGTGCATTGGCGTCCAAACGCAGCATCAAATCGTTGGAGTCGCGCTGCCATTGGCTCCACAACATGGCCACGCTGAACAACAGCACAGGCAGCAGTGCGGTCAGCACCAGCCCCAGCGCCAATCGTTTGCGCAGACTCCACTTCGATGCAGCCACAGCCCCTCCTAAGCTCTTTTGTACCATGCACGCCATCGGTCTGGCGGCAACATCGCCGGATCGTGACCGACTGCAAATCGACGCTTCAGCCCCCGCGCAGCAACGGCAGCCGTGGACCCAATGGAATCGGTGCCCGCCCCGGCTCCGGCAACCCCAACCCATACCGCAAACTGCGGCCAATGCGACTGGCGTATTCGTGCACCAATTCGGCTTGCGTGGGGGTGAGCAGCTCATCGGCAGTGGCGCGCCACAACGCCAACCATTCGATGAAGTGCTGGGTAGTGATGGCATGGCCCTGGTGTTTTGCCATCGGATTGCCGCGATAGCTGGCCGCACGCAAGATGACCGAACCCCAGAATGAGGTTAGCAGTGCCTTGTGCGCGGGCCAGTCGTGCACGGCGGCATTGAACACCGGACCTAATGTGGGGTGCACTTGAATCTTGTCGTAAAAGCAGTCCACCAGCGTCGCGATTTGCGCATGGCTGGGGATGGCAGCGTCGGGGGCGAGAGTGGTGTCCACGTGTCGGCTCATGCTGGTATAGGGGGAAACAATACGATCATCGCTTCCCCATATTATCTGCGCCTGCCATTGCCAATGGGCCTCGGCTACCATCAAGCTGACAAGCAACTGACATACGGCTAGCGCACACCGGCGGGGAGCAAGGCATGCGGGCACTGTGGTTTGAACTCAAACGCCGCAACGTGTTGCGCATGGCGCTTGCCTACGCCGCGCTGTGCTGGCTGTTGTTGCAAGTCGCCGATCTGCTGTTGCCCACCTTTGGCATACCGCCCTGGGTGATGCGGGCGCTGGTGCTGCTGGCCGTGCTGGGCTTTCCGTTGGCGATGATGTTTGCCTGGACCTACGCCTGGACTGACCGGGGCTTGCAACGAGAAATCCCGGCGGCACCTGCCAGCGCCCCTGCAACCGAATCCCCTAGCGCAGATCCGATTGCCGCCTCGATCGCGGTGTTGCCGCTGGTCAATATGAGCTCGGACAAAGAGCAAGAGTATTTCTCCGATGGTTTGTCGGAGGAGCTACTCAACCTGTTGGCGCAAGTGCCTGAATTGCATGTAGCCGGGCGCACCTCGTCGTTTTCGTTCAAGGACACCCAAGCCACGATTGCGCAAATCGGGCAGGCATTGAACGTGGCCACGGTGCTGGAAGGCAGCGTGCGCAAGAGTGGCGCACACGTGCGCATCACCGCGCAGTTGATCGAAACCCGTGGCGGCTATCACCTGTGGTCACAAACCTACGACCGCCAGCTGACCGACATCTTCGCAGTGCAAGACGAGATTGCCGCAGCGGTGGTCGCGGCGCTCAAACTGAAGCTGCTGCCATCGCACCAGCCCAGCCATGCCGGTCACCACCTGCCCGGCCCCGATGCCTACAACCACTTTCTGCTGGGCCGACAATTCCTCAATCGTGCCACCGAAGAGGGCTTTCGTCGCGCCGGTGAGGAATACCGCAAAGCCATCGCGCTGGAGCCCACTTATGCCGCCGCATTGGCGGGCTTGGCATTGGCCGATGCGTATGCCGCCGACTACACCCAAACCGATGCACAGATGTTGGCGCTGCGGGCGCAGGCGCGGGCCACGGTGGATCAGGCGGTCACACTGGATCCAACGCTGGGCGAGGCCTACACCGCACGTGCCGTGCTGCGCTTTGTGTTTGAACACGACTGGGAGGGCGGGGCCAGTGATTTTCGCCAGGCTCTGCACTTCAACCCCGGCGATGTGATGAGCCTGTGGCAATACAGCCGCTTGCTGGCCGCACAAGGCAAGCTGGCAGACGCCTTGACCCAAGCGCAAGCGGCCACCCGGCTAGACCCGCTGTCGGCGCAAGCGTGGGAGATCCAATCCCGCTACCAAATCGCCTTGGGCGATTTTGCCGGCGCGCGTGCGGCGTTGGATCGTGCCTTGGATATCGCTCCCGAACATGGCCGCGCACCTGTTGGCATGGGCCTGTTGTATTTGTTGCAAGGCGATGCCGCAACCGCTGACCACTGGTATGCGCGGGCCGACAACGCCACCTTTCGCCTGTGCGGGCAGACAATGGCGGCGTTCAGTGCTGGCCATGAGGCGGCATCGCTGCAAGCGCTTCAAGAATTAACCGACACCCAAGCGCATACCAGTGCTTACCAAATCGCCGAAGCCTTCGCTTGGCGCGACCAGCGCGACGATGCGTTTGCTTGGCTGCAGCGCGCGATTGTGCAATACGATGCCGGGGTGCAATACATCAAATACGACCCAACCTTGCGCAATTTGCATAGCGACCCGCGTTATCGGGTGCTGTTGCAGCGCATCCGGCTGCCGCTGGATTGAAATCCAGCCAAGGATACGCGCTGAGCAAACACACAAAGCCCCGCACGGGGCGGGGCTTTGCTGAAACGATGGCGGAAAATACGATTACTTCGCCATCACCTTGACCATTTCCAAACACTTGTTGGAATAGCCCCACTCGTTGTCGTACCAGCTCACCAGTTTGACGAAGGTGTCGTCCATCGCGATGCCGGCTTCGGCATCGAAGATGCTGGTGCGGGCGTCGCCACGGAAATCGGTAGCCACCACTTTTTCTTCGGTGTAACCCAAGATACCGGCCAGCGCACCTTCGCTTTGCGCCTTCATTTCCGCGCAGATTTCGGCATAGGTGGCGGGCGTTTCAAGTTCCACGGTGAGATCCACCACCGACACATCGCTGGTGGGCACGCGGAAGCTCATGCCGGTCAGCTTCTTGTTCAATTCCGGAATCACCACACCCACCGCCTTGGCCGCGCCGGTGCTGGACGGGATGATGTTTTCCAGAATGCCGCGGCCGCCACGCCAATCCTTGTTGGACGGGCCATCAACGGTTTTCTGGGTGGCGGTGGCGGCATGCACGGTGGTCATCAGGCCGCGCTTGATGCCCCATTTGTCATTCAGCACCTTGGCGATCGGAGCCAGGCAATTGGTGGTGCACGAAGCGTTGGAGATGATCGCCTCGCCGGCGTATTTGGCATGGTTCACGCCATACACGAACATCGGGGTGGCGTCCTTCGACGGGGCCGACAGCAGCACTTTCTTGGCACCAGCATCGATGTGCTTTTGGGCGGTATCGGCCGACAGGAACAGGCCGGTGGACTCGATCACCACGTCGGCACCCACGGCATCCCATTTCAAGTTGGCGGGGTCGCGCTCGGCGGTCAGGCGGATGCGCTTGCCGTTCACCAGCAGCGCGCCGTCTTCCACCGCTACATCGCCCTGGAAGCGTCCGTGCACCGAGTCGTGCTTGAGCATGTAGGCCAGGTAATCCGGCTCCAGCAGGTCGTTGATGCCGACGATTTCGATAGCGTCGCCAAAGTTCTGCACGGCCGCGCGAAACACGCAGCGCCCGATGCGGCCGAAGCCGTTGATACCGACCTTGATTGCCATTGCGGGAAAACTCCTGAGGGAAGATGCGCCGAACCTGACGCGGGGGCTTATCATTTTAGCCTTTCCCCACTCTGCCGGCTTGACCCATGTCCAGAATCCTGCGTTCTTGCTTCGTGATCTGCCTGCTGTGCGTATTGCCCGTCACCGCGGCCTGGGCTTGGGGTGCGTTGGGCCACGCCTTGGTGGGCGAGTTGGCGCAGCGCCACCTGAACCCCAAAGCCCGCGCCGAAGTGTCCAGATTGCTGGCTGGCGAGCCCAACCCCAGCCTTGCCGGCGTGGCCAGCTGGGCCGATGACCTGCGCAACGACGACCCACCGCGGTTCAAGGAAACCCAACGCTGGCACTACATCAATGCCAAAGGCGGCGGCTGCGATTTCGACCTTGCCCGTGACTGCCCCGACGGCAATTGCGTGGTGGGCGCGATCAACAAACAGCTGGCCATCTTGGGCGACCGCAGCCAACCACTGGAAGCACGCCGGGATGCACTGAAATTTGTGGTGCATCTGGTCGGCGATGAACACCAGCCCATGCATGCCGGCAACCGTACCGACAGCGGCGGCAACCGGTTCCAGATCAGCTTGCGCACCCCCATCGCACCCGAAGCCTACGCGCAAAAAAGCTATGTCGATGGCGTGATGGGCACCAATCTGCATTCGGTGTGGGATTACTACATTCTCGCCAGCCGCAAATTGAAACTGCTGGATTACGCCAAGCTGCTGGACAAACAAGCGTGGGATCCTGCCTCTGCGGCCACCGGCACCCCGCTGAATTGGGCCGAGGAGTCCTGCACATTGATCGATGCCAAGGGTATTTATCCACCCGAGGATCAGCACAAGATGGATCACACCTATCTCGATCAAATGCGCCCATTGGCCGAAGCGCGCGTACATGTGGCCGCCGAGAGGCTGGCGAATTTGCTGAACCAGACACTGGGCCAATAACGCTGCACTGAAGCTTGCGCATCATCCCGCGAAGGCGAAGATGACGCGCAAGTGGGACGCAACTCAGCAGCCTTGTTCCTGCGGCCCGGTGGCCCAGCTGCCACGCAAAGATGCCAGCATCGCGTCGTAGCCAGCCAAGCCGGTGCTGGCCGAAAACACAACAGCGATTGCAGTAGGGCGGGTGGGCTTGACTCGGGTGGCCGCTGACGCACCATCCGGCCGAAACTCAACCGGCACCCGCACCTTGCCGGCAATCGCTTTTCCATTCTTCATCGCCGGTTTGAACCGCCACTTCTGTGCGGCTTCAAGAGTGGCGGCATCCAGCTGCGCATTGCCGGATGTGCGTTCGACCTTCAGTCCAGTGACGCTGCCGTTGGCGGCAATATCAACAACCAGCACAACGGTTCCGCCGATGTTTTTTTGCAACGCATCTTTCGGATATTGCGGCGGATTTGCAGTGCGTGAGACGGCATCTATCTGCCCGGGCTGTAACTGCTTCACTTTCGATGCGGGGACAATTGACGCTGCGTTTGCGCTCTTGACGGGTAACTCCTTCGCCGCCAAATCATTCAATGTGACATCCAGCCGCAACCCCTTGAACGCCTTGCCTTCATTCTCCGCGACAGCTACAGAACCAATCTGGATAGCCGCTGGCTTGCCGTTCAGAGCGATTAACTTTGGCTCTGCAACCTGTTTGCCATCTTCATCAATGCGCAGCACCAGCGCCAATGCGGGCTTACCTTGATGCTTGACCCGGGTCACGGTGCCAACAATGACGAAGCGTCTGCCATCGGCATCCGTTTCCAATGAGAACGGCTTGCCTACTTTGCTCACCACGTGCAACACCTTCGGGGCATTCTCATCTACCCGGAGTACGACATCGGCAGCGATACCATCCGCCGGAACAACTACCGACGGTACAGCCGGCTGCGCCGCCCAAGCCGCATAGCCACCGCCCAGCAACAGGCATGTCAGTACGCTGCGACCCAGCCAGCGCTGTGTTGTGGAAACAGGTTTTGCAAGCATTGCGATTCTCTCCTTGAGTGGGTGGCCAAAGCCAAAATGGCAGCCCAGCGGCGATGCTTGCATCACCAACTGAACTTGCAACAACGCATCGCCATAGCAACGACGGGCATGCGGTTGGCGGGCGAGCACGTCGGCATCGCAGGCCAGCTCTTGGTCGTTGCGCATGCGCAAGACCGCGATGTGAAATAACGGGTTGAACCAAAACAGGCAGCGCAGCACTGCCGCAACAAAGTTGCTGCGCAAGTCCCCGCGTGCGATGTGGGCCTGCTCGTGCGCCAGCACCAGCGCACGCTGTTCGGCATTGAAACGGGTGTCGAAATCCGCCGGCAACACCACTTGTGGTCGCCACAAGCCCAATGTGGCCGGCAGCCCCGCACGGGCGGCCTGCGAGCGCCATACACCTGCGTGCGGCACCAGTGGCGTCACACTACGGCGGAACCTGGACTGCACGCGCCACATCCACAGCCCACACGCAACCGCACCCAGTGACCACATCGCAACCAAACCCCAGCGCCAATCCAACCACGCAACAGCGGGGGCCGCACGTACCACCATCCATTGCGCCGGCATCACCAACACCTGCGCCAATGGTGCTGGTGCCAACTGCGCCACCGGTGCCGGCAGCACGCTAGCCAGCAACGCGGCAGGTACCAACAACCACGCGGCATACGCCACACCCACCCCAAACGCACGTCGCAGTGGGCGACGCAGGGCCAGCACCATGACAATGGCGGCACTACCCGCCAAAGTGGCTTGCAACAACCCCGCCAAAAGTTCAGTGCTGGGCATCGTCAAGGCCCTCGATCAACTTGCGCAGTTCGGCAATGTCGTTGCGGCTCAATTCTTGATGCTGCGAAAAATGCGCCACCAGCGGCGCAACGCGGCCATCGAACAAGCGATCCAGCAAGCCGCGACTTTCCTTCAGCACCCAGTCTTCGCGCTTGAGTAATGGCGAATACAAATAGCGCCGCCCTTCTTTCTGCGCACTGATCGCGCCCTTGTTGAGCAGACGATTGAGCAAGGTCTTGATGGTGGCCTCTTGCCAATCTTGCTGGCTGGCAAGCGCGGCCGCCACCTCATCCGCACCCAGCGGGTGCTGCCGCCAGAGCACATCCATCACCACCGATTCGGCTTCGCTGATTTGCATCGTTTACACCCGTAATTTTCTTTAGATTACGAATGTAAACAACAAAGTCAAGCGCCGTTCGTCGGGATCCGAGCCACAATCCATTGCAAGTGCCAAGCTGCAGTGAAACCGCTGTGGCTAGCCGCCGGCCCCGATCCCGCGCACGGCAAATGTCACCTTCACCTTGCCGGCGCGTTGAAACACCAGCGCTGCCTCAAAATGATCACCCTCGATCAGCGCTCGTGTTGGCCCAATCAACATCAGGTGATAGCTGCCGGGTTTGAATTCCAGCTGCCCATGCGCAGGTACGATCAGCCCATCGGTAATTTGGCGCATGCGCATCACCCCGCCATCGTTGCGCATTTCGTGAATTTCGATGCGCTTGGCAATCGGGCTTTCCACGCGCAGCAGGCGGTCCTCCGCGTTGCCCGTGTTGACCACGGTAAAGAAGCCGCCAGCCACCGGGGCAACCACCGGTACCGCACGCGCCCAGGCATCGACCACCCGCACTTCGCGTTTATCCGCCGCCGATACCGCCAAGGACAGCAGCAGCACCAGCAATCCCGTCACGATTGTTTTCATCATCTGTGTTCTCCGAACGCAGCGCAGCGATGCCGTGCACCGCTGCGGTGCTTGACGTCAGTGTGCCTGCATTACAACGCGAGGTTGAGTTTCAGCCACAGGTTGCGGCCCGGCTCATTGATCCGCACTGGCAGCGCCGGATAGCCAAAATCCGCACTGCCGGCCAGATTCAGATGTTCGCTGTAAGTGCGATTGAACAGATTATCGATGCCGGTCGTCAGTTGCATCCGCGCATTGAGACGATAGCCCGCGTTCAGCGCCAGCGTGGCAAAGCCTGCGCTGGGGCCAAGATCACGACCCGTCACATTGCCTTGATTCAAACTGACCCGCGACTGCGCCGCCACCGCGCGCAGCAACACCCCTGCACTCCACTGGCCGTTGTCCCATGCCGCGCTGAAACGGCCTTCCAGCGGTGTCATCTGCGGCAAGGGGATTTGCGCACCCATATTCGCGCCCCATGCCCACGCCACGTTGCCTGCCAGCGTCCAGTCCTTGCCCGGACGCAGCTCGCCACCCGCCTCGAAGCCGTGGATGCGCGCATCGATATTGGAGGCGATGCTGGTCATCCCCATCATGCCGCCACTCATGTAGCGGAACAGGATGTAGTCCTGGATGCGCCCGGCATACGCAGACACCCATGCATTGCTGCGTTTGCCATGCCACTGCGCACCAACATCCAGTTGCGTGGTTTTTTCCGGCTGCACACCGGCAAACGCGTTCGGCGCGCCCAGTGGCCCGTTGTTGGGTGAAAACAGTTCCCAGTAATCCGGCATGCGCTGCACATGCCCCACACCCGCGTACCAACCCAAACCGCTGCCGGCAATGTCGCGCTGATAGCGGACGAAACCGCTGGGTAATGTGTCACGACGGGCCTGCCCGAAGGTGGAATTGGGCATGCCCATCATCCCGGCAGTGCTGCGCTGATCGACCACGTCTGCCCGATCCATGCGCGCGCCCGCAATCACGTGCTGCCCCGCTGCCAAGGTCCAGTTGCCCTCGGCAAACACGCCAAGATTGCGCATCAGTGCGTCCTGCGCCCACGGTTTGGCGGCATACATCCCCCGCCCCATCGCGCTGCGCGAACGATGCTGACTGCGCTGTGCATCGACACCTGCCGTCAGCGCGAAGCTATGCCATTCCCAATCCGCAGCGATGCGTCCACCGCTGGTGACCCGCTCCACATTCGCCGCCATCGGCATCGGCATCGTGCTCATCGGGTTGGGATCGCGCAGCGTGTAGTTATCCATCACATGATCGGCGTCGTTGCGATAGGCGCTGGCGGTGAGCTTGCGCAGCATGCCGCCGAACGCTTTTTCAAAGCGCAGGCCCAGGCTATCGCGGCGAAACTGCGCACCATCCATGCCGCGACCGGCATAGCGCGCCTGGCCATTGCCAATCCCGGCGGAGACTTCCAGCAATGTGTCTGCATCCGGTGTCCAACCCAGCGCCGCATCGGTATTCCATTTCTTCCATGCAGACGGCACGCGCGCACCGTTGCCATCGGCATAGTCGCCCGCTTGCGAGCGATTGGCGCTCACCCGCGCATAGCCCGTGGGTGCACCGGCAGTGATATCGAACAGCTGATCATTCCGGCCAAAACTGCCGCCCAGCACACTGGCTTGTGCACGCAGCCCGGGTTCGTCGAAGCGCGGGGCTTCACGCTGAAAGCGCACCGTGCCCGCCGATGCTCCCGGCCCCCACAACACCGTTTGCGGGCCTTTGATCACGGTCAGGCTGTCGTAGGTTTCCGGGGCGACATAGGACAACGGGTTGTCCATCCGCGCCGGGCAAGCGCCGGGCATGCCGCCGTCGTTGCTCAGCAGGTTGAGGCGCGAACCGAACATGCCGCGCAGCACCGGGTCGCCATTGCTGCCGCCATTGCGTACGGCGGAAAAGCCGGGAATGGTTTTGAGGTAGTCGGCACCATCACTGGCCGGCACCGGTTGGCGCGGCAGCTTGGGGTCGGTTTCGAAGGTCAGCGCTTGCGTGGGTGTGCCGATGACCACCACGCGATCGAGATTCTTGGCGGTCCCATCCACGCCATTGGCACAGGCGAGGACGGGGAACAAGCAGATGGAAAGCGCACAGGCAAGCGCGCAGCGCGACGGCCGTGCCGTCGCGAAACATGAGGAAGACATGATGGCTCCAGATCACAAGAGGGCGAGGCGATGCCTCGCAGGAATGCGCCGTGATTCAGAGCAGGATCGGCGGCCCTCGCGCACCCAGACCGCGCAGCAGCGGCACAGCACACAATGCGGGCTGCGTCCACGTGGGCAATAGCACGCGCCGCAGTGGCGGCAGCAGCATGACCAGCGCCAGCAACAGCGGCGTCAGCGATGCCAGCAATGGGCAGTAGCCGCAGTCGTCCGGCATCGCGCCGGTCGGTGCGGGTGGTTTGCCCGCATCGCCCAGCAGACTGGCCGGCTGCATCGCCAACCCATCCACGGTACACATCGCCAGCACCGCGTCAGGAAGACGCGGCGCGGCACTTTCCAGCCAACGGCTGACGCTTGGCATCACCGACAACAACAAGATGGCCGCCAGTGCCAGGCGGGCCATCCAATGCTGAAAGCGGGTCGAACGCAAGATCATCGCAGTGACAAGACTACGCCCGGTTTCACAGCGCGTTGCTGACTTCGATCAGGCGTTCCACCGTGATCCCGAAATGCGGGAACAATTTTTCCGCCGGTGCGCTGGCACCAAAGCTGTCGATGCCGATCACCGCGCCATCCAAGCCAACGTACTTGCCCCAGAAGCCGGTCACGCCGGCTTCGATGGCCACGCGCTTGCGGCAGGCCTTGGGCAGCACCGCTTCGCGATAGGCCGCGTCCTGACGCTCGAACACTTCCACGCACGGCATCGACACCACGCGCACGCCATCCCCCAATTGCGCCGCTGCTTGCATCGCCAGACCCACTTCGCTACCGGTGGCGATCAGGATGATCTCCGGCGCACCCGCGCTGTCTTTCAGCACATACCCGCCGCGTGCGACATGCGCCAACTGCGCGGCATCGCGTGCCTGGTGTGGCAGGTTTTGGCGGCTGAAGATCAGGCAGCTGGGGCCGTGGGTGCGGTCGATGGCGCACTTCCATGCCACCGCCGATTCCACCGCATCGCACGGTCGCCAGACATCGTTGTTCGGGATGTAGCGCAAGGACGCCACGTGCTCCACCGGCTGGTGGGTGGGGCCGTCTTCGCCCAAGCCAATCGAGTCATGGGTATAGACGTGGATGGCGCGAATCCCCATCAATGCGCTCATCCGCACCGCGTTGCGGGCGTAGTCCGAGAACACCAGAAAGGTCGCGTCATACGGGATGAAGCCGCCGTGCAGCGCCAGTCCGTTGCTGATCGCGGTCATGCCGAATTCGCGTACACCCGAATGGATGTAGTTGGCATTGGCATCGCTGCAGGTCACCGACTTGCTGCCCTTCCACAGGGTCAAATTGGAATGCGCAAGATCAGCCGAGCCGCCTACCAATTCCGGCAGCAGCGGCGCGAAGGCTTCAATCGCGTTTTGCGAGGCTTTGCGGCTGGCAATGCTGGGGCCATCTTGCTGCAGCTTGGCGATGAAAGCGTCGGCCGCGGCATCAAACCCAGCCGGGAGCGCACCGGACAGACGGCGCTCGAACTCGGCGGCGGCTTCCGGGTGCGCGGCTTTGTAGGCCGCAAAGCGTGCATTCCAGGCGGCTTCATTTTCGGCGCGGCCCGCACTGCGCCAGCCTGCATAGATGGCTTGCGGGATTTCAAATTCGCCGTACTTCCAACCCAAAGCGGCGCGGGTGGCGGCCACTTCATCCTTGCCCAGCGGCGCGCCGTGGCTGGATTCCTTGCCCGCTTTGGCGGGTGAACCAAAACCAATGGTGGTGCGGCAGCAAATCAGGGTGGGCTTGTCGGTGGATTTCAGCGCGGTCTCGATTGCGGTTTTGATTTCATGCGCATCGTGCCCGTCCACGCCGCGGATCACGTTCCAGCCATAGGCTTCAAACCGCTTGGGCGTATCGTCGGTGAACCAACCATCGGTGACACCATCAATACTGATTTTGTTGTCATCCCAGAATGCGATCAGCTTGTGCAGCCCCCAGGTGCCGGCCAGCGACGCCGCTTCGTGGCTGATGCCTTCCATCAGGCAGCCATCGCCCAGGAACGCCCAGGTGCGGTGATCGACAAGGGTGTGGCCATCGCGATTGAAATGCTGGGCCAATAATTTTTCACCCAAGGCGAAGCCCACGGCATTGGCAATGCCCTGCCCCAACGGGCCAGTGGTGGTTTCCACCCCTGGGCAGACGTGGTTTTCCGGGTGCCCGGCGGTCTTGCTGCCCAATTGGCGGAACGCCTTCAGATCGTCGATGGAGACGTCATACCCGGTCAGGTGCAGCAGCGCGTATTGCAACATCGAGCCGTGGCCATTGGACAGCACAAAACGGTCGCGGTCGGCCCAATGCGGGTTGCCCGGGTTGCACTTCAGATAATCATTCCACAGCACTTCGGCGATATCGGCCATACCCATCGGCATGCCCGGATGCCCGGAATTGGCCGCCTGCACGGCGTCGATAGCAAGGAAACGGATGGCGTTGGCAAGTTCGCGGCGGCTGGGCGCAGTCATGGCATCAGGGCAAAGCGGAGGGAGCGCCTATTGTCCCATGTCTGGGTGGCTAACCACCCGCCTTACCGCACAATCTCGTCCAGCTTCTCCATCGCCGCATCGTCCAGATCCTTTTCGCCGCTGCGATGCGCAACCACCACGGCGGTAGCCAGGTCACCGGTGACGTTGAGGGAGGTACGGCACATGTCGAGGAAGGTGTTGACGCCGATGATGATGCCGATGCCGGCAGGATCAATTCCGATGATGCCGCAGATCATCGCGATCACCGGCAGCGAACCCGACGGAATACCGGCGGTGCCGATACCCCCGAGAATGCACAGCACCAGCACCATCAACTGCTGGGTCAGTGGCAGGTGCAGGCCATACACCTGCGCCAAAAACAGCACGGTGATGCCTTCGAACAAGGCGGTGCCATGGTGGTTGGCAGATGCGCCCACGGTCAGCACGAAGCGGCTGACTTTGCGCGGCAGCTTGAGGTTGTCTTCGGCCACCCGCAGGGTCACCGGCAAGGTGGCGGTGGACGATGCGGTAGCAAACGCGGTGAGGGTGGCTTCCTGGGTTTCACGGAAAAACACCCGTGGCGACATCCCGCCCATCAGTTTGACCCACAGCGGGATCACCACAAAGCCGTGGATGGCCAGCGCCAGCAGCACGGTCACCACAAACCAGATCAGGCTGCGAATGACATCAAAGCCCAACTGGAAGGTCAGGTTGAACATGAAGCAAGCCACCGCATACGGGGCCAAGCGAATGAACAACCCAATCAGGTGCATGCTGATTTCGAACAGGCCGTGCAGCGCGCCCTTGAAGGCATGCGTGCCGGGCGTGGGCTTCATCACCAAGCCGATACCAATCATCAGCGCAAAAAAGACGATGCCGAGTTTTTGTTTGTCGTCGGCCATCGCGCCCACGATGTTGTGCGGCACGATGTTGACCAGCAGGTCCATCAGGCGCAGCTCGTTGCCCTTGCTGACAATTTCGCCGGCCTTCAGCACATTGCCGCTCATGGTTTTTTGCACCAGCGCCGGATCCATGTGCAGACCCGGTTGCAGCAAATTGACGCAGAGCAGGCCAATCCCCACCGCCGCGGCCGTCACCACAGCGGTGTAGATCAACGTCTTCCAACCCAACCGGCCCAATGCAGCGATATCGCCCAATTCGGCCACACCCAGCACCAGCGCCGAAAAAATCAGCGGCACTACCAGCATGAACAACAAATTGAGAAAGATTTGCCCGAACGGTTTGGTGACGTAGTCAATCAGCCCGTGGATCCACTGCGCATCCAACGCCAGCGCGTGCCCCGCCAGACCCAACGCGGTGCCCAGCACGAAACCAATCAGCACTTTGTAATGCAGCGGCATGCCCTTGGCAGGCGTGGAAGGCGCGGTGACTGTGGTGTGCATGCGGGACTCGAATGACAAAATCAATGCCGCAGCTTAACAAAGGTTTGGCGCTATTCCGGATAGAGCGGCGGCAGGAGGGATTTGGCTTGCTGGCTCGTCCTGCGCCAGTGTGCACCCGCAGAAAAAGCCTTCCGCAGCGCTTGCAACGCCGCCCCCGCATCCCCGCCGCCCCAACGCGCCTGCTGCAGCTGCCGCACTGCGCTGACTTGCACAGGGTCTGCCAACTTCGTACAAACACCCTCAAGAGCATCGGTGGCCAACCCTGCCTGCTGCACCAACGCTTGCCCGATGTCCTGCAACACGCCATCGCGCAATGCCTGTTGCAGCGAAGCCACTGGCCGAGATGCCACCGGGACATCGGCGTGTGCGGCAGACCTTGCGCGGTGTCTGCGATAACCGGCCATCCCCCCCCATCCTGTGCTGACAATCAATATCAACAGCAGCAAAAGCCAAGCGTTGCGCGGCGAGATCCACGCATCCTGCATCCGGGCGGCAGGCGCAGACTGTTGCGGGAGCGTGGACTGCACGGCTTCCACCGGCGCTACGGATTGCGGACGCGTTGCCGAAGCCACTCCAGCGGCCACTTGCAACGACAACGGCGGCAGTTCGGCGATCCGCGCAGTGTGTTGCTCGGCATCCCACCAAGCCACTTTCGGCCCTGCCAACACCACTGCACCGGCTTGATTGGGGACCAGTGAAAACTTGCGGTGCAACGTCGTGCGCGGCCTGCCGTTGAAAAACTGATCCTCCACCTGCGGTGGATCAGCAAATACCGAAACCGCCGCCGTTGCCGGAATCTCGATGGTGGGCATTTGCGCAGCGGTAGCACCATCGGCGACAGCTTCAATCTGCACCGTGGTTGCCTGGCCCACTCGTGCGCTGGCCGGCTGATTGAGATAACGCAACGTCAGTGCGTGCAATGGCAGCCATGGCTGCGCGGCATTGACCGGAATGGGTTGTACCTGCAAGGTTTGCCCGGAAGACGCAGCCGATAACGGATGACGTGCATCATCAAACAGTTGATCGTCGAAGCCGCCACCCGCCAAACCATTGAAACGCGCACCCGACAAGCGCAACGGGCCGCTACGTTCGGGGATCAATAAGTAGTGGCGCTCCACCACGTGATAGCGGCGCCCGCCAATGTCACGCTCATAGGTAGCGTCCTCCCCCACTTGCTGCAGGCCGGCCGTGTCTGGGGTATCCAAATCCAATTGCCCAGACAGCAACGGCACCGCGTAATTCAAGCGCACGGTCACCCCTACCGCCTGCTGCACATAAGGCTGGCTGGCATCCACCTGGGTTTCCACAAATACATCACTATGCGCGCTGGCCTGTTGCACCGAGGGCGGCTGCACCAGCAATCGCAACGGTGCAGTCACCGCGTTGCCCACACGCAGTGCAGGCAGCGTCAATACCCCCGGGCCGCGCGGACGTAACCCAATCGAAAACACGGTCGTTGCACTGGCGCGACCGTTCACCAAGGCATAGCTGCGACGCACGCTTTGCCCGCCAATCTCGAACTGGCGTTGCAGTGGTGCATAGTCGATCTGCTGCACCCCTTGGTCGGTCTCGATGGTCAGTACAACGGTTTCACCAAAGGAAATGGTGGTGCGGTCCAGTACCGCCCGCGTCTGCGCGAAGGCCGACGTCGCCCACAGCAACATCAGCAGCAACATACCCAGGCACGCACGCTTCATGGCCCGTCACCACGCCGACGCCGGGCTTCCAATTGGAAGCGTGCGCGCAGCAGTGCACCGGGGTCGTCCGGCACGCGCTGCAACGTCGCTTGGTCTGCCAGCCGCTGCTCACGCTGTGCAGAGGTTTCTGGTGGCTGGCCGACCCGCAGCTTGCGGGGCAGCTTGGCAGCGGCATCCCGCTGCGGGTTCTGCGTATCGCGCAACGCTTGCTGCATGCGCTGTTGCTGCGCGGTATTGGCTTGCTGCTGCGCTTGTGCATCCTGCGGTTGTGGTGATCGCTGTGTATTGGATTGATGCCTCGATGTAGCATTCTGCTGCGAAGCGTTTTGCTGCGAAGCATTCTGCCGGGACCCATCCTGCTTAGGTGACTGCGGTTGGCCCTGCGCTACATTTTGATTCTGCGCTTGCTGCTGTTGCGTATTACCTTGTTGGCTGTCTTGTGGCTTGTTTTGCGAATTGGCTTGCTGCGCACCTTGCGAGCGCGGCGACTGCTTGCCGTCCTGTGATCGACTTTTCTGTTGTTGCTGCTCACGTTTGGCCTGCTCCACAACGCGCTTGTTGAACTGCGCATCGGCCATGTATGGTTGTTGTTGCAACGCGCGGTTGTAAGCGGCAATGGCGTCGTCATACCGCCCGGCGCGGGCCAGTGCATTGCCCAGGTTGTATTGCGCATCGGCGCTGGGTAACGTCGATAGCGTGGCAATCGCTTGTGCGTAGTCGTTTTTGTCATAAGCGGCGATACCTTGCAGCATCCGCGCATGGGCCATCTGATCGGCGCGCTGCCACAGTGATCCTTTTCCCAGCACGTCGGTTTGCGCGTATGCGGGCGTGGATAGCAGCGGCAAATACACGCCGCACGCCAGTAGCAGCACGAGAATGCCACCACGACGAAACAAAGGCAGACACAACAGCAACACGATCGGCAACAACCAGTAACCATCATCCCGCCAACTGGCAACCGTGCTGCCCTGTGCCGTTGCCAGCGCCTTGCCGGTCGCTGTTAATACGCCCAAGCTGCGCAGATCGGCATCATCCGTAGTCAATCGCACATACTCGCCGCCACCTCGGCTGGCCAAGGCGCGCAAGGAGTCGGCATCCAGACGCGCACGCTGCAAACCGTTGCCTGATTGGAACACGCCGCCTTGCGCACTGCCCAAGCCCAATACGGACACCCGATAGCCGGCTGTTCGCGCCAGCGACGCAGCGTTGAGGTCGTCGGGTCTGGCGTGATCGGTGAGCAATAAAATATCGCCGCGACTGAAGCCGGCTTGCTGCAGGAGTTGCTGCGACCAGCGGATGGCTCGATCCGGCCGCTGCCCATCCTCCGGCATCACATCCGGTGATAGCGCATCCAGAAACAGGGCAAGGTTCGCGGCATCTGATGTCAGCGGTGCAACGGTGTAGGCATCCTCGGCAAACACGACCAAGGCCACCTGGCCGCCCGCGCGCGCGCGCAACAAATTCGCGATTTTGGTGCGTGCCTGCGCCAGCCGATTCGGCGGCAAATCTGTCGCCATGCTGGCGCTGGAAAGATCCAGCGCAATCACCAAAGGCATGCGTGCCTGCCACAACGGCCGCACGTCCTTGCGCAGGCTGGGCCCCGCCAGTGCCAGCATCGCCAGCACCAGCGCACATACCCCCCAGCGGCCATGCCACGCATTTTTCGATGACGGGTGATCTGCTTCCAACAGGTGCGGCAACAAATGCGCATCCACAGCATCGCGCCACACATTGTTTTGCCGCATGCGTGATCGTTGCCACCATAGCAAGGCCGGTACGCACAACAGCACCAGCAACCACCACGGCCGCAGGAAATGTAGCTGCGCCAGTGTGCTGAGCCATCCACTCATGCTGTCCGCCTTGGCCACAACACTGCCAGCAAACCAAGCACCAGAGCCGCACTCAACGGAGCCGGATAGCGTTCGATCAAGGGCCGCACAGCTTGGCCTTGCCGCTGCACCGGCTCGAGCTTGTCGATTTCCTGGTAGATACCGACCAACTGTCCGGTATCGCGGGCACGAAAGAACTTGCCACCAGTCACCTTGGCGATACGTGCCAAGCCTGCTTCATCTACGTCATCACCGCCCCCAAGCGGCAACTGAAACCCCAGTAGCGACACCGCAGCACCATCACCGCCAAAGGCAATGGCATGGATCCGTACACCTGCCTGTTTTGCGATCTGCGCCGCTTTTTGCGGATCCAATGTCCCGGCAGTATTGACGCCGTCGGTAAGTAAAATCAGCACTTTTTCTGGATTCGGTTGTTGTTGCAAACGCTTGGTGGCAAGCGCAATGGCATCGCCCATTGCAGTGGATCTTCCCGCCAAGCCCACCACCATTGTCTGTAGTTGCTGACGCACACTGGCGCGATCTTGCGTCAGCGGGGTGAGTGCAAACGCACGATCTCCGAACACGATCAGGCCGATGCGGTCACCGTCGCGTCGATCCAGAAAATCCGACACCACGGCCTTGATCGCCGTCAGCCGATCCACGGCACGCCCGCCCAGCGCCATGTCCTCCTCGCCCATGCTGCCCGACAGATCGACCGCCAACATCATCTCGCGCCCGGCCTGTGGCGGTGCCACCGCTGGGCCCAATTGCTGTGGCCTTGCGACGGCCACACACACAAGGCACCACGCCAGCCAAGCCAGCCATGGAAACTTGTGCGGGCTGACTAGACCGCGGTTGCCCGCAGCCACCTGCTGCAACCTGTTTGCCCACGGCACCTGCAATGCCGGCTGCTGATCCCCGATGATCGGCGGCAACAAGCGCACCAGCCATGGCAACAGGCACAACAGCAAACACCACGGCCATGCAAATCCGTCAAAGGCAAGCCAGGCTGGTAACAGACTCATATGCCACGCATCCACAGCACATAGCGCTGCCGCGCATGTTGGCGCAAGGCATCCACGGCGTGCACCTCAACTTGCGGCCGAAATGCACCCTCCAATAACGTGGCGCCGATGTCTGAAGTACCTTGATTTGATGTAAATACCGGGTGCGGCAAGCCAGCATCGAGAAATTGCAGCCAAGCAAGCCCCGCCAATCGATCCGCCAACGGATCAACACTGCGCGCTGCGCGCCGCAGTAATTCCGACATCGCGGCCACCTGTGCCGCCGGTGTGATCGCCTGCGCTAATGCATGATCGAAATAATGCATTAGCGCGTTAGTGCGTTTCCGCTTTCCATGCAGCCAGCAGACGACTCCACCCGCCAGTAACACCACCACCAGCAGCACCAGCCACCAACCCGGTGCCGGTGGCCACCACGCGGGTGAAAGCCCAGGATGCATCGCCTTGAGTGGCAGTGCTGGCAGCGCGGGAACCGAGGCCGGCGTCATCGCCGCTGCCCCGCAGGTGCGCGCTGCAGCAGCGACAACCAGACATCACTCGCATCCTCGCTGGACACTCGCATCACACGGGCACCCTGCGCTTGCAACTTGGCGACTGTCTGCTCAACGGGGTCTGCAAATACATGTTTCCAACGCTGCCGAACAGCGGCACTGTCCAAATCCAGCGCAATACGCGCAGCATTGCGAGTGCGAAACGGCAATCGTGCAACCGGTGGCCGGCATTCCAACGGATCGGTCAACACCACCACCAGCAATTCATGATGTTGCGCCAAGGCAGGCCATAGTGCGTCGGGAACGGATGGCAGGCTGGCAGGATCGGCCAACACCAGCAATCGCGAGCCAGGCCGCAGCAAGCGCTGCGCCTGCTTCAGTGCCTGCACCAAGCCGAGATCATCCGTTGGCGGATGGGCATACCAGCGCACCAATGCATCCAACACCCGCAGCGCTCCACGTGAACCAGAGGCTGGTGCAACGGGAGCCTCTTTTGAAGTGCCGCGCAAAGCAGCAATACGATCACCGTCTGCAGCCGCCAACCATGCTGCCAGCGCACCCGCACGGGCGGCCTGCACCGATTTGAAGCGCACGCGTGTACCGAAATACAGCGCCGGCGCGGTATCGGCCACCAGTAAAGTCAGCCGTTCTCGCTCGGCTTGATACAGCTTGGTATGCGGCTTTCCACTACGTGCGGTCAGCCGCCAATCGATATGCCGGGCGTCGTCACCCATCGCATATTCCCGCGACTCGGCGTACTCCATCCCGCGCCCACGAAGATTTGATTGCGCGTGGCCCTGCACACCTGAACTTCCGCGCCGCGCCACCCGCCGCCCCGCAACCTGCGTGCGCAGGGCGATGAGCTCGGCGAGTGTCGGAATGATGCCTTCATGCATAACGATGCCAACTCACGGCAACGGCACCAGCCGCACTAGCTCGTTCACCAAGCGCTCGCCATCCCAACCCTCGGCGATTGCCTCGAAACTAGGCAGCACACGATGGCGCAAGACATCGACCGCAACCGCACGCACATCCTCGGGTGTCACAAAATCACGCCCGGCCAGCCATGCACGGGCACGCGCACAGCGCTCGAGTGCAATCGACCCACGTGGACTGGCACCCCACGCAATACGTCTTGCCAAGCCAGCGTCATACCGCGCAGGATCACGCGAAGCCAACACCAGCTCGATCAGGTAACGCTCCAATGTCGGCGCCATGTGCAGATCAAGCACCGCCCGACGTGCGGCAAACACATCTCCCTGTGAAATACGAACCGTAGTACGCGGTTGTGGCTGCATCGCTTCGCGTGCGCGCTCGCGTGCCAAGCGCAGGATTTCGGTTTCCGCTTCCACCTGCGGGTAGCCGATACGCACGTGCATCAGGAAGCGATCCAACTGCGCCTCGGGTAATGGAAACGTACCCTCTTGCTCAATTGGATTTTGCGTTGCCATCACCATGAACAACGCTGGCAACGGATAAGTTTGCCTACCCACTGTGACCTGGCGCTCGCCCATCGCCTCCAGCAAGGCAGACTGTACCTTGGCTGGTGCGCGGTTGATCTCATCCGCGAGCAGAATTGAATGAAAAATCGGGCCTGACTGGAACTCGAATTGCCCCTGCTGCGGTCGCCACACTTCGGTTCCGGTCAGGTCAGCAGGTAGCAAATCGGGGGTAAATTGCACGCGCGCAAAGTCAGCATCCAAGCGTGCCGCCAAGGCCCGCACTGCACTGGTCTTAGCCAAGCCGGGTGCGCCCTCCACCAATAGATGGCCGTCGGCCAGCAAGGCAATCATCAAGCGCTCGATCAGCATGGCCTGCCCGACGATTTCTCCAGCCAGTTCCTCGCCAAGCCGACGAAAGGTGTGGTGCAAATGACTGCTAACGGTTGCCTGACTCTCCATCGTCACTCCTGATTGCTCTGCAGCGGGTTCGACCACGACACGCCAAAATGGTTCGCTCACCGGTTTGCGGTGGCCCGAAACGACAACGGGAGCCTTGCGGCTCCCGTTGCACAACTGGGGCGATTGCCCGCAATCAACGCTGACTGACGCGCATCACCTTCGGGGTCACGAACACCAGCAATTCAGCCTTGCTCTTGCTGCGATTCTTGTTACGGAACAGATTCCCGAGCACCGGGATATCGCCCAAGAAAGGCACCTTGGACAGCTCGGTGGTGTCACTGAACTCATACACCCCGCCGATCACCACGGTTTGGCCATCTTCCACCAGCACCGCCGTATTCACTTCGCGCTTGGCAATCTGAGGCACTGAACCGAAGCTGCCCAAGCTGACCATGCCATCCAGCTCATCTTTCTTCACTCCCATATTCAGGAACACGCGACCATCATTGGTGATGGTGGGCGTGACCTTCAATTCCAGCAGTGCTTCCTTGAATTGTACCGTTGGCACATTGCCACCCTGACCACCAGATACAGTCAGGTAGCCGATTTCCTTGCCTTGGCGGATCACCGCTTCCTTCTGGTTGCTGGTCACGATACGCGGGTTGGAAATGACTTCACCACGGCCTTGAGTCTGAATTGCGGACAGCTCGACGTCCAATAAATACCCGGCATTGAGAATAGACAAGGCCAATGAGCCCGGGCTTGTCCCACTAAGCACAGCCGGCAAATTGGTCATCAAGCCACGGGTAATAGTGTTGGTCAGGAACTTGGCAGTCTCCAGCGTAGGCTGTGTCGGTGGGGTTGGTGCTGCCGTAGTGGGATCACCCTTTGCTTGCCATGCTGCCAAATTATTCTGGTACGCCTTTGTATCCGACTGATACTGGTTCAATATCTTGCTATTTGCAGCATTGACACGTGCAATTTCATTGCGATTTGCCAGATCGGTACTGACAATTGATTGATTATTCGTGGTGTTTGTTTCCAAATTTCCACTGAAATAGGCATTATCACGATTGCCACTGATACCAAATCGCGCACCCAGCTCGCGCGCCACATTTTCGTTGGCGATCACGATGCGGGCTTCAATCACCACCTGATCAACCGGCTTGTCGAGTTCCTGCACCAACTTCTTGATGGCATCTACTTTCTTTGCGATATCCACGACCAGCAACGTATTGGTCCGCTTGTCGTAACTCAAGCTGCCACGGCTGGACAAGAAACCACGATCTTGTGAATTTTGCCCACCTTGACTACCGCCACCACCACCGCCGCCACCGCCGCCTTGGTTGCCCTTGCTCTCTTCGGTCAGCAATTTGGCGATATCTTCCGCGCTGGCATAATTCACCGGGATGTATTCGGTCACTTTTTCCGAACGCTCTTCCAGGTTGATGCGCGCATCTTCCTTGGCCTGTTCGAAATCGGCGATTTCCTTCTGCGGGGCCACCCACACCACGTTGCCGTTACGACGCTTGTCCAGCGACTTGGCTTGCAGCACCAGATCCAAGGCCTGATCCCAAGGCACATTCATCAGGCGCAAGGTGACATTACCCTGCACATTATCGGCGGCCACAATGTTGAGCCCGGACTCTTCGGCAATCAGCTGCAAGACCGTGCGGACGGGGACGTCCTGGAAGTTGAAGGTGACAGACTTGCCGCTATAGCGGGTACCGGCATCGCTACTGGCCGCGTTGCTCTTGACCGCGCCCATTGCGGGCGCTTTGCCTGAGGTCTTGGCCACACTGGCTGCGGCAGCACGCGGCACGATTTCAACGATGTACTCGTTGCCACTCTGATAGGCCATGGACTCGAAATTGCCCTGTGTACCCAACACCAGCTGCGTGCCGCTGCTGGTTGCTCGTGCCTCGATGCGCTGCACCGGGGTGGCGAAGTCCGTCACATTCATCGGCCGCTGCAATGCCGCTGGCAGCTGTGCATTGCCGACATCGACAATGACGTTTGAGCCCATGTTGCGCAGATCAGGCGCAGCACCGTTACCCGAGAATTTCAGGATCAGCTTGCCTGATCCACCATCTCCGCGCTTGAAGTCAATCGCGGAAACAGTCACTGCATCGGGGGTACGCTTGGCCGGGTCGGCCAGTGCACCGGTTGCAGACTGCCCGATACCAACGGCGGTGATAGATAAAGCAGGCGTTGCGCTTGCGCCGCTGGCAGACAGCCCCACCATGACGGCGGCGGTGAGCAGGCCCAGAGGCAAGGAGCGCCGGATCGGCTGCGTTTGCGTGGCGTTGTTGAAGGTCATCGGTTTATTCCCCAATCAATTGTCTTCGAGCGCCATCTTGGCGGGGCGTTCAAGCCAGCCGCCCGCGCCATCCGGAACCAGTTCGACCAGTTCAATCCGGTCTTCGTACACGGCGGTCACGCGACCGTCGCTTTGCCCCATGTAGGTGCCTGGCTGCACGCGATAGGTCACCTTGTCAGGTGCCATCACCAGTGCCACCAGCGCCTTCCCGGTACCCAACGTACCGACCATTTTCATGCCGTCCAGAGAAAACATTTCCAAGGTCTGCTTGCGCCGACCAGGATCCGGACGCGGCCCATTGCCACCTTCGCCAGTGAAGCTCTGATCGAACGGATCGCGCAGGTTCTGGGCGGTGTATTCAAAGGTTTCAAACTGCTGCATCACCGGCAACGGCTCCAGCGGCGGGGCCGGCTTGGCCTTCACCTCGGCAACCCACTTCTCCAGCTCCCCACGCCCGCCGCCACAAGCGGTGAGTGCGGCGCAGAGCAGCAGGAGCAGCAGCCAAGGCAGGCGATTGGACAATGACATACGCATGCTCACTTGCCCCCCTTCTTGTCGACAGCCGGTGCAGCCTTGGCCGCTGCCTCGGATTCTGCCGATTCTTCTTCATCCAGATAGCGATAGGTCTTCACGGTGCCTGCCAACTCCAGCGCACTGTTGGGACCAATGCGGGCATTTGGATTGTTCTTGGCATTCTTGGGCTGCAGCGAGATGTCGTGCATGGTCATGATGACCACCCGTGGCAATGAGGCCACACCACTGACGAATGCCCCGAACTGGTGGTAGGTACCCACCATGCGCAACATGATTGGCTTTTCAGCATAGAACTCTTGCTTGGTTTCCGGACCCGGCTGGAACAAGTCATTCTGGATGCCGGTGGCCAGTGCCGTCTGCGAGATATCCACAATCAAGTCAGGCATTTCGGTCTTGCTGGGCAGCTGGCGCAGCATTTGCTGCAGCTGCTGTTCCATCTGCACCAATTGCTGTTTGAGTGGCTCCAGGTTGGCGGCCTTGCCCTGCTTGGTCTCGAACTCTGTTTTCAGATCGGACTCTTGCGCTTCCAGCGACTTCAATTCGTCCTGCTTGCCTTTCACCATCAAAAACCAGGCCAGCACTACGATGAACAACGCCACCAGCCCGCAAAAGCCCAGCTGCGCTTCGCGTGGCCAGCCACCGATGTTGTTGAGCTGCAACTCGTTGAGTTTGATTTTTTTCTTTTCGTTCACGACTTGCTCCCTCCTGCGGCAGGTGCAGAGGCAGGTGAGGCTGGCTGCACTGCGGCTGGAGCGGCCGTTGCCGGGGCTGCCGGAGCTGCAGCCGGAGCAGCTGCCGCATCCGCGGGTGCAGTGGCGTCCGTGCCCTTGGTCTTGCTGGGATCGGACAACTTGACTTTCAGGGTGAACTCGTACGGCAGACCCGGGTTACCCTCCTTCGCCTCAATGATATTGAGGTCGGGCTTGGTCATCCAGCCGGAGCTTTCCAGTTGCCGCATATAGGTCGACACCCGCGCATTGGACTGCGAACGTCCACTCAAGGTGAGGATGTCGCCCTCTTGCTTGATCGCGGTCAGTGCCACACCATCGGGAATGGTGCGCACCAGCGAGTCAAACAGATGCACCATTTGTGAACGATTGGCTTGCAGCTGCTCAATGACTTCCTTACGCGCCAGCAACTTGGCCTTTTTCTGGTCAAGCGCTTCGATTTCCTTGATCTCACCGTCAACCTTGGTGATTTCACCGCGCAGGAAATCGTTGCGTGCAGCCTGATTGGAAACGCGCCCGGTATAGAAGCTGTAGATCAGGATGGAGAGCAGGATACCGGCCAACACGGCCAGCCCCAGCATCCCGACGAATTCCTTCTGCCGTGCTTTGCGGCGTTCTTCACGCCACGGGAGGAGATTGATCCGTGCCATCAGTCGAAGCTCCTGAGTGCGAGCCCGCAGGCAATCATGAGAGCGGGCGCGTCCTGAGCCAATGCATGCGCTTGCACGCGCGGCCCGAGGGTCATTTGCGCCAGCGGATTAGCCATCACGCTCGGAATCCCGAGCTGCTCTTCCACCATTGCCGCAATCCCCGGAATCGACGCGCAGCCACCGGCCAGCACGATCTGATCGACCCGATTGAATTCACTACCGGCATAGAAGAACTGCAGGAGACGGCTGACTTGCTGCACCATCGCTTCCTTGAATGGCTCCAGCACTTCGATTTCATAGCTTTCCGGCAAACCACCCTGGCGCTTGGCCAAGCCGGCTTCTTCGTAGCTCAGGCTGTAGCGACGCATGACTTCGTCGGTCAACTGTTTGCCACCAAACACGTTTTCGCGGGTGTAGATGCTGCGGCCACCGCGCAAGACATTCAGCGTGGTCATGGTTGCACCGACATCCACCAAGGCTACCAAGCCATCCCGCGGAACGTTGAGGGTGGACGCCATCAGCGCAAACGCGTTTTCGATGGCGAAGGCCTCGACATCAATCACCTTGGCAGTCAAGCCACCCAGTTCGAGTGCCGAGGCGCGCACCTCGACGTTCTCCGAGCGCGAGGCCGCCAACAGCACCTGCACCGACTCGGAATTGCCCGGTACTGCACCGATTACCTCGAAGTCCAGATTCACTTCCTCGACGGGATACGGAATGTAGTTGACCGCCTCGAGCTCAATCTGAGACTCCATTTCGTCTTCGTCGAGTGCCGCCGGCATGGTAATCACCTTGGTGATTACCGACGAGCCAGACACCGCCGCAGCCGCATGCTTGACCCGCGAGCCAGAGCGCGCCACTGCACGGCGAATCGCTTCGCCCACAGCCTCGACCTCGACCAGATTTTTCTCCAGCACCGCATTTGGCGGCAACGGCTCCACCGCGTAGTGCTCCACGCGATAACGATCGCCCGTCCGCGCAAGCTGCAACAGCTTGACTGCGGTCGAACTGATGTCCACGCCGATCAACGGCGGTTGTGTTTTTGTCCCCAAGCCCACGGCTTCTCCCCTTCCCACAGTCGCTTGCGCGCACTAGGTGCTGTAGTACATGAATAACGGACTTTTTACCGCAAGGCAAGCCAAACATAAAGCCCACCCGCCGAAAACCCCATTTTCCGTCCCGCTCGGCTCGATCAACGCAAGCGCAGATCTGAACCGGCCACCCCCGTGGGCCGGTGATTGCCGGCGCATCATCATATACTCCGCGATCTTGTTTACTGCAATCGGAATTTGCGCCAATGCCCCGTTTTTCTCGCCTGCTGCGCTGGTTTTTGCTGGGTTCCGTCGCAATTTGCCTGATCGGAGCGCTGGTTGTCGGGGCCTTGGTGTATGCCATCAACTCACGCCTGCCGGATGTCCAGAGCCTGCGCCATATCGAGCTGCAGGAGCCGATGTACGTATATGCACGCGACGGCCGGCTGATTGGTTTGTTCGGCGAAATGCGCCGCTATCCGATCGATATCCGCAAGGTGCCGGCGCGGGTCAAGCAGGCGTTTATTGCTGCCGAAGATGCCAATTTTTACGAACACCACGGGGTTGACTTCACCGGCGTGGCGCGTGCGATCTGGCTGCTGGCCAAGACCGGCGGACAAGAACGGGTGGCCGGCGGCTCCACCATCACCCAACAAGTTGCCAAGCAATTTTTTCTGAGCTCCGAATACAGTTTCCGTCGCAAGTTCGCTGAGATGCTGCTGGCGATGAAGATGGAGCGAGAGCTGAGCAAGGACGAGATTTTTGAGCTGTACCTGAACAAAAGCTTCTTCGGCAATCGCGCGTATGGGGTGGCCGCTGCCGCCGAGTACTACTACGGCAAAACCCTGGATCAGCTGAACCTGGATGAAGCCGCCACGCTTGCCGGCATCCCCAAGTTCCCGTCCAGTGGCAACCCGATCAGCAACCCCGATCGCGCCCGAATCCGGCGTGACAATTACATTCTGCCGCGCATGGCAGAGCTCGGCTTTGCCAGCCGTGTCGAAGTCGATGCCGCACGCCAGGTACCCATGCACGCTGCGCCGCATGAGCGTCAGATCGAGGTATACGCCCCGTACGTAGCCGAAATGGTGCGCCAGCAAATGGTGGAACGCTATGGCGGCGACGTCCTCAACAAGGGCTACCACGTCACCACCACCATCGACCCCACCCTGCAAGCGGCCGCCGATCGCGCAGTGGTGGATGGTCTGCGGGTGTATGACCGTCGCCACGGCTGGCGCAAGCCAAACAAAACCGTGCAAATTCCAGCAGGCGCTGATGCCAAGGCGATTGGGCACCTGTTGCACGACATCCCCGTGCAAGGCGGCCTGCTGCCCGCGGTGGTGACGGCCAACGAATCGAGCCAATTGCAGCTGGTGCTTGCCGATGGCCAAACTTTGACGCTCGCCGGAAGCGCCCTGTCCTGGACCGGCAAACCCGCCGCTGCGTTGGCCCAACGTGGTGATGTGGTGCGCGTGCGCCGCCTGCCAGTGCCTGCCGACAAGCCCAATACTCCGCCGCAATGGGAGTTGGATCAATTGCCGCTGGCCCAAGTGGCCCTGGTATCACTGGATGCCGACAACGGCGCGCTGCGGGCGTTGGTGGGTGGATATAGCTTTGCCGGCAACAAGTTCAATCGCGCAGTGCAGGCGCGTCGCCAGCCGGGCTCCAGTTTCAAGCCATTCCTGTATGCGGCGGCGATGGAACGCGGCTTCAACCCCGCCTCGATCGTGCTGGACGCGCCGGTGGTGTTCAAGGATCGCAAAGGCCATGAATGGCGGCCACAAAACGATGGCGGCAACTTCGCCGGCCCGATGCGCTTGCGCGAGGCGCTGGTGCAGTCCCGCAACCTGGTTTCGGTGCGCCTGCTGGACACCATCGGCGTGGATTATGCACGGCGCTATATCAGCCATTTCGGGTTCGATGAAGCCAGCCTGCCGCCCAATCTGTCGATGTCATTGGGGACCGCCTCGTTGACCCCGATCTCGGTGGCGCGTGGCTACACCGTATTCGCTAACGGCGGCTTCCTGACCACACCTTGGTTCATTGACAGTGTGCGCGATCGCGACGGCAAGGAACTGTTCAAGGAAAGCCCCGCCATCGCCTGTCCCAGCTGCACAGTCGCCGCCACACCCGGGCAAGCTGCTGCACCTGCACCATCAGGCAAAGTGGATGGCTTTGACCTGGGCCCCGCCGGTACTGCTGCGGCCAGCGCGGCGCCGGCGCAGGCGAGCACCGGCAAAGCAGCCACGGCCAGCATGCCTGCAAATACCCTAACGTCCAGCACCCCGGCTGATTCCAGCTCGAAAGTTGCGCCACGTGCGATTGATTCACGGGTAGCGTGGCAGTTGGCCTCGATGATGCGGGATGTAGTCAAGCGTGGCACCGCCACCGCCGCACGAGTACTGAACCGTGATGACGTAGGCGGCAAGACTGGTTCCACCAATGACCACCGCGACGCGTGGTTTTCCGGTTTTGGCGGCCCGTACGTCACCACCGTGTGGGTGGGCCGGGATGACTTCCAGTCACTGGGCTATCGTGAATACGGCGGCAAAGCAGCCCTGCCGATCTGGATCAGCTACATGGCAGTGGCCCTGAAAGACCAACCGCTGCGCCTACCCGATCCACCGGAAGGCATGGTCAAGGTCAGCGTCAGCGCCAGCGGCCGGCTGTTGCCGGGGGTGCAAGGCGGCATCACCGAGTGGGTGAAGGCAGAAGATTTGCAGCGGATGGAAGAAGACACCCTGGCCATACCCGACACCGATACTCAGCCCTCCGAGGAATCTTTCGACATTTTCTGATACTCGAAGATGACGACCCGCCCTGGCTCGGGTACAGTCGGGGCAGGCCGTTGTGCGGGGATCAACGATGTCGACCAGCCATCCACACGCCAAACCGCACGCGCATATCCACGCCCAGACCCGCGTGCGTGAGCGCCGACACCAGCTGGCCACCGAAGCGGCCCGGCTGATGGCGGAAGGCGGCATCCGTGATTTCCACTTGGCCAAACGCAAGGCGGCGCAGCGGCTTGGCATCCTTGATGATGCATCCCTGCCGCGCAATCGTGAAATCGAGGACGCCCTGCGCGAGCATCAACGCCTGTTCCTGGGGGATCACCGGCAGGCCGAATTGCAACGCCGGCGCGAAGCGGCCTTGCCGGCGCTGGAATTCTTCCAGCACTTCCAGCCACGGCTGGTGGGGCCGGTGCTGGACGGCACCGCCGATGCCCACTCCCCGGTGAGTTTGCACCTGCACAGCGACGATGCCGATGCCGTGCCCCGCTGGCTGGAAGAGCACCGCATTCCCGCAAGTGCCCGCAGCCATCGGTTACGGCTGGATCACGAGCGCAACATCGATGCGCCGGCGTGGTTATTCAGTGCCGAAGGCCTGGAATTTGACGTGACGGTGTTGCCACAGGACAGCTTGCGGCAAGCGCCGCTTTCAGGGGTTGATGGCAAACCGATGCGACGCATCTCACTTAACCAACTCCGCCTGCTATTGGCAGAGCCTGGGATCACCGGCAATATTGCGGACTTGAAGTAGCCCACCCAGAAAGCAGCCCACCCAGACAAACGCCCCGCACTGCGGGGCGCCTGAGCGTGTCGCGGTGGTGCTGCCTGACTCAGCGCTGCGCGATTCCGACATAGTCGCGGGTCGGGGCGCCGGTATAGACCTGACGCGGACGCCCGATCCGGTTTTCCGGGTCGTTCTGCTGCTCCAGCCAGTGGCTGACCCAGCCGGCAGTACGCGCGATCGCAAACATCACGGTGAACATTTCCACCGGGATCCCCAGCGCCTTGTAGATGATGCCACTGTAGAAATCAACATTCGGGTAGAGCTTGCGCTGTACGAAGTAATCATCCTTCAGCGCCGCTTCTTCCAACTTCATCGCCACGTCCAGCAGCGGATCGTTGACGCCAAGCTCGCCCAGCACTTTGTAGGTCATCTCGCGGATGATCTTGGCGCGTGGATCGAAGTTCTTATAGACGCGATGGCCAAAGCCCATCAGGCGGAAGCCGGATTCCTTGTCCTTGGCCTTGTCCACCGCCGACTGCACATTCTCCGGACGACCGATTTCGCCCAGCATTTTCAGCACCGCCTCATTGGCGCCGCCATGTGCCGGGCCCCACAGTGCGGCAACGCCTGCGGCGACACTGACATACGGGTTGGCACCGGTGGAGCCGACCAAACGCACGGTGGAGGTGGATGCGTTTTGTTCGTGATCGGCGTGCAGGATGAACAGCAAATCCAGCGCCTTGGCCGCCACCGGGTTCAGCTCCAGCGGCTCGCTGGGCACTTCCATCATCATGTGCAGGAAGCGGGTGGTGTATTCCAGATTGTTACGCGGGTAGCGGATCGGCCAGCCGATCGAATAGCGATGGCAAGCAGCGGCAATCGTCGGGATTTTGGCGATCAGGCGGATCGCCGCCAAACGCCGCTGTTCCGGGTCTTCGATGTTCAGATCATTGTGGTAGAAGCTGGCCAGAGAACCCAGCATCCCGGTGAGCATCGCCATCGGGTGCGCATCGTGGCGGAAGCCATACAGGAAAGTACGAAACGCCTCATGCATCATCGAGTGGTGAGTCACCTCGTGCTCGAAGCCGGACAACTGCAGCGCGTTGGGCAGCTCGCCGTGCATCAGCAGATAGGCAACTTCAGTGAAGCTGGATTTCTCAGCCAGTTGCTCGATGGGATAGCCGCGATACAGCAACACGCCAGCATCGCCATCAATGTAGGTAATCGCCGACTTGCAGCTGGCGGTGGCGCCAAAGCCCGGGTCATAGGTGAAGCAGCCGGTTTCTTTTGGCAACTTCGCAATATCCACACAGGGCTGGCCCAGCGTCGGGTGCAGCACCGGCATGGCGATCGATTTGTCACCTGCATTCAGGGTGATCTGGTCAAGGTTGGACACAAGAACCTCCAGTGGGGAGCGCGGCAACGGCCATTGGCCATGCGCCTGCGCATGGGGAAACCCGAATTATCGCATACGCTTGCCGAGCTCGACCTTGGACTAACGTCACAATCGCCTGATGTGAGCCTGCCACGCACAGCAAAACGGCCGCCTAAAGGCGGCCGTTGCAACAACAAGCGCGAGGTGCTTACTTCTGGTAGCGCTTGCGGAACCGATCCACGCGACCACTGGTGTCCATGATCTTGTTTTGACCGGTGTAGAACGGGTGCGAAGACGACGAGACTTCCACTTTGATCAGCGGATATTCATTGCCGTCTTCCCACTTCACCGTTTCTTTGCTGGCGAGGGTGGAACGGGTCAGAATCTTGAAGTCCGAGGTCACGTCCTGGAAGACGACGTCGCGGTATTCGGGATGGATGCCGGCTTTCATGAGCAAACTCTAGGAAGTGGAACGGATTGTGAGCCGCGCATTATAGACGCGCCGTGGCCGGGCGTGCAACTGTACCGAATTCAGGCCCCGCCAGGGGCCGCCAACGCGGCCTCGATCATGGCCTCGAAACGTGCCTGGTCATAGCGCATCAGGATCGCCACATTGTCTGCTGCGCCGGTTTGCCGGTTCCAATCGACAATCGTGGCTCCGCGTGCGTGCTGACCGGCGGTTTCCACCACCAGCGGCCGCTCCCGCAGCTCCAGCGCACCCTCCGGCTGCAAGGCCAGCGCCATCGCCAGCGCGTCGGCGGCATGCCAGCGCTCGCCGCGGCCGGCCTTGGCCCAGGCGCGGGTATGGGCGGAGATGCCGGCATAAAAACGCGCCCGCGGCGAGTCCGCCGCCAGCCAGCGCTCGGCATCGTCATGGCGGAAGCCGTGTGCCAGCACCGCTTCCCAGTCGGCCAGCTCGATCTTCGGGAATGCGGAAAACACGATATGCGCCGCCTCTGGATCAAAGGCGATATTGAACTCGGCCGCTGCGGTGATATTGCCGTGCGCGCTGACCGCCGCGCCCATCACCACGCAGCGCGCAATTCGCGATGGCAAGCTGGGGTCCAGTTTGAGCGCCAACGCCAGATTGGTCAGCGGGCCCAACGCCACTAGCAGCAAGTTGCCGGCGTGCTCGTGTGACAGCCGCAAGATCGCCAGCGCCGCGTGTTCGGCCTCGGCATGGCGGGCTGCAGGCGCATAGCCGGTATCGCCAAACCCATCGCGCCCGTGCACATAAGCGGCATCACGCGCGGGGAACACCAGCGGTGCATCGGTGCCGGCAAATACCGGCACCCGCACTGCGCAGACTTCGCACAGTTTCAATGCATTGGCGACGGTGTGCGCAAGGCCCACATTGCCGGCGGCAATGGTCAAGCCCACCACCTCATGCTGCAGGTCGTTGAAGGCCATCAGCAGGGCCAGCGCGTCGTCCACGCCGGGGTCGGTATCAATCAACAGAGGAATACGGGATGTCTTCATCACCCGATTATGGCCTACGCCCGGACTCAGGGGATTGTGCAGTCCGATATTTATATTAGAATTATCTTAATTATTACGGATCCTCATGAAGCTCCTGCGCAGCACCGTCGTCCACTTAGTCTTCGTGGTCATCGCCAAGGTGATCGTGCTGGCACTGCTTTACGCCCTGTTCTTCACTCCTGCACATCGCCCGGACGTCGACGCAGACGCCGTGGGCCGCCGCCTTGAATCCCCCCCGAGGTAAGTGTCATGCCTGACCTGCACGTCGTCGATCTGTCGCGGCTCCAGTTCGCGATCACTGCCCTGTACCACTTCCTGTTCGTCCCGCTGACGCTGGGCTTGGCGCTGCTGTTGGCGATCATGGAAAGCGTCTACGTGATGACCGGGCGCGTCATCTGGAAGCAGATGGTGAAGTTCTGGGGCGTGCTGTTCGGCATCAACTTCGCCATGGGCGTGGCCACCGGCATCACCATGGAATTCCAGTTCGGCACCAACTGGGCCTACTACTCGCACTACGTCGGTGACATCTTCGGCGCGCCGCTGGCCATCGAAGGCCTGATGGCGTTCTTCCTGGAGAGCACCTTCGTCGGCCTGTTCTTCTTCGGCTGGGACCGCATGAGCCGGCTGCAACACATGGTGGTGACCTGGTTGATGGCGCTGGGTGCGAATTTCTCGGCCCTGTGGATCCTGATCGCGAACGGCTGGATGCAGAATCCGGTGGGTGCCGAGTTCAACTTCGAGACCATGCGGATGGAAGTGACCGACTTCGCCGCCGTGCTGTTCAATCCGGTGGCGCAGTCGAAGTTCGTGCACACGGTGAGCGCGGGCTACGTGACCGGCGCGATGTTCGTGCTGTCGATCAGCGCCTACTACCTGCTGAAGGGGCGCAACTTGCAGTTCGCCAAACGCTCCATCACGGTGGCCGCCAGCTTCGGCCTTGCCTCCGCGCTGTCGGTGGTGGTACTGGGCGACGAGAGCGGCTACACCGCGTCCGAGAACCAGCACATGAAGGTCGCGGCGATCGAAGCCGAGTGGCATACGGCACCGGCACCGGCGTCGTTCACGCTGTTCGGCCTGCCCAGCATGGAGGAGCGCGAGACCAAGGCGGCGGTGCGGATCCCGTGGGCGCTGGGCATGATCGCCACCCGCTCGCTGGACGAGCAGGTGCCAGGTATCCATGACCTGGTGGAGCAGAACAAGCAGCGCATCCGCAACGGGATCGAGGCGCACGCGGCGTTGGCCGCCGTGCGCGCGGACCGGACCAATCCGGCGAAACAGCAGGCGTTCCTGGCCAAGCGCGAGGACCTGGGCTTCGGCCTGCTGACCCTGAAGTACGTGGACGATCCGGCCAAGGCCGACGAACGCGTGATCGACCAGGCTGCCTGGTCGACCGTGCCGAACGTACCGGTGCTGTTCTTCTCGTTCCGGATCATGGTGGCGCTGGGCTTCTTCTTCATCGCGCTGTTCACCTGGGCCTTCTTGCTGGCGAGCAAGCGCAAGCTGGAGAACCCGCGCTTCCTGCGCATCGCGCTGTGGAGCCTGCCGCTGCCATGGATCGCAGCGGAACTCGGCTGGATCGTGGCCGAGTACGGCCGCCAACCCTGGGCGATCGACGGCGTGTTGCCGACCTTCCTCGGTGTCTCGTCCACCAGCAGCGCACAGGTCACCGGCAGCCTGATCGGCTTCGTCCTGCTGTACACCACGCTGGCCGTGTTCGACGTGTTCCTGATGCGGCGCATGGTCAAGGCCGGCCCCGAAGGCCTGAGGCTGTGGCCACTACCGGACGCGCAGCAGGCGCACGAGACCCACGCCACCGCCAAGGAGAACGGCCATGTTTGACTACGGCACCCTGCGCGAGATCTGGTGGCTGCTGCTGGGCATCCTGCTGATCGGCTTCGCCGTCACCGATGGCTACGACCTGGGCCTGGGCGCGATCTACCGGTTCATCGCCCGCGACGACACCGAGCGCCGGATGGCTCTGGAGGCCATCGAACCCCATTGGGAGGGCCACCAGGTCTGGTTCATCCTTGGCGGTGGCGCGGTATTCGCGGCGTGGCCGATGCTCTACGCGGCCTCGTTTTCCGGCTTCTATTTCGCGATGCTGCTGGTACTGCTGGCACTCATCCTGCGGCCCGTCGGCTTCAACTTCCGCAACAAGGTCCAGCACCCGGCATGGCGCAATGGCTGGGACTGGGCGCTGATGGTGGCCGGCGCGGTGCCATCGCTGGTGTTCGGCGTGGCATTTGGCAACCTGTTCCTGGGCGTGCCCTTCCACTTCACCGACAACCTGCTGCCGGTCTACGACGGCCGGTTCTTCGGCTTGTTCCATCCGTTCGCGCTTGTCGCGGGCGTGGTCAGCCTGGCCATGCTGGTGATGCACGGTGCCACCTTTGGTGCGATGAAGGTCGAAGGCCCGGTCGGCGACCGTGCGCACCGCGTGGCACGCGTGGCCGCGGTGATCACGCTGGCCGCCTTCGCGGCAGCCGGCGCCTGGCTCGCGTTCCTGCCGGGCCACGCCATCGTCGCTGGCGCCATGGCGGACGGCCCGTCGAATCCGCTGGGCAAGCAAGTCGTGGTGGAAGCCGGCGCCTGGCTGGGCAACCCGCGGGCCCACCCGGTGCTGTGGCTGGTGCCGGGACTGGCCGCCCTGTCGATGCTGGCGGTGGCGGTGGTGCGCCAACGCGTGATCGCCTTCGTCGCCAGCGCCGTGGCGGTGGCCACCGTCATCCTGACCGCCGGCGTCGCGCTGTTTCCCTTCCTGCTGCCATCGGCCACCGATCCCGGCCATGGCCTCACGGTCTGGGACGCCTCGTCCAGCCAGCGCACGCTGGGGATCATGCTGTTCGCCACCGCGGTGTTCCTGCCGCTGGTGCTGGCCTACAGCACCTGGGCATTCCGGATCATGCGCGGCAAAGTAACCCGCGCCCACGTCGAAGAACAAGCACGCAACGGAGGTGGTTACTGATGTGGTACTTCACCTGGATCCTCGGCATCGCGTTCGCCGCCGCGTTCGCGATCCTCAATGCCATGTGGTACGAGCTGCACAGCGACCGCGCGCGCGGCGTGAAGCGGCCGTTCGAAGCCCCCTGAGGGCGCCGCGTTGGCCCGGTTGCTGTCGCTGCTGGGCGGGACCGGTCTGGCGCTGGCCCTGCTGTTCCTGCCCGCAGCTCGCGGGCAGGCACTCACGGCGTCCGAACACGGGCGGATGACGCTGGTGCTGCTGGCGATCTGCGCGCTGTTCGTGCACGGCAGCGGGTTCCGCTTCCATGCGCGCTGGGCCACGCACCTGTTTTCGCCATGGGTGCTTTGGCCCGCGGCAGCCGTGACCGCCGGTCTGTTCTGGACCGCCTGATCTGTTGGCTCAGCGGTAGCGGCGCAGGTAGCGCTTCTCGAACGCCGCCTTGGCCCAGTGCATCATGCGCAGCGGCGGCAGCGCGCGACCGCCGGCACCCTTACGGGTCACCAGCAGGCCGCGATCGAGCGTGTCCACGATGCACACCAGCTCGGCGGTGAACGCTTCCTCCGCCGGCTCACCGCGCAGGGTGCGCAGCAGGTTGCGTGCGGCCACCTCGGCCTGCAGATCGGCCTGGTGGGCCTGCTTGGGCAGCCAGTCGGGACCGGGATAGCTGCCGCCGTCGCCGGCCACGTAGGTGCAGGCCACGCCGGGCACGCGGCACTGCGCATCGCCCTGCACGAAGCCACCGGGCGACCGCGGCAACGCCGTGGCGTCCAGCCACGCCTGCCCGGTCAGCCCGGGCATGAACACGGTCATCGCACTGTCCAGGCGGGTGCGCTCCAGCTGCACGGCGTCAGCCTCGAAGCGCTGCGGTTTCTCGCCCAGCACGGTGTCGATGCCGCGCTTGCGCATCTCGCCCAGGATCAGGCCGACCGCCTTCTCGCCCAGGCGCTGCCCGGGTTTCTCCGACGGACTGAAGAACGCCAGCCGGAAGCGGTCGCGGCGGCGCTGCTTGCGCAGCAGGGTGTCGATGCCGAACACGAACTCGAACACCGGGCCGCCGCGCATGGCGATGGGCTCGTTCGGGTTGCTGCCGAAGCCGAAGCAGAGCGTGCCGCCCTCCAACGCGGCCAGCCGGTCGCGGATCGCCTCGCCGGCGTCCACGCCCTCGCAAGGGATGATGGCGTGCTCGATGCCCGGCAACTTGCGGATGAAGCGCGCGCCGGTGGCGACGATCAGGCCGTCGCTCGCCATGTCGCCCGCGTCGGTGTGCAGGGTGCGCGCATCCGCCGACAGCCCGGTGGCGCGGGCGCGATGGAAGGCGATGCGCTCGCGGCGCAGGAAGGCGTCCAGCGGCACCACCAAGTCGGTGCGGCTGCGCAGGCCCGAGGGAATCCAGATGGTACCGGGCAGGTAGTGCAGCGCCGCCTCCGGTGCCACCAGGGTGAGTTCGGCGTCCGGCGCGTGCCGGCGCAGGGTGCGCAGCGCGGTGAGGCCGGCGAAGCCAGCGCCCACCACGGTGATGCGTGTGGTCATCTCGCGCCCCTTATTCGCCGATTCCCAGCGCTTTTTTCAATACGGGTTCGATGTGGGTGACACCCGCTTTGCGGCCCAACTCCAAGGCCGACTGCGCAGACGCGCCATCAAAGTCTTTTTGCTCCAGTGCCAACAACGCCCCCGCGCGATTACCGCTGGCGCAATGCACCAGCACGCCGCCACCGTGCCTGGGGGCCAACGCCACATGCAACAAGCGCGCATTGGCCAGATTGATGCCTTCGCCACCTGGCACCGGGATTTCCAGGTAGTGCAGGCCCGCTGCCTTGACCTCGGCGGCCTCGTTGCGGTCTTTCAGTTCCCCCGCTGCACGCAGATTGATGACGGTACGAATGCCGTCGGCTTTGATCAGCACCCAGTCATTCGCCGCCGGTTGGCCGGCGGTAAACAAACCCGGCAACGGCTGCATCAGCGGGGTTTGCGTACCGATGGCGGTGGTCATCGGCGCGTGTGCGCAGCCGCTCACCAGCGCGGCCAGTGCTGTGCCACAGGCGATGCGATGCAGCGTGTTCATGTACTGGCTTCCGGTGCCGGCGAAAGCTCATCATAGGCGCGCAGTGCTTCGGCGGCATAAATCATCGAGGGCCCTGCGCCCATGTAGATCGCCATCGACAAGGTTTCCAGGATTTCCTGCCGGCTGGCGCCGGCACCGATGGCCGCCTTGGCATGGAAGCCGATGCAACCATCGCAGCGCACCGCGACTGCAATGCCCATGGCGATCAATTCCTTGGTCTTCACGTCCAGCGCGCCGGGCTTCAGCGCTTCGCGCGCAAGCATGGAAAACCCCCGCATCGGCTCGGGCGCGCCCTCCCGGAACTTGCCAATGGCGGCGTTGAGATCATCGATCAAATCCGGAAACGACTGGCTCATGTAACACTCCTTCGATCAAAGAAACTGGTGCGTCCAGCGCACGATATCGGCAGTACCCATGGCACCCGACTGCCGCGCAAGCTCATGGCCCTGGCGAAACAATACCAAGGTGGGAATACTGCGGATACCGAAGCGGCTGCCCAGCGCAGGCTGCGCTTCGGTATCCACCTTGGTCAGCCGCAGCCGCGGCTCCAATTGCCTGGCCGCCGCCTCGAATTGTGGGGCCATCATCCGGCACGGCCCGCACCATGGTGCCCAGAAATCCACCAACAGCGGCAAGTCCGCACGCTCGACGTGGGCATGGAAGCCGGCACCATCCAGCGCCAGCGGATGGCCGGTGAACAGCGCAGCGCCGCACTTGCCGCACTTGGGAGCCTCCGCCAGCCGCGCATCGGGCACACGGTTCAGGCCGTTGCAGGCCGGGCAAGCGACGATAGTGGATGGGGCGGCGCTCATGCGGCCTTCCCCGCGCCTCCGGGCACGTATTCGGTGCCATCGGCGTCGATGATGCGGACGTCCACCTGCATGCCCTCGCGCACGCTCTGGGTGACGATGCAGAACTCCTCGAACTGGCCCAGCACGCGGTCGAAATGCTCCAGCCCGGTCGCGGCATCCGACAACCGGATCACCACCTCAGCGCGTGGGATGCGCCAGCGGCCGGCGGCGTTGCGCACCTTGTCGGCGACGATCTCGGTGCGGATCAGGCCCGGCGCATTCTTGAACTTGCGCAGCGCGAACAGCAGGCTGGCCGATAGACAGTTGGCAATACCCGCCAGCAGCAGGTGCGACGGAGCAGGGCCCGCACCCGCGCCCAGCGGCGTGCTTTCATCGGTGTGCAAGGCGTCCAGGCCGGCGCCTTCGAAACTGATCCGGAACGCGTAAGGCCCGTCCTGTTCCAGCAGCAGCCGGATGCCGTCTTCGCCACTCATCTTGCTCCTCCATTTGTTTGCTCGGCATGGCCGGCATCCGCTGTCCTGCGCTTGAGCACGTAATACAACAACGGGATCACCACCAGCGTGAGGACGGTGCTGACCAGGATGCCGAAGATCAGCGAGATCGCCAGCCCGTTGAAGATCGGGTCATCGAGAATGAAGAATGCACCCAGCATCGCCGCCACACCAGTGAGGACAATGGGCTTGGCACGCACCGCGCAGGCATCGATCACGGCATCCACCAACGGCACGCCACGCGCGGTTTCCTGGTTGATGAAGTCCACCAGCAAAATGGAATTGCGCACGATGATGCCGGCCAGCGCGATCATGCCGATCATGCTGGTGGCGGTGAACTGCTTGCCCAGCAGTGCATGCCCCGGCATGACGCCAATCACGGTCAGCGGGATCGGCGCCATGATCACCAGTGGCACCAAGTAGCTGCGGAACTGCGCGACCACCAGAAGATAGATCAGCACCATGCCGGCGGCATAGGCAATGCCCATGTCACGGAACGTTTCATAGGTGATCTGCCATTCGCCATCCCATTTGATCGCATAGCTGCTGGTATCGGCAGGTTGGCTGATGAAGGTTTGCGCCAGCGTTTGCCCTGCGACCTTGTGGTCATTGAGTTGCGACACGATATTGAACATGCCGTACAGCGGGCTATCCAATTTACCGGCTTCATCGGCCATCACATACACCACGGGCAAGCCGTCTTTGTGATAGATCGCACCATCCCATGTGGTTTTTTCTACGCGCACCAGCTCCGACAGCGGCACCAGTTGGCCCTGCATCGCGCGCACCTTGATCGCCAAAACCCCCTCCAGAGCGGCTTGATCTTGCGCAGGCAAGCGCAGCCGCACCGGGCGTGGATATTTTGAAACGCCATCGTGCACATACGTTGCGGCCAACCCGGCAACACCCATCGCAATGGCATCGGTAATCGCCGATTGCGGCACACCTAGCCGTGCAGCGCGCTCGCGATCCACCACAATCTGCTCGCGCGGGGCATTGGCTTCTACGCTGGTATCGATATCGACAATACCTTCTGTGCGGACGAAGTGGTCTTGCTCCAAAGCTTTGGCAATCTTGCGTTGCCCGGCGTAATCGGGGCCATAGACTTCCGCCACTAGGGGCGAGAGCACCGGCGGGCCGGGCGGCACTTCCACCACTTTGACGGATGCGCCGTATTTTTCACCCAGCTTGGCAAGTGCGGGACGCACCGCCAGCGCGATGGCATGACTCTGCCGTTTGCGGTGATGTTTGTCCACCAAGTTGACTTGCAGATCCCCCACGTTATTGCCGCTGCGCAGGAAATATTGGCGCACCAAGCCATTGAAATTGATCGGTGCTGCGGTGCCTGCATAGCCTTGGTAGTTCAGCACTTCTGGCACGCCATCAAGCTTGGCGGCAAGCTCGGTCAGCAGCGCATTCGTTTGCTCCAAGGTGCTGCCTTCGGGCATATCCACCACCACTTGTACTTCAGACTTGTTATCCAACGGCAGCATCTTCAACACCACCAGCTTGAAGACGGCCAGCGACGCCGACAGCAAGACCAAGCCCAACATCGACGCAAATAGCAATGCCCGTTTTTTGCCTGCTTGCTCGCCTTTCAAAAACGGCGACATCACCCGTTCGAACAGACGGTGCAGCCAGCCCGCTTGTTGCGCTTCGTGGGACTGTTCGGCATGTTCGCTTTGCCCATGCCGCGCCAGCAGCTTCAACGACAACCATGGGGTGACGATCAGCGCTATCGCCAGCGACAGCAGCATCCCCACCGACGCATTCACCGGAATGGGCCGCATATACGGTCCCATCAAGCCCGACACAAATGCCATTGGCATCAGCGCGGCAATCACGGTGAATGTCGCCAAAATGGTGGGACCGCCGACTTCATCCACGGCGGGCGGGATGGCTTCGATCAGCGATTTGCCATCGCGTGCCATATGCCGGTGGATGTTTTCCACCACCACGATCGCATCGTCCACCAAAATGCCGATGGAAAAAATCAACGCGAACAAAGACACCCGATTAAGGGTGAAGCCCATCATCTTCGATGCAAACAAGGTGACAGCCAGCGTGAGTACCACCGCCGTGCCGACCACAATCGCTTCGCGCCAACCGAGTGCGAACAGCACCAACAGCACCACGCTGCCGGTCGCGAAGATCAATTTTTGAATGAGTTTTTGCGCTTTATCGCTGGCAGTGGCGCCATAGTCGCGGGTGATATCCACATGCACGTTTGCAGGAATCAACTCGCCGCGCAGCTGCGCAATGCGCTTGCTAACGGCGGTGGTGATATCTGCGGCATTACTGCCTGGTTTTTTGGCAATGGCAATCGTCACTGCGGGCGCGGTGCCCGCTTTGGGGCCTGCGCGCCCGGCAGGTGCGCCGTACCAAACATATTGCGATGCGATATCGCCACGCGCTTGGATGTGGGCGACATCCGATAGCAACAGTGGTTTACCGCCTTGGCTACCAATCACCAGATTGGCCACATTTTCCGCATTGGCCAAATAGCGGCCCGCCGTCACCGGTACCGCACCGGTGCCAGCATCGATACGTTCCCCTGCCTGATGCACAACATTGGCCGCTTGCAACGCTTGCGCCAGGTCATTACTGGCCATGCCGTAAGCGGCAAGCCTGGCAGCATCCAGCGTCACCAAGACACTGCGACTAGGTGCGCCGATGGTGTAGATATCGCGTGTGCCGGGGATGCGTTTAAGATCCGCCTCCAAGGAATGCGCCACTTCGGCCAGCGCAGTGGCGTCCACCTGCGCGTCATCACTCCATAGGGTTAGCGCCATCACCGGCACATCATCAATCCCTTTGGGTTTGACGATGGGTTGCCCCACACCCACACCTTGCGGCAGAAAATCACCGTTGGAAAACACCTGGTTATACAGGCGCACCAGTGCCGGCTGCCGCGCCACACCCACTTCAAACTCCACCGTGAGCACCGCCATGCCGGGACGGCTGATCGAATAGACGTGTTTGACACCTTCGATTTCAGATAACGTTTGCTCCAGTGGCGTTGCCACCCATTGCTCGACGTCACGCGCGCTGGCGCCATCAAACGGCACCATGACATTGGCCATGGTGACATCGATCTGCGGCTCTTCTTCGCGCGGGGTGACGATCACCGCCAGCAGGCCCAGCAACAATCCCACGATCAACAAAATGGGCGTGAGCGGATTGTTTTGGAAGGCTGCGGCCAGGCGCCCGGAAATGCCCATGCGCGGGAGCTCAGTCACGGCCAGACTCCATCGCTTTGCGCTGCTGGGCCAGTGCTTGCGTGGCCGCAACCGGGTCTTTGGCCACCACATCTCCCGGGGTCAAACCAGCAATCACCTCAACGCGGTCACCGCTGCGTGCACCCAAACGCAATTGCCGCAACAGCAGGCGGCCGTCTTGCACCACATACACCGCACTAAGTTCACCGCGCTGGGTGATGCTGCTTGCGGGAATGCGCACAGCGCCTTTGCCTGCCTCCGTATTGGCGGCTTGCGTGTCTGCAGCGAACACCACTTTCGCGGTGGTCCCCGGCGCAGGCGGCACCGCCAACTTGGGCAAATTCACCCGCACATTGACGCTATGCGTCGCCGGATCTGCGGCCGGAAACACGATAACCTCGGCAGGCACCACACTACGCCCATCGGCCAGCAACACCTGTGCTTGCGTCTGCTTGCGGATGGCATCGGCGCGGGTTTGCGGTACCGCCACTTCAATCCGCAACGCATTCGGCGCGTACATGCGCATCAGCGGCATGCCGGGGGCCACGGTTTCACCCGGTTCCACAGTGCGTGCCGATATCACACCGGCATACGGCGCACGCACCACCGTGTACGCCGCTTGTTGCGCCGCCTGCGCCGCGATTGCGGCAGCGGCATTGCGCGCCGCCACGGCAGAATCACGCGCCGCACGCGCTTGGTCGATCTGTGCTTTGGAGACATATTGCGCATCGGCCAGCGCGGCAAAACGCTTGTAATTTTGTTCCGCTTCCGCCGCTGATGCGTCTGCCGCACGCAGTTGCGCGCGTGCGGCATTGGCCCCGGCGTCTTGCTCCACCGCCGTAATACGCAGCAGCACATCACCCGCCTTTACCGGCTGATTCACATCCACCAAGACCGCCGCCACCCGGCCTGCGGTTTGCGCGGCCAAATCTGCGCGCTGTACCGCCTCTACCACACCATCCCAACCACGCCCGGGCAAGCCCGCCCCGGCATCCACCGCGAACGTGGCAAGGTCTTTGGGTAATGCCGGCGTGGCGACCGGCTTGTCGTGGCTGCACGCGGACAGTGCCAGCAGCAGCGGCAATAGGGTCAGTGAAGTCTTGGACATGGCGTTTCTCTGGATTGGATGCAGTGGATCAACAGCGGTTGCAAGACGACTCTTGACCACGCCCGATGCCAAGTTTCTTCATCACTTTGGCGGCAGGGCAAAAGCCGGTGAACGCGGACTGGAACAAATTGAAACCGATAAACACGGTCATCCAGAAGAAATATGGATGGACGAATTGGGTCAGCAACACGCTGATCAACACCATCACGCCGGCAAAGGCTTGTACGGCACGGTCGAGGCTCATGGGGAATCTCCTTGTGTAGTGGTCGAAATCAGGAAGAACGCTTTACGTCTTTCAGCCGCTCGATGCCAAGCAGGCTCAAGATGTGTTTTTCATAGATGGGCTCGCTGGTACCGTTGCGCATCTTGTAGAGGAAATATTTTTCGAACCCGATTTTGGCCAGATGCACCCATTTGCCGATTTTGGTCCAGGTGACGTTGCGCGGCGGAATCTGTGGCAGCGCCACGAACGCCGCGCCGGTATCGCCCATATCAGCCAAGCACACCGCGTTCCACGTGCCTTCGAAATTTGCTGCCTCGCCTTTGAGTTCGGCTTGGATGTTTTTCACGATGGTGGTAACCATCGACTCGATCATGAACCCCGTTTTCGGCGCACCAGTGGGCACTGGCGTCGCTTCTACGGGCGGAATGGCCACGCACACGCCGGCTGAAAAAATCTTGGGGTATTTGGGGCTGCGCTGCTGCTTATCCACGATCACAAACCCGCGTGGATTGCACAGCCCTTCCACTGCAGCCACCGCATCCACGCCTTTGAAGGCGGGCAGCAGCATCGAAAACTTGAACGGCAGTGTGCGTGTATCTGCTGGCTGGCCCTTGGCATCGTGCTCCAGTACGGTCATTTCGCCATCGCGCACTTCCGTCACTTTGCTATTGACCACCCAGTGGATATGACGCTGGCGCATTTCCGATTCCATCAAGCCTTTGGAATCACCCACACCGCCCAACCCCATATGCCCGATATAGGGTTCGCTGGTGACGAACGTCATCGGCACCTTGTCGCGCAATTTGCGCTTGCGCAGATCGGCATCGACAATCATCGCGAACTCATATGCGGGGCCAAAACAGCTGGCCCCGGCTACCGCGCCAATGACCACCGGGCCGGGGTTCTTCACAAATTCCTGATACGCCTCCCATGCCTGCGCGGCATGCGGTGTGGTGCAGATCGACTGGGTGAATCCACCGTGCGGCCCGGTACCGGGCACTTCTTCAAAGGCGAGTTTGGGACCGGTGCAAATCAACAAGTAGTCGTAATCAATACGGTCACCTTTGCCCGTCACCACCGCATTGCCTGCCGCATCGATCTGCGCCACCCCGCTACTGTCATAACGAATGCCGTGTTTGCCCACGTGCTCGCCCACCGGCAAGGTGATGTCGTCCTGCTTGCGCCAACCCACCGCCAGCCACGGATTGGAGGGCGTGAAGCCGAAACTCTCGCCCACCCCAACCAACACGATGTCATGCCCCTTGCCGAGGGTTTCGCGCAGCTCGTACGCCGCACTCATGCCGCCCAGCCCCGCGCCCACCACCACAAACTTCGCCATTGCAATGCCCCAAGTCATGCCACTTCGGCAACAACCATACATTAGTGCTTGCTTATATTAGAGTCAAGTGATATTTTGCCGCGATGACAAAAAAGGACTCCCCAATAGATCCAGAAGCCATGCGCGCACACGCCGCCGATGCCGCGCAACTGCTGCGCGCACTGGCCAATGACAAGCGCCTGATGCTGTTGTGCCTGCTGGTGGGAGGCGAACGCTCGGTCGGCGAGCTCAACGCCCGGGTGGATCTCAGCCAATCGGCGCTGTCACAGCACTTGGCGGTGTTGCGCAACGACGGCTTGGTGACGACGCGGCGCGAAGCACAGACGATTTACTACACGCTGGCCAAAGGCCCGGCGCAGCGCATCATCGAAACCCTGCACGGGATTTATTGCGGCACACCTACCTGCGCCGCCTCCAATCTCATGCCGAGGCGTAGCGTGCGGCCGCGCCAATCCAGCGTTGGATGATGTCATCGGCCACCGCCGGCGCGGTCTGCAGCAGGTCATCCGCCAGTGCATGCACCTGCGGCAGCAGGTCAGCATCGCGTACAAGATCGGCCATCCGGAAACTGGCGATACCGGTTTGACGCGTACCCAGGAGTTCGCCGGGGCCGCGCAGCTCCAGGTCTTTTTCGGCGATTGCGAAGCCGTCATTGGTCTGCCGCAAGGTGTCCAGCCGCTGCCGCGCCATCTGCCCCAGCGGGCTTTGATACAGCAGCACGCAGCTGGATGCCGCGCTGCCGCGCCCGACCCGCCCGCGCAGCTGGTGCAATTGCGACAGGCCCAGACGCTCGGCATTTTCAATCACCATCAGCGAGGCATTGGGCACATCCACGCCCACTTCAATCACCGTGGTGGCCACCAGCAGGTCCAGTTCACCGGCCTTGAAGGCGAGCATCGTGGCCTGCTTGTCCGCAGCCTTCAACCTGCCATGCACCAGCCCGACACGCACGCTCGGCAGCGCGTCCTGCAGCGCCTCAAACGTGGTCTGTGCCGCTTGCGCCTGCACTTCATCACTCTCGTCGATCAAGGTGCACACCCAATACACCTGCCGCCCTTCGGCACAGGCGACGTGGATGCGGTCGATCAACTCGGGTCTGCGTTCGGAGGACAGCACCACCGTGGTCACCGGTGTGCGGCCGGGCGGCAGTTCATCGATGGCAGAGACATCCAGATCGGCATAAGCACTCATCGCCAATGTACGCGGAATAGGCGTGGCCGTCATCACCAACTGATGCGGCGTGCTGCCACGCCCTTTTTCACGCAGCGCCAACCGCTGGTGCACACCGAAGCGATGTTGCTCGTCGATGATGGCCAATGCCAGATCATGAAATGCCACACCCTCCTGCATCAATGCATGGGTGCCTACCACCAACTGCGCCGCGCCCGAGGCCACCTCGTCCAGAGCTTTGGTGCGCGCTTTGCCGGTCACCTTGCCCGCCAACCAGCACACGCGCAGCCCCAGGGGTTCCAACCATGCCCGCAAGTTGGCAAGGTGCTGTTCGGCCAGCAGTTCGGTCGGCGCCATCAGCGCGGCCTGGCGATCATCGGCAATCGCCAGCAGCGCCGCCATCGCCGCCACCACGGTCTTGCCGCTGCCTACATCCCCCTGCACCAAACGCAACATGGGCTTGGGCTGGCACAAATCCTCGCGCAGCTGTGCATACACCCGCGCCTGCGCGCCAGTAAGCTTGAATGGCAGCGCTTTTTCCAATTTCGAAACCAGCACTTCGCTGCCGCGCAAGGAGCGCGTGCCCTCGGCTTGCAGCGCCAGCCGCTGCCGCCGCAGGCTGAGTTGGTGGGCCAACAATTCTTCCAACGCCAAGCGCCGCTGCGCCGGATGTAGGCCGCTTTGCAACAAGGCCACGTTGGCATCACGCGGCGGCTGATGCAAATACACAATCGCTTGCCGCAACGATGGCAAGCGCAAGCGCGCAAGCCATGCCGACGGCAACAATTCCAGCGCATCCTCACTCGGCAACCGTTGCAACGCCTGCACGATCAACTTGCGAATGCTGGCCGCACCGAACCCTTCAATTTCGGGATACACCGGATCCAGCGACTGGCTCAGTGCGTGCTCGTCGTCATCCAGCAACCGATAACTGGGATGCACGATTTCCAAACCCAACTGGCCCGGGCGCGGCGTGCCGAACACCCGCACCCGCACGCCCTTGGCAAACTGCGTCACTTGCTGCGCGCGGAAATGGAAAAACCGCAGGGTCAAGCGCTGATTCCCGGCATCGACCAAGACCACCTTGAGCACCGGGCGGCCACGAAAACTGCGCTCCACCAACTCCACCCGGCCTTCAGTCTGCGCGACAATTCCGGCCCGCAGTGCAGACATCGGTGTGAGTTGGGTACGGTCTTCATAACTGCGGGGCAGATGCAGCCACAGATCCTGCAGGGTCAATAACCCGCGTGCCGCCAACTTTTCGCGCAGCGCGGGGCCAACGCCAGCCAATACCGTGAGTGGCGTTTCAACGTCGGCAATGGCGATGGGCGCTGCCGCAGGCATGCGTCAAGCGGTCAAGCGAAAGACTTAACCCAACACCATGATGGCATCCACTTCGAATGCCGCGCCCTTGGGCAGGGCCGACACTTCAATGGTGGAACGCGCCGGATACGGCTGCGCAAAATATTCGCCCATCACCGCATTGACGGTGCCAAATTGCGACAAATCGGTGAGGTACAGACCGACCCGCACGATGTCGTCCATCGTGCCGCCAGCAGCCGTACACACCGCTTTCAAGTTATCGAATGCGCGCCGTGCCTGCGCTTCGATACCACCGTCCACTAGCGTACCAGTGACAGGATCCAGCGGAATCTGTCCACTGAAGAACACCTGATGGCCAGCGCGGGTGGCCTGCGAGTACGGGCCAATGGCGGCGGGGGCGGCGTCGGTATGAATGGCGTTACGAGGCATGCTGAAGTCCTTGCACGTGGGAAATCGGCCTATTGTAGAGCGCCACTGCTCGATAGCTCATTGCCCGCACGTCAAGCGCGCTCCAATTTCAACAGCGCTGCACGTCCTGCACCACATGCAACCGACGCACACCACGAATCACTTCATCCAAATGCCGGCTATCGGTCACGTCGATACCAAACCGCAATACCGCGATATTGCTATCGCGCTCCAGATATTCCACACGGTCGATATTGGATTCGGCCTGAGCAATCGCGGCTGCCACTTGCGCCAATACGCCGGGACGGTTTTCCACTTCGATCCGAATGGCTACGCTGAAGTCGCCCGCCACCTCGCGATCCCAACCAATCGCCACCCAACGGTCCGGCGATTTGCGGTACTCGGCCACATTCGGGCATTCCAGTCGATGCACCACGATGCCTTTGCCGGCACTGTGATAACCCATGATCTCATCACGCGGGATCGGCAAACAACATTGCGCGAAACTGATCACGCCGCGCTCGGCACCGGTGATCAGAATGCGCTCCTGCGACAGGGTGGCAGCCGGGTTGCGTGCACCCGGCTTGGCGGGGCTTTGCGGTTGCTCTTGGGCCAAGGCCTGCGCCACTTGCACGGGCATACGGTTGCCCAACGCAATATCAGCCAGCAGTGCCTCCAACCGCGAGTAACGGTTATCGGCAAGGTAGGCGTCCAACCGCGGCATTGGAATCCGATCGAGTGCCGTGCCTTGCGCGCCCAACGCACGATCCAGCATGTAGTGGCCCAACTGCACCGCGTCTTCATGCTCGAGCTGTTTGAGCTGCTGGCGGATGGCAGTACGCGCCTTGCTGGTGGCCACAAACTCCAGCCATTGGGTGCTGGGCGCAGCGGATTTCGCCGTAATGATTTGCACGGTTTGCCCACTGACCAGCTTGGTACGCAGTGGTGCCAATTTCTTGTCCACGCGCGCGGTGACCGCATGATTGCCCACATCGGTATGCACCGCATAGGCAAAGTCCAGCGCGGTGGCATTGCGTGGTAACGACAGGATATCGCCTTTCGGGCTGAACAAATACACTTCGTCCGGGAACAGATCGACCTTGACGTTTTCCAGAAACTCCAGCGAGGAACCGGTGCCACGCTGACTTTCCACCAGATTGGCAATCCAGTTGGCAGCCCGGGTTTGCGCGCTATTGCCGCCGGTTTCGATCCCCATCTTGTAGGCCCAGTGCGCTGCCACCCCGCGCTCGGCGATCAAGTTCATCTCGAGGGTGCGGATCTGCACCTCGATCGGCGAGCCATACGGCCCGAACAACACCGTGTGCAACGACTGGTAGCCATTGGCCTTGGGAATCGCGATGAAGTCACGAAACCGCCCATCCAGCGGCTTGTACACCGCATGCACCACGCCCAACGCGTGATAGCAATCGGGCACGCTCGCCACCACCACCCGGAAGCCGAACACATCCATTACCTGGTCAAAACTACGCCCTTGCGAACGCATCTTGGTATAGACGCTCCACGGTGTTTTGATCCGCCCCACCAATTGGTGGTCCAGCTTTTCCAGCGCCAACCGCTGCGCCAATTTCGCTTCGATCTGGGTCAAGGCCTCGCGCCGCACCAGCGGTTGGCTATGAATGCGCTTGTCAATGATCGCATGCCGCCACGGATGCAACGCGCGAAACCCCAGATCCTGCAATTCGGCCTTGATCAGATTCATGCCCAGCCGCTGCGCAATCGGGGCAAAAATCTCCAGGGTTTCGATGGCGATCCGCCGGCGCGCTTCGGGTGACTGTGCGCCCAATGTGCGCATATTGTGCAGACGATCGGCCAGCTTGATCAAAATCACGCGCAAGTCACGCGACATCGCCAACAGCATCTTGCGGAAACTTTCAGCGGCCGCTTCCTGCCGGCTACTGAAACTGAGCTTGTCCAGCTTGGTGACGCCATCCACCAATTCAGCCACGGTCTCGCCAAATTGCCGGGCGATATCGGCACGTGTGAGTGGGGTGTCTTCGATGGTGTCGTGCAGAATTGCCGCCACCAAGGTCTCCACATCCAACCCTTGTTCGGCCAACACCTGCGCAACCGCCACCGGATGCGTGATGTAGGGTTCCCCGGATTTGCGGGTCTGCCCCTCATGTGCGGCTGCGCCCACCGCCCATGCCTGACGCAACAGGCCCCGCTGCGCTTCGCTCAGATAGCTGGCGGCGCGCTCCAATGCGTGCACATAACCTGGCACCGCGTCCCCTGCGGGCACGGCTACGAGCATGGCGAGCGCAGGATCTCCTGGGGTCATGTGTGGAGCCTAACCTTGCCGCCGCGCAGCCGCAAACGAATTTCATTCGAAATTCATTGGCAACCACCAAAAACAAAAGCGGCCCCGAGGGGCCGCCGTGGCACACCACTCAGTGCGTGGGTGCTCAGTCGTCGCCCTTCATGTCGTCGTCGGCAGCAACAACCTCAGCAGCAGCCCATTCCAGCGCCTCGCGCTCTTTGCGCTCGCGCTCGGCCTTTTCGACGGCATCAATGAAACCGGTGTCGATGGCACGCGCTGCGATTTCACGCAGCGCCAGCACAGTGGGCTTGTCCTGCGCTTCGCTGTTGTCCAGCTTCGACTCCACGCCACCCGCCAATTGGCGCGCACGCTTGGACGCCATCATCACGAGTTCGAAACGGTTATCGACAACCTGCAGGCAATCTTCAACGGTAATACGGGCCATGTCTGTCCTGCGGCGATAGGCCGCGCAAGTGATACGAGGGGTTGGCAAGTATAGCTTGGCACAACACAACTGGCAAGCTCATGTCTTGAAAATCAAGCACATAGCCGAAGCAACTTCTGTATCACGGGTCCACCAGCAGCGAGGTGAGCAAGCGCGCATGCCGCGCCACCTGCGCATCTTTGCGCAGCCGGCTGGCGGTGAAGATGCTGCACATTTCGGCCACCGCCAGCTCGAACACTTCATTGACGATGACATAATCGAACTCGCCGTAATGGCTCATTTCCTCGCGTGCAGCGGCAAGACGCTGCGCGATGACCGCCTCCGAATCCTGCCCGCGCTTGCGCATGCGCTCTTCCAGCGCCGCTTTCGAGGGCGGCAGGATAAACACGCTGACCGCATCTGGGATCATGGCCCGCACTTGGCGTGCGCCCTGCCAGTCGATTTCCAGCAACACATCGCGGCCCTGCGCCAGGTGCGGCTCCACCGATTGCCGTGCGGTGCCTTTCCAATCGCCATGCACCCGGGCATGTTCGAAAAAATCCCCGGCGGCCACCATCGCCTCGAATTCCTGCGCAGTGACGAAGTTGTAGTGCTCGGCGTGGCGTTCGCCCGGGCGCGGCGGCCGTGAGGTAAACGAAATCGACAGCCGGATATTGGCGTCACGTGCCAACACGGCATTGACGATGCTGGATTTGCCGGCGCCCGAGGGCGCCGCGACGATGTAGAGGGTTCCGCGCATGGGCTGCTGACTGCCTGTCACTCGATGTTCTGGATTTGCTCGCGAATCTGGTCGATCAACACTTTCAGTTCCACCGCGGCGTTACTGGTGCGGGCATCGACCGATTTACTGCCCAGGGTATTGGCTTCGCGATTGAACTCCTGCAGCAAAAAGTCCAGGCGCCGCCCCACCGCGTCCTTGCCACCGTTGAGAATACGGCGCAATTCGGCAAGGTGACTATCCAGCCGGTCCAGCTCTTCATCCACATCGAGTTTTTGCAGCCAGATCACCAGTTCCTGCTCCAGGCGGCCGGGGTCCAACGCGGTGCCCAGATCATGCAAGCGCGCTTCCAGCTTTTGTCGCTGCCCGACGCGAATCTGCGGCACCAGGCCACGCACTTCGGCAGCGATCTTGCCGATGGCATCGGCGCGTCCGGCAATCACCTGCGCCAACTTGCCGCCTTCGCGTTCGCGGGCGGCCACAAAATCGTCCAACATCCCATCCAGCAAGGCCAACACTTCCCGCTGCAAGACATCGGCATCCACACCACGCGCTTGCACCACACCCGGAAATTGCAGCAACTCGGTGAACTGCACCTGCAAGCGCGGGAAGCGGGTATCCAGGCGCTGCGCCAGATCCCCCAGCCGCGCCAGCAACGCCTCGTCCACTTGCAGCGCATCGCCACCGCCGGTACTGCGCAAGCGCAGCACCAGATCCAGCTTGCCACGCGACACCCTGGCCGCCACCCGCTCACGCAATTGCGCTTCGAATGCACGCAACTCATCAGGCAGGCGCAAGCCAAGTTCAAGGAAACGGTGATTCACCGCCCGCAATTCGCCGGAAAGCACACCCCATTCGGTGCTGCGTTCGCCGGCTGCAAACGCGGTCATGCTGCGGATCATGGGCAATCCAAAGCCTACAAAGAGGCAATGGTAATCTAGCGCCCCGTAGATTGTCGGCTTTCAGCAATGTCTCTCTCCCGTCCCAGTGGCCGCAGCGCCAGCCAGTTGCGCCATGTTTCCATCCAACGCAGCTTTACCCGCCATGCCGAAGGCTCGGTGCTGGTGAGCTTTGGCGATACCCGCGTGCTGTGCACTGCCAGCGTGGATAACAAGGTGCCGGGGTTTTTGCGCGGCAAGGGCGAGGGCTGGGTGACCGCCGAATACGGCATGCTGCCGCGCGCCACCCACACCCGTAGCGATCGCGAAGCCGCGCGCGGCAAGCAAGGCGGACGCACACTGGAAATCCAGCGCCTGATTGGCCGCAGCCTGCGCGCCTGCGTGGATCGCAGCCTGTTGGGCGAACGCACCATCACGCTGGATTGCGATGTGTTGCAGGCCGATGGCGGCACCCGTACCGCCGCCATTACCGGCGCCTATGTGGCCTTGGTGGATGCGGTCAATGGGCTGCTGAAAAAAGGCGACATCAAGCGCAGCCCGATCTTTGGCGCAGTGGCCGCAATCTCGGTGGGCATCTATCGCGGCGTGCCGGTGCTGGATCTGGATTACGCCGAAGACAGCGATTGCGACACCGACATGAACGTGGTGATGAACGACGGCGGCGGTTTCATCGAAGTACAAGGCACCGCCGAAGGCCATGCGTTCCGGCGCAATGAGCTCGACGCCCTGCTGGTGCTGGCGGAGCAAGGCTGTACCGAGCTGTTTGCCGCACAGCAAGCCGCGTTGGCCGAATGAAATTGGTGTTGGCCAGCGGCAATGCCGGCAAGTTGGCCGAGTTGCGCGCCCTGCTGGGTGACGGTTTTACCCTGCATGCGCAATCTGAATTCGGGATTGCCGATATTGATGAAACCGGGCTGTCCTTCGTCGAAAACGCACTCCTGAAAGCACGCCACGCCGCACGCGCCAGTGGCCTGCCAGCATTAGCCGATGATTCCGGCCTGTGCGTGGATGCCCTGCACGGTGCGCCGGGCTTGTATTCGGCACGCTATGCCGGCACACATGGCGATAGCAACGCCAATATCGAAAAATTGCTGGGCGAACTTGCCGGCGTGGAGGACTCCCGGCGCAGCGCGCGTTTTGTGTGCGTGCTGGCGCTGCTGCAACACGCCGACGACCCACTGCCGCTGCTTGCACAGGGCGTGTGGGAAGGCCGCATTTTGCATGCCCGCCAAGGCAGCAATGGGTTTGGCTATGACCCGGTGTTTTTCTCGCCCGCGCACGGCTGCAGTGCGGCAGACCTGCCCGCCGAGATCAAGCACCGCGACAGCCATCGCGGGATGGCGCTTATCCAGTTGCGAAACCTATTGCAACCATGCTGACTCCCCCAGCACTATCGCTTTACGTCCACCTGCCGTGGTGCGTACGCAAATGCCCGTATTGCGATTTCAATTCGCACACGGCCAAGGGCACGCTGCCCATCGAGGCCTATGTTGATGCGCTGCTGGCCGATCTGGATTTTGATCTGCCGCTGGTGTGGGGCCGAGTGGTGCATAGCGTGTTCTTTGGTGGCGGCACGCCTTCCCTGTTCCCACCGGAGGCGATTGATCGTTTTTTGCAGCAAGCCTGCGCGCGCCTGCGGTTTGCCCCCGACGCGGAAATCACGTTGGAAACCAACCCCGGCACGGTGGAACATGGCCCGTTTGCCGGCTACCGCGCCGCGGGCGTCAACCGCCTGAGCTTTGGCGTGCAGAGTTTCGACGACGGTTGCTTGCAGCGTCTGGGCCGCATCCACTCCAGCCGCGACGCCGAGCGCGCCATCCAGTCCGCGCAGGATGCCGGCTTCGACAATGTCAACCTTGACCTGATGTATGCACTGCCACAGCAGACCTTGGCGATGGCCCGGCACGATGTCGAACGCGCGATTGCCCTTGCCCCCACCCATATCAGCCATTACCAATTGACGCTGGAAACCGGCACCCAGTTTGCCGCCCGCCCACCCGCCGGGATCCCTGATCTCGACAGTGCCTGGGACATGCAGGAGGCCTGCCAGGCGCAACTGGCGACTGCCGGCTACGACCAATACGAAACCAGCGCCTACGCCAGACCCGGCCGGCAATGCGCGCACAACCTCAACTATTGGCGCTTTGGCGACTACCTGGGTATTGGTGCCGGCGCCCACGGCAAGCTGACCTTGGGGGCCAGCCAGCAAGTCTTGCGGCGCTGGAAACTCCGTCACCCGGAGCTGTATCGCGAAAAAGCCGGTACCGCCGACGCCGTGGGCGGCGATGAATACCTGAGTGCGCAGCGGCTGCCATTCGACTTCATGCTCAATGCCTTGCGCCTGAACGAGGGCGTGCCGCTCTCCCTGTTTGAAGCGCGCACCGGGCTGCCGAGGGATGTCATCGCCACCCGGCTTGCCAAGGCCCGCGCCAATGGCTGGCTGGAACCCGATCCGGACTGGCTGCGCCCCACCGAATTGGGTCGCCGGTTTGCCAATGACGTGATTGGCCTGTTCCTAGACTGAATTGCGTGTCAACGATGGTGACGATCGGCACGGATTGAGGCAACGCCGGTTCGCGCATACCATGCACATCTTGTCCGCGCATCGGGGGCGCAGATGGCCAACGCCACCTTTATCACATCCACGGGCACTGCATCGAATACGCTTGCCAAAGCGCGCCTGCCGCGCTATCCGAAACAAGTGCTGGAACACTTGCTGGGTGTGGCGCGCAATGCATTCGATGAGCAATTGCCTTTTATCTTGCACGAGGCCGAGCTGGTACTCGCGCGCACGCCCATCGGTAGCGACGCCAAACAGGAAGATGCACGCCTGACATCGATTCGCAGCCTGGGCGCCGGCTCCAGAACCTTTGTGCGGATTTTCTTGGCGCAAATCGAGTCGGCCATGGCCAGCGTGGACAGCAACCGGTTGGCCACTGCGGCATCGACTGCGGATGCCGAGCCCCCCCCCGTCGAGCTGAGCTTGCTGGACGATGATGAGGTCAGCGACGATGCCACGCTGGACAATATGGCCAGCCGCATGGAGGCACGTAACAGTCTTGGCCTGCAGCTGATGGGCCTGCGCTTTGGTGTACTGGCAGGCGCCCCCGCATTGCAAGGTGAATACCTGCCGTTAGGACCGCACACGATGTGCTATGCCCTGGCGGAAGCGGCCGCTGCGCTGACCCTGTCGCGTTACGCCAGACTGCAACTGTTCCAGCAGTTTGAACGCAGCATGGTGGAGTTTTATCCGACATTACTGGAAGCGTTCAACGCCCGGCTGATTGAAGACGGAATCTTGCCGCATTTGAGCTTCGTGCCGGTACGTGTACGTCCTGGCTCCGCTGCAAGGAGTGCCACAGCCGAAAACACCGCCCCGTCCACACCACCACCCGCGATGTTTGAAACCGTCCCCTTGCGCAGCACCGATCCCGGCGAGTTTGCGCCGCCGCCGATTGTGCAGGTTCCGCCCGAACCATCGACCACCGCAACCGACCCCGGTTTCAGCATGCTGCAAACGCTATTGGATCAACGTCGCAGCCTGCTTAGCAAGTTGCGCCCGGGTGCGCGTGATGAGCGCGTCCGCCAACTCTTGCAGCATGACGACGTGCTGACTGGGCTGCAGCGGATGCGCGCCGGCAATGTCAGTGCCGATTCGGTGAATGAATACCGGCAAATCCTGCTGGCACAGGCGCGCCAACTGCATGGGCATGGCGTGACGTTGTCGCAAGCCGACCATGACACCTTCGACTTGCTGGTGATGTTCGTCAACCAGCTGCAGGGCAATCTGCGTAAATCCAGTATTGGAGATGCATTGGTCGATCGCTTGAAACTGCCGCTACTGCAAATGGCACTGCGTGATCAAAGCTTCTTCGTGGATGCCAATCATCCCGCCCGCCAATTATTGAATTCGGTATCGCAAGCCGGTGCCAAATGGCTGCCGGAAGAGGATCTGGATCCACAGTGGTTGGGATTGCTGCAACGTGCGGTGCTGACTATCCAGCAAGAACCCGACTGCACGGTTGATACATTCATTGAGGCCAATCGAACCCTGCAGTCGGGCCTGCAGGCGATGACCCGCAAAGCAGAAATGGCCGAACGCAGGCAAGTCGAAGCCGCGCGCGGGCGTGAAAAATTGGAAGTGGCACGCAGCCGTGCACAGATTGAAATTGCCCGTCGCACCCAAGGCCGTAATTTGCCGGAGTTTCAAACTGCATTGTTGGAACAAGCGTGGGTTGACGTGCTGTCACTGGCACATCTGCGCAGTGGTGACCACTCCGATGCGTGGCACCAATTGCTGGAAGTCACCACCCGCATCATCGACACCTGCACCGATGGCAGCCAGGGCGCGCTGCCGCAGGCCGATATCGAATGCATGCGCAGCTCGCTGGAACAAGTGGGCTATCACGCCGAAGGCGCCGAAGTCATTACTCAGCATCTGATCAATGGCCATGCGGCAACCGCCGATTCCTGCCAGGAATTGCTGTCGAAATACGGCAACCAATCGCGTTTGGGTGAGGGCCAGGTGGCTGCCGCAGCCCCCCCCGAAACGCAGCTGTCCGATCAAGAGCAATTGGCACAGCAAGCACTGCGCGGTCTGCAGGAACCCGTTTGGATGGAAGTCCAGAACGAACATGGCCAGAGCCATCGCTTCAGGCTGGCATGGGTCAGTGCACAGACCGGACAAATCCTGGTTGTCAATCGTCGTGGCCAGCGCATCGCCAATGACGATCTGGATTCGCTATCGCGCAAACTGGCAGCCGGCCAAATGCGTTTGTTGGTCGACGATGCCTCACCCACCGAAGCCGCATGGAGCGCCACTTTGGATAGTTTGAAGCGATTTGGGCATGACGCCGACCAGCAAGATCCGGAGGCTCGCCATGGGGATTGAATCGCGCCGCCAACCGCGCCGTGCTGTGTCCGGCATCGTGGAGGTCATCGACACCATGACCGATGAAGTCGTGGGCCATCTCGGCAATCTATCGTCTGGCGGCATGTTGCTGATTGCCAACCGCGATCTACCCGAGGATGCATTGTTTCAGCTGCGTTTCAACCTGCCCGACGAGATCGACGCAGCCCAACCGATTATTACTGGCGGGCATGTGCTGTGGCAGGCACGTGGGCATGCACCGGGGCAATATTGGGTCGGCATGCGATTTTTGGGGTTGTCACGCGATGCCGGGCACCGGTTGCGCATCTGGTCCACGCAACCGGCCAGTTGAGTGCGTCAGCTGCAGCGCAACGATCAATGCGCGACAATCGCATTTTCCTCGCGGCACTCTGCTCATGTCCTCAGCTACGCTTGCCTCGCTGTACCCGCAGCACATTGACACCCTGCTGGCACGCAGCGCCGAAGCCTTGCAACGCGGCGGCTTCGACCACCTGTTGATTCCCAGCGGCACGCTGCACTACCAAGCCTTCGATGACCGTGATTACCCGTACGCGGTCAATCCGCAATTCAAAGCGTGGCTGCCGCTGACCCGTGCGCCCGGCAGTTGGCTGCTGATCAGCCCCGGCCAGCGCCCCAAGCTGCTGTTCTTGCAGCCGCATGATTATTGGCATGTGGTGCCGGATGCACCCAGTGGCTACTGGGTAGAGCACTTCGACATCCTCACCATTCGCACAGCAGACGAAGCGTTGATGCATCTGCCGCAAGACCTCGCCAGCTGCGCGATCGTGGGTGAGCCGCACAGTGCACTGGGTGATTGCACCCCGAACAATCCGGCCGCCGTCGTGCACTATCTGGAGTATCACCGCGCGTTCAAAACCGCATATGAAATCGAGATGATGCGGCAAGCCAACCGCATCGGCGTACGTGCGCACCGCGCCGCCGAGCGCGCCTTCCGCGCCGGGGCCAGCGAGTTCGGCATCCATCTGGCCTATTGCCAAGCCGCCGGCCAGGACGCCAACGACTTGCCCTACGGCAACATCGTGGCGCTCAATGAACACGGCGCCGTGCTGCACTACACCGACCGTGACCGTGTGCCGCCCAAGCCAGTGCGCAGCTTCCTGATCGACGCCGGGGCCAGCTTCGGCGGCTACGCCAGCGACATCACCCGCACCTATTCCGCCGCAGAGGACGAATTCGCCGCGATGATCCGCGCGGTTGACGCCGCACAGCTCGAACTTTGCGATCGCGTGCGCGCCGGCACCGATTACGCACACATCCATCTGCAGGCGCACCTGCTGCTGGCCGGTGTACTGCGTGAATTCGGGGTCTTGAACGTGTCACCGGAAGACGCCCTGGCCAGTGGCGTGTCCAGCGCGTTCTTCCCGCACGGGATTGGCCACGGGATTGGCTTGCAGGTGCACGATGTGGCTGGCTTTGCCGAATCGGACAGTGGCGGCCGGATTGCCAAGCCCGACGGCCACCCCTATCTGCGCCTCACCCGCACGCTGGCCCCCGGCATGGTGGTGACGATTGAACCGGGGATCTATTTCATCGACATGCTGCTGGACGAAGTCAAAGCCAAGGGGCTGGGCGATGCGGTCGATTGGTCACGCGTGGACGCGTTCAAGCCATTTGGCGGCATCCGCATCGAGGACGATGTGGTGTGCACCGAGGATGTACCGATCAACCTGACGCGTGAGGCGTTTGCAGCCTAAGACTTCATTCTCCCGCCGGGAGAGTGGATGCCGCTGTGGAGGCGCTGCAGGCTGCTGGGGGCGTTCGAGCGCACCATGGTTGGTGCGCGGCCGCGAATCGTAGCTGGACGCGAAGCCTGAGCGGCGAATGCACCCCGACAGCCCCCACAGCGCGGCGAGATCAGCCCGCCATCAACCCCTCTACATCCTCTGCGCTGCGTTCCAGCGCAGCGGTCAACACCCGGTGACCCTCGCGGGTAATCAACACGTCATCTTCAATACGGATACCAATCCCGCGCCACTGCGCCGCAACCGACGTGTCGTCGGGCGGGATATACACGCCAGGCTCGATGGTGAACACCATTCCCGGCTCCAACAGGCGCGATGCGCCATCGATGCGGTACTCGCCCACATCGTGCACATCCAGCCCCAGCCAGTGCCCGGTCTTGTGCCGATAAAATCGCTTGTAATCGCCATTGGCAATCACCTTTTCCAGCCTGCCCTTGAGCAAGCCCAGCGACAGCAAACCCTCTGCCAGCGTGGCCACTGCCGCGTCGTGACCAGCCTCGTAAGGCACACCCGGACGCGCCTGTGCCAATGCAGCCGCTTGTGCCGCGCACACCAGCGTATGCAGCGCACGCTGCGGTTTGCTGAAACGTCCATTGGCCGGAAACGTGCGCGTGATGTCCGCCGCATAGCCAGCGTATTCGGCACCGGCGTCGATTAGCACCAACTCGCCGTCGCGGCATTTCGCCGCATTATCGCGATAGTGCAGCACACAAGCATTGGCACCGCTGCCCACGATGCTGGCATACGCAGGTTGTGCGCCATGCTTGCGGAATACGTATTCCAACTCTGCCTGCAATTCAAACTCATGCATGCCCACTCGCGCAGCGCGCATCGCAGCACGATGCGCCTCGACACTGATCTCCGCCGCCTGTTGCATCAAGCGAAGCTCATCGGCCGATTTGAACAAACGCAGCTCGTCCAGCAAATGTCCCAGCTCAAGGAATTCCTGCGGCGGTTGCGCGCCCTGTCGCACCTGGGCGCGCACACGGTTGATCCAGCCGATCAACTTCAGGTCAAAGTCGGCATCGCGGCCAAGGTGGTAATGCACGCGCCGGCGGCCTTCCAGCAAACCGGGCAGGATGTCGTCGATATCCGCAATCGGGTAGGCATCATCCAAACCCAATACCGTAATCGCACGCTCCGGCCCCAAGCGTGCGCCATCCCAGGCTTCGCGCTCAAGGTCGCGCTCGCGGCAAAACAAAATCGCCTCGCCATGCTTGCGCCCCGGTACCAAGGCCAGTACCGCCTCGGGCTCATCACAGCCGGTCAGATACCAAAAATCGGAATCCTGCCGATACGGATAATACGTGTCGCGACTGCGCACACGTTCCGGTGCAGCCGGCAAAATCAGGATCGATCCCTCCCCTGCCGCCTGCATCAGCTGTTGGCGTCGCCGTGCAAAATGCTTGCGATCACTCACCGGCAAGCTACTCCATCAGTGCAGACGCTGCCGTTGCTGGCTACCCAGTACGCAATCTGCGTGCAGCAACAACACCGCCATGCGCAGGTATTCCTCGATTTCGGCCAAGGCCTCCTCGTCATCGTCCTGCTCACCCTCATCCAGCTGCGCGCCGCCCAGATTGGCCAGATCGGACAAGGCCTCCTGCGCTTCCTCGGACAAGGTGGCTTGGCCCAAAGCCAGCCCGAACCCGCCCAAAAAGGCACGGCACCACGCAAACAACTCCATCGCACGCACACTGACGGCAGCGTCCTCTGGCAGCAGCATTTGGAAGCCGAAGTCCGGATCCCGCAACTGCTCAACGCTGGCCCTGCGCAAGCGATCCAGCGCATCCCCAGCCACCGGTGTGGACAAGGCCGAATCCACCATCACCTGTGCTGGCCAATCGGCCACATCCGCACCGCCCGCCGCCAGCCAACCACACAGGCTGCCATGCAATTCGGCAGGGCTGCTGGCCAACGCCAGTCGATTTGCGGCTTGCGCCACTTCGGTCCAGCCCGGCAACTCGTTCTCGCTCACGCACACAATCTCGGCGAAGGGAGATGCGAGTGTAGCAATCGCCGCCCCGGCTTGTTGTCTTCCGGTTGCCTTGGTCTACACTCGACACATGGGGAAAGAGCTGTTTTCAGCGGCAGGAACAATCCTTGGCAGCGCACAGCGTACGCTGGCGACAGTGCCTGCGGTTGCGGTTTCTGGCAACTTGCCGGGCAGCCACTATTTGTTGTTGGTCTTGGTCGCTCTGGTGCTGGTGCTGGCCGGCACAACGCTAATCAATTACCGTCGCCGCGAACGCGTGCAACGCGAACATCTATCGGAGACCCATGAACGTGAACAGCGCCTGCGCCTGTCACTGTGGGCGTCCAACGAGTTGTACTGGCAGTACGACTTGCGCTCACGAGAACTGGAAACCACTCGGGTACTGCCAGACCAAGCCAACGACTTGGTGGTGTACAGCATCCTCGACAGCAACCCACAAATCCATCCTGACGATCTGCAGGATGTACTGCAGCGCTTGCGCGAGTATTTGCAGGGCAAGTCTGCGATTTTCCTCTCCGAACATCGCATGCTAGGGGACGCCGGGCAGTGGCAATGGATGCTGCTACGCGGCCGCGCAGTTGAGTATTCTGATGATGGCCGGGTGGTACGTATCGCCGGCACGGCGCGCAATGTCGAATCACTCAGAGAGTTGGAAAGCCAACGCCAAATTGCCGCCAAGGTGATGCACAGCATGGCCGAGTCAGTCGCCGTGCTGGATGCGCAATTTCACTTCGTGACCGTCAACCCGGCGTTCAGTCAAATGACAGGCTATACCGCTGAAGACGTGGTGGGTGAAGATGCAGCGCTGATCAACTCCACCCGCCATGACCCCCAATTCTATGCAGATGTCCGCAATGCCGTACGCAACAACGGCAGCTGGGTGGGCAACATGTGGCAGCAACGCAAGGACGGTAGCGTGGTGCTGTGCGCAATGCAGTGCAACCAGATCGAGCAATCGGGCGCTGCCGCCCCGCTGTATGTGCTGGTGGCCAATGACATCACCGAGCGCCACCGGATTGAGCAAGAGCTGCGCTACCTGGCCAATTTCGACACCCTGACCGGCCTTCCCAATCGCACCTTGCTGGCCGAACGCCTGTCGCGCGCCATCGTCAACGCACGCCGCAAGGGCAACAAATTGGCGCTGCTGTTTCTTGATTTGGATAACTTCAAGGACGTCAACGATTCGCTGGGCCACGCCACTGGTGACCGCGTGTTGCGCGCAGCAGCACAGCGTTTGCAGGACGTCGTGGGTGCGGAGCGCACAGTTGCACGGGTCAGCGGCGATGAATTCACCGCACTGCTGGAAGATCTGCACGATGCTTCCGAGGCTGAAGCATGTGCACAACGCATTCTGACTGCATTTGATGCGCCGCTGCGGCTGGATGACCGCTTCGAATTCACCATCACGCCCTCGATCGGCATCAGCCTGTTCCCCGAGCATGCGCAGGTGCCCACCGATCTACTTAAATACGCCGATACCGCGATGTATCACGCCAAGGCTGCCGGCAAACGCACCTGCATGTGCTACACCGACAGCATGGCCGTGGATCTGCGCAGACGCGCACATCTGATCAGCTCGCTGCGGCGCGTGGTGGAACGCGGCGAATTGCGATTGGTATTTCAACCGCAGCAAGTGCTGGCCGACGGCCGCATCGATGCAGTGGAAGCATTGCTACGTTGGGATAGCCCTGAACATGGCTCGATCCAACCCGATCAATTCATCCCGTTGGCAGAAGACTGCGGTGCCATTCTTCCCATTGGCGAATGGGTGTTGCAAGAAGCGTGTCGCACACTAGCCGCCTGGCAGCGTGCCGGTGTCAGCACGCAGCTCTCGGTGTCGGTCAACGTATCGGCGCTTCAGTTTCTGCGCAGCGATCTGACGCAAACCGTCCACGCCGCGCTCACACAAAGTCATTTGCCGCCCAGTGCATTGGAATTGGAGTTGACCGAGAGCGTGCTGATGGCGAATGCCGATGTGGCTACCGAGCGGTTGCAAGCCTTTCGGGAGATGGGGGTGTCGATTGCGGTGGATGATTTCGGTACCGGCTATTCGTCGCTGGCCTATCTGCATCGTCTGCCGATCAATACCCTGAAGATCGACAAAGCGTTCGTCGACGGTCTGCAATTGTCCGGCGACAGCGAAGACACCACCATCACCACCACCATCATCGCAATGGCCCGTTCACTGGGCTTGCTTGTGGTCGCTGAGGGCGTGGAAACCCCCGAGCAACTCACCTTCTTGCAACAACAACACTGTGATCTTGCGCAGGGCTATCTGATTTCTCCTCCATTGGAGGCCGACGCCTGCCTGCGCTTTATTCTTGATGTTCAGCAGCGCACTGCTCGGCACGCGTTGGCACAGCCCACCACGCATCTTGACCAAGCACTGCCACCTGCCTAATGTGGGCAGATGACAAACCGCGACCTGCATGCTGAATTGCACAAACTGCTGGCACGCATCGACTTGCTTGCCGTGCGCACGCAACGTCTGCACGACGAAAACCGCAGCCTGCGCCAGCAAATAGAGCAAATGAGCAGCGAGCGCGCGCACCTACTCAGCAAGCAGGAACAAGCCCGCAGCCGGGTGGAAGCGATGATTGGCCGCTTGAAATCGCTGGAGCAACACACATGAGCGAGCCGGTCACCGTCCGTATTCTGGACCGCGAATACACCGTGGGCGTGAGCGATGATGAACGCGATTCGCTCACCGCAGCGGCACGCATGCTGGATGCGCGCATGCGCGAGCTGCGCGGCGGCAACAAGATGGTGGCCCCCGACCGGCTGGCGGTGCTGACCGCGCTCAATTTGGCGCACGAATTGCAACAAAGCCAAACGCCGGCAACAGCGCGCAGCGGCGATCCCTTCGCCCTGCTGGATGATGCCAATCGCAAACTGGATGCGCTGCTGGCGGCAAGCTGAACCACTCAAGTCCGCAGCCCACCTTTCTGCTTCACTAATCGACATCGCCAGCTATACTGGCGATGTCCTCTGCTGTGAGCGACGGCGCGCGCAACATTCGCCTTGTCCCTTAATGACGACCACGGGGACGCATTGGTTGCCGGGAGTGCAAGTCCGCTTCATGCGGAAAGCCCAATGGCCGCCACGCGTTCCCACTTGAACCCCGGGTTCAAGGTCGTTTCGCTCGCATCGCCACAGCGGAGACATTCCCCCCTTTTGCTGCAGGCGTTTGCCGCGTGAGCCCGCCTTCCAACCGCGCCATGCTGCGCAAAACCCTGCGTGCCCAATTGCGTGAAGTGCGCCGCAGCCTGCCGGCCGCGCAGCGCATTGCCGCCGCCGATGCCCTCGCCCAACGCTTGCTGGCGCTGCCGATGCTGGCGCAAACAGACCCGTCGGCCGGTGGTTATGTGGCCGGCTATTGGGCAATGGATGGCGAAATCGGCTTGCACGCCTTGCAATTGGGCCTGCCCAAGGGCTGGATCTATTGCCTGCCGATCCTGCACCCCGATGGTACGCTGCGCTTTGCGCCGTGGCACCCGGGCGATTCGTTGGTGACCAACCGCTACGGCATCCCCGAACCCGACATCAGCCCCGACGCGGCATTGCGCGCCGACGCAATGACGCTGGTGCTGCTGCCCTTGGTCGGGTTTGATGCGCACTGCCACCGCTTGGGGATGGGCGGCGGTTGGTACGACCGCAGCTTTGCATTCCGCAACACCCAACCGGCCCCACCCTGGCTGGTCGGCGTAGGCTTTGCCGCGCAGCAAACCAACGCGATTGCCCACGAATATTGGGATATCCGGATGGATGCCATTTGCTGCGAAAACGCCACCTACTTCCGCGAGGATCACGCATGAGCCCACGCAAACGCTATTGGATGATGAAATCGGAGCCGGATGCATTTTCGATTGATGACCTTGCCCGCGTCGGCACTGAGCCGTGGAATGGGGTGCGCAATTACCAAGCACGCAATTTCATGCGCGACGGCATGCAGGTGGGCGACGGCGTGCTGTTCTACCACTCCAATTGCAAAGTGCCGGGCATCGCCGGACTGGCCCGCGTGGCCAGTCATGCTTATCCCGATAGCACCCAGTTCGACCCGAAGTCCCACTATTTCGACCCCAAAGCCACCCCCGAAGCCCCACGCTGGTTTTTGGTGGACGTGGCATTCGAGCGCAAGTTCAAGCAGGTCATTGCGCTGGAAGACATTCGCCAGCACGCCGATGCATTGGGCGAAGGCTTTGCACTCACCGCACGTGGCAGCCGGCTGTCGGTGTTTCCGGTAACCACCGCGCAGTGGAAACTATTGCTGGGCCTGGAAAAGCCCTGACCTTCTCCCCTTGAACTTGGTGCACCCCATGTCTGAAGCCAAAAAACTCGCCGCAGAAAAAGCCATTCAATACGTTGAAGACAACATGATCGTGGGCGTAGGCACCGGCTCCACCGTGGCCTATTTCATCGACGCGCTGGCCGCCTGGAAAGATCGCATCCAAGGTGCGGTGTCCAGCTCCGAGCAAAGCACCGCACGCCTGCAGGCGCATGGTATCGACGTGATCGACCTGAATGCCGCTGGCCCGTTATCCCTGTATGTGGATGGTGCCGACGAATGCGACCCCGACAAATGCCTGATCAAAGGTGGCGGCGCCGCACTCACCCGCGAGAAAATCATTGCCGAGGCCAGCGAACGCTTTATCTGCATCGTCGATCCATCCAAGCAGGTACCGGTGCTGGGCAAATTCCCGCTGCCGGTGGAAGTGATTCCAATGGCGCGCAGTCTGGTCGCTCGCAAACTGCTGGAACTGACCGGTGGCCAACCAGTGTGGCGCGATGGCGTCATCACCGACAACGGCAATGTGATCCTCGACATCCACAATCTGGCCATCACCGACCCGGTGGCGATGGAGCGCGCCATCAATCAAATCCCAGGCGTCGTCTCGGTGGGTCTGTTTGCACGCCGCCCCGCCGATGTGGTGATTGTCGGCGGGCAGCCACCGCTGGTGCTTTGAACGATACTCGCAGGAGCACACCACAGGGGTGCGAACGCTTTCGCGAAATCCCTGGAAATGCATCGCGCCCCTGCGGTGCGCTCCTGCGGCAGTGCGCTCTACTGCTCCAGCAACGCCTGATTCCGCACCGCGCCCTTGTCGGCGCTGGTGGCCAACAGCGCATACGCTTTGAGTGCACTGGAGACCTTGCGCGCACGCGGAAATGCAGGCTTCCAACCTTGCGCCTCTTGCGCTGCGCGGCGTGCGGCCAACTCGGCCTCCGGCACCAGCAAGGTGATGCTGCGCGCAGGAATATCGATGTGGATGCGGTCACCTTCGCGCACCAAACCGATCGCGCCACCGGCGGCCGCTTCCGGTGAAACATGGCCGATCGACAAGCCCGAGGTTCCACCGGAAAACCGGCCATCGGTGAGCAATGCGCAGGTTTTGCCCATGCCCTTGGATTTCAGATAGCTGGTGGGATACAGCATTTCCTGCATGCCCGGCCCGCCCTTCGGACCTTCGTAGCGAATCACCACCACATCCGCGGCGCGCACCGCGTCGGCCAAGATGCCAGCCACCGCTGCGTCCTGACTTTCATACACCCGCGCACGCCCCTCAAACACATGGATGGATGCATCCACGCCGGCCGTTTTCACCACGCAGCCATCTTTCGCCAGATTGCCGTACAACACCGCGAGGCCACCTTCTTGCGAATACGCATGCGCAACATCACGGATACAACCCGTGCTGCGATCCATGTCCAACGACGGCCAACGTGTGGCTTGACTGAACGCCACTTGGGTGGGAATACCGGCAGGCCCGGCTTGGAAAAACTCATGCACCTTGGCATCGCCGGTTTGGGTGATATCCCAATGCGCAATCGCCTCGCCCAATGTCCTGGCGTGCACCGTCGGCACATCCGTGTGGAGTAATCCGGCGCGCGCCAATTCACCCAGGATCGCGATCACGCCACCGGCGCGATGCACATCTTCGATATGGTACTTCTCGGTATTGGGTGCCACCTTGCACAACTGCGGCACCTTGCGTGACAAGCGGTCGATATCACGCAGCGTGAAGTCCACGCCGGCCTCTTGCGCGGCGGCCAGCAGATGCAAAATGGTATTGGTGGAACCGCCCATCGCGATGTCCAGCATCATCGCGTTTTCAAACGCATAGAAGCTGGCAATGCTGCGTGGCAATGCACTGGCATCTTCCGCGCCATACCAGCGATGACACAGCTCGACCGCCGTCACACCGGCTTGCTTGAACAGCGCTTCACGGTCGGCATGGGTGGCCAGCATCGTGCCGTTGCCGGGCAGCGAGAGACCCAGCGCCTCGGTCAAACAATTCATCGAATTGGCAGTGAACATGCCACTGCAACTGCCACAGGTGGGGCATGCGCTGCGCTCCACCGCGTCCAACTGTGCATCGCTGACATTGACATCGGTGGCCTGCACGATGGCGTCCACCAAATCCAGTTTGCGCGCTGATAGCGCGGTCTTGCCGGCTTCCATCGGCCCACCCGAGACAAACACCACCGGGATGTTCAAACGCAGCGCCGCCATCAACATGCCGGGGGTGATCTTGTCGCAATTGGAAATGCACACCAGCGCATCGGCGCAATGCGCATTGACCATGTATTCCACCGCATCAGCAATGAGTTCACGGCTTGGCAGCGAATACAACATGCCGTCGTGGCCCATCGCGATCCCGTCATCCACCGCAATCGTGTTGAACTCCTTGGCCACGCCGCCGACACGCTCGATTTCGCGCGCGACCAGCTGGCCCATGTCCTTCAGATGCACGTGCCCGGGCACGAACTGGGTGAAGGAATTGGCAATGGCGATGATGGGTTTGTGGAAGTCGGCATCTTGCATGCCGGTGGCGCGCCAGAGGGCGCGGGCACCAGCCATGTTGCGCCCATGGGTTGATGTTTTGGAGCGATAGTCGGGCATGAAGGGTGCTCAATTCCAGTGGGGAAGAATCATGAAAGCCTTGGTGCAGAAAGCTTTCAACGATTTCAGATGAAATCGTTTTGCGGCTCCGGATTATTTTTGCGCGAGGCTTGACAAACCCGATCCTAGCGTGTTTTCCTGCAATTATGTTGCAACGCCACATGCCCCTGCCGACACCTTCCGTGACCGCCATTTCGGCGGCAAGCGCGCTCGTACTCGTACTCATTATTCCGCCCACATCTGCGGGACGATCCGGCGTGTAAGCAACAAACGCACAACGCCAAAATCGAAAACCCCGCATCGCAAGGTGCGGGGTTTTTCGTTTTGGGTCTTTACCAACCTCTCCCAACAGGAACCACCGCAATGACCAGCAACAAACCCCGCATCACCATCGTCGGCTACGGTAGCCAAGGCCGCGCACATGCGCTCAACCTGCGTGACTCCGGCTTCGATGTCACCGTGGGCCTGCGCCCCGGCGGCCCCACCGAGCTGAAAGCCAAGGCCGATGGCTTCACCGTGAAAACGCCGGCCGACGCGGTGAAAGACGCCGAGATTGTGGCGGTGCTGACCCCCGACATGGTGCAGCCGCAACTGTATGGCGAAGTGCTGGAGCCGAATATGGCCAAGGGCGCGTGCCTGCTGTTTGCGCATGGCTTCAACGTGCATTACGGCCAGATCAGCCCACGCGCAGACCTCGATGTGGTGCTGGTGGCACCCAAGGGCCCGGGTGCCTTGGTGCGTCGCGAATACGAAATCGGCCGTGGCGTGCCGTCGGTGTATGCGGTGCACCAAGACACCAGCGGCAAGGCCGAACAATTGGCGCTGACCTACTGCGCCGGCATTGGTGGTGCGCGCCAGAACGCGATCAAGACCAGCTTCAAGGAAGAAACCGAGACCGATCTGTTTGGCGAACAAGCGGTGCTGTGCGGCGGCGCCACCAAACTGGTGCAGGCCGGCTGGGAAACCCTGGTGGAAGCCGGCTATCAGCCCGAAGTCGCCTACTACGAATGCCTGCATGAGCTGAAGCTGATCGTGGATTTGTTCTACGAAGGTGGCGTCACGCGCATGCATGAATTCATCAGCGAAACCGCGCAGTACGGCGCATTGACCCGCGGCAATTACGTGGTGGATGACAACACCCGCGCGCAAATGCGCAAGGTGCTGGCAGAAATCCAGGACGGCACCTTCGCACGTCAATGGATCGCCGAATATGCCGCCGGCAATGCCAATTACAAGGCGATGAAACAGGCCGATCTGGATCATCCGATCGAAACCGTGGGCAAGCAACTGCGCGCCAATATGCAATGGCTGAGCACCTCGCAAGCCGCCAATACCACCGCCAAACAGAGCGAGGCCGCGTAATGAACGGTGCCCGCTGGTTGGCGCAAGCCTTGGTTGCAGAAGGGGTGGACACGCTGTTCGGGTATCCGGGTGGCGCGATCATGCCGTTCTACGATGCGCTGTACGACGTGCCCGAACTCCAGCACGTGCTGGTTCGCCACGAACAAGGTGCCGCGTTTGCCGCCAATGGCTATGCGCGTGCCAGCGGGCGCGTGGGGGTGTGCGTGGCCACCTCCGGCCCGGGTGCCACCAACCTGTTCACTGGCATTGCCGATGCACTGGTGGACTCGGTGCCGATGGTGGCCATCACCGGACAGGTGCCCACCGGCTTGATGGGCACCGATGCATTCCAAGAACTCGACGTATTCGGGATGAGCTTCCCGATGGTCAAGCACAGCTTTCTGGCGCGTAGCGTGGACGAATTGCCAAACATTGTTGGTGAAGCCTTTCGCCTCGCCCGCAGTGGTCGCCCCGGGCCGGTGTTGATCGACCTGCCCAAGGATGTGCAAAACGCCGATGCCAGCCATCTGCCACCGCATGTGCCGCAGCCCATCGACGATGTCGAGGCGCCCAAGGATGCCTCGCTGCACGAAGCCTTGGCCTTGATCTCATTGGCCCAGCGGCCGGTGATCTACGGCGGTGGCGGCATTGCCCTGGGCGATGCCGTGCAGGACTTCCGTACCTTCGTGGATGCCACCCAAATCCCCACCGTGCTGACCCTGAAAGGCTTGGGCGCACTGTCATCCAAGCACCCGTTGAACTTGGGCATGCTGGGCATGCACGGCTCGCGCGCGGCCAATCTGGCCGTGCAAGAGGCCGATTTGCTGATTGTGGTGGGTGCGCGCTTTGATGACCGCGCCACCGGCAAACTGGCCGAGTTCGCGCCACATGCGCGTGTGGTGCATATGGATGTGGATGCCTGCGAAATCGGCAAATTGCGGGTGGCCGATGCCGGTGTGCGTGGCGATATTTGTACCACCTTGGCCAAGCTGACCTTGGCGTGTGCAGCGCATCTGCATGGCCGCAACGGCCCAGCACGCAAGGCCTGGCGCAGCCAATGCCAGCAACGTGCATTGCAATTTGCACCGCGCTACGACGCCCCTGGTGCCACCGTGTATGCGCCAGCCTTGTTGAAGCGGCTATCGGAAACTGCCGCCGATGCATTCGTGGTCTGCGATGTGGGTCAGCATCAAATGTGGGTGGCACAGCACTGGCAAATGCAGCACCCACGCAAACACCTGACTTCGGGCGCACTCGGCGCGATGGGCTTTGGCCTGCCGGCCGCCATCGGTGCGCAACTGCAAGACCGCACTGCGCAAGTGATCTGCGTCAGTGGCGATGGCTCGATCCAGATGAACATCCAGGAGCTGGCCACCCTGCGCCGCTACAACCTGCCGGTGAAGATCGTGCTGTTGGACAACCAGGCACTGGGCATGGTGCGGCAGTGGCAGGAGCTATTTTTCGAACAGCGTTATTCGGAAATCGACCTGTCCGACAACCCCGACTTCATCGCCTTGGCCACCGCCTTCGGCATCGAAGCCCTGCATGTGGATCGCGCCGGAGACGTGGATACCGCCATCGCCGCACTGCTGGCTGCAAAAGGCCCGGCACTGCTGCATGTGGCCATCGACACCACCGCCAATGTGTGGCCACTGGTGCCACCCAACCGCAATAACGCGCAAATGATCGACGACGCTTCCTCACCCAAAGAGACCCCCCATGCGCTACCAGCTTGAGTTGACCTTGCGTCGTGCCGAAGGTGCACTGACCCGCGTGCTGGGCACAGCCGAACGCCGCGGTTTTGCACCGCTGTCGGTGGATGGCCATGCGCATGCCGATGGCGAGCGCTGGCAGTTGCGCATGACGGTGGAAGGTGAACGCGAAGCCGAAGGCCTGCAACACCAGCTGGCCAAGCTCTACGACTGCCTTGCGGTCGAGGTGCAACCATGCGCGTAACCATGCACAGCGCAGTCTGCTGATGGAGCCCTCCGTAGCCATCGCCTCAGCTGTTTCTGCCAGTGATGTCCTGGCAGCACAGGCCCGTTTGCGCCGCTATCTGGACATTACCCCCACCCATTACGCCGAACGTTTTGGCTGCTGGTTGAAACTGGAAAACCTGCAGCGCACCGGCTCGTACAAAGTGCGCGGCGCGCTGAACGCGCTGCTGGCCGCGCGCGAACGTGGCGACAACCGCCCTACCATTGCCGCCTCGGCCGGCAACCACGCGCAAGGTTTGGCATGGGCGGCGTACCGGCTTGGCCTGCAAGCGATCACGGTGATGCCGCGCTGCGCACCGCAAACCAAGATTGCCGGCGTGGCGCATTGGGGCGCCACCGTGCGCTTGCATGGCGAGAGCTATGACGAAGCCAAAGCATTTGCCGCCGAGTTGGCCGCGCAGCACGACTACCGCCTGCTGTCGGCATTCGATGATCCCGACGTGATTGCCGGGCAAGGCACGGTGGGGCTGGAAATTGCCAGCGTGTTGTCGCCGGATGTGGTGATCGTGCCGATTGGCGGCGGCGGCCTGGCGGCGGGCGTGGTGCTGGCACTGAAATCACAAGGTGTGCGGGTGATCGGCGCGCAAGTGGAAGGCGTGGATGCAATGGCGCGCGCATTGCGTGGCGATGACCGCATCCTTGAGCCGGTGGCCACCTTGGCCGATGGCGTGAAAGTGAAAGAACCCGGACAACTGACCCGGCGCGTGCTGCGTGAGCTGCTGGATGATGTCGTTATCGTGCGCGAAGCCGAACTACGCGAAACCCTGGTGCGCTTGGCGCTGGAAGAACATGTAATTGCCGAAGGCGCGGGTGCGCTGGCGCTGGCCGCCGGCAAGCGCATCGCCGCCAAGCGCAAATGCGCGGTGGTGTCCGGCGGCAATCTGGATGCCGGCGTGCTGGCCAGCCTGCTGCAAGACGTGCGCCCGCGGCCGCCGCGCAAACCGCGCCAACGCAAACAGGAGCGACTTATGCCGCCGGCAGCGCTGCCAAGCGCACTGCCTGCCGGCTTGCTGTCCAGTCTTTCACATACCCTCCCAACGCCGCGCAAGCCGCGCGTTTCCCGCACAGAAGAGCTTCCCGCATGAACAGTCCCAACAACCGTATCCGCATTTTCGATACCAGCCTGCGCGACGGCGAACAATCGCCCGGCTTCACCATGAGCGGCGCGCAAAAAATCGCCTTCGCCCACGCCTTGGCCGAGCTGGGCGTGGACGTGATTGAAGCCGGTTTTCCCAATAGCTCGCCGGCCGACTACAGCGCGGTGCAGACCATCGCCCGCGATGTGCGCGGCGCGTCGATTGCCGCACTGGCACGCTGCCACGAAGGCGATATCGAAGCCTGCGCGCGCGCATTGGAGCGTGCCGAATCCCCACGCATCCACGTATTTATTTCCAGCAGCCCGCTGCATCGCCAATACAAATTGAACATGAGCCGCGAGCAAGTGATCGAGCACGCCATCATGGGCGTCACACTGGCACGCAAGCATGTGGATGATGTCGAGTTTTCGGCCGAAGATGCGTTTCGCACCGAGCGTGATTTTTTGGTGGCCGTATTCAACGCTGCGGTGGCTGCCGGCGCTACCACCTTGAATGTGCCCGATACCGTGGGCTATGCCACCCCCGATGAAATCCGTGAATTGTTCCGCTACCTGCGCGCCAATGTGCAAGGTGCCGAAGGTGTGGTGTTTAGCGCGCACTGCCACAACGATCTTGGGCTGGCGGTGGCCAACTCGCTGGCCGCCATTGAGGGCGGCGCGCGGCAAGTGGAGTGCACCATCAACGGCATCGGCGAACGCGCCGGCAATGCCGCGCTGGAAGAATTGGTGATGGCGCTGAAAGTGCGCCAAGGGTGGTACGGCGTGGACACCGGCATCACCACCCCCAAACTGCTGGACACCTCGCGCCTGCTGTCGCGCATCACCGGCATCCAAGTGCAGCGCAACAAAGCCATCGTCGGCTTGAATGCCTTTGCGCATGAGTCCGGCATCCATCAACACGGCATGCTGAAAAACCGCGACACCTACGAAATCATGCACCCGCAAGATGTGGGCTGGCCGGCATCGCAATTGGTGCTGGGCCGCCACAGTGGCCGTGCGGCGGTGGCCGACCGTCTGCGCGCGTTAGGGCATGTATTGGACGATGCACAGCTGGATCTGGTCATCGCGCAGGCAAAGGCACTGACCCACACCCAGCATGTGGTGAGTGATGCCGACTTGCTGCGGCTGGTGGCCGGCGACCACGGTGATACCGGCTGGCGCATCGCCTCGATGAGTTTGATCGACGAGGGCCAACATACCCGTGCGCATGTGGAACTGTCGGATCCCGATGGCCACCGCGTCAAGCAGGATGCCAGCGGCGACGGCCCGATTGCGGCGCTGTTTGCCGCACTGGCCAAGGCTGCCGGTGTGGATTTCGAACTGGAAAGCTATGAAGTGCACAGCATGGGCATCGGCCGCGACGCCCGCGGCGAGGCCAACCTCAGCGCACGCATCGGCGGCGAAACGTTCAGCGGTCAAGGCACCAGCCGCGACGTGCTGGAAGCCTCCGCGATTGCCTGGCTGGAGGTTGCCAACCGCCTGCTGCGCAGCTATGCCATGCAGCGCGTACCGGCCTTCGCTTAATCCATTTTCCAGGGAACACCATGAAAGCCCATATTCTTGTCTTGCCAGGTGACGGCATCGGCCCGGAAGTCACCGCCGCTGCGGTCGAAGTGTTGCAATGCGTGGCCCAGCGCTTCGGCCATGAGTTCCAGTTTGATGAACAGTTGATCGGCGGTGCCGCCATCGACGCCACCGGCACGCCGCTGCCCGACGCGACGTTGCACGCCGCACAGCACGCCGATGCGGTGTTGCTGGGTGCCGTGGGCGGGCCCAAGTGGTCAGACCCCAATGCCAAGGTGCGCCCCGAGCAAGGCCTGCTGGCCATCCGCAAAGCACTGGGCTTGTATTCCAACCTGCGCCCGGTCAAACCGCACGCGGCCACGCTGGGCGCATCGCCCATCAAACCGCATCTGCTGCAAGGTGTGGATTTGATGGTGGTACGTGAACTCACCGGCGGCATTTATTTTGGCGAAAAAACCCGCAGCGCCACCGATGCCTCCGACCTGTGTCGCTACAGCGTTGTCGAAATCGAACGCGTGGTGCGCCACGCCGCCACCTTGGCGCGCAGCCGCAGCGGCAAACTGACCTCGGTGGATAAAGCCAATGTGCTGGAAACCTCACGCCTATGGCGCGACGTCACCAGCCGCGTGGTGCGCGAGGAATTTCCCGATGTCACGCTGGAGCATCAACTGGTCGATTCGATGGCGATGCATTTGCTGGCACGCCCGCGCGAGTACGACGTGATCGTCACCGAAAACATGTTTGGCGACATCCTTACCGACGAGGCGTCGATGCTGGCCGGCTCACTGGGCCTGCTGCCCAGTGCTTCACTGGGCGATGGCAAGGTCGGCATCTACGAACCCATCCACGGCAGCGCCCCCGACATCGCCGGCAAAGGCATCGCCAACCCCTACGCCACCATTCTCAGCGCCGCCTTGCTGTTGCGGCATTCACTGGGGCTGGAAGCAGAAGCGCAATGCGTCGAAACATCCGTTGCCGAAGCTCTCGAAGCCGGCGTCTTCACCGCCGACCTTGCCACACAAGGTCACGCCGTCAGCACCCACACCGCCACCGCCGCCGTGCTGGAACGCCAGCAAGGCTGCCAGGTGTTGGCGTTGCGGGATTGAGGAGATCGCGTGACCCGCAGGGGCGGGTTTGAAACCCGTCCGTGCAAGCCCGTCGCCCCTACCTCCCAAACAACCACGGCCGCGCAGTGCGATGGCGGGTTTCAAACGCCTGGATGGCGGCTTGGTCTTGCAGGGTCAGGCCGATATCGTCCAGCCCATTGAGCAGGCAATGTTTGCGGAAGGCATCGACGGCAAAGGTATGCGCCACACCCTCCGGGCGGGTGACGGTTTGTGCGTCCAGATCAATGCGCAACGCATAGCCCTCGCTGGCGTCGCATTGGGTAAACAGGGTGTCGATGGCGGCTTTGTCCAGCACGATGGGCAGCAGGCCGTTTTTGAAACTGTTGTTATAAAAAATATCGGCAAAACTGGGGGCGAGGATGGCGCGAAAGCCGTATTCGGCCAAGGCCCACGGGGCGTGTTCGCGGCTGGAACCGCAGCCGAAGTTTTCCCGCGCCAGTAATACGCTGGCGCCTTGGTAGCGCGGCGCATTCAGCACAAAATCGGGGTTCAGCGGGCGGGTCCTGCAATCCTGCCCCGGCTGGCCCTCATCCAGATAGCGCCACGGATCGAACAGATTGGGGCCAAACCCCGTGCGCTTGATCGACTTCAAGAATTGTTTGGGGATGATCTGGTCGGTATCGACATTGGCCCGATCCAGCGGTACCACCATGCCGGTGTGTTGGGTAAACGGTGTCATTGCAGGGCTCGCACGTCGATGAAGTGGCCGGCAATCGCGGCGGCGGCGGCCATTGCCGGGCTGACCAGATGGGTGCGGCCGCCGTTGCCTTGGCGGCCTTCGAAATTGCGGTTGGACGTGGATGCGCAGTGCTCGCCGGCTTGCAGGCGGTCGGGGTTCATCGCCAAGCACATCGAGCACCCCGGCTCGCGCCATTCAAACCCGGCATCCAGAAATATCTGGTGCAAACCCTCGCCTTCGGCCTGTGCTTTCACCAAACCCGAACCGGGCACCACCAGGGCCTGCTTGATGGATGCGGATACGCGGCGGCCCTTGGCCACACTGGCGGCGGCACGCAAATCTTCGATCCGCGCATTGGTGCACGACCCAATGAACACGCGGTCCAGCTTGATCGAGGTGATCGCCTGATTGGCGGCCAGCCCCATGTAGTGCAAGGCACGCGTGATGGCATCGCGCTTGGTGGGGTTGGCCTCTTGCGCCGGATCGGGCAGGGTTTGATCGACCGCCAGCACCATTTCCGGCGAGGTGCCCCAACTGACTTGCGGGCGAATGTCTTCGGCACGCAGAGTCAGCTCGCGATCGAACACCGCATCCGCATCGCTGACCAGACTGCGCCATTGCGCGGCAGCGTGTTCAAACTGTTCTCCCTTGGGTGCAAACGGGCGGCCGCGCACATAGTCGATGGTCGTCTCGTCCACCGCCACCATGCCCACCCGCGCACCGGCTTCAATCGCCATGTTGCACAGGGTCATGCGGCCTTCCATCGACAGCGCGCGCACCGCGCTGCCGGCAAATTCCAGCGCATGGCCATTGCCACCGGCCGTGCCAATCGTGCCGATGATGGCCAGCACCATATCCTTGGCGGTGACTCCAAGCGGCAACACGCCATCCACCGTCACCCGCAGGTTTTTCATTTTCTGCGCCACCAGACACTGCGTGGCCAGCACATGCTCCACTTCCGAAGTGCCAATGCCATGCGCCAGCGCACCGAATGCGCCATGTGTGGAGGTATGCGAATCGCCGCAGACCACGGTCATGCCCGGCAGAGTGGCGCCCTGCTCGGGGCCAACCACATGCACGATGCCTTGCCGTGTATCGTTCATCTTGAATTCGAGGATGCCGAACTCCGCACAATTTTCGTCCAGGGTCTGCACTTGCAAGCGCGATACGTCATCGCTGATCGCCACCAACCCACCGGCGCGCTCGGCGCGCGTGGTGGGCACATTGTGATCGGGCGTGGCGATATTGGCCGCCACCCGCCACGGCTTGCGCCCGGCCAGCCGCAAGCCTTCAAACGCCTGCGGCGAGGTCACTTCATGCAGGATGTGGCGGTCGATATACAGCAGTGACGAGCCATCATCACGGCGCACCACTTCATGCATGTTCCACAGTTTGTCGTACAGGGTTTGGCCGGGCATGGTGCATGCTTCCTGGAGTCTGGCCGCCAGACTGGCAGCTTTCCTTTCATGACTCAAATGGATATTTTTCATGCATTTGATTCCAAACAGGAATAGCAATGGAGCTGGCCCACCTTGCCGCGTTTGTCGCCGTGGCCGATGCCGGCGGGTTTTCCGCCGCCGCAGACACCCTGCACCTGACCCAGCCGGCGGTGAGCAAGCGCATTGCGCAGTTGGAATCCGAACTTGATGCCCGCCTGTTCGACCGCGTGGGCCGGCAAGTGCTACTCACCGAAGCCGGCCAACTGCTGCTGCCGCGTGCACGGCAATTACTGGGCGATGCCAACGATGCGCGGCGCGCCCTGCGCGAGCTCGAGCACGGCATTGGTGGCAGCCTGCGTTTGGTCAGCAGTCACCATATCGGCCTGCACCGGCTGCCACCGCTGCTGCGCAAGTTCAGCGCACGCTACCCGCAGGTGGCGTTGGAATTGCGCTTCATGGATTCCGAGCAGGCCTGGCACGAGGTGCTGCACGCCCGCGCCGAGTTGGCATTGACCACGCTGGGACCCACCGCATCGCCGTTGCAGGCCACGCCTGTCTGGCACGACCCGCTGCATTTTGTCGCTGCCCCAAGCCACCCATTGGCACAGCGCACACGCCTCAGCCTGAGCGATCTGTCCGCCCATCCTGCGGTGCTGGCCGACCCCGGCACCTTCACCCATCGCATCGTGGCCGATGCCTTTGCGGCGCGTGGCTTGCCGCTGCAATTGCGGATGACCACCCACTATCTGGAGACCATCAAAATGCTGGCCAGCGTCGGGCTGGCGTGGAGCGTGCTGCCACAAACCTTGCTGGATCGCAGCCTGCTGCGGCTGCCGGTGCAGGGCGTGGCGTTGTCGCGCCAATTGGGGTTGATCACCCATAGCGGGCGCACTCCATCAAAGGCGGCACAGGCGTTCACACGGCTGTTGCTGCAACAGGCAGAGCGCGGCTGAGTACCACCACAGGATAGCCGGGCCTGGATTGCCGTGGTCACCGGATTCCCATATTAAGTAAACCGCACAGTATGGTATAGTGTTGCATCTGCATTGAATCCATGGCCGCCATGAATACGCCTGCACCCGCTGGAAAGCCTGCCCCCCCGGGGCGCCCCAAGGACATGGCCAAACGTGCCTCGATTTTGACCGCCGCGTCCAAACTGTTTGTGCAACACGGCTACGGCGGGGTCAGCATGGATCAGATCGCCGCCGAGGCGGGCGTCTCCAAACTGACCGTATATAGCCATTACGGTGACAAGGACAGCCTGTTTGCGGCGGCGGTGCAGGCGCATTGCGAACGCGGCATGCCGACTGAATTGTTCGTGCCGGCACCGAATGTACCGCTGCGCGTGCGACTCAGTGAAATCGCACATGCGTTTTTGGCGATGGTCATGACCCCGGAAGCGATTGCCGGTCATCGTGTGCTGTGTTCGCCGCATGTGGCCAGCAGCAATTTGCCGAAAATGATCTGGGACGCCGGCCCCAAGCGCATCAATGACGCATTCACCGCGCTGCTGATGCGCCGGATTGAGGCCGGCGAGCTGGAGATCAATGAACCGGCCCGTGCCGCCGGGCATTTCTTCACCTTGCTCAAAGGCGAGTTGCACGCGCAAGCCGTGTTGGGCAATTACTGCGGTGCCGGCAACACGCAAGATGGCAATCTGGATGCCCATATCGAGAGTGTGGTGGATCTGTTCCTGCGTGCTTATGCCAAAGCCTGAACACTGCCTTGCATTGCCATTGGTGGCGATGACTTCCGGCACTGCGTGCTGGTGTACCAACACGCTCACACTGCGCACCAGTCAAAGCCCTTGGCGCATTAAACTAAGCGGTTTCCAGTATCGGAATTCCCCCGTATGAACATCGACTTTACCCGTACCCGCGAAACCATGGTGGAACAACAAGTACGCCCTTGGGATGTGTTGGATGTCCGCGTGCTGGACACCATCGGCAAGCTGCCGCGTGAAGCTTTTGTGGCCGATGACCTTCGCAACTTGGCGTATGCCGATGTCGAACTGCCGCTGGGGCATGGCCAGGTGATGATGAAGCCGGTATTGGAAGGCCGCCTGCTGCAATCGCTGCAACCGCAAGCACATGAAAGCGTGTTGGAAATTGGCACCGGCAGCGGCTATCTGACGGCTTGTCTGGGGCAGTTGGCGCGCGAAGTGATCAGCATTGAATTGCATGCCGATCTGGCCGACGCCGCGCAGGCGCGCCTGGCCGCGCAAACCATTGGCAATGTGCAGGTGCGCTGCGCCGATGCGCTGAGCTGGAACCCGGGCCGCAGCTTTGACGTGATATGTGTCACTGGTGCCATGGACAGTATCCCGGCACGCTTTGTGGAATGGCTCAACCCGAATGGACGCATGTTTATCGTGCATGGCCAATCGCCAGTGATGGACGCAGTGCTGGTGCATCGCACGGTCAACGGCAGCCGCATTGAAACGTTGTTTGAAACCGACCTGTCCTATCTGGCCGGCGCAGCCCCTGCCCCAGCCTTCACCCTGTAAGCCCCGTCAAGGATCCCTCCTCATGTTGCGTCGCCCGCTCACCCTTGCCCTTGCCTTTGCCCTGCTGCCGATGGCGGCGCAGGCCGATGACCTGCTCCAGAGCTATCAGAATGCGCGCAACAGCGATCCCCAATACGCGGCCGCAGAGGCCAACCGCTTGGTCACCGCTGAACGCCCGGTGCAAGCGCGGGCGGCGCTACTGCCCAATATCGGTGGCAGCATCGGCGCCAACCGTGTCGATCACGGCGTCGGCGGCGTACGCACCGGCTCGTGGGGCATCAACATGCAGCAGTCGCTGTTCAATTTCGGCAGCTATAAAGCATTGGAGGGCGCCAAGTCACTCGATCGCGCCGGTGGTTTTACGCTGCAAGCCGCGGGCCAAACCCTGATCACCCGTACTTCGGCAGCGTACTTCAATGTGCTGGTGCAGCTGGAAACCCTGAGCGCTGCCGAAGCAGCAGAAACCGCACTGAAGAAGCAATTTGATTTCGCCAGCAAGCGTTTGGAAGTGGGCCTGGCCCCGATCACCGACGTGTATGAAGCCCGCGCCCAGTACGACGGCGCACGTGCCAACACCCTGCTGGCCCGCAATGCCGCGCAGGATGCCTATCAGGCATTGCTGGAAATCACCCATGCCGCAGCGGGCAACCTCAAGGGCCTGCCAGACGACTTCAAGCCTGCGCTGTCCAGCGACAAGAACGTGGATGCCTGGGTAGCCAATGCCTTGGCCAACAACCCCACCTTGAAAGCACAACAAGCCAGTCTGGATGCCGCTGAATCTTCGGTGGCCACCGCACGTGCCGGACATCTGCCCACGCTTGGCCTGCAAGCCTCGTATGGCAAAGCCATCACCGGCCTGTATGACCCGGCGTTCATCGGCGCCAACAAGGCCTCCACCAGCGTGGGCCTGACCTTGAACATACCGATTTTTTCGGGCATGGCAACGCAATCGAATATCCGCAGCGCTTTGGCGCAACGCGACGCAGCGGCCGATGCCGTGGAGCAAACCAAGCGCGCGGTCGAGCGCAGCACCCGTAGCGCCTACCAGACCATGGTGGCCGGCATCAGCCAAGTCGAGGCACTGCATTCCTCGCTGCTGTCCGCACAAAAGGCGTATGACGCATCGCAAGTGGGCCTGGAAGTAGGTACCCGCACCGTGCTGGATGTGTTGAACAACCAGCGCACCTTGTTCAGCGCGCAACAGGCCTATGCGCAGGCCAAGTACAACTTCCTGCAAAGCCGTCTGTTGCTGGAACAATCCGCAGGTGATTTGAATGTCAACGATGTGGAAGACATCAACCGCTTGCTGACCACCGACAAGGCCATCGACAAGAGTCTGGCCGGCGGCTGATCCGTAAAGACGGGTTCACGCTCACGCCGATGCCGCTGGTGGCAGCATCGGCTCGATCAAGGTCAGGGTGCGGGCCAGTGCGCCACGCCCACCCTCCAACAGGTGCGCGGCATGCATTGCGAGTGCCTGTCTGGCTGCTGCATCATCAAACAACTCGCGCAACGCCGTTGCCAGCGAAGCGGCATCGGCCACCAGGCGCATTGCCTGCGCCTCGCGCAGACGCCGCGCGATATCCACAAAATTATGCAGATGCGGCCCGCTCAGAATCGCGGTGCCGGTGGCGGCAGGTTCCAGCAAATTATGCCCGCCGATGTCTTGCAGGCTGCCGCCCACAAACGCGATCTGCGCACAGGCGTAAAACGCCAGCAGCTCACCCAAGGTATCGATCACGAACACATCCGTATCTGCCGATGGCCAGTGTTGCTGCGAACGCGTCATCACCTTCAAGCCTGTATCAGCAATGCGTTGCTGCACCGCACGAAAGCGCTCCGGATGCCGCGGCGCCCACAACAGCAAAGCATCAGGATGGCTGCGACGCAGCGCCAGATGTGCCTCCAGCACCGACTGTTCTTCGTCCTCATGGGTGCTGGCGGCAATCCACACCGGTCGTTTGGCGCCTGATGCCGCAGCAAACTCCAATTCGAACGCAGCCGTTTGTACCGGTGCCATGTCGAACTTGAGATTGCCCGTTACCTGCACACTGGCCGGCCGCGCACCAAGCTCCAGGAATCGACGGGCATCATCCCCCGATTGTGCCGCCACCAGCCCCACGCTGGCCAAGGCGCGCCGGATCAATGGGCCCAGCACCCGATAACCTCGCAATGATCGCGCCGACAAGCGTGCATTGAGGATTTGGGTCGGGATGTTGCGATCCCGGCACGCAAATAACAGATTCGGCCACAGCTCGGTTTCCACGATCAGCGCCAACACCGGGCGAAAGTGATCCAAAAACCGCCCCACCGCACCAGGCAAGTCATACGGCAAATACACATGCGCCACGCTATCGCCCCACAGCGCACGCGCACGCGCCGAGCCAGTGGGGGTAATCGTGGTCACCACCAATTGCAGATCCGGGCGCAATGCGCGCAACCGTGCAACCAAAGGTGCGGCCAGGTTGACCTCGCCCACCGATACTGCATGCAACCACAACGGGGCTGGCGTGCGGGGATCGGCATAACTGGCGTAGCGCTCGTCCCAGCGCTGGAAATAGGCACGCTGACGGAACCCGCGCCAGATCAGGTGATACAAGGTGATGGGCAATAACAGATACAACGCAGCCGAATACAGACCACGCAGTACCCGCTCAATGAGATCGGTCCGCATGCCGACAGGATAGCGAAGCCGCGGCGCCGGGTAGAATCCTTGCATGTCTGCAAGTACAGAAACACCCCCCGGCATTGCCCCCCCATTGGCCCCAAAGCACTGGCCGGTGTGGCTGGGCGTGGGCTGTTGCGTCCTGTTGGCGCGCCTGCCGTGGCCCTTGCAACGCGCGCTGGGCAAAGCACTTGGGCCGTTGCTGGGGGTACTGTCGCGCAGCCGCCGGCAAGTGGCGGCACGCAATATCGCGCTGTGCTTTCCCGAACTGTCCGCCGGCGAGCAAGCCCAATTGCTGCGTGAAAGTTTTCAGCAGCTGGGCATTGGGCTGTTCGAATTTGCGCGGGCGTGGTGGGGTTCGGTGGCACCGATGCAAGGCACGACGCAAGTGGAGGGACTGCAACATCTTGCCGCCGCGCAGGCCGGTGGGCGTGGTGTCATCATCATTTCCGGGCATTTTGTGACCTTGGAAATGGCGGCGCGCCTGATGTGTGCGCACGCGCCCTTGGCAGGCATGTATCGCCCGCATGACACCGGCCCGATGGAATGGGCAGTGCGGCGTGGCCGCATGCGCTACGCCAGCGCGATGTTTACCCGCGAAGAATTACGCCCCGCACTGCGCCACCTCAAGCAAGGCGGGTTGCTGTGGTTTGCCCCCGATCAGGACACTCGCCGTGGCGACAGCGTGTATGTGCCGTTTTTCGGGCAAACCGCGTATAGCCTGACCTCCACCCATCAACTGGCGCGGTTGTCGGGCGCGGCGGTATTGGGATTTGCCCACATCCGTAATGCCGATGGCAGTTATCGATTGCGGCTGACCCCGGCATTGACCGACTTTCCATCACCCGATGCCAGCGCCGATACCGCGCGGGTAATGGCCTTGATCGAAACCATGATTCGCACGGTACCCACCCAATATTTGTGGATCCATCGGCGTTTCAAACGCCAACCCGGTCAGCCAGACAACACGGTGTATCAGTAAATCGGCAGCTCACCGGGTGGCCGTGTCTTGAACCTGCGATGCACCCACAAATACTGTTCGGGTGCAGCTTGCAAGGACTCGCCAATCCACTGCATGTAACGCGCGGCGGTGGCGGTGTCATCGCTGCTGGGCCAATCCGGCCATGCCGGTGTCAGCGTGATCTGCTGCACGCCTTGCGCATCCCGCTGCGCCCATAGCAGCAGCACGCGCCCACCACACCGTTGCAGCACGCCGCCAATCGCTCCCAAGGTGGCCGCTTGCACGCCTAGAAACGGAACGAACACGGTGCGACGGGCAGCGTTTTGATCGGGCACGTAAAACACCGCCTTGCCGGCGCGTACTTGCGCCGCAAACCCGGCGATGTCTTTTTTGTCGAAGACCTGCCCGGCGTAGCGCTCGCGCGCCTGCGCGATTGCGCTTTCAATGGCAGGATTATTGTGCCGCCGCACCAGGATCGGCATCGGCTGCCCCATTGCATCGGCCACATGCCGCATCGCCAGTTCGATCCCGTCATAATGCGCGCCCACCACCACCACGCCGCGTCCTTCGGCCAGTGCAGCGTGCAGATGCACAAGCCCGCTGATGTGCGCGCCGCCAGCCAGTTGCTCGCGGCTGGCAAACCACGCGCACAAGGTTTCCAATGCACCGGTGGCATTGGAGCGCAGCGTCCGTTGCAACAGCGCACGGTGTGCAGCGGCATCCCACTGCGGAAAGCACAATGCCAGATTGATCGACGCGATCCGCCGCCGACGGGTATTCACCCAAGGTAGCCGCACCAACCCATGCGCCAGTCGCGCACGCGCCGGCGGCGATAAGCCGGCTACCTTGCGCCCCAGCCAGACAAATCCTCGCGCCAGCCACTGTGCCATGCGGTACTGCTCAGTCGCTGTCGCGGCCAAGCAAACTGCCGGCATACAGCGCTGCCAGCAGCAACAGCACACTGCCCCAAAACGTGGAGTACGCGGCCAGATGGGTATTGAGCGGGAACACACTGACCGCCAATGCCAGCATCGCCGGGCGTGCGCGGGTGCGTGCTGTGGCATCGGCAAACCGCCACGCCCGCAATGCAAGTGCGGCGCCGGCCAACCAAATCATGAACCCCACCAACCCGGTTTCGGACAACACTTCCAGCACAATCTGGTGGGCATGCAGCGCAACGCCAGTTCCCCATGCCGCCACTACGCCAGGCTGGGGGTCGCAGCCGGGGAAGGCATCACGAAACCCGCGCACACCCACACCATTGATGGGATGTTCGCGCAGCATGCACACCGCTGCCGACCAAATCCGTCCGCGCCCGGTCAATGCGGCATCCACGCCTTGTTCGTTGGCCGACAACGCCTGTGCGGTCAATTGCATGCGCCCGCGCACTTGCGGCGAAACAACGGTTGCCAACGTCATGGCTAATGCGCCGGCGGCGAACAGCAGGCCCAAACGCTTCCAACCCAAGGCACGCCAACCGGTCCACAACATCACCAGTGCATAAGTGATCCATGACGCCCTTGAGCCAGCCAAAATGATCACCAAGCCAATACCCAACGCCGCCAGCAGCCAGCCTGCCCGCCCAAATTTGCGCCACGCCAGATCCAGCGCAAACGGCGACAGGCTGGCCAGCAAGATTCCCAATTTGAGATTGCACGGCCCAAGCACGCCACCCAGGCGATCGGCCACCACCGTGGAACCTGCGCACATGCTGTGCCCGGTCAGCGCAATACGTGCATGATCCAGTAACCAAAACACGGGGCTATGGCCGATAGCCGCTTCCATCAAGGCATCCAGCGTCCACAGCAAGGCGATGACACCCAACCCGGTGAACGTTTTACGCCAGCCGCGCTGGGTATCCACCGCTGCGGCCACCAGCCATAAAAAAGGCAGGTAACGCAAATCAATCAACACTTCCCGAAGTGAGCGCCACGTATCCACCGCATCCAGCGCCGACACCAATTCCGGCAGCCAATATGTAAAAAACAGCACGCTGGTCAGTGCCCACGCCGGCCCACTGAGCAGCCGCGTACCGCCACGAAACCGCTGCACCAGCAACGTGGCCAGCCCGGTCAGCGCACCCAGCACCAGTAACAATTCTGCAAACCCGTGCAGTGGCCACAGTGCAACAAACGCCAACACCCACGCTGGCGCCCAGCGCAGCAGTTTTGGCGCACTTGCCGCAGGTGATGGTGACACCGCACTCATACGTCCATGATTTCCTGATACAGCGCCAATGTCGCCTCCTGCATCGCATCCAATGTGTAGGGCATCGTAACCGGCAACGTGGGTAACTGCGCCAACAGCATGCCTGCACGCCGTGCCATCTCGCTCATTTCAAAGGCTGGCACGGCCCCCTGCGGGAATAGCTGACGCAGCAACTCACCCACGCCGCCGTGATCCCAGCCCACCACCGGCCGCCCCACCGCCAGCGCTTCCAGCACGGTGCGTCCCAACGCCTCGGGCTTGCGTGACAGCTGCAACACCAGATCGCAGGCGGCATACGCCTCGCGCATCGCATCGGTGGGCGCGGTGATCGCCAGCGCATCGGTCACCTGTGCCGCCTGTGCCAACTGTTCCAGCTCACGCAGATACGCCGCGCGCCCTGCTTGCTGCGCACCTGGCATCCACAGGCGTGCATCCAAGCCACTGGCGCGCAGTTGCGTCAGCAGTGCAATCGCATCGGCATGGCCTTTCAAGCGGGTGCCGCGCCCGGGCAGAAGCAGCAGCGGCCCGTTGCCTGCCAACTGCGGATAGAGTTGGGCAATGCGCGCGCGCGCCGCCGTATCCGGCATTGGCGCAGGTGCGAATGCGTGTGGGTCAATGCCACGTGGAATGACCCGCAGACGCGCCGGATCGGTCTGTGGATAGTGTTGCAAGAGATAGTCGCGCACCGTGTTCGACACGCAAATCACGCGCTCGCCACGCGTCATGATCGCGCTGTAGCGGGACACGGAATTCAGCCCATGCGCGGTGGTGATGAAATGCGGCCGCTGCGCCGCCGGCAGTGTGTGCAGCGCCCACCAACCCAGCCATGCCGGCAGCCGCGAACGCGCATGCACGATGTCGGCCTGCGCGCACAGCCGCCGCAATGCAGGCAAATGATGCAGCACCCAAGGTGACTTGCGGCCAATCGCCAACGGCGCATGCTCGGCACCGATGGCATCCAGCTGCGGCAGCATGCGGCCACCGGCAGACACCACGATGGCGCGATGCCCCGCGCCCACCAAGGTCGCGGCGACTTCCAGGGCGGAACGCTCAACGCCGCCGGCATCGAGCGCCGGCAGCAGTTGCATGACGGTCAAGCGGCGCATCGCGCCTGCTCACTCAGTCAACCAGGATGTAGATGTTGCCGCAGTACGGGCACTGGCTTTGCCCGCCATCTTCCACAATGGACAGATACACGCGCGGGTGTTCGTTCCACACCGCATGCGCGGGCAATGGGCAGCTCAGCGGCAGGTCGGCGCGATGCACCTCGTGGCGCTGCTGCGGCTTGGCGGTGGCGGATGGGGTGCGGGCGGACTCGGCCATAATGAGACAAACGTTGCGGGAACCACGCCAGTTTAGCAGCGCGTCACCGGCAACACTCAGGCGGGCAGCGCAAACAGCAACACCTCGCTGGTGGCCGCCCCGCCGCGCAGGGTCAGTACACCAGTTTCTTCAACAAACCCCAAGGCATCGCCAGCCACCAGGCTGCGGTTATCCAGCGTGATTTCACCGCTGGCCACATGCAGCCAATACCGCTTGGAAACCTCCAGCACGACCTCCAGCACATCGCCCGGCTGCAAGTGCGCGATGGCCAATGTGGTTTGCTGACGAATGGCGATAGTCCCTGCCACGCCTTCAGGCGAGGCTACCACGCACCAACGCCCACGCCGCGCATCCAGCGGGAAGTGTTTTTGATCGTAGGCGGGCTGATGGTTGAGCCGCTCCGGCTGAATCCAGAGTTGCAGGAAATGCACCGGCTCGGTTTGCGAGGCATTGTATTCGCTGTGCTCGATGCCATGCCCGGCGCTCATCCACTGCACATCACCGGCGCGAATCACGCCACTGTGGCCGGCGCTGTCTTGATGCGCCAGCGCACCTTGCAACACCACGCTGATGATTTCCATATTGGCGTGCCGGTGCGGCGCAAAGCCGCCACCGGGGGCCACGGTATCGTCATTGATCACCCGCAATACACCGAAGCCCATCCACGCCGGGTCGTAGTAATGCCCAAACGAAAACGTGTGCCGGCTATGCAGCCAATCCAGCGCAACCTCGCCGCGTGATACGGACGGGCGTTCGATGATCACGGCTTCACCTTACTTTGCGGTCGTTGCCGCATCGGCCAACATGCCTTCGGTGGTGATGCGCAAATGCACCTCGTCGCTGACATTGGGGGCATACGCACCCACACCGAAATCGCTGCGTTTGATGCTGGCGGTGGCGGTAAACCCAATCGCCTGTTTGCCTGCCATCGGGTGTTTACCCGCACCATTCATGGTCACCGCCAAGGTCACCGGCTTGCTGATGTCCTTGATGGTCAGATTGCCGACCACGGTGAACTTGTTGAGCCCCGCAGGCTTGACGGAAGTACTTTTGAAACTGGCCATGGGGAATTTGGCCGCATCAAAAAAATCTGCGCTTTGCAGGTGCTTGTCCAATTGCGGCACGAATGTGTCGATCTGCATGATCGGGAAGCTCACTGCCACGCTGGACTTGGCGACGTTTGCGGCATCAAACACCAGTGCCCCTTCACTGATGCGAAATTCAGCGGTTGGCTGCGAGAACCCGAAATGCGTCCACTGCGCCAATACATTGGTGTGGCTAGGATCAAGCGTGTATGTCCCGGATACCGGCTTCAGTGCGACCACCGCCGTGGTGGCAACCTTGCTGGCAGGTGCTGCCACAGCCATCGGCTGGGCAAAGGTCAACACACCAGCAACCAGCGCAGCGGACAATAACAGGGGGCGAATCTTGTTCATGATGAGCTCCAGATGAGGACACAACAACCGAGGGATCACGCGATCTGGCAGGCTTCGTCGAAGCCCAAACGCGGCGAACGCGGGAAAATGCTGGCGGGGTCGCCGTGGCCCAGATTGACCAGAATATTGGAACGGATCGTGGTTCCCGTGAAGAACGCCGCATCCACCTTGGCATTGTCGAAGCCGGTCATCGGTCCGCAGTCCAGGCCTAATGAGCGCGCAGCCAGAATCAAATATGCGGTCTGCAACGCACTGCTGCGCATCGCCACCCATGCCAGATTGGCCTCGTCACGATGTTCGAACCACGGCTTGGCATCGGTATGCGGAAACAGCACCGGCAGTTTGTCGAAGAAGCGCATGTCATAGCCAATGATCGCCACCACCGGTGCGGCCATCGTCTTCTTGTAATTGCCCTCGGACAGCGCCGGCCCCAGCTTGGCCTTGGCGGCATCGGACTTCACGAACACGATGCGCGCCGGGGTGGTATTGGCCTCGGTAGGGCCAAATTTCAGCAAGTCATACAGCTGCTGCAAGGTGGCGTCGGAGATGTCACCACTGAATGCGTTGTAAGTACGCGCGGTACGAAACAACTGGTCGAGGGCGGCATCGTTCAGGGGCTGGCTCATGGCATGCTCTGCGGGATGAAAGGGAATGACGCACAGTGTATAGTTCCACTGGAGCAAGTAAATGGCATATTCGGAACGAATTAATACGAATTATGCAACAATCAATAACTCAGACCAATGCCCTGGCTTGTACGGCTTTCCACGACGGCCGTGCCGGCAATGCACGGCAGGCGCTGGCCTTGGCCCACGCCCTGACCCTGCACGCCACCGAACTCGTGTTGCAACCGCGTGCGCCGTGGCGCTGGCTGGCCCCACGCGTACTGCCGGGGGCGCAGCACGGCTTGGGGCCGGCCTTTCACGCCCGCTCTCAGGTAGCGCCGCAGCTGGCAATCGGCTGTGGCCGGCAAGCGGCACTGGCCACCCGCCTGCTCCGCACCCGCGGCGCGCAAGCCGTGCAGATTCTCAACCCGCGGATTGATCCCGCGCATTGGGACATCGTGATCACGCCCCAGCATGACCGCCTCGTGGGCAGCAATGTCGTGCACACGCTGGGCAGCCTGCATCCGGTGGATGACGATTGGCTGCTACGCGCAATTTCCGTATTTCCCAACCTCGCCATGCTGCCCACCCCGCATAGCGTGTTGCTGGTGGGTGGGCCGACCCGAGCGGCGGCGCTGGACGATGCCGGTTTTAGCGCGCTGCTGCAACAACTCAGCGCACGCGCACGCGCCGAAGGCGGAAGTTTCAGCGCGATTGCCTCACGCCGCACCCCCGCCGCTTGGCGCGCCGCCATGGGTGCGGTGGATGTGCGCGTGCCCGGCCTGCGTTGGCGCGACACCGGCGACGGCGCCAACCCGTATGCCGGACTACTGGCCAATGCCGACCGTCTGATCTGCACCCCCGATTCGGTGAATATGCTCAGCGAAGCAGCGGCCACCCATGCGCCCCTGTTCGTGTGGCAACTCAAGCGCGTGCAGGGCCGCAATCGGTGCTTTATCGACAGCTTGCTCAACACCGGCCGTGTACGGGCGCTGGATGAGGCGATGACCGAATTCGCTGCCACCCCCCTGCGCGAGACCGCGCGGATTGCGGCAACAATCAGACAGCGGTTGCAAATCAATCCCTAGCCCACCTGCACGGCGCTCTCAGCCACCCAACACGTGCACGACCTCGGCCCGAATCACCGCACAGGCGTGCGTGATCGCATCGTTGCGCAGCGCGCGGCGCTGGCGACGATCCAGGGTGCAACGCAGGCCCGCATCCAGTAGTACGGCATGCGCTTGCAGCAAGGCGGCGGCGCTGCCTGCAGCCAAGCAATGCGCGGCCTGGGCCGCACCCAGCAAGGCGGCGGTGGCGCGCGGCCGCAGCAAGGCAGGCTGTTTGTTTGCATCCCGCAGCACCAGCCATTGCAGCAGGAATTCCAGATCCACCAAACCGCCTTCGCCTTGCTTGAGGTCGAGCATCGCGGCATCGCTGCGGTCGAGTTCTGCACGCATCCTGGCACGCATCAAACGCACATCTTCGGCAAGTTTTCCGGCATCGCGGGGTTGCGCCAACACGTCATCGCGAATCTGCTCGAAATCGGCAATCAGCGCTGCATCACCGGCAACGCCGCGTGCGCGCACCAAGGCTTGATGTTCCCACGTCCAGGCGCGATGGCGCTGGTAGTCGGCATAGCTGGACAGGCTGGAGACCAGCAGGCCCTTGGCACCATCCGGGCGCAGCCGCACATCCACATCGAACAAACGCCCCGCGCCGGTGCGCGCACCCAGCAAGGCCACCATTTTCTGCCCCAAGCGCGCATACCAGCGCGGCGCATCCAACGCACGCGTGCCGTCGGACACCGCATCGATCGGCGCATCAAACAAGAACACCAGATCCAGATCCGAGCCAAAGCCCAGCTCTTCACCCCCCAAGGTGCCATAGCCCAATACCGCAAACCGGCCACCAGCAATGACCCCATGCGCCGCGCGCAACTCGGCATTGGCCAGCTGCAACACGCACGCCACCACCGCATCGGCCAACCACGCCAAGCGCTGCGCACACTCGGCAGCGTCGATGCGCGCATCCAGCAGGGCAAGCGCAAAGCGGAAACTCAGGGCTTGCCGCAGCTCATTAAGTGCATCCAGCGACGCCTCCACATCGTCCTCGCGCAGCACCGCCACAGATTGCGCGCGCATGCCGGCGCGATCAGGCAATTCACTGCCCACACGCACATCCAATAATTCATCCAGCAACAAGGGGTAGGCGGCCAAGCGCTCACCCAACAGCGCACTCCGCGCCAACACATCCACCAGCCGCGTCAACGCCGCCGGCTGTTCATCCAGCAACGCCAGATAACTGGCCCGCCGCAGCAGGGTGTGCAGCAGCGGCAAGACCCGCCGCAACACGGCATCGGGCTGGGCGCAACCGGCTGCCTGTTGCAACAGTGCAGGCAACACCCGGTCCAGCCGCGCACGCGCCGCATCGGACAACTCACGCACCCCCGGCGCACGCGCGAAATCACATAGGCTGGCGTGCAGCGCCGCCGGTTCGGCAAAGCCTGCGGCCTCCAGTTGCGCGGCTTCACCATGCTCGGGCAGGGCGCGCCAGTACAGTGCCAAGGTGTCGCTGTCATGACTGCGGCGGCGGCGCGGCGCCAGCAATGCCGAAAACTCCTCGGCAACCCGTGCCCGCCACTGCGCAAGCTCCGCGTGCAGGGCAGCCCAGTTTGGATAGCGCAGCCCCAGCGCCAAGCGTGCCCGTAGAACCGCATCCTCCGGCAGCGCATAGGTCTGTGCATCGGCCAACATTTGCAGGCGGTTTTCCAGTGTCCGCAAATAGCGATACGCCTGGGTAAGCGCGGCGGCGGCCTGCGATTCGATGTGCCCGGCTGCTTCCAGTGCGGCAAGTGCAGTCAGCAGCGAGCGACTGCGCAACGCCGGCTCGCGGCCACCCCGAATCAACTGCAGCGCCTGCGCCAGAAATTCGATTTCACGAATACCACCCGGCCCGCGCTTGATGTCATCGGCCATGTCCTTGCGCGTCACTTCGGCGGCAATCAGCGCCTTCATCGCACGCAACCCATCCAGCGCGCCGTAGTCCAGATAACGCCGATACACGAACGGCCGCAATGTTTCCAGAAAGCGCGCGCCGGCCTGCAAATCACCCGCCACACAGCGCGCCTTCTGCCACGCATAGCGCTCCCAGTCACGGCCCTCGCGCTGGAAATACAATTCCATCGCCGCAAACGACAATGCCACCCGCCCGGCATTGCCGAACGGCCGCAAGCGCAAATCCACGCGGTGACAAAAACCATCGGCCGTGACGTCATCCAACAACCTGGCCAACTGCTGGCCCAGCCGCGCAAAATAATCCTGCGCATGCAGCACACGTGCGCCGTCGGACTCGCCCTCGCTGTCGTAGGCATACACCAGGTCGATATCGGAACTGAAATTCAACTCGCCGCCACCCAGCTTGCCCAGGCCAAACACCACCAAGCGCTGCACCTGCCCCTGCGCATCGCGCACCACGCCAAAGCGCTGCGCGAATTCGGCCTCCAACGCGGCCAGTGCCAGCTGCAAGCAGCCCTCTGCCAGCACACTGCTGCCGGCCAGGATTTCCTCCACTGGCGCAGCCTCCACCACATCGCGCCAAATCAAGCGCGTACTTTCCGCACGCCGATAGCGGCGCAACAACTGCGCCCATTGTTCACGGTTCTCCGCGCTCAATTGCGGCGGCGGCAATGGTTGGCGGGCGTCGGCCAGCAACTGCGCAAGCACCGCCGGCTGCGCCTGCAACACATCAATGGCGAAATCGCTGGCCAGCGCCACCTTCTGCAACATCGGCGTGGCCGCCTCAGGCCATGCGCAGCCAGCGGCATGCAGGCGCTGCAAGGCGCGTTCGCCATGCGATTGCAGCGCGGTTTCGATATTCTCGTCCATGCGTTGATTGTGGCATTGCCAATCGGCCGGTATCGTTTTCACATGAGTGAATTGCTGGATTTAGTGGCGCTGATCCGCGCCGACACCCCGCTGCTGGTAATCGAAACCCCCGACGAAAGCCGGGTGATGGACTTGTTCCGGCAGTCGCTGATGCATGTCTGGCGCGCGCTGTACCGCTGGAGTGTCACCGAAGGCCTGCGCCGGATCGACATGGATAGCGAATCTGCAACCGAGCTGGCACCCGACCTCAGCGCCACCTTGCGCGACATGCAAAGCGCCAATCAGCGGGGCATCTACCTGTTGATGGATGCCACTCCATATCTGGGCTATGCCAGCTACCAGCGTGCCCTGCGCGACATCATCCAGCGTCGCGGCAGTCAGCCGCATGTGCTGGTACTGGTAGGCACCAAGGTGGAATTACCCGAGTCACTGGAACCGTTTGCAGTACGCTTTCCGCTGCAACTGCCGGATGCCAATACGCTGCTCAAGCTGGTCAAGGATGAAGCGCGCGAGTACGCCGTGCAAAACGGCGGTCGCCGGGTGGAAGTGGAGGTGGAGGCCGTCCAGCAGATCGTGCGCAACCTGCGCGGGATGAGCTTGGTGGATGCACGCCGGATCACCCGCCACCTGATCTGGCGCGACGGCGCGCTGGGACCACACGACCTGCCCGAGCTGGCGCGCCTGAAGTTCGAGCTGCTCAACAAAAGCGGCCATCTGCATTACGAATACGACACCGCGCAGTTCGCCGATATTGGCGGCGCGCAGCGGCTCAAACACTGGGTCGCGCAGCGCCGTGCGCCCTTCGTTGCCGACCCGCCACCGGCCGGCCTGCCTCCCCCAAAAGGCATGCTGTTGCTGGGCGTGCAAGGTTGTGGCAAATCACTGGCGGCGAAAGCGGTGGCCGGCGGCTTCAATGTACCGCTGGTGCGGCTGGATTTCGGCGCCCTGTACGACAAATACCAAGGTGAAACCGAAAAAAACCTGCGCCAGGCGCTGGCCTCCACCGAGCAACTGGCCCCTTGCGTGCTGTGGATCGACGAGATCGAAAAAGCGCTGGCCACCGACAGCGGTGAAACCGATGGCGGACTGTCGCGGCGGGTGTTGGGTTATTTGTTGACGTGGATGGCCGAACGCACCGCACGCGTATTCCTGGTGGCCACCGCCAACCAGGTGCAACAACTGCCTGCCGAACTGCTGCGCAAGGGGCGCTTCGATGAAATCTTCTTCATCGACTTGCCCGATGCCGCCACCCGCGCCGAAATTTTCACCCTGCATCTGGACCGCCGCAAACTGCCGCGTGACGGCATCAACCTGTCGGCACTGGCCGCCGCCAGTCAAGGATTTTCTGGCGCGGAGATCGAACAAGTCATCGTCAGCGCGCAGTACGCCGCGCACGCCATGCAAGCCACGTTGGACACCCAGCTGCTGATGCAGGCCATCGGTGACACCCGCCCGCTGTCGCTGCTGATGGCCGAACAAGTGCAGGCCTTGCGCGACTGGGCGCTGCCACGCACCGTACCGGCCGACTGAATCAGTCATGCAATAAAAAGCCCGCTTAGACCGAAGTCTCAGCGGGCCTGCTCCCTCCCCCACGTCGGGACGCCGGTGGATCGTGCCGGATCGGCGCGTGGCAATGCACGCTGCACCGCAAAAAAAAACTTGCGCGTTCAGTAATATTTCATATGCGTTGTTGCGCCAATCCACGCTGCGCGAGCACTGCCAATGCAGCTTTCTCGCCCGATTCACAGCCGCCTTCCATGAAGCCTTGCGCAGCCAATGAACAATGTTCGCCGGCGAAATGCAGACCGCCTGCCGATGTCCCCATCACGCCACCAATCGTCGCCCAATCACCCGGTTGAAAGCAGGCGTAGCTACCCAGCACCCACGGGTTAGACGGCCAATGCATGCGCGCCTCGGCAGCCTTGCCACGGGCGCTGGCAAGGCCGGGAAATACCGGATCCAGTGCAGCCACTGCCGCAGCCGCCTGTTGCTTGGCACTGCCTTGCCCCAGCGCGATGCCGTGCGCACCACCCGTGAAATTGGTCAGTACCCCGGCGGTACCGGCTTGTTTGCGGCTGGTCTCCCAACTGGTCTGATAGGCCAGATCACTCATCGACGCGCCATTGGCGTGATGCTCGCGCCATGCGCGGTGTTCAAACCCGATCATCAATTTCGCATTGCTGCCATAGGCCAAGGTAGCGATGGCGTGCCGTTTGTTGGCGGGCAAGGCCACCCCCAGCCGCACCTTGCGCAGCAAGGTAAACGGCAACGCCAACACCACTTGCTGCGCACGCAATTGGCGTGATGCGCTGCCATTGCGGAAACTCAGCACATAGCCATTGGCATCGCCGTCCAGGGCTTCCAGCACATGTCCAGGCTCGATGGCGTCGTGCAGGCGCGCGGCCAGCGCCTGCGGAATCAAATCGTTGCCCCCGCGCACATGGAAGCGCTCGTCGCTGGTGCCAAAGATATGCAAGGCTTGTGCATCGCTGGTGCCGATAAAGGTGAGGAAATTCATCGCTGATTGCTGCGTAATTTCCAAGCCCATTTCGGTGGTATAGGCCACATCCAGCAGCTTGCGCAACCAGCCGATGACGCCATTCCTGTCCAACCACTGCGCGATGCTGAGGGCATCCAGCGCACGGAATGCGGGGTTGTGGTCGGTACTGTCGAAGCTGCCTTCTCCGGCTGCTGCAAGGTCACGCTGGATAGCAGAGGCAACCGGCACGAAAGCGCGCACGATCTCGGCTTCATCGATCAAGCGACCATCAAAATACCAGCAATCGTGATCTGCATCGCCATCCAGCAGATCATCCAACTGCAAGCCCAACTCACTGGCCAGTGCACGAATTTGCGTATGGTCACTATCGATCAGCTCCCCGCCCAACTCCACCACCTGCGCATCGGCAAAATGCCCGCGCAGCGACAACATCCGCCCACCCACGCGTTGCTGCGCCTCGAACACCTGCACCCGCACACCTTGCTGACGCAACCTCCACGCCGCTGTCAGCCCGGCGATGCCGGCCCCGACAATGACCACATCCGCCTGCCCGGCCGGCGGTATCGGTTTTGCAAGGCTGGCGCAACCGGCCAACACCACACCGGCACCGGCGCCTTGCAGCAAACGCCGGCGCTGCCGATCGATGCGCTGCTCCTGCACCTGTGCGTGGAATTCATCCAATGGCATCCGCGATTGCTGCGCGATGCGAGCGATTGCGGCGGCGCGTTGCAGTAACCGGAACAAGGGCGTGCGACCCATAGCAAGACTCTGCCACTGTGACGTTACTCACTTCAACGCAGGCATCACCAGCAACAGGTCACCGGCACGCGTAATTGCAACAAAACGTGCTCAATCAGGACGGGGGCTTTTGCGTAGATCCTTGAGAATTTCACGTGCGGCATTGCGCCCCGGCAAGCCGGTCACACCGCCACCGGGATGACTGCCGGCACCGCATAAATACAACTGCTTGAACGCGCCGCGATACGCCCCCTGCCCCAATAGCGGGCGGGCGCTGAACATCTGATCGAGCCCCAACGCGCCATGAAAGATATCGCCGCCAAGCAAGCCAATGCGGCGCTCCAGATCCAGCGGGCTCAAGGCTTCATAGCCGAGTACGCTGCTTGTGAAATTAGGTGCGTAAGTGTTCACGGTATCGATCATCAATTTAGCCACCGTGTCGCGGTGCGCATCCCAACCGCCATCCACCTCCGGGTGGACTTGCTGACAAAACAGACTGGCAACATGCTGGCCAGGTGGTGCAAGCGTGTCGTCCAAGGTTGATGAAATCACCACCTCGACAATGGGATTTTGTGCCCAGCCGGCGTTATGCACCTTCGATTTGGCATCGAAATACGCCTGCTCGAAATACTGCAGCGATGGCCCGATCAAAATGCCACTTTGATGATGCGGCTGCAGCTGCGTGCCCGGCATCGCAGTGAAATCCGGCAACGCGCTCAACGCCACGTTCATGCGGAACGTCCCCGACCCGCAACGATAACGCCGCATGCGCTGCATGGTGTCGTCATCCAATTGCGCCGGATTCACCAGTCGGGTGTACAGCAATTTCGGATTGAGATTGCTGACAAGGGTTGCGGCACGCAGTTCACGCCCATCGGCCAGGGCAACGCCCACCGCCTTGCCGTTTTCCACCAACAGCTGTGCAACCTCGGTATCGGTTTCGATGACAACACCGCGCGCCTCGCATTCAACCCGCATCGCCTGCGTGATCGCACCCATGCCACCGATCGCATGCCCCCACGCACCCGCCTTGCCATTGACCTCGCCGAACACGTGATGCAACAACACGTACGCGCTGCCTGGGGTGTACGGGCTGGCAAAATTGCCCACCACCGAATCCCAGCCCAGTGCGGCTTTCAGCGGCGCGCCTTCGAACCAGTCATCCAGCAGTTCGCCCGCAGATTTGGTGAACAGATCCAGCAAGTCGCGGCGGCCACGCATGTCCAGGGTTTTGAGCTGTTTGGCCACGCTAGCCGAATGCAGCCAATCGGCCAGCACGAAGCGATCACTGACATTGGGCGGCGTGCGCTGGATCAATTCGCGCAACACCACCACGATGCGATCGAGCATTGCGTAGTACTCGGGCAGCCGCTGTGCATCACGCGCCGACCACTTCGCGACCTCGGTCTGCGTGTGTTCGCCACCCAACCGGAAACTGCGCCCATCGGGCAGCGGAAGAAAGTTTGCATACGGCCGTTCGACCACGCGCAAGCCATGCTGTTGCAGGCGCAGATCACGGATGACATTTGGGTTGAGCAGACTGACGGTATAGCTGGCCAACGAGTTGCGGAATCCGGGATGAAATTCCTCGGTCACCGCCGCGCCGCCCACGATGTGGCGACGCTCCAACACGCGCACTTGCAAGCCAGCTGCGGCCAGATACGCCGCGCATACCAAGCCGTTATGGCCACCACCAAGAATCAGTACATCGTCACGTTGCATCGGCTAATCCCATCACGGCATCCGTAATGGGTCAGGATAACCCCCTACTATCCGAACAGAGCCACCGGCAGGCGAACCCCCGTAGCGAAATCAAGGAGGAGGCAGCGGCAACGCCGCTGCCGGAGGATATTCGCGGAGGGGCTTTGCCTGCCGGTGACCCACTCGATAGCTCAATGCAGCGGCACGCCCGTCTTATCGGCAGCTTCATCAAAGCTCACGCCCTCGGCCAGCTCGACCAGCTTCAGGCCATCCGGGGTGACATCGAACACGCCCAGCTCGGTGATGATGCGGTTGACCACACCCACACCCGTCAGCGGCAGCGTGCACTGCGGCAAAATCTTCGAGGTGCCGGCCTTGGTGACGTGTTCCATCAGCACCACCACCTTGCGCACGCCGGCCACCAGATCCATCGCGCCGCCCATGCCCTTGACCATCTTGCCGGGCACCATCCAGTTGGCCAGATCCCCTTTGTCGGTGACCTCCATCGCGCCGAGGATGGCCAGATCAATATGCCCACCGCGAATCATCGCAAACGAATCGTGGCTGCCAAAAAAACTGGCGCCGGGCATGGCCGTGACGGTCTGTTTGCCGGCATTGATCAGATCGGCATCGAGTTCGGCCTCGGTGGGGAATGGGCCGATGCCCAGCAAGCCATTTTCACTTTGCAGCCATACCTCCATGCCGTCTGGAATGTAATTGGCCACCAGTGTGGGCAGGCCGATGCCAAGGTTGACGTAGGCGCCGTCGGTGAGCTCGCGGGCGGCGCGCTGCGCCATTTGTTCACGGGTCCAGGCCATCTCAGTTGCCCTCCGGCTGGCGAATGGTGCGTTGTTCGATGCGCTTTTCCGGGGTGGCGTTCACCACGATGCGCTGCACATAGATGCCGGGCAGATGCACGTGGTCGGGCTCGATCGCGCCGATCTCCACCAACTCCTCCACCTCCACCACGCACACCCTGCCCGCCATCGCGGCGGCGGGGTTGAAGTTGCGCGCGGTCTTGCGGAACACCAGATTACCGGCCTTGTCGGCCTTCCATGCCTTGACCAGCGACACGTCGGCCTTCAGCGCGGTTTCCAGCACATACATGCGACCATCGAACTCGCGGGTTTCCTTGCCCTCGGCCACGATGGTGCCGTAGCCGGTGGCGGTGAAGAACGCAGGGATCCCGGCGCCGCCGGCGCGCAGGCGCTCGGCCAGCGTGCCCTGCGGGTTGAACTCCAGCTCCAGCTCGCCGCCCAAAAACTGACGCTCGAACTCTTTGTTTTCGCCCACATACGACGAAATCATCTTCTTGATCTGGCGCGTGGTCAGCAATTGGCCCAAGCCAAAACCGTCCACACCGGCGTTATTGGAAATCACGGTCAAACCGCTCACCCCAGAATCGCGCAGCGCCGCAATCAGCGCCTCGGGGATGCCGCACAGGCCGAAACCGCCCACGGCAAGGGTTTGACCATCCGCCACCAGCCCATCAAGGGCGGCGGCGGCACTGGGGTACTGTTTGCTCTTGGCAGTTGCCACGGGCGCTGCTCCAACGCGGGGTAGAGCAGCCATTCTAGCGATTCGTGCGAGAACACCCAGCGTACCTTCGGGCAATTCCCCGATTTTCTGCGGCCACCGCCGGTGTCCGCTAAAATGGGGGGCTAGGCCCGAAGGCCCCGTTTTCCGCATCTGCAAGGACTGTGCACGGTGAAAATTCTCGTCGGTTACAAGCGCGTGGTGGACTACAACGTCCGCATCCAGGTCAAACCAGACGGCAGCGGTGTGGTCACCGATGGCGTCAAGCTGTCGCCCAATCCGTTTGACGACATCGCGCTGGAAGAAGCGCTGCGTCTGCGCGATGCCGACATCGCCAGCGAAGTGGTGGTGGCCAGCATTGCCCCGGCCGATGCGCAGCCGCATCTGCGCAATGGGCTGGCGATGGGCGCCAACCGTGCCATCCACGTGGTGGCTGATGCCGCCATCCAGCCGCTGACGGCGGCGCGTGCGCTGCTGAAGTTGATCGAAAAAGAACAGCCCGACTTGGTGCTGCTGGGCAAGCAGGCGATCGACGATGACGCCAACCAGACCGGGCAGATGCTGGCCACCTTGTGGGGTCGCCCGCAGGCCACCTTCGCCAGCAAGCTGACGATTGCCGATGGCAAAGCTACCGTGGTGCGTGAAGTCGATGCCGGACTGGAAACGCTGGAAGTGGACTTGCCGGCGGTGGTCACCGCCGACCTGCGCTTGAACGAGCCGCGCTTCATCAAACTGCCGGACATCATGAAGGCCAAGAGCAAGCCGCTGGAAACCATTGCGCTTGCCGATCTGGGTGTGACCGCGCATGACTCGCTGACCACTACCGCGTATGCCGCACCGGCCAAGCGCAGCCGTGGCGTGATGGTCAAAGATGCGGCCGAATTGGTCGCCGCGCTCAAGCAAAAGGGGTTGCTGTAATGTCCAAAGTCCTCATCGTCGCCGAACACTTGAACGGCGAACTCAACGCCGCCACCGCCAAATGCGTGTCTGCTGCGCAGGCACTGGCACCGGCCGTCATCGACATCGTGGTGCTGGCCGCAGACCCCGCCGCCGTGGCCGCGCAAGCCGCGCAGATTGCCGGTGTGAACAAGGTCCTGAGCGTGACCAATGCCGCCAACGCGCACGCCATCGCGCAAGTACAGGCCCCGCAGATTGCCGCGCTGGCCGCAGGCTACAGCCATGTGCTTGGCCCCTCCACCACCTTCGGCAAGGACCTGATGCCGTGCGTGGCCGCGCTGCTGGGGGTCAACCAGATCTCCGACTTGATGGCGGTGGACGGCGCACATGCCTTCAAACGCCCGATCTACGCTGGCAACGCGATCATCAGCGTGCAGGCTCCGGCGGATCAAACCGTGGTGGCCACTGTGCGCACCGCATCATGGCCGGAAGCGGCGCAAGGTGGCAGCGCCAGCATTGAAGCGGTCAGCGTCGATGCCGCATTGCCCCGCCACACCCGCTTCGTGGGCTTGGCCGCCGGCGCAACCGACCGCCCCGACCTGCAAAGCGCCAAGCGCGTGGTCTCCGGTGGCCGCGGTGTGGGCTCGGAAGAAAACTTCAAAATCATCTACGCGCTGGCCGACAAACTCGGTGCCGGCGTGGGCGCATCGCGCGCGGCGGTGGATGCCGGCTACGTGCCCAGCGACCTGCAAGTGGGGCAAACCGGGAAAATCATTGCGCCCGAACTCTATGTGGCGGTGGGCATCTCCGGTGCCATCCAACACCTGACCGGAATCAAGGATGCCGGCACCATCGTGGCCATCAACAAAGACGGCGATGCACCGATCTTCGAGATCGCCGACATTGGCCTGGTGGGCGACTTGTTCCAGATCTTGCCGGAGCTGGAAGCCGCGCTGGGTTGATTGCAGGATTGGTTGCGCCGCCTGTCATTGCGGGCGGCGTAGACACCACACTTCGATATCGGGTGGCAACACCGCGAGGAGTGGCACCAGCAGTGTGATAGCCACTGTCAGCAGCAGCGCCTTGACGGCCGGCACATCGCGTGCGTAGCGAATCCGCGCATACAGTCCACGCACGGTCACCGCTGGCAGTCGGCTGCGTGCCTCCAACTCGAATCCCGCCTTGTGCGCCAGCAGCGTCAAATTGGTGGTTGCAAAATAGTGCACATGCGGCGATGGGAAGCCCCGCTGCCACATGCGGTCAAATGCGCCACTCAACCCAACGCGTGCCAACAGCACCGACAAGCGATACAAAAACCCACGGCTCGATGGTGCGTTGACGATCACACAGCCACCCGGCGCAAGATGTTGCCAACAAGCCACAAGCGTGGCATTGACGTTGGGAATGTGCTCCAACACATCGTTGAACACGATGACATCAAAGCACTCACTCGGCGCCAATGCATCCGGGAAAAACCCACTGCGCACCGTCAATCCACGTGCGCGGGTGGCCGCAGCAACGCCAGGGTCAGGCTCGATGCCAGTGACATCAAATCGCGACGCCGCGCATTCGATGAACCAGCCATGTGCGCATCCCACGTCCAACAGCCGCGGGGTGGATTCGGTTGCCGGCATCTGCAGCAATAACCACGCCAGCAAGCGTTCGAAGTTGGCCTGCCGCAAATGGGTAAGTCCCTGCTCGCGCGCAGCTTCGTCCAGATCGCCACCCGCAACTTGCTCAAGGATATGCGGCGTCAGCGTACTGCCCTCGTAATGGCAAGACGCACAACGCAGGTGCCAATGCCTTGACCCAACTGCCAGCGTGCTGCCGCAAGCAGGGCACACCATCATGTACGCACGCCCCATGCGGTGATCGCGATCCCGCACAAGATGACCGCACCCCCCACCAGCACCTGCCAACGCAGGGCTTCACCCAGCACCACTGTCGCCAGCACAGGCACCAATAGAAATGCCAACCCGTAAAACGGAAACGCGAACGACAGTGGAACCCTCGTCAACACCAGCAGCCACAGCAAAGTCGCGATGGCATAGATCACTAGCGCACCCAGCAACGGCAACGACAACCAACTCATCGGCTGTTGCACCACCAGTTGCGTTGATGCGCTCTTGAACAGTACCTGTCCCAACGACAACAACACGATCGTGCCGAGGATCATCAGCACATTGACGGGGGTGAGGAATTCGGATTTGAACATGACAGCCATCGTCTCCTGCAATGAGACTGCTATTTGTAGATCCAATACCGGTACGCAAGAAAACTCACCCCTGCCAGTGCAACTTCCACGACAGGTTTGGCCAGCCATGCCCACTGCATGCCGGCATACGCATGAATGGCCTGCATGGCAATGGTGCTGATGGCGGTTACCACGATCCACGAGGATGCAAACCGCGCAAAACGCCGCCAGCCCAACCGGCTTCCTTGCGGGTCACGGAACGTGAACATGCCGTTCAGCATGTAGGCGATCCCTGCCCCGCTCAGGCGCGCCAGCAAATTTGCCGGTGCGGTGGCAATCCCGCACCAGGTCAACAACACGAAGCAACTCCAATCCACGACCAGTGCGAGCACGCCGACCACGCCATAGCTCACCCCCTGCTTGGCCAGCACGCGCAGACTCATCGCTGCCGTACCAGATGACCCTGCTGCTCGACAAAGCAGGACCCTTTTGCCGCCGCACACGGATCTCCCCCTTGCTGCAATACCGTCACTTGTACTTTGATGGTGTTGTCGGCATGCAAGATGCGCAATGCATCCCCAGAACCCCACGAGAACGGATCGAAATACGCTTCGGAGACTGCAATCGTCACCGGAGATGCCGGCGTGCCGTGCTGCACCAGCCGCGCATAGTCGTAATACAGGGTCTTGCTGTAGCTGCCCTTGATCAGCACGAAGTTGCGCGCATCGCGCAGGAAGCCGGTATGCACCGGCCAATACAACAGCAGCGCCACCGCAAATGTCAGCGCCATGCCCACGATACGGCGGCGCGGGAAGAACGCGCACAGCGCGAGTGCAATGAAGAAATGCGGTACGTACAGGTACAGGGGATGCCGCTGCTTGCCCAGTAGCAGGACCGCTGCCATCAAAATTGCCGCGGATGCCAAGGCAGCTATTCCAACCCGGCTACACAATGCAATCATCAATACTGCGGCCGCAAACAGCAACCCGATACCCACATGGGTTTCGTTGCTGCCGGGCGTAAACGCATAGAACGCTTGTGCGAAATACCAGCCAATCCCCTCTAGAACACCTTGCGCAGATAACGACAGGCCGTAGCTGCTGCCTTCCAGTTTGCCTGCCTGCTGGCGATAAAGCTGCGCATAACAAACCAGCAACACCAGTGCCAATAAGGCGTGCGGCGCCAACCGCAGGCAGCGTTTGCGCCAGTCGTCGCGGCGCAGCAGCAGCACATCCCAAAGCGCCAGCACCGCCACCATGCCCAACGCGAATTCCTTGGTTCGGATCGCGGCCAGATGCAGCATCACCGATAAGCCCAACCACCACCATTTGCGCGTGCTGCCCAATACCGCCTGCTGGTAACTCAGTAACGTGCCCAACACCAAGGTTGCCCCCAGTAAATCGAACACTGCGCCGACCCAATGCACGGCGGTTAATGTCGAGAACCAACATGCCGACAACACTGCCGCGAGCGTCAACCGGTACGGATCCAACCATGGCCGAGCAAGCACAACCAGCAACGCCACGTTGATGGCATGCAAGCACCACCAAACCTGGTTCCATGCACCATGCCGGAGCCAGAACACCTCGTACAAGCCCCGAATCAGCAGCTCGCCTGCCGGCCTGTCGTTATAGATCGCAGTGGGCAGCAGGTGGATGCTGCTCCGCCATGGCCCAAATTGTGCACGCTCCAGCCAACCCCAATCATCGGCAAAGAAAAAATGCGCCGAATCCAGTATCCAGCGGTTGAACCACAAGGCCGCAATCACCGCGACCACCAATGGCAACCACTTTGCACGCCACGACAGCGGTGACCTTGCTTCAGCGACGAGCATGGCGCGAGGGCACATATTGCTTAGTGAAATAAAGTGGTCTGCCTTTGACCTCATTGAACATACGGCCGATGTACTCGCCCAACATGCCCAGTGCCGCCAACTGGATACCGCCAAGGAACAAGATCACGCACATCAACGATGGGTAGCCTTTCACCGGATCACCGTACAGCAGGGTTTTTGCAATCAGCACCGCCATCGCAACAAATGCCAGCATGGCCACGAGCAACCCCAAGTACGTCGCCAACTTAAGTGGGGCGATGGTGAACGAGGTGATGCCCTCGATTGCGAAATTCCACAATTTCCAGTAATTGAATTTGGTCTGCCCGGCAAGCCGGGGATCGCGATCGTACTCGACTGCGATCGATGGATAACCGATCCATGCGAACAAACCCTTCATGAATCGGTGCTGCTCACGCAACGCCCGCAATGCCTCTACTGCGCGGCGGCTGAGCAGACGAAAATCGCCCGTGTCCTGCGGGATAGCCACCCGTGACAACTTGCCAATCAAACGATAAAACCACGATGCACTGGCCTTTTTCAGCCACGTTTCACCATCGCGCTGACGGCGACGTGCATACACGTTGTCAAAGCCGGCGCGCCACTGTTCCAGCAAACGCGGAATCAATTCCGGCGGATCTTGCAAGTCGGCGTCGATCACCACCACCGCCTCGCCACGCACGTGGTCAAGCCCGGCAGCCATCGCGATTTCCTTGCCAAAGTTGCGGCTCAAATCGACCAAGGCCACATCCGGATCATCCGCGCATAATTGCTGCAGCCACTGCAGCGACCCATCGCTACTGCCATCGTTGACGTACACCACTTCATACGTATCAACACACGTGCGCAGCACCGCCGTCATGCGCCGGTGGAACTCGGGCAGCACTTCGATTTCGTTATACACGGGCACCAGCACACTGAGCACTGGTGCCCCCAGTGCGATGCTGCAACTTGCAGAATCCGGCTGCATGCCCTGCTTCGTCAGTTGCAGGGGGTAGCCTTGACCGTCAATTCGGCCAACGGCTTCTCGCTACCACGCTCGACCATGACGAACTTGGTATCCGGGAACACCCAATTCCCCGTGGTGGATTCGCCGCTTGCACCACCATTCAACCACAGCTTCTTCCCGCCTTTGGGATCAACCACGTAGATCGAAACTTCGGCAATTTTCTTGGCAGACACATCCCACTTCGCAGTCGAGGTAATCGCGCCATTTTCGGCATCGCAGATGCGGAATGAACCCGGGTTGATGGACAACGTGGCATCACCGATGGGTGGCTGTACTTGTTTGGCAGGGGCGGCCACAGCCGTGGGTGTCGATGGCGCTGCCGTTGCATCAGCACTTGGAGCTGGCGGCGCCTCTTGACTGCAAGCGGCAACACCGACCAACAACATGGCTACTAGGAGGAACTTGGCATTCATGGCAAACCGTCTCCGGGAGGTTTTGTGCGAATGGAGGCCCCCGTACCAAGCCGGCGCGGATGCCAGTGTTTGAGCTTCAACGCGGGACGCTCCAGACACCACCAGGACACATAGCCCATGCAGGTCGCAAGCACCGCCGCCAGCGCGAAATTATGCCATGCACTGATCGCCGGCATCTTTGCCACCAACACCTGCTGCAACGGCCAACCCCACAAGTAGATGCCATACGATGGATCGCCCCATTGCTCCAACTTGCGCCACACCGGCGTGCGGTAGGCAAACCAGAAGCAGAAGTAGGCCAGCGCCAACGCAAACAGCCAAGGCATTGCTCGCGAACGCATCGACAAATACACCAGCAACAGCAACATCAGCATCGCCGTATGGCGAACGTGCAACCTGTCCTTGTGCAATTGAACGAGGATCCCGACCGCAAAAAAACCAGCCAATCGGAACCAGTCCGGATGCAGTGGGATGTATTCCGGACGGGTGATCCCCAATACCACCAGCAGCAACATACAGGCGGTGCCTAGCCAGCGTTGCGTGAGCAACCCAAACACCCCCAATGCGGCGGTCAGCACATACATGCGCATCTCGGCTGGCAAGGTCCAGATCGAGCCATTCACGGCATCGCGCATCTGCCCCTGGAATACACCCGGCAACTGCCAAGCCATATCTGAGCTGAACCGCAAGTTCTTCCACGCATAGGCCGCCACCGCAGGGTCGCGAAAATAATCGCCCATCGGTTGATTGGACAGCAATGGGCCGATGCCGTAAGCACACACCACCAGCACCAATGCGAATGCCGGAACGATCCGCAACAACCGTGCTTTGGTGAATTCCCACAAGTCGCCACGTACCAAATAACTGCCCGAGACCATGTAGCCGCTGATGACAAAAAACATCGCTACCGCCATATCACCGCTGTACATCGGCCAGCCACTACGGACAAAAATGTCGCCCAAATCACCGGGCTTGGTCAACGCGAAACTGTGGCCGTAGATCACCGCCAGCGCGGCGAAAATCCGCAACAACAGGAAGTTGTCGCTGCGCCTGGCCAGATGTACCGCGATACTGGTTTCGCCGTTGGCTGGTTGCAACGCACGCCCATCCGAGTGGCTTGATGGTTTGCTCATGGGTGGCGTCCGTCAGCGACAGACATCGGCATCTCGACGGACGGCACGTTACTGAGCGCGATACGCGGTACGCTGGCGATATCGTGTGACAGAAACGCCAGCAGCAGTTGCAGGCCAATCAACACCGGCATTGCCGCCAACATGATCACGCCCGTGGCCGCGACCTGCCCCGTACTCACCGACAACCACCAATGCCAACCGCCGTACGCTACGCCAAACAGCAGCAGGCCAATTCCCGCCACCAATTCCAGCGATGCGGCAGACACGTCACGCAGAAAGTAATTGTAGAAAAGTCGCTTGGCGAAATTGCGAAGATGCTTGCCTAGAAATTCCGGCCACACCTTGCCGATGCGCAGGTTACTCACTTCATCGGCGTAGCGCGCATCCATCGGCACATCACGCACGACTGCGCGAAAAGTACCCAGGCGAAACAACATGTCCGACTCGAAAAAATAGCGCTCACTGATCCGATCAAGCGGTAGCATCGCCGCGACTTCCGCGGAAATTGCGGTATATCCGTTGGTGGGATCGAAGATATCCCAATAGCCGGTCGAGAACTTATTCAAAAAGGACAGTGCGGCATTGCCCAGCATCCGTACCATCGGCATGCGGGTGATATAGCGCAAGTCGTAAAACCGGTTGCCCTTGCTGTAATCGGCGGCCCCCGACAGAATCGGTGAAACAAGGCGCGGCAACTGCGCCGGATCCATTTGCCCATCGCCGTCAAGTTTGACGATGATGGTGGCGCCCTGGGCAATCGCGCGACGGTAGCCACTGATGGCCGCGCCGCCCACACCAAGATTGTGGGCATGGAAAATCACATCCACCCGCGGGTCTGTGCAACGTGCCTGCACCACGGTACCGGAGCCTTCCGGACAAGCGTCATCCACCACATACACGCGCGTTACTTCCGGCCCGATACCGGCCAGTACACCCAGGATCTTGTCGGCGACGCGATAGCAAGGAATCACCACCGCGATTGCATGCGCACAATCTTGACCAGCACTCATCAATGGCTCCCAAATTGAAAATGACGGCGTGCTTCGTCACGCACGGTTTCCAACTGCCCCCGACAGATGCGCGCCTGTGAGTCTGCTGCAGCCCAAACCCGCACCGCACCTTCGGCATCAATGACCGCAAATCCACGCTGCTGCAAAGCGGTGCGCAGTGGCAAGGAAGGGGATTGCGTGGTCATTACATGCGAGCTGCCCAATACCGCGAATGTCTGCTGCCAACGCTGACCACTCGCATCCTCATCGGCCCAGGCGGCAGTGTTACCCACACGTGGATCCTGGATTTTCTTGGTGGTTACGGCACGCCCAGCGGCGGTTGCAGCGAACGGAGCGCGCTTGTCGGTCATCAGGATGCAGGCCTGTGGCGAAGCCATCAAAATCCGCCGCAACACCACGCGCTCCGGAGCACGGCTGGCTTCAATGGCGGCGCGTGCTGCAGGGCCTTGGCGCAGCAATAGCGCCCACACATCATCGTGCATGTACCACACCGTGGTCGGCACTAGCGCAAGATTAGCCACCAGCAACGCCGACAGCGCCACAGGAAAGAGCTTTGCCGGCAATGCTCGCGCCAATCCCAACACTCCGATCACCACCAGAATCGCGGTAGCCGGGAACACGTAGCGCAGATACTGGATCTGCAAAAACAATAGCAACCCAGTAGCTGCAAACCATACTGCGATGGCCCGTGATGCCGGTCGCCGCACAACTTCGATCACCAGCGCTGGAAGCAGCGCCAGCAAGGCAATCCCGAACGCACCCGGGTAGTGTTCGCCATAGCGATCGCTATGAAAGGTCATATCCCACAACGATCGCCAAGTCACCCCGGCCATCCAATGCTGGTCGATGAAATTGATCGTTGCAAAATACGGCGACTTGAAGCTTGCGTTGAATAGCGGAAACAGCGGGCTGCCGGTTACCCATGCCGCATAGACATAGCTGGATCCTCCCAACAACACCGTCAGCCCCAACATCGACAGCAACCAGCGCCATTGCCGTTGCTGCACCGCCAACCAAGCCAACCAGCCCAATGCGGGCAACACATACACGGCATTGCTTGCCTTCAAGCCAGCCAATAGCGCCAACAGTGCCGCCGTTGGCAGGAGCGGCGGGAGCGATCTACCCGACACCGCCAACATTGCGGCAAATCGCATCAGGACCGCTGCAGATGCGCCATCCACCTGCATGGTGGTGGTGAAATAGCCGGTCAAAGGCAGACTCGCAAACAACGCCGCCGCCGCTAGCGCGACCCGTACCGATGCCCCCATGGCCCGCGCCAGTTGCCAAGCTCCCTGCACGCCCAGCAGTAGCCATAGCAAATCCACCGCCGCCCGCGCTTCAGATCCCGCGAGCATTGCCGCGATCGCATGCAGAATGTTGTTGCCCCAGGGTGCCAACGCCCAGACCTGGCCAGACACATCCAAATGAAAATAGCCATCCCGCAGCAACTGGTAGGGCAGGGTCAGATGGGTGGTGTTGTCGTCATAGCTCACGCTCGGCAACCACAACCCCAGTCCGGCCAGGCAGGTGACCACGACGGTTAATACCAGCCAGCTGCCGGCCTCTTGCTCCAACCCACGCCAGCCTTGCCACATGTCCTTGCAATGCGCCAGCACGGATTGATATCGCACTACACAGATCGCAACGGCAATGCCGCGATAGCCCATGCTGGTGTGGATCGGAAACGGCAGAAGCCAGCCGACCAATGCCACCAGTACCGCCAGTCCGATGACGATCCTGGATGCCGGTTCGGATGCCTGCTTTGCTCCCGGCGACCTTGGGGCAAGTGCTGCCGCACACAGCATCAGCAACAAACAGGCAAGCATCGTGGCGATTCCGGCGTAGGCCACCACGCCCAGCATCCCTGCCAAGGTCAACCATCGCGCTGGATGCCGCCAACCCGCATGGCCTGTCTGCGCATAGATCACCCCCAGCATAGCGGTAACACTTGCAACGCCCAGCAGCCACCACCAGCTCGCATTGATTTCGGCAAACAAGCGCAGTCGCCAAGCCAACGCAAGCACCAGCAGCACCGCCCCGCTGGTGACCGTTGCGATCAGCGCACGCTGTGCCATGGATTCGCGCATCACAAATCGCTCAGGCCGTGTATCGAAGCATCACGCTTCACTGTGCCCCGCCGCTCAACGACAGGGGTGATGGATGACGACATGGGTCGCAAGCTCCTTTCCGGTGGCAGCATCAAGTAGATGAAATTGCATTCCCTGCGCGACCCAGTTCCCTGTGGTTGCCTCGCCGTTGGCCCCTCCTTGTGCGAACAACTTCCGCACCGAATGGGGATCCTCGCTGATTTCCAGCGTCACCCGAGTGATGGCGGCGTCGGTCACCTGCCAGTGTATTTTCGCCGCGATCTTCGCCAATGGGTCACACCCTGGAATGACATCTGGTTTGACTTGCAATGTGGCCCCAGGCATCGCTGTCGAACCGACGACTGACGGCGCGGCCACCGTGCCAGTAGTCGCTGCCGAATCGGTACGAGCACCGATATCCTTGGCGCGCAGCGGCTGGTAGTCGGCCGGCACCGGCAGATGGTCTTGCGGCAAGCTCACCAGCTTGCTGCAGCCCACAAGCATGTAAAGCGCAACTGCACCCACAACCCCGCGTATACCACGCCCCATGCTCACCCCCCCAAGCTACCCGTCACGATACTGCCACACCCCTTGCGGTTGCCGCTTATGCTGCTCGTATCGTTCGCCCCGACGCCTTCGCCAGCTGTGCATCCAGTACCCGCCATAGCGCAGCTTGCGAATATTCCGCTTCGATAAAGTCGACGCCCGCGCGCGAGGTGGCACACCAATGCGCGTCATCCTCCAACAGGCGGCAGATATTGTCCGCCAACACGGCTGGGGCATCGGCATGCGGCAGAAACTCCGCGCCAGCCAGCCCCTGCACGCCGACCGAGGTCGTCACCATCGGCAGGCCGTGGCACATGCTTTCCAGTACTTTGCCCTTCATTCCGCCGCCAAACCGCAGTGGTGCGATGGCAACGCGGCAACGTGCGTAGTAGCCGGCCAATTCGGCGTCGCTGACATACCCGGTCACATGCACTTGCGCACTGGCCAGCGCGGTCACTGCGGCTGCCGGGTTCGAGCCCACCAGATGCAAATGCACCTGCGGGTGACGCTGCTGCACAAGTGGCAAAATTTGCTGCACCAACCACGTTGCGGCATCCACATTCGGCGGGTGCGCGAAACCGGCCACGAACAAAATGTCGCGGCGCATGGCCAAGCTGGCAGTTTGATCGCCGGCGACATCGGCATAGCCATACAGCGGGATGGTGCAAGCCTGCGCCTTGCCCGCATGCGCGTGCAGCCATTGGCTGACGTGCGTGGTTTCTTCATCGGAGGGATACAACACCACATCGGCATCGCGCCACATCGCCCATTCCATATCGCGAAACCGCAGCATCTCGGCCTGCACGGTGGCATCGTGCTGCAACTGCAATTGCTGCTGCATGCGCAGATGGTGGATATCGTGCCCGTAGTACAGCACGCGTGCGGCGCTGTGGCGGCGCAATGGCACGACATAATTCACCGAAATATGCGGGCGGTTGAGTATGGCCACATCCAGATAGCGGCCATTGTCGGCGATCCATGCGTCGAATTTCCCGGCGTATTCGGCTCCGTGCAGCACTTCCACACCCAATTGCTGCAGGGCCGGTGTGTAGCCTGGATCGAAATGCAGATTGTCCGGCCAGAATTTGACGTTGCAGCCGTGCGCCACCAATTGTTCAAGTACCTGCCAGGTCGCGCGCGAGCCAGCATCGCGGTCGGGCTGCGGCACGTAATGATCTACCACCAACACAGTCTGGCGCTTGAACTGGCCACGATCACGCGCCAAAAACACCTGCTCGGCGTTGGCAAAATGCCCCGCCTCCAGCACGCTGCGCCAACGCTCAAAAAATACCTGCGCATTGCGCACTTGATATGCCTTGATGCCAGCACCGGTGTCGGTGCCATTGGACACACCTTCGTGATGTACCACCCGCGACGCCGGTTGCAGATAGACCTGCAAACCCGCCTCGCGGATGCGGAACGCAAGGTCGGTGTCTTCGTAATAGGCCGGCACATAACGCTCATCAAAGCCGCCCAACTGGCTCCACAATGCCCGCGGCAGCAAGATCGCCGCGCCTGACACGTAATCCACCGGCTTCACGTAACCGTAGATGGCGCGCGCCGGGTCATCCAGCCGGCCGAAATTCCATGCGCTGCCATCGCGCCACACAATGCCGCCGGCTTCCTGCAATCGACCATCGGGATAGATCAGTTTCGCTCCTGCCATGCCGGCATCGGCGTGCCGGGCAAACACATCCAGCAACGCATCCAGCCAACCCGGCTGCACCTCGGTGTCGTTGTTGAGCAGACACACGTATTCACCCCGTGCCAGCGTCAACGCCTGGTTGCACGAACGCAAAAAACCGAGGTTTTGCGAATTCTCGTGGTAACGCAGACCCGGCACATCGCGCAGCGCTTGCATCTGGGCATCACCGGAAGCATCTTCCAACACCAGCACTTCAAAACTCGCCGTATCGCCACTGCGCAACAGCGCTTGCAGGCAACGGGCGGTGTAATCCAATTTGCCGTAGGTGGGGATCACAATACTGACTTTGGGTGCATCCAGCTGCGGGAACACCAATCCCTGCAACAACCTGCTGATATCCAGCGTGACTGCCTCATTACCCGGTGTTGCCGGCGCCAGTACAGCCGCCGCAACTTGCAACCGTGGCACCGGTGGTTGCGGTAAGACGGGTTCTGCCGCAACACCACGCAGTTTGGCCAATAGACGCCGCAACGGACGCATTAATTTCCAACTGGTGGATGTCAGGATGCTGCGTGAAGTCTGCTCCAACTGGCTGGCATACGCTTCGCTGTCTTGGCGTGCGGCGCGTTCGCAGGCCAACGCTTGCTGGCCATGCACCACTTCGGCATCGCGCTGTTCAAGCGCGCTTTGCAAGCTACGCTGCTGCATGGTCAACTGGCCCAACTGATCCAGTGTGTCCTGTTGCTGTTGCTGCAGCGTTGCCAGCTGCGCACGACGCTCATCAAGCTGGGTTTGCAGTGCCTGCGCAAGAGCAAGATTTTCCACGCGCCCAGCTTCGCTTTGCGCATGCAGACTTCGCGCATCGTCCAGTTCGACTTGCAGCGAACCTGCCCACTTGGAACGTTCTTCATGCTCGGCTTGCAGCTTGCGATGCAGCAGCTGCAATGCACCCAATTCCTGCAGCAAGGACTGCGCCCAATGCGCCTTTTCATCGCGGTCGCGTTCGGCATTGGTATACAACACTTGCAGGACATCGATTTCGCCCTGCAAGGACTGCGCCCAGCTCGCTTTATCGTCCCGATCGGCTTCGGCCTGCTGATACAAGCCCTGCAATGCTGTCAGCTCGCCCTGCAAGGACTGCGCCCAGCTCGCTTTATCGTCGCGATCGGCTTCGGCCTGCTGATACAAGCCCTGCAATGCTGTCAGCTCGCCCTGCAAGGACTGCGCCCAGCTCGCTTTATCGTCGCGATCGGCTTCGGCCTGCTGATACAAGCCCTGCAATGTTGTCAGCTCGCCCTGCAAGGACTGCGCCCACGCCACCGCCTGTGCATGCTCATGGGTCAATTCACCGTGCCGCTGATGCAGTGCATGCAAGTCGTCATCCAACTGGCGTGACCACTGCCCTTGCATATCCAACTGCCCACGCATGGCGTCTGCATCCCGCTGCAACTGTTGCGCGTGGTTGCGGCTAGTTGCCAGCAACTCCGCATACGCGTCGACTAACGGCGCCAACGGTTGCATGTGTGCCGCAAAGGCATGCTCTATCCGGATACTGGCCGCTGGCTCGGGGAGCGTAGTCAGTAGCGGCAGCAGCGCCATCGCTGCAGCACTGTCTGCGGTGTCTGCCGTTTGGTGGTGGCGCAATTGCGGGTCAAGGAAAGCATCTATTTGACGGGCAACATCCGCGCTCGCGTGCAGCTCGACCCCCAACACTTGTGCAACCCTCTGCAGCTGTGTCCGCCAATCTGCCAGCAGCGCATCGTAACGCAACAACACTCGTCGACAGCCGCTGCTGGCGTGTACCGACTCCAGCAAATAGCGCGCCCACAGCAATTCGCCAATGGCAGGCGGCAAGCCATCTCGCCGTGCCAGCGAACCCACCACTTCCTTTGGTGGGCGCGACACCAACACCACGCGCAGCTCTACGCCGCAGCGTTCCAGCACACGCTGCCACAACGGCAGCAGACGACACAGGCGCGGGTCTTTGACCGCCCACAGCGAAACACCGGCAAAGTCGCGCTGCACGATCGCAACCAGCGCATCGAATGCCGTTTGCGCAGCCGCCGATGCCAGCCAATTGTCCGGCAATGGCCGCGGGTCATCCCAAGTGCGCTCCAGCGCAGCCAGCAAGCGCTCGTGCACCGCCACCACATCGGCATGCTCCCAGAACCCGGACGGGTTATCCGGGCCGGCCGGCATCAGGTTCTCTCCCAATGCCACGCCGTGCAGATTGAGCACACGTGTGAATGCCGAGGTGCCGCTGCGGTGCATCCCCAGCACCAACAAGGCTACTGGGGAAACCGTTACCGCCTGTATTTTTTTTACCTTGGCCATGCCACAGCAGTACGCAGGATCAATTCGGCTTCGCTACCGACGCAGGGAGCGGCGTAGCGGGTTGCGGCACTGCTGGCGCAGCTTTGAGAGGAGGCATCGCCGGTGACAAATCGAGCAACTCGAAGCGCTGACTCAACGAGCGGGTTAGTTCCGCCGTCTGATCATCGGATTCAAGGATATACGGCACGATCATCAGCACCATCTCGGTGCGATTGGTGCCATGGGTCTGCGACTTGAACAGGTTGCCGAGAATCGGTACATCCTTGAGGAAGGGCACACCGCTATCCCCGGTGGTGCGGCGCTGGGACATCAGCCCGCCGATCAAGATCGCGCTGCCATCGCGCAGATTCAAACTGGTGGAGACCGATCGGTTGAAGATCGCCGGCGAATTGACCGACGAATCGGACCCTACCGGCAATGCTTCACTGACCTCTTGGCGCAGCTCGATATCGACCCGGTCATCCGAATACACCACCGGCTTGATGTTCAGCAGGATGCCGGTCTTGCGGTATTGGATGCTTTGGATGATGCCGGTGTTCCCGCCGGTCTGAATACCGGAGGTTGCCTGCGCACTGATGGTGGGTACTTCGGTGCCAACATCGATACTCGCATCTTCGCCACTCTTCACCATCAAGCGCGGGGTGGACAGTACGGTGATGCGGTTCTTGCTGGCCAACGCGGTCAAGGTGGCGCGGGTTTCGCCGCCAATATCCAGCAAGTAACTCAAGCCAGATCCGCCGGTGGCTGCGGCCAATTTGCCGGAACTGATATTGCCGTTGAACTTGCCCAAGTCCGCATTGTGGGCCAACCACGACACCCCGAATTGCTGGTCGTCGGTCAACGTCACTTCCGCCACGGTGACTTCAATCATCACTTGCCGTGGCGCCTTGTCCATCTGCTGGATCAAGGGCAACAGCCGCCCCCAATCGGTAGCGCTGCCTTGGAAAATGACCGCATTGCGCGGCTCATCCAAGGTCAGTTTGCCACCGCTGAGATCACCACCCGATGTACTGCCCGAGGCCGTACTGGTGGCGGCAGCGGCGGGTGCAGCGATTTGCCCCACTTTGCTGCCATCGATGGCGTCGCGATCACTGCCTTTGCCACTCGATGAATTACCGCGAATTCCGGTGATGGTCTTGACCAACTCCGATGCTCGCGTGTTCTTCACCATGTAGTAGAACAGGCCATCGGTTCCGGCGGTGGGGTTGGGTTTGTCGATACTGCGCGCCCAGTCGATGGCGTGCTGCAAAATCTTGCGGTCGGACGAAAACACCAACACCGTATTGGCGGCACTGACCGGCAACACCAAGATGGCGGCACTGCCGCCACCGCCACTGGCATACACCGAGGCACCATAGCCTTCGGCGCTGAGTACATCAACCAAACGCTTGGACAATTCATCGGCCGATACAAACGCCGGCTCCAACCGCGCACTGGCACGCCCACGCATATACGGCTGATCAAACACCTTGATCGCGTCCAGCGCCTGCCGCACCAACTCCGGGCGCCCCATCAGCAACACCGCATTGCGGCTGTTGTCCGGCTGGATGCTCAACGCTTCGGATGATTTGAAGGCAACATTCAACAGGCTGATCACGTCGTTGACGCGCACCGATTGCAATTCCACCAGTTGAAATACCGGCCGATGACTGATCGGTACAGCGGGCAATGCACGCCCACTGACCACCAGCGGCGGCACGATGCCGGCCCCATCACGGGCGCGACTGAAGAACACCGTGCCGGAACTGAAATCGGTGGCCACGCCATAGTTGCGCAATACCTGTACCGCCAACCGATAAAACTCTTTCGGTGACTGCGGGCCTGCAGTGCGCAATGTAACCAGATCATTCATCTTCGAGACTTGCACATCCATCTGGAAACCCGCGCCCAGAATCTGTCCGAAGAATTCATTGATGAAGGCCGGAACCGGCATCCCTTCGATATTCACATTCACCGCGCCACCTTTCAGCGGCGGCATCGGTTCGCCTTGCACACCGGACACACTGGCCGCGCCACTCTCTGGAATGGCAGGGGTTTCGCCGACCGACAATGCCTGACGTGGCGGTGACGCGGCATTTTGTCCGAGCAATGCAGCGGCTTCCTGCTGCGTGCGGGTCGCGGTCGGTAACGGCTCAGGCAACACCAGGCGTGGCGTCGTGCAGGCGCCGGTCAACAGTGCGATACCGGTGGCAGCAAGGAGGGGACGGAGATTGTTCATGCCAGAGACTTGCCTGAAATTTGACGATATGAGGATGACGATTGGGCACCGTTACGCGGTGCTGTTGTGCCTTGGGGTGGCTTGCTTGGCGGCTCCACCGGTGCCACTGGTGCACTTGGCATGACCACAGTCGGCTTGTCGGTACCCGCAGCTGGTGTAACAGGTTTGCCATCCGGACCAATGCACCCTTCAGGGTCGGGGTGCACGCTGTTTTGATACAACGACTTCACCCGCTTGCAGTCATCCTTGGTAACCCAGATGCGGTCACGAGTGACGGCGTTGAGCACGGCACCATCGGGTAGTTTTTCGCCAACCCTCACCCAGGTTTGCACGGACTGACCTTGCTTGCCGGCCTCGCTCACCGACACCTGCACCACAGGGCTGGTAACGATTCCGGTCAGCGTCCACGTCGCCTGTTTTTTCTCGGCACCACGCTGGCCTGGCATCAGCAAATCACCCCAAAACTTGGCGCTGCGCACCGCTTGATAAGTGTTGTCACTGAAACGCTTGAGCGCCTGTGCATTGGGTAGCGACCATGTGGCTTCCTCCGCCTTGGGCGGATCGGCGGCGCGGATCGGCAGAAACAAGCCCACCACGGTACCCATGATCGCGCCCGCCACCACCGCAACCGGCATGGGTTTGCGCTGCAACAGATCAACCAGCGCCATTGCTTGCCCCCTGCGGCTTACCTGTGCCCACGCGGTAATACGCCGCCAGCGTCAGCGACATATTGGGCAGTCCTTGCACGAAAGTGAAGGACAACTCTTCCACCGTGACCAAGCGGTCTGAATCTTCCAGGCGGCGCAAAATTTCCAGCATCTGCGGCTGGCTGAGGACACCGCGCAAGGTCACCGGAATCTTCCATACGCCTGGCTGGCCAGTGACTTCTGCCGGCGGCCGCGCCTCACTGGTCAACTTGTTGCCAAACGCCGTCATCAACTGCCGCACCATCGTCTGCGCTTCTGCTTGCGCAAGGCCGATGGTGGCTGCATTCGGAATTTCCGCCTGCAACGCTTTTTCCGCTGCCTTGGCATTTTGCGCGCGCCCCAACCAGTGTTCCTGTCCGGCCAATGCACTCATTTTGTAGAGCTGCAATGTGCGCTGCTGATATTGCGCATGCAGATCGCTGCGCCAATCCATCAGCACCAGACACAGATAGAGGAACCCCACTGCAGCGGCGGCCATCACCCCGATGCGCAGCCGCAGATTGCCGCGCCATTCTTCGCGCATCCCGCGCAAACGCACACTCGCCATGCCCGCACTCATTTGCCTGACCCCTTGCCGGATGCGCGCACCACATGCGCCTTGACGACCACGCTATTGGGCTGTTTGCCCAATTCCGCAGTGACATCCGTAAACCGTTTCGAAGCCTCCCAGGCCGTCACTATCGCGCGCGGATCGGGGTTGACCATGCGTGCCGTGACTTCCAGCGTGCGCGCATCGGGCACCTTCCATTCCAGCAATTGCCACTGCCCGCGCATCAAGCCTGAGACCAGCCCCATCAATTCGATCTGTCCGGCCGGCGGGCGCAACGCCAACCGCGCATCAATCGCGGCACGCGCTTGCAATGCGTCATCGCGGGCGGTGATGATTTTATCCAGCACTTGTTCCTGCTCTGCGATTTGCTTGTCAACCTGCCAAATCGAGATTTTCAGCGCCACCACCCCCACCAGCAGCGCCATCAACACCGCCGTTGCAATGCCGGCTGCCGCCAATGCCAAATAGCCGCGGTAGTGGCCAAAGGCTTCGCGAATATCCGGGCTGCCCGACGCCGCCCACGGCTGTGCCTGCAATTCCGACACCAGGATGTCCGGGGCGGCAGCGGCTGGTGACAGCCCGGCACCACGCCGAAATTCGTTCCACTCGGCCAATTCTGGCAGTTCGCTCCACCAGCGCGACGCCACCATCACGTTGTCGCGCCAGACCCGGCCTTCCAGCCCTTCATCCAGTTGCACCAGCTGTTCACCGCTGACTTGCGGTGCACCACGGAACATCGATTCGGGTAACACTCGGCGGGGTTGCGGCAACGCCATGCCGTCGGGCCCAGCCAGCACCCGCCCACGCGACCATGCCCACGCCATTGCACGGTCACCCACCCACTCCACATGCGATTGGGTGTCGGCAAACGGCGACCAGCGCGCCAGTGCCATCTCCACGAAGCCTTTGCGCTTGCGGGCAGGTACGGCAGCGCCATCCAGTACCGTGTAGGCACACAGATGCCGCGCCAGCAGCCATTCCTGGCCATTGCCGCCTTCGCTCAGCTGACGCAGGCCATTACTGCCGCGCAGCCACCGGCTTGCGGAAAAGCCGCGAACGAACCGGTTCAGCAACGACATCCGTTGCCGGGGCTTGGGATTGGATAAGCTCATAGTCCTCACGCCAGGGGCGACCCTTGTCCTCGATCGGGGTCATCGACCAATGCATCAATGTCACCTGTCCCCCATGCGAAGGCCACAGCTTCAAAGTGCCAGACGCCGCAGGATACACGGCCACCGGGGCCTCCATCGACTTTTCCAGTCCGATGAACTCAGAAAACGCCACCGCGCTCAGGAACGGTTGAACTTTGCGGAACGCAATGGCGCGCGCCGCTTTCTCCGCATCCATGCCGTCAATCGTCAGCAATACCCGCGCCGGGGCCGTATTTACATTGATGATGGAGGCCGGCTCCACCGTCAGTGTCGAGGTGATTTCGGCCGGGCTCAAGAACGACAAGGCCTGCTGCCAGCCAATCACCCGCATCAACTCCATCGGCGTGGCCACTGGCAGATTGGTGGGCGGTGCCATCCCTGCGGCAATGTAGCCTTCGGCTTCCATACTGTTGAGCCGGTACAAATTGTCGCGATCCTGATAGTCCATCAAGCGATTGAACAGCGCGCCTGCCGACACTGGCCGTGGCTGCCCCCCTTGCGCCAATAGTTTTTCCAGCTTGTCAGGGGGGTTCCAGTTCACCCCGAACAGGCCGTAATCGTCTTGCAAGGCAAAACGTGCGCCGCCTAAACCTTGGTTGGCGCGACCGTCCAGCGCCACTTCATTGCCAATCGGCAACCACGACTCCAGATCGGCATCACTGACCGCCGGGCGCACGCCATCCTCACCGCCGGAAACCATGTTATCCACGGTCAGCCCGCCCAAGGTCATGCGTTGGGTGCTGAGCAGATACAGCGCGGTTGCACGGGTGCTATCCATGTCCAACGCGTCCTGCATCGCCTGTGCCCGCTGCCGTGACTGTTCCAGCAAGCGCGAGGTGACTGCCGCGATGGAGCCGGCCAACAGGCCCAGTACCACCAGCATGGCCAACACCAGCACCAGCACGAACCCGGATTGGTGACGATGCCCCTTCATTCCATGGTCTGCTCATCGCCATACAAGCGCTTGGGTGGCAGTAACGGGCCCAACACTGCTGCCAGTTGCGACACGCCATCACCGCTCCCCTCGCGCACCAGCCCGATCAGCGCCGGCAAGCCTTCGGGGTCAATCAAGCCCAACTGCGGCGGCCAGCGATCGGTCTGCTTCAAGGTCGCATCGACATAAATGAAATGCGCCCCGGCAGCACCCTGCAAAGGCAAGCTCCAGCGCTCCTTGCCGGCCTCCGCATACACCACTTCGGTGCCGCCATCGCTGGTCTTGCGCAGGCTCCACGCGATTTGTGTGGGCGTGCCTTCCTGCGCATACAACGGGTTCAACGTGGTGCCGGAAAACTGCTCGGCGCTGCCATCCAAATGCAATTTGGGCGCGGCATACAGGCCATGCACACTGTCGCGGAACCACGATTGGAACAAGGCCTGGCGGTCGATCAGCCCGGCCTGCGCTTGCACCCGTTCCCGCGCCACCCGATAGCTGCCCAGCATCTGGAACATCAGCATGGTGGCGAACGAAATCAACACCAGCGTCACCAGCATCTCCATCAAGGTGAAGCCAGCCAGGGCATTGCGGCGTTGCACGATGCGCCTGATCACATGTCCACCGGCGTGGCCATCACCTGCTTCCAACCCACTTGCCGCACCTGGAACGTTTGCAGCAACTGGCCATTGCGCGACACCCGCACGCTGACCTCGTACAGGCCCACCACGAAAATTCCTGGCCGCCCCGACTGCACCACATTCGGCTTGGCCGGCTCCAACAGTGCACTGATCCAGCTGACTTTCAAATCCCCCACCTGACGCTCCCCAACCGGGGTATCCATCGGGTTGGTGCGCCGAATCAGATCCAGCGCCGAGTGCATGGTCAGCTCCAATTGCTGCCGCGCACGGATTCGGTCAAGGGTGATGATATTGGTGGACAACCAGCCATACAGCGCCAGTGCCCCCATGGTGAACACCACCAGCGCCACGATGGCTTCCAGCAAGGTAAAGCCGGCTTGCGCGCGCCGCATCACGGCGTAATCACCGGATCACAGAACGGTGCCGTAACCTTGATGTTGCGCACGCCGTAGGTATTGCCCACGGCCAGCTCGCCAGCGCTGCACACGCCACTACCCGCTACCGTCATCGCGGTGGGTGCCGTCAGCGTCCAACCGTCCTCAATGGTCAATGGCGGGGGTTTGGATGCCAGTGTTTTATCGTCGATGACAATCGTTTTGCCATTGGCCCGCGCCACGCCGGGCAGTGCGCGAATCTGGTCGAGCACTGCATCCATCGCCGCCTGTCGGCGCCAACTGTCGATGCCATGCAGCATCGATGGCACCACCATCGCCGTGACCAAGCCCAACAGCGCCAGCACCACGATCATTTCCAGCAAGGTAAACCCGGCGTGACGCATCGTTGCCGGTTACTGCGGGTTGGCCGTTGTTTGGCCCGGCAAGTAGCCCACATCAGCATCTTGCCCTTGACCACCGGGTTTGCCGTCGGCACCGAACGAGTACAGGGTGAATGGATTGTTGCCGCTGGGCTGCGGCGAATATTGATAAGGCTGACCCCACGGGTCGCTTGGTACCGCCTCGTCCAGATACGGCCCGGCCCAACCGCGTGCGGCATCGGCATTGGCCGGTTTATTGGTCAGCAGCAGCAAACCTTCTTGTTCGGTCGGCCAGCGGCTGATATCCAGGCGCATCGTCTGCAACGCACCGCGCAGCATCTTCACCTGCGTTTGCGCCGTCTGCACCTTGGCCTTGTCGGCCTGCCCGAACAGGCGCGGCCCGACCAAGCCCATGATCAGGCCGATGATGACCAGCACCACGATCATTTCCAGCAGGGTAAAACCTGCCTGGTGCGGAAGGGATTGCATATTGCGCTGTCGCATCGAGGAGTCCTGTTGATTCAAGTTGGCGCTGAATGTGTTGCTGCAGATGCCGCTAAACCGCGAGGTCATTGGCGCTGGTAATGGCCAGAATCACGCCTAGGATAATCGTGCCGATCACGCTGCCGATCACCAAAATGGCAATCGGTTCCAGCAGGATCAGTACCCGTTTCATGCGGTTGCGCCCGGCCTCTTCATACAGCTTGGCCAATGAATCCAGCATGGATGCCAATTTGCCGGAGCGCTCGCCCACCCGCACCAGGTTGTAACCGGTGGCGGTCAGCGCATCGTGATCCTCCAGCGCATCGGCCAAGGATGCCCCGCCGCGCACCGCGCGCGCCACCTCGCCCATGCGGGCGCGCCGCTGCGGTAACTGCAAGCCGGCCTGGGCCAATTCCAGGCCACGCATCAACGGCACCTTGTTGCCCAATAGCGCGCCCAGCACCTTGGCCCAGCGCGCCGTGTCGGCCTCCACCAGCCACGGCCCCACCACCGGCCAGCGCGACAATTTATCCATCGCCGCCGCGCGTAATTCCGGTTTGCGCAGTGCCCAGGTGGTCCCCATCGCTGCCAGCACCAGCAGCACCGACAACAGCCCAAAGTTGGCCCGCGTCCAAGTGCCCGCGTGCAGCACCAGCCACGCCAGCAATGGCAGATCCTTGGCGTGCTGCAACAACGACGCAAACTTGGGCACCACGAAAACAAACATGATCGCAACCGCCGCCACCCCGGCCATGACCAGCACCGCCGGGTAGATCAGCGCATTGCGCATTTCGTTGCGTAACTGCTGCTCGTATTCCAGCTGGGTGGAAGCATCGCGCAGGGCGCGCCCCAGCTCACCGGTCAATTCACCCGCACGCGCCAGCTGGATCACGTACTCGGGCAAGGGCAGCCCGCATTTGGCCAACGTGGCGGAAAATGCCTGGCCGCGCTGCAAATCGCGTGACATGGTGGCAAACGCGGCCACGATTTTGGGATGGTGCGCGCCCACCGCCTGGCTGCCCACTGCGTCGGCAATGCTGACCCCGGAGGTCAGCATGGTGGCCAATTCCTGCAACGCCAAAATCACATCGGCATGCCGCAGCCGGCCGCGCTGGGTGCGTCCAGTGGATTCGCCGGAGCGGATTTCGACCACCGACAAGCCACGCCGCTCCAACTGGCGCGCCGCGTCGCGCTCGCTGTCGGCACGCAACATGCCTTCCAGGCTCACGCCTTGCGCATTCAGGACTTGATAGTGAAATCTGGGCATCGGTCAGTCTCAGCTCCCCGCCACGCGCAGCACTTCTTCCACCGTGGTCAACCCTTGCCATGCCTTCAGCAAGCCATCGTCGCGCAGGAACCGGCAACCTTCCTCGCGCGCCAGTTTTTTCATGTCATTGACCGAAGCGCCACTGACGATCAAATGCTGCATCGGCTCGCTCACCGGCACCAGCTCATAAATGCCCAAGCGCCCGCGATACCCGGTATTCATGCACTGGCTGCACCCCACCGCGCTCATCCAGCGCGGGGCCACGCCGGGCAACACCTTCTCGGCAAACACCCGCGCCTCGGCTTCAATCTCGGCCGGCACCGGATGCGGCCGCGTGCAATGCGGGCACAGCCTGCGCACCAAGCGCTGCGCCTGCACGGCGCGCACGGGGGTGGCCACCAGGAAAGGCTCCACGCCCATGTCCACCAGGCGCGTGAACGCGCTGATGGCATCGTTGGTGTGCAATGTACTCAACACCAAATGCCCGGTCAGCGCGGCCTGCACGGCAATTTCGGCGGTTTCCAGATCGCGGATTTCACCGATCATGATCACGTCGGGGTCTTGCCGCAAAATCGAGCGCAGCGCATTGGCGAACGTGAGCCCAATCTCCGGGTGCGCTTGAATCTGGGTGATCGCCGGCAGCTGGAACTCCACCGGGTCTTCCACCGTGATGATTTTTTTCAGCCCGTCATTGGCCGCTGCCAGCGCCGCGTACAAGGTGGTGGATTTACCCGAACCGGTGGGGCCGGTGACCAACACAATCCCGTTGGCCTCGGCGGTCCAGGCTTTCATCAAGGCCAAATGGTCGGCTTCGAAGCCCAGTCGTTCCAGCCCCAGCTCCTTGCGTTCCTTGGGCAGCAGACGCATCACGATGGATTCGCCATGCACGCCCGGCAAGGCCGACACACGAATATCCATTTCCTGCCCGCCCACGCGGGTGGACATGCGCCCGTCCTGCGGCAGGCGGCGCTCGGCAATGTCCATGCCGGAAATCAGTTTCAAGCGCGACGCCACCGCGTCAAAGCGGTCACGCGGCAAGCTCAGGCGGTTGTGCAAGACACCGTCGATGCGGAAACGCACGCTGAAGGTACGCTCTTCCGGCTCCAAATGAATATCTGATGCCCGTTGTTCTACTGCCTGCGCCATCAGATTGCTGACCAGCTCCACCACCGGCGCTTCTTCGGCCATCGCGCGCAGTTGCTGCTCATCGCCGCCGCCAAAAAAATCATCCGCACGCGCACTGTGTGCCAGCCCGTCCAGCATCCGCTCCAGATCCTGCGCCCGACACAAGCACCAATGCACCTTGCGTCCCGGATAGGCGTGCTGCATGGCTTCACGCAAGGTCGGCAGCAGCGGGTCACGCGCCGCGCACAGCAGATCATTGCCCTCTCCCGGCCATACCAGCACCTGCTGATCCAGCAACCAGTCGATGCCGGTCGTGGCCTGCCCTGCGGTCAGCCGCAGCATGTCCTCGTCTGGCAGCGGCACCTCGGCGCCCATCAGCGGCAAGCCCAATTGCCGGCCCAGCACTTGCAGCAAGTTGTCCTCGCTGACCGCACCAATGCGCATCAACACACTGCCCAGCCGGCCGCCGATTTTTTCCTGCAACGCCAGCCCGCGCTCCAGGTCGGCCTCGCCCAGCAAACCGGCGTCCAGCAGCAACTCGCCCAGCAAGCGGTCGCGCGGGGCTGCGCGCAGTGCAACATCAGAGGACATCAGCGAATCCTTTCTTGAATTTGGTAAATGCCCACAGGCCGAACGCATACGCGACCACGGCAACCAACGAATACTGTGCCAGAGTCTGCCAGTCTGGCCACTGGCCGTCGAACAATACGCGGCGAATCTGTTCCACCGGAATGGTGATCGGGTTCAGCGCCAACCACGGCTGCGCCAGTGCCGGCATCGCCTGGCGCGGGTAAAACACCGGCCCCAGAAACATGCACACCATCACCAGCGGCCCAACCAATTGGGTCAGGTCGCGCAAATACACCCCCAGCGCGGCCAGCAACCAGCACAGCCCCAACAGCAGCAGGGCATAGGGCAGCACGATCAAGGGCAGCGCCAGCACCGTCGGCGACAAGCCGGTGCCCCAGACGGCATTCAGCACCACCAGCACCAGCAGCGCCATCAGCGCATGGAACAACGCGGTCAACAGCGCCACCCAGCCCAACACTTCCAGAGGAAATACCACCTTGGTGACATAATTGGGCTGCCCGGTAACCAAGGTGGGCGCACGTTGCAGCAATTCGGCCAACAGCCCGTGCACCACCATCCCGGCCAGCAGTCGCAGCGCAAACATGCCCATGCCCTGCGCTTCGGCACCCGGCCAGCGGGTGGGAGCCACCACGCCAAACACAAAGGTAAACACCGCCAGCATCAGCAGCGGTGTCAGCAGGGCCCACAGCCCCCCCAGCAGCGAGCCACGGTAGCGACCGCTGATGTCGCGCCAGCTCAGAATGCGGATCAGCGCGGCATGCCGCCACGGGTGGACAAACACATTGGGCAAGTTCAAAACTCCAGGCAGACGCCGCGCACTTCGGCGCGCAATAGAGTACTAAAGAGATCGCACTCGCAACGCCAAGGCATGGGTGTTTGGCGATCGGACTAGGCCACAAAGCCTAGCGTTTGCCGCATTCATATTGCGCTGCCCCCCACCCCCCCGCATCTACGGGGATTGACGCACCCTGAACATTGGGTTAGCGTCCGCACTGCAACTTGATCAACTAGGGGAGCAGGGGGGTTTGCGTCCGGTTCATACCGCCGCAGGTTCGTCAAAAGATTCATCAGAATTCAAGCAAGCCTAGAAGAAGCCGGATGCCGGAGGCCCAGCCTCTTGGTACCGGGCATGGGCCGTGCAGCCGGAGCAAGTTGCAATCAACCGTTTTATAAACTGACAGGAGTTAGTTAGACATGTCTAGCATGAAGAAGAACGTCCTCGCCGTTGCCCTCGTGGCCGGTCTGGGTCTGGCCGGCGCCGCTGCGGCCTACACCTATGGCACCTTGAGTCAAACCGCACCAAACGTTGACCCGCAGTCCAGCCCGGCCAACGCCGCCGATCTGGCCACGCCGGAAAACGTGGCTTACCAGCTGCTGCTGGGCCCGAACTACAACTACACCATGACCGAAGACCTGGTATTCGACATCAATCCGCCGGATAACGCGGTGCAGGTGTCCACCGGCTTCACCGTTCGCGTGAAGTTGAACCGTAACAACTGCGTGGCCTCCGGCCTGCCTTACCCGCAGCCCGACACCACCTGCGCGGATACTGCTGACGGCGCACTGTTCGCCGGTATCGCCCCGACCGCTCCTGAAATGATCCTTGAGCCCTCGCTGGCAGGCGCTGGCTGGACCGTGGCGTTCGATGCCTTCTACGACGGTAACCGCACCGCATCGTTCCGCATCATCCCGCCGGCAGGCAACACCCTGAACCCCAGCGCCGGCATTCTGTTGCGCTGGCGCAATGCCCGCCTGACCAGCCTGAACGAGTTCGCAGTGGGCGCGGCCGGCGGCGGTACCGACAAGGTTGACGCCGAATTCTGGATGGTCAACGCCACCAACGACAGCCGCTACCAGGGCTCCACCACCAGCCGTACCATCCTGAAGCGCGTCAGCGGCGTCACCGCTTGCGCCGACCGGACCCGTTCGGAAGTGGACAAGTACATCGACGTGGCTGACGACTATACTGAAGATCAGCTGCCGAAGACCCTGTTCAGCTTCGACGGCAAGCTGGGCTCGGCCAATGACAACAACCTCGGCGGCAGCGTGACCGCTCCGAGCGATTACGACTCGCAGGTCATCAACCTGGGTGACGTCACCATCAACAACACCGGTGCCGGCAACTTCGTGTTCCTGGGTTCGGATACGTTCACCACCACCATCACCGGCAACGGTGGCGATGACTGGAATGCCTTCGACGACGCCGGCATCAATGACCGCGTGTACCTGATGTACGGCGGCACCGACTGCACCGACGGCACCCTGGTCACCCTGACCAATGCCGGCACCGGCGGTACCGTGTCCGGCAACCAGGTGAGCTTCACCTACACCGCAGCTGCGGCCAACCTGAACATGGCCACCGGTGCGTTCACCAACCGTCTGCGCGTGTGTGCGTTCCAGAACACCAACCGCGTGATCGACGACCATCCGAACCACGTCAACACCACGTTCTTCCGCGCCGGTGCAATCGCCACCCCGGCGTTCAACGACGACCATGCCAACAAGGTGTGCGACGTGCTGCCGCTGCGTTACAACGGCTCCACGATGGAAATCTTCACCATCAACCCGGGCAGCAACACCACCCAGCGCAGCTTCATCCGCCTGACCAACCGCAGCGCCACCGACGGTTACGTCTCGCTGGAAGGTATCGACAACAATGGTATGCACGGTGCCTCGCAGGTGCGCGTGTGGGTGCCGGCCGGTGCCTCGGTGCAGCTGAACTCCACCGATCTGGAAAATGGTACCGGCGGCGCGATCGGCGCTTGGGGTGCTCCGAGTGCTGGCAAGTGGCGCGCAGTCGTCACCGCCGAGTTCCCGGGCCTGGTCGCTTCCAGCCTGGTGAACAGCTCGTTGCCGAACGTGCTGACCAACGTCACCGACAGCGACACCCGTGGCGAGCAGTACCTGCGTGATTACGAAGAAGGCAACTTCTCCGTGCAGGCAGGTCAGCGTCCGTCTGACTTCAACCAAGAGTGGACCCCGGACTTCCACGGCAACGGTGACTCCACCGGTGAGCCGGGCGGCCCGAACGGTGGTCAGGCTCCGGATGGCGGCCCGAGCGGCGGCCAGACCACGCCGGACGGCAACCCGGGTCTGTAATCGGGAAGTCGGTTTCATCGCTTCAAATCACGGGTGGCCTTCGGGCCACCCGTTTTTTTTGTGCCTTTGGCAGCCATGGGAACTTGCCCTGGCGCGGCTACAATGGCAGTTCAATTTTGATTGCAGCCCCCATGTCAGCGGACTTTCCACTCGCCCATTCGCAGCCGGTCATCGTGGTCAAGGATGTCTGCAAAACGTTCCGGATCTGGGCCAGCCCCGCGCAACGCTTGATTGCCCCCGCCCTGCATCGCGCAGGCACTGCGCTGGCGATTGCATCACCCAGCTTCGCGCAGCGCTTGCATGCCTCTGCGCAGCGCAGGCTGCACGTCCATGAAGCCCTGCACGACATCAGCTTCAGCCTGCAGCGTGGGCAGGCGCTGGGCATCATCGGTTTGAATGGCAGCGGCAAAAGCACCCTGCTGCAAATCATTGCCGGGGTCTTGCCGGCCAGCTCGGGGACGGTGTACACCCACGGCCGTGTGGCGGCGCTGCTTGAACTGGGTTCGGGCTTCAACCCCGATCTGACCGGGCGTGAAAACATCTACATCAATGGTGCGATTCTGGGCCTGAGCAGCGCACGCATCGACACCCTGTTGAGCGACATCATCGCGTTCGCCGACATTGGCGATTACATCGACCAACCGGTCAAGACCTATAGCTCAGGCATGGCGGTACGGCTGGCGTTTTCGGTGCAGGTGCATGTGGAGCCCGACATCCTGATCGTGGACGAGGCGCTGGCGGTGGGCGATGCCGCATTCCAAGCCAAGGCCATGACCCGTATCCAGGAAATCCTGGCGCGCGGCACCACCCTGCTGTTTGTCGGCCATGACCTCAATGCGGTGCGCACCTTTTGCCAGCACGCCATCTTGCTGGAGCAGGGCCGCATGGCGATGCTGGGTGCCCCCGAGGAAGTGATCGAGGAGTACTTGTTCCGTGTGCATGCCAAGGCCCAGGCAGCAGGGCTTGCACCTCCGATTCGCACCGCACAGGGATTTCGCTGCGAAGACGGTGGTGTATTGGCCCTGCAGTTTGCCAATGGCATGCAACATTTGGCCCTGGGTTTCGATGCGCCATTCCAGGTTTGCGTTGCGCTGGAAGTGGATCCCGGGCTGGCTGATGCCGCCTGTATCCTGGATATCCTGGATGAGCATGGCGTACCGCTGAGTGGCCGCCGCATTCGCCTGCCGCCGCGCACACCGCAGCAACCGCACGTGCGAATACAGGTGGAGTTTCGTGCGCAATTGGCGCACGGGATTTACCGCATTCGGGCACGACTCGTGCAAGCACCCGATCTGCACCAGCACCATCGCCGCGTGCTGTGCCGACACGAATCCGACTTGTCGTTCGAGGTCATCGACAACTCAATCGAGCGCTTCAATGGCCTGTTCCCGTTGCCTGCCGACGTGCAGGTGCAGGTGTTACCCGGCAATGACCAACACCCCAGCTGAGCCACGCATCGCGTTTTTGATTGGTGGCGTGCAAAAGGCCGGCACCAGCGCGCTGGCGCAGTACTTGTCTGCGCACCCGCAATTGCGCTTGCCATACAACAAGGAAGCGCATGTATTCGATGCCGAAGACTTTGATGACGGCGCAGACACGGCGGCCATTGATGCGCGGTTTGCCCCCCTGTTCACTGCCGATGCCGGCACTGCCGATACCGCCGCTACGCTGCATGGCGATGCCACGCCGATCTCGTTGTTTCTGCCGCAATGTCTGCCGCGCATCACCCGCTACAACCCTGCACTCCGCTGGATTGTGCTGCTGCGCGAACCGGCCGAACGTGCGCTCTCGCATTACCGCATGGAGCGCGCGCGCGGCTGGGAACACTGGCCGCTGTGGCCGGCCATGTTGCTGGAGCGTTGGCGCTTGCGCCTGGACCGCGATCCACTCGCAACTGACTCGCATCACCGCCGCCACAGCTACCGCGCACGCGGCGACTACGCGCAGCAATTGGACCGGCTGTACGCACAGTTCCCGTCACAGCACGTGTTGCTGCTGCGCAGCGAGCAACTGCGTACCCAGCCTGCGACCTGCGTGGCACAGGTGTGTGCATTTCTGGGGGTGCCCGCGCCACCTGCAAACATCGACTACGCGCCCGTTTTTGTCAGTAACACCCCACCGCCCGCCCGCAACAGCCTGACCATGCGTCTGCTACGCTGGCTGTTGCGGCGCGAACGCCGCGCCCTGCGCGAACGCTACGGGATTACGTTCGACTGATACGGACGCGTCAGCGCGCGCGGCGGCGCAGGTAATCGAGCAGGTCGATGCGGGTAATCAGACCAAGAAACTGTTCGCCATCCATCACGATGGCCACATGGCCACGATCAAACACCGGCAACAGCGCTTCGATCGGTGCGCGCATGTTGACCTTGTCCAACCGCGCCACCATCGCCGCCGACACCGGATCGGCAAACCGCGCTTCATCGCCATACACATGCAGCAATACGTCGGACTCATCCAGCATGCCCACGATGCGCGTGCCCTGCATCACCGGCAGCTGCGAGACATCGCTGGCCTGCATCCGTTGCCATGCCAGGCTCAACGCGTCTTCGGGGGACACCACGATCATGTCCTGCCCGGCAAATGGACGTGGTATCAGGTCACGCAGGTCTCCGTGCGTCGGCCCGCCGGCGGCCTCGGGGAGGCCGCGCAACGCGTTCTGCATGCCCTGCCGAGCCGTTTCCAGCCACTCTTGCAACTGCGTCGGCGTGAGTGCTTCGCGCTGCGCCAAGTCCTGCAAGGTCGTCGTGCCCTGCAACAGCTCCAGCACACATGCCAATTTTTGGTGCAGTGGGGTGGGGTTCTTTTGTTCGCTCATCGCAACACCGCAGTTTCCAGCGACTGGTTCCAGTGCTCAGGGTAGCATCCGGGCATTGCTGCCTTGGCACTGGAGTGGCATATCCATGCCAAGGCCAGATCGTGCGCAGCTGCGCCTATCCCGATCTGACCATCGGCGCAGCCGCAGGGATGGCAGCGCCTTGCAACGCCGCCACCCCTGTCCGCGCTTAGTGCGCGCGATCGTACATCTGCAACAAGCGTTGCTTGGCTACCAATTTTTCGCGTTTCATCATGCCAAGGGTGTTGTCGTCCAACGGCAGCACACCCAGTTCCGCATCCATGACTTGGCGGTCGAGTTCGCGGTGGCGATAGAACAGCTGCCGGAACTCGGTATTGGCTTTCATCAACGTTTCGATTTCAGCCTGTGATTGCCCTTCAAACATGGAAACCTCCTGCGTCAATAAATTGCTTCGGGCGGGTGCCCGAAGGCGTGGGGATGGCAACCCAAGGTTGCCGGGGATTGCGCAGCCAGCAGTACGCCGGTTGCGAATACGCGCCAACAAAAACGCCCCGGCGCTGGGCGGCACGGGGCGTCTTCGAATTTGAATTCAACGTTTGCTGCCGACACCGGAACCCGAAACACTGGCCCAGTACGACCGCGCAACTGGCTTGCGGCGGCGATCTCCGGGTTGTCGAACGGGTGCTGCATCGGCCGGTCTCCGGCCAGATGGGGGTGGCAACATCAAACCATCTGGTGGCTTGACGCTACGCCTGCCAGCGCGACTTGGCAAGCCCCCATCGACAGTATTGATTAAGATTCAGCCCCCCCGGAAAGAACATAACCAATTGATTTTATTTCACTTTTGAAATCACGACCTCGACCCGGCGATTTTTTGCACGGCCCGCCGCGGTGCGATTGTCGGCCACCGGCGCGGCCGCGCCCTTGCCTTGCGAGCTGATTTGGTTACGGCTGACCCCTGCCGCCACCAAGCTCGCCCGCACCTGCTGTGCACGCCGCTCCGAAAGCGACTGGTTGGCCGCAGGCTTGCCCTGATTGTCGCTGTAGCCGATCACTTGCACGCTGCCGCTGGGCATTGCCGCCAGGTACATCCCCAGCGCCTTGAGGCTGGCGCTGCCAGCCTTGGTCAGCTGTGCCTGCCCACCGGCAAACACATCACCTGCCAGCGTGTATACGTCGCCACGGGCATCCTGTTTCATCGGCGGCAGCTTGGCCCCGGCCACCAACTCGGCCTCCTTGCGCGCCAGAGCAGCTTCTTTGGCGCGTGCCGCATCCACCTTGTCCTGTTGCTCAACTTGGGCACCATCCAGCACCGCTTCGGCCTGCGCGGCCTGGGCGCGTGCACGCGCCGCGTCTTCGGCCTGGATTTGTGCCTGCAAGCGCAACTGCTCAGCCTCCGCCATGGCGCGGTCGGCGTCGCGCCGGCTGGCCTCCACACGCAGCTCGCTGCGCTCGCTGGCCAAGCGCTCCAGCGCACGCTTGGCCGCTTCGATACGGGCTGCTTGTTCGGCAATCCCTACCCGACGCTCGGCCAGCGCCATTGCCGCAGGCAAATTGCGGCGCGATACGGTCGCCAGCGCGGTCACTGCCTGCTGCGCTTGCAGGCGTTCGTACTGTGCAAACGGGTTGAGCCGGATATCCGCCTCCAGCAGTTGCAGGCGCTGTTCGGGGGTACCGGTGGGTACCACGATATCCAGCGGATTGGCGCTGGCCGGCGTGGGTTCCAGCTTCAGGCGCGCTTGCAAGCCGGCGACTTCGGCTTGCTGTTGCTGCAAATCGGCTCGCGTGCGGGCAGCGGCACTGCGTACCCGCGCCAGATCTGCATCGGCAGTGGCGGTAACGGCGGCATCCCGCGCCTCATCATCACGCCCCCGCGCCATCGCCGCCTGCGCGCGCTGCAAACCCGTGCGCGCGTTGGCCAATGCGTCGGCGGCGTATTGGTCGGCATCGGCCGCGTCGGCGCGATTGACCGCTTGTTGCGCGGCATCCAGTTCGGCGGTGGGCGGCGGCAAACTGGCGCAACCGCTGATCAACAAGGAGCCACACAGCAGTGGGGCATACAGGGACGCCGGAATTTGTGCGAAGCTTGAGCGCATGGGAGGTCGCATCTCGTGACGAAATCGCGACCATTGTGGGAATCTGGCGTCGGGCTTGCAACGCCAGGCACGGCAACTTGGGGAAACAGTATGGATATCAGCCACTATTTCAAGCTGATGGCGGAGAAAGATGCCTCGGACATGTTCCTGTCCACTGGCGCACCGATCAGCATCAAGATGGAAGGCGTGTTGCAGCCGATGAGCGACGCCACCCTGACCGCTGGCGAATGCAAAATGATTGCCTATTCGCTGATGGACAGCGCGCAAATTTCTGAATTCGAGCGCGAAAAAGAATTGAACATGGCGATCTCGGTGCCCGGTAGTGGACGCTTCCGTGTCAACGTGTTCCAGCAACGCGGCGAAGTGGGCATGGTGATCCGTACCATCCGCAGCATCATTCCTACCATCGAAGACTTGCAGCTGCCGCAGGTGTTGAAGGACATCATCATGGCCCCACGCGGGCTGGTGCTGATCGTCGGCTCCACCGGCTCGGGCAAGTCCACCACGCTGGCCTCGATGATCGACTACCGCAACACCACCAGCACCGGCCATATTCTGACCATTGAAGACCCGATTGAATATTTGCATCGGCACAAGCGCTCGGTGGTCAACCAGCGCGAGGTAGGCCTGGATACGCATAGCTTCCACGCCGCACTGAAGAACGCGATGCGCGAAGCGCCCGATGTGATCCTGATTGGCGAAATCCGCGACGAGGCCACGATGGAAGCGGCGATTGCTTTCGCCGAAACCGGGCATATTTGCCTGGCCACGTTGCACTCCAACAACGCCGACCAGACCATCGAGCGCATTCTCAATTTCTTCCCTGAAGGCGCGCACAAGAACGTGCTGATGAACTTGGCGCTGAACCTGAAAGCGGTGGTCAGTCAACGCCTGGTGCTGGGCGTGGATGGCCGCCGACTACCGGCCACCGAGGTGCTGATCAACACCCCGATGATCCGCGACTTGCTGCGTCGCGGGCAGGTGCACGAGGTCAAGATGGCGATGGAAGAATCCCTGCAAGATGGCATGCAGACCTTCGACCAGTGCCTGTTCCGGCTCTACAAGGAAGGTCGGATCGAAATGGAAGAAGCGTTGAAGGCCGCCGATTCACGCGATGGTTTGGCGCTGAAATTCCGCTTGTCGGAAGGCGCCAGTGGCGATCACGACCCCTACGCCGACGTGTTTGCCGCGCACTGAGGTTGCGGGCTTCAGCGGGGTGCGTCCGGTTGATTTTCCGGGCGCGCCGCATCGAACGCCGGCAATTGCAAACAGGTCTGTTCGATTCGCTCGATCGTCGGATAATCCGCCATCGTGATCCCGAAGCGACGTGCGTTGTACACCTGCGGCACCACGCAGCAGTCGGCCAGGCTAGGCACATTGCCCTCGCAATAATCACCGGTGGACGGATGCCCGGCCAGCATGGCCTCCAGTGCGGCAAAGCCGTCCATGATCCAATGCTTGACCCATTGCTCACGCTCGAGTGCAGGCAGGCTCCATTCGTGCTCGAAGTACTGCAACACCCGCAGATTATTGAGCGGGTGGATATCGCAGGCGACCAACTGCGCCAAGGCGCGCACCCGTTGCCGTTCGCGGGCGGTGGCCGGCAGCAATGGCGGGGTTGGCCAGACTTCGTCCAGATATTCCAGGATCGCAAGTGATTGGGTGAGCTGACGCTGACCATGTTTCAAGGTCGGCACCAGTTCTTGCGGATTGATCTGCCGGTAGGCCGCAGTATGTTGCTGACCACCGTCCTGCACCAAATGCACAGGTACGGTGGTGCAGGCCAAGCCTTTCAAATTCAGCCCAATGCGCACCCGATACGCCGCACTGGAGCGCCAGTAGGAATACAGCAGCAAGGATTCGCTCATGGCGACACCTTAGCGCGATGGCAGCCGTGTACTGCCACCGCTGGCACCGCTGCCACGACCGTCCAACCGATTGCCATCAAGGCGCTGGCTGGTGTTCGATGCGCTGTTCGATTGCGCCAAAAATGCTGGCGCCGGCACGGTCAAGCACTTCAATCCGCACCACATCGCCAAACGCCATGAACGGCGTGCTGGGCTTGCCATCGCGCAAGGTTTCCACGGTCCGCTGCTCGGCAAAACACGAGGCCCCCAGACTGGTGTCCTCATTGGCCACCGTGCCAGAACCCACCAGGGTGCCGGCCGACAATGGCCGCGTTTTTGCGGCATGCGCAACCAATTGTGCAAAGTTGAACTGCATGTCCACGCCCGCTTCCGGTGCGCCAAACCAGACACCGTTGATGTGGGTGAGCATCGGCAGATGCAGTTTGCTGTCCTGCCACGCATCGCCCAACTCATCGGGCGTCACCAACACCGGGCTTAACGTGCTGCGCGGTTTGGACTGCAAGAAGCCGAAGCCTTTGGCCAACTCCGGTGGAATCAGATTGCGCAGCGACACATCGTTGATCAAGCCAATCAACTGGATGTGCCCGGCCGCCTGTTCTGCGGTCACCGCCATCGGCACATCATCGGTGACGATGACCACTTCGGCTTCCAGATCGATGCCGTAGTCTTCGCTGACCACGCGCACCGGGTCACGCGGGCCATTGAAGCCGGCACTGACCGCTTGGTACATCAGCGGATCCACATAGAAACTTTCCGGCACCTGCGCGCCACGCGCACGTCGCACGCGCTCGACATGTGGCAAATATGCACTGCCATCGACAAATTCATACGCACGCGGCAGTGGTGCGGCCAATGCGTGCATGTCCAGCGCGAAGGCAGCATTGGCCGTGCCGGCATTGAGTGCTTCCGACAGCGCGTTGAGGCGCGGCGCGGTGTTCTCCCAGTCCTCCAGCGCTTGTTGCAGGGTCGCGGCAATGCCGGTGGCTCGCACCGCCTGCGACAAATCACGCGACACCACTATCAAGGTGCCGTCGCGCCCACCTTCTTTGAGAGACCCCAGTTTCATGAACACCTCGCCTGCTGCGTAATGGTTGCAATTGTAACTTCATCCATCATGAACGACAGCGCGGGGCTACCGTTTGACGGACTCTCGGCAACATGGATGTTGCCGAGAAGCCTCCAAGGATGGATTCACGGCGTATCCGACAAAGGGGAGCCCCGCGCTGTCCACGCGATTGGACTGGGTTTGGTGATGGCACTAGCCCCCCAAAAAACCCGCCGCCCGCAACGTCAGCACCAGCGTATCGCGATGCCCGGCAACACCGTGCAACGGCTGGATGGGGGTCGATTCGTGGATCACCCGCGCATCGTCCATCAACAATAATGACCACGGCTGATCCAGCGTAAAGCGCTGACCATTCGGGCCATGCGCATCAAACACCCGGGTCTCCCCCCCCTTGATCGCATGTCGTGCAACCAGCAGCACCGCCACGAAATCCACGCCATCACGATGCGCGCCTTCCGGCGTAGGCCGGCCTACGCCATCACTGGTGCCGATCCGGAATTGATGTGCTTCGACATGCCAGCGTGGCACCGGCCGCTGCACGCTGCATACCCGCGCCAGCGCCAGAATCAGCGCCGACCACGCCGCTTGCCGCACGGCCTCGGGCAACACCGGTTCAAACCAGCGTTCCATCCCACCGTGCAGTGCGTTGTATTCCACCGGCTGCCAATGCATCCGGTGTGGCATCTGCTGCAACTGATCGTCTTCAGCAATAAAACACGCATGCCGTCGTTTGCGATAGCGACCGCCATCTTTCAGATAACGATCAAGGCATAAAGACTCCCACGACGGCTCAAGCGCCTGCAACGCGGACAACGGCACACCCGCCAACGCCGCTACATCCGCTGCCGCCAACACGACATACCCGCGCTGATGCAGCACACGATCCAAATCAGGCAACGCGATGGCAGGGGGTGCGAAAGCAGTGACAGGCGACATCAGACAACTCCGGGCAAGCGCTGCATTGTCGCACCGCTAACACGCACGCAAAACAAAACTCGCCTTGGGTGGGTCAACTTTGTCCAGCCGATGGCTGGAAAACAGGGGTCAGAGTCGACTTTCTCGGGCTTTCCCTAAAGGGAAAACAGGGGTCAGAGTCGACTTTCTCGGGCTTTCCCTAAAAATTCGACTCCGACCCCTGTTTTCACTGATGGTGCCCAAGCGTGTATCGGTCAGATCGAAAACTCGACTCTGACCCCCGTTTTCTCCCCGTTTTCTCTCTTTTTGCTGTTTCAATCCCGGTAATGGCGGGATGATTCGGCACTCGATGTCCAGGTTCGTTGCACAGTTGCGTAGTACCGAGGGCCGGCATGTCGTCGGTGCCATGCCATCTACTGGAACCTGCTTTCATGAAGAAGCGATTGATCCTCGGCTTACTGTCCGTCACAGCACTCGCGGCGACTGGCCTGTACGCAGCGAACGCGCAGCACCCCGCGACCATGCTGGTGCTGGATGCCTCCGGCTCGATGTGGGGCCAGATCGGCGGCAAAGCGAAGATCGCCATTGCCCGCGAGGCGGTCGATGCGATGCTGGATGGCTGGAATGGCGGTGACCTCGGGTTGATGGCGTACGGCCACAATCGCAAAGGCGATTGTGGCGACATCGAAGTCCTGCAAGCAGTTGGCCCCGCAACTGCGGCCGGTATCCGCGCACGCGTTGCTGCGCTCAACCCGAAGGGCATGACCCCGATCAGTGCAGCCGTGCGACAGGCCGCGGCGCAGCTGCGCTTCACCGAGCGCAAGGCCACCGTGATCCTGGTCAGCGATGGCGAGGAAACCTGCAACGCCGATCCATGCGCGCTCGGCAAGGAGCTGGAAGCGGCCGGGGTGGACTTCACCGCGCACGTGGTCGGCTTCGATATCCAGAAGGGCAGCAAGGCGCACAAGCAATTGCAGTGCCTGGCGGCGAACACGGGCGGACGCTATGTGGATGCCAAGGACGCCGGTGAATTGAACCGCGCGCTGCAATCCGTTGCGTCAGCCGACAAGCCCCGGCAGCGCGATGGCGACCCCGACATGACCGGGCGCATGTACGACACGAGTTTTGGCCGACTGACGATCTCCCAGTGGACCAGTGACCGCATGGCCGGTCGGTACGCGGGTGCAGCGAGCGATGGTTCCGACGCCGGCCGGATCGAGGGCGTGGTGACGCAGGATGCCCGCGACGGCAGCGCCAGCCTCAAGGGATTCTGGACCCAGAAGACGGCCGGGCAGCGCTGCGAGACCCCCAGGGACGGCACGCACTACTGGGGTTCGGCGACGCTCATCTTCAATCGCAAGCGCACCGAATTCCAGGGGTACTGGGATTATTGCGATGCGGGCGGCGCAGCGGAGGGTGCGTGGCACGGGACGCTGATCGGACCCGATCCGGCCCTTAAAAAGTAAAAGGGAAACAGGGCTCAGAGTCGACTTTTCCCCGGATGGTGCGCAGGTGTGAACCGGTCAAATCGGGAAAGGGGTCAGAGAACATTTTCGTTCGAATCTCGCTGCGTCGTGGGTCGCACACGGGAAGAGTTCTCCGCTAAAACGGGGTCAGGTTCACTTCCTTGAAACGGCAGAACGGGGTTGGCAGAACCGGAAAGGGGACGGAGGGAATTAAGGCGCCTTAATTCCCTCTGGAGTGGCCCGCCTTCCATAGACACCTGAGAATGGGGACAACCCCGGAGGTGTTGGATGGAAAGGCAACGATTCACTGCCGAGTTCAAGCGCGAGGCCGTGCGTTTGATGGAGCGCGGCGACAAGCCCGTGGCGCAGCTCGCTCTTGAGCTCGGCTTACCCCGCAACCGGCTCTACAAGTGGCGCGAGGCGTTGCAGACTGAAGGGGCGCATGCGTTCCGCGGTTCGGGGCGGCGCTCGCCCCAGCAACAGGAGCTGGCGCAATTGCGGAAGCAGGTGGCGCGGCTGGAGCAGGAAAACACGATCCTAAAAAAAGCGACGGCGTACTTCGCGAGCGCGTCCAAGCGCGGTACGCCTGGATCGACGGACAACGACTGACGTACCCGCTGGGCGACCTGTGCCGGGCATTGCAGGTATCGGTCAGCGGCTATCACGCATGGAAGCGGCGTCCGCCAAGCGCACGTGCGCAAGCAGACGTGCGCCTGGCAGCGGTGATCATGGCCACGCACCACGAACTTCACGAGCGTTATGGCAGCCGCCGCCTGTGGCGTGAGTTGCGCCGCCGCGGCATCGACTGCGGCAGGCACCGCATGGACCGCCTGCGCCGTGAGCAAGGCTTGTGCACGCGGCGGCGCAGACGCTTCATGCGCGCCCGCGCCGCCTACCAGCGCACGCCCGCCGCGCCACGGCTGTGCACGTGGCCGTTCGCTGCCCATGCGCCCGACCGGCTCTGGGTTGGCGACATGACCGTGCTGCCAACACGCGAAGGTCCGCTGTACTTCGCCGCGCTGGTCGATGCATGCAGCCGTCGCGTCATCGGTTGGGCGATGGACGACCACCAACGCCTGGATCTGACCGAACGCGCACTCGAGATGGCGCTACAGCAACGTCGCCCGAAACCCGGCCTGCTCCTTCACCACGATCGCGGCAGCCAGTACACCGGAGCGCGGTACCGGGCAAAAGCGGAGGCAGCGAAAATCCAGCTGAGCATGAGTCGTCCGGGCCTGCCGTACGACAACGCCATGGAAAACAGGGGTCAGAGTCGACTTTCTCGGGCTTTCCCTAAAAATTCGACTCCGACCCCTGTTTTCATTCGCGGATGTGGTTGCCGATCAGATTTAGTCCTGTGGACGGGTCGGAGAATGTTGGATTTGCGGGTGTCCCGGTTTTTTTCTTGATTTTCTCTCTTGATTTTCTCATGGGCGATCAGGAAAGTCGACTCTGACCCCAGTTTTCGATTGCAGTTGCCCGAGCTGGTTATAGACCCGCGACAGGATACGCGTGAGCGTGCCGTTGGGGTCACGAGTGTCTTCACGGATGCGGTTGCTGGCGTTGTCCAGCGTGTAGCGGATGCGGTTGCCGGCGTTGTCGTCGATGCCGATCAAGCGCTGCGCCGCATCGTAGCGATAGGCGGTGTAGCTGCCATCCGGCTGGGTGACGCGCTTAAAAACTGTCCCTGACACCATTATTCCATTGGTCAACGATGTTCGGTTGCCGGTGGCATCAAAGGCATAGGTTTCGATGGGCGTGCCGGTCGGGCCGCCCAACACCTGCGTCAACCGGTTCAGGCCGTCGTAGCCGTATTGCGCCAGCGTCGCGTTCTGGCCGGCCTGTTTCATAAAAACTGTCCCTGACACCATTATTCATTATTGAAGTAGATCACTCTCCTGGATATGACTCAATCTGACGGGTTTTCTTGTCCAGTCGAATCAAAGTACCTACTCCAGGATTCCGAGGAGAATCAACAGGCACCCCTTCAGGAATTGCTACCCACATCGTCTCAGTCACGCAATCAACGCGATCCACTAATCGATAGCCATTCATTTTTTTATTTATGAAGTCAAGCACTTCTCTTGGAGGAACCTCATCAACTCCGAAGGTTCGCACGCACTCATCTCTACGGCTCGACATACAGCCGGCAAGTAGAAATGAAAGCATCACCACTACCAGCGATATGCTGCGCATCGATAATATCTCCTCCAGCCACGCGCAGAATTGGCATGCCGTTCCATTTGCTGACGACAAGCATCATCACAACTAGCCCCTAACCGAGCTTTCAATTTCTCAAGGCACGATAGTGTCGCCGCGTGCGCTTTGCATTCCGTCTCAGCGTTGTACAGAACCCACTGAGCGTAAGGAAGATCATCCGGCCACACGCCAGCGCCCCTTGGTTTATTACGGCAATCTCCACGCCCGGTTCGCTTAAGGTGCCTCACATGCTCTTCTTCATGAGACTTTGTGCACTCGCTCGTGCAAGTTTTGTTGAAGATTTCAATTTGAAATCCACCATCTCCATCGCAACTAGTCCGACCGTAATCCTCATTGCCCCCCGTAGCTGCTCCACCCGCCAAGATTGCAAACAGACCCAACTCGTCCGTATATTTCATAGGCTGCTCAAATGCATAGCCATAGGTACTCACCCCACCCTTCAACCCAATCGGATCGCTCTGCACATAGCGTCCAGTGGCGGGGTCGTAATCGCGAAAATAGTTGTAGTTGAGTTCCGTAGCCGCATCATACCGCTGCCCCGGGAACCGCAGATCAAAGTTGAACGCGATGCCATCCTGATCCGGGTCTTTGTTCGGCGGCGTCGCCCCAAACGCCTCGCCCGCCAGCTTCCACTCCCAGATCGCCACGTTGCGAGTGCCGTCAATGATGGCGCGCGGCGTGCCGAGGTGGTCGGGTTCGATGTAATGCAGCTGCTGGCTTGCGCCTGATCCTTGCAGCACGCCCACCGGCAGATCGCCGAACCACAGGAGCTGCTGCTTCGGGCTGCCATCGCCGCCGTACTCGCCCAGCAGATGCCCCGCCTCGTCATAGGCGAAGTAGGCATTGTCCGCATCGAGATAAGCGCGGGTCTGTTCGCCCTTCGCGTTGTACGCGTATTGCCGAGTGATGACGCCGCCGGATTTGACCTGTGTCATCCGCCCGCTGTTGTCGTACACGAACTGCCGCGCGTTGCCGCCGATCTTCGTCGTGTTGCCCGCCGCATCGTAATTGCGAGCGACGTTGCCGACCTTGTCCAGCCGGTGGCTGTCTGGCCCATAGGTATAGGCCGTCGTAATGCCTGCATTCGTCAACGATGTTCGGTTGCCCGTGGCGTCATAGGCATAGGTCTCGATGGGCGTGCCCGTCGAGCCGTCCATCACCTGCGTCAGCCGGTTCAGACCGTCGTAGCCGTATTGCGCCAGCGTCGTGTTCTGGTCAGCCTGTTTCAACATGGTCAGATTGCCCGCCGCATCGAAGCCGTAGCGTAAGGACAGACCACCGGGCGCATCGTCATGGATCGTCTCGGGCTGGTAATTGCGATTGAGATTGCGCAGCAGGATTCTTCCATTGCCGTACTGCCAGCCGGTGGCCGGGCCGAACGGCGCATAGGTCACGCCTGACAGGACGACTTGCCGGCTGCCGCCGTTCGGCGTGACGCCCAGCTCCGCCACCTGCCCGTTGCCGTCATATACCGCGTCCAGCACGGCGCCGTCCGGATAGGTGGTAGCGGTGAGCCGGCCCGCGCTGTCGTAGCCGTAGGCCGTCACGAAGATCATGCCGTTGGTGGTTTGCACCTTCCGGGTCAGATCGCCGAAGCGGTTGTAGCAGTAGCGCGTGGTGCCACTGGAATCGTTGAAGCCGGACAGGCGGCCTTTGTTGAACCGCTCGCCCGCCGGGCAGACGCTGGCGTTGCCGCTGTCGTAAAGATACTTGCGCGACGGGCTGGTGATCTGCGTCAGGCGATTCAGGGCATCGTAGGCGTAGGTCTGCGTCTTGCCGCGCGCATCGGTCTGGCTGGCGCGGTTGCCGGCACTGTCGTAGGTGTATTGGGTGATGCCGGTATCCGGGCTGCTCAATTGCAGCAGATCGCCCAGGCCGTTGTAGGTGTAGTCCGTGTGCAGGCCCTTCGGGTCGGTGACGCGAGTCAGGTTGTCCTGCGCGTCATAGGCGAACTGTGTCTGCGCCTCGATGCCGCCCACGTCCTGCAGGGTGGCAACCAGCCGGTTCAACGGATCATAGGCGTTGGCGGTCTGGCGACCGAGGGCGCCGGTGGTGGATGTGGCGTTGCCGTTGGCGTCGTAGGCGTAGCCCGTTGCATGGCCGTAGGCGTCGGCCTGCGATTGCAGTTGCCCGAGCTGGTTATAGACCCGCGACAGGATACGCGTGAGCGTGCCGTTGGGGTCACGAGTGTCTTCACGGATGCGGTTGCTGGCGTTGTCCAGCGTGTAGCGGATGCGATTGCCGGCGTTGTCGTCGATGCCGGTCAAGCGCTGCGCCGCATCGTAGCGATAGGCGGTGTAGCTGCCATCCGGCTGGGTGACGCGCTTCACCAGTCCGGTGGGCCAGTAGGCGATGCGGGTACTGCGGGACTCCGCCTCCGAGCCGCCGCGCACCCTGCGCAGGGTCAGGTGGCCGCGCGCATCGTAGCGGAAGTCGGTGATGACGTTGTTGGCGTCCCTGACCGACAGCGGGCGACCTGCACCGTCGTAGGCCAATGTCTCAGTGACGTAACCCAGCGCGTTCATTACCTTCCAAAGGTCGCCCTTGCGGTGCGTACAGGTGGTGGGCTCGGTTGCGCAAGCTGGATCGTCGCTGGGGTAGTAGGTGTAGGTGGTGGTGTCGGCGATGTCGGTGCGGGGGCCGTCGATGGACAGCAAGAGGCCGATGCGCGGGCAAATGCCAGTATCGACATCAACTTGCTCACACCAAGTGTTCGCGGTGGTGCGGATTTCGCCAGTGGCGAGGTCGGTTTGAGTCGTACTCAAAACCTGACCTCTAGCGTTGTAGACCCAATTGATTTTGGCGGTAAGCGTGCCGATAGCATCAAGCGTGCGGCGTTCGGTAGGAACACGCAAACTGGCATGCCAGTCAGTTTGGGTGATGCGCTTGCGACCTTGGGTATCGTTGGCGGCTTCGATGCGACGGGTTTCCAGCAGGCGGGCGTTGAAATCCTGATCGGTCTGGACACCGTTGAAGTCGATACTGACATCCGGCATGCCATTGCCGTCATATGTCCGCTGCTGCGTGGTGTTGACACAGGATGCGCAGGCCGCATCGAGGCCCGCGAAACGTGCGACGTGATACTGCACGGCGAAGGCGTAGCTGCGAGTCTGGCCGAGGCTATCGGTAATCGTGCTGGTGCCATCGCTATTGAAGGCCAGCGTGGTGCGATCGATGGCACCATCGGCATAGGCCCCGTGCACACTGAGCACGCCACGGCGACGGCGGTCGTAGCCCCAGCTGGCATAGCGCTGGCCGCTTTCATCAGTGATCCCGGTGAGCAGGTGCGGCATCGAGATGCCATCCGTCTGCCCGGCTTCGTTGTAGTGGTAGGTTCGGGTTGCTTGCGCCGCCTCGCCGCTGGCATAGGTGACGCTGACCAGATCGTCATCGAGATGGGCATAGCGGATGACATGGCCGGCGGGATCGGTGACGGTGGTCAACAGATTGCCATCGTAAGCAAACACCAAACGCCGTCCATCAGGGTCAGTGACTACTTGTACATAGGGTGATGTGCCGGTGGCGGTGGCGGTGGCATAGGACAGGGTTTGCGTCGCGCCGTCGCGACGGGTAATGGCAATCAACTTGCCTTCGCCGTCATAGGTTTCCACGGACTCATCGGCGCGGGTGTAGCTGACCGACAACAGGGTGTTGCCGCTGATGACGGCCACCAACCGTTCCGGCATGTCCGGATCGCCCGTGCAGGTGCCGCCGTTGCAGGCGAACGTCTGGATAGCGCCGTTGGGGCGGTAGGCGCGGATGCGCTGGATCACAACACCATCGCTAACAGGCTGCAGCCGTGCCATGTAGGTGTGCGTCCAGCCTACGCCCAGCGGCACCGGCATGTTGTCGAACAGGGTGCGGCTGCTGTTGTAGCTGCGCTCCAGATGCAGCGGAAAGCTGCCGGAGCCTGTGTAGTCGGTTTCGACCTGATACTTGTTGCCGGTGGCGCTGTCGATCGGGTTGCTGCCGTTGCCGCCGGCGGGGAGACAGGTGCTATCGCACTTGGGAATGCCGCATTGACCGGTTTCGGGGTCGGCCAAGCCGGTCAATGTGCAGGTGCTGCTGGCGGGATATCGACGCCATACACTCTCGTTACCAAACATGCCGCGATAGACACACCAAGCAACTCTCATGTTTGTGAGTGTCCCGCAAGCCGGTTCCCGTGACTGGCGGTTAGGCGATCCAATCTCGCTCCAATAAGTATTGAGTGCGTAGGCGGCATTGCGTGCACCGGTATAGGCCTCCTCGATTGTCCTGCAATCGATCGACCCACTGGGTGAATCCGTGCCGGTATCGCCCGACATGCAGCGGGAATAATCTGGTTCCTGCGCGTGCGCACTTTGCCCCCATCCGAGCAGCAACATGCCAACCATCAGGCAAAAGACAGCCCCCATCGCCCGCTTAACCATCCTCGTTCCCACAATGCTTCTCCATGCAAAAAAAACACCACGTCCATGCGCGATGCGGTGCGGTGCGAATTGATTGTTGTTGCGGCTGCCTCATGCCGGTAAGTCGGCATGCCCCTAGGCACGATAAACCGGCGGAGATTATCCCGGAAGAAATCAATTCGCAAGAGTGTGCTTGCGGTTGTTTTCATTTTACAGGTACCTGATTAGCCCCATCGCTCAGCCGGAAGTCGCATGATTTGCCTCTCACTGGCCTTACGTCTTCAGCGAGAGTGGGCCACCATGGCGATCAATTCGATCCAGTTTCAACGCGGCCTGCGCTTGTTTGATCGAGTCGAACAGCGCACGGGCCAGCCAGGCATAGCGGACGGTGCGGTTGTAGCGCCCGACGTAGGCGGTCTGTTGCGGCTTGCCCGGTTGGATATGCTGAATGCACATCTTGTGTCGTTCCGCCCAAACCAGCAGCGCGCCACTGCTGTACTCCGGGCCGTTGTCGCAGCGGATTATCTTTGGCTTGCCGCGCCATTCGATGATCTGCTCCAGTGACCGGATAACACGTGCCGCGGGCAGGATTCCGACAACCCACGGATGCCCCCACATATTCAGGAATTTCAATGGCCCCTCTGGACGCTACTGGCCGCAGACAACAAGAAACCCCGGTTTCCCGGGGTTTCTTGGACTTCCTTGGACTTGCGTGGATCGGTATATGGCAGCCCCGGATGGATTCGAACCACCGAATGCCTGAGTCAGAGTCAGGTGCCTTACCGCTTGGCGACGGGGCTATGGAACTGATTGTACTTCGCCCGAATACCTCCGGGTGAAGCGCTTGGCCGATCGGCCTCTGGCTGGGAGTGGTCGCGCCGCCTGTACTGACAGTACAGGCAAGCTGCCACGACAATGCCGGAGGGCGACTCGGATTAGCGCTTGGAGAACTGGGTGGCGCGACGTGCCTTGTGCAGACCGACCTTCTTGCGCTCGACTTCACGCGCGTCGCGGGTCATGAAACCAGCCTTGCGCAGTTCGGACTTCAAGGTTTCGTCGTATTCCACCAGTGCGCGGGCGATGCCCAGGCGAATGGCACCAGCTTGGCCCGTGGTACCACCGCCGGTGGTGGTCACCAGAATGTCGAAGGTCTCGGTGTTCTTGGTCAGCTCCAGCGGCTGACGCACGATCATGCGTGCGGTCTCGCGACCGAAGAACTCGTCGATCGGACGATCATTGATGGTGATGTTGCCGCTGCCCTTGCGCAGGAACACGCGGGCAGTGGAGGACTTGCGGCGGCCGGTGCCGTAATTCTGAGTGATAGCCATGATTTAGAGGTCCAGGACTTGCGGCTGCTGGGCAGCGTGCGGATGTTCGCTACCGGCGTAAACCTTGAGCTTGCGGTACATGTCGCGGCCCAGCGGGCCCTTCGGCAGCATGCCCTTGACGGCGATTTCGATCACGCGCTCCGGGTGACGCTCCAGCGCCTGCGCCAGATTTTCCGACTTCAGGTTGCCGACGTAGCCGGTGAAGCGGTAATACATCTTGTCTTGCAGCTTCTTGCCGGTCACCACGATCTTGTCGGCATTGATCACGACCAGATAGTCGCCGGTGTCGACGTGCGGGGTAAATACGGGCTTGTGCTTGCCGCGCAGGCGATAGGCCAGTGCTGCGGCCAGACGGCCAAGGGTCTTGCCCTCGGCATCAACGACGTACCAGTCGCGCTGGACGGTCTCGTTCTTGGCAATGAAAGTCTTCATGGGGAACTCTTCTAGGGGTACCTGGTCGGGCTGGTTCCAATGCTTGGAACGTCACCTCGCGTTTGACTTTTGCGGCCGGCAGATGCAATCCGGGCACGAAAGGAGCGGAATCATAGCGGGTTTTGCGGGGCGGCGCAAGCCAGCCCCCTTTCCAAAGCATGTCCCAATGCCCCTGCACGCATTGCGCACGCCGCCCTCCCCGCATCCATTCTAAAATGCGGGCATGACAACCGTCCGCCATTTGAGCCCGCTGGATCGCCTGCTGGATTCCACCCAGAACGCACTGATCACCCTACTGGGGTCCCCGCGTGCGCAGCGCCTTAACCCCGGGCTGGACACGCCGGAGGCGGCGCTGGATACCCACGAGCGCCAGCACGCCGCCGGCCTGATGCGAATCAATCATGTCGGCGAAGTGTGCGCGCAGGCGCTCTACATCGGCCAGGCGGCAGTCGCACGCGACCCCGCCACCCGCGCGCACTTGCTGCACGCGGCGCAAGAAGAAACCGACCACCTTGCGTGGTGCGCCGATCGTTTGCATGAGCTGGGCAGCCGCCCCAGCGTGTTCAACCCGTTGTGGTATGCCGGCAGCTTTGCCATTGGTGCGGCCGCCGGCCTGCGTGGTGATGGCTGGAATCTGGGCTTTGTGGTGGAAACCGAGCGTCAGGTGGAAGCGCATCTGCAGGAACACTTGCACAGCCTGCCACTCACCGATGCGCGTAGCCGCGCCATTTTGTCGGTGATGAAAGACGACGAAGTGCGCCACGCCGACAACGCGCTGGCCGCCGGGGCACGTCGGTTGCCACGCCCGGTGGCCATGCTGATGGCCGGCGCATCCAACGTGATGAAAACCGTGGCGTATCGCGGCTAATCCACCGTCAGCTTGGTGCCAGCGCACCGTCTTGCATGCGCAGGCGCGGCCGCAACGACACGCTGCGGTCGGCATCCATCAATTGCAATTCGCCGTCCTGAATCATCGCGGTGACCCGCATCCCGCGGCCGAGCAATGCCGTCGCTTGCGCGACATCTGCATCGTCCAACTCGATCACCGTCAAGTTGCGCAGGCGGCCGAGCGCTTGTGCATTGCGCTTCCACCAAGCCTCTGCGGCCTGCCTGCCATACCCCACTACAATGACTTGCGCGGCGCGTCCGCTGGCCTTGCGCAAACGGCTTTCGTCCGGCTGCCCCAATTCGATCCATTGTTCGATGCTGCCGGTGTAATCGCGTCGCCACAGTGCCGGCTCATCCTCGTCGCTCAGACCACGCCCAAACTCCAAGCGCGCGTCGGCATGCAGCGCAAACGCCAGCAAGCGCACCAGCAGGCGGGTCTCGGTTTCGGAAGGATGCTGGGCCAGTGTCAGTGCATGACTGGCGTAGTAGTGGCGATCCAGATCAGTGACCTGTAGCTCGGCTTTGAAAATCGTGGCATTGGCGGCCATGGCGCATCCTTGGCCGCGCGGCCAGCTATGAAGTGTGTCCCATTCTACGGGCAGCCCATGTGATGGGACTGGCAACGGTAGCCCCTCAGCAAAACGCCGGCTTGCGCCGGCGTTGTTGTTGCATCACCGCAACCGCAGCCGATCAATCCACCAGATTGCGGCCGTGGTAGAGCTCTTCGATCTCGCGCTTGAGCCGCGCTTCCACTTTCAGCCGATCCTTGAACGACAGGTTGCGTGCTTTTTCCTCGAACAGATACTGGTCGAGATCGAAATCCTTCAAGTGCATCTTGGTGTGGAACAGGTTTTCCTGATACATGTTGACGTCGATCATTTCGTAACGTGACTTCACGTTCTTGGCCAGATAGTCCTGGATCGAATTGATCTTGTGGTCGATGAAATGCTTCTTGCCCTTCACGTCGCGGGTGAAGCCACGCACGCGGTAATCGGCCACCACGATGTCGGATTCGAAACTTTCGATCAGGTAATTCAACGCCTTCAGCGGCGAAATCACGCCGCAAGTCGAGACATCGATATCGGCGCGGAATGTCGCAATACCATTGTCCGGGTGGGTTTCCGGATAGGTATGCACGGTGATGTGCGACTTGTCCAGATGCGCCACCACCGCATCGGAAATCACGCCCTTGGCGTCGGCCTTGTCGATCACCGGTTCTTCGGAAATCAGGATCGTCACCGAGGCGCCCTGCGGGTCGTAGTCCTGGCGCGCGATGTTGAGGATGTTGGCACCGATGATTTCCGCTACATCCGTCAGGATCTGGGTCAGACGGTCAGCGTTGTACTCTTCATCGATGTATTCGATATAGCGCCGACGCTCATCTTCCGACGTGGCATAGCACACGTCATAGATGTTGAAGCTGAGTGACTTGGTGAGGTTGTTGAAGCCTTGCAGCTTCAGGCGCGGCAGCGGTTTGACCACGGCATTGGATCCAGCAGGACAAGACAAGGCGGGAATTATGCGGCAAACCGACCGCCAGCGCGCACGCAAGTTTGCTCTCGGTCACGGTTCCGCCTAAGCTTCGGCCATTCACCGGTAGCTAACAAATGACCAGCACCTTTCCCAAAACCGCCCTGCTTCGCACCGTCAATCCGATGGGGGCCGATGCCGCCACCATCGAACGCTTCGTTGCGCAGTGCCATCGGCGCAAATATCCCTCGCGCTCCGATATCTTCAATCCCGGTGATCCGGCCAATACGCTGTACTACATCATTTCAGGATCGGTCAGCATCATTGCCCGGGAGAGCGATGACCGCGAATTGGTACTGGGCTATATCGGTGCCGGCGAGTTCATCGGTGAAATGGGCTTGTTTGTGGAAACCCATCAGCGTGGCGTGGCCTTGCGTACCCGCACCGCCTGCGAACTGGCCGAAATCAGCTACGAGCGCCTGCAGGCGCTGTTGCAGACACAGGCCAATGACGCTACCCGCCTGCTGTTCTCGATCGGCGCGCAAATCAGCCAACGGCTACTGGATACCAGCCGCAAGGCGGGCCGACTGGCGTTCCTGGATGTCTCCGACCGGATCTATCGCACCCTGTTCGATCTGGCCCGCGAGCCCGAAGCAATGACCCACCCGATGGGCACCCAGTTGCGGGTATCGCGTCAGGAGTTGGCACGGCTGGTGGGCTGCTCACGCGAGATGGCCGGGCGTGTACTGAAAAAGCTGCAGGCCGATGGCAAGCTGCATGCACGCGGCAAAACCGTGGTGGTATACGGCACCCGCTAGCCATTTCCGGTAGTTGCAAGAGGAGTTCGCACGGATGGGACATGCGTTTTCACCGAACCGGTATTTGCAAGACGTGGATCTACGCAATGCCGTGCCTGCCGATGCCGATGATGTGGCGCAACTGCTGGCCGAGCTGGGCTACCCCTGCGAGCTTGCCGATGCTGCCGAACGGATCAGCATGATTCTGGCCAATGACCGTCAGGCACTGGTGTTGGCGCGCCGCGAGGGCGCGGTCTGCGGATTGATGGCGCTGGATTTCATGTATTACCTGCCGCTGGGCACCACCACCTGCCGCGTCACGGCCTTGGTGGTCACACCCAACGCACAAGGCATGGGCATTGGCCGGCATCTGCTGAAAGAAGCCGAACGCCGCGCACGTGCTGGCGGCGCGGCCCGCATTGAATTGACCTCCGGCGCACAGCGGATCGAGGCGCATGCGTTCTATCAGGCGTGTGGCTACAGCGGCAGCTCGGTGCGCTTTGTAAAGCCGCTGGGTTCGGCCTGAGCGCACCCCATGGCCCGGTCTCCTGCAGGGACAGCGTAAGCCACGAATGCATTTCAAGGCGCCTGGTTCGCGGCTTACGCCACGCCCATCAGGTCACCGGCACGGCCCGGGCAGCCCCAGTTGAGAATTGGCGTTCCGGCTGGCAACACGCGCCGAAACATCACCACCCGGCCCGCCTTGGGGTTGACCACCACGGGCTGCTGCGCCGCCTGCAACAGCGGTAGATCAGCACTGCTGTCGCTATACGCGGCAGCGACCTGTCGCGTATAACCGGCAGCGCGCAGCATCGTCATCTTCATCGCGTAGTGGCAGTGCTGCTGCACCACCATGCCGCCATGGCCGGGGCCGAGCACCGTGCCAATGACCGGCACGTCACCTTGCCCCGCCAGCGTCAAAATCGCACGCGCCAATGCGGGCGGTGCGCCGGTGGCCAACACCACGCAATCGCCGGCCTCACGATGCCGACGAAACACCGCCAAACCGATTGGCAGTAGCCGTTGCTTGATCGCTGCGGCATGCAGCGCGACATAGCATGCGGTCAGCAACTCCACGTCACGCGGGCCATTCAACCCCACCGTGCCGGCCCAGGTGAACATCGAAATACCGGCGCGGCGGGTGGACAGAAAGGCCACCAATGGCCCCGCGATGGGGGCCAGCAGCAACGCCAGCAGCACGCGCCACCATTTGCGACAAATCAACCACCAATACAGGTGACTGCCGGAATCGCCGTTGTACAAGGTGTGATCAAAATCAAACACCACCAGCGGCGCATTGCCCGCTGGCGTTGACTGCGGCTGGCTCATGCAAACAACTCGCGCAGGGCTGCACCGGGGTCAGGTTGGCGCATGAAGGCTTCGCCCACCAGGAACGCATGCACATCGGCATTGCGCATCCGGGCCACATCGGCTGGCGCAAGAATGCCGCTTTCGGTCACCAGCACGCGGTCGGCAGGTACCGCGTGTTGCAAGTCCAAGGTGGTTTGCAATGCCACTTCGAAGGTTTTCAGATTGCGATTATTGATCCCCAGCAGCCGCGCCGGCACCGGCAATGCGCGCTCCAACTCATCCAGATCATGCACTTCCACCAGCACATCCATGCCCAGCGCGTCGGCAATGAAGGCATATTCGGATAACTGCACATCATCCAGTGCGGCGGCGATCAGCAGCACGCAATCGGCACCCAGTACCCGCGCTTCGTACACTTGATAAGCATCCACGATGAAATCCTTGCGCAGCACCGGCAGCGTGCAAGCTGCACGCGCTTGCTGCAAAAAAGCATCGCTGCCCTGGAAAAAATCCACGTCGGTCAACACCGACAAACACGCTGCGCCACCGACCTGGTAGCTGCGTGCAATGGCTGCCGGATCAAATTCAGCGCGAATCACGCCTTTCGATGGGCTGGCTTTCTTCACTTCGGCAATCACTGCCGGCAAGCCGGCGGCAATCTTGCCGGCAATGGCATCGGCAAAGCCGCGCACAGGCGGCGCGGAGGCGGCGCGGGCTTTGAGTTCGAACTGCGAAACCTGCTGGCGGCGTGCCGCCACTTCGTCCCGTTTGCGGGCCAGGATGGTGTCGAGAATAGTGCTCATGCCTGCGCTGCAAGCTCCTGCGTCAAGGTGATGTAGTGGTCGAGTTTGGCCCGTGCGTCACCACTGGCAATCGCCTTGCGTGCACGCGCAATGCCATCGGCAATATCCTCGGCCACGCCGGCGGCATACAGCGCGGCACCGGCGTTGTAGGCCACGATCTCGCGCGGCAAGCCGTCCTGATTGTCCAGCGCCCGCATGAGCAGCGTCTTCGATTCTTGCGCATCGGCGACTTTCAGGTTGCGGCTATGCGCCATCGCGATGCCAAAATCCTCCGGATGCAGCTCGTATTCGCGCACCACGCCATCGCGCAATTCACCCACCAGGGTGCCCGCGCCCAGCGAGAGTTCATCCATATTGTCGCGGCCCCACACCACCAGCGCACGCTCGGCACCCAGCTCTTGCAAAACACGCACTTGGATACCGACCAAATCTGGGTGGAACACGCCCATCAAGATGCCCGGCGCATTGGCCGGATTGGTGAGTGGGCCAAGAATATTGAAGATGGTGCGCACGCCCATTTCGCGGCGCACCGGCGCCACCGCTTTCATGGCGGGGTGATGCACCGGCGCGAACATGAAGCCAATGCCGCAGCGTTCAATGCACGCAGCCACTTGCTCTGGCTGCAATTCAATACACGCGCCCAACGCCTCCAGCACATCGGCGCTGCCGGACTTGGACGACACGCTGCGGTTGCCGTGCTTGGCCACTTTTGCGCCGGCGGCGGCGGCCACGAACATCGAAGCGGTGGAAATATTGAAGGTATGTGCCCCATCGCCGCCGGTGCCGACGATATCCACCATGTGACGACGATCCATCACCTGCACCGGGCGCGCAAACTCGCGCAGCACGGTGGCCGCGGCGGCAATTTCACCCACAGTTTCCTTCTTCACGCGCAGGCCGGACAAAATTGCGGCGGTCATCACCGGCGACACATCGCCGCGCATGATGTGCCGCATCAGGTCGACCATCTCATCGAAAAAGATTTCACGATGTTCGATGACACGCTGCAACGCGCCTTGCGCGGTAATACTCATGCTGTGCGATCCAAGAAGTTTTTCAACATCGCATGCCCATGCTGGGTCAGAATGGATTCGGGATGAAATTGCACGCCTTCCACCGGAAATTCGCGGTGGCGCAGGCCCATCAATTCTTCCACCGTGCCATCGTCGTTTTCCGTCCATGCCGTCACTTCCAGGCAGTCGGGCACGCTGGTTTTCTCGACTACCAAGGAATGATACCGGGTGGCCTCGAACGGGCTGGGCAAGCCGGCAAACACACCCTTGCCCTGATGCACGATGGGCGAAGTTTTGCCGTGCATGATGCGACCGGCGCGAATCACTTGCCCGCCATACACCTGGCCCAACGCCTGATAGCCCAGGCACACGCCAAAGATGGGGATCTGCGGGCCAAGCTCGCGCAGCACATCCAGCGATACCCCCGCCTCATTGGGCGTGCATGGCCCCGGCGAAATCACGATCTTGTCGGGCCCCAGTGCCGCGATTTGCGCCACGTTCAACGCATCATTGCGCTCTACCCGCACCTCGGCGCCCAACTCCTGCAGATATTGCACAAGGTTGAAGGTGAAACTGTCGTAATTGTCGAGCATCAGCAACATGGCGGTCTGCGCCCAATCGGGCAGGGTGCGGGGGGCCGTGCAGGATAACGCAAGCACGCACCGGACTTGCCACACTCACGGGAATGGCAACATCACCCGTACCCGTAGCCCGGGGGCATTGTCTTGCAGCTCGATATGGCCGCCATGGTGGGCCACGATGGCGCGCACCAGGCTCAAGCCAAGCCCGACTCCGGGCGAACCGCGATGGGCTTCCAGCCGCTGGAAGCGGTCGAACACGCGCGCACGCTCGTGTTCGGGGATGCCAGGGCCGGCGTCGGCCAATTGCAGACATGCACCATCCGGCTGCGCCTCCAGTGACAGCGTCACCTCGCTGCCGGGTGGCGCGTATTTCAAGGCGTTGTCGAGCAGGTTCACCAGCAATTGGAATAACTGATCGCGATCCCCCCGTACCGTCACCGTCTGCAACTGCGTGCTGATGCGAATGCCGCGTTCGGCGGCAATCGGCGCGTACAGCTCCACCGCGTCATCGGCCAGTTCACGCAAATCCTGCAGCGGAGCATCACCTTCCAACGGCTGTGCTTCGATCCGTGCCAGCCGCAACAACGCACCAAACGATTGCAACAACTGATCGGTTTCGGCCAGTGCCTTGTCCAGCCTGAGTTGCACGCCGGGATCGGTTTGCTGCTGGCGCAGGTCTTCCAGCCGGTTGCGCAGACGCGTCAACGGCGTGCGCAGGTCATGGGCGATATGGTCGGTGGCATGGCGCACACCACTGAGCAATTCTTCGATGCGATCGAGCATGGCATTGAAGCGTTGCGCCACTTGATCGAAAGCATCACCGCTGTGATCCAGCGGCACCCGCAATCCCATTTCACCACCGCCAATCTGGGTGGCAGTGGCATCCAGGTTTCGCAGGCGATGCCCAACCCAACGCGAGATCAGCCAGCCCACCAACCCACCCACAACCGCTGCAATCAATAGCGTCAACAGCGCCGCCTGTTGCATTACCTGCAACAATTGATCCTGTCCTTGCAAACGCTGCCCGGTCAGCAACACCTCACCCGTCTTGAGGGTTTGCACATACGCCAACACACGCAGGGTCTCGCCTGGCTCCGGGGAAAGTTCATTGAACTCTACCCATTGCCCGCGCCGACCCGGCTTGCGGCCCTCCGGCAACCGCCCAAGCAGGCTGCCACCTTGCGCATCGGCCAAGGCATACACCGCATCCGGGTCACCATCGGGATCGTGGATGCGGTCTTGCAATTCGCCCAGCAATCTTGCGTGCCCGCCCTCGTGATAGATGTCCAGCAAAGTGGCTGCATCGCTTTTCACCAACTCGCGGGTGTCTTGCAACAACAACGTGGACACCGCGACATACACCACCGCCCCAACCAGCACGAAAGCGGCAAGGAAAAAACCCATCACGATCAACGCCAATCTGGCGCTGGTGGAGGGCAACAGGCGCTTCATTCACCTAGCCGATAACCGGCACCCCGTACGGTGTGGAGGATGGGCTTTTCGAAGCCGTGGTCGATTTTTTGCCGCAACCGGCTGATATGGACATCAATGACATTGGTCTGCGGATCGAAGTGATAGTCCCATACCGCCTCCAGCAACATGGTGCGGGTCACCACTTGCCCGGCGTGCCGCAGCAGGTATTCCAGCAAGCGGAATTCACGTGGTTGCAGTTCGATGCGACGGCCTTCCCGACGTGCCTCGCGTGAGAGCAAATCCAGCTCCAGACCTGCGGCCTGCAGGCGGGTGGCTTCGCGCTCGCTGCTGCCTCGGTTGCGCTTGATGATGCCATCCAGCCGCGCACTGAGTTCTGCGAAGGCAAACGGCTTGACCAGATAGTCATCGGCACCGGCGCGCAGCCCTTCCACCCGATGATCGGTATCACCCAATGCGGTCAACAGCAGGATTGGCAACGGATTGCCGGCACCGCGCAGAGTGCGCAACAAGGTTATGCCATCCAACCCGGGCAACATGCGATCGAGCACCAGTGCGTCATACGGCTCGGTGCTGGCCAGAAACAAGCCTTGCTTGCCATCACTGGCGTGATCCACGGCATGCCCGTCCTCGCGCAGGCCTTTGGCAATGAATGCAGCGGTGTGGGTATCGTCTTCTACCAGCAAGATGCGCATGTTTTCTCCCGTTCAACAAAAGCATACCCCGCAGACTTGCATCTGCGGGGTATGTGCAGCGACCTGACGGCACGGTGATGCACTGTCAGTACCTGTCAGTGCACCACCGTTACGGGGGAGTACCCGCCGCTATGGATCAGCTCTTTGCCGGTTCTGCCGGAGCGGCGGCCTTGGAAGCGCCAGCCTTGTGGTGCTTGCGGTGATGCTTCTTGTGATGCTTGGCAGCCGGGGCAGCCTTGGCCGGCGCGCTGCTGGCAGCAGGTGCGGCCGGAGTGGTGGCCTGCGGAGCAGCCGGCACGGCGGCAACGGCAGCGCCAGTGAGTGCGGTCAGGGCAACAGCGAGCAGCGTCTTGCGAATGGTGTTCATGTCAATTCCTCAGACTTGGAGTGATTTCGATGAGGGCCATCCCCACCGCAGGGACAGGTTGCGCCTGCGCAACTCTCCGTGAGCTTGCTTGTGCATGAACAATTGGTAAGAAATGCGGGGCGACCGGTTGACCTGCGGATCGACGCTGTTGCGTCAGTCGGTGAGGGTGTAGATCACGTACACATCTTGCGCAAGTTCGATGTGCCCCTGCCGCATGACCGCACCCGGCGACATCAGCGCACTGCCGGTGACCGTCACGCTATCGAGCGTCTTGGGTGACGCCAGCACAACCGGCGGATCATCATTGCCGCCCTCGACATATTGCACGTTGAAGCCACGGTTCGAGACGTTGTGGACGCTGCCCAGTTTGCGCCCTACGGCCTTGGCCATAACTTCGCCGGTCAGGCGGGCGTCTTCCACTGCTTTTGTCATCAGTGCGCGCCGCACATCATCCGCATGTGATGTTTCAAATTCACCAGTATCAATCTGTATTTCCTTGCTGCTGGGCAAGCTGCCGATCATCTTCGACAAATCCGCCAGCGCATGAAAACGCAGCTTGACGACACGCTGATAGACGTTACCGAGGAACACCTGCTTTTCAGTCGCGCGATCATAGCGGTATGCCGGTGACACGTTCATATTCGATACCGTCACATCCGCGTCCTGCAGTTTCATTTGTTTGACTGTGGCCAAGATGCGTTCGGCATGCCCTTCAATCAATGCCTGTGTTTTGGCGGCATCCAAACTGGTGTCTTTCAAGGTGATTTCCAGCGGAAACACATCTGGCACCACCTCGGCCTTGGCCTTGCCATGTACGGCGATAAACGGTGCTCCACCAATCGATTGCGCCTGCGCTACCAACACGCAACCCGATAACAACATCCCTGCCAATAGCCGCTTCATGCATCGCTCCTGTTGATGGCCTGTTACAAACCCTTGGCCGCCTGCGCCACTGCGCGGAACAATGCGCGGCCTTTGTTCATGGTTTCTTCCCACTCTTTTTGCGGATCCGAATCAAACACGATGCCGGCCCCCGCCTGCACATGCAGGCGGCCGTCCTGGATCACGGCGGTACGGATGGCAATGGCGGTATCGGCATCGCCATGCCAGCCGATATAGCCAATCGCGCCGGCATACACATTGCGCTTGATCGGTTCGAGTTCACGGATGATTTCCAGCGCACGAATCTTGGGTGCGCCACTGACGGTGCCGGCCGGAAAAGTGGCGCGCAACACATCGGCATAACTCAAGCCAGGCTGCAAGCGACCGGTCACTTCGCTGACGATATGCATGACGTGACTGTAGCGTTCAATCACGAAGCGCTCGCCCACTTCCACGCTGCCAGCAGTGCTGACGCGGCCAGTGTCATTTCGGCCCAAGTCAATCAACATCAAGTGCTCGGCGCGCTCTTTGGGGTCGGCCAGCAATTCTGCTTCCAGCGCTTGATCTTCGGCCTCGGTCTTGCCGCGCGGGCGGGTGCCGGCAATCGGGCGCACCGTCACTTTACCCTGTTGCTGGCGCACCAAGATTTCCGGCGAAGAACCCACCACCTGCGTTTCGCCAACATCCAGAAAATACATGTATGGCGAAGGGTTCAGCGCGCGCAACGCGCGATACACATCCACCGGCCGCGCCTGAAACGGCACACTCATGCGCTGCGACAGCACCACTTGGAAGGCATCGCCAGCGCGAATGTAATCCTGCGCCTTTTGCACCGCATCGATGAAGCCTTCGCGGGTGAACCCGCTGACAAAGTCGGCCTCGTCCAAGGCCGCCGGACGCAGCGTTTCCGGATACGGCGCACCACCGTGGCGCAGCCGATGACTGAGTGCGTCCAGGCGCCGGTTGGCCTGCGCCCAGGCCTGCGGCGCGCGCGGGTCGGCGTGCACGATCAAATACAGGCGGCCTTTCAGATTGTCGAACACCGCCAACTCATCGCTGCGCATCAGCAGGATGTCGGGCGTGCCCAATTCGTCGGGCTTGGGGTTGGCCTTCAGGCACGGCTCGATGTACTCGATGCATTCGAAGCCAAACCATCCCACCAGTCCGCCATTGAAGCCCGGCAAGCCATCCAACTGTGGCACTTTGTGCGCAGCGCGCAGACGTTCGACTTCGGCCAGCGGGTCGGCCACCTCACGGGTTTCCACCACGTCGCCATGCTCGCGCACCGCCAGCGTGTGCCCACGAAACTCATACACCGTGCGCGCCGGCAGGCCAATGATGGAATAGCGGCCAAAACGCTCGCCGCCCTCCACCGATTCAAACAAATAGGTATGCGGGCCATCGGCCAGTTTTAGATAGACAGACAGCGGCGTATCGAGGTCGGACAAGACCTCGCGCACGATGGGAACAAGGGTGAAACCGTCAGCGGTGTACTGTTGAAACTGGGCGTGCGTGATCATGCAAAACATCCTTCAAAACAGGCAGTGGGGCGATCGCAGCGGCATTGCCACGCCACCATCGCCAGCCATGCATAGAAGAAGGAATCGCCCGGTTCATGGCCCTAGCCTAACCGCGTTGCGGCATTGCACGCAAACAGCAATCCGTCATGCCAGTGTCACCCATTGCGCGGAACATGGAAGGCCATAGCAGGGACGAAAGACGGGCAGGACGCCCCACTATTCCGCCGCCGGCGCAGGTTGCGCCAGCGGCAGTTCTTACGACAAGCAAGTTTGCTGCCCGTGCCGCGCCGGGCTCAACGCGCGGCAACCACTGCCTGCTTCATCTGCGCAATCACGGCGGCGTAATCGGGTTTTCCGAAAATCGCGCTGCCGGCGACAAAGGTATCGGCACCCGCCTTGGCGATTTCGGCGATGTTGTCGGGCTTCACGCCGCCATCGATTTCCAGGCGGATGGGTTTGCCGCTGGCGTCGATCATGGCGCGGACTTTGCGTAATTGTTTGAGCGCCGAGGGAATGAAAGACTGGCCGCCAAAGCCGGGGTTGACCGACATCAGCAGCACGTAGTCGATTTCGTCCAGCATGGTGTCCAGCACATCCAGCGAGCTGGCGGGGTTGAACACCAGGCCGGCTTGGCAGCCTTTGGATTTGATCAGTTGCACGCTGCGATGGACGTGCTTGCTGGCTTCGGGGTGGAAGCTGATATGTGATGCGCCGGCGTCGGCGAACATCGGAATCAGGCCATCCACCGGTTCCACCATCAGGTGCACGTCGATCGGTGCGGTCACGCCATGTTTGCGCAACGCCGCGCAGACCAGCGGGCCGATGGTGAGGTTGGGCACGTAATGGTTGTCCATTACATCGAAATGCACCCAGTCAGCGCCGGCCGCCAACACGTTATCCACTTCTTCGCCCAGTTTGGCGAAATTGGCGGACAGGATGGAGGGGGCGATGACAGTCGTTTGCATGGTCATTGTTTCCGTAATTTCTGGATGCGGTCGTAGGCGGCGTTGATTTCGCGCGCTTTGGCTTCGGCCTGACGCTGCAACTCCGGCGCGGCGCCGGTCAACCGGTCGGGGTGGTATTGGCTGATCAAGCGGCGGTAGGCCTGGTCGATTTCGGCCATGCTGGCATCCTCGCCCAGGCCAAACACGCGGTACGGGTTAGCACGCGAGGATTTGAACCAGTCGGCATCAAACGCATGCCCAATCAGCAGGCCAATCAGGCCGCCAGCGGGGTGCCTGAGCAACAGCCAGCCTGCGATCAAACCAAAGAATTTGCCATACCAACGTCGTGTCATTGCGCAAGTTTACAGGGCACACGGCAGCGCACGGGATTAAACTATGCAACCCCCTCCAATGTTCACCCGCATGGCCACCACCCTGCTGCACTCTGACTTGCCCGGCCTCAACCTGATCCACCGTGGCAAGGTGCGCGACGTGTTCGACTTGGGCGATGGGCACCTGCTGATGGTGGCCACCGACCGCCTGTCCGCGTTCGACGTGGTGCTGCCTGACCCGATCCCCGGCAAGGGCGAGATGCTGTGCCAGATCAGCAATTTCTGGTTCGATCAAACCCGCCACATCATCGCCAACCACTTGACTGGCATTGACGTTACCAGCGTACTGCCCGCCGGTGTGGACGCGGCGCTGTACGCCAAGCGCGCGGTGGTGACCAAAAAGCTGACGCCGGTGCCGGTGGAATGTATTGCGCGTGGTTACATCATCGGCAGTGGTTGGAAAGACTACCAGCGCAGCGGCGCGATCAGTGGCATTGCCCTGCCCGCCGGCCTGCAACAGGCGCAAGCATTGGCCGAGCCCATCTTCACCCCGTCCACCAAGGCGGCAGTGGGCGACCACGACGAAAATATCGACTTTGCCAGCGCGGTGAATCTGGTTGGCCGCGAACGCGCCGAACAGGTGCGCGCTGCGACCTTGGCGCTGTACACTTTTGCCCGCGACTTCGCGGCGCAACGCGGCATTATTCTGGCCGATACCAAATTCGAATTTGGCACCGATGCCGACGGCAAACTGTATGTGATGGACGAAGTACTGACCCCCGATTCCAGCCGCTATTGGCCGGCCGATCAATACGCTATCGGCACCAGCCCGCCCAGCTACGACAAGCAATTCGTGCGCGATTATCTGGAAACGCTGGACTGGGGCAAAACCGCACCCGGCCCGCGCTTGCCAGCCAGCGTCATCGCCAAAACCCGCGCCAAATATGCCGAGGCATTGCAGAAACTGGCGGGGATTTCGGTCGATTGAAGCGGGCTCAATCGCGCACCACAAACATGTCTGCCGCAGGTAGAAACAAGCGCGGCGCATAGTTCAAATCGCGCCGCGCTGGTTGTGCATCGAACACCAGATCATTCTGCATGCGCTGCAACACGGCCGGCGTGAGTTCACGCGCAATGCCGCGCCAATGGGCAATCGTCAAGATCATGCCAAACAGCGGTGCTGGCAGCAGGTGCAAGCGGGGTGATGGTGACAAGCAGGCCAACACGCGCTGCACCATGTCGCGATACGGCAAGGTTTCGCCGCCGGGCACGTCATAGGCCGCCGAGCCGGTGGCTGTTGCACTTGCCGCCGCCATCGCTGCGAGCGCCACGTCGTCCACATGCACCGGCTGCCGCAGCCCACAAGCGGTACGCGGCAGCAGCAGACGGCCATGCCGCAGCGCCAGTTGCGCCAATTTGCTCAAGTTAGCATCGCGGCCGCTGCCATACACCAGAGTCGGCCGCAGGATGGTCACGGACACATCACGCGCGTTGCCGCTGGCAAACAACAACGCCTCCGCGTCACGCAGGCGGCGGGCGACGTCGCGCTCAGCAGCATCGGCCGAGGTTTGCTTGACATGCACGCTGGTGGACCCGATCGCAACTACCCGCACACAGTGCAGCGTGCTGTGTGCAAACCAATCGGCAAATAGATCCAGCGGGCCACAGCTCACGATCACATCCACCTGCGCGGGCAATGCCGGTGGCTGGGCAAAATTGCCACGTCGCCACGTCAGGCCGGGGGCAGCGGCTTGCGACTGCCGCGACACTGCCTGCACCTGCCAACCGGCCGCGTGTAGCCGCGCCAACAGCGGTATGCCGATCTGGCCGCTGCCGCCGAACACCAGAGCCGTGCGAGAGGGAGATTCCATCGCCACAGGATACCGGCAGCGCAGCTTCGCTAAACTGGGCTCCTTCATTCCCCCCGCAGGCCGCCATGATCTTCCCAGCCAAACCCACTGCGTTGTTGTTGGCCACCGACCTGTCGACTCGCTCGGATCGTGCGCAAGCACGTGCCATCCAATTGGCGCGTCAATGGCAGGCCAGCTTGGTGGTGGTGATTGCACATTCCACCGATGGGGAATTCAGCAAGTCCAATGCGTATCACGATGCCGACGCTTCCGCAGATGCACCGGCACCAGAATCGCCGGCCGCGTACATCCAACGATTGGCGCAGCAGACTCTGGCCGATGCTGATGTGCCGCTGATGATTCATGTGGTGGATGAGGCACCCGGGCCTGCCGCCGCGCGTATTGCGCAAGAATATGCGTGCGGGCTGATCGTCACTGGCACCTCGCGCAGCGAAGTGGCGATGCGCATGGATCCAGGCTCGACCCTGCGCTGGTTGGTGCGCCACGCCAAACGGCCGGTGCTAGCTGTGCATGACCGCGTGCAAGCAGCGTATCGCAATGTAACCGTGGCCAGTGATTTTTCCAACCCTGCGACACAGGCACTGCAATTGGCGAATGCCTGGTTTGATAGCGCCAGCTTGCGCACCCTGCTGCATGCGTACGAGATTCCGCTGTCTACATTGGCGCGCAATGATGGCCCACGCGAAACCTCTTTGCAGGCGCTACAAGAGCAAGCCACACAACAGGCCCAAGCGTACTTGCTGCAAACGCTGGGTGAGGCCGCTGCGACGTGGCAGCCCGTCATGCAGGCCGGTGGGCCGGTACGCTTGTTGCGCGAACACGCTCGCAGTACACAGACCCAGTTGACGGTGATCGCCACGCATGGCCGCAGTGCCCTGCGTGACCGCCTGTTGGGCAGCGTGGCCGACCGCCTGCTGGAGACCGTAGGCACCGACCTGCTGGTGGTACCACCGGCCCTGTGAGCCTCAGCCTGCAGCCTTGCGTGGCAACACCCCCCACAGCCACGCACAGCCCAGCAGCGCCGCCAGCACCGATGCGCCCAGCACCCCCAGCACGCTTTCGTTGTAGTGCAGGGGCTGGCCAGCAAATGCCAGGCCGGCAATAAACAGACTCATGGTGAAGCCGATCCCGCACAGCAGGCCCAGCCCCAGCATCGCGCGCAGATCCATGCCCTCCGGGAAGCGGGCAATCTTCAGGGCGCGCAGCAGCAAGGCCGCACCCACAATACCCAGCGGTTTGCCCAGCACCAGCCCCAGTGCAATGCCCAGCGGCAACGGTGCGTGCAGATCTTCTGCAGTGAATTTGCCCAATGCCAAACCCGCATTGACGAAGGCAAACAGCGGCAGGATGACGAAGGCCACCCACGGGTGCAGCGCGTGCTCCAGGGTTTCCAGCGGCGAATATTCAACCGCATCGTCGATGGCATTGGCCTTGTCAACATGCGGAATCATCAAGCCGGTGACGACGCCCGCCAAGGTGGCATGCACGCCCGACTTCAACACCAGAAACCACAGCACCGCGCCCAACACCAGATACGGCGCAAGCCGGGTCACCTTGCGCTGGTTGAGCAACCACATCGCCACCGTCACCAGCGCCGCACCGGCCAACATCGGCCACTGCAATCCTTGCGAATAGAACACGGCGATGATCAGGATCGCGATCAAATCATCGGTCACCGCGATGGTGGAGAGCAGCAGCTTCATCCCCAGCGGCACCCGCGCGCCCAGCAAGGCCAGCACGCCCAGCGCAAAGGCGATATCGGTCGCGGTGGGAACCGCCCAACCGCGCATCGCGCCTGCATCGGCATGATTCAGTGCCGCATACAACAGCGCCGGCAGCGCAACCCCGGCAGCGGCGCACACCACCGGCAGCACTAGCTGGCTGCGGCTGGACAGCTGGCCAGACACCACCTCGCGCTTGATTTCCAGCGACACCAGCAAGAAGAACACGGCCATCAGGCCATCGTTGACCCACCACTCCAACAACTGGCTGCCCAAGGCCAGATGCCGGAAGGCTTGATAGGTCTCGGCCAGTGACGAATTGGCGCAAACCAATGCCAACGCCGCCGCGAGCATCAAGACGATACCGGCGGCGGCTTCCAGCCGGAAGAATTCGGTCAACGCGTGCTGGGCACGGGCGAGGATGGGAATGGCTGGCGTCATCGTCGGAAGTATAGAAGGCGTGCCGGCATTCCCCGAGCTGTTGGTCTCAACTGGCAACACGCCGCCGCACAAAATCGTCATGCGGACGACATCCACGGCGATTAGCGTGCCGGGCATCACACCGGGACCATTGCCATGCTGCTCAGCAAGACCGCACTCGCACACAGTACCCTGCAGGCCGGCTCCAACGCCGGGCTGAGCCTGTCGGAACGGCGCATTCTGATCGTCATCGACGGCAAGCGCTCACTCGATGAGGTGGTGGCACTACTTGGCCCGGATATCTTGCCGGCGATAGACCATCTGCGGAAAAACGGCTACCTGCAACAAGCCGGCAACGTTCCGGTCTCTACCCATGCCGCTCCGGCCGGCAATGGCGTGAGTGGCGCACTCACCAGCCTGCTGCGTGCAACCACCGATGCCGTGCAGGCGCGCACCGAACAGATCCGTTCCGGCAACGCACGCCAGCCCGTTCCGATACCTGCGCAGACACATACCGCACCTGCGGCATCTGCCAGCCCCCGGGAACTGCCCGCGCCGCCAAGTTCCACGCGCGGACAACGCCGTTCACTGGTTGCCGCGAAGATGTACATGATTGATATGTTGCAGCTGCAGCGACATCCGGACGCAGTGGAGCACAAGGCGCGTATCCAATTCGCCAGCGATGATGGCGACTTGCTGGATGCAATCCTTTCCAGCTTGTGCACACTGCATCAGCTGACCAGTGCCAGCTATGGCCAGCGGGTTGTCACTCGCTTGGGCGAGTCGCTACCGGAGGCCTTGCTGCCCGCGTTGGCGCAGACGGTGGCGACGCTGCAGCTGCCAGCAGAGTTGGCAGGCAGCGCACCACAGTTGAAGCTGGTCAGCGGCTGAGCGGCTGGCTCAACCCACGAAGTGCTTCTTCAGACCCATCCAGCAGTCGGGGTAATCCAGCTGCCGGTGCACCGCATCCATCGCCTGTGCGGTGGGGCGAATCACCGCACGGGTTTCGAACATGATCGCCATGGTGTCGGTGATGTAGTCAGGCTTGCGGGTATCGGCCACGCTGGCTTTTTCGAAGGTGGCTGCATCCGGGCCGTGCCCGGTCATGCAGTTGTGCAGCGAGCAGCCACCGGGCGCGAAACCATCAGCCTTGGCGTCGTACACGCCGCGCACCAGACCCATGAATTCGCTGGCGATATTGCGATGGAACCACGGCGGGCGGAAGGTGTCCTGCATGGCCAGCACCCGTGGCGCGAAGATCGCGAAATCGACATTGCTGGTGCCGGGAGTATCGCTGGGCGAATGCAGCACTAGGAAGATCGACGGATCGGGGTGGTCGTAGCTGATCGAGCCCATCACGTTGAAGCGGCGCAGGTCATATTTGTACGGCGCGTAATTGCCGTGCCATGCCACCACATCCAGCGGGCTGTGGTCGATATCCGCGCGCCACAGATGCCCTTGGAATTTGGTGATCAGGCTGAAGTTGCCTTCCACATCTTCATACGCCGCATTCGGGGTCAAGAAATCACGCGCATTGGCCAGCCCGTTGCTGCCAATCGGGCCCAGATCAGGCAGCTTGAACAGTGCGCCGAAGTTCTCGCACACATAGCCTGTGGCCTGCCTATCCGGCAAGCTCACACGGAAGCGCACGCCGCGTGGCAGCACCGCAATTTCCTGCGGCTCCACGTCCAGTACGCCCAGCTCGGTTTCGATATGCAAGCGCCCGGATTGCGGCACCAGCATCAACTCGCCATCGGCATTGCAAAACCAGCGGCCGTGCATGTCGGCATTCGCCGCATACAGGTGGATACCCACGCCCACTGCCGCCTCCGGGCTGCCATTGCCGGCCACGGTGTAGAGGCCATCCAGAAAATCCACGCCGGCGGGCGGTGTTGGCAACGGGTTCCAACGCAGCTTTTCCGGGGTCGCCGGGCCGCTGCCGAAATCGTTGTGGAATGCGCCTTGTTCCAGCAATTCAAACTTGCCATGCAGCGCCGCCGGACGAATGCGATACAGCCAACTGCGGCGGTTGGCGTGGCGTGGCGCGGTGAACGCGCTGCCGGTCAGCTGCTCGGCATACAGCCCGTGCGCCACCTGCTGCGGTGAATTGCGGCCAATCGGCAATGCGCCGGGGATGGCTTCGCTGGCAAATTCATTGCCAAACCCGGTTTGGTAGCCGGTGCTTTGAAGGGTCATGGGCTGCAGGCTCCTTACAACACGCCGCGACGCATCTGGTCACGCTCGATGCTTTCAAACAGCGCCTGGAAATTGCCTTCGCCAAAGCCTTCATTGCCCTTGCGCTGGATGATCTCGAAGAAGATCGGGCCCAAGGCATTTTGGGTGAAAATTTGCAGCAGCAGACGCTTTTTGGTTTCCGGGTCGGCGTCGATCAGGATGCTGTTCTTGCGCAGGCGCGGCAGGTCTTCGCCGTGGCCGGGAATGCGCTGATCGACCACATCGAAATAGGTCTCCGGGGTGTCGAGAAATTCGACCCCGGCGGCACGCATTTTCTCTACCGTGGTGTAGATGTCATCGGTGAAACAGGCGATGTGCTGGATACCCTCGCCGTTGTACTGCCCCAGATATTCGTTGATCTGCGATTTGGGGTCGGACGATTCATTCAGCGGAATGCGCACCATGCCATCCGGCGCGGTCATCGCCCGTGACAACAGGCCGGTCTTGGCCCCCTTGATGTCGAAGTAGCGAATTTCGCGGAAGTTGAACAGGCGCTCGTAATAATCCGACCACTTGGCCATGTTGCCCTGGAACAGGTTGTGGGTCAGATGGTCGATGAAGGTCAGGCCAAAGCCCTTGGGCATTTTTTCCGCACCGGGCAGCCATTCGTAATCAGGGTCGTGGATGGTGCCCACGCTGTCGTAGCGGTCTACCAGGTACAACATGCAGCCGCCAATACCCTTGATCACCGGCGCGGCCACCGCCTTGCTCAATTCATCCTTGGCATCGAACGCTTCCGCGCCGTTTTTCAGCGCTTGCACGCGCACCCACTCGGCCAGCTTGTTGAAGCGGATCGCAAAGCCGCAGGCCGATGGCCCGTGCTGCGCGGCAAAACGCGCAGCGAAGGAGTCGGGGTCTTCGTTGATCAAAAAGGTGCAATCGCCTTGGCGATAGGTGTGAATCGGGCGGGTCTTGTGGCGCGCCACCTGGGTGAAGCCCATCTTGCGGAAGTAGTCGTGCAGATAGCCCAATTGATCCTGCGGGGCGGAATATTCGACGAATTCAAACCCATCAATGCCCATCGGGTTTTCAAACGTGGTCGGCTGCATGCCAAGATTGGGGTGTGCACTCATGGTGGTGGTCTCGCCGCTAGGATTCTGCATTCTATAGTTGCAATTGCAACCATCTCAAGTGCCCCTCTCAATCTCACGCCCGATCATGCCCAACCACGCCCAATTGGAACTCCAGAATTTCCTGCCCTATCGCCTCAGTGTGCTGTCCAATCGCACCTCCGACGCGATTGCCCGCGCCTATTCGCAGCGCTTTGCACTGGGCGTGACGGAATGGCGGGTGATGGCGGTGCTGGGCCGCTACCCCGACCTGTCGGCCAATCAGGTGGCGCAGCGCACGGCGATGGACAAGGTCGCGGTCAGCCGCGCGGTGGCCAAATTGCTGGAGTCCGGAAGACTGCTACGTGCTTTTGATGACGATGACCGCCGGCGTTCGGTACTGCGGCTGTCCGAAGCCGGCTATGCGATCTACGACCAGATCGTGCCGCTGGCACTGGGGTTCGAGCGCCAGTTGCTGGGCGATATGGATGCCACCGAACGCACCCTGCTGTTTCGCCTGCTGGATCGGCTGGATGAGCTGGAATTGCGCGCAGAAGGCGAAACTGCGCTGCAGGATCCGTAGCGGTCACCGACCGTACTGCGCTGGATTGTGACCCACGCAAATGCCGCCACCCCCGCTTGCGCGAAGATGGCGGCGATCACCCGGGTTCAGAACTTGTAGTTGAGCATCAGGCTGTAGCTGCGGCCGAAGTTATTGGTGTAGCCGGAGAACGTCATCCAATCATTCGGGTCGAAGAACGGCAGGCGGTTGAACAGGTTTTTGGCCGTCACACCCACCGTCAATTTCTCGCTGGCATGCCAGCTCACGCCCAGATTGGCGGTCCACCACGACGGCGCACCATCGCACTGGCCGGGCGCCACTGCTTCGTAGCTGGCGGTACAGGACTGCGCGTTGTTGTCTTGCGCGTCGATCTGGTCGTAAGCCCACTTCGTCTTGCCCACAAAGTTGATGTAGAAGCTGGTGTCAAACTGTTTGTAGTTCCAGTCGGTATTGAACGTGGCGCGCACGCGTGGGTTGTTGTAATAGCCAATGGCATTGCCATAGGCCCAACCGTCGCCATCGTCGAAGTTGTACATGCTGCGGCGGGCAATCGTGGCCGCCACACCGATGTTCAACCGGCCCCATTCGCCCAGATCAAGGCGGCTGCGTGCATCCACATCAAACCCATCCACCAAGGTGCGGCCTTTGTTCTTGTACTGGCCAATCACGCTGGAGACATTGCCCACGGTATAAGTGGGCAACACCGCCGGGCATGCGACGCCACTACCCGGATCCGCGCACATCGCTGCCAGTGACGCAAGGTTGGCACGGTCGGCATCGGTGATGGGGAAGCGCGTCTGCGCGATGATTTCCTCCGGCTTGGAATAATCCGGCGCAGCAATTTCATTGCGACGGTAGACGAACCACCAATCGGCCGAGACCGACAGCCACTTGGCCGGCTCGAACACGAAGCCCAGCGTGGCAATCTTGGCTTTTTCCGGCTGCAAATCCGGACACGCCATTGCGGCCGGCTTGCACATGGATCACATCGCTGCGCAACACCTCGATGCGCAAGCGGCTGCCGTTGCTGGTGATGATGTCCCAACCCGGCGCGGCAGTGGCGGTCGCGGCGGTGGCACTGAGCATGCGCAGACTACCCAGTGAGGCCGCCGCGAGTGGCGCGGCAAGCAATGCCAACGTGATGGCGAGTGCAGCTGCCAACGCCTGCTTGCGTGGTGATTGGATCGGCATGGAAAACCCCGGAAGACGTATCAATAGCGGTGATTGTCAGCCACCGACGCCGACTTTAGGGCAATGATTTTCGCAATGTCAATAGAAATGAAATAAATATGAAAGATAAATAGCCATATCGAAAGATATGAATTTACTATTGTTTCGCAGACCCCCATTCACGTTTCAATGCATGGCGATAACGACGCATTAAGGACAGTCCGCGACACGCCTCGCCGCACACTGCACGGACGCCCATTCGAAACGTTAAGCTTGCGCTTTGCCTCTACAACTTTCGAGTCTCCGCATGCGCAATACCCGCCAACGCCGCCAACAGATCATGGAACACCTGCTGCAACACGGCAGCGTGCAAGTAAGCGCGCTGGTGGAGCGTCATGACGTCTCGGCGGTCACCATCCGCGCCGACCTCAACCAGCTGGAAGCGCAGGGCTTGGTGATCCGCAACCACGGCGGTGCCAACCTGCTGCGCACACCGCCGCAAGAGCACGGCATCCACGAGAAAGACAGCCTCAATCTGCCGCTGAAGGACGCCATTGGTGCTAGCGCCACTGCACTGGTCAAGCCTGGTGACAACATCATCCTGGACTCCGGTTCGACCACCATGATGCTGGCCCGCCACCTGCGCAACCAGCGCGATGTAACGGTGATGACCAATGGCCTGAACATCGCGTGGGAGCTGGCCGGCGCACAAGGCATCACCCTGCGCCTCACTGGCGGCTTGTTGCATCAGCCCTCGCTCTCGCTGCATGGCATGCAGGCCGAAGCCAGCTTGCAAAGCTTCAGTTTCGATACCCTGTTTTTGGGCGTGGATGGGCTGGATCTGCAGTTTGGTGCGACCACCCACCATGAGGCCGAAGCCCTGCTCAATCACCGCATGGTGGAGCGCGCCCGCAAAATCGTGGTACTGACCGACTCCAGCAAGTTCGGCAAGGTCAGCCTGCACCGCATCGCCAAGCTTGATGCCATTCACTGCGTGATTACCGATAGCGGCATCGGCATGGACTATCACGATGGCCTGCGCGCATTGGGGATTGAGGTCATCATCGCCGCCTGACCGTTGCGCCTTTGCAATGCAAAACGGCGGCCCGAAGGCCGCCGTTTGCGTGTGCCCTGCCGGACAAGACTTACTTCACGCCGTGCATCCAGCGCTGGATCAGCGGCGCTATCAGGAACAACAACGCGCCAGCGCCGACCAAGGCATAGAAGCCGAAGGTATAGCCGGCGTGTGCGGAGGCCACTGACATGCCGCCTTCGCCGCTGACGATCCCGGCAAAAATGCCGGCCAGGTTATTGCCAATAGCAATCGACAGGAACCAGCAACCCATCGCCATGCCCGCTAACCGTGCGGGGGCCAGCTTGGTGGTCATCGACAACCCAATCGGCGACAGGCACAGCTCACCCACCGACTGGATCACATAGACCATGAACAAGGTCCAGAACGGGATCTTGCCGCTGCCATCCACCATGCTCTTCAGCGCCACCATCAGCAACAAGAACGCCAACCCGTTGAAGATCAGGCCCAGGCCAAACTTGCGCGGGATGATCGGATTGTTCTTGCCCATCTTCACCCACAACCACGCCAGGATCGGGGCCAGCACGATGATCGCCACCGAGTTCACCGACTGGAACCACGACACCGGGAAATCATGGGTACCCGCCAACGCCTGGAACAGCCCTTGCATGCCGATGTCGCGGTTGACGATCTTCTCGGCAAGGAAGTTGAATGAACTGCCGGCTTGCTCGAAGAAACACCAGAACAACACGTTGAAGGTGAAGATGATCAACATCGCCACCACCTTGTCACGTGCCACCGCGCCTTCCACCACGCCTTCACGCAGCAGCATGACCGCCGGAATGATGAACAGGGCCATCAAAATGCCTTGCAGCAGGGTGGCATCAATGGTCAACAACGCATAGAACAGCGGGATGCCGATCACCACGCCGAACAGCAAGACCAAGCTGACATTGCGCATGCCGGTTTGATGGGCTGCCGGCAAGCCAATGCCCTTGAGCTGAGCGCGGCCAAACCAGAACCACACCAAGCTCAGCAACATGCCGATCCCTGCGGCAATGAACACCACCTTGTAGGCCGGCATGCCGTCGATGCCAAACAATTTCTTGGCCAAATACTGGGTGATCAACGGTGCCAGCAGTGCGCCGATGTTGATGCCCATGTAAAAGATGGTGAAGCCGGAATCACGGCGCTCATCGCTGGTGGCATACAGCTTGCCCACCATGGTGGAGATGATCGGCTTGAACAGGCCGTTGCCCACGATAATGGTGGCCAGCCCCAGCTTGAACATGGTCTCGGTGGGTGATGCCAGCAAGAACAAGCCCGCCGACATCACGATGGCGCCCAATAAAATGGAACGCTGGAAGCCGATCAACTTGTCGGCCACATAGCCGCCGAAGATCGCACCGGCATACACCAGCGCCAGATACGCGCCGTACAACTCGCTGGCGGGTTTTTCGCCACTGGCGTCGCCACCGTGGAACTGCGCGACGATGTACAGCACCATCGCCCAGCGGATGCCGTAGAACGCAAAGCGCTCCCAGAACTCCGACATGAACAACATCCACAACGGGCGTGGATGCCCCATGAGTTGCGGGAATTCCGGTGGATTCACCGGTGTGATTGCAGCGGCTCCGCTCATGCGGGCTCCCCCATCTGGTTAGGCGTTGAAAGGATGTCGAACCGGGCCAACGCAGGGCGCGGAACCGGGCGAGGATGGCCGACCCGGCAGCGTTACGTCAAACCTTGCGCATTCAGGATTTGGATGCTGCGATGCAGCAAACGATCACTCCCCGGCTGCGACCACTCTGTGCGGCCAAGGGCCGCTCGCGCGGGATATGGCCGCGGGCTCTGGTGGGAGCGCGCCTTGCGCGACAAACTTGGCATCACCGTCGCGCTCAAGTCCGGCCCACACGCCACGCTTCTTAACTACCCGGGCTGCCGCGATCCGGTCCAATCGAGGTGCGCACTTCGAATAGCTCCGGGAAAAACGTCAACTCCAGCGCACGTTTGAGAAAGGACACCCCACTGGATCCGCCAGTGCCGGGTTTGAAGCCAATGATGCGCTGCACCGTGCGCATGTGGCGGAAACGCCAAAGCTGAAACTGGCTTTCCAGATCCACCAGATCCTCGCACAACTGATACTCGCGCCAGTAACGATCGGTATCTTCGTAAATGCGCTCGAATACCGGCAACAGCTCGGCATCTTGCACATGCGGCAAGCTCCAGTCGCGCTGCAGATTAGCCGCAGGCACCGAATGCCCCCAACGCGCCAGGTAACGCAAAAATTCGTCATACAAACTTGGGGCCTGCAACACGCACTGCAATGCGGATTGGCCCTGCGGGTCATGCGCAAACACCTTGAGCATTGCCGCATTCTTGTTACCCAACAAGAATTCCACGGTGCGATATTGCAGGGACTGGAATCCGGATGACGGCCCCAGCACATCGCGGAACTGCATGTATTCCGAGGGCGTCAACGTTTCCAACACGGTCCATTGCGCGGTCAATTGCTCCAACACCCGCTTGCAACGCGCGACTACCTTGCCGAACTGCCCCACTCGGTCATTGCGCAGGTGCGCAACCGCCGCACTCAGCTCGTGGATCAGCAACTTCAGCCACAGCTCGGAGGTTTGGTGCTGGATGATGAACAGCATCTCGTCATGATGCGGCGGGCTGGATAGCGGCTGCTGCGCGATCAACAACTGATCCAGGCGCAAGTATCCGGCATAGGTCAACCGTCCATGCAGATCGGTATGAATGCCGGCCTCTAGGTCACGCTGGTTATTTTCACTGGTCATGTTGGAATTGTGGCATGCCTGGCCGGGTCATCTTGCACTGCGTCACGCAACTGCCATGCAGATGCGGCAAAATCGCACGGGTGCAAACCGACTATTTGGTTTGCTGACCATTTCCGGGAAATCACATGATCAATCTTCCACTGCAGCGCTTGGCGCTGGCAGCGATGGTGTTCTGTTCACCACTGGCGGCGCATGCCCAAGTCAGCCTAAGCGGCGGCAGTTACATCCAGAATTTCGACACCTTGGCCAATACCAGCACCAGTTCAACACTACCGGTGGGCTGGTTGATGAATGAGACGGGTGCCAGCGCCAATGGCACCTACACTGCCGGCACCGGCTCCAGCAATACCGGCGACACCTACAGCTTTGGCGCTGCCGGCAGCAGCGAGCGCGCATTGGGCAGCTTGCGCAGCGGCAATCTTGTGCCCTCGTTCGGAGCCTGCTTTGTCAACAATACCGCCAGCGCATTGGGCAGCTTCGATGTGGCCTACACCGGCGAGCAGTGGCGTCTGGGCACCGCTGCCCGCAGCGATCGCCTGGACTTTCAGTACAGTCTCAATGCCACCTCACTGACCACCGGCACCTGGGTGGATGTGGATGGGCTGGATTTCAGCACCCCCACCACCACCACCACCGGAGCCAAGGACGGCAATGCCGCTGGCAACCGTCAGGACCTGGCCGCCACCATCAGCAGCGTGTCGATCCCCATCGGCAGCACCTTCTGCTTGCGTTGGCTGGATGCCGATGCCACCGGGGCCGATGACGGCTTGGCCATCGACGATTTTTCGATCACCGTGGGCGGTGCTGCACTGCCCCAGCTCTCGATCAACAACGTCACCCAACTTGAAGGCGATAACGGCAGCACCCTATTCACGTTCACCATTGCCCTGAGTGCCCCGGCACCCGCCGGCGGTGTCAAGGTCAATTACGCCACCAGCAGCGACTCAGCCACGTCGGGGGTGGATTTCCTCGCCGCATCGGGTACCGCCAGCATCCCCGCCGGCCAGACCAGCACCACCGTCAGTGTGAGCGTACTGGGCGATACCGATCTGGAGATCAACGAAACCTTCCTGGTCACCCTCAGCAATCCGGTCGCTGCCAATATCGCATCGGGCGCGGGTGTAGGCACCGGCACGATTACCAATGACGACATCGTCATTACCTCGATCGGCGCGATCCAAGGCAGCGGTGAGCTCTCGCCGTTCAATGGCCAGTTGAAGATGACCGAGGGCGTGGTCACCGGCAAACGCAGCAATGGCTTCTTCCTGCAGTCCTTTGGCAGCGGCACAGCCGCCGCCGATGGCGATGCTGCAACCTCGGACGGCATTTTCGTATTCACCGCCGCCGCCCCCAATATGGTGGCAGTGGGTGACCATGCGCGCGTGGTGGGCACGGTGGATGAATTTGCTGGCAGCAGCGCCACCCCGACCACCGAGTTGGTCTCGCCCGGTGTGGCGGTACTGGCACACGGCATAGCCCTGCCCACACCAGTGGAATTAACCGCCGCATTGGCTGGCCCGGCCAGTGAGCCGGCAACCATGGAGCGCTTGGAGGGCATGCTGGTCAGCGTGGCACAGGGCGTGGTCACTGCGCAGACGGATGGCAACATCAACGAACCCAATGCCACGTCAAGTGACAGCAATACGGCGTTTGAATTCGTGATTGCAGGCGTGCCGCGGCCGATGCGCGAACCGGGCCTGAGCATCCTCGACCCGTTCCCGGTACCGCCAGCCATACAGGCCACCCTGCCGTACTTCGACGCCAACCAGGAACGCATCAAGGCGTTTCCGTTGCAAGGCACCCGCCTGGTCGCCGATGCCGGCGCACCAGTAAGCAACTTGGTGGGCGTGCTGACGTACTACGGCGACTCGTGGGAGTTGCTGTATGACGTGGCCAACCCACCGGTCATCGGTGCCGCCAGCGCCAGTGCCGTCAGCGATGCCGGCGCTAACGACATCACCGTGGCCGGCTTCAATCTGGAGCGGTTCTTCGACAACATCAATGACCCAGCCATTGGCGAGCCAGTGCTCACCAATACCGCTTTCGCCAATCGTTTGGCCAAGACCGGCGCCGCGATCTGTGATTGGGTGAAATCGCCCGACATTCTCGGCGTGGTGGAAGTGGAGAACATCGGCACCCTGACCTCGCTTGCCAACTACATCAACAGCAATTGCGCACGCACACCGCAGTACGTGCCGTATCTGCAAGAAGGCAACGACGTGGGCGGGATTGATGTCGGGTTTCTGATCAGCAGCCGCACTGTGCGCACCGGCGTGTCGAGGGTGGAGGTCACTTCGGTGACCCAAGTGGGCAAGGACACCCGCTACGGCACCTCGCCACTGGGCTGTACTCCGAATGCGCCTGGCTGCACCTCGTCACTGCTGAATGATCGCCCTTCGCTGGTACTGCGCGCCGCAGTCAATTTCACCGACGGCCGTCACTATCCATTGACGGTGATTGCCAATCATCTGCGCTCGCTCAATGGCAACGATGATCCGGTCGATAGCCGCGTGCGTTACAAGCGTGCCGAACAGGCAATGTTCCTGGCCAATGTGGTGAACGATATGCAAATCGCGAACCCGGCCGAGAAAATCGTGCTGGTGGGTGACTTCAACGCGTTCCCGTTCAACGATGGCTATGTGGATTCGATGGGCATCATTTCTGGTCACGCGGCACCGGAAAATGCGGTCATCGAATATCGTGCCAGCCCCGTCGCCACACCGTTGGTGTTGGGTGATGCACTCACCGCGGATCCGATGCAGCGTTATTCCTATGTGTTTGGTGGCAATGCACAAACCCTGGACCATGCGATGGTCAACCAAGCGCTGCTCAACGACCCGGCTCTGACTGGCCTGAGCGTGGAACACGCGCGCATCAACAGCAACTTCCGCGTGGCCCATTACGGCGAATTCAACCCGCCCTACACCGCTGCCAATCCGCCGCTGCGCGTCTCCGACCATGATCCCGTGCGTCTGAGCATTGGGGTGGTGCGCCCGGCCAGCGCGGATCTCGCGCAATCGTGGACAGTGCGGCAAATGAGCCTGCAGGGCGCATTCACCACGCTGACGCTACGCAACAGTGGCAGCAGTGATCTGAATGGCGTGCAGGTGTGGGTGGACATGGAGATCCCCGTGCCCTCCGTAGGCGGCGTGGCCGGTGGTGCTGGCTGGGCCTGCGAGCGCATGAGCGTGAGCAGTTTCGTCTGCACATCCACCACGGTTGTGCGGGCCGGTTCCACCCATACCTTCAACGTCACCGTGAAGCCTCAGCGTAGTTTCAAACCCACCGATGTGCTGCGCTTCAGCGCCAGGTCCAGTGTGCTCACCGACCCCATTTCGGGCGACAACACGTCGGTTCTCACGCTTCCCTGAGCCAATCAACAACAGGGTTTCAGACAAAACGCAGCTTCGGCTGCGTTTTGTTTTATTGCGCCGCGCAACGGTTTGTTAGCAGCTCGCCGGTATCATAGAGCGATTGCTCCAACGCGAAGGCCCCCATGAGCACCGCTGCCCATTTTGATATCGAATACCTGCAATACCTCAAACCCGACGGCAGTCTTGCCGGCCCATTGCCACCAGCCGTCCCCGACGCCGCATCGCTGCTGCCGATCTTCAAGCAGATGCTGTTTCTGCGCACCTTCGATGGCAAGGCCATTGCGCTGCAACGCACCGGCAAGTTGGGCACCTATGCCGCCAGCCTGGGCCATGAGGCCACCCACGTCGGCATCGGCTACTCGATGCAGCCGGAGGATGTGCTGGCGCCCAGCTACCGCGAATACGGCGCGCAGTTCGCGCGCGGCGTGCTGCCGCGGCAGGTGTTGCTGTACTGGGGTGGCGACGAACGCGGCAACCTGCTCACTGGCGGGCCCGCCCACGATTACCCGTGGTGCGTACCGATTTCCACGCAAATGCTGATGGCGTCGGGCGCGGCACTGTCGTTCAAACTGCGCAAGCAAACCAAAGTCGCGGTGGCGGTGTGCGGTGACGGTGGCTCATCCAAAACCGACTTCTATGCCGCGGTGAATTCGGCCGGTGCGTTCCATCTGCCACTGATCCTCTGCGTGGTCAACAACGGCTGGGCGATCAGCGTGCCACGCAAGGCACAGACCGGTGCCGATACCTTGGCGCAAAAAGGTATCGCCGGTGGCCTGCACTGCTTGCAAGTGGACGGCAACGACATCATCGCGGTGCTGGAAGGCCTGCGCCGCGCGCACGAACGTGCCCGCAATGGCGAAGGCGGCAGCGTGATCGAATTCATCACCTATCGCCTGCATGACCACACCACCGCCGACGATGCGCGCCGCTATCGCGATGACGCCGAAGTCAAAGCCGCGTGGGAGAAAGAACCGTTCCTGCGCCTGCGCAAATACCTGACCGATGCCGGGCTATGGGACGACGCGCAAGAGAAGGCATGGATCGAAGACAGCGGCAAGCGCGTGGACGAAGAAATCAACGCGTATTTGAATACGCCCGTGCAACCGGTGGAAGCGATGTTTGATTACTTGTATGCGGAGTTGCCCAGTGAGCTGATCACGCAGCGCACCGAAGCGATGGCACGGGAGCACCGGGCATGAGCGCACAACCCATCACCTTGATCGAGGCCATCACCCAAGCCCTGGCGTATGAACTGCGCAAGGACGACGCTGTGGTTGTGCTGGGCGAAGACGTGGGCGTCAACGGCGGCGTGTTCCGCGCCACCGCCGGCCTGTCCGCGCAGTTTGGCCCCGAACGCATCCTGGATACGCCGCTGGACGAAACCACGATTGCCGGCCTGACCGTGGGCATGGCCAGCCAAGGCATGAAGCCGGTGGCCGAAGCGCAGTTCGACGGTTTCATGTACCCGATGGTGGATTTCATCATCTGCCACGCCGCCCGCATGCGCTACCGCACGCGTGGCCGCTTGACCTGCCCGATGGTGCTGCGGGTACCGTGGGGCGGTGGCATTCGCGCACCCGAACACCACAGTGAGGCCAACGAATCCATCTTCACCAATGTGCCGGGCCTGCGCGTGGTGATGCCGTCCAGCCCGCAGCGTGCCTATGGCCTGCTGCTGGCGGCGATCCGCGACCCGGATCCGGTGATCTACATGGAGCCCAAACGCATCTATCGCCAGTACAAGGAACTGGTGCCGGATGACGGCGAAGCCTTGCCGCTGGATGTCTGCTACGTGCTGCGCGATGGCAGTGACATCACCTTGGTGACTTGGGGCGCGCAGGTGAAAGAAACCCTGGAAGCGGCGGATGCCTTGGCCAAAGACGGCATCAGCGCGGAAGTGATCGACGTGGCCACGCTGACCCCGCTGGATTTCGCCACGATTGCCGAATCGGTGGCCAAGACCGGCCGCTGCGTGATCGTGCACGAGGCCGCCAAAACCGCCGGCTTCGGCGCCGAAATCGCCGCCCGCGTGGCCGAGGAATGCCTGTTCGACCTGCTGGCTCCGGTGGAACGTGTGACGGGCTACGACACCCATATCCCGCTGTTCCGCCTGGAAATGAAGTACCTGCCCAGCACCGACAAAATCGTGGCCGCCGCCAAGCGCGCCATGGCCTATTCGTAAGGACCGTTCATGAGCAAGAAATTTTTTCTCCCCGACCTTGGCGAAGGCTTGCCGGATGCCACCATTGTCGAGTGGCACGTCAACGTAGGCGATGTGATTCGTCTGGACGAGAATCTGGTGTCGATGGAAACCGCCAAAGCAGTGGTGGATGTGCCCTCGCCGGTGTCTGGCAAGGTGCTCAAGCTGGCCGGTGCAGCCGGCGATGTCATCGTCACCGGTCATTGGCTGGCCGAGTTCGAACTCGACATGAGCATGCCGCAGCGCGCGGAAGGCCAGGACACTGGCCATCATCACGGCGGCGCAGCGCATGCAGAACCCGAACCGGCAGCCCCTGCGCCGGCGGCCAAATCCGAGCCCGCCGATGCCGGCACCGTGGTCGGTGCCATGCAGGTGGGCAACGCGGTTGTCGCCGAGGCAGCGCTGGCGGTGGGCGGGGTAAAAGCCGTGCCCGCCGTGCGTGCCACCGCGCGCAAGCTGGGCGTGGATTTGGCACGCGTGCGCGCCACCGGACCAGATGGCACCGTCACCATGCAGGATGTGAAGCAGGCAGCGGCCAATCCGGCCTTGCTGGCGACGGCGGCGGCACCCGCGGCCACACATGCCACGGTGGCCCCCGTCGTTGCGGCGGCGTCCGCTGCACCTGCGTCGCGCAGCACGCTGTCGCAATCGGGCAAACCGATGCGCACCCAGCCGCCGGGCGTGGCGGCATCGGGGCAACCCGAACAACTCAAGGGCGTGCGCCGCAACATGGCGCGGGTGATGGCCGATGCGCATGCCAAGGTGGTGCCCACCACCCTGGTGGATGATGCCGACCTGCACGCGTGGATTGGCAAGCAGGACATCACCGCACGCTTGATTCGCGCGATCGTCACCGCCTGCAAAACCGTGCCGGCACTGAATGCCTGGTTCGATGGCGACAACCTCAGCCGCACCCTGCACCCGCAAGTGGATATCGGCATCGCGGTGGACACCGACGATGGCCTGTTCGTGCCGGCGCTACGCAATGCCGACATGCTGGATGCACGCGGCATTCGCGAAGGCATCAACCGCCTGCGCACGCAAGTGGAAGCGCGCACGATTCCGGCCTCGGAACTGTCCGGCTACACCATTTCGCTGTCCAACTTCGGCATGTTCGCTGGCCGTTATGCAACGCCGGTCGTGGTGCCACCGTGCGTGGCCATCGTCGGTGCCGGCAAGCTGTGCCATGACGTGGTGGCGGTGATCGGCGGGATTGAAGTACACCGTCGCATGCCGATCAGCCTGACCTTCGACCATCGCGCCTGCACCGGCGGCGAAGCGGCGCGCTTTCTGAAGGCGTTGCTGGATGACCTGGGGTTGCCGCAGTAAAGCCCCCCGCAAGCCCCCTCTCCCGCAAGCCGGAGAGGGGTTGGCTTACCCCTTCTGCCCCTCCAGCGCCGCCGCCACAAACGCCTCCAATGCGGCGTTGACTTCATCACTGCTCACGCCCTCACCCAGCATGAAATCGGCCACATCGGCATCCAGCGTGCCGCTTTTGATCGATGCAATCCGCTGCCCGGCATCGCGCGGGGAATCAAAGCCAGCGCTTTGCAACAGCACGCGCTCGCCTTGCACCAGCTTGAAGTAGAACTTGCCATCGGCATCCCGGTATTGCTTGAAGCTGGGCACCTCGGTATCGACAGATTTTGGGGGATTGCCGGCAGCGCTGGCCAGCACCACCTGCGACAAATCGCGCAGCCCCACCGCTTCGCGCAGGCGGCTGATCGCCGGCGTTGCATAGGCCGTGCGCAAGCGCGCTGCGCCGTCGCACAAGATGGCTTCAATCTCGCCGGGCTTGGCCATCAGAGCTTCATAGCGTTCGCGCAGCGGGGTGATTTCGGCATCAATTTTTTCGAACAGTGCTTGCTTGGCTTCACCCCACGCGATCCCATCTGCAAACGCTTGCGCGAATGCCGCGGTGTCGTCCTTGCTGGCGAAAGCCTGGTACAACTGGAACAGCGCCGAGCCTTCGGTACTCTTGGGCTCGCCCGGTGCGCGCGAGTCGGTGAGGATGCCGGCGATGCGTTTTTTCAATTCTGCACGCGGCACGAACATCGGGATCGTGTTGTCGTAGCTCTTGCTCATCTTGCGGCCATCCAGGCCTGGCAAGGTTGCCACGTTGTCGTCCACCAGCGCTTCCGGCAGGGTGAAAAATTCATCGCCGTAGATGTGGTTGAAACGCTGGCCAAAATCGCGTGCCATTTCAATATGCTGCACCTGGTCGCGCCCCACCGGCACTTTGTGCGCGTTGAAAATCAGGATGTCGGCGGCCATCAGCACCGGGTACATGAACAGGCCGGCGGTGATACCGGCATCGTCGTCTTCACCTTCGGCGCGGTTCTTATCCACCGCCGCTTTGTAGGCATGCGCACGATTGAGAATGCCCTTGCCGGCCACACACGTGAGCAACCATGTCAGCTCCGGAATTTCAGGGATATCCGACTGCCGATAGAACCATACCTTGGCCGGATCCAGGCCGCAGGCCAGCCACGCCGCGGCGATCTCCAGGGTGGAACGCTGCGTGCGCGCCGGATCTTGCGCCTTGATCAGGCTGTGGTAGTCGGCGAGGAAATAAAAACTCTCGGCATCGGCCGCACGTGCGGCGGCAATCGCCGGACGGATGGCGCCGACATAGTTGCCAAGATGGGGTGTGCCGGAGGTGGTGATGCCGGTCAGGACGCGGGTCTTGCTCATGCGGGGCTGCGCTTGTCATGCGAAATCAATCGCCATTCTAAAGGTACAGACCTCAAGACATCGGGTTAACCCCGTTTTGCGGCGCCATGCGTTGACCGTCTTGCAGCGCACCCCTTGCGCCTCTGGAGACCGCCATGTTTCGCCCACTTGCACTCGCCCTTGCCCTTGCCGCATCCACTGCATGCAGCTTGCCCGCCCACGCCCGCGACATCGTCACGCTGGGCGTGGTGGATCGAGACAGCGGACAAACCCTGCCCGAATACCCATTTCGTGGCCAACATTGGGTCGCCGGCGTGCCCGGCCACCGCTACGCGGTGCGGCTGACCAATACCAGCGGCGAGCGCGTGCTGGTGGTGTTGTCGGTGGATGGCGTGAACGCAGTCAGCGGGCAGACCGCCGCACCCTCGCAAGCCGGTTATGTGTTGGGGCCGTGGGAGTCCGCCGAAATCGCCGGCTGGCGCAAATCGCTGGATGACATTGCCCAATTCGTATTCACCGACCTGCCCGATAGTTATGCCGCGCGCACCGGTCGCCCGGCCAATGTGGGAGTGGTGGGAATCGCGGTGTTTCGTGAATATCAGCCGCCCCGCCCGCAATATGCACCGCCGCTGGCCGCGCAAGAACAAGCACGCGACAGCATGGCCAAATCCATGCCGGCACCGGCTCCACCCGCTGCCGCCAACCGCGCGATGGCAGAGGCCGAGGCGATGCCACAACAACTGGGCACGGGCCACGGTCAGCGCGAATGGGCACCGGTGGGGCAAACCTCGTTTCAACGGATGAGCACACGCCCGCAGCAAGTCAGCCAAGTGCGCTATGACGATGTGAATGCACTGGTGGCGATGGGGGTAATGCCGCCCCCGTATGCACCGTATGCACGAACGTCACCACGCGCATTTCCGCAAGGGTTTGTGGCGGATCCGCCACGCTGGTAATAAGTCCAGGCAGTCCTCCCCATGTCATTGGGGAGGACTGGTTTGTGGGCACTTATGGCCGCGCCCATCGGTGCTCCTACTTTTTGCCGGATGCGTCTTCGATTTTTTCGCCGACTTTCTTGATGTCCTTACCTGCGCCATTCACGGTATTGCAGGCGGTCAAGGCGGCACTGGCGAACACGGTCAACAACAGCAGGGCAAATAAGCGTTTCATGGAAGCCTCGTGACGGGGTGGAAAACCACATTAAACCGCGTCCCCGCTAAAACTGCACATGAACGCGCATCAATCGCGCATCAGGGTCGATTTGCCAAACAGGCTTTCCACCAGATCCACCGCCAGCTTGGCGGTGGCATTACGGCGATCCAATGCGGGGTTGATTTCGACCAGATCCAGCGACCCCAGGCAGCCGCTATCGGCCACCATTTCCATGATGAGTTGCGCTTCGCGGTAGTTCACGCCGCCGGGCACACGGGTGCCGGTGCCGGGGGCAATCGCTGGGTCGAGCATGTCCACATCAAAGCTGACGTGCAGATGGGTGTTGGCATCCATACCTTCCAATGCTTCTTCCATCGCACGGCGCATGCCAACTTCGTCGATATAACGCATGTCATAGATATCCAGCCCGTGCTCTTGCACCAAACGCTTCTCGCCCGGGTCCACCGAACGGATGCCGATCTGGCGCACTTGGTCCGGACTGATGGCCGGCGTGATCCCGCCAAACCCGGTTAACACCGTCGGCCCCATGCCGCACAGGCAAGCCACCGGCATGCCGTGAATATTGCCGCTGGGGGTAAGCTCGTGGGTATTGAAATCGGCATGCGCATCCAGCCACAACACACGCAACTGTTTACCCATGCTGCGGCAATGCGCGGCCACCGCCGCGATCGAACCAATCGCCAGGCAATGGTCACCGCCCAGCAAAATCGGCATCCGCCCGGCTTGCAGCTCACGGGTGGACACATCAAACACGCTACGATTCCACGCGGTGACTTCATCCAAATGCCGATAGCCATCGACCGGCGCACTGACCGGATTGCGTGGGCCACTGACATCGCCTACGTCACGCACATCCACGCCGCGGGCGGCAATGGCATCCACCAACCCTGCCACACGCAAAGCCTCCGGCCCCATGGATGCGCCACGCTTGGACGCGCCGATATCCGTAGGAACACCGAAGATGGACACCGGTGGATAGCTACGCTGCATACGAAAACCCCATGAATGCGCCGCCTGCGGCTCTGGCGCAAGCTGGGCGTACTGGTGCCGCTTGTCCGAATCGAACGGACGACCTACCGCTTACAAGGCGGTTGCTCTACCTGCTGAGCTAAAGCGGCATGGGTGCGCATTCTACCTTGCTCGACGTGGGCTGTCCGCCCGAATCAATGCAATGTGCTGCAATCCAGAGGCTGTGCGGGGGCGATGCGTACCAAATCAACGCGGTGCGCAGACTGCGGCAACTGTGCATCCAGCCATGTCTGTGCAGGAATGCCACCAATCGCCGCGACCTGTGCGGGAAACCCCTTGCCCCGCAATTCGGACTGCCGACGTTGGGCCGCGGACTCACTGCCGAAGCGCCCCAAGGCAATGCTGTTGATGTCGTCGCCCTGGGTCATCACGAAGAGGTCGGCTACACCAGCGCTCTTGATTTTTTCGGCCAGCGCCAGTGCCGCTTCACGTGATGCCTGCGCCGGCAAGTACACCTTCCAGCCACGCACCTCGCGTGCCGGGCTGTCATGTGGACGCGGGTCAACACCTGCTTGCTGCAAGCGCACACGCGCTGCATCCCGCGCGCTGCTGCTGGCAAACGGGCCAAACCGCAAACACACCGCCGTGGCCGCCACCGGCGGCGTAGCCACGGGTGCAGAGGTGATTGGCTCAACCGTGCGAGCAGCAGGCACAAGCGCGGTTGCTGCCGACTGTTCATCAACCAGCTGCAGGCTGGGCGTGCGCGTACTTGGCGAGCTTGCTGGAGTGGTCGCCAGCGGTTGCAAGACCCACCACCCAGCAGCCCCCAGATTGAGCATCACAAGCATGACGATGGCAGCGCGCAGTAGCATCCCTGCAGTTTATGCGATTCGCAGCGCATGCCAACGCGCCAAGCCTTGCAGGACCGCATCGGGCACCCAGTCATGCACGGGCAAGTGTGGGCGCAGCGCCTGTGCGCCACCGCCATGCACGCACAGGCGCGGCACCTGGCCCAGCAGCGTAGTGGCATGGCGCAGGCTGCGTTCGATCAAGGCCAAGGCGGCCCCTTCGCAGCCAGAAGCCAGAGCCGGGGCGGTGTCATCTGCAAATTCGGTGTAGTCACCGCCGCGGGCGGGCAATTGCGCCGCGCGTGCGTGCAGGGCTTCGCGCATCACCTCAGGCGACGGCGCGATGCGGCCGCCCCCGTGCCGGCCATCCGCGCCCAGCACATCCAACGTCAGCGCAGTGCCCACGCCAAGTACCAAGGCCGCGCGGCCATCGGCAGCCGCCAGCATCGCCAAAAACCGATCCACACCCAGATGCGCAGGATTGGCGTAGGCAATGCGCAGTGGCCCCAACGCAGGTTCGGTGTGCACCCGATGCAAGCGTTGGAAGCGTGCGCACAAAGCGTCCAGTAATGCCACCCGCCGCGCCGGCGAGGCCACACTGGCGATACAGGCCACCTCACCTTCCGGCAACGCCGCCAGCCACGCTTCGGCATCGTCATGTGCCACCGCGTGCACCGCGCCCAGTTGGCCATCGGCCACCAGCGGCGCGTATTTCAGGCGGGTATTGCCCAGATCCAACAGCCACGTTGTCATCACCCGGCCACCTTGGCCGCACGCACGCTGACATCAGCTGCATGCACATGACGAATTTCACCCGCTGCATTGCACACCCGTAGTGCGCCATCTTCGCTGATGCCCAGCGCCTGTGCATGCCACACACGCGAGGCTTCATGCACGCATACCGGGCGCCCAGCCAGTACATCCAACGCGCTGAAGCGCGGCAGAAAGGCAGCCAACCCCAGTGCGTCAAACTGCTCCAATGCAGGCAGCAGATGTTGCAGCAACATCGCCACCACCGCATTGCGTGACGGCGGCGCATGCGGCAATGACTGCATGTCCACCCAGGGCTGGTCGAGGTTCCGGGCCGTCGCGGCAGGCATTCGCACGTTCAGGCCAACCCCAATCACCGCACGTGCTGCGCCGCCAGCTTCGCCGCCACCTTCCACCAGCAAGCCACCCAATTTGCGCAGGCCATCGCCATCGGTCACCACTACATCATTGGGCCATTTCAGGCCTGTTTGGGTGAAGCCCAGTGCGTGCAACGCCTCGCACACCGCCACCCCTGCCACCAGGCTCAAGCCACCCAAGCGCGCCAAGCCACCATCGAAACATCTGGTCAGCGACAGATAGATATGTGCAGCCAATGGCGAAGCCCAAGCGCGCCCGCGACGCCCGCGCCCGCCCGTCTGCCGCTCGGCCAGCAGCACCGCACAACCGGCGTCCGGAGTCTGCCTGCGCAGCAGTTCGCTATTGGTTGAATCCAGGCTCCACACAATGTCCAGTGCGGTCAATTGGGGCTGCACTGCCAAGGGCAACAAGGCGCGAATGTGCGTGTCATCCAGCCAATCCAGTGGCTGTGCCAGCGCATAACCACGCCCCGGCGCAGCTGCCACGGCAATCCCGGCCTGCCGCAGCGCCTCGATCCGCTTCCACACCGCGGCACGCGTCAATCCCAGCTCCGCAGCCAAGTGATCGCCACTGACCGGGCCGCGCTGCAGGCGCTGGAGCAGTGCGCGCTCGGCGGTCTCACTCATGTGGGCTGCCGCCATTGGGTAGATGGACGGCGCTCAGTTGCGCGGCGTGGTCACGAGAGGTCGACATGTGCAAAATCATACGCAAGCAGTTGCGTGTCCGGGAACTTGCGTGTTGCGACGCAGCATCCCAGGCCCGGGCAGCCTGCTATAGTCGGCAGCGGTGTTGTGCACCCTGCACGCTCTCTACCCGGTGACGCCCATGCACCTTGTCAGCCTGCGCCAGACACTGTCCTGCCTCGCCCTGCTGGTTGCGTTTGGCTGTGCCAATGCCGCCGAGGCCAAGCACCAGCTGCCCGAGAACACCAACACCGCCATCGATCCTCCGGCACCACCTGCAGATCGTTTGGATGATGCGGACTTGGACGGCGCGATTGCCAACAGCCGTGTGCAACGCACGCCGAAAGCCAAGTCGCAAGCAGCCGTGCCCGCACGCAGCGCCGGTGACAGCCGCGTCTTGCCGTCGCGCTTTCACAGCTTTTTGCCGGGGATGTTCCGCTAAGCCAGCGGCTGGTTGAAGTGGCCCCGCACGCTGGCCCTGTGATCCTGGACGCTCGTTTTGATTCACAAGCCCGGTGGCAAACTCACTTCGAATTTGGCCCCACCCAGCTCGTGCGAGCGGGTGACATGCAGTTGCCCGCGATAACTTTTGATGATGTCTTGCACGATCGACATGCCAATGCCGTGGCCCTGCACACGCTCGTCACCACGCACGCCGCGTTGCAGCACATAAGCAATCCGATCTTCGGCAATCCCGGGGCCGTCGTCTTCCACCGTGATCAGCAACCCCGGCCGCCGATCGGTCAGCTTCTGCCCTTCCGCCACGGTCAATAGCACTCGCGACTTCGCCCATTTGAAGGCGTTTTCCAGCAGGTTGCCCAGCAATTCCTGCAGGTCGCCGGTTTCACCGTGGAAGCGGGCCTCGGCGGCGATTTCAAATTCACACAGTACGCCCTTGTTGGCATACACCTTTTCCAGGCCCAGCACGATCTGCTCGGCCTGTGGCTCAATCGCGATGGGCGCGGCAAACAACTGGTGACCCGACCGCGCCGCACGCGCCAATTGGTACGACACCAAATCATTCATCCGGCGCAATTGGGTATCCACTTCGCTGCGCAGCTCGGCCTCGCCGGTATCGCTGTCCAGCCGCGAGCGCAACACTGCCAACGGTGTCTTCAAGCTGTGCGCCAGGTCGGCCAAGGTATTGCGCTGCCGTTCCAGATTTTCGCGCTCGCTGTGGATGAAGGCATTGATGCTGTCGGTAAGCGGTTCCAATTCACGCGGATGCGCTTCGCTCATGCCTGCGGCACTACCTGCTTGCACCCGTTTGAGCTCGCCGATCACATCACGCAATGGCCGCAGGCTCCAACGTAGCACCCACATTTGCAGCAGCAGCAACACCACGCCGGCACCGCCCAGATAGCGCCATAGCGCGGTACGGAAGGTTGCTACCTGCTGCCCGAGTGCGGTGCTGTCCTCCAGGATATACACCGTGTACTGCAATTCGTTGGCCGCGTCTCCGTTTTCACTCAGTGCCAGACCATAGCCGTAGCGATAAACCTCGCCGGCTTGTCCATTGATCTGGGTCAGCGGCAATGGCCCTTCGAAGGTCTGGGTGCCTGGCGGCAACATCGGCCCCTCGGGCAATTTCGGGCCTTGTGCGGAATCCGATTCCCAATGCCCATTGACCAACACGATCTGCGCATACAGACCACTGCCCGGACGCTTGAAGCGTGCATCCGGCGACTCCCACGGCGGAATCACACTGCCATCACGGGCAAAATCGCTGCCGGCATAGGCCAGAGCATAACTATGCAGGCGTTCACGCATGCCGCTTTGTGCAGTGTTCAGGAACGCGCGATCCAGCGCCAAGCCGGCCAGCGCCAGAAAGGCAATCAAACCCAGGCTGGCCGCCCATAACTGACGTGACTGCAGCGAACGCGGCTGCGCAATGCGCAGCCGACGCGGACGCAACACGCTGGGCGCAGCGTCTGGATCAGGGATCGGTGGGGAGCTCATGCACCACCGGCACCGGTAAAATCATTCGCCGCTGCGGGCAATGGCGAACCGGTAGCCACGGCCACGCACCGTTTCAATCGGCTTGACCGACCCATCCGGATCCAGTTTCTTGCGCAGACGACCGATGAATACTTCCAGCACATTGGAATCGCGGTCGAAATCCTGCTGGTAGATGTGCTCAGTCAGGTCGGCCTTTGAAACCAGCTCACCGGCGTGCATCATCAAGTATTCCAGCACTTTGTATTCGTAGCTGGTCAGGTCCACGTTGGCACCGTCCACACTCACCGTTTGCGCGGCCAGATCCAGTACCACCGGCCCGCATTCCAGCGTCGGCTTGCTCCAACCGGCGGCACGCCGCACCAGCGCATTGATGCGCGCCAGCAACTCTTCCACATGGAACGGTTTGACCAAATAGTCGTCGGCACCCTGCTTGAGGCCATCCACTTTATCCTGCCAGCTGGAGCGTGCGGTCAGAATCAGGATGGGAAATTTCTTGCCCTCGGCACGCAGTGCACGGATCAATTCCATGCCGCTCATCTTCGGCAGGCCAAGGTCGATGATGCCCACATCGAACGGCACTTCCTTGCCCATGTAGAGGCCTTCCTCACCGTCTTGCGCGGCATCCACGGCATAGCCTTCGCGCTTCAAGCGGGCAGCCAAGGTTTCACGCAACGGGGCTTCGTCTTCAACCAGCAGGATGCGCATGCTCAATCCTCGTAAATGGCGTTCTGTGGGTCAGCGCAAGCACCGACGGGTCAATCATCATTACTGCTTTTGGCCTGATCACTGCCGCTGCGACGGGCCGGGTCTTGCATGAACACACGCACGCGACCCTGGTCGTCCACCACTTTGACGCGGTGCATGTCGCGGCCGTCGTACTGCACACGCTCGGCCGACAACACTTCGCCACGGCTGTTGCGCTCGGCACGCCGTACCGAATCGGACATCGCATCACGCGGCGGCGGGCGGTCCTGATTGCCGCGATCTTGATTACTGCGATCTTGACTGCGGTCACGCGGTGGTGGCATCTGTTGCGCCCATGCAGAGGCCACTGGCACCAACGCCATCAGCGCAGCGGCAAGTACGTTCGGCAATGTTCGATCACAGCGGGACATGGCAGATCAACCTAGCAACTCGGACAGGGGCATTGTTGGAAGCAGGCGGTGAATCCGCCCTGAAGTTTCCTGAACAGGATAGCGCGCCGTTCAGGTTTGCGCACAAACGCCGTCCTTGGTCAGTAAATCTCGCCAATGCAGCAGCGCAGCGAACCGCCGGCGGCTTCAATTGCGTCCAGCGCCACCGACTCCACCCGCAAGCCCGCCTGCGCCAGCACCTCCCGATGCGCCGGCGTCAGTGCGGTGGCCGCTTGCGCGCTCATCCACACACCCTCGCCCGACAACGCGATGCAATTGCCAACGAAGGCGGCGTGTTCGGCAGCATCACAGACCACCGCATGCGGCGCATACAGCGCGGCGATCGCCGCGGCCACGGCGGCATCGGCAAACCCGTTCGGACACACCACCACGGCGCGCCCGGCCAGCACCGCCAACACCACATTGGTGTGGTATTCACCGGCGGCCAGATCAAACAGCAGGGTGGCGCGCAGCCCGAAAGCCTCGTGCATCAGCCGCGCGCCGGCCTCATCGCAGCGTTCGGACAGGCCGCAGAAGCCCAGCCCGCGCACGCGGTCGATCACCAGCGCACCGGTCAGTTCGCAGGCATGCGGCTGGGTGGAGAGGTCGATCTCCTGCCGTCCGAGCACATCGCGGAAGAAGTCACGCATGTCGGCGCGCGCGGCCTCGCGCTGACGCACCTCATGGCGCATGCGACCGACGATATAGCGTCCCCGTGCAGTGCCGAATACGTTGTTGGGAAAGACCGCATCCGGCGTCTGCGGATTGCCGGCAAAACAAATGGCCGGCACTGCCGTTGCGATGGCGCGCTGCAACTCGCGGTGCTGCATGGATGCGCGGGCAGCATCGAACGCGCCGGCCGCAGCCATATAGGCATTGTCTTGTGCGGATTGTTCGGCCAGGCGAAACCCATCCGGTGCCACCAGAAATGCAGCGCGCGCAGTAGCCGGGCCGAAGTCGGTGGGTGTGTTGTGGGCCAACTCAAAAAATCCGGCTAAGTCGCGGGTGATCATGGGGAATGCGGCTCTCGTTCGGTCAATACCAATGCGTGTTCCACCAGCGTCCAATCGGCACCGGGTTTGTGCGCGCCTTCACTCAACACCTGACGGAACGCACGCCCACCAGGTTGTCCTGCAAACAAGCCCAGCAGGTGGCGGGTAATGTGTTTCAAGGACACCCCGCGCGCCAGCTGCACCTCTACATATGGGCGATAAGCGCGCAGCAACTCGGCACGCGATTGCAGTTCGCCGCCAAACCAACGCACATCAAGCGCGTGCAACAAGTACGGCGTGTGATACGCGGCACGGCCCAGCATCGCACCTTCGACATGCGCCAGATGCGCGCTGGCCTCTTCGGCATCGGCAATGCCACCATTGACGATCACTTGCAACTGCGGGCGCTCGCGCTTGAGCCGGTACGCCCAGTCATAACGCAGCGGCGGCACTTCGCGATTTTCTTTCGGCGAGAGCCCTTTCAACCAAGCATTGCGCGCATGCACCACGAAGGTTTGGCAACCGGCACCGACAATGGTGTCGATGAAACCCACGAAGTGTTGCCACTCGTGATCATCATCCACACCCAGCCGGCACTTCACCGTCACCGGAACACTGCACGCCGCAATCATCGCCGCCACACTGTCGGCCACCCGCTGCGGCTCGCGCATCAGACACGCACCAAAGCGCCCTGCCTGCACGCGGTCGGACGGGCAGCCGCAGTTGAGGTTGATTTCGTCATAGCCCCACTCGGCCCCGATGCGTGCAGCCTGCGCCAGCAACGCCGGTTCACTGCCCCCCAGCTGCAAGGCCACCGGGTGCTCACCCGGATCCATCGCCAGCAACCGCGCCCGGTCCCCCAACACCACCGCATTGGCATGTACCATTTCGCTATACAGCCGCGCATGCGGCGCCAGCAGCCGATGGAATACCCGGCAATGGCTATCCGTCCAGTCCATCATCGGGGCGACGGAGAGGCGCAATTGCTCGGTGGGGATGGCGGGGGATGCAATCATCGCCGCGCATTGTACGGGGCGAACGCGACCGGCTTCCCATTGCGCGACAATAGGCATTCCCCACGCCGCTGCCACATGCCATGAACACAGCCTTCCGCACACCCTTGCCTGCCACGTCACTGGATTACTTCGACGCCCGCGCGGCGGTGGAAGCGCTCACCCCAGGCGCGTGGGCCGGCCTGCCGTACACGGCGCGGGTGCATGCGGAAAACATCGTGCGCTGCGCTGCGCCTGCGCATATCGATGCGTTCCTCGGGCAGTTGATCGAGCGCCGCCGCGATCTGGACTTCCCGTGGTTCCCGGCGCGGGTGGTCTGCCACGACATCCTCGGCCAGACCGCACTGGTGGACCTGAGCGGCCTGCGCGAAGCCATTGCGGCCGCCGGCGGCGATCCGGCACAGGTGAATCCGGTGGTGCCGGTGCAGCTGATCGTGGATCACTCGCTGGCGGTGGAAGCGCCGGGCTTCGACAAGGAGGCCTTTGCGAAGAACCGCGCGATCGAAGACCGGCGCAACGCCGACCGCTTCGATTTCATCGAGTGGTGCCGGCTGGCGTTCGACAATGTGGATGTGATCCCGGCCGGCAACGGGATCATGCATCAGATCAATCTGGAAAAAATGTCGCCGGTGATTTGCACCAAGGACGGCGTGGCATTTCCGGACACCTGCGTGGGCACCGATTCGCACACCCCGCATGTGGATGCGCTGGGCGTGATCGCGGTGGGTGTGGGCGGGCTGGAAGCCGAAAGCGTGATGCTGGGCAACCCGTCGTGGATGCGCCTGCCCGACATCATCGCGGTGGAGCTGGCCGGCAAGCCTGCACCTGGCATCACTGCCACCGACGTGGTATTGGCGTTGACCGAATTCTTGCGTGCCGCCAAAGTGGTCGGCGCGTATCTGGAATTCCGTGGCGAGGGTGCCGCCGCGCTGACCATTGGCGACCGCGCCACCATTTCCAACATGGCGCCCGAATACGGCGCGACAGCGGCGATGTTCGCGATTGATGACAACACCCTGGATTACCTGCGTTTGACCGGACGCGAGGATGCGCAGGTGGCCTTGGTTGAAACCTATGCCAAACATTGCGGCTTCTGGGCCGAGGATCTGCGTGATGCGCAATTCGAGCGCACCCTGCATTTCGACCTGTCGACGGTCGTGCGCAATCTGGCCGGGCCGAGCAATCCGCATCGGCGCTTGCCTGTGAGCGCGTTGCACGAACGCGGGATTGCCGATGAAACAAAACTTGATGCTGCCCGCAAAGAAGAAGCGCAGGGCTTGATCCCCGATGGCGCGGTGATCATCGCCGCGATTACCAGCTGCACCAACACCAGCAATCCGCGCAACGTGATTGCGGCTGGCCTGCTGGCGCGCAATGCCAACGCACGCGGGCTGACCCGCAAGCCGTGGGTGAAAACCTCGCTCGCGCCCGGCTCGAAAGCGGTGCAGCTGTATCTGGAAGACGCCAAGCTGCTGCCCGAGCTGGAACAGCTGGGCTTCGGCATCGTCGGCTTTGCCTGCACCACCTGCAACGGCATGAGCGGCGCGCTGGATCCAGTGATCCAGAAAGAAGTCATCGAACGCGACCTGTATGTCACGGCGGTATTGAGTGGCAACCGCAATTTCGATGGCCGCATCCATCCGTATGCCAAGCAGGCCTTCCTGGCCTCGCCGCCGCTGGTGATCGCCTATGCCATCGCCGGTACGGTGCGCTTTGATATCGAAAAAGACGTGCTCGGCCTCGACCACGACGGCCAGCCGGTGCGCCTGAAAGACCTCTGGCCGACCGATGCCGAAATCGATGCAGTGGTGAAGGCCAGCGTCAAGCCGGAGCAGTTCCGCCGCATCTACGACCCGATGTTTGCCGTGCGTGCCAAAGGCCATGCCAAACCGCTGTATGACTGGCGTCCGCAGAGCACCTACATCCGCAACCCGCCGTATTGGGAAGGCGCGCTGGCGGGGCAACGCACGCTGACGCACATGCGTGCGCTGGCGGTGCTGGGCGACAACATCACCACCGATCATTTGTCGCCATCGAATGCGATTCTGGCCAGCAGCGCCGCTGGCGAATATTTGGCCAGGATGGGCCTGCCGGAAGAAGACTTCAATTCCTACGCCACCCATCGCGGCGACCACCTCACTGCGCAACGTGCGACCTTCGCCAACCCGAAACTGATCAACGAAATGGCCGTGGTCGATGACGCAGTGAAGCAAGGCTCGCTGGCGCGCGTGGAACCCGACGGCCAGGTCATGCGCATGTGGGAAGCGATTGAAACCTACATGCAGCGCAAGCAGCCGCTGATCATCATCGCCGGTGCCGACTACGGCCAGGGCAGCTCACGCGACTGGGCGGCCAAGGGCGTGCGGCTGGCCGGCGTGGAGGCCATCGTGGCCGAAGGCTTCGAGCGCATCCACCGGCAGAACCTGGTCGGCATGGGCGTGCTGCCGCTGCAATTCCAAGCCGGCGACACCCGCAACACCTACGCCATCGACGGCAGCGAAACCTTCAGCGTGCGCGGTACGCCAACGCCGGGGGGCGCATTGACGCTGGTGGTCGAACGCCGCAATGGCGAGCAGGTCGAAGTGCCGGTGACCTGCCGTTTGGACTCCGATGACGACGTGGCCACCTATGTCGCCGGCGGGATTCTGCCAAGGTTCTCGCAAGAGTTTTTGGCGGCGAACACGGCAGCGTGAGATCGTGACTGACGACCACGTCGCTGCGCTACCTTCTGCAGGGGAATTTGCAATGCCTGAGCAAACCAAACACCACGCTCCACAGCTGAAACTCCCCGCCACCTACATGCGCGGCGGCACGTCCAAAGGCGTGTTCTTCAGGCGCGACGACCTGCCGGAAGCCGCGCAGGTGCCCGGCCCGGCGCGCGATGCGCTGCTGCTGCGGGTGATCGGCTCGCCCGACCCGTATGGCAAGCACACCGATGGCATGGGCGGCGCAACTTCCAGCACATCCAAATGCGTGATCATCGCGCCGGCGTCGGTACCGGATCACGACGTCGATTATCTCTACGGGCAGGTCAGCATCGACACCGCATTCGTGGACTGGTCAGGCAACTGCGGCAATCTGTCCACCGCCGTCGGCCCGTTTGCGATTGCCAATGGTTTGCTTCCGGCCGAGCGCATCCCGCAGGACGGCACGGTCACGGTGCGCATCTGGCAGGCCAATATCGGCAAAACCATTCTTGCGCATGTCCCGGTAACGAATGGGCAGGTGCAGGAAACCGGAGATTTCGAGGTGGATGGCGTGACCTTCCCGGCTGCTGAAATCGTGCTGGAATTTCTGGATCCCTCCGACGATGACGGCGATGGCGGCTCGATGTTTCCTACCGGCAACTTGGTCGATGACCTCGACGTGCCGGGTGTCGGCACATTCAAGGCCACCCTGATCACCGCCGGCATTCCCAGCGTGTTCGTCAATGCCGAAGACCTTGGCTATGACGGTACCGAGTTGCAGCCGACAATCAATGACGACAAGGCCGCATTGGCAAAACTGGAAGCGATCCGCATCGCCGGAGCGCTGCGCATGCGCCTGATCAACACGCCGGAGGAAGCGGCAACGCGCCAGCACACGCCGAAAGTGGCCTTGGTCGCGCCACCGAAGGCCTATGTTTCCTCCAGCGGCAAACCCATCGCCGCCGACGCCATCGACCTCAATGTACGCGCGCTGTCGATGGGCAAATTGCACCACGCGATGATGGGCACCGCCTCGGTCGCCATTGCCACCGCCGCCGCGGTGCCGGGCACGCTGGTGAACCTGGCCGCCGGTGGCGGCGTACGCGACGCGGTGCGCTTTGGCCATCCGTCCGGCACGTTGCGCGTGGGCGCGTCGGTCGCGCAGGTGGATGGCGTATGGCAGGTGACACGCGCCGTGATGTCGCGCTCCGCACGGGTATTGATGGAAGGCTGGGTGCGAGTGCCGCAAGGCTGAACTATCGCGCTAGCCGCAGCGGGCGATCTCCCTTCGCGAATGTCACCCGACAGTGGCCTTGTCGCCACTGCCTCCTTCTTTATCTCGCTTCAGAAGACAGCCCGCTACGGCTCCCCATGGCTCAGGCAAAACGCCAGAGTGTCACGCCTCGAAATGAAACCCACCCTTGTGCAACTCATGCCGCGCCTGGTCAAACCCCTGGGTGGGGGCGAAATCCTGATCGCGGCTGCTCAACGCATTCCACTGCTGCAAGATATCTTCGGCAGTGGCAGATTCGCCCAATGCAATGCCTTGCGTCATCGTCAGCTGCACCAGCTCGAAGCTGCCCGCGCCGGCGCTGAGGATGGCACGATTGGGGGCTTGCTCGCTGACGAGCGCCAGCACCGCAGGACTGACCAACTCGGGTTTGAATTTGGATAATTGTTCTGGCGGCAAGATGCCTTCCATCATCCGTGTAGCACCGGTGGGGGCCAGACAGTTGACTCGGATGTCGTGCTTGGCGCCTTCGATGCCCAAGGTCTGCATCAAGCCCACCAAACCCATCTTCGCGGCTGCGTAATTGGCCTGGCCAAAATTGCCGAATAATCCGCTGCACGAGGTGGTCATCACAATGCGGCCGTACTGTTGCTCGCGCATCGTATTCCACACCGCGCGGGTGCAGTTGGCCGCCCCCATCAAATGCACGTTGAGCACCAACTGAAAGTCGGCCAAGTCCATCTTGGCGAAACTCTTGTCGCGCAGGATGCCGGCGTTGTTGATCAGAATGTCGATGCGGCCAAACTCCGCCAGCACCGCCACCACCATCGCCTGCACCGCCTCGGCATCGGCCACCGAACACTTGGCCGCACGGGCCTGACCGCCCGCGGCACGGATTTCCGCGACCACCGCATCGGCGGCATCACCCAGATCATTGACGATGACCTGCGCACCCCGGCTGGCCAGCAGCAAGGCATGCGCACGCCCGAGGCCGCCACCGGCCCCGGTGACAATGGCCACACGGCCGCTGAGGTTGATGGGTGAGGTCATGCGATCCATTCTCCTTGGGGTGCAAGTTGCAAGCGCGACTGGATCTCCAGCTCGTGCAAGGTGGGGGGCAAATCGGACAGTGAAGCCAACGTGCGCATGCGTCCTTGACCATGCGTCAGCGTGGCCTCGGCTTCGTGCGCCCAGGTGGTGTGATACGGCACATGCACGCCCCAGCCACCAAGTTCCAACACCGGCGCGATATCCGAACGCAGCGAATTTCCCACCATCAAAAATTGCGCTGCATCAATACCAAACTCCGCAAGCAAGCGTGCATAAGTTGCCGGGTCTTTTTCGCTGACCACCTCGATGCGACGGAACAAATCCGACAGCCCGCTATCGCGTACTTTGGCTTCCTGATGAAACAAATCACCCTTGGTGATCAAGACCACCGGGTGCTGCGTGGCCACCGCCGCCACCGCATCGCGCACGCCGGGCAGCAACTCCACCGGATGTTGCAGCAGTTCTTTGGCCAAGTGGATGATGCGGCCAATGTCAGCGGCGCGAATACGGGCCCCGGTGATGTCGATGGCGGCTTCGATCATCGACAGCGCCATGCCTTTCACGCCATAGCCGAAGAACGCGATGTTGCGTGATTCGTATTGGTATAGACGCTGGCCCACATCGGCCAGATCGACGTAAGCGGCAACGATGCTTTCAAACCGCTGCTGCGCTTCGTCAAAATAATCCTGGCTGCGCCAAAGGGTGTCGTCGGCATCGAAACCGACCAGCGCGATACCGCCGTGTGTGCTCTTCATCTGCATAGTGTAATCAGCCTGCGTATTTACACCGGCAGTGCGGTGGTGCGCTTGACCGTGCGCAGCGCCAGCGTGGTCTGCACACGGGTGACGCCGGGCAACTGGGTCAACACATCGGTATGGATGCGTTCGAAGTCGGCGGCATCGGCATACACCACCCGCACCATGTAGTCGGCAGTGCCGGCCAGCAGGCAGCATTCGGTCACTTCCGGATGGTCGTGGATGGCACTTTCGAATGCATCCAGCGCGCCGCGCCCCTGCTGGTCCAGCGTCACCAGGACGAAGGCGGTGCCGGGCAAGCCGGCCTGATCTTCGTCCAGCAACATCACATAGCGCGCCACCAGCCCCGAGTCTTCCAGCAACTTGACCCGGCGCAGGCAGGCCGAGGGCGACAGATTGATGCGTTGGGCCAGCTCCAGATTGCTCAGCCGGCCGTCGTCTTGCAGCAACCGCAGGATGGCACGGTCACGCTCATCCAAGACGATGCCAATGGGTCGAATTTTATTCATTTACTTGTTTGATTATTGAAATATCACTCCAATATTAGCCGTTAATCATGGCGAAATTGGCGACAGAATGCGCGTTTCGAAGCGCATACTGCGTCCCTTCCGGTGCCGGGACAGCTGGCATCGCCCAGCCAAGGAATACCCGCATGCGTATCGGCGTCCCCAAGGAAATCAAGAACCACGAATATCGCGTAGGCCTGATCCCCACGTCGGTCCATGAGCTGATTCACCACGGCCATGAGGTGGTGGTGCAAACGGGTGCCGGCCTGGGCGCGGGCTTGTCCGACGAGGACTACATCGCCGCCGGCGCCACTTTGCTGAACACTGCGGATGAAATCTTCGCCAGCGCCGACATGATCGTGAAGGTCAAGGAACCGCAGGCCGACGAGCGCAAGAAGCTGCGTCCCGGCCAGATCCTGTTCACCTATTTGCATCTGGCTCCCGATGCGCCGCAAACCAAGGACCTGATCGACTCCGGTGCAGTCTGCATTGCCTATGAAACCGTCACCGCCGCCAATGGCTCGCTGCCCCTGCTCACCCCGATGTCGGAAGTGGCCGGCCGGCTGGCCCCGCAAGTGGGCGCGCATGCGCTGGAGAAAGCACAAGGCGGGCGTGGCGTGCTGCTGGGCGGTGTGCCCGGTGTGCCTGCGGCCGAAGTGGTGATTCTGGGTGGCGGCGTGTCCGGCACCCACGCCGCCACCATTGCCGTGGGCATGGGCGCGCAAGTAACCGTGGTCGATCGCTCCAACGATGCGCTGAAACGTTTGTCCAGCCAGTTTGGGCCGGCGATTACCACGGTCTATTCCACCCGCGCCGCGATTGAAGAGTTGCTGCGCCGTGCGGATCTGGTGATCGGCACCGTGCTGATCCCGGGCGCTGCCGCGCCCAAACTCATTACCCGCGACATGCTCAAGCTGATGAAACCGGGCGCGGTGATTGTGGACGTGGCGATCGACCAAGGCGGCTGCACCGAAACCTCGCACGCCACCACCCATGCCGACCCCACCTATGTGGTGGATGGCATCGTGCATTACTGCGTGGCCAACATGCCCGGCGCCGTGGCGCGCACATCGACCTTCGCGCTCAACAATGCCACCTTGCCGTTCACCCTGGCGCTGGCCAACAAGGGCTGGAAACAGGCACTGATCGACGATACGCACTTACGCAACGGCTTGAACGTGTGCGCCGGCAAACTCACCTGCGCGCCGGTGGCCCAAGTGCACGGCCTGACCTACACCAGCGCGGAAAGCGTACTGGGCCTGTAAGGCATCACCAACCCCTGGGTGAAGCAGCAGTCATGCATTCTTCCCCCACTTTCGGGGATGGCCTTGCCATCCCCTTTTTTTTGCACATTCACCCACACCCGTAGAACGCGGCATGATGGCGTTTTCTTCCATCCCTCACCCATCCCTCACCCATCCCTCGCCCATGACCGACTGGACCGCACGGATCCGCACCATCCCCGATTTCCCCAAGCCCGGGATCGCGTTCAAGGACATCATGCCGATGCTGGCCGATGCCGAGGCATTCGCGGCGGCAATTGATACGCTGGCCGCGCCGTGGCGCGATGCCCGCATCGATGCCGTTTTGGCGATTGAATCACGCGGCTTTCTGTTTGGTGCGCCGCTGGCGCGCACGCTGGGGGCCGGCCTCGTCCCGCTGCGCAAACCCGGCAAATTGCCGGGTCCGGTGCTGGAAGCCCGCTATGCGCTGGAATATGGCAACGATGTTCTGCAGGTGCAAGCCGATGCGGTCGCCCCCGGCACGCGTGTATTGCTGGTGGATGATGTGCTGGCCACCGGTGGCACCCTGTTGGCCGCGCAAGTGCTGGCGCAGCGGTTGGGCGCCGAGATTGTCGGTGCGAGCGTGCTTATGGAATTAGCCTTCCTCAACGGCCGCAGCCGCTGGAACGGCCCCCCGTTGCGGGCAGCACTGGTGGTGTAGCCGCACGCTGTTTCCGATTGGCGGGCAAAGCCAATAAGATCTCAGGGTTAGCTCAACAATTCGAAATTTTTTCGAAATAAAACGAAACATTTTATATTGCGTTTCGCGGTCTCCTGCGGCACACTGCCCACTTTCCCGGAGGGCGGTCATGCACCCCTTGCAATCACTGATTGCACGCCACCAACAAGGCATCACCTGTGGTGTGACGTCAATCTGCTCGGCACATCCACTGGTGATCGAGGCTGCGTTGCGCCATGCCCGGTGCCATGACCTGCCGTTTGTGCTGTTTGAAGCCACCTGCAACCAGGTCAACCAGGACGGCGGCTATACCGGCATGACCCCGGCTGATTTCGTGCGCTTTGTGCATGGCATTGCGCGCAAGGTGGGGTTTGATCCCGCACGCATCCTGCTGGGTGGCGACCACCTTGGCCCCAACCCGTGGACAGCGCTGCCTGCCGAAGTCGCGATGACCAAGGCCGAGACCATGATCGCGGGGTATGCCCGCGCCGGGTTCAGCAAGCTGCATCTGGATTGCTCGATGGCCTGCGCCGACGACCCCACGCCACTGCCCGAAGCCATCATCGTGCAGCGCGCCGTACGCCTGTGCCGGGCGGCAGAAGCGGCCTATCCGCAGGCGGGTGGGCCGGCACCGGTGTATGTGATCGGCACCGAAGTGCCGGTCCCTGGTGGCGCCACCGAAGCCATCGATGGGCTGGCCGTCACCACGCCAGACGCAGCACTAGCGACGATCCAAGCCCATCGCGCCGCCTTCCTTGCCGCCGGGCTGGAGGCTGCGTGGATGCGGGTGATTGCCTCGGTGGTGCAGCCGGGCGTGGAATTCGATCATCACAACGTGATCGCCTATGCCCCCGCCAACGCGCAGGCATTGAGCGCGGCGATTGCCCGCCAGCCGGGCATGGTGTTTGAAGCGCATTCCACCGACTACCAAACCCGCACCGCGCTCCAGGCACTGGTGCGTGACCACTTCGCCATTCTCAAAGTAGGCCCCGGGCTGACCTTTGCCTTGCGCGAAGCCTTGTGGGCACTGGATGCGATTGAGCGCGAGTGGATTGCCGATACACAGCGCGCCCATCTGCGTGCCACCACACTCACCCGCCTGCACGCCGAACCCAAGTACTGGCAGCGCTACTACCACGCACAAGGCGAGCAATTGCACATCGACCTGCAATACAGTCTCAGTGACCGCATCCGCTATTACTGGCCAGACACGGCGATTGAGGGCGCCCGCTTGCAACTCTTCGATACGCTGCGCAGCAACCCGCCGCCGTTGGCACTGATTGGGCAATACCTGCCACATGCCCTGCTCGCCCTGCGCGAGGGCCGCATCAGCAACACCCCGGACGCGCTGGTGATGGCGCATATCGACACCGTATTGGATGATTACCTGCATGCCTGCCAATGACTTCTTCGGCATCGACCGCACCACGCTGGCGGCCAGCGGCGCGCTGCATACGGCACGCGAAATCGCCCAGCAGCCGCGCATGCTGGAAGCCACCCACACGCTGGTGGCGGCGCTGAAAGCGCAACTGGATGCCTTCTGCGCGCCGATCACCCACAACCCCGATGCACGGGTGATATTGGCCGGTGCCGGTACGTCGGCCTATATCGGGCAGATACTGGCACCGCTGCTGGACCGGCAATTGGCCGCCCGCGTGGACGCAGTGGCCACCACCGATTTGGTCAGCGCACCGCAGCTCCATCTGGATGCGACACAACCGCTACTGCTGGTCTCGTTTGGGCGCTCGGGCAACAGCCCGGAAAGCTTGGCTGCGGTGACGCTGGTGGAACAACAGGTAGACGTGGCGCGGCATCTGATTGTCACCTGCAATCCAGAAGGCAAACTCGGCAAACTCCAGCTACGCCAGGCCATGACCTTGCAGCTGCCCGAAGCCACCCACGACGCCAGCTTTGCGATGACATCCAGCTTCAGCTGCATGTTGTCTGCCACCTTGGCCGCGCTCAGCCCCACACCGATATCGGATGCCCGCAACACCGCTTTGGCCGAGGCCACCGCGGGCACGCTGATCAGCACGCGTGCCCCGCTGCAAGCCTTGGTGGCATTGGCCTGCGACCGCGTGGTGTATTTGGGCAGCGGCGTGCTGCAAGGGCTGGCACGCGAGGCCGCACTGAAATTGGGCGAACTCAGCAACGGCGCGGTGGCCACCTGCTACGACACGCCGCTGGGGTTTCGGCATGGCCCCAAAACCTTCATTACCACCAATACACTGGTGTTTGTATTCGTTTCCAACGCGGCTTATACCCGCCAATACGATCTGGATCTGATCGACGAATTGCGCCGCGATGGGCTGGCCGCACGCGTCATCGAAATCAGCACACACCTGCGTGATGCGCACGCGCAAGACAGCCTGCTGATTCCCGCCTCGGCAAACACCGCCGATATTGATCTGGTGTTTCCCTGCATCGCCATTGCCCAGCTGTATGCCTTCCTGGTGTCGCGTGCGCTGGGGCTATCGCCCGACAACCCCAACCCGCAGGGGATGGTGAACCGGGTGGTGCAAGGCGTGCGGCTGTATTCCTTGGAGACGTAAGCGCATGGCCTGCTTCCTTGGCATCGATGCCGGCGGCACCAAGACCCGCTTCTTGCTGGTGGATGCCAACGCCGTGCCGCTGGCGCGGGCCGAACTGGGCACCACCTATTTCCCGCAAGTGGGGCTGGACGGCGCTGCCAATGTGCTGGAAGCAGGTATCGCACAGGTCTTGACCCGTGCCGGGGTGGCCGCCAGCGACATCAGCTGGGCTTTTTTTGGACTCCCCGCGTATGGCGAGAATGCGGCTATCGCCAGCCAGCTGGAAGCCTTGCCCGCCTGCATCCTTGGGCATGCCCGCTACCACTGCGACAACGACATGATTTGCGGCTGGGCCGGCTCACTGGCCTGCGCAGATGGCATCAACCTGATCGCCGGCACCGGCTCGATGGGCTATGGCCAACGCCTCGGCAATGGCGCACGCGCCGGCGGCTGGGGCGATCTGCTGGGCGATGAAGGCAGCGCCTACTGGATCGCCGTGCGCGGCCTGAATGTGTACTCGAAAATGAGTGATGGCCGACTGCCGAAAGGTCCGCTGCACACCATCGTGAATGACTACCTGAAACTGACCCGCGACTTGGACTTGTGCGCGCAGGTGTATGGCGAAGGCGTGGGGTCGCGCACCGAGATCGCATGCCTGTCGCCACTGGTTGCGCACGCTGCGCAGGCGGGCGATGCCCACGCGCAACGCATCTACCAGGACGCCGGCCACGAGCTCGCGCAAATTGCGATCGCACTGTGCGCAGCACTCGGGTTTACCCCATCGGAACCCGTGTCGGTGTCGTACTCCGGCGGCGCGTTTCATGCCGGCGAATTATTGCTTGCCCCGCTACGCGCAGCCCTGCATCGTGCATGCACACGGTTTGATCTGCGCCCACCGCTGCACAGCCCCGAGATGGGCGCGGCGCTGTATGCGATGCGGTTGGCGACATCACGCTAAGCGGGCATGGCGAATGGTGAATGCCGAACGCCTCAAGCCTTCTTCACGAACTCCGACTTCAGCCCCATCTGGCCAATGCCATCAATCTTGCAGTCGATGTCGTGATCACCATCGACCAAGCGAATATTGCGCACCTTGGTGCCCACCTTCACCACCAGCGATGAGCCCTTCACCTTCAGATCCTTGATCACGGTGACGGTATCGCCATCGGCCAACACATTGCCCACCGCATCCTTGATGATGTTGGCAGCGTCATCGGCGCCCGCATCAGCGGGCATCCACTCATGCGCGCATTCCGGGCAGACCCATTGCGCGCCGTCTTCGTAGGTGTATTCGCAATTGCATTGCGGGCAAGGTGGCAGCGTGGTCATGAGGTAGCCGGTGGCGTGTGGGGATCTGTCATTTTACTCGCTTGCCCGATTTCGGCCTAACCTTGGCACCCCAAACCCGTTTGCGGATGAAGACATGACGATGGACTGGATCGACCTGCGCAGTGACACCGTCACCCAACCCACCGCGGCAATGCGTGCGGCGATGCACACGGCCGCAGTCGGCGACGATGTGTATGGCGAAGACCCCACGGTCAACCGCCTGCAACAACGGCTGGCCGATGATCTGGGTTTCGAGGCCGGCCTGTTTGTCCCCAGCGGCACGCAGTCCAACTTGCTGGCGTTGCTGGCCCACTGCGAGCGTGGCGATGAATACATCGTGGGGATGGACGCGCATACCTACAAATTCGAAGGCGGTGGCGCGGCCGTATTGGGCTCGATCCAACCGCAACCGATCGTGCAAGCCGACGACGGCTCGCTGCCGCTTGAGCGTGTGGCGGCCGCCATCAAACCGGTGGATCCGCACTTTGCGCGTACGCGCTTGCTGGCCCTGGAAAACACCTGGCACGGACGTGTACTGCCGCTGGACTATCTGCGCCAGGCGCGCGCGTTTTCACGCACGCACGGACTGGGCCTGCATCTGGACGGTGCGCGCTTGTTCAATGCGGCGATTGCCTGCAAGGTACCCGCCCGCGAGATTGCGCAGCAGTTCGATACGGTTTCCATTTGCCTGTCCAAGGGCCTCGGCGCACCGGTGGGATCAGTGCTGGTGGGAAGTGCCGCCTTGATCGGGAAAGCACGCCGCTGGCGCAAGGTCTGCGGTGGCGGCTGGCGACAAGCCGGGATGTTGGCGGCGGGCTGCTTGCACGCGCTGGATCAGCATGTTGCACGTCTCGCCGACGACCACGCACGCGCCGCACAACTGGCCGACAACCTGGGCAAGATCGACGGCCTTACCCTGCTGGGCCAGCACACCAATATGGTGTTCATCGATGTGCCGGCGGAACGCCTGCGCGCACTCGACACGCACCTGCGCACCGCCGGCATCCGCATCAGCATCGGCTACCTGCCGACCCTGCGGCTGGTGACCCATCTGGACGTGGACGATGCCGGTATCGAACGCACCGTGGCGGCATTCGCTGACTTCTTCACCCGCTGACAAAGCGGGCACCGCGCATTCTCGCAAACGTAACTCGATCCATGCCATGGTGTGCCCCCATCCTGCAGGAGCAGCGCAATGCACACGTACAAAGTGGGTTATTTGGTGGGCAGCCTGGCCAAATCATCGATCAACCGCAAGCTGGCCAAGGCGCTGGCCAAGCTGGCACCACCAGAGCTGCAACTGCATGAAATCCGGATTGGCGAACTGCCGCTGTACAGCTACGACTACGACGCCGACTACCCCGACGTTGCGCGCCTGTTCAAACAGGCGATTGCCGATGTCGATGCAGTGCTGTTTGTTACCCCCGAATACAACCGTTCCATTCCTGGTGCGCTGAAAAACGCCATCGACTGGGCCAGTCGGCCGTGGGGCCAGAACGCCTTCAGCCGTAAACCCTCGGGCGTGGTGGGCACCTCCCCCGGCTCGATCGGCACCGCGGTGGCACAGCAGCATCTGCGCAGCGTGCTGTGTTTTTGCAACTCACCACTGATGAATACGATGGAGGTCTATCTGCAAACCACACCAGACCTGATCGACGATGACGGCAATATCAGCAACCCCGGCACTGCTGATTTCCTGCGCAAGTACATGCAGGAATATGCGCTCTTTGTGCAGCGCGTACTAACGGTGCTTCCGCGCGAAAGTTGAGTGCCTGCGGCGGACCAATCGACCACGCCCGCTGGCCGGGATGACTGCAGTTCAGCACTCGCCATCGCCCGATTGCCGGGCCTGCACCACATCATGCTTGCGCCCCTTGAACGGCGCATACCAGCGCTGCAGGCGGGCGATATCGGTGGGCATGTCATCGCTCAATTCGAAGGCGGGGCCGATCACGATGCAGCGATTTGGGTAATCAAACGCGGCCACCACCACCGGCACACCCGCCGCGTGCGCGATGTGCCAGAAGCCCGGCTTCCACCGCTGCACTGGTTTGCGGGTACCCTCCGGCGCGATGGCATACCAAATCTGATCCCTGGCCTGCATCGCGGCCACGGCTTGTTCGACCACGCCCTGTGGTGCGCTGCGGTTGACCGGAATCACGCCCTGCCAACGCAGCAACGGCCCCATCAGTGGAATCTTGAACAAGCTGTGCTTGCCGAGGATCGACAGCCGGATGCCCATCGCCAATTTGGCGGCAATGCCCCACACGCCATCCCAGTTGGACGAATGCGGCGCGGCAATCAACACCGCCTTGGCGATGTCCGGCAGCGCGCCCTGCATGCGCCAGCCGCCCAGCCGCAACACGCTGCGCCCCAACCACTGGGCAAGCCGGTAGCGCGGCATTTTGGGCACGTTTGGCGGCAGTGACAGCACCACCTGCTGCTTGTCTATCTCGCTCAATCCCAACTCCGCCCGGTCCGCCCCTGCTTGATGCTCGCACGTCCGCGCTTGTCACCCAAGCGGCGCTCTTTGGAGGCACGGCTGGGCTTGGTGGCGATACGCGGCGTGGGCGCGTGCAGACCGCTTTCGATGAATGCCGCCAGGCGCGTGCGCGCATCTTCACGGTTGCGTTCTTGCGTGCGGAAACGTTGCGCGGCAATCACCAACACGCCCTCGCTGGTGACCCGGCGGTCGCGCTTGGCCAACAGCCGCATGCGCACCGGTTCCGGCAACGACGGCGAGCCGGCCACGTCGAAACGCAATTCCACCGCGGTGGCCACCTTGTTGACGTTCTGCCCACCCGGCCCCGACGCCCGCACGAAGCGTTCGCTCAATTCGTCATCAACGATGGTGATGCGGCCAATCTGCATGCGGCCATTGTAGGGGCAAGCTCACGCCGCGGGCGCGGCCGCAAACAGCGCCAGCGCCTTGCCAAATTCGGCGTCCACCGGCGCAAATACTTCCACGTACGCACCCGTGTGGGGATGGGTAAACGCCAAGCGCTGCGCATGCAACAACATGCGGTGCATCCCCTGCATGCGGAAATTGCGATTGTGGCGGCCATCGCCGTGGCTGGAATCGCCAATCAGGTGATGGAACATGTGTTTGAGGTGACGGCGAATTTGCCGAAAGCGTCCGGTCTGCGGCGCGGCCCGCAGCCACGCATAGCGCGAAGTCGTAAAGCCCGCCGAAGGCAGCGGTAGCTCGCAGCGTGCCAACACCGAGAACCGGGTAACCGCAGGTTTCTTGTGCGGCTTGCCGGGACCGCCATCCAACGGGTAATCCACCGTGAATGCAGATTCGGCCGGCCAGCCCCGGCAGATCGCCCAATAGTCTTTTTCCACATCATGCGCCATCAGCGTCTTGCCCAGCGCAGAGGCGGTGTCGCGATCAAACGCCAGCAGCAGGCAACCGCTGGTTGCGCGGTCCAGCCGGTGCACCAAAAAAACAGGCTTGCCGAATTGCTTGCGCAAACGATCCGCGGCGAAGTCGGTTTCGCCGCGCGCCAACGCACTGTCATGCACCATCAAGCCAGCCGGCTTGTTCACCACTGCCAAAAACGCATCGGCATACAACACGTCCAGCGGCAGTGCGTGTGCCGCGGCGGCTGGCGTGAACGGGGCTGCTTCACTCATGCGCCCATCGTGGCGCAGTCGATCACGAAGCGGTATTTCACATCGCTCTTGAGCATACGCTCGTACGCGACGTCGATGGCTTGCGCGTCGATCATTTCGATATCGGCCACGATGCCGTGCCGGGCGCAGAAATCCAGCATCTCCTGGGTTTCCGGCAAGCCGCCAATCAACGACCCGGCAATGGCTTTGCGGCCAAATACCAGACCCATCACATTCGGGCTGGGGTGCGGCGAGGCCGGTGCACCGACCAGGCACATCGTGCCGTCGCGCTTGAGCAGATGGATAAAGCCATCCAGCACATGCGGCGCGGCCACGGTATTGAGAATGAAATCGAAACTGCCGGCGTGCGCTTGCATCTGCGCCTCATCACGCGAGTTCACCACGGCATCGGCGCCCAAGCGATGCGCCTCGGCACGCTTGGATTCGCTGGTGGTAAACGCCACCACCTGTGCGCCCATCGCATGCGCGATCTTGACGCCCATATGTCCCAACCCGCCGATACCCACGATACCGACCTTCTTGCCCGGCCCCGCACCCCAGTGCCGCAAGGGCGAGTAGGTGGTGATGCCCGCACAAAGCAGCGGCGCGACCGCGGCGAGTTGTTCGCCTGGGTGACGCACATGCAATACGAAACGCTGATCCACCACGATCCGCTGCGAATAGCCACCCAGCGTGTGGCCGGGCGCATCGGCGGTGGGGCTGTTGTAGGTGCCGATAATGCCTTTGCTGCAATACTGCTCCAGTCCCTCCTCGCAGGAAGCACAGGTGCGGCAGCTGTCCACCAGGCAGCCCACGCCCACCGTATCGCCCGCCTTGAACGCAGTGACGTCCGCGCCCACCGCGCTGACATGCCCCACGATTTCGTGCCCCGGCACGCACGGGTACACGGTGCCCGGCCATTCGCTGCGCACCGTGTGCAAATCGGAATGGCAGACGCCGCAATAGGCGATGTCGATCTGCACATCCTGCGGCCCCGGTGCGCGGCGCTCGATATCAATCGCAACGATGGGTTGGTCGGCCGCATGGGCCCCGAATGCGTGGGTGGTCATGGCATCACCGCAAGGCAAAGAAAGGAATCCGCACGATACGCTGGTCAACTGCCATTTGCAGCGGTGCCTGGGGCCCTCAGTTGTGCAATTTCCCGCCGCCGCAATGGCTGACTTCCATCTGCAAGGTGGCGTGTTCGATATTGAACGCTTCCTGCAAGACGTCAGCCACGTTTGCACGCACGCCATCGGCATCGACACTGCCATCTTGCAGCAACACATGCGCAGTCAGGATGGGTTCTTTCGAGCCCAACGCCCACACATGCAAATCATGCACCGTCGCCACGCCCGGCACCGCCTGCATGGCATCACGCAACACATCAATGTCCAACCCCGCAGGCACACCCTGCATCAACACATGCGCGGCTTGCTTCAACAGTACCCAGGTGCGCGGCAATACCCATAACCCCAGCAACACCGCCACGATCGGGTCCACCACGGTCCAACCGGTGAAATGGATCACCACGGCACCGGCGATCACACCCAATGAGCCCAGCATGTCGCTCCACACTTCCAGGTACGCGCCTTGCATATTCAGGTTTTCGCCGGCTCCGGCGGCCAGCAATTTCATCGACATAAGGTTCGCCAGCAACCCCACCACCGCCACGATCAACATGCTGGCGGAGGCCACCTCTTGCGGATTGCGAAAGCGCCCGATCGCCTCCCACAAAATGTAGCCGGCGACCAAAAACAACAGGCTGGAATTGATCAACGCACCAATCGCCTCCATCCGCGCATAGCCATAACTGCGACGCGCATCGGCCGGTCGCCGGCTCATGCGCACGGCAAACAACGACACCCCCAGCGCGGCCACGTCGGTCATCATGTGCGCCGCATCCGAGAGCAGCGCCAGACTGTTGGCCAGCAGGCCACCGGCGACCTCCACCAGCAAGACGAGGAAGGTCAGCCCGAAGGCAATCCACAAGGGTTTTTCATGCTTGATCACCGCCGGCACATGACTGTGCCCCGGCGCGCCGTGGTCATGCGCGTGCGCGTGGCCGTGAGACGCAGTGTGGGCGTCGTGGTTGCTGTGGTGGTGCGAATGCGCGGTGCCCATGGGGAGGATTCGTGGTGGATGGCTGCGGCACCTTAACGATGCCGCAGGCCGTACACAATTTCATCGCCGCGGCCACGCCGCCAACAGCGCCCACAGCCCACCCAGGCCCGCAATCCACGTCGATACCGGCAGCGCCAGCACCTTCGGCCCGCCGGCATCCATCGCGTACAACACCACCGCCACGATCAGCAGGCCCATCCCGAGGATCGAGGACACGATGCGGCGTTGCATCGCCTTCAACACCTGTGCGATTTCACGCACATCGGCCGAGTGCATGCCCAGCCGATGACTGCCATCCACTTGCTGCTGCAACCACGCATGCAACAGGCGCGGCATGTCGGGGGCGCGGGTGATCAACTCCGGCATCCGCTTGCGCAATTCACCCAGCAGGCGCTTGCGGCTGTAGCGCTCGCGCAGGATGGTTTCCAGAACGGGTTTTGCCACCGCCCAAATGTCGATGTTCGGGTCCAACTGGCGGCCCACGCCTTCGATATTGAGCAAGGTTTTTTGCAACAGGATCAGCTGCGGTTGCAGCGTCAATTCGTAGCGCTGCGCAGTGCGGAACAATTTCACCAGCACTTCGGCCAATGAAATTTCACTCAGCGGCCGGGTGAAGTACGGCTCGCACACCGCACGCGCGGCGGCCTCCAGCTCATCAATGCGGATATGTGCCGGCATCCAGCCAGCCTGCACATGCAACTCGGCGATGCGGCGATAGTCGCGATTGAAGATCGCCATGAAATTTTCCGCAAGGTAGTACTGATCCTCGCTGGAGAGCTGGCCCATGATGCCGAAATCCAGCGCGATGAAACGCGGATCGCTTTTGCGCGTGGCATCCACCCAGATATTGCCGGCGTGCGCATCGGCATGGAAAAAATTATCGCGGAACACTTGTTGATAAAACACCCGCACGCCTTTGGCCGCCAAGGCTTTGCGGTCGATGCCGGCGGCGTCCAGCGCCTTCACGTCATCGGATGGGATGCCGCGCACGCGCTCCATCGTCATTGCGCGCTCGGCCGTATGCGACCAGATGATTTCCGGTACGTACAAGTCCGCCGAGTCTTGCCAATTGCGGCGCAGCAGGCTGGCGTTGCCGGCTTCGCGTTGCAGGTCGAGTTCAGCGGCCAGCGTGTTCTGGATCTCGGCCACGATTTCGCGCGGGCGGATTTTGTCGGCGCTGGGGTGGGCGCGCTCCACCACTGCGGCAACGTTGTTCAGCAGAGCGATATCCGCCGCGATTTGTTTTTCGATGCCAGGGCGCAGCACCTTGACCACCACCTCGCGCCCCTCGTGCAGGGTGGCGGCATGCACCTGCGCGATGCTGGCCGAGGCCAGCGGGGTGGTGTCGAAGCTGGCATACGCATCGGTAATGCTGCGGCCCAATGCGGCTTCCACCAAGATCCGCGCTTGCCTCCCATCGAACGGTGCCACCCGGTCTTGCAATTGGGTCAATTCATCGGCGATATCGGGCGGCACCAAATCCCGGCGTGTGGAAAGAATCTGCCCGAACTTGACGAAGATCGGCCCCAATTCCTGCAAGGCCAAGCGCAAGCGAGCGCCCCGCGACATCGCCGCCACCTCACGCGATGCACGCGGTACAAACGGCCGCATCAACTTCAGCCAACGCTCTGCGGGCGTGTCATCCAGCAAATCATCCAACCGATAGCGCAACAACACGCGACCAATGCGCCAGGCCCGCAGCGCAGCCTTCATGCGGGCAATCCTCGCTCGCGGCGCAGGCGTGCGATTTTTGCGGCAATCCGTTCTGCGTCATCGCGCAGTGCGTCCACATCATCATGGAACGCATCCAGTTCAGCGCGTGGCACCACGTCGCGGCTTTCTTCGGTCAAATACTCAGCCGTGGTTTCTGCCAGATTGCGGCCCGCCACCTGTGCCTGCTTGAGCGCAGCGCGCACCGCCTTGGCAATTTGCACGCCCAGCACCTCGCCAAACAGATTGACGAAGGGCAATTGCCAATCGGGGTCAAACCCTTGCGCCAACTTCTGCAGGCGGCGCGCCAGTTCAGCATCCCCTTCGATACGCAGTTTGCCCACCGGCGGCGCGTGATTGCTGCGCAACATCGGCAATTGCCGGAGCAGGCCGCCCAAGCTGCTGCGCACGCCCAGATCCGGCTCGGCATCGGCATCCACCGGGCCTACGCGCAGAGCATCACCGGCCACCGTGATTTGCAGCGCAAGCGGAGGCGCGGTCAGCGTCAGTGCCACCCGCTGCCCATCCAGTGCCGCAAGGCCTGCGCAGGTATCCGTATCCAACGCCAGCGTGTGATTCAGCGCGATTTCCAGCGCTTTGCCGGCTGGCTGTTTCCAATTGAAGGGCAATCCAGTCATGCCGGCATTGTAGCGGTGGGAACGCGCTACGCCTTGCCCGCGACCAAGGCGGCCCGCAGCCGCGCCAAGCCTTCATTCATGCTCACCTGCGGCACATAGCCAAAATCGCGGGTGGCCGGCGCCATGGCATACCAATGTGCGGTACTCAGTTGTTCGGCCAGAAAGCGCGTCATCGGCGGTTCACCGCGCAGGGGCAGCAACGTCCACGCCCCTTCGCAAAACGCACCCAGTGCATACGCCAAGCGAAATGGCAGCGTGGCATGCACTTGCGGCGCATCGGCGGCGCGCAGTAAGCCATTCAAGACCTCACGCAATGGCCATGGTTCGCCATTGCTGATGAAGTAGGCGTTGCCGGCGCAAGCCGCACCCGGCTGCAAGGCCGCCAGCGCATCCAGATGCGCCTGCGCCGCGTTGTCGATGTAGGTGGTATCCACCAAATTATTGCCATCGCCCACCAAGCGCAGCCGCCCACTGCGTGCGCGCGCCACCAGCTTCGGCAGAATCTGGGTGTCACCCGGCCCCCAGATCAGGCGCGGACGCAGTGCAATGGTGGCCAGTTGCGCATCGTTGGCGGCCAGTACTTCGCGCTCGGCAATGATTTTGCTGGCGGCGTAATGCGCCTTCACGCCTTCGCCATAGGGCACCGCATCGGCACCCAAGCCTTCCACCGGATGGGTGGCGCGATGCACCACGCTAGGCGTGGAGGTGTGTACCAACTTGCCGATGCCATGCGTGCGGCACGCGGCAATCACATGCCGCGTGCCCAGCACATTGGCGCTGAAATAGCTGGCATAACTGCCCCAGGTCCCGGCCTTGGCAGCGTTATGCAGCACGGCATCGAAACCTTCGGCAAAGGCCTGCTGCACGGCGTCAGGGTCTGCCAAATCGCCCTGCAACTGGCGCACCCCCAGCACATCCAACCCTGCATGCCGGCTGCGGCTGAAACTGGCCACAGCGTGACCTTGCGCCAGCAAGCCGCGGCACAGGGCATGGCCAAGAAATCCACCGCCACCAGTAACAAGTACCTTCATTGTGCTTGTTTGATTCGCAATTTTTTCGCCGCCCACACCGCCAATTTCTCGCGGCTGATTTTGGCGTTGTGGCGGATATCCACCGGGAACGGTTTGGGGTAATGCAGGAAGTGGCTGATCTTGGCGGTGTGCACCAAGCCATTGGCGATATAGCGCAGTTCATCGGCCACTTCGACGGGATTTGCACGGCTACCCGTGTTGAGCTCGAACAACAGCACGGGTGTCTGCTTGCCGGCTTCGCCTACGCCCACCAGTGCGGTGCGCGCAACATCCGGGCGGGTGTTGAAATACGGTTCGACCTGTTCCGTGCACAGGGTGGTCACCTCGTCCATCACCACGCGTTGTGATTTACGCCCGCAGAACCAGAGCCGGCCGTCTGCATCGAACCAACCCAAGTCCCCCATGCGATGCACGATACGGGTGCTGCCATCGCTCAAGGTCTCCTGGATTTTGGCCAACGCTGTCTGCGCATCACGATTGTAATAACTGTCGGTCGCACTGGGCCCGGCCACTGTAATTTCGCCCACTTGGCCGGCGCCCACTTGCAAGCTGTTGTCCCAATGTGCAATCGCGGTATCGCTGATGCGGATGATGCGCACCTCATTGGGTGCTACCGGTCGTCCCACGCAGGTGCCGGCACCGGTTTCGGTGCGGCTGCGCAGGGCCAGCAATTCACGGCCTTCGATCACCGCGACCGGCAGGCATTCGGTGGCACCGTAGGGTGTCCAGAATTGGGCATCCTTCGGCAACAGCTCCAACATGCGCTGCACCACCTGCGGCGGCACCGGCGCGCCGGCACTGGTGACACGCCGGATACTGGGCAGGGATTCGCCATATTCGGCCAGCACCCGCATCAAGGCCGGCGAGCCAAACAACTGGGTGACACCAAACCGGGTGATCGCCTTGTGCAGCTTGCGTGGGTTGGCTTTGGCAGGACGCGTGGGATCCATGTCGGGAATGATGCTGGTCAGGCCCAGTGCGGGATCGAACAAGGCAAATGGAGGGAAGGTGGGCAGATCAATACCACCGGCCTCAATCCCGAATGCCCTCCCCAGCATTTCAATTTGTGCGATGAAATGCCGATGCCGATACACCACGCCCTTGGGCACACCGGTGCTGCCGCTGGTGAACAGGATCGCCGCCACCTCATCGCCGCCAGTGGCGGCCAACTGCGGGCCTGCACCCGCACCTTCGGCCTCCACCTGCGCCAAGGTGGCATCGGCCCACCATGCATTGCGCCCGGTGGTAATTCGCACATGCGCAGAGCTGGCCCAGCCCAATAATTTTTTGGCCAACATCGCCAAGGGAATGCCGATAAATGCCTGCGGCTGTGCTTCATCCAAACATTGCTTCAACGCGCGCTTGGCAATCCCCGGATCCACCAACACCGGTACTGCGCCGCGCTTGAATAGCGCAAACATCAGCAGGAAAAACTCCGGGGTGGGCCGCACCATCACCACCACCCGGCTGCCGCGCGCGATGCCGCGCTTGCCCAGCCCTGCGGCAATGGCATCGCTGCGTGCATCCAGCTGGGCGTAACTCAGAGCTTTGGAATAGCGCCCCAAACGCCCCGGCGTGCGCATTGCCGCTTGCTCTGGCGTGGCCAATGCCAAGCGCGGCAGCGCAGCGGCGATATTACGTGTGACGGAGGACTGCATTGGCAGCATGGTTGCATGATCGCTGCAGATTGTCGCCCAATTACGTCGAAAACACTTGCATGCGACGCGTGTTCGGCAAAAAATCGCACCCTGTTCCCGTCACTGGCCGTACAAGGCTCGGCTTTCCATGCATCCCTGCCTCAGCTGTGGCGCTTGTTGTGCCTATTTCCGGGTCAGCTTTCATTGGTCCGAAGCCGACCCTGCCCTGGGGGGGGTAGTGCCGCCGGAGCTGACCGAGACTCTGCGTACCCACGAGCGCGTGATGCGTGGTACTTCGCAAGTGCAACCGCGCTGCATCGCACTGGATGCCGACATCGGCCGCTATAGCCGCTGCACGATCCACGACCGGCGACCATCGGTTTGCGCCTTGGTGCCAGCCAGCTGGGAGTTTGGTGCCAGCAGTGCGCAGTGCGACAAAGCACGCGTGGCACATGGTTTGCCGGTGTTGGCAGCAGACGACTGGATTGATGTGAGTGAGGCCGATAAAAATCCGCTGCCGCAGCTTTGACTCAGCGTGCTTCATTCACAATGGATTGGCGTCCAAAAAGCGCCGAATCGCTGGCACCAGGACTTCGTGTTTGTCCTCCATCACATAATGACCGGCATCGTCGAACTCACGCACCAGTGCACGCGGTAGCGCACGCCGGAAGCCGGCCAAAAAATGTTTGTCGAACACAAAATCCCGCAGCCCCCAACCGATGAATACCGGGCGATCGGCATAGCTTGCCAGCGCCTGCGCGCTGGCCTGCACCACAGGCATGGCGCGATCCCCCGCGTGCAGGGGAATGTCTTGCATGAAGCGCAGGGTGGAAATCGCCTTGTCCCAGCCGTTGTACACATCGGCATACGCTGCACGCACGTCCTTGGGCAGCGCCCGCACCGTGCCGAAGCGCGCCGCGCCGCGTGCAAACAAGTTGAAGCGGCGAATCAGCCAGCCGCCCAAACGCGAGTCGCGCCCCATCGCCAGCCGCAGCGGAAACCGCTTGCTGCCGGGCAACGGGAAGGCAGCGGTATTGGTGATCACCAGCCGCTTGATCCGCATCGGGTCACGCAGCGCCCAGCCAAACCCGATCATCCCGCCCCAGTCGTGCACCGCAAGCGTCACCGGCCCGGTGATGCCCAGATGCGCGAGCAATGCATCCACATCCTCAATCCGCGACTGCAAGGTGTAGTCGTACTGCGGCGATGCTGAAGGTGCGTCATCGGGCTTGTCACTCAGGCCCATGCCGACGTGGTCGGGCACGATGCAGCGGTAGCTGTCGCGCAGCCCCAACACCAGATGCCGCCAGTAATAACTCCACGACGGATTGCCGTGCAGCATGACGATAACCTCGCCATCCCGCGGCCCCTCATCAAGGAAGGACATGCTGATGCCGGGGCGCGCGGCAAAGCGCTGCGGCGTAAATGGATAATCTGGAAATTGCATGCGCATATTGTACTGGGCTGTTGCGATCAGGCCGCACCATGCGCAACGTGGCGCTGCATCAAAAAGGCCCGCCCTTCCACCTGCGCCAAGTCAAACCCAAAACGCTGCACCAACCAGCGCAAGGTGGTCAGCCGATGAAAGCTGACGTGACGGTCATCACGATAGCGCCAGCGCAAAAAGCGCTCGGGCAGCTCCGGTGCCAATTGCGCCATCACCCCACGCCAGTCCCCGGGCGCGCCCGCGCCATTAATTGCGCCCAACCGGCGTGCGGATCGCGAAAATGCTCCACCACTTCGGTGCAGGCAACGAAGTCGTATTGCCGCTGCAATGCGTCCACATTCGGTGCGTAAAACGGGTCGTCATCGGTCATCGCCATGCCTGCCTCACGCAGCAGCATGGACAGTACCGGCCCCGGCCCGCAGCCGAAATCCAAGCCCTGCATCCCCGGCTGCAACCGCATCAGCAATGGCGCAGCCAAGCGCGCCAGAAACGTACGGTAGCCCGCATCTTCCGGGGTGTTCTGATCGCTCGGCCCCTACCGTCAGGTGAGAGGCCCGATCCGCTGTAATCAGCGCGCAGTGTGGGCACTCAAAATAACGCCGCGCCGATCTTCGCAAAACAGATAAACCTGCGTGCCACACAGTGGGCAAGTAGATGCAGCGGTCAATGCCGGCACTACATCAAATTCCCGAGGATCATCAACACGACCGTCAGCACGATAGTGATTGCCGCAAACACAATACCCAGCACCGCGAAGATTTTTTTGCGGTTGGACTGCACCACGCCACCAATACCCAGCCCGATGGCCAATACATCCACCAGCAGTAAACCGATGATCCCGGCCCCTAATACCAGTGCCTCGGGCGAATTCTCATCCATCCCGCTTTCGGACGCGGCCTCTATCACACCCGCCGTGACGATCAAAATGAATTGCAACAAACCCACACACAGGCTGATGACAAATGCCGCCACCCCCAGCCCGGAATGTTTGTGCTCCTGCACTTGGCTGTCGTTGAAACTGATCCCCGAATTCATTTTGCCCCGCAGTGTGTTGTGCAGATCTAGCGCCCCCTCACCACTCCACTTCCGCCATCGAACAGTTCAGGCCGGAGCCAATTCCCAGCAGGGCAATGCGGCTGCCTTTTTTCAGGCGGCCCATTTCACGCAACTTGCTCAGCACAATCGGCACGCTGGCCGGGCCGATGTTGCCGTGTTCACCAAAGATCGTCATGACTTTCTTGGGGTCAATGCCCATTGCCTTGGTAAACGCGGCGGTGTGTACTTTGCTGACCTGATGGATGACGTATTCGTCCAGCTCGGAGGCCACCCAGCCCAGCTTCTGCTTGGCCACATCAAACGTTTTGGTGGCCAGCTTCACGCCTTCGATCAACAGCATGCGGGTATCGGTGATCATGCCGTCGAGATTGCCACGGCAGAGCTTGTTCCACTCGGTGGCCGCGCGCGTCACGCCGCCCTTGTAGCGGGGTGCGCCGGGAGCCAATTCGGCGCGTGCCAAGACCATGGCGGCAGCACCGGAACCCAGGGTGAGGGTGGCCAGCTCGTTGCGGAAATCATCTTCGGTGACGTCGTCGCGCATCATGCGCTCCAGCGTTTTTTCATAGGCAAGATTGGCGGTTTCACCATCCACGATCAGTGCGTAGTCAATTTCGCCACGCTCGATCATGCGGCTGGCAATATCCATGCCATTGATGAAGGCCAGGCACGCATTGGCGACATCGAAATTCTGGCAGGTGTCGGGCAGACCGAGGTTGCCGCTGACAATGGATGCCGTTGATGGCTCCAGATAATCACGGCTGACCGAGGTATTGACCAGCAGCCCTACTTTGTCCGGGTCGATACCGGCATCACCCAGCGCCTTCACACCGGCCAAGGTGGCTGCATCCGAGGCCAGCACTTCCCCATCCCATAGGCGACGGGCGTGGATGCCGGCAATATCACCGAGCACGTCGATCTTGATCCCCAGCCGATCCAGCGTGGGCTTCAGGCGCAGGTTGATCTCATCCGAACTCAAGCGACGCGGGGCGTCGATATGGGCCAAACCGGCAATGGCAACACGTTGAAACAGCATGGGCAGACACTCGCACAGGCACCAACGCGGTGCCGGAACCGCACAGGATAGCGCGTTTCACGACCATACGCTTACGTATTGAAATTTTGTGCGGCCCATCAACGTTGGCCCCGGCTGCCTCAGCTGCAGCGCCACATCGCCCAGCGCTGTTCACCATCCCGTGGCGGACCGAGCGGGCTGATGCGGTTGGCCGCCAACCCGGGGGCCTCGTTGCGAGCCAAGGTTTCCAATTCATCACGCACCTGGGTGTCATTGCGCTCGTAGAAACCAACTTTATGAGTGATCGATACCGCGACCTCGCCACGGCTTTCGCACGCACTGGGGGCACGGCTCAACACCTGTACCTGCTTGGCCCCCGGCGCTAGTTTGACGAAGGTACATGCGGGCAACGCCAGTACGGCACAGGACAGCAGGATCACTCGCATCACGGGCATCGGATTGTCTCGGCATCGGCAAAAGAAAGCCCGCCAAGTGTGGCGGGCTTTCGGTGCAACAGGATGAACGGCATGTCTACTTCAAGGCATGCTTACTTCTTCACCACCGGTTTGCCATCGGCATCCAGCACGGTGACTTCACCCAGCTTCAGTGCCTCCACCGGGCCTTGGGTCTTGGACAAGTCACCGACCACCAGCCACGTCAGTGCTTGGCTGGCCAACACCTTGGCCGCAGCGTTCACCTGTTCCGGGGTCATGGCCTCGATCTCGGCGCTGCGCTTGAACACGTAATCATCCGGACGGCCATACAGGGCATTACTGGAAATGGTATTCATCACCGCCGAAGCCGTTTCGTAGGCACCCGGCAACGTCAAGGTCAGCACCTTCTTCATGCCGGCCACTTCCTCGGCACTGGCCGGACGCTTGCCACTGGTGTAATCGCCGAGTTCGCGCTGCATTTCCGCCATCGCCTCACCGGTCTTGTCGATTTGCACCGGTGCGCTGGCCCGCCACAAGCGCTGCCCCACCGCACTACCGGCACCACTACCGGCACCGTATGACCAGTGCTTGTCTTCACGCAGATTCATGTTCAAACGTGCGGTGAAGTCGCCACCGATCACCATATTGGCCATGTCGTACTGCACCGACTTGGCATCGTTGCTGGACGGCAGGGTTTCTGCGGCCACGATATTGGCCTGCACGGCGCCGGGCTGGTCGATCATGAAGACACGTGCCTTGGGCTGTGCCGCCGCCATCGGGATCGCTGCTGCAGCACTGCGTTTGCCGGCCGCTTGCCAATCGCCAAACTGCTTTTCCAGCAATGGCAGGATTTCCTTCAACGTGGTGTCACCCACCACCACCAAGGTGGCGTCCTGCGGGCGCAGGGCGGTGTCATGCCAGGTTTGGATGTCGGCGCGAGTCAGCCCTGCAATCGCCGCCTCGGTGCCATTGCTTGGGTTGGCATACGGATGTCCCGCGCCATACACCAAGCCCGGCAGGACGCGCCGCACCAAACCATTGGGATTGGCTTTTTCTTGCTTGATGCCGGCAATCCATTGGCCGCGCACGCGGTCGATGTCGGCCTGCTCGAAACGCGGCTTGCGCAGCATATCGGCATACAGCGCCATCGACGGCTCCAGATTCTGCTTCAACGCTGACAAATAGACACTGCTGCTGTCAAGGCCAGCGCTGGCCCCCACCGTGGCACCCAGCGCCTGCGCGCGATCGGCAAATGCCAGTGCATCCAAATCACCAGCGCCTTCATCCAGCAGGCCAATGCTGAAATTGGCCATGCCCGGCTTGTCGGCCGGATCCACTGCAGCGCCCCCACGGAAGTCATAGCTCATCTGCACCACCGGGATGTCATGGCGCTCGGCCAAAATGACCTTGGTGCCGTTGCGCAAGGTAGCGTGCTGCTGCGCCGGGAACACCAACTTCGGGAAGCTGGTCGGCATCGGCACGCCCTTGCTGCGGTTCACCGTGGATGCAGTGGTCTTGTACTTGGCATCCACTTTGGGCGTATTGAACGGGGTCGGCTTGACCGTGGCCTCCTCGGTAATCGCCACGCGCTTGCCCGGGTTCACCACCAAGGTGTGGCTACCCTTGCCCGCGCCCAACCAGGCATTGCCGCTGGCACGCAGGTTTTCCGGGGTGGCTTCGGCCAGCGTTTTCAGACTGTCGCGGAAGCAGCCAGGATTGCCCATGAACACCGCGCATTCGGCCAGCGCATCGGCCTTGCCGCCAAACCCGCCAATGCGCTCCACGCCACGGATCCAACCGGCTTCGGTGGCGGTGCGATTGCGCGTCACTTCGTCGGCACTGGGACCGTCTTTCAACAATTTATTCAATTCTTCGTCGATGACCGCCTCGACCTTGGCCACGTCCACGCCCTGCTTGACGGCAGCAGTGATCATGAAGGTGCTGCTCAACTGCGAGCCGTAGGCACCGGCGCTGACGCTGTCGACCAGTTTGTCTTGATGTACCAGACGCCTCTCCAAGCGCGACGATTTGCCGCCGCCCAGAATTTGCGCCAGCAATTGCAAGCGGTCCAGATCCGGGGTGCCGTACTGCGCCACATTCCATACCCGGTAGATGCGCGACTGCGGCACCGTGTCGGTCATTTCACTGCGCGAATTGCTGGTGTGCGCGGCCACATCCACCTTCGGCTGGGTCATAGTGGGTGTTGCGGGAATATCACCAAAGAACTTGCTCACCTTTTCCTTGGCGGTGGCCAGATCGATGTCACCGGCCAGCACCAGCACCGCGTTATTCGGGCCGTACCAGGTCTTGAACCAAGTCTTCACATCCTCCAGCGAGGCCGCGTTGAGGTCGTTCATCGAGCCAATGGTGCTGTGGTGGTAAGGGTGACCAGCCGGGTACATGATCTTGCCCAGCTCGTCCCACACTTGCCCGTAGGGTTGGTTTTCGCCCTGACGCTTCTCGTTTTGCACCACGCCGCGCTGCTCGTCCAAGGTCTTCTGGTCGATCGCACCCAGCAGGTGGCCCATGCGGTCGGACTCCATCCACAGCGCAGTATCCAGCGCGGTGGTCGGCACGTTTTCAAAATAGTTGGTGCGGTCGGAATTGGTGGTGCCGTTCTGGTTGGTGGCACCGATGTCCTTGAACGGGGCAAAGAACTCGCCGGGCGCGTTTTCGCTGCCGTTGAACATCAGGTGCTCGAACAAATGGGCAAAGCCGGTGCGGCCGGCCGGCTCGTCCTTGCTGCCCACGTGGTACCACACGTTGACCGCCACGATCGGGGCCTTGCGGTCGGTATGCACCACCACCCGCAAGCCATTGGGCAGGGTGAAGCTTTCGTATTTGATATCCACCGCCGGTGCGTTGGCCGCTTGCACGGTGGGGGCATAGGTACCGGCTGACAGCGCGGTGGCAAGGGCAAACGCCAGCGCGGCGGGACGAAGCATGGACATCGGCAACTCCTGTAATGGGCGTCACGAACGACGCGGTGAGCCTGCAATGATAGCTGCCATCCTTGATTGCCTGCAGCAGACAAAAGTCACGCCAGCGCCCACGCTCTACAATGCACGCATGGTTCACGTCATCCTGCATCGCCCGGAGATCCCGCCCAACACCGGCAACGTGATCCGGCTGTGCGCCAATACCGGCGCGCAGCTGCACTTGGTGCGTCCATTGGGATTTGCTCTCGATGACAAGCAACTGCGCCGCGCCGGGCTGGACTACCACGAATACGCTCCGATGCAGGTGCACGACGACTTGGCCGCCGCACTGACCGCCATTGCAGCCAGCCAAAGCAGCGCGCCGCGCGTGTTCGCACTGTCCACCCGTGGCCGGGTGCGCTACGACAGCCCCACCTACCGCGTTGGCGATGTGTTTTTGTTCGGCAGCGAAACCGCCGGCTTACCCGCCGATGTGTTGGACAACATCCCGGCAAGTCAACGCCTGCGCCTGCCGATGCGGCCCAATAACCGCAGCCTCAACCTGTCCAATACGGTGGCGGTGATGGTGTTTGAAGCGTGGCGACAGCAGGGTTTTGATGGCTGCGCCTGACGCCAAGCCGCGCCGCATCCGTCTTTAATCCACCAAATCCACATTGCGCGTGATCTGGCCAGTCAGCAGATCCATCCGCAGCAGTTGCGACGAGTTCGCCACCAACAGTTGATTGCCCTGCTGCACAAACTGCTCGTTATCGAACCCGTTGGCCCAGTCGCCGCGCTGCTGCGGCAGCGGCGTGCTCCAGCGGGTGGCCAACGTGGCGGCATCCACCAGCGACAGCAGCTTGTGCTGGCCGCTGTCTTTCACGGTGTTGGACAACACCAGAAAACCACCATCCACTTGCGTTGCCGGCGAGAAGTGATCCTCGGTGTCATGGCCAAGCATCAAATACTTGGGCCTGAGAAAATCTTCCGTCGACCGCCGTGACTGCCCGCGCGCTGCCACCTCAATGTAGCGTCGCCCGTCCCCGGCTTCGCGCAGACTCTTGGGCAATTCACCGCGAAGCGGATCGTCGATATCCAGCCGTTCGAAGTCACCAGTGACCGGCTGCGCGGTGCCACTGTCCGGGTTCAGCTGGTATTTGCGCCCATCGCTGGCTTCCATGATGAAGGCACTCAGCTGCTCGCGGCTACGATAGAAATCGGTACCGTGGACGCCGCCCAGCGCCGGGTTACGCTCGGCAATGGCCTTGCCCGTCAGGGTGACTTGCTGTGTAGCGATCGAGAACACGAACGGAGCCTGCGCTTGACCCTTGCTATTGGAACATGCGATCAGTACATGCGCCTCACTCACAGCACCGAGCTGCGGATACGTGCAATCGAACTCCCGCGGCTTCAGCGGTTTGGCCAGCAGTTTCTGACCGGTGCTCGAATCGACGACTTGCAGGTAATAGGTGAGCGACCCATTGCTGACGGAACGACCGCCGGTGCGTTGATAGGAAAAGATGAACACGCTCTGGTAGATGTACGCGTAGTACTTGCCGCTGGGGCTGAACTTGCCTTGGAACACCGTCGGCACTTGGCGGCCGATGTGCGAACACGCGGCCAGCAGCGCTGCGCATGCAATGAACACTAAATGGCGGAGCAGGGATTGGTGCGTGCCCATCATCGTGCTGGCTTTCCTTTGGTGCTTTTAGACATCTGTACGCCGGGCTGGCGCTAAAGCGGACAACACCTGGCCAAAGGTACCGCTTTCAGGGCCAAGCGTAAGGTGCGTGCTTCTACTGCTTACATATTGAACAATTCCTGTACCAATCAGTTTTGGATTCAGCCAGTGTTGTGACGCAATCATCGAAATTGCACCCGTGCCCGCCGCCTGGTGAGGCACCCACAACAACAACATGGAGGTCTCCCTCATGAAGCGTTATGCCATTGCCCTTGCCCTGATTGCCACCCTGCCCTTTGCTGCCTCTGCGGCCGACGGTATCAACTACAACTACGTGCAAGGTGGCTATGTCGCCACCAACACCAACGGCCCGGACGCCGACGGCTGGGGCCTGAACGGCTCGGTTGCCGTACATCCGAATTTCCATCTGTTCGCTAACTATTCCAACCAGAAGATCAAGCACACCAGCGTTGATTTCGACCAGTGGCGCGTGGGTGGCGGCTACAACACGCAGATTGGCAAGAACACCGACTTCGTGGCCAATGTGGCCTATGAGAAGCTGGACGCCGGCGCTGGCATCACGGCCGATGGCTACAGCATCGAAGGCGGTGTGCGCAGTGCGTTGACGCCAAACATCGAAGGCTACGCCATGCTCGGGTATATGGATGGCAACCACGTCAAAGGCGAGGCCTATGGCCGCTTGGGCGCCACTGCCAAGTTCAATCAGAACTGGGGCGTCAATGCCGACGTGCGCGTCGTCAACGGCGGCGATACCCAGTGGTTCGTGGGCCCGCGCTTCAGCTGGTAAACCGGGCAACACCGTGCAACACCCGAACGCCCGGCAATGCCGGGCGTTTTCAGTTGGCTTGCCTGGGTGTGCTCAAACGCAGACGCTCAACCGAACAAGTCCTGCGGGTACTCGGCTTTCTGTTCGCGCGCCATCAATCGCGCCAATCCTTCTGCGGGAGTCACACTTCCATGCAGGACGTCGCGCACGCCCTCTGCAATCGGCAGTTCGATACCGTGCAGGGTGGCCAGCCGCATCACTTCATCGGCGGTTTGGATCGATTCCACTACTTGACCAATTTCGCGCACCGCATCCTCGATCGAGGAGCCGCGCCCCAGCGCCAAGCCCAGCCGACGGTTGCGTGACAAATCGCCGGTACTGGTCAGCACCAAGTCACCCAAGCCGGCCAAGCCCATCAGGGTTTCCGGACGGCCGCCCAGGGCGATATTCAGCCGCAGCATTTCATTCAGGCCACGGGTAATCAGCCCGGCGCGGGCGTTCAACCCCAGCCCCATGCCATCGGCCACACCGGTGGCCACCGCCAGCACGTTTTTCATCGCCCCGCCCAGCTCGGCGCCGCGCATGTCGTTGCCGGTATAGGCTCGAAACGCCGGGCCGTGCAGCACATCGGCCACCTGCCGGCAAAACACGGCATCATCCGAATGCACGGTCAGTGCGGTGGGCAACCCTTGCGCCACTTCCTTGGCAAACGACGGCCCAGTCACCACCGCCAACGGCACGTCATCACCCAATACTTCGGCAGCAACTTCATGCAGAAAGCGGCCACTGCCCGGCTCGAAGCCCTTGGTCGCCCACGCCACCCCGGCCTGCGGCGGGCGCAACGGGGCGAGCGCGCGCAAGGTTTCAGCGAACGCATGCGAGGGCACCACCACCAGCACCAAAGCGGCATCGACCAGCGCCTCGTGCAAGGAGGTGGTGGCACGCAGGTTGCCGGGCAACGCAATGCCCGGCAGATAACGCGGATTTTCGCCGCCCCCATCGATTGTCGCCACGGTGGCCACATCGCGGCCCCACAACACGGTGGGGTGACCATGACGGGCAATCAAGGCGGCCAGCGCGGTGCCCCAAGAGCCCGCGCCAAGTACGGCAACCGCCGGTTTAGCGGACGGCATCATGCAACCGAGTCGCTCAGGCGTTGCCGGCAATTTCAGCGTTGGCCAATTCGCCGCCAGCTTGCTGTTCGCTACGCTGGCGCAGGGTTTCTCCGTACAGTGCATCGAAGTTGATCGGCTGCATCGGGAACGGCGGGAAGCCACCCGCGGTGATCAGCTGGCCGACGGCGGCACTGGCGTAGGGGTACAGGATGTTCGGGCACTGGATACCCAGCATCGCGTCCAGAATATGGTCTTCCATGCCGCCCAAACCAAACACGCCACACTGCTCCACTTCGGCCAGATAAGCGGTCTTGCCATTCAAGGTGCAGGTCAGGGTGATGCCCAGGCTGACTTCGAATGCGGTGTCGGCCAGACGCTGCACTTTCTGGTTCAACTTCATCTGCAAGTCCGGCTGGCCTTGTTCGTTGAACACCTGCGGTGCGTTCGGCGCCTCGAAGGACAGATCCTTCACATACAACTTCTCGACAGTGAAGAGAGGGCCTTGCGGCTGGGCATCGGCAACCGGAGCGGCACCGTTCAGGGTTTCATCGGACATGGACAACTCCAAGGTATGCGTATGAATGTGCACAAGGCGCACAAGTAAAAGGGAATTATCGCACCGTTGGCGGGCGATAACCTAGGACATGGGGTGACCCGCGCCATTCACAAGGGCAACCGATCCCCCGCCGAAGCTTGCAGGCGGCTTAGCGCCCCTTGACCAGCGGCAAGTCGGCCGACTGCCACGCCTGGATGCCACCCTCCAATACCGCCACCTGTGCGAAGCCCGCCTTGCGCAGGCGTTTGGCTGCAGTCGTAGCAGTCTGGCCAACCTGGCACACCAACACGACAGGCAGTGATTTGGCGGGGGCCAGTGCCTTGTTTTCAGGATCGAACTGGCTCATCTGCACGTTCTTGGCACCGGCAATATGGCCTTTTTCGAAATCACCGATCGCGCGCAAATCCACGACCAAGGCGTTATCGCGATTGACCAAGGCGGTCAGTTGCGCCGGGCCGATGCGCCGCACGCCGCTCAGCAGGCCAAGGATTTCATTGACGATGATGGCTACCGTCAGGCCCACCAAAGCCAGCGACAACACGGGATTACGGCCAGCAAAGGCGGCCAGGTCGGCAAAGGTCACGGCAACTACCACGAATCACGGGGCGGCAATTGTACCTGCCGCCCCGTCTGCACGCGCCAACTTTGCGGGCGCAGCTTACTCACCCTGCCACAAATCCGGCATTCCCGAGGTCAGCCACCAGGTTTTGGCAGCCTCGTCATAGCGCCAGCGCTCGCGGTAGCGCACGCTGCGTTCGGCCAAGGTGTTGCGATTGATGACGCCAATTTCGATGTCGCGCACCACATCCCCCCCCACGATGCTGCTGCCGGTATCGCGATAGGTCGAAATCTGGACTTGTTTGAAACGGGAAAAATCCAGATCGGTCATCGGGTGGGCTTCGCGCACCTTGGGATCGACCAGACCCCATGCGCCCTCGAAGTCGCCCCAGCGAATCGCTGCCGACCAGGTGTACTGAATTTCATCCAGTGCGGTGCCCTTGCTGGCAGACTTCGGGCAACCCGCCAACATCGCCAAGCAAGCGATCAACACACAGCGCAGTGCCAGTTTGAACATTGCAGACTCTCCAGCGGGGGAAGCCCGCATCCTAGCTGGTTTATGCCGCAGGTTTATGGCGCGGCCTTGCAGGTACTGCCCTCATGCCTTGGCAATCGCGACGTAACGACCCACAAAGGTTGCCGCCACTCCCCCATCCTGCAACAGGGTATTGGCCTTCAACCGGATACTCACCCGCCCCTGTTTGCGCAACCTGTCCACCAACTGCGCATGCTCGCTGGCATCATCGAACACCGCCTCCACCACGATGTCTTCAAACACCGGCTTGAGGTAGCGCACCCGTGAATCAGCGACAAAAATATCGGCATGCAGGCCGGCGCTTTCCACCTCCAGCGAAATCAAGCCCCACGCGCCAATCGTCATCAGTGATACCAGGCTGCCACCAAATGCGCAGCCCTTGTCGTTGATATTGGCCGCCAGCGGTGCCCGCAGGCGCAGCGTGCCTGCGTGCCAATCCAGAATCCGCGGTTGCATGCAGGCCACCGGCGGCATGCCATTGAAATGTACGGCCAGAGCATCCAGCGCTGCGGGGTTCACGTGTGCGTCCATGCCACTAGCCTGCCGCATCCGTGCTTGCTGTGCCAAGCTTGGCGCATGCCGCGCCTTATCGATCAAGCACTTCCACTTCAAGACTGCACCGTATTGTCGCTGCGTCCGCGCAGACAACACGCCAGCCTGCGTGCCGCGGCAGCGCGCTTGGGCGCACGCGTGCTGGCCATTTCACCGATCGCCATCACCGCACAGGATGATGCGCAAACACGCGGCGCATTGGCCACGGCACTGAAAGCCGATGTGGTGCTATTCACCAGCCCCAACGCAGCGCGTACCGCCATCACACTGACATCACCGGGCATGCGCCGCCAGCAAAGCTGGATTGCGGTGGGCGCAGGCACCCGGCGCGCATTGGTGCGTGCGGGTATCGACGCCATCGCACCGGCGCGGATGGATAGCGAAGGACTGTTGGCACTCCCGGCACTGGCGCAAGTGCAAGGCAAGCGCATCGGTCTGATTACCGGGCAAGGTGGGCGCGGCGTTTTGCAACCAGCACTGGAAGCACGTGGCGCGCAGGTCATCCGTGTCGATGTGTATGCGCGCAGCACCGTGTCGATTCCAGAGCATCGCTGGCGGTTGCTGGCCGCTGTGTTGCAAACGCCACAACGCATAGGCTTGGCGCTAACGAGCGCCGAAGCGCTGCACGCACTGCTGGCCCAAATACCAGCGTCTTTGCTGCCTGGATTGCAAGGCATGCATGTGCTTGCCGCCAGTGAACGTTTGGCAATCACCGCACGCGACGCGGGGTTCAACAAGGTGGTGATTGCCAGCAGCCCACAGCCACGGGCACTGATGATGGCGATGCTCTCTACAATGCCGGCATGAACCCAGCCATTCCTGCCATCGACACCATCCGCGCCTACCTCACCGACCTGCAAGACCGCATCTGCGCGGACATTGCAGCGGCCGATGGCAGTGCCACCTTCCACGAAGACCCCTGGCAACGCGCCGAAGGTGGTGGTGGGCGCACCCGAATCCTGCGTGATGGTGCAGTATTCGAGCAGGCGGGGATCGGGTTTTCCGATGTCTCCGGCAACACCTTGCCGCCGTCGGCGAGCGTGGCGCGGCCGGAACTGGCGGGCACCTCGTGGCGGGCGGTGGGGGTGTCGCTGGTCTTCCATCCGCGCAATCCGTATCTGCCCACCACGCATGCCAATGTGCGTCATTTTCGCGCCATGCGCGGCGATGACACGGTGGCGTGGTGGTTTGGTGGTGGCTTTGATTTGACCCCGTTCTATCCGTTTGATGAAGACGTGCTGCATTGGCACCAGACCGCACATGCGTTATGCGAACCATTCGGCGGCGACCAGCGCTACGACGCGCACAAACGCTGGTGCGACGAGTACTTCCTGCTCAAGCATCGCAACGAAACCCGTGGCGTGGGCGGCCTGTTTTTCGATGATTTGCATACTGACTTCGACACCGACTTTGCCTATTTGCGCGCAGTGGGCGATGGCTTTCTGGACGCGTATCTGCCGATTGTCGAACGCCGCAAACACACACCCTTTGGCGAGCGTGAACGCCAGTTCCAGCTGTACCGGCGCGGGCGTTATGTCGAGTTCAATCTGGTGTTCGATCGCGGCACGCTGTTTGGCCTGCAATCGGGTGGGCGCAGCGAAAGCATTCTGATGAGCCTGCCGCCACTGGTGCGTTGGGAATACGGCTACACGCCTGCGGCCAGCAGCGCCGAAGCACGCCTTGCCCACTACCTGCGCCCGCGCGATTGGCTGCGCGAGTTGCGCTAACCCGATTTTTTGTCGCGCAGCTCAATGCTGATGTGGCCATTGGTCTCAAGTATGGCGCGCTGGATGTCAGCCACATCGGCGCAGCCGGCCTGCCGCATGGCGGTTTCGAAATCGGCGGTGCTCACCAATTGTTTGCGCAGCATGGCGTGATCCACCCGCCCGGCGTGCGCCAACATCACCGGCGCACCTTCCACCAAGCGACGAAACCCGGCATGCCGCGCCGACCCCCATGCCACCGCGTAATTCAGGACGATCAAGGTGCTGGCCATGATCAAGGCGCCGGTCAGTGAGTTATCGCCGCCATTGATGCCGTTTTGCACGGCATTGCCGATCAGGATCAACAAGATCAGATCGAACGGAGTGAACTGCCCGACCGCACGTTTGCCGGACACGCGCATCAATACCATCACCAGAACGTAGATCACGCTGGCACGCAGCACAAAATGCCAGCACGGTGCAGACAACTCAAACAACGCGTTCAAGACCGGCTCCTCTGGCCATTGCGCCATGAGTGTAGCGGCCCGTACTGCCCCATACATGACCCAATCCACTGCGAATCTCCCATCCTGCCCCCTGCTGGGGTAGGCTTGCCGCTCGCCACGTGCTTCGGGGAGGTTGCATGAGCTGGTCGGAACTGCAGGTGATGGTGGTGGAAGACCACGGCTTTCAGCGCCGCATCGCCTTGCGCCTGCTCAATGAGTTGGGAGTTGAACGCACGCTGGAGGGTGCCGATGGCCTGCATGCACTGAACGTGTTGCGTCAGCAAAGCACCCTGCCCGATGTGGTGCTGGTGGACTTGGATATGCCCGGCATGGATGGCGTCGAATGTATTGGGCTGATCGCACATGAGCGCCTTGCGCGCTCGGTGGCGGTAGTCAGTGCACTGGATCCTGCACTCCTGCATACCGTGCAAAGCATGGCGCGCGCCTATGGACTGCGCGTGCTGGGCAGCGTGGAAAAGCCGCTGACCCGCGAAAAACTGGAAGTGTTATTGGCACGGTTTGACGACCATGTCGGCGAAGCCAAGGACGAAAGCAAAGCCGACTTCAGCGTGCCGGATTTGGTAGCTGCATTGCAGCAGGGCCAAATCGTGCCGTGGTTCCAACCGCAAGTGGAGTTCGGCAACGGCAAGGTGGTGGGGGTTGAAGCCTTGGCACGCTGGGAACGCCCCGATGGCAGCGTGGTCGGCCCGGTGCTGTTTGTACCGGTACTGGAACGTGAGGGTTATGCCAACCTGCTCACTGACTGCATGCTGGAACAGGGCTGCCAATGGCTGCAGCGTTGGCATCAAAGCGGCATGCGCTTGAAATTGTCGGTCAATGTGTCGCCGTTGGCGCTAGCAGACTCGACGGCCGCCGATCGCTATCAGGCAATTACCGAAAATTACGGCATCCTGCCCGAAGACGTGGTGCTCGAGATCACCGAAAGCTCTGTCATGTCCGATGCCGCTCGCGGGTTGGGCTTGTTGGCACGGCTGCGATTGAAGGGGTTTGGACTGTCGATTGATGATTTCGGTACTGGCTACTCCTCCTTGGCGCAATTGGCACAGGTGCCGTTCACCGAACTGAAAATCGACAAAGAATTCGTGTTCGGCTCGCATGCACAACCCCGCAAACGCGCGATGGTTGAAGCCAGCCTGGATTTGGCGCGCAAATTGAATTTGGTCACCGTGGCCGAAGGCGTGGAAACCATTGAGGACTGGCAGATGCTGGCCGAACTGGGTTGCGATATCGCCCAAGGTTGGCTGATTGGCAGGCCCGTGCCAGGCAGCGAACTGCAGGCAGCGGTGGCACGCTGGCGGCGTCCTGGCAACTAACGCCTGATGTTGCTTGACCCTTCCAAGGCCGGAATTCGCCACCAATTATTGGGTTTGTTCGGGCTGTTCCTGATTACCGGCGCATTAGTGCTGCTGCTGGATCAATCCGGGCAGTACTTCATGCAGCGCTCGATGACGGCGATGCAGGACGATGTGCTGACCGGCATGCATCGCATCCGCAAGCTCTCCAATGCCTACGAGCAAGGCCTGATCGACACCACCTTTCGCACCCGCAATTACCTGATCAACTGGCAGCAGGCGGAGTCTGCGATCAATCAGGCCAAGGCCAATTCCGAAACCCAATGGCAGGCACTGCAAGCCATGCCCTTGGATAGCGAAGCGGCGGCTTTACTGACGCAGGCGCAACTGGAGCGGCCACAGGCCGATGCCGCCTTCGAGAAGTTGCAAACCATCTTGCACCAGCAAGATATTTTGGCGCTGGGCCAATTTGCCGATCATGATTTGTTTCCTGCCGCCGATCCACTGGTGCAACGGCTGGAGCGTCTCGATAGTCTCGTACAAACACGCGCTGCCGCGCTGGTCGCCGCCGAGCAGGCCCGTGCGCAATGGTTGGGGCGGGTGCGGGTGGGGCTGTCGTTGCTATGCCTTGGCTTGGTCGCGGTGTTGGGCCGGCGCATTTTGCGCAACGGCTATCGCGGGGTGGAAAGCCTGACTGAACTGGCGCGCGCAATGACCCTGAATGACTACACCATGCAACCTCGCTATATGCCGCGCGGCGAGCTGGGTGAAGTGATGGACAGTTTCCTGGGCATGCGCAACCACGTGCGCAGGATCGAAGCCCAGCTCATCGAGCAATTGGGCAATACCGAACGTGTGCGGATTGCACTGGAACGCCGCGAGCAATTCCAACGCCTGCTGCTGGAGGCTGCACCTACTGCAATTTTTGCGGTCGATGAAGATGGCGTATTTTCGCAGATCAATCCATTTGCGGAACGCTTGCTGGGCTGGCCGGCGGGCAGTTTGCTTGGCCGCGAAACACTGGATGTGGTGCTAGATCCGGACGCCCTGGGTGCGCTGGCACGCTCGCTCAGTGAAGCCTATGGCAAGACGATTCCAGCCAATTGGACGGCACTGCACGAGCTGGCCCGGCACCGCGAACCGCCACGCGAATTTGCACTGCGCCATCAACGCGGTCGTACCTTGCCGGTATTGTTGGCACTCTCGGCAATGCGCGACGACACCGGCACCATGGTGGGCTTGTTGGCCGTGGCCACCGACCTGACCATGCAAAAACGTCTGGAACGCGCCCTGCGTGATAGCGAGATGCGCGCACGCGATGCAAATCACGCCAAGAGTGCCTTCCTTGCGGCGATGAGCCATGAAATTCGCACCCCGATGATCGGGATTACCGGCATGATCGAAGTGCTTGGCCATACCCATCTGGATACCGAACAACGGCGCTCGCTCAGGGTCATTTCCAGCTCCGCTGAATCGCTGCTGCGCATCATTGGCGACATTCTGGATTTTTCCAAAATCGAAGCCGGCAAGATGGAGCTGGAACCGTTGCCGACTTCGCTGCCCGATTTACTCAACAGCGTGGCCGCCAACTACTCAGGCACAGCCTCCAGCAAGGGCTTGCTGCTGCTGTGCGAGATCGACCCCACTATCGCACCCGCGCACTATGTTGACCCGGTGCGGCTGCGTCAGGTGCTCAGTAATTTTTTGTCCAACGCACTCAAGTTCACCGAGCGCGGCCGGATTACCATTGCCGCAGAATGCGCAGGGCATGAGCCCAAAGCGGGCGCAATGGGCAGTGATGCCATCGTGTTCCGTGTGACCGACACCGGCATCGGCATCAGCCAACAGGCACAGGCCCGCTTGTTTCAGCCATTCGCACAGGCCGAAGCCGACACCACACGCCGCTTTGGTGGCACGGGCCTGGGACTTGCGATTTGCCGCCGCATTGCCGAATTGATGGGCGGCACCATTACCATGGAGTCGACCCTCGGCAAGGGCACCAGCATGCGCTTGCAGGTCAGCTTGCAACGTGCGCCCGCCGACGAATTACCGGACATGATACTGCCCGGCAAACAAGTGGCCGGCTTTGCGCCGCGCAAACTTCCCAGTGTGTCCATTGCCGAGCAAGAGCGCAGTTTGGTTTTGCTGGTGGACGACCACGCCACCAACCGGCAAGTCATCCAACGGCAATTAGCCTTGGCCGGCTATGCCTCGGAAGTAGCCGAAGATGGTGTTCAAGGCTTGGATGCCTGGCGGACTGGCCGCTATGCCTTGGTGTTGTCGGATGTGCACATGCCACACATGGATGGCTATCAAATGGCGCGCCAGATCCGCAGCGAGGAATCCCAACGCGGGTTGCCACGCACGCCGGTGATTGCACTCACCGCCTCGGCCCTGAAAGGTGAAGCCGAGCGCTGCCTGGAGGCCGGCATGGACGACTACCTAGCCAAACCGGTGGGCATCGCCACGCTGGGCGTCTGTTTGCAACGCTGGCTACCGCATACGCGAGGCGATGCCGATGCCAGTCACGCCGACAGTCTGCGCATCCAAACCGAAAACAACACCCAAGCCTCCACTGCATCCAACATCGCAGATACGAATATCCTGGATCGCAGCATATTGACGGAACTGACCGGTGGCGATCCCGCTGAAGCCGGCGCGCTACTAACCGACTTTCTGGCCAGCACCGATGCCGACCTGGCCGAACTCGACCGGCTGCACACTGCCAACAATTTGCCTGAACTGACCCGGCAGGCCCACAAAATCAAAGGCGCAGCGCGGCTGGTGGGCGCACACCACTTGGGCGAAGCCGCCGCCGCACTGGAAACCGCCGGTCGCAGCGGCCACTGGGACGCTGTCGCCACGCTGACCGACCGCCTGCACGACGCCGTCGCACAACTGCAAGCGTACACACGGCACGCGGGGTAGGCCGGCAGGCCGAAAACACCCGGTAGCGATCGAAGCTGGCCACGGTGCTGGTGGCCCCGTTCACCGTGGCGGTGATCTTGTCCAAGCGCCCTTGGGTGTAGCTGTAGCCCGCACTGATGCCGCTGGGGTAGCCGATGCCGGCCAAGCGACCCATGCCGTCGTAGCTGTAGCTGGTGGTGTCGGTGGCTGCCCCCAGCACGTCCTGCCGGGTGGCCAACTGGCCCCACGCGGTGTAGCTGAAGTTGGCGGTGCTGGCTGTGCCGCCGGTCTTGGCGGCGCTGCACAGTTGGCCTTTGCCATTGCCGCAGCTGTCGTAGGTGAGCGTGCGGGTTTGGCCGCCGCCGGCTTGGGTTTTCAGGCGGCCCAGGGCGTCATAGGTATAGGCCAAGGTGCTGCCATCGGCACGTTGCTGCTGGGTGCGCTGGCCCACGGCGTTGTAGCTGAAGCTGGTATTGCCAGTGTCCGGGCTGGTTTGCGCCAGCAGATTGCCCAGGCCGTCGTAGCTGTAGCTGGTGGCGTTGTTGCGGGCATCGCGCACCTGCGTGGTCAAGCCCAAGGCGTTGTAGGTGAGCTGCGTGGTGCCCGCCGCATCGGTGGTGCTGGTGACACGGCGCTGGCGGTCGTAGCTGTAGGTGGTGCTGTTATTCAACGCATCCTTGATTTGATCCACATCGCCATTGGCGTTGTAGTGGTAGGTCAAGGCTTGCCCGTGCTCGCCTTTGCGCTGGCTGAGGAAACCGCCGGTGTCGTACACCAAGGTGGTGCGTTGCTGGGTGGTGGTGTAATCCAGCAGCCTGGGCTTGTTCTTGATGGGATCAAACAGCACAAGCTGCGCAAATTCGCGCAGCCATGTACGCTGCAAGCCCCAGTCACAGGAACGTCTCATGCGCGACTTGATCCTGCTCCGCCATGCCCACGCCGAACCTCCCGCGCCCGGGCAGGCCGATGCCCAGCGCCCATTGTCTGCTGTCGGCCTGGCCGAGGCCACCGCAGCCGGGCAGTGGTTACGCGAACACGGCCTGTTACCTGGCCGGGTGTTGTGCTCGCCTGCGGTGCGTGCCAGCCAGACCTTGGCTGCGCTGGGCGCGCTGGGCTGCGATGATGTCCGTGAAGAACCCAGTATCTACGAAGCCGATCCCGGCACCTTGGCGGCGCTGGCCGATGCGCACCGGGATGCCGAGCGGCTGATGATCGTCGGCCATAACCCCGGGCTGGAACAATTGGCGGCGCTGCTGCACAGCGGGCAAACCGGCGACTACCGCGGGATGCCTCCCTCCGGCGTCGCGGTACTCGAGTTTCCTGCCGATGCCGCAGTCGAGCCCGGAGCCGCACGCCTGTCGCAGTTCTGGTGGCCGTGAAGCGATGCCTGAGCACCTCCTCGGTCGATGCCTGACCGGGCTGCTGGCGCTGCTGCTTGCCAGTTGCGCCAGCCTATCGCCACAACAACGCAGTCACGCCGAACACATCGCGCAAGCAGCCCGCAGCACGCAAGTGGACTGCACCCGCAGCGATGCCTGCGCGCTGGCCTCACCGGTGTTGCAGATGGCACAGGCCACCTTGGCCGCCTCAACCCCCAAAGCGCCGCAGCACCGCGCACTGCTGCTGGATGATGCGCCCAACGCGCTGCTGCTGCGGGTGCATCTGATCCGCAGCGCGCAGCACAGCATTGACTTGCAGACCTACATCTTCGACGAAGACGACGCCGCGCAGCTGATTCTGGATGAATTGCAGGCGGCCGCATTTCGTGGGGTGAAGGTCCGCGTGTTGGTCGATCAACTGGCGGCACTGCGCAAGGTGGAAACCTTTGCCGCACTGGCGTCACTGCACGCTAACCTGGAGTTGCGGGTGTACAACCCGGTGCTCGATCGCGCCCGGCTGTCGCTGCCGATGTATGCCGTGGCAGCCGCATGCTGCTGGCACCAACTCAATCAACGCATGCACAACAAGCTGTTGGTGGTGGATGACCAGGTGGGCATCACCGGTGGCCGCAATTACCAAAACGACTATTACGACTGGGGCGAGGACTACAACTTCCGCGACCGCGACATCATGGTGGTCGGCCCGGTCGTGCATGACATGACCGCCAATTTCGATGCCTTCTGGCAGTCGCCACGCAGCGTGGCGGTGGCCCACCTGGGCGACGTTGCCCGCTACTTGCAGCAACATGGCCCGCCACCCGCACCGCACCACCCATTCCGCAACCCGAAGCGGGTCCGCGCACTTTTGGCCAGCGTGGATGATGACGCCGTGGTGCAAGCACGCTTCGTGGCCCCAGCCATGCCGGTGCTGCATGTCAGCTTTGTGGCTGATCTGCCGGTGAAGCATCGCAAGGATTTGCTGCAAGCCGATGCCGATACCCCGGCCGGGTTCGCCAGTCAGAACCTGATGCAACTGATTGCAGGGGCGCAACACGACGTGCTGCTGCAAACCCCGTATCTGGTGTTATCCAAACCCGCGCAACACCTGTTCCGCAACCTGCACCAGCAACCCTCGCCACCGCGCGTGCAGATTTCCACCAATAGTTTGGCCGCCACCGACGCCTTCCTGGCGTATGCCGTGTCGTACAAATACAAACGCCGCTACCTGCGCGACTTCGGCTTTCAAATCCACGAATTCAAACCATTCCCGGCCGATGCACCCTTTGAGCTGGGCGCAACCGGTGCCGGCTTGTGGCTGGATGCCGATGCTGATCTTGATGCCGACATGGCCGCCGGCCCGGATACCACAACCGATGTGGATGCCGAGCCCCACATTGATGCGGCGATTCCCGCCATCAAGCCCAACCGGCTGACACGGCGGCTGGCCAAGCGCGGTCTGCGCAGTGAGCCCAGTAGTGAAGCTGGGCGGCCCTCCCCCTTCGCATCCTCTGGCGGCCTGCCAGTGCGCTTGAAAACCGCCGGCCTGCGTATGGGCCTGCACGCCAAGTCGATGGTGATCGATGACCGCATCGGCGTGGTTGGCACGCATAATTTCGACCCCCGTGGCGACACGTGGAACACCGAAAATGCAGTGGTCATCGATGACCCGCACTTCGCCCAGGCACTGGCCGCCAGTATCCAGCGCGACATGCAGCCGGCCAATGCGTGGACGATTGGCCGCCGTGATTCCTCGCCGATCCTGCCGGGTGTAGAGCACACCTTGGCGCGCATTTCCGAGCGCATGCCGATCTTCGACCTGTGGCCGATCAAATACGCCACCAGCTACGACTACACGCCCGGCCCAGACTGCCCGCAGACGGCACAGCCGGTGTCGCCGTTTGCCCCCGACTTTCGGCGCTGCAATCGGCCGGTGGGTGACTTTCCGGACGTCGATCTGGGCCTGAAGTGGCTGGGTGTACGCGTGTTCACCGCCTTCGGCTCGGGGCTTTCGCCCATTTTGTAGGCCATCACCATCGCAAAACCTTCGTGTCATCGCATTTCCGGATTGACGGCAACCGCCGCGCCGCACTAGTCTGCGAGTCTTCATTCCGCGCCGTGGACACTGTTATGCCCCTTAGCCTGAATTTCGAGCTCAACGACCAGGATCTTGCCCGATTCCAGGAGGCCGCAGAGCGCTCCCGCAAGGCGGTCGAAGGCAAGTCAGCGGACGAGGTCATCGACGCCGCCGTGGCCATGCTGGCCGGTGCGCAACAATCGGAAGTGCCGGATTTCATTCGTCAGCGCCTGCTGCGGCTGGACGACATGATTGCAATGGTGCGCGATCAGGCGTGGGCGCTGGACGAAGCCGACCGCCAGCGCGTGCTGGGCGCACTGGCTTATTTCGCCGACCCGAATGACATCATCCCCGACAACGTTGCGGTGCTGGGCTTCCTCGACGATGCGGTGATGATCGAATTGTCGGTGCGTGAGCTGGCCCACGAACTCGACGCCTACGATGATTTTTGCGATTACCGTGCACGCGAAGCCAAGCATCGCGGCGTGGATCCGGCCAGCTTGGGCCGTACCGATTGGCTGGATGGCCGTCGTGAAGAATTGGTGGAGCGCATGCACGTGCGCCGCGAGCGTGAGGCCGGCTTTGGCTATGGCCGCAGCAGCGGTTACGGCGGCCGTGGCAACGATTCCTATATCCGCAGCTGGCGTCCAAGCTCGTTCCGGATTGGCTGAGCCAAGCCTTGTCCACTGCCCCCCACGCATGGCCTGAAGGCATCACCCTCAACCTCCTCAACGCCCGCAACCGCGGCACGTTGATGGAGGCGCTGGGGATCGAGTTCATCGAGTTGGGCGATGGCTATCTGCGCGCGCGCATGCCGGTGGATGCACGCACCCATCAGCCTTATGGTTTGTTGCACGGTGGTGCATCGGTGGCGCTGGCGGAAACCCTGGGCAGCAGCGCCGGCATGTTGCTGGCCGGCGGCAATGCCGTGGTGGGCCTGGAAATCAACGCCAACCACTTGCGTGCAGTGCGCCATGGTGTGGTGATTGGCACTGCACGCCCCATCCATATTGGCCGCAGCACCCAGGTATGGGCGATCGAGATCGACGATCAAGACGGCAAGCCGGTGTGCATCAGCCGGATTACCTTGGCGGTGTTACCGCAACCGCCTGCCGCTGGCGGATAATGCCGCCCGTGGTTTCCGTCGCAGCTTCGGATGTCTCCCCCCGCATGACCACCCGCCCCCCCACCGACGCCCGCCCGTTGCGTGTGCTGCGCTATGTCTGGCGCACACCGCTGCTGCTGTGGCACGCCTTGATCGGTCTGCCGGCAGTCATGCTGCTGATCGCGCTGGGCCGCGGCGGGCCGCTGTCACATGCGGCGGTGCGTTGGTTCGCGCGCAACTTGCTGTGGATCTTCGGCATGCGCCTGCAACGCGTAGGCACACCACTGGCAGGTGGCACCTTGTTTGTGGCCAACCATGTCAGCTGGATCGACATCATGCTGCTGGATTCACAGCACATGATGGGCTTTATTGCCAAATCCGAAATCCGCGCATGGCCGCTGCTCGGCTGGGTGGTGGCGCAGGCGGAAACCATCTTCCTGCAACGTGGCAACGGCGATTCGCTGGGATTGGTGATGACCGAAATGGCCCAGCGCCTGCGCGATGGGCGAGCGGTCGCGGCCTTTCCCGAAGGCGGCACCCGTGACGGCGAAGCCCTGGGGCCGTTTCATGCGCGCATCTTTGCCGCTGCAGTGGAGGCGGCTGCACCGGTGCAACCGGTGGCGCTGTGTTATGGCCCGCAGTGTAATGCACAAGCCGTGATTGCATTCGCACCGGGTGAGCATTTCGTCGGCAATCTGTTGCGGCTGTTGGGTGAACCGGTACGTCAGGTACGGGTGTGCTTTCTGACGCCGATTGAACCCGACGCACACAGCGGCCGCCGCGGGATTGCACAGACTGCGCGCAGCCAGATCGAACAGGCGATGGCGCAAGCCTGAGCATCCCGTGAGCCTGACTGCCTCGCCCTTTCTGGCGCCTCGTTGGCTGCGTAATCGGCACGCGCAATCACTGCTGGCCTCCAGCCCCATGCGCGGCGCGCGCGGCCGCGTGCGTCTGCAGCAGGCCGCCGCTACCCATCAACCGATGGTGTTGGAAGTGGGTAGCGGCGTGCGCCTGCACGGCATTGCCAGCCTGCCTGCCGCACAACCGCCGCGTGCGATGGCGCTGTTGCTGCATGGCTGGGAAGGCAGTGCCGAGTCCAGCTATATGCGCCTGACTGCCGCCCAATTGCTGCACGCGGGGTTGGCCGTATTCCGGCTGAATTTCCGCGATCACGGTAACAGCCATCACCTCAACGAAGGCGTGTTCCATTCCAATCGGCTCGATGAAGTGCTGGCAGCCGCCGGCACGGTGGCCAAACTGTGGCCAGACCTGCCATTGGTCGCCGCCGGCTATTCCCTGGGTGGCAATTTCGCACTCCGGCTCGCCCTGCGCGCACCGGCGGCTGGCCTGCCGCTGCAGCGCGTGGCAGCGGTATGCCCACTGCTGGATCCCGCCGGGGCGATGGATCAGATGGAAGCCGGGCCTGCATTCTATCTGCGCTATTTCGAACGCAAATGGCGGCAATCACTGGCCCGCAAACGCGCGCTGTTTCCGCAAGTTCACACCTTCGGCAACGACGTATTGCAGCTGCCGATGCGCGCGTTGACCGCGTGGATGGTGCACAACAACACCGACTTCGCCGATTTGGAGGCATATTTCAACGGCTATTGCATCGCCGGGGATCGCTTGCAGGCATTGCAACTGCCGGCCCATGTGCTGATGGCCGAAGATGACCCGGTGATTCCGCTGGCGCAGTTTCATCGCATCGCGACCTTGCCCATGGTCAGCGTGGAACTGGCCCACCACGGCGGCCATTGCGGGTTCATCGAAGGCGCATCCCTCGATGGTTACGCCGAACGCTGGGTGGCGCAAACGTTGCTGGCCGCGCTGGCTTGATGCCGGCAACAACCGCGCCCACACTGCACGCATCGTCCACATGGAGACGCGCATGCACATCCACAGCAACAGTTTTGAGCACCGGCACACTCTCGCCGCCGAATTCGCCCTAGGTGCCGAGCATGGGCAAAACGTTGGCGGCAATCGCAATCCGCATCTGGCGTGGGACGCTGCGCCGGCGGCCACCCAATCGTTTGCCTTGCTGTGCATCGACACCGATGCACCCACCGATGGCGGCTTGGTGGCCGATAGCGCCACCCCCATTCCAGTGGCGCATCCACGCGGGGATTTTGTGCACTGGGTGGTGGCCAATATTCCCGCAGACGTGCACGAAATCGCGGCGGGCAGTTGCAGCCACGGCCTGACCGCCAACGGCAAACCACAGGGTCATGACGCCGGCGGCCTCACCGGCCTGAACGACTACACCGGCTGGTTTGCCGGCGATGCGGCGATGGCTGGGCAGTATTTTGGCTACGACGGCCCGTATCCACCGCCGCACGACCTGCGTACGCATCGCTATTTTTTCCGCATCTTTGCGCTGGATGTGGCCGCGCTGTCATTGCCGACCGCATTTACCGCCGCCGATGTGTTGCGTGCCATGCGCGGGCATGTCTTGGACGAGGCGGCGATCTACGCCACTTACAGCCTCAATAGTTGAAGAACTCCCGCATCCGCCTTTGGCACCTTCTCCCCGCCTAGCGGGGAGAAGGAAAAGACAAGCACGCCTCCCTGCGCCGCCTCACAAGATATAGCGACTCAAATCCGGGTCCTGCGCCAGCTCGCCCAGTTGCGCATCCACATAGGCGCGGTCGATATGGACGTTGCCGCCCTTGTCGGGTGCATCAAAACTCAGCGATTCCAGCAGGCGTTCCAGCACCGTGTGCAAGCGCCTGGCACCGATATTTTCCTGGCGCTCGTTCACATGTGCCGCAATTTCGGCCAACCGCTCCACCGCTTCCGGCGCGAACACAAGGCTGACGCCTTCGGTGCCCATCAACTCCACGTATTGCTTGGTCAATGCGGCCTTGGGCTCGGTCAGGATGCGCACAAAATCGTCTTTGCCCAGTGCGCCCAATTCCACCCGGATCGGGAAACGGCCCTGCATCTCCGGAATCAAATCCGACGGTTTGGCCAAATGAAACGCACCGCTGGCAATAAACAAAATATGATCGGTGTTCACCGCGCCGTACTTGGTGCTCACGGTACTGCCTTCCACCAACGGCAGCAGGTCGCGCTGCACGCCTTCGCGTGAGACATCGGCACCCATGCCTTCGCTGCGCTTGGCCACTTTGTCGATCTCGTCGATAAACACGATGCCGTGCTGCTCGCAGGCTTCGATCGCCTGCTCGCGCACTTCGTCTTCATTGATCAATTTGCCGGCTTCTTCCTCGATCAACATCGGCCGTGCGGCTTTGATAGTCAGGGCTTTCTTGTGGGTCTTGCTGCCCGACACCTGCGAAAACATTTGCCGCAATTGCTGGCCCATGTCTTCCATGCCCGGCGGGGTCATGATGTCCACGCCGATATTCATCGCGATATCAAATTCCACTTCACGCTCATCCAGCTCACCGGCGCGCAATTGCTTGCGCAGTTTCTGGCGGGTGGCCGATTCCTGCGAAGACGGCTCTGCACCAATATCCACCGTGGTGGTGGTGGCAGCATTGAAGCCAAAGCCCGGCGCAGTTTCCCGCTTGGGCAGCAGGGCGTCCAGAATGCGGTCTTCGGCGCGCTCTTCGGCCTGCGTGCGCACCTTGGCACGGGCCTGTGCGCGATAAAGTTTGACCGCAGTATCGGCAAGGTCGCGGATGATTTGCTCGACGTCCTTGCCGACATAACCCACTTCGGTAAACCGCGTGGCTTCCACCTTCACAAACGGCGCATTGGCCAGCGTGGCCAAACGGCGCGCGATTTCGGTTTTGCCCACGCCGGTGGGGCCGATCATCAAGATGTTTTTCGGCATCACCTCGTTGCGCAGTTCAGGCGCAAGCTGCGCCCGCCGCCAGCGGTTGCGCAGGGCGATCGCCACCGCGCGCTTGGCCGCATGCTGGCCGACGATGTGGCGGTCGAGTTCGGCAACGATCTCGCGTGGGGTCATGGAGGAAGAGTCAGTCATGGTGATGGGTCCTTGGCAGCGACGCATCGGGGCGACCCGATCAAGTCGCTCCCCGATACTCGCTTGGTTGATCGGGTCGCCCCGATGCGTCGCAGGGCGGGCTTACAGCTGCTCGACCACGATGTTCTGATTGGTGTAGATGCAAATATCGCCGGCAATCTTCAGCGCCTCAGTGGCAATGGCCTTGGCCTCGAGTTCGGTATGCGCCAGCAGCGCGCGTGCGGCAGACAGTGCGTACATGCCACCCGAACCAATCGCAATCAGCCCATCTTCCGGTTCAATCACATCGCCGGTGCCGCTGATGATCAGCGAGGTGTCGGCATCGGCCACCGCCAGCAAGGCTTCGAGCTTGCCAAAGCGACGCTCGGTGCGCCAATCCTTGGCCATTTCCACCGCGGCACGGGTCAATTGGCCGTGCTTTTCCAGCTTGGCCTCGAACAATTCGAACAAGGTGAACGCATCCGCTGCCGCACCGGCAAACCCAGCCAATACGCGGCCCTCTTTGCCTAGCCGGCGTACCTTGCGCGCATTGGCCTTCATCACTGTGTGGCCAAGCGTCACCTGACCATCACCGGCAATCACCACTTGCCCGCCTCGGCGTACCGAGACAATCGTGGTGGCATGAAATACCGTGGGGTTCTGGCTGGGGTCCATCGTTTTCTCCGTTGAGAAGACAATGTGGGGACGGCCATCCCGGCTTCAAGCGCCCTCATTGCCCGAAGATTCAGCCATGCACGCGCCATTGATCAGTATTGCCGTACCCATTTACAACACCGCCCGCTACCTGCCGGCGGCGCTGGACAGCTTGTTGGCGCAAGACTATCCGCATTGGGAAGGGCTGCTGTGGGATGACGGCTCCAGCGATGGCAGTGGCCAGATTGCTGCGGCCTACGCCGCGCGTGATGCGCGGTTTCGAGTGCTGGGCGAAGGTTGCAACCGCGGCAACCCAGCAGCGCTTGCGGCAGCATTGACGCAGGCGCGTGGTGGATTCCTGGGTGTGCTGGACAGCGACGACATTCTGGAGCCGATCGCACTTTCTTCAATGCTCGCGTTCCTGCACGCACATCCACAGCTTGGGATGGCGTATTCGCAATACGTCGAAATCAACGAGAACGGCGCTTTGCTGGGGCCGGGCACGCGCTGCAACACGCCCTACTCCGCACGCCAATTGCTGGTGCACTTCATGACCTATCAGTTCCGCCTGATCCGCCGCGATGCCTATCTGGCGGTGGGCGGCTTCAATCCAATGGCCGCCTATGCGGAAGATTACGACCTGTGCTTGCGCTTGTCTGAAACTTGCAGCATTGGGCATCTTCCGCAACCGCTGTATCGCTACCGCATTCGGCATGGTTCGATCTCACAGAGTAGCCGCCTGCGCCAGGTGCAGGCCAGCTATGCCGCCGCGCAACGCGCATTGCAGCGACGCGGGCTGGATCGCAGCCATGTGCTCTCGCTGGGCCTGCGCGTGCGCCACCAGTTTCGGCCGAAGCCGGCAACGGCGGCCCCCGAAACGGCAAGCGTCTTCGGCGCAGGCGACCCGGAAACCGAGCAGTGCCTGCGCCAGTCGCCACCCTTCGATGCCGCCACCGCATCACCCACACGCAATTGGGCGGAACAGGTCGAGGAGCGCTATCGCGCCTTTGTCGCCGATGCGCACCACCGAGGGTTGGATGCGCGCTACGACTGCGCGCTGGAAATCGACAGTTGGCATGTCTTGCAATCCAATCGCCCATTCGGCGGCATCCGTGGCCTGCCCTGAGGTCGCATCAGCGCTTGCGCTTGGCACGCGGATGCGCGGCGTCATACACCTTGGCCAGATGCTGGAAATCCAGATGGGTATAGATCTGGGTGGTGGAAATATCGGCATGCCCCAGTAATTCTTGCACGCCGCGCAGATCACCCGATGACTCCAGCACATGGCTGGCAAAACTGTGTCGCAACAAGTGCGGGTGGATACGCTTGTACACGCCTTGCCGGAGGGCTAATTGCTTGATGCGCAATTGAATCGCACGCGCTGAAATTTGCTTGCCGGCGCGCCCAGGGAACACGAAGTACGCAGACTCACCGCGGGATGCTTGTTGCCATGCCTGCAACGCGCTGCGTGCATGCGAGCCCACCGGCACGATGCGCTGCTTGCTGCCCTTGCCCAGCACACTGACCAAGCCCTGATCGAAATCCAGATCTCGCCAGCGCAGGCCGCAGACTTCGGACAGGCGCAGTCCGGAGGAATAGAACAACTCCAACAAGGCGCGATCACGCAGACCCAATGGCGCATCGGTGGGCAGTTCCACCAACTGCACAGCTTCATCCACATCCAACACTTGCGGCAATGCGCGCGCGGCTTTGGGTGCACGCACGCCGGCGCAGGGATCCGCTGCAATGCGGCCTTGCTTGAGTAGCCAGCGATACAGGCTGCGGCAGGCCGAGAGCCGCCGCTGCAAGGATTTTGGCGATAGTTTGCGCCGATGCTCGCTGGCGATAAATGCGCGCAGATCCTCGTCACGCAAGCTCAGCAGATCGCGGCCTTGCGCCCACGCCACCAATGCCGCCAAATCGCGGCGATAGGCATCAAGTGTGTGCGCAGAGCTCTGCCGCTCAACTGCAAGAAAGGCGAGGAAGTCACCGATGTCCGGAGTCAGCGTCATCTTCGCTGCCTGCTTCCGCTTGCGCAGGCAAGCGGGTCACTGAAACCGCTGCAACGCCGCCGCCAAGGCTTCACCCATCATGCGTAAAAACAGGGTGCCCATCCCAGGGTAAAAACGATTGCCATCGCAGCTGCCGACGGCCACCAAACCAACCCCGGGCAATACCAGCAAGGCAGTGCTCTGCACATCATCGGCGCGCATACCGTACAACAGCGTGTTCTTGTCGGGATGCAGGCGACCGCAAATCGGCTCGGGGTTGCCCATGATGTCGCGGAAGCTGGCCAGCCGCGGGCTGTCGGCGGCAATTACTTGCAACCAGTCGGCATCGTCAATCGCTGCCACCGGATGAAACAGCACAAACCGCACCAAGTCACCGTGAAAATCTTCGACCAGTGCAGCCGCCATCGCCCGCAGGGTATCGGCGGCGCTGGTTTGCTTCATCAACGCCAAGGTCAGTTGATGGGCGCGCACCGCCAACCGTTCATTGTCCTGTGCGGTGGCGAATAATTCATGCAGGCGCTGATTCAACTCGCGATTTTTTTCGCGCAGGATTTCCAGTTGATAGCTGGCCAGCGACGCCGTGGCCCCGCTTTCGCGTGGCACCACCAAGCTTTGTGCCAGATCCGGGAATTGCTGCAAAAAAGCCGGATGCCGACGCAACCAAGTGGCCACTTCGTGCGCGCCCAGCTTCTCGGTAATACCGTCAAATTCCATCGTCACAACCATTCCCCTTCAAACACAAATGTGGCCGGGCCGGCCATGCGCATCGTATCGGCTTGTGTATCGGAACAGATTTGCAAACATCCACCCGGCAGCTGCACGGCCACTTGCGCATCGTGCTGCACACGTCCACGCCGGGCCAGCACCGCCACCGCCGCACACGCGCCACTGCCGCAGGCCAGGGTTTCACCCACGCCGCGCTCGAACACGCGCAAGCGAATCCGGGTGGGCGAAAGCACCTGCGCAAACCCGATATTGGCCGACTGTGGAAATGCGGCGCTCGCTTGCAACAGTGGGCCGATACGCAGCACGTCAGCGCTCGCCACATCGTCCACTTCGATCACCGCATGCGGGTTGCCCATCGACACTGCACCGAACTGTACTATCTCGGCGCCAAGGTGCAGCGTGTAGAGGCTGCTTGCTTCGAACCCGTTCAGCGGAATCTCCGCAGGCGCAAACCGCGCCGGGCCCATGTCGATCACAAACCCACCGTGGCCATCGTGCTCGACTGTGTGCCTGCCAGCAGGGCTTTCGATAATGAAGCTGCCCTGTGCCGGGGCTGCGCCATCACGCACCAACCACGCTGCCACGCAGCGCGCGCCATTGCCGCATTGGCCAGAGACCGAGCCGTCGGCATTCCAGATGCGATAGTTGGCGATGACATTGGGATGGGATGCGGATTCGATAGTCAGAATTTGATCGCAACCCACACCGATATGCCGGTCCGCCATGCGTGCGCACAATGCAGCCGATGGCGCGGCCGAGCCACTGCGCAAATCCAGCACGACAAAATCATTGCCAGCGCCGTGCATTTTGCTGAACCGCATGGCTGCTGCGCTCACTCTTGCGCGGTGTGCGCACCCGATTGCGGTGCCGCTGGGCGCGTGTCTGTGGGCGGGGTGTCTTGGGGTGCGACAGGCGTGGCTGCCGGTTTTTTATCGGGCATCACCAAGGGGCCTTTATTGCCGCAGGCAGTAAGGGCGGTGAACAACAGGGCGAGAAGTACGATGCGCTTAGTCATCCGTGCAGTGTAACGGTGGCTCCGGCGGCTGTCGCGGCTCCGGTCTGCACCACAGCCACAGGGTCACCAGAGCCATGCAGCCGATGCCGATGGCGGCCATCCACGGGCGTGGTGCAAAGTAGGCCATGGACAGTGAGGAGATCGACATCATCGCGCTGGCGATCCATTTGGCTTTGCGGGTAACGGCCCCGTTCTGTTCCCAATCCAGGATGGCGCGGCCAAAGGTGGGGTGCGCCACCAGCCAACCGCGCAGACGATCCGAGCCACGGGTGGCGGCAAATGCCGACAGCAGGATGAACGGCACCGTGGGCATCACCGGCAGCACTGCGCCAATGATGCCCAGGATCAGGCTGACCCACGCCAGCAGTGCCCAGAGGAAACGGGTCATGTGGCGGGGCCAACCCCCAACTGCTCCAACATGAAGGCATACAGCTCCGCCTGCTCGCGGTAGCGGCGGAAACGGCCGGATTTGCCGCCGTGGCCGGCCTCCATATTGGTGCGAAACACCAGCGGGTGGCTGGACGTGTTCACATCGCGCAGGCGCGCCACATACTTGGCCGGCTCCCAATATTGCACCTGCGAATCCCACAGGCCGGTGCCGATGAACATTGCCGGATAGGCTTGCGTGTGCAAATTGTCATACGGCGAATACGCAAGGATGTACGCGTAGAACGGCTTGTCTTCCGGGTTGCCCCATTCGTCGTATTCGTTGGTGGTCAACGGAATGCCGGGGTCCAGCATGGTGGTCACCACATCCACAAAGGGCACTTGCGAGAGGATTACCCGATATTTTTCGGGTGCCATGTTGGCGATTGCCCCCATCAGCAAGCCGCCGGCGCTGCCTCCATGCGCAGCCACGCGACCGGATGCGGCATAGCCTTGTTGCACCAGAAAATCGGTCACATCGATAAAGTCGGTGAAGGTGTTTTGCTTGTGCAGCAGCTTGCCGGCTTCATACCACGCACGGCCCATTTCCTGGCCGCCGCGAACATGCGCAATCGCATAGGCCATGCCGCGGTCGAGCAGGCTGACAATCGTGGGTGAAAAACCGGGATCCATCGACAAGCCATAACTGCCATACGCATATTGCAACAGCGCGGCGGTGCCGTTTTTCCGAAAGCCTGTTTTATAGACGATGGATACCGGGATTTGCGTGCCATCGCGGGCGGTCGCCCACAGGCGTTCGGTGACGTACTGCGCGGGGTCATAGCCACCCGGCACCGGCTGGCGCTTGAGCAATTGGCGCTCGCCGGTGCGCACATTGTGTGCATAGGTGGTAAGCGGTGTGGTCAGCGAGGTGTAGCTGTAGCGCAGCCATTCACTGGCCGCTTCGCTGTTGACGTCCAGCCCCATCGAATAGGCCGATTCGTTGGCCTCCACATGCGCCTGGCTGTCATCGTGCTTGAGGATGCACACACGCTCCAGCCCGCCACTGCGTTCGGCAATCGCGGTGAAACTGTCAAACAATTCAAATCCTTCAATCAACACATCATCACGATGCGCCACCCAGTCCTGCCAGTGGGTGGTCGCGTCATCACTGGCCGTCACCAATTTGAAATTGGTGGCACCACCGGCATTGGTACGGATCACCCAACGCCCGCCGTAATGGTCGGCGTCGTATTCCACCTCGCGCCTGCGTGGGGCCAGGATGCGGAACTCCTGCGGATCGGACGCCGGCGCATAACGCAGCTCATCCGACACCGTGCTGCTCACGCCGATGAGGATATAGCGATCATCGCGGGTGCGCTCGATGCCTATGTAGAAGCTGTCATCGGCCTCTTCATAGACGATGGGGTCATGGCTGGCATCGCTGCCCAGCACGTGTTTTTTCACACGCACGGTGAGCAGTGTGTCGGGGTCGTTTTCGATGTAGAACAGCGTGCGGTTATCGTCGGCCCATACCAAATCCGGTGCCACCCCTTCGATCACATCGGGCAGGGGTTGCCCGGTCGCAAGATCGATGAAGTGAATGCTGTATTGGCGACGGCCGTTGCCATCATCGGCATAGGCCAGCATGCGGTTGTCGCGGCTGACTTCATACACGCCCACGCTGTAGTAATCCTTGCCGGCCGCCAGCAGATTGACGTCCAGCAGCACCTGTTCGCCGCTGAAATCACCAGCGGCATTGGCGTGCAGGATGGACGCCGCATCGACACCTTCAGCATCCTGGCGGCGTGCATGGATGGGATAGTCCTTGCCGGTTTCAAAGCGGGCGTAGTACCAGTAGCCGCGCTTGCGGAACGGCACGCTGGCGTCGTCTTGCTGGATGCGCGCCACGATTTCCGAATACAGCGCATCCTGCACCGGCTTACTGGCGGCCAACATGGCGTCTGCGTAAGCGTTTTCGGCGTGCAAGTAGGCCAGCACGTCGGGACTGCTGCGTTCGTCATCGCGCAGCCAGTAATACGGGTCTTGCCGCTGCGCGCCGTGCGGGGCGGTGACGGTGTGCGGGTGCCGGGCAGCGCGGGGCGGGATGGGAAGCGTCATCGTCAGCGCATCACTTGGTCAATTGCTGCCACAGGAAGGTGTACGCCAGCGCACTCATGTGTGCGGCCTGTGCGTTGTTGGCGGCACCACCGTGGCCACCCTCGATGTTCTCGTAATAGCGCACGTTTTTACCGGCCGCTTCCATCTTCGCCATCATCTTGCGTGCATGCGCCGGGTGCACGCGGTCATCCTTGGTGGAGGTGGTGAACAAGGTTGGCGGGTAGTCCTTGCTGGCATCAAACAGGTGATACGGCGAGAAGGTTTGAATGAAGTCCCAATCGCTGGTATCCGGGTTGCCGTATTCGGCCATCCACGACGCGCCGGCCAGCAGGTGGTTATAGCGCTTCATGTCCAGCAGCGGCACCTGCACCACAATTGCGCCAAATTTTTCCGGATATTGGGTGAGCATATTGCCCATCAGCAGACCGCCGTTGCTGCCCCCCATGGTGCCCAGGTGCTTGGGCGAGGTGATCTTGCGCGCCACCAGATCATCCGCGATTGCCGCAAAGTCTTCATAGGCTTTGTGGCGGTTGGCCTTGAGCGCCGCCTGATGCCAGCGCGGGCCGTATTCGCCACCGCCACGGATATTGGCCAGCACGTACACACCGCCCTTTTCCAGCCAGCCCTTGCCAATCGCACCGGAGTAGCTGGGCGTGAGCGAAATTTCAAACCCGCCATAGCCGTACAACAGTGTTGGCGTTTTGCCGTCGAACTTCAGATCCTTTGGCCGCACCAGAAAATACGGCACTTGGGTGCCATCCTTCGAGGTGGCGAAGTGTTGCTCGATCACGTCCAGGCTGCCATCAAAAAACACCGGGTTGGATTTCAACACTTCGGGCGCATTGCCGACGTCGACAATCGACAGCGTGGTGGGTGACAGGAAATCCGTGCTGGTCAGCCACAGCGCGTTGCTGTCATCAGGATCGACCGGCGACACGCCAACGGTGCCGATACCAGGTGCACCAACGAACGCTGTGCTGCCCCATCCCTGTTTGCCGGGGGTGAACACCGACAGGCGATTCTTGACATGGTCCATCACGTTCAGGATCAGGTGATCTTTGGTCCATGCATAGCTCGCCAATGCCGCGTGATCGGTGGGCGCAAACAGCACGCTGAAGTCACGCTTGCCGGCCATGAACGCGTCGAAATGGGTCGCGATCAACGCGCCCGCCGCGTAGGTCTTGCCGCCGGCGGTATACGGCTCCCGCAGTTCCAGCAGCAGCCAATCCTTGTGCACAGCCTTTTGCGCGGAATTGGGGGCATCAACCTTGGTCAGCTGACCGTTCGCGCCGCGCAGGTACAGCTCATCGTTGTAGAACGCCAGGGTGCGGCTGATGAAATCACGCTCGAAGCCGGGAGTGTCGTCATGCAGCGCCGAAATGTACATGTCATCGGGCTTGCCTGCGTACACGAGCTTGGCCGATGCCAGCGGCGTGCCGCGCGTCCATTGTTTGACCATGCGCGGGTAGCCCGAGCTGGTGAGTGTGCCCGCGCCGAAATCAGTGAAGACGTACACCGTATTTTCGTCGATCCAGCCCAGCCCACCCTTGGCCTCCGGGCGAAAGAAACCGTCCTGCACGAACTGCTTGGTGGTGAGGTCGAACTCGCGGGTGACATCGGCGTCGGAGCCGCCCGGCGACAGCGCGATCAGACAGCGCTGGTACTTCGGCCGCAGGCAATTGGCCCCGTGCCAGACCCATTGCGTGCCTTCGGCAGTATTGAGCGCGTCCAGATCCAGCACGGTTTCCCATGCCGGTTCCGGCTTGCGGTATTCATCCAGCGTGGTGCGCCGCCACAGGCCGCGCTGGTGCTGCGCGTCCTTCCAGAAGTTGTAGTAATACGCACCGATTTTTTCGACACCCGGAATCTTGGCGGTGGAATCCAGGCTGGCGCGGATCTGCGCTTCCAGTGTCTTGAACGGCGCGCTGCTGGCGATGTCCGCCTCCGCCTTGGCATTGCGCGCCTTGACCCAATCCAGCGACTTTGCACCGCTGACATCCTCCAGCCACGCATACGGATCGTCTTGCGGCGGGGTTTGTGCGGCGGCACCGCCGGCAATGGCGAGGCCGGCCAATAGAACGGCGTTGGAAATGTGCGGCATGAGACATCCGTGCGGTGGAAAACAGGCCACAACGCTACCATGCAGGCCAAGCTGCGGTGATGTATCAGAAGTCAGACACGCCGCGCCTGCGCCCGCCGCCGACGCGGCAAACGCAAAGCCAGCTTGGGTAGCGGCCAGCCACGCAAACTCCACCACGCCACCAGCGGCATCCCCAGCAGCCACAATGGCAACCAACCCAGATAGACGTTGTGACCACGTGCGGCGGGGAGCAAGAGCACCGCCAACGCCCCCGACACCACGCAAAAGCGCAGGCAAGCATCCAGTTCTTGACGAATCATCGCAGTAGCTCCAAAGCAGGCGAGGCAAGGATGAACAGCCTGACGCAAGCGCATCTCACGGCCTGCGACGCGCACGCCAATAGCGCCCGAACCACCCCAGTTGCTGCTCTAAACATCCAACGGACTACGCACCCCACGCCCCCCCCGATTCAACACATGGGTGTAAATCTGGGTCGTCGCCACATCCTTATGGCCCAGCAATTCCTGAATGGTGCGAATGTCATACCCTGCTTCCAGCAAATGCGTGGCAAATGAATGCCGCAAGGTGTGCGCACTGAGTGATTTGGTAATTCCACTCGCGGCCCGCGCCCTCTTAAGCGCGCGTGACAGCACGGCATCATCAAAATGATGGCGATGCTCACCGCCAGTGCGCGGATCAATTGAGCGCCGCGCAGCAGGAAATACAAATTGCCATCCAAAATCCCTACCGGCATTTGAATATTTTCGCGCAAGTGCGTGCGGCAACAGGGTTTCACCAAACCCCAACTCCAAATCCTGATGATGCAGCACCCGCGCACGCGCAACCTCCCTGCGCAACTCCTCCTCAATTGACCGCGGCAGCATCGTGCGTCGATCCTTGCCCCCCTTACCATCACGCACCGTAATTTCGTTGCGAGCAAAATCAAGATCCTTCACCCGCAACCGCAGACACTCCATCAAACGCATGCCGCTGCCATACAACAGACTCGCCAACACCCATGGCCGGCCCTCCATCATCGCCAACAACCGGCGAACCTCCTCTACCGACAACACGGTTGGCAACCTCCGCTGAGACTTGGCACGAAAGACCGCGTCCATCCACGGCAAATCGATCTTCAACACCTCACGATACAAAAACAGCAACGCCGATAACGCCTGATTTTGCGTACTTGCCGCCACCGCTCCTTCCACCGCTAAACTGCTCAAGAACGACTCCACCTCCACCGCCCCCATCTCCCGAGGGTGCCGCCAACCGTTGCTGGAGATGAACCGACGAATCCAACCGGTATACGCCTGCTCGGTTCGTAAACTGTAGCGTTTGGTCCGTATCCTTGACCGAACTACGTCGATCAGCCCAGGTTTGAGCGAGTCCGACACATCACTGACTACACCCGCATTTTTGTCATTTCCCAACATACCGACCCCGCATTCGAATGCATATTCGCAAGCATTCAGCCAAACAAGGCACGTCAACCAGCAGCTAATGCCTTGATTTAGGGTAGGATTTCCACTTGACCACCGACAACACAAAAGCGACTACCCCCCCCTACGCCCCGCTTTTGGGGTCTACTTGGTGTTAGATTGCACATGAAGATATTCGCGATCTTATTGATCATTTCCTGCACCGGCTGCTCCAAAGCACTCAATGATCTTGAGGCAGCATTTGCTACGGAGAAACCACCAATCGGCAATGAGGCGGCGGTAAGATCCATCAGCATTACGGGACTCAAGAAGGGTGATTTCACCGTTTTCCGTGATGGCTCGGATGTGCGCCTAACTCCGAATGCCATACGCATTGATCTTCCAGGCAAAGCCCCCATATCAATTCCAGCATCAGAAGTTCGCGGATGTACTATGGTTTGCTTTGGCGGGGAGAAGTGGAATGTCGACCTCCTGATTCCAAAAGCAGGAGCGAGCGTCTCATTTGAACACTCAAAAGAAGTGTATGAGTGGTGCTGGGACAACAAGCTACCCATCATCTCTGGGGAAGCCACTCGCAACTGGCTCTACCTTGGCAAACCGTTACCTACAAGGGAAGCTCTTTCAGACACTGTCGCCTCACGCGTCGCATACGACACGCAAGCCAAGTCAGCCTGTAATGGTTATTAAGTGCAATCTAACAATTCGTTCAAGCCGAACTTGCTTCGCTACATCAAACACATGGCAGGTTAAGCTTGCCATGTGTTTGCCTCCGCTACGCAAGTCGGCTTAACTCAGGTGTTAGGGGCGAAATGATTACTCTCGCAATCGTACTTACAGCTTCGCTGCTATCCACGCAGCAGACGCCTGTTCCAGAACCTGCACAACCCCAGAGCACTTCCTTGAGCCCCAAAGATCCCTTCGCCACCTCCGTTGAAGGAATCGTTCAAGCCCTCAAGGCAGACAATGGCGTTGCACGCGCCTATTTGCTCAGAAAGCCTACAGATGACGGCTCCTTGGTATTTGTGCTTGTCCCAATCTTTGACAAGAAATATCCACAAGAAGCAATAAAAGACGCCTATAACGTGTTTGAACAGAATATGCCGCAAGAAGCGAAGCTTGAATTGTTTTTGGTTCCAAAACGGGATTACAAAAAGTATTTCGCGCAGTTCGAGCCAATCTATGTTCGCCCCTAACAATTCATTCAAGCCGACGCCGCTTCGCGGCGCGGCTTAATTCAGGTGTTAGGCGGGGGAAAAAGCAATTTGCGCTCTTGCTGTTTGTTATTTCGCACTGTTTCACCGCGTCGCGCTTGAGTGATTTCGCGTTGGATAGGTGGCTGCGGGAGGTTCTAGGCTGGCGGCGTTTACTGCTTCGGCTGCAAGAGCCTTAGCCTCTCCCTGTTTCGCACGGGTGCAGTGCTTCTTGTTTAGTTGTGTGTTGTCGCAGCTTGCGGGTGCACAGATTCGGGCATATCCTCTGCCTAACAATTCATTCAAGCCGACGCCGCTTCGCGGCGCGGCTTAA